>JGI994J12354_10000005_pt1 | contig 209280 bp, 210 predicted proteins | sample IntmicLarv3ML3BL_FD_12354 | JGI IMG/M metagenome (IMG submission 12354) | reverse complement strand
ATAAAAATAAATGAAATAGACACAAATGCAACAGGAAAAGTAACAATATCAGATATGAGAGCAGATAGAACATACAAAGTAACAATAACAAAAGAAGGATATACAGCACAGGAAGAAATAACATTAGATAATATAACTACAAATGGGGAAACAAAAAATAAAACAATAAAGATAAATCAAGAAGCTGCTGCAACAATTACAGGAGAAGCTACTATTACTATAGTAGATAAAGGTGGAGAGCCTATATCAGGAGCAGTAGTTACAATATATTCTGGAAGTACAAGTTTAGGTAGTGGTCAAACAAATGCCGAAGGAAAAATTCTTTTCAAAGGATTAGAGGCTAACACAATTTATACTATAACAATAACAAAAGATGGATATACAACACAGACAAATATCACTTTAGAAGAAATTATAGCAGATGGTCAAAAAGTTAATGAAAATATTACTTTAGAAAAAGAATCAGTTATTAGTACAATTACAGGAAAAGCTATTATTACTATAGTAGATGTAAATGGAAATCCTATATCAGGAGCATCAGTTATAATATATAATGATAAAGATGTTTTTGGTGGTGGAAAAACAAACTCTGAAGGAAAATATGTCATAGAAGATTTAAAAGATAAAATTGTATATGCAGCAAGTGTTTCTAAAGATGGATATATTGATCAAGAAAAAGTTGTTTTAGAAGAAATTACTGAAACAAACACAGTGGTAAATAAGACAATAACTTTATCAGTTAATACTAATCCAGATAAAGACAAAGATAAAGATAAAGATACAAATACAGATTCTAATAAATCAGAAGAAAAATTAAATAATGGTTATGTTGAAAAAAATAATTCTTCATCAAATACAAATGATGATGGACCAAAAGTTTTACCAAAAGCAGGTAGAAGAAGTATAGTTTATATAGGAATAGCAGGACTTTTAATTATTATATTAATGATTAGTAGTAAAAAAATAGGTTTAATTTATAAAAAACATAAAAAATAAATTTATATTATAAATAAAGTTAATAAATTAAAATGACAGAATAAAGGACCCTAAGTAGGGTCCTTTATTTTGTTGATTTTTATTAATGTTTTATTAGGGTGTTATCACTGCTAATATCTTTTTAGTAATAGCATCAAAAAATTCAGAACTTATATTTAGTAAATTTTGTTTAATGGATAATCCATTTGGATAGTCTGTTTCTAAAAAATCCAAAGCCATATCCATTTGAGGACTGAAACTACTATCATACTCTATTAGAGTATAGTAACATTTTTTTCCTTTCTGACTTTGTAAATGTAAACTTTTAATACCTACAGGTGTTTCTTTACTTTCTTTTGAGTAACTCATTTGAATTTCCTCCTAAATAAAATATTTTAATATGTTAAATAGTATATTACATAATATAGTAAATTTCAATAAAATTACATAAAAAACTTTAAAATGCCAATGAGTATTAAAATAATACCAGAAATTAAACTCCAAATATTATCAGGTATTTTTGAAGAATTAATAAGTTTTCTGCCAAAAGAAAAACCAATAGATAAAAATAATAATTGGAAAAAGGATACTAATATAGGAAATAAAAATGAGTTAAATCCTATTATACTACTTCCAATACCAACTGATATAGAGTCCAAAGATAAAGCTAAACCTAGATAAATGGATTCTTTAGCATCTATTTTTTTAGAATTATCTAAATCAGAATAAATTGGACTTCTTATAATTTTAATAGTTATTTCTAAATACTTAAAAAATATGTTATATGTTTTTGTTTTTTTTCTATTGTTAGAGATATTATCAGGTTTATCAGCTTGAGATTGATATATAATCCATAATCCCATTCCAATTAATAAAGTAGATCCAATTAATTTAGTGATTTCTTCTGGAAATATATTAGTTATAAAAGATCCTATAACAATTGAGATAGTAGTTATTATAAAAGATATAGTAAAAAGAATCAATTTAGAGGTATTAGATATTTTTGTTTTTTTAACAGCATATGTAATACCAATGCCTAAAGAATCTATACTAACTGTAATTGCCAAAAAAATCATAGTGAGCAACATTTATAATCACCTCAATATATGATATGTAAACTAAATATAAAAGTGAAAATATGTAAAATTATAATATAGAAAATTACAGATTAAGTTATATTTTTTTGATACAAGCATATAAATTAATATAACTTGTACAAAGGAGAGTGTTTATATGTGGCATACACAATCATTAGATGAAATACGAAGACAATTAGGAACAAATTTCAAATTAGGACTAAATGAAGAAGAAGCAAACAAGAGGTTAAAGGAATATGGAGAAAATAAATTAGAGGATAACAAGAAAAAAAATATAATTATTAAATTTATTAATCAATTTAATGATTTTATGATTATTATACTAATTATTGCTTCAATAGTATCAGCAGTTGTCAGTTATATTGAAGGTGGTAATGATTATTTTGATTCAATAATAATTATAGTTATAGTAGTTTTTAATGCTGTTATGGGGCTAGTTCAAGAATCAAAAGCTGAAAAATCATTAGAAGCACTTAAAAAGATGTCAGCACCTACTACTAAAGTTAGAAGAGGTGGAAAAACTATTATTATAAAGGGTGCTGAGGTAGTGCCAGGAGATATAGTAGTTTTAGAAACTGGTAATTATGTTCCAGCAGATTGTAGATTAATTGAATCATATGGTCTTAAATTAGAAGAGTCAAGCTTGACAGGAGAAACAGTTCCAGCTCTAAAAGATTCAGAAGCAATTTTAAAAAATAACATACAAATAGGTGATATGAGTAATATGTGTTTTGGATCTACAGTTGTGGTAGGAGGACATGCAAAAGCAGTAATAACAGATACAGGAATGAATACAAAAGTTGGAAAGATAGCAAAAATGATTATTAATAATGAATCACCTGAAACACCAATACAAAAAAAATTAGCAGAAGTAGGTAAAAGTTTAGGAGTTATTTGTTTAGGAATATGTATAATTATATTTGTTATAGGAGTATTTAAAAATATAGAGCCAGTTGAAATGTTTATGACTTCGGTTGGTTTAGCAGTGGCTGCAATACCAGAAGGTTTACCAGCTATAGTAACAATAATGCTTTCAATAGGTGTTACAAAAATGGCTAAGAAAAATGTAATAATTAGAAAATTACCAGCTGTAGAAACACTAGGAAGTAGTAAAATAATTTGTTCTGATAAAACAGGAACTTTAACACAAAATAAAATGCAGGTAGTAAAGATTAGTGATATAGATAGTTTGAGTAATATCAATGATAAAAATAACATATCTGATAATAATATGAAGTTTGTTTTAGAATTAGGAACAATGTGTACTGATTGTGAGATATCATATGAAAATAATAAAGAAACAATAATGGGAGATCCAACAGAAGTAGCTATAGTAAATGCAGCAATATTAAAAGGTAAAGATAGACACGAATTATATAAAAAAAACAATAGAATAAATGAAATACCTTTTGATTCCACAAGAAAATTAATGACTACAATTCATAAATTGGATAATGGAAAGTATAGAATAATTACTAAAGGTGCACCAGATATATTTATTGAAAAATGTACAAAATATTATAATAATGGAAATATTAATAAAATGGATAAAAATGATATAAGTAAGGTAAATAAAATTAATACAAAAATGGCAGAAGATGCATTAAGAGTAATAGCAGTAGGATATTTAGATGTAGATATATTACCAAATGAAATAAATTCTAATAAGATAGAGAATAATTTGATTTTTGTTCGGATTAATTGGAATGATTGATCCTCCAAGAGAAGGAGTAAAAGAAGCAGTACTTACATGTAAACATGCAGGAATAAAAACAGTAATGATCACAGGAGACCATATCCAAACAGCAAAAGCAATTGCAAAAAATATAGGAATATTGAAAACAGGAGATATGGCAATTACTGGACAAGAATTAGATTTGTTATCTCAAAAAAAATTAGAAAAGAATATAATGAATTATTCTGTGTTTGCAAGAGTGTCTCCTGAGCATAAGGTTCGTATTGTTAAGGCTTTTAGAAGTACAGGAGAAATAGTTGCAATGACTGGTGATGGTGTGAATGATGCACCTGCATTAAAGAATGCAGATATAGGAATATCAATGGGGCTAAATGGAACAGATGTAGCAAAAAATGCTTCAGATATGATATTAACAGATGATAATTTTGTTACAATTGTAGAGGCAGTAAAACAAGGAAGAAATATATTTGAAAATATCAGAAAAGCAATACATTTTCTAATATCAACAAATGTTGGTGAAATAGTGACAATATTCGTTGGATTGTTATTAGGAATGAAATCACCTTTACTTGCAATTCAATTATTATGGATTAATTTAGTAACAGATTCACTTCCTGCAATTGCTCTTGGTCTGGAAAAACCAGATAAAGATATAATGAATAAAAAGCCAAGAGATTCTAAAAAAGGAATATTTGCAGATGGATTATGGGGGAAAATATTTGTAGAAGGAATAATGTTGGGAATACTCACAATAGTTGCATTCACAATAGGTGATAAACTGTATGGAATAGAAGTGGGAAGAACTATGGCTTTTGTATCTCTTGGTTTATTAGAATTGATACATAGTTTTAGTGTAAAAAGTGAAGAATCTATATTAAAAGCTGGAATTATGAAAAACAAATATTTGATAAGTGCATTTTTAATAGGAACTATATTGCAAGTTATAGTGGTATGTATTCCACAAATAGCAGATATATTTAAATTAGTACCACTAAATAGCATGCAATGGTTTTATATAATTATTATTTCTATAATTCCATTAATTGTAATGGAATTTCAAAAAAAATTAAATGAAATAAAGTTTGGTAAAACTGTATACAACTATAAGTATACAACTGTGTATAAATAATTTATCAATTAAATAGCTTTAAGGGATAAATATTATAAAAAGAAAGTAACTAAATTTTACAATATTGTATTTTAGTTACTTTCTTTTTTGTTTTCTATTTATAAATTGTATATAGTTTTTATTTTTTACTGAGCATCTTTTAATTCTTCTTTTAGTACTACTTTTATAACTGTACCTTCTTCTACTGTGGTATTAGCAGCAATTTCTTGACTAACAACTTTCCCAAATCCTTCTATACTAATATTTAAATTTTTTGATTTTAATAAACTAATTGCTTGAGCTCTTGTAAGGTCCTTTAAATTTGGAACTTGTACCGATACTCGAATATTATTTTCTGAAGTATATATTGCAACAATAGAATCTTTAATTAAGGAAGTACCAGGCTTAGGTGTTTGGTCTGTTACAATTAAATCATTTTTATTACCTTTTATAGAAGAGGTTGTTTTAAAACCAGCATTTTGTAATATTTTTTCTGCTTCTGTTACTGTTTTATTCCTAATATCAGGTAAAGTAATATTTAAAGAAGCATCTGAATTTGTTTCAGAAGTACTAGTTTGTATATTAGCTGAGGTTAATCCAAGATAAGGCAATATTTCAGATAACATTTGTGAAACAACAGGTCCACAAACTTGGCCACCTTGATAACTTTTACCTTTTGGATTATATAAAGCAATAAGTATACAAATTTCAGGATTTTCTGCTGGTGATACTGCAACATAAGATGCAATATATCCTTCAGATTCTTTTCCAACAGGAGGTTCTGAAGTACCTGTTTTTCCTCCAACTGAATAACCAGAAACACTGGCAAGTCTTCCAGTACCATCAGTAACTACTGATTCCATCAAATCTTTCATACGTTCAGATGTAGATTTAGATATGACTTGTCTTATTTGAATTGGATCTATGTTAGTGGTTGCACCAGTATCAGGATTAACTATTTGTTTAACTAGTCTAGGTTGCATTAATGTACCATCATTAACAATTGCACAAACAGAACTTACAAGTTGAAGAGGTGTAACAGTAATTCTTTGCCCAAATGACATTGTAGCAAGTTCTACACTACCAACATTTTGTTCTTTATGAAATATACCTGTTGCTTCTCCTGGCAAACTAATATTAGTTTTGTTAAACAATCCAAATGCAGAATAATATTTATATAAATTAGAAGTACCAATTTTTTTACCTAATTGCATAAATGCAGGATTACAAGAATTTTGTAAGGATTGCCTTAAAGATTGCATCCCATGTGGCTCAGTTCTCCAACATTTTATAATAGTTCCATTAACATCTTCATAACCTTGACAATAATATTCACCTGGAATATCTTCACTATCTATATTTTCTTCCAAAGCAACAGCTGTTGTAATAAGTTTAAATGTTGATCCAGGATCATATGTATCAGCTATAACTCTATTTCTCCACATTTCATTCAAACTAGAAGTTTTAGTTTTTGAATCTAATGATTCCCATACTTCTTGTAATTGATGAGTATTAGGTTCAAAAGGAGTATTAAGGTCATAATCAGGGTATGTAGCCATTGCAAGTATGTCACCATTACTAGGTTTCATCACTATTGCAGTACCTCCACGAGTAGCTTTGTTTTCTTGAACAGCTTGTTTTAAATATTTTTCCACAATGGATTGTATATTAGCATCTATGGTAAGTACTATATCACTACCATTTTCAGCAGGTATATATGTTTGGTTTTGATCAGGTATTTCTTCTTGTATAGCATCTTTAGAAGTTATTATTTTTCCAGGTATACCAGTTAGAACATTATCCCATTTTAATTCAAGTCCTTCAAGACCATTATTATCATTACCACAAAAACCAATTAGATTTGAAGCTAAGTTATTATAAGGGTATGCTCTTTTAGTATCTTCATCTATGTTTATTCCAATAGATATTTTGTTGTCTGACATCCATTGTTTTAATTTATCAATTTTATCATTTTCAACTTTTTTAATAATAGTTTCAACAGAAGAAGTGCTAGTGACTTTTGTTAAAACTTCTTCATAATTAAGTTCAAATATATCAGATAAAGCTTTAGCAACAAGTTCTTTTTTTTGCTGTGTTTTATCCATGTCATTACTTTTATCGACAATTTTAGTAGGGTTAATAGTTACTGTATCAACAGGAGTACTAATAGCCAATTTCTTACCAGTAGAATCATATATTGATCCTCTTTTTGTACTAATGATTCTATTTATTGTTTGTTGATTATATGCTTGTTCTTTTAAAGAAGAGCCATTTACAAATTGTAACCATCCAATTCTAAATATAAGTGCTAGAAACAATAAAAAAATGAATAACATTATACCTCCTAGTTTTTTGCTTACTACTAATCTAGAAGTTAAAGTTTTCTTTTTTTTCTTAATATTTTTTTCTTTTTTCTTTTTTTCCATAGTTTCACCACTCTTTTGTATTTTAATATAGATATTTTATATTAAAATATTATAAAAAGCAACATTAAAACAGTTTGTTTTGATAAAGCTATAAGATGAAATATATATGAACTAATAAAAATAGAAAATATAATAATTATTATATGATATAAACTTGAAAGCATAGAGGATATAGAATATAATGTAATATATAAAAATGAAAAATAGAAAATAAAAGAAAAATAGAGGGATACATGGAACTATATAATGAAACTAAATTTTTAATAAAAAAATACAAGATATCTGCTAACAAAAGTTTAGGACAAAACTTTTTAGTGAATGAAGAAGTTATAAATGATGCAATAAATTCTTCAGATATAAAAAAAGAAGACCTAGTAATAGAGATAGGACCAGGATTAGGTACTCTTACAAAATATTTGTTAGAAAAGGCAGGAAAAGTAATAGCAATAGAATTAGATAATCGAATGATAGAAGTTTTAAATGATAGATTTAATATATATAATAATTTTGAGATTATTAATAATGATGTATTAAAGGTTGATTTAAAATCTTTAATACAAAAAGAAAAAAATGAAGGAAATATAAAAAATATAAAAATAGTAGCAAATTTGCCATATTATATTACTACACCAATAATAATGAAGTTATTAGAAGAAAAATTAGATATTGATAGTATTACAGTTATGGTACAAAAAGAAGTAGCAAGTAGGTTAACTAGTATACCTGGTGGCAAAAATTCAGGTGCAATAACATATTCAGTATATTATTATTCAGAAGCTGAAGAAATAAAATTAGTACCAAGTAATTCTTTTATACCAGCACCAGATGTAGAATCACAAGTTATTAAACTAACATTAAGAAAAGAACCTATAGTAAAAATGAAAGATGAAGAATTATTTTTTAAAATTATTAAAGTTTCATTTATGCAAAGAAGGAAAACACTTTTAAATTCAATTTCTAACAGTGGTCTTGTATCAAAAGAAGAAATAAAAAGAATATTAGAAAAGTTAGAAATAGATATAAGAGTGAGAGGAGAGTCACTAAGTATAGAACAATTTTCTGATATTTCAGATGAAATTTTCAAATTAAAATGAAACAACTAATAAATGGTAATAATATACAGTGAAAATATGATGAATATGTATTTGAAAAGATTTTTTGATATGATATAATAATAATAATAAGATAAAATAGGGAGAATAGTATGAATCAAATTCTAGTGACTGAAAAGTTATATATGACACCAGAATTAAAGAAAAAACATAAATTATATAGATTTGAATTTTTCATTTCTGTTTTCTTAATATGCCTATTATCTTCATATTATATATATGCAGAATATGATAAAACAAAAAGTGAAGAAGTATCAAAAGAGATAATGTCAAATGTAAATATAGAAAAAACAGAAGATGCTACTGTAAGAAAAAAAGATGATGTTCTATTAGTTGTTTTAAGGGATGAAGAAGATATAAATGTTGAGCAAGATGAAGGTGATATAAATTCAGAAATGAGAAATCAACAGGTAATGACAACAGTTTCTGGACAAAAATATACAACAGTTGCATTAATAAAAATACCTAAATTAGGTATTGAATACCCTGTATTGTCAGATACAACTGAAGAATTATTAAAAATTGCTCCTAATAAGTTTTGGGGACCAAAGGCAAATGAAGTAGGAAACTTCTGTGTAGTGGGACATAATTATAGAAATGCTAGATTTTTTAGTAAAGTACCAGAATTAGTAAATGGTGATGTTATAGAAATTACAGATCCAACAGGAAGAACAATAAAGTACTCAGTATATGATAAATATGTAGTTCCTGCTGATAATGTAAGTTGTACAAGTCAGCTTACAAATGGTAAAAAAGAAGTAACATTAATTACATGTACAGATAATGGTATGAAAACAGGAGAAAGAGTAATAGTTAAAGCTACAGAGGTGTTATGATATGGAATATAATATAGGTGATATAGTGAGAACTAAAAAACAACATCCATGTGGAAGTAAATTATGGGAGATTACCAGAGTAGGTGTTGATTTTAAAATAAAGTGTTTAGGGTGTAATCATGTGTTACTAATAGAAAGACAAAAAGCATTAAAAATTATTACTAAGAAAATAGAAAAATAAAACAAAAGAAAAATTATATATTTTTTCTTGTTAATCTACATAACATGTGATATTATATAACAAATCAATTTTTGAAAAAACATAGGTAATTACCTATAATAAAATTTTAGGAGGAGAAAAGTTATGATAAAAAATGTAGGAGGTCGGAGTTTTGGTAATGGAATTTCATTTGTTGCAAGAAAATACAAAATAAAATTTGAGGCTGAAGAGTATTCAAATAAAATCAAAGTATTTTTACAAAAAAATGAGAAACCTCAAATTACAAAGATATTGGATTATATAGGTAAGATACCATTTATTAGAGGATTTATATCAATTTGTAGAAGTTCAAAACTTATGATATATATAATAATTCAATATATTGTACAAGATGTATTTAATGTAAATGTTCCATATCCTGAAGGAAACATGTTGATAGTAAAAGGTGCTATTACAATAACAACATCAATTATCACACTTGTTATACTTTATACAATGTTTAAAAATAATTCTGGGAATATTTGGAAATATCATGGAGCTGAACACAAAGTTATCTTTACAAATTATGAAAATAAAGAGATAAATTTGGAAAATTGTAGAAAAGCACCACGGGTAAATGATCGTTGTGGGAGCATGTATGTAACAATATTTTTTATACTTATGACTATTCTTAATGCAATTAATACAAATATGGAAATGGGTATATGTAAGAGTATATTGTTTCTAATAGCTTCATCATTATCTTTTGAATTATTTAGATTAGATGGTAAAAATATACCTATACTTAAATTGATATTTAAAATAGGTTATTGGGTTCAAGAAAATTTAGTTACAAAGGAACCAAGTGATGATCAATTAAAAAAAGCAATAAAAACATTCAAAATACTTGAAGAAGCAGAGAATGGAGAATTATCTCCAGAAAAAATAGAAAAATTATTAAAAAACCATATAACTATTCAAACTTAAGATTTAGAAAAACTACTATTTATTGAAAATTCAATAAATAGTAGTTTTTATTTGATATATGATGTTCTTTTTATATGTATTTTTCTATTTCTTGCCACACTTTTTCAGAATAAATTTTTTGTTCTGCTGAAAAAGGAAAAAATAAATTATCTCCAATTGGGTTTAATTCTTTTTGCATATCAGTTACATATGAGGCTACCTTTGTTGGTGCAATTTTATCAGCTTTGTTTGTTAACACTATAAAAGGAAGTTTACTACTTATAACATAGTTATACATCATTTTATCATTAGCAGAAGGTTTATGTCGTATGTCTACTAAAAATATTATAAGACTAATTTGTTCTCTTTTATAAAGATATTCTTCTATAAAAGCACCTACTTGTACTTGTTCTTTTTTTGACATTTTACTATATCCATAACCAGGCAAATCTACAAAATAAAATGTATCATCTATATTATAAAAGTTTAATTGACGTGTTTTTCCAGGTTCACTACTAGTTCTTGCTAAGCTCTTTCTGTTTATCATAGTATTAACAAAAGAAGATTTGCCAACATTTGATTTTCCTATTAATACAATTTCAGGTAAGTTAGTAGTAGGATATTGTTTAGGTCCAACTGCAGATATTTCAAATTTAGGATTTCTTATTATCATTATATACTCCTTTATATTTTTAAAATTATTATTATATTTCTATTTTTTCTAAACCACCCATATATGGTCTTAATACTTCAGGTATAGTAACACTACCATCAGGTTGATAGTTGTTTTCAATTATAGAAATTAGCATACGAGGAGGAGCAACTACTGTATTGTTTAATGTGTGTGCATAATAATTACCATTTTCTCCTTTTATACGAATTCCTAAGCGTCTGCTTTGAGCATCAGTCAAATTAGAACAACTTCCCACTTCAAAGTATTTTTGTTGTCTAGGGCTCCATGCTTCAACATCAAGACTTTTAGATTTAAGATCAGCTAAGTCACCACTACAACATTCCAAAGTACGAATAGGTACTTGCATATTTCTGAATAGTTCTACTGTATATGACCACATTTTATCAAACCAATCATAACTTGATTCAGGTTCACAAACTACTATCATTTCTTGTTTTTCAAATTGATGTATACGATATATACCACGTTCTTCTACACCATGTGCTCCTTTTTCTTTTCTAAAACATGGAGAGTATGAAGTCATAGTATATGGTATTTCTGCCTTAGGTAATATTTGGTCTTTAAATTTACCAATCATTGAATGCTCACTTGTACCAATTAAATATAAATCTTCTCCTTCAATTTTGTACATCATTGAATCCATTTCTTCAAAACTCATAACTCCAGTAACAACATCACTTCTGATCATATATGGAGGTATACAATATGTAAAACCTTTTTCAATCATAAAATCTCTTGCATATGTAAGTACTGCTGAATGCAGTCTTGCAACATTACCTAATAAGTAATAGAAACCATTTCCAGCAACTCTACGAGCAGAATCCAAATCCAAACCATTTAAATTTTCTATTATTTCAGCATGATATGGTATTTCATATTCAGGAACTATAGGATCACCATATTTTTTTATTTCAACATTTTCTGTATCATCTTTTCCAATAGGAACAGACTCATGTATTATATTTGGTAGTTTCATCATTATTTCATTGACTTCTTTATCATATTTATTTTCTAATTCTTCATTTTTCAAAAGTTCATTATTTATTTCTTGAACTTTTGATTTAATTTTTTCAGCTTCATCCTTTTGGTTATTTTTCATTAAAGAACCAATTTCAGAGCTTAGATTTTTTCTATGCATTCTAAGCTCATCACCTTTTAATTTAGCTTCTCTATTTTTTTTGTCTAATTCTATAACTTCAGCTACCAACACAAGTTTGTGGTCTTGAAATTTTTTCTTAATATTTTCTTTTACTATTTCTGGATTATCTCTAAGAATTTTAATATCTATCATTATATCATCTACTCCTTTTATTATTTCTTTTACATTAATTTATATTAATTAGTATAATCTTTACTTAAGTTTTCTACTAATTCAAATCTATAACTTTGTCCTGTTATATTTCCTTTTTTATTTGGATCTATTTTTTCTATAAACATATTTTCAGGTCTTACCCATATATATGAACCATCAGGGTCATCAGAGGAGTATAAGTGTTTATAAATTACCACATTTTCCCCAGTTTCTGAATGTTTTCCAATGTTTTCAACAAAATAATAATTTCCTTTAAAATGCCTATACACTTTACCAATTTCTACATTTTTCATAATACAAATCTCCTTTATTTTTCATTTTACTAAAATGTTATTATACTATTATTTTTCCCTATATATTATGACAATATACAAAAAACGTCCTTATATTAATATAAGGACGAATAGATATCCGCGGTACCACCTTAAGTTACTAATTTTAATTAGTACACTCCAATAGTAATTATAACCTATTACCAAAAGGTCTAGTTTTCACTAAAAGCTCTAAGAGTAGATTCCTAAAAATATTATAATCTATTTACACCAGACATAGACTCTCTATATATAAGTATTTACAGTACTAATCTCTTATAAAATGCATTTATATTTTTTAAAATTTAGATAGAAACAGTTTAACATAAGTCAATATAAATTGCAACATAAAAATATCTATAAAATACAAATATTTGTTTGACATTCTTTTGTTTGTATGATAATATGTAAAAAAAATATAGGAGAGTGATTTTGTTGAAAAAAGATATGGGTGATTTAAATAAAAGAGAAAGAGCAATATTAAGTTTTATAGAAAAACAAATAAATGCATATGGTTACCCACCATCAGTTAGGGAAATAGGAAAAGCAGTAGGATTAAGTTCAACAGCTACTGTTCATGGATATTTAGCTAAACTTGAACAAAAAGGATATATAAGAAAAGAATCGCAAAAGGGAAGAACATTAAGACTAATAAAAAATGAAAGTAATGACAAAAAACAAAATGAGTCAAAAGATTTCTACAATGGAAGAGAATTAGTAGATGTTCCAGTAATAGGAAAAATTACAGCAGGAGAACCAATACTAGCAGTAGAAAATGTTACAGATACATTTCCAATACCAATAGATTTTGTTGGTAATAGTGAAAGTTTCATGCTTACTGTTAAGGGAGAAAGTATGATAGAAGCAGGAATATTAGATGGAGATTATATATTAATTAAAAAACAAAATAGTGCAAATAATGGAGAGATTGTAGTTGCATTAATAGAAGATGAAGCAACAGTAAAAACTTTTTATAAAGAAAAAGATCATATAAGATTACAACCAGAAAACAGTACAATGGAACCAATTATAGTTCCTAATTGTGAAATTTTAGGAAAAGTTTCAGGAGTATTTAGAAAAATGTAATTAAATTAAATACAATATAATAAAGACATTTCATGAATGAAATGTCTTTTGTTTTGTATATAAATAAAATAAGAATAATTATGAAAAAATATAATTTAAATATAATTTGAGCATATAATGTATGGGAGGAGATATTTTATGGATGGAATATATTTTGTAACAATGAAAACTCCAATAGGAGAAATGCAAGGAGAAATAACAATAATTACAAATAATAATAAAATAAAAGGAAATATAAAATCAATGGGTATGAATAGTAATTTTTCAAATGGAATAATAAATGGAGATGTTGTTAAATTTTCGGGAATTATCAATTCAATTATAGGAAATATTAGTTATGAAGCAGTGGGAACAATAGAAAATGGAAATATAAAGTTAGTAGCAAATACAAACAAAGGTCGTTTTGAAATTATAGGTAAAAAATAATAAAAATAGATTTTAAAAAAGTATAAGATTTATATAAAATGCATATAACATATATATAATGTATAAAAGGATGTGTTTTATGTATAAAGAAGATAATAATAAAGAAGAAAAATTTAATAATGAATACAAAGAAGAAAAAATAATGGATATTACTTCCATAGAAGTTGGTGAAGATGCCACAAAATATGGAGAGTTTGTATCATCATATTTTGCTTGGATAGATCTAGAAGAACAAAAAAATAAAGTTAAAAAAATAGAGAAAATGACAGATAAAAAAAGAAAGAGATAAAATACAGTTAATTTTAAAATTATCTGTATTTTTAGGGTTATATTATATAGTATAACAAATGCTTTTGTTTCTTAGCTCTAAAGAATATTCTGATAAATGGATTGAAGTTGTAGACATAATGTGATATAATCTTGGTAATGTTTGTTTAAAGGCATCTAAATAACATAATAACATTTTGAGGAGGTACATTATGAGGGAAAATATTTTTTGGGTAATACTAATTGTTGTAGTTATAACTATAGTTTGTATTTGTTCAATAAGAAATGATAAAAGAAAAAGAGCAAAAGAACTTATGGAATCAATTTGCATCTTTGGGCAAAGAGGTGGTGAAAACTATCTTTATAAAGTAGGAGAACATGATGATCTGGATCTATTTAGATATTATGAGAAGGATGGATATGTTGTAATTGATAGTTATAAATATTTTATATTGAAGAAAACATCATCTCAAATCTATGCTGTACATAATAACAGCATAGAAAAAGATTATAATTCTTCTTCAGAAGTTCTAACAGTGGAAGAAATTAAGTTTTTATTAGATTATCTTGAAATTGAAGAAAAAGAGCAAAACATGATATTAAATAAAATAATCCAAACAAGAAGAAATCAAGCAAATGCAAGAAAAAAGTATATACAAAGTACAGCAGAATATGAGAGAAAAGAAGAAGAAAATAAAAAAAGAAAATTTGATAATGCATATAAAAAATTCGAATAAGATGCCTTAAAGAAGAGTAAAATAGCTCTTCTTTTTTTGTATAAAAATAAAATTAATAAAATCAGCAAAAGCGGATAAAATGTATGATATAAGAAAGAACATCAAATAATATATCTGGTGATGTAATGAAGATAGAAATTATATTAAAGCAATTTAGAAAAGAACAAAAGATAACTTTGAAACAGTTATCTTTTAAAACAGGTGTATCAACAACACATTTAAATGATATAGAAAATGGATTAAAAGAGCCAGGATTAACTGTTTTGGTTAAAATAGCACTAGCATTAAATACAAGTATAGAAAAATTAATAAAAATTGAGAGGTAAGAAACATGTATTACATTATTCATTTTATAGAAGAAAAAAGAAATAAAGAATTAATTGTGGAACCATATAATCTGATGCCAGGAATGATAGATATAAAAACCAGAGATAGTAAAATATTGTATATTGAAGATTGTAATGAAAAAAGATATAGTATAGATGAAATATGTAAAATAGAAAAAGAAAGATTAGATGTATTATATAATGAAATTAATAATATTGATGAAGCATATTATATAGCTAAGAAATATTTTGATAAACTTTTAAGATGGAAGTTACTTTATAAAAAAGAATATGATGTGTTTGTAGATAAACTTAATAAATTTAAAGAAGACAATAATAATAATTTAGAGCAGTTTAAGGAAGATGTTAAAGACTTATATATAATAAAAGCATAATAGCTTTTATTTTTTTATTCAAATATTGTTATTTTCATGATTTATTAGTAAAGAATGTTATAAAAAAATCAATTTACATAACTTGATTTTGATGAGAAATTGTAGTATACTAAATATATTAAATTTTTAGGAGGTAAAAACCGTTTCCTTAGTTACCTAGTCAGTAATGGCTAGTTTATCATATAAAATAATAAACAGCACTTATATTAAAGGAGGAAATACAAATGGTAATATTAAATGCATTAGCATGTTGTTTTGGAGTAGCACTTTGCTCAACTATACTTGTTCACCCTTGGTTTTTCATACAATTATGGAAGAAAATTTTTAACAATGATATACGGATGTTAAAATCTGACAATCTCAATTATGATGAAACTTGTTATTATAATGAGAACTATAAAACAGGAGTAAAAACATGTTTTTATTGTGAACTGAAATTTTTTTCTATAACATTTGCAGTAGCTGTATTTGTACATTTTGTATTTAATACAAGACTGACTGCTTATGGATTTATTGTACCATTTCTTGTTGCTTTAGTTTGTCAGTGTTATAATATCAAAAGAGTTTGGAGTGGATTTTCTGATAAAAAGAAAAAAATACTTTATATTCTAATTGGAATTGTATCTATATTTTGTATTTTAGTTCCAGTTAAAAATATGATTTTATCATATCCACCTAAGGTAAAAGTACAACGTGAAATACAACATTTACCTTTTAATGTGGAAGAGAATACTGAAAAAGTTGATGAAAAAACAAAAAAAATTTACCCAATGTCAGAACGTGAAATTGCTAAACTGTGCAAAGCTTCAGGTGCAAGATTAAGGGAAGAGTTTGATAATCAATGTATCTATACTTTGTGTGGTGGAGAAACAGGATGGGCTGTGGCTGTTTTAAATGAAAGTGGAGTGACCATATATCCCATAGAGTACAATGGAACAAGAATTTCTTTTCATTTGAGAAGTAAATATCCATATGAAGAAATAGTATCAATGGGCATTGAAGTAGAAGATGAAGTTCCTTTTGGAAAATTTGCATTAGTAAGTAGACCAAAGTTTTTTGGACAACCAGAACTAAAAGCACATGTTATGCTTAATATGGTAACTGGTGAAACCAAAATTAAAGCTGAATGACCAAGACTACAAACAAATAACCTACTGTTCAATTTGAACAGTAGGTTTTAATTTTAGATATGGAAGAGTGAAAGGATTTAATTATAGATCTAAGATAACAAACAAGAAATTTAATGTAGTTAATTTTTTATCTTCTGTCTAGAATATCTATAACTTCTCCAAAATACATTTTATGTATTGGTTCTTTTCCATAAAATCTTTCTGTTTCATATTCAGGGTCTTTAGGAACTCTTGTAATATCTAATTCTTGTGAATAAATTTTCTTACAGACAATGGTTAGTTTTGCCTCTTTAAAAGAAATAGTGTTTTTTAAAAACTCTGGTGTAAGTTTTGTTAGTGAAATTTTATCTAAATATCTACCAGATTTGCTTCCTAGCACACATAAATCTTTTTTATATTTTTCATCATAAAAACTAACAGTAAAATAGTCATTATCTTCCATAAATTCATAAGTATAACGATTGGGTCTTACATAAACTGTAACTATTGGTTTGTTCCAAATAGTTCCCAATCCCCCCCAACTTATAGTCATAGTATTAAATTTTTTTGTACCAGATGTTAGTAATGCCCATTCTTGGTCAATAGCATAAAGTGGTGCTAAATTGAAATTTTTTAAATCCATAAAATATCCTCTTTTCTTTATCTATTACTCTTCAATGGTAACTTTTTTGATATCATATCTTACAATTGCTATAATTGCAGAAATAAATTCAATTGTTTCAGTAAGTGCACCAGAATAGGCACCTACAAGCAAACTATATATTACCCATCCAATAGCCATAATAGCTGCACATACTCTTATTACTTTTATATTATCTTGCCATAATCCATAAGTGTATATAAGGGCACTAAATATTGCAATAATACTATAATTATTTTGCCAAGTTGCAATTCCTGCTCCAATTGATGCAATAATAAATATCATTAATACAATAATTGATGGTCTAATATTCTTTTCTTTAAATATATAAAAAACAACACATCTTATTGTATTAATTATACATATTACAGCACCAGTTCTAGCATCTAATAATAAAAATTGAACTGTATATAACAAATTTGCTACTATCTGAAAGATTAATACTTTACTTTTGCTTTTTTGCTGAATATTTAAAAAATTATAAACAAATTAATAAATCCAATTATTTGAGCTAATAAAAATTTATCCATATACATCTCCTCATTTAATTTTATAATTAAGTATACACTATTTTATATTTTAATTGAATAGTTCAATAAAAAAACCAACTAATTTTATTTAGTTGGTTTTTTTACTAACATCTCATTGGTGTGATGATTCTCTCTTTTGGAGGCGCCAGTCGGAATCGAACCGACGAATCAGAGTTTTGCAGACTCGTGCCTTACCGCTTGGCTATGGCGCCATATATGTTTAATTAAGTATATGCATATATATAGTAGTTTTAGTACAAAAATTATATATATGTTTTGCAGAGAGTTAAAAAGTTCAGTTGTTTTCATATAAAATTAAAGCATAGTAATGATAACAAAAAAGAATAGTTTAGTCAAGATATAAAAAACATTTTATGATTATTTAAATATATATTTAAAAATAAAAATGTATTTTTATAAATATTACTTTGAAAAAACTTAGGGAACATGCAGAAAAAGAGGTCTTTTTTACATAATGTATTGAAAATAATGTGAAAATGTTATATAATTGTAATAGAGTTAAAATCTTTAGACATAAAGTTTAAATATAATGCTTCCGTAATAATATAGAAATAGTAAAAAAATACAGTATAAATAAAGGTATTTTTTGCTATTGACTTATTATGTAAGAAGAGTAAAATATATTTAAATAGTATATAAAAAAAGGATGGTTAGAAAAATGAGAATTAAAAAAATGGTTTCTATTATACTAATACTTTTTGTATCAATAACTTTGTTTACTGCAACAAAAGCATTTGCAGCAACAGAAGAAAACTTTGGTATAAAATTATTTAGAAAAGCTGTAGCAGGACAACAATATGGATATGAGACAACAGCTCATAAAACAGTATGGAAAGTAGTAAAATATAACTCTGATAAGGTTAATTTTGATTATGAAAATGCAATATATTGTTTGAAAGCAGAACAAGGTTTTCAAAGTGCTGCAGGAAGTCATACACCAGAGACATATAATCTAACATATGATTATAGAGATACATCAAAACCAACAGCAGAATTATCATATTATAAAGAAACATTATGGTTATTAGATAATTTCTATATACAAGGTCAAAGTACTGCAGCAGATAGAGCAGCATTAATTGCAGCAGCAGGAATACCTGATGATACAGATATAACAGATGATGATATAGATGTTGTACAACAAAAAGCACTTTGGTATTTTACAAATGCAGATAGCTCAGCATATCACAGTCATGATTTAGATGGAATAACTCCACTAATCAATTTAGCTATTGCTAGTAAAGCAGAAGCTGCAGCAGAACCTGTTAGTCCTTCTTTTACAAATATTGATGATATTGATTCATATAGATTTGAAGATATAAAAGATTTATTTAAATATTTTGTAGATGGTGCAAAAGCAAATGCTGGTTCATATACTGGAACAAGTGGAAGTGCACCAATTGGATTAAATAGTATGGTACCTTCATTTGAAGTATCAGGAGAAAATTATATAGTAGGACCATATAAAATAGATAAAAATAATAATAATTTATATACATTACAAGCAAATTTTAAAGACCAAGATAATAGTAATATTACAAATTATACATTATTAGACTCAACTAAAACAGCAGTAACAGCTGGTACTGAAATAAAAGATTTAGTAGGACAACAATTCTATATATCAATACCTAAATCAAGTAATATATCAAAAGTAACATTTAGTATAGAAGGTTCTTCATATTCAGGAACAAAATTAACATATTGGACAAAAGGAGGTCAAGAACCTACAACACAACCATTAGTAATTGTTGAAAAAAGTACTTTACCTTTAACAGGTTCAAATACAGTTAATATTGTAGCAAATGGATTTGATTTATCATTAAGAAAGTTCATATCTAAAGTAGGAGAAGTTACTGTAGATAGAGAACCAGTAGTAGATTTAACAAAATTAAAAAATGGAACATCTACAACAGCAGAATATAATCATCCAAAAAATCCAGTTGCTGTTAAAATAGGAGATGTTATTACATATACAATAAGAGTATATAATGAAGGTGAAAAAGATGGTTATGTAGGAGTAGTTACAGACTTTTTACCACCAGAGTTAGAATTTTTAAATAATGAATTTAATGCAGGATATGGATGGAGATTAGATAGTAATTTAAGAAAAGTATCAACTGATTTACTATCAAAAGATTCATGGGATGCAAATGAACTAGATGTTCAAGAAATGTATCCAGATGGAACTTTATTAAGAGCATTTGATGGAAATGAATTAGACTATATAGATTTACAAATTCAATGTAAATTAAAAGCAACAGCAGAAACAGGAAAACCAATAACAAACTTAGCAGAGATTACAGAGTGTACAGATGAAAATGGAGATCCAGTTGAAGATAGAGATTCAGAACCAGGTAATATTGATGTTCCATCAGATCCTAATTTACCAGGATATAAAGAAGATGAAACAGGTTCATATATACCAGGACAACAAGATGATGATGATTTTGAAAAAATAATTATTCAAGAATTTGATTTATCATTAAGAAAATTTATTACAAAAATAAATGATGTAGCCGTAATAGGAAGAGAACCAGTAGTTGATGTTTCAAAATTAGCAAGTGGAGAAGATACAACAGCAATATATAATCATTCAAAAGTGCCAATAGATGTTGTGTTAGGAGATATAGTTACATATACAATAAGAGTATATAATGAAGCAGATATAGATGGATATGCAAGTGTAATTAAAGATAGATTACCACCAGAATTAGAATATTTATCAGAAGATGAATTAAACATAGAATATGGATGGGAAGTTTCAGAAGATGGTAGAACAATTACTACTACATATTTATCAAAAGAAAATGAAACAACACCAAAAGAAAATTTACTAAGAGCATTTGATGGAACTGAATTAGATTATAGAGATGTAAAAGTAAATTGTAAATTAAAAATGACAGCAGAACCTAAAAAGAGAATAACAAACTTAGCACAAATATCAGAGTGTACAGATGAAAATGGAAATGACATTATAGATAGAGATTCTCAAACTGATAATATGGAATATCCAACAGATCCTAATTTACCAGGATATAAAGAAAACGAAACAGGTTCATATGTACCAGGACAACAAGATGATGATGATTTCGAAAAAATAAGAGTAACATTTTTCGATTTAGCTCTTAAAAAATGGGTAAGTAAAGCAATTGTTATTGAAGATGGAAAAGAAACAGTTATAGAAACAGGGCATACAGGAGATGAAGATCCAGAACCAATAGTAAAAGTAGAGTTAAATAGAAAAAATTTAAGTAGAGTAGTTGTAAAATTTGAATATCAAATAAAAATAACTAATGAAGGTGAAATAGCAGGATATGCAAAAGAAGTAACTGACTATGTTCCAGCAGGATTAAGATTTGTTGCAGAAGATAACCCACAATGGTATATTAGAGATAATGATCCAAATAAAGTAGGAACAAGAGCTTTAGAAGATAAATTATTACAACCAGGAGAAAGTGCAACAGTATCAATACTACTTACATGGAATAATGGTAATGACAACTTAGGATTAAAAACAAATATTGCTGAAATTAGTGAAGATTATAATGATAAAAAAGTACCAGACATAGATTCAACACCAGATAATAAAGTGCCAGGAGAAGATGATATAGATGATGCTCCAGTACTATTATCAATTGCAACAGGACAAAGTAGAATTTACTTTGGATTAGGATTTGTTATATTAATAACATTAGCAGGTGGAGTACTATTAATTAAAAAATATGTTCTAATTTAAGAAATATTAAAAAATATTAATTTCAAATAATATATAGAAAGTATAGTTTCAATTTAATTGAAAACTGTACTTTCTTTTTTTAAGAAATATATTATATTGAAAGAGATTGGAGTAATAGATGTTATAAAAAAACAATGATTTTTGAATAAATTGTAAAAATCAAGATAAAATATTAATTGTATTAAGGTTTAAATTGTAAAAATATATTAAAAAATATCTTTTTTTAATATATTTACATACTAAAATTGGTATGATATAATCCAAAATATAAAGAGGTGGAAATTAATGAATCAGATACTTTCCGTAGAAGATATTAATAAAAGCAATGAAAAAAAGAGAAATAAAAAAGCAAATGGAAGTACTGCTGCTGATATAAAAAAAGTAGTTAGATTTTTTAGTTTGTGTATTTTAATATTTGGGATGACATTTATAGGACAAGGATCATATGCAATATATAAAAATATGAATAGTAATGAAAATATAGTTAGTGGTAGTAAAGGACAACTGCCAACAATAGATATAAGAAAAGATGGAAATGATGTGATAATAAGTGCATCACATACAAAAGAAATTAGTAAACTATTATATAATTGGAATAATACACAAGATATTGAAATTGAAGGAAATGGAACTAACTATATAGAAGAAAGAATAGAGTTGCCAGTAGGAAATAATATATTAAATATAAGAGTTACAGACATAGAAGGAAATGAAAATTCATATCAAAAAGAATATATTACAGATGCAACAAAGCCACAAATTTCAATACAACCAATAGATGGTACTAACAAGATAAGAATAATATCTAAAGATAATATAGCTCTTTCATATATAACATATAGATGGAATGAAGAGGAAGAAACAAAAATAGAAGCTAAGGAAACATCTAAAGCTCAAATAGAAATAGAAATAGATATACCAAGAGGATATAACAAACTTATAGTAGTATCAGTAAATACAAATAATATTTCAGAAACAAAAGAGCAAGAAATAAATGCTACTACTAAACCTAAGGTATCAATAACACAAGATGGACAATATTTAGTTATCAAAGGAACTGATGATGAAGCCATGAAAAAAATAGAATATACTTTAAATGGAAAACAATATTTAATAGATTATAGTAGTGTAAGAAGTACAGTAATAGAATATAGACAAGAGATGACACCAGGAGAAAATAGAATATCATTAAAAGCATATAATTTTTATGATGTTGAAGAATCATTTGAAGGAATATGTGTATATAATCCATAGGAAAATATATAAAGATAACTTTTTCTATAGATTAGGAGAAAAAATGGATAATAGATTAATTTTGAATTTAATATCTTTCTTTATAGTTTATTCGTTTTTTGGATGGATATTAGAAAGTGTTTATAAAAGTATATTAAAGAAGAATTTTGTAAATAGTGGTTTTCTACATGGACCTTTTTGTCCAATATATGGTGTTGGTGCAATAATAATGTATGTATTTTTGGATGAATTTAAAGCAAATTCAATTATATTATTTTTTACAGGTTTTGTAGTATTGTCTGTGTGGGAATATTTTGTAGGGTGGTTGTTAGAAAAAACATTTAATACAAAATATTGGGATTATTCAGAAAGTAAATTTAATATAAAAGGTAGAGTTTGTTTGTTAAATTCGATATTTTGGGGTATTCTTGGAATAGTTTTTATAGAAATAATAAGTCCTTTTATAGAAAGCAAATTGTTGTTAATAGATTTTAATATTTTGATATATTTAAATATTTTAATATATGCATATTTAGTTATTGATGTAATAGTATCTACAATTAAAGTTAGAAATATTGAAATTAGATTAAGAAGTATAGAAGAAATTGGTGAGAAATTAAAAGAAAAATTATTAAAGTTAGAAGAATTAAAAGAACATGTAGATCATAAAAAGATACAAGATATAAAACAAGATAATTTAGAATTATTACAAAAAATGATTGAAGAGTTAAAAGAAAGTCAAGAAAAATTAAATAAAAAGTTATATAAACATGTTAATAGATTGAAAAAAGCCTTTCCAACAATAAAGTCTGAAAGTATAAACAAAATATTGAATAATAAAATAGAAGAAATAAAAAATAGACAAAAGGAGAAATAGAATATGTCACAAGATATATATATAATTGATGAAAATATTGAATGTATAAAAGAAATTAGAAAACTATTTGAAAATGAAAAACATTATACATTTAAAAATGTAAAAACAAAACATATTGATATTGCACTTAGAAATATCCCTTCTTTAATAATAATAAATGAGGATTCAATTGATAGAGATATTATAGAGCTTTGTAAAACTATAAGAGAAGATGAAGATAACAGTATAACACCAATTATAGTAACATCTTCAATTAGAGATAAGGATCATAGGATTAAAGTTTTAGATCAATCTGTTGAATACTATATAAAAAATCCAATAGATAATGATTATTTATATTATACAATAAAAAATCTATTAAGATTAATGAGTATTAATAGAACAGTTAGTCCTTTAACTGGACTACCTGGAAATGTTCAAATACATGCAGAAATCAAAAAAAGATTATTAAATAAAGAAGAATTTGCAGTATTTTATTTAGATCTAGACAATTTTAAAGCATATAATGATGTATATGGTTTTCTAAAAGGTGATGAAATAATAAAGTTTACAGCAAAGACAATATCTAATAATATTCATTCAATAGAAAATAATGAATCATTTGTGGGACATATTGGTGGAGATGATTTTGTAGCACTAGTATCTAAAACTGATTATGATAAAGTGTGTCAAGATATTATATTAGAGTTTGATACAAATTCTATAAAGTTTTTTACAGGAAATGATGTAGAAAGAGGATATTTAGAAGTAGCAAATAGAAAAGGAATTATAGAAGAATTTCCATTAACAACTATATCTATAGGAGTAGTAGAAATTACTCCAGATAGATTTAGAAACTTACTAGAAATAGGAGAAGTAGGGGCACAGCTAAAACATCAAGCAAAAACAAACTTTGGAAGTAGTTACATAATAGATAGAAGAAAATAGAAAAGAAAATACTAAAAACAAACAATGAAAAACTCAAATATTAGGGGTAATAATCTAATATTTGAGTTTTTTAATAATATTATTTTATAAATATTATTATTATCAATAATGTTATATATCCAGGAGTGTATAATGCCTAATAAAAGTAGTATAAAATAGCAAAATTATAACAAAAATGTAATGTTAATTTAATATTTGTAACTATTATAATAAAAAGAATATTTCCCTAAATATACATGTTTTTATAATAAAAAAACATGTATTTTAACCTCTTTATAAATATCAAAATATATGATATTTAATAACATTATAAAAGTTTTATTAATTTATAATAACTAAGGGGAAAAAATGAAAAAAGAAAAGAAAGTAAAAGTGAATAAAATAACTAAAGCTATGAAAAAACAATCATTGATTTTTTCATTTGTTACTCAAGCACAAGATGATGATTTATTTAGAGAAATGCTAGATCATATTAACTTTTTAAATAAATATAAATATAGTAAAGATAATTTTGAACAAATAGTAAGACTAACTAATGATATACTTGGATATGAAGAACTTTTATTTGAATATAAAGATAAAAATTATTCAATATTTAAAAATTCAAGAGGAATGGTAATTAAAGTAATAAACAAAAAAGGAAAAATGTTTATTGATTCATACTATTCATATTCTTCAGTTCGTAGTGTTGGAAGTAAAAAGATTAAATTAGGAGATCTTTTGTTTTTCTCAGCATTTAAAAAAATATACAATTTAACTTCTAATTTAATTGTTTTAAAAACTACACCTGAAATATTAAGACATATTATAGAATATGTAATAAAAAATAAACTTATTGATTCAAAAATTGTATTGACTGAAATATTAAATGACAAGATACCTGTGGAAGTTGAGGAGAAATTATCATATAGTATTATGAATAATAAACAAAATATAAAATTTGAAGAATGTTTTGAATATATGTCAGATAATACAGTATTAAATTTAATAAAGAAAATACCAGAAATGAATAATATTATTGAAAAGAAACAAGTAGAAAAGAAAAAAATACTGAATCTAAAAATTTTTCAATTTATTTCTATAGCTATTAGCATGGTAATAGGAATTTCTATTACTCATGGAGTATTAGCAGTATTAAATGGAATTTCAGAGCTAAGTTTTATTTCTTTATTTATTAGTATGACATTAGGAATTATAATAAATAATACTACTGGTGATTATGTTTTAAAAAATATTTTAAAAGATTATGAAAAAAGACTAAAGCTTGGAGAATCCAGTAATGGTGTAGAAATATTTGTTATGGCAAATTTGTTTAATGTAATTTTACATATAACCTTATTATTTATAATGGGAGTTACTTTAGTAAATATATATAAAATACTTGTAAGCACAATATTCTTTATATATCCTGTTAATTACTTAATGAGTATTATGTGGTCTGTAAAAGAAGAAGTAACAAAAATAAATAAAAAAGAAGAAAAAATTAATAGAAGATATTATGCAAATATTCCAAATGAAACAGTTAAAAAGGAAGAATATCTATCGGTAACAATAAGCATACCAGTATATTTAGAGGAAAATGAAGTAATATTTGAAACATTGAGACAGAGTAAAGAGGCAATAGAAAACTTTAAAAATAAAATTGGAAAACCAGCTAATATAGTTGTATCAGATGATGGAATTCAGAAAATGTTAGATGGGAAATGTAGTGTTAAAAAAATAAAAGAACTTATTAAATTAAGGAATGAAGATATAGATAAATTAACATCATTAGAATTACAAGCAATAGAGCGTATAGAATTTTTTAAGAAAAATAAAATTGCATTTGTTGCAAGATCTGTAGATGGACGTGCTGGTAGATTTAAAAAAGGAAGTAATTTAAATTATTCTTTAAAATTAGCTAATAAAATAAAAAAAGGAACAGATGTAAAAAAAGTATTTGGAAAAAATGGAGAGTTTGAAGGTGGATATGCTGAAGGAAATATTACCTTTAATGAGATAATATTATTACTAGATAAAGATAGCGGATTAAACCCAAATATATTAACAAAAACAATACCAGAATTTGTTGTTGATCCAAAATTAGTATATACACAACATTCAACAAGAGCAACAAATTCATCTGATAACTATTTTACAAAAGCAATGGGGCAATTTACTAGAAATTTATTTGCAAATAGTTTACCAAACAAAGCATTACAAGGGTTTTTAGTACCACTTGTAGGACATAATGCATTTTTAAGGAAATCTTTTATAGAAAATTCTGGATATTGGGCAGAAAACAGAGTATCTGAAGATTTTTCAAAAGCAATAGATGCATATAGATTTGGATATCATGGTAAATATATTGCATATGATGATCTGGATTTTACAGAGTATGTTAGTAGAACTTATACAGAAGAAACAGGTAAACAATTAAGATATAGTTTTGGAATTGTAGAAATATTATTTAATGGGACATCTGATTGGTTAAAATTAGGACTATTTAATAATTTGTATAAACGTCAATTAAAAATGTACCCAAGAGCAAGATTTTATGATATATTTGATATGCTTACATATTTTTGCTCATTCCTAAATTCAGCAGCATTAATACCAACAGCTATTATTGCAGCATATACAGGAAGAGTAGATCATATTTGGGGAGGATTTATAAGTAATCTCATAATATTTACATTAATGCCAATTATATCAAAAGCAATGATTGTAAGTAAAAAAGAAGATGATTTAAAAGGAACATTTTTTAATTCAATGATAATTGGATTAGCATTTCTTGGACATACATATTCAGTTTTAAAAGGTTTTATAAAATTCTTTACAGATTCATTTAAAGAAAAACCAAAGCCTTTTGAAGCCACAAGTGTGGATTCTTTGGATTACTCTTTTTGTGATGGAGTCAGAATAGTTTGTAATTATTATAAAAATAATAAGATATTTATACTTATAACTATCCTGTTTATTGAGAGAGTTATAAATTTATTAACAAATAAAACAGATTCTATTATGACAATGATAACAATGACATATATTTTGTTAATGTTTCCATTGGTGTTACCATTATTAACACCACCATTATATACTGCACCAAGAAAATTAAAAAAGTTAAAAGCATTAATAGAATTCACAAAGAGAGACAAAGAATATAAACATTAGAAAAGAAAAATAATAAAAACAAAAAAACCTCATATAAATTATATATGGAGGTTTTTTTATGATTGTTTTAGAAAGAAAAAGAATTGTATTTGTATTATTAGTATTTACACTAACAATATTTACATATCATATATCATTAAAAGTTAATAATTCAAAAGACACTTTGCAAACAGTATCACTTCCAGTCACAAATAAGGTAGTTATAATTGATGCAGGACATGGTCTTCCAGATGGAGGAGCTGTTGGAGAAAATGGAGTAACAGAAGAAGAAATAAACTTGAAAATAGCAATGAAAATTCAAACTTTATTGGAACAAAGTGGATCAACAGTTATAATTACAAGGTCTGATGAAAAAGGAATATCAGATATGAGTGCAAATACAATTAGAGAAAAGCATAGATCAGATTTAAAAAACAGAGTAAAAATAGGTAATGAATCCTCTGCAGATATATTTGTTTCTATACATTTAAACAAAATTCCACAAGAGAACTATTCAGGTTGGCAAGCTTTTTATAAAAACAATGATGAATCTAGTAAAAAACTAGCTAATAATATACAAAAAAAGTTAAATGAGACTATACAAAAGGAAAATAATAGGGAAATTTCTAAAATATCAGGAATATATATAGTTGATAATATAGAGATACCAATAACTATAGTTGAATGTGGTTTTTTATCAAATACAGAAGAAAGAAATAAACTTCAAGAAGATGAATATCAAAATAAATTAGCATGGGGAATTTATACAGGAATAATAGAGCATTTCTATGAATAAACAAAAAATATTCAAAAATACAGAAATTTAAAATGCATAAAAATTACCAAACATGGTAAAACTAAGCTTAAAAGACATATTTTTAAGAGGAGTGAAAATATACCATGTTGGATTTTTTAAATATAAAAGGTACTATATTAGATAAATGTCAACTTCAAAATTATTTTGAAAAAATGGCTTCTGACAATGTATTAAAAAGCAAAACAGATAGAAAGACATACCCAATACCGAGATTAAATGCTAATTTTGAGTTTATAACTGAAGTATATAATCTTTTAAATGAACATTTAAAGATTGGTATAAATGTTCATCCAGCAGGAGAATGGTTATTAGATAATTATTATATTATTGAAGAAACAATTAAATCTATAAAAAAAGATTTAACAGTTAGCAGATATACAAATTTTATAGGAATAGGAAATGGAATATATAAAGGATATGCAAGAATATATGTGCTAGCAGCAGAAATGGTAGCATATACGGAAAATAGGATAGATAACGAAAGTTTGGTTTTTATGCTTAATGCATATCAAAATAAAAAAAGTTTAACTATGGAAGAGATATGGAATATAGGTCTTTTTGTTCAAATTGCAATAATAGAAAATATTTCTGATATTTGTGAAAAGATATATTCAAGCCAATTACAGAAATATCAAGTAGAAAATATAATTGAAAGACTTTTGGATTATAGACCAAAAGAAGAACAAAAATATAAAATTAATAAAGGATATAAAGCATACAAATTAGGTTATGGTGAAATGAAATATCCTTTTATAGAATATATGTCATATAGACTTAAGAAGTATGGTAGAAAAGCTCATAATCATTTAGATATATTAGAAGATCAAGTAAACAAGATGGGGACTAATATATCAGAGGTAATAAAAAAAGAACATTATGACATGGCAATAAAAAAAGTACTAATAGGTAATGGAATAAAGACTATAAAAAATATTCAGAGAATTAATTTTGCAGAAATATTTGAACAAATAAATGAAGTAGAAGAAATGTTGAAAAAAGATCCTTGCAATATATATGAAAAAATGGATTATAAAACAAAAGAACTTTATAGAAATAAAATAAAAGAAATATCAAAAAGTTCTAAAATATCAGAAATATATATATCAGAAAAAATATTAGAATTATCAGAAAAATATTTTGAAAAAACCAAAGAATATAATAACTATGATGAAGTATTAAAAGTAAAACATAAAAAGAAAAGCCATATAGGATATTTTTTAATATCTGATGGAATAACTGAGTTATATAATGAGCTAGGTATAAAATCTAAAATTTCAAATATTAATAAGAAAAATAAATCTAAGATATATATGTATTCAATAGTTATAATTTCAGTGTTACTATCTTTATTAGTGATGAGATATACACATAATAGAATAGGGAAATTGATGGAAATAATCATAGTAGGATTATCATTTATACCTATAACAGAAATATTAATTAAATTAACTCAATATATTTTAGGAAAAATAGTAAAACCAAAGTTGATACCAAAAATTGATTTATATAAAGGAATACCAAAAGATAATGCCACAGTTGTTGTTATTCCAACTATAATAGATTCTAAAAAAAAGATAAAAGAAATAGTTTCAAAATTAGAAACATATTACTGGGCTAATAAAAGTGAAAATATATATTTTGCTTTACTAGGAGATTGTAAAAGTGGAAGTAAAGAAAAAGAAAAAATTGATGAAGAGATTGTAGAAGAGGGAAGAAAGTTAATAAATGATATTAATAATAAATATAGTAATAATGGTTTTCCTATATTTCATTTTTTATATAGAAAAAGAAAATGGAATAAAAAAGAGAAAACTTATTTAGGTTGGGAAAGAAAAAGAGGATTATTAAACCAGTTTAATAAATATTTGCTAAAAAATGAAAAGTCAGATTTTATAGCAAATACTTTTGAAGAATATATATTAGATAATTATGATATAGAATTACCAAAAATAAAATATGTTATAACACTAGATTCTGATACAGAACTATCCTTAAATTCGGCTTTTGAATTAGTTGGGGCAATGACACATATATTAAATAAACCAATAGTTAATAATGGTATAGTGACAGAAGGACATGCATTAATACAACCAAAAGTTGGAATAGATTTAAAAGCAAGTAATAAATCTATATTCACAAAAATATTTGCAGGAGCTGGAGGCACAGATTCATATACAAATGCAATATCAGATATATATCAAGATAATTTTGGAGAAGGAATATTCACAGGTAAAGGCATATATGATTTAGAAGTATTTGAAAAAGTATTAAAAGATGAAATACCAGAAAATAAAGTTTTAAGTCATGATTTGCTAGAAGGATGCTATTTAAGGTGTGGACTAGCCTCAGATGTTTTAGTTATGGATGGATATCCATATAAGTATAATTCATTTATGGAAAGATACCATAGGTGGATTAGAGGAGATTGGCAAATTATATCTTGGACTAGAAAAAAGATAAAAGATGAAAAAGGTAGTAAAAAAAATAATCCATTGAGTGGTTTATCTAAATTTAAAATATTAGATAATTTAAGAAGAAGTCTTTTAGAAATTTCATCATTATTGTTAATAACAATATCAATAATAATTAAAATAAGAAATGATATTAATGTGAATGTAATTCTTTTTGTTGGTGTATTAAGTGTTTTGTTACCAGCAATAATAGAAATTATAAATAAAATTATAGATAAAAAAGATGGACAAGAAATGCAAAAAACGTTTACACCAATTGTGGATGGTGTAAAGGGAATTGTTTTACGAGGATTTTTTGCAATAGCTTTTTTACCACATAAAGCATATATATCATTAAGTGCAATTATTAAAACAGTATATAGATTATTAATTAGTAAAGAAAAATTACTTGAATGGGTAACAGCAGAAGAATCAGAAAAAAATGCAATAACAAGTTATAAAAAATATTATATAAATATGTTTTCAAATATAATATTTACTATAATTTTTATGTATTTTTATATAAATACAAACACAAATTCATATTATATTAAAGTGTTATCTTTACTGTTAAGTCTGATATGGATAATTGGACCAGTAATAGCATGTTATATAAGTAAAAAAGAAAAAGAAGAATTAGAAATTGAAAAATTAGATAAAAAAGATAATGAATATGTTTTAGAAATAGCAAGAAAAACTTGGAATTATTTTAAAGACACAATAATAGAAAAAAACAATTATTTACCACCAGATAATTATCAGGAAAGTAGAGCACAAAAATTTGTAACAAGAACATCTTCTACTAATATAGGATTAGGAATATTATCAATTATATCAAGTTATGATTTAGGATTTGAATCATTGAAAGATAGTTTAGAATTATTAGATAAAATGATTAAAACAATTGTTAATTTAGAAAAGTGGAATGGTCACTTATATAATTGGTACAATATTGAAACTACAGAACCATTAACAACCAGATATGTGTCAACAGTGGATAGTGGGAATTTTGTTGGATATTTATATGTTTTAAAACAATTTTATTATAATTTATTAGAAGAAAATGAAAAAAAATATATAAAAGAAAGTATAAGTAAAGAAAAAATATTAGAAAAGGTAAAACAAATAGATGAAATTATTACTAATACAGATTTCACTATATTATATAATGAAAAGGTAAAACTATTTTCAATAGGATACAATGTTGATGAAAATAGACTTGATGACTCATATTATGATTTGTTAGCATCAGAAGCAAGGCAGGCAAGTCTGATAGCAATAGCCAAAAAAGATGTGCCTGCAAAGCATTGGAATTCATTAAGTAGAACTCTTACAACACTAAATAAATACAAAGGATTAATATCTTGGTCTGGTACAGCTTTTGAATATTTAATGCCAAATATAAATATAAAGAAATATAAAGGAAGTTTATTAGATGAATCTTGTAAATTTATGATAATGAGCCAAAAAGAATATAGTAAAAAAATAGGTATACCTTGGGGAATGTCAGAATCTGCATATAATCTTAAAGACTTAAATGCAAACTATCAATATAAAGCTTTTGGTATTCCTTGGTTAGGATTAAAAAGAGGGTTAGCAGATGAAATAGTAGTATCTTCATATGGTAGTGTTATTGCAATAAATGAAGAAGCAAATAATGTTGTTAATAATATTAAAAAATTAGAAAAAGAGGGAGTATTTGGAAAATATGGCCTATATGAGGCTATTGATTATACAATATCAAGATTAAAATATGGAGAAAAAAGTGCGGTTGTAAAAACTTTTATGGCCCATCATCAAGCATTAATATTATTATCAATAAATAATTTGTTTAATAAAAATATACTTGAAAAAAGATTTAGTTTAAATCCAGAAATAAAAGCAGTAGATATATTACTGCAGGAAAGGATGCCTGCAAATGTAATAGTGACAAAAGAGGAAAAAGAAAAAGTTGAGAAACTAAAATATATAGATTATGATAATCATAGTGAGAGAAGATATAATAAAATAGATGAAAATTTAGTTAAATGGAATGTTATTTCAAATGAAAATTATACAATTGCTATGAATCAGAAAGGTGAAGGTTATAGTAAATATAAAGACATATATATAAATAGATACAAAGAAACATCAGACTATAATCAAGGAATACATTTTTTTATAAAAAATATAAAATCAAAAAGAATTTGGTCAAATTCATTTTTGAATTATTTATCTAAACCAGATAAATATGATATATGTTTTACACCATCTGAAATGAAAATTAAGAGAATAGATGGAAATATTGAAACAGTTACAAAAACAACAATTAGTGCAAATGAAGCAGTAGAAATAAGAAGAATAGAATTAAAAAATAATGGAACAGAAGAAGAAATTTTTGAAGTAACAGGTTTTTTTGAGCCAATAATATCAAATAAATTACAAGATATTTCTCATATGGCATTTAACAATTTGTTTTTAAGATATAAATATCTAGAGGAAACAAATAGTATATTAATTGAAAGAAGATCAAGAGAAGAAAATGTGGATAATATATATTTAGGAGTAAGTTTTTACACAGAAGATGAAAGTGTTGGTGATATAGAATATGAAATAGATAGAGAAAAATTTTATGGAAGAGGAAATTTAAATATTCCAGAAATGGTAGAAAATTCAAAACCATTCTCAAAGAGTTTAGGATTAGTTACTGATCCAGCTATTGCATTAAAAAGAATAATAAAAATAAAACCTAATAAAAAAATATCATTGAATTTGATAATTACAGTTTCTAATAATAATGAAGAAGTAATAGAAAATCTTAATAAATTTAATAATGATGAAAATATAAAAAGGACATTTGGATTATCTAAAGTCAGAAACTCAGAAGAAGCAAGGTATTTAGGATTAAAAGGAAAAGATATAGAAATATATCAAAACATGTTATCACTTGTATTTTTTACAAATAAAACTAAAAAGATATATATTGATAAATACGCAAATAGAACTTATTCTCAAAGTGAACTGTGGAAATTTGGAATTTCAGGTGACTCACCAATAATACTTGTAAAAATAAAAGATGTAAATGATATACATGTTGTTGAAAATTTAATAAAAGCATATGAATATTTTAGAACAAAAAATATAAATACAGAATTAGTTATATTAAATGAGGAAAAATATAGTTATGAAGAATATGTAAAAGATGCAATAGAAAATGCCATATTAAATAGACATATTTCATACATGAAAAATATAAAAGATGGAATATTTGTAATAAGTTCCAATGAAATAAGTGAGGAAGATAGAGATTTATTAAATTTTAAAGCAAATATAATAATTGATAGCAGCTTAGGAGAAATAGAAACTCAACTAGAAGCATTAGAAGAAGATTATTTATTAAGTATAAAAAATATTACAGAAAATGAATTAAAACAAATGATAATACAAGAGGAAAAAATAAGAGGTAATGCATTAGATAAGAAAGATACAATAGATAATTTGAAATACTATAATGAATATGGTGCTTTTTCAAGTGATGGCAAAGAATATATAATTAAAGTAAACAAAGATCAAAATCTTCCAACAGTATGGGGACATATTCTTGCTAATGAAAATTTTGGAACATTTATAACAGAAGGAATGGGTGGATATACTTGGAATAAAAATAGTAGATTAAATAGAATTTCAGCATGGAATAATAATACAACAACAGATATCCCTTCTGAAATAATATATTTAGTAGATAGTGATGCTAGTAAAGCATGGTCAATTGGAAGTAGGCCAATGCAAGATGATAATGACTATTATATAACTTATGGATTTGGATATGCAAAATATGAACATACTAGTCTAGGTGTTCTACAAGAAGTAGAAGTATTTGTACCAATACAAGAATCTATAAAGGTAAATTTATTGAAATTAAAAAACACCACACCAGATAAAAAGAAATTTAAGTTACTATATTATATAAAACCAGTATTAGGTGAAGATGAAACAAAATCAAATGGGTATATTTATGTCTCAAAATCTTCAAATATTGTATATGCAAAAAATCTATATTCTGAGGAGTTTAAAGATCAGATATCATATATATCATCAAGTGAAAATATAAAATCATATACAGGAAATAAAAATTCATTCATAGGATCAAAGGGGATACAAGATCCAATTGCATTAAAAAGTGTAAAGTTAGATGATGAATCAGGTTTAGGATCAGATTCATGTATAGCTATAGAATTAGAAATAGATTTAGAACCATATGAGAAAAAAGAATTTTCTTTATTATTAGGACAAGAAGATAATGTTATTAATGCAAAAGATACAGTATATAAATATACAAATTTATCTAATTGTAAGCAAGAATTAGCAAAAGTGAAAAAATATTGGTATGATTTATCAGAAAATATTCAGGTAAAAACTCCAGTAGAATCTACAAATATATTGTTAAATGGTTGGTTAATATATCAAACAATTACTTCAAGACTATGGGGGAGAACAGGGTATTATCAATCAGGAGGAGCATATGGATTTAGAGATCAACTACAAGATACATTAGGACTAAAGTTTGTAAATCCTGATTTTATGAAAAATCAAATAATAAAACATAGTAAAAGGCAATTTATAGAAGGAGATGTACAACACTGGTGGCATGAGGAAACAAAAAGAGGTATAAGAACTAGATTTTCAGATGATCTGTTGTGGCTTGTATATGTTGTTTGTGAATATATTAAATTTACAGATGATATGACTATTTTAGATATAAAGACACCATATTTAGAAGGTGAAGAACTAGAAGAAGGTATAATAGAAAAATATGATTTATATAATCAAAGTGATTTAGAGGAAGACATATATAGTCATTGTATAAAAGCAATAGAAAGATCACTTGATTTTGGAGAAAATGGATTACCTAAAATAGGTTCAGGAGATTGGAATGATGGCTTAAGTGAAGTAGGAATAAAAGGAAATGGTGAAAGTATATGGCTTGGTTTTTTTATATATGATATTCTTACAAAATTCATACCATATATAAATAAAAGAGAAGATTTTGAAAAAAGTTCTAAGTATGAACAAATAAAAGATAAATTAAAAAGAGCACTAAATACTAATGGTTGGGATGGAAGATGGTATAAAAGAGCAGTTATGGATAATGGAGATATTCTAGGTAGTATAGAAAATGATGAATGTAAAATAGATAATATAGCTCAAAGTTGGTCAATAATATCTAATGCAGGAGATAATGATAAAAAATATATATGTATGGAAAGTTTGGAAAATCATTTAATAGATAGAGAAAATGGAATTATCAAATTATTAGATCCACCATTTGATAAAGGAAAATTAGAACCAGGATATATAAAATCATATCTGCCAGGGGTTAGAGAAAATGGAGGACAATATACACATGGTGCAATATGGACTATAATTTCACAAACTATGCTTGGTTTTGGAGATAAAGCAGTGGAATTTTTTAGAATGATAAATCCAATAGAGCATTCTAAAACAAGAGAGGCAGCCATAAAATATAAAGTTGAACCATATGTAATATCTGCAGATATATATGGTAGTGACAATTTAATAGGAAGAGGTGGATGGAGCTGGTATACTGGATCAAGTGGTTGGATGTATAAAGCAGGAATTGAAAACATATTAGGATTGAAAATAGAAGAAGGTATATTAAAAATGGAACCATGTATATCAAAAGATTGGAAAGAATATAGTATAAGATATAGATATAAAACAAGTATATATAATATTAAAGTCAAGAATCCCAATATGGGAAATATTGGAATAAAGAGATTTGTTGTGGATGGAAAAGATATAGAAAAAAAACAACTGAAATTAATAGATGATGGTGCAATTCATGATGTTTATATATTAATGTAAATGAAAGTAAATAAAATTAAAAACAGATCAGATAATATAGTTTGTATTATCTGATCTGTTTTTAATAAACAAAAGGAAAATCAAATAAAATAGAAGTAGTAGAAAAAGTAGATGAAAGGTATTTCTAAATAGTTGAAAATTTGTGTTTTTTCAGATATTATGGTATAATATACCTATGTAAATTATACATAGGAGGAAGAAACTATGAAAGACGAAAGAGAAGAATTATTTAAAATATTTATTAATTATAAAGAAAGAGAATATCCTAATATGACAGAATTACAAAAAAAGGATTTAAGACAAAAATTTGATAAAGCATATAAGGAAGAACCAGAAGAACTTAAAAAAGCTGTAATAGATAAAGCTAAAGAAGTTAATAAAAATAATACTAGTAAAAGATATAAAGGTAAAAAAGGTCAATGCAAAAATAGAAAAATATCAAGTAAAGCAAAAAAAGCATTTATAGCAATAGCTTTAGCTACTACAATAGCAATAGGTGGTGGAATTGCTATTTCAAGTTATATAAATAATAAGAAACAAGTAACTACTGAGACTAATAATAAAGATACAGAAGAGGTTAAAGATAAAAAAATTGAAAGTGAAGCTGATAAATATAAAGTAGATTCTGTAACATCACCAAGTGTATTGTTGAAAAATTTTAAAGAAATATATATACAAGTACACAATAAAAATAATCCAGATAATATATTAAAACCAGAAGATGTAACCATAAGAGAACAAAATTTGGATAGTAGAAATTGGATTAATGAAAGAGAAATAAATAATCCATATAAAAATTATTCAAAGGATGAATATGAAGATACTACAGGAAAATCAATATATAAAGTCAGTATAAAAGAAGGAAATAAAGAAATCCCTTATGAAGTATGTGATAGATATGGAAATGAAATTACATACTATGCTTTTCCTAATAATGGTATTAAAGAAAATAATTCAATTAAAGAGTGTTCAGATATATTTTCTAGTTATTTAGTATATGATTTTCAAATAACTCAAGAAGGTCGTACAGAGCTTACAAAAGCATTGTTGAACAATTATAATAAATCAATTGATGAGTTTTTTGAAAAAAATAAAGAAATGTTTAATTCAATAGAAAATGATAAACAAGAAACAGTAGTGTCAAATGATGATGGTGAAGAAAGAGAATAATTAAAATAAGCCCAATTTAGAATAAATATAAATAGTAATTACAAATGAGACTATACTTAGAATAGTCTCATTTGTTTTGTTATATATTCAATGTAGATGTGTCAAAATCCTATAAAATTTGACTTTGTCAAGGGAATATAGTATAATACTAAATAGTGATATCCAAAGAATGGATATAGAAGAGATTTAAATTTTGTGTATAAAGAATAATTAAAAACAAATAATATAATTAAAAGATTGATTCAGGAATATGAGATATATATTAAAGAAATTATGTATTAAAGAGCGGGAAAAATGATACATAATCAAATAATACTTATAAAAGTTTGAAAAAACTTTAATTTTCAGTTGTAATGGTGTGGATTGAAATATAAGTATAGATATAGTATGTTAAAAAGTTCATATGTAGAATATTTAGAGTCAATTAGTTTAAAGATATTTAAACTAATTTTTTTGCATAATTTTAAATTTAATATTTAATATAAAAAAAGATAGGAGAAATACAAAAAATGACAGAAGAAAACAAAAATAATGTGAAAGAAATAAAAGAAGGAAACAATAACTTGAGACAAGTTAAAAAGCAAAATAATTTCAAAAGAAATGAAAACAAAACAAATGCAGATACAAAAAATACAAGTAAAAATAACATAAGAAAGAATAACACTAATAATTCTGCTAATAAAGTTACAAAGAATTCAAGAGAAGTAAGAAATGAAAAGAATAATACTAACAATACAAGAACTACTAGAGAAGTAAGAAATACAAAAAATGCAAATAACAATCAAGTAAATAATGATTTCAAATTTAAAAAAGGTGGACTTAAAGTAATTCCATTAGGGGGATTACATGAGATTGGAAAAAACATAACAGTTTTTGAATATGAAAATGATATAATTATAGTAGATTGTGGATTAGCATTCCCAGAAGATGAGATGTTAGGTATTGATATAGTTATTCCAGATTTTACTTATTTAGAAAGAAACAAAGATAGAATAAAAGGTATAGTGATAACACATGGTCATGAAGATCATATTGGATCAATACCATATTTATTAAAAAAGATGAATTTGCCAATATATGCTACTAGGTTATCATGTGCATTAATAAGAAATAAGTTACAAGAACACAAGTTATTAAGAAAAACAAAATTAATAGAAGTAGCAAAAGGGCAAACTATATCTTTTGGAAAAATGAATGTAGAATTTATAAGAAGTTCACATAGTATACCAGATGCTGTTGCACTTGCTATACACACTCCAGTGGGGGTGGTTGTCCATACAGGTGATTTTAAGATAGATTATACTCCAATAGATGGAGAATTAATGGATTTTGGTAGATTAGCTGAATTAGGTAATCAAGGAGTATTAGCACTTATGTCTGATAGTACTAATTCTGAAAGAAAAGGATATACAATGTCAGAAAGTACAGTAGGAGATGTTTTTGATAGATTATTTTTAAACTGTGTTAAAAGAATAGTTATAGCAACATTTGCATCAAATGTTCATAGAGTACAACAAATAGTAAATTCAGCAGTAAAATATAATAGGAAAATTGCTGTTTGTGGTAGAAGTATGATAAATATGATAGAAACAGCAAAAGAAAATGGTTATATAAAAGTACCTGATAATGTTTTCATAAACATAGATATGATTAAAAATTATACAGATGAACAATTAGTTATAATAACAACAGGTAGTCAAGGTGAAACTATGTCAGCATTAACAAGAATGGCAGCAAAAGAGCATAGAAAAGTTGAAATAACACCAAATGATTTAATTATTATATCTGCAACACCAATTCCAGGTAATGAAAAATTGGTTTCAAAAGTAATAGATGATTTAATGCAAATAGGTGCAGAAGTAGTATATAGTTCATTAGAAGATATACATGTATCAGGACATGCATGCCAAGAAGAACAAAAATTAATGCTTTCATTAATAAGACCAAAATATTTTATGCCAGTTCATGGAGAATATAGACAATTAAGAGCACATTCTGAAACAGCTAAATCAATGGGAATAGATTCAAAAAATATATTCCTTATGACAAATGGTAAAGTTTTAGAATTTAATGAAAATGATGCTAAATTTACATCAGCAGTACCAGTAGGAAGAATATTGGTAGATGGTCTTGGTGTAGGAGATGTAGGTAATATTGTATTAAGAGATAGACAACATTTATCACAAGATGGATTAATAGTAATAGTAATAACTATGGATTCAGCAACAGGAGAAATTGTAGCAGGTCCTGATGTAATATCAAGAGGATTTGTATATGTAAGAGAATCAGAAAACTTAATGGATGATGTTAAAAATGTTATAAAAGTTGAGCTTAATAAATGTGAAGAAAAGAAAATTACAGAATGGTCAATAATTAAGTCAACATTAAAAGATACATTAAGAGATTATATATTCCAAAAAACAAAAAGAAATCCAATGATAATACCAATTATTATGGAAGTATAGAAAAAATATTGATATACCAGTCTTATATAGACTGGTATATTTAAATTGTTAAATTATTTTTAATCTATAATGAAAAAATATTATTTAAAAAATGATAAATTAGATAAATTATGATAAAATATCTATTGTAAAGTGAAAAAGTAAGTTATAAGGGAGATTAAAAAAATTAAATAATGAGGAGAGTGTAGAATGTTTAATTTGTTTAAGAAGAAAAAAGAAGAAAATAATAGTCAAAAGTATAATCCCAATGAGGCTTGTATAACTTGTAGTCACATATTAGAAGAAAATAAACCTATTTTATATATTAAACGAGATGATGATGGTGGTTATCAATTTTTATGTGGAGCTAATAATCATAGTGAATCAGAAGCAAGAGTTGTGGGTATAGGAGAAATTGTTAAAATAGATGGAAAAATCAGAACTATGCTACCTTTGGAATTAGGTAAAAAAGTAGAAATATTATCAGGAAAAAATGGTAAAGGATTAGAATTAAAAAAGTTTATACAAGATGGTATTAATAATGTAATTAATAAGGATATATCAGATGGAAAAGTTTCAATGATACAATTATATAATAATGGAGAAATCATATATTATAATGGTAGAAATGGTACATGGTTTGATTGGGATATGAATGAAAAAACAAGTTGGTTTACAGTTTGTTTTAACAATAAAGAAAGAATGGGATATATAAGTATAGCTGTAAATAAAGATGGAACTGTTACTGGATATAAATGGGGGAATTATGGTAAAGATGAGGCTGAAAGTATTAGTTTAGGTAATCTAAGTGTAGAAGATGCAAATTATCTTGTAAGATTATTGTTACAACAAACAGATGATAAAGGTGTTTTTGATATACCTATAAACTCTATAGATTGGGAAGCATCAATAGTTTTAGAAACTTTGGAAGGTATAGAAGAATCAGAATAGAAATTATTGAATGAGTAATTGATTTATAATTTATAAATTGGTAGATGAAAAATTCACATTTTTTGGTGATTGAAGATAGTAATAGATACATGAAGGAGGAAAAAAATGACAATAGATAGGATTGATTGGCACTGGGAGTCTGTTATTGATAATATTTCTGAGGAAGAACATTGGGAGAGAGCTGGTGCACATATTGGATATTTTATTGAATGGGCATATAAAAAAGGTTTTGCACCAAATAATCCTGAAACTCATGATATTGATGAATATAAAAAAGTAGTAAATTCAGAAAAGAATGGGATACAGTTTTTAATTGAAAATTGTGATACTAAGTTTTGGGAAGAAGATTTAAATGAGGAAGGACAAAAATTTACTTCTTTTGTTTATGAAACATATTTGGATAATTATGAAACAATTTTAGGTCATAAACCTTATGAAAAAAAATATAACCAACAAGACTTGAAGAATGTTTCTAAATATTTAGATAAAGTATATTTAGATTATTTGGATAATTCTACATTACAACTAGAAAAGGAGGAAAGACAATCTTTTTTACAAAAGTTAAAGAGATTATTTTCTTAAAATGATGATAAAAATGAAACAGAAGAGAAAACAGAATTTAAGTTAGATATTAGATATAAGGAAAATGTAAAATTTTTTATAGGAGATATAATAAGATATGATAAAAACAGACAATATAAAAGATATAGAAAAATTAATAAATAATAAAGAGTTGTTCTTGTTTGATTTTGATGGAGTGGTTGCACATACAGAAAGATTACAATGGGAAGCTTATAATATTGTTCTAAAAAGATATAAAATTGTAATATCTAAGGAAAAGTGGCTAGAATATATTGGAACTTCTGAACAAGAAATATATAAAATGATAAAAAAAGATTTCAATGTAAAATTTGATAGTGAAGAAATATTAAAAGAACGTTTTAATGTGTACCTAAAACTAGTAAGAGAGAAGGACATTAAACCATTTCCACTATTTACTGAATTATTTAAAAGATATACTGAACCAAAATATTATATATTAACATCAAATAGCAAAGAAGTAGTAAAAGATATGCTAGAGTATTGGGGTATATATAATAGATTTGAACAAATTATATCAGTAGCAACAGCAGGAATAACAAAAAAAGATGTACTGGTAAATACAAATAAATATATGAAAGTAGATAAATCAAATATAATATATTTTGAAGATATGGATAGAAATTTGAAAATTGCTAATGAATTAGAAATAACTACAATAGGAGTTGAACATGAGTTTAATTATAACCAATTAAAAAATTGTGATATTGTAATTACAGGAGAACTAGTTTAGAAAAAGAAAATATATATAATAATTGATGATTTAATAAAAATATAATTATAGGAGAATAAAAAATGGAAAATTTAACAAAAGAACAAGCATTAATAATATTAGAAGAAGGTGCAGAAAAATATAATGGAAAATGGGTAAATCATAGCAAGAATGTAGCAATAGTTGCTGAAAGGTTAGCAGAGGCTCTAAATTTAGATAAAGATAAAGCATATATGTATGGTTTATTACATGATATTGGTAGAAGAGTAGGAACAACAGGTGTAAGACATGGTATAGATGGATATAATTATATGAAAAGTATAGGACAAGAAGAGGTTGCTAGATATTGTTTAACTCATTCATTTACAGTAAAAGATATAAGTAATATTTTAGGAAAATGGGATATGACAGACGAGGAAACAAAATTTGTAAGAAATTATTTAGACAATATTGAATATACAATATATGATAGAATTGTGCAATTAAGTGATTATATGGCAACTAGTAATCAAATTACTTTGGTAGAAAGAAGGATTGTTGATGTCTATTTGAGATATGAGTTTGATATAAAATCATTAAAAAACTGGAACATTATATTTAAAATACAAGCGGAAATCGAAGAAAAATTAGGTTATAGTATTTATAAGCTATTTCCAGAAATAAAAGAGGACATTTCAAAAAATATGATAAAAGATGTTTTAGAATTTTAAAAATTAGAAGAATAATAAATTTATTTAAAAAGCAAAAGAATGCTTCCAATAGTTGTGTAAATATAGTATAATATAAAAAGTTGAATATAATTAAAAAACTAAAAATAAGTTTAGATTATAGGGATGTATAATATAGCCTAGTATCTAGAAATGGAGAAGATAATGGAAGAAAAGAGCAATGAAAAATTAATTGTTAAAAATGTAGATGGTACTGTAAAAGAAGTTAATTATAAATTGTTAGAAAACTTAGCAGAAGATTTTTTGATAGGAGATCCTGTTAATGTTAAAGAATTAGGAAATGGAAATATTAATATGACATATAACATTTTTACTAAAGATGGAGAATCATATGTTTTGCAAAAAATTAATAAAGAGGTTTTTAAAAAACCAGAACAAGTAATGGAAAATATAAAATCTGTTACTAGATATTTAAAAAAACAAATATCTGTTGAATGTGGAGATCCAGAAAGAGAAACATTGTTTCCAGTAGATACTTTAGATGGCAAATCATTTCATAAAGATAAAAATGGCGAATATTGGCGTATGTATGGAATGATTGAGGGAGCTAGAACTTATAGTGAAATAGACAATCCTCAAATGTATGGGAAAATAGGAGCTGCTTTTGGAAAATTTCAAAAAAGAATGACTAATTATGATGCATCACAATTAGAAGAAGCTATACCAGATTTTCATAATACACCAAAAAGATATAAAGATTTTCTTGTTGCAGTAAGAGATGATAAAGCAGGAAGAATAGAAGCAATAAAAGGAAAAAATAATCATTCTCTGAAACAAGCAATAGATTATTTGATTTCAAAAAAAGAAGATATTGAGTTTATAAAAAAAGGAATTGATGATGGAAGTCTTCCATTAAGAGTTACACATAATGATACAAAAGTAGATAATATTATGGTGGATAATGAAACAAAAGAACCAATATGTGTAATTGATTTAGATACAGTTGGTCCAGACTCAGTATTAGTTGATTATGGTGATGGGATTCGTTCTGGAACAAATAAGGCTGGAGAAAAAACATATAATTTAGAAGAAGTATATATGGATAATGAACATTTTGAAGAGTATACAAAAGGTTTTTTAGGTGAAGTAAAAGATAGTTTAACTAAAAAAGAATTAGAAGGAATATATAAAGCACCAAGAATTATGACATTAGAGCTTGGGTTTAGGTTTTTAGCAGATTATATAAATGGAGATACATATTTTATATTAAAAGAAGAAGATCCTAAAGATTTAAATCTTCAAAGAGCATTAGTACAAATAAAACTTTCACAAGATATGGAAGAGAAGGAAAAATATATGAAAGAGTATATTGAAAGTATTGTTAATGTGAAAGATGAAAGAAATGAAGAATTAGAGTTATAACAAGATTAAGAAATAGGAGAGAATATAAATGGATTATACATATTTAGCAAATTTAATATTTCCAAATGCAAAGGAAATAGATTATTATGAACAAAAATATCCAAAAAGAGATATGAAAGATGGAGCTATGGTAACAAGATTTGCACCAAGTCCAACAGGTTTTGTTCATTTAGGTAGTCTGTTTGTATCATTATTAGATAAAAAAATTGCTAAACAAACTGAAGGGACATATATTTTAAGAATAGAAGATACTGATCAAAAAAGAGAAGTTGAAAATGGAGCTATAGATATAATTAATTCTTTAAAAGAATTTGATATAATAGCAGATGAAGGAATGACAGGAGAAGGTACAGAAGTTGGAGAATATGGACCATATAAACAAAGTTTTAGAAAAGATATATATCAAGCATATGCAAAATATTTAATATCTCAGGGAAAAGCATATCCATGTTTTTGTACAAGTGAAGAACTAGATGAAATGAGAGCAAAACAAGAAGAAGCTAAAATACGACCTGGATATTATGGTGTTTGGGCTAAATATAAAAATCAGAGTGTAGAAGAAGCAATAAAGAAAATTGAAAATGGAGAAAAATATATATTAAGATTTAAATCTCCAGGTAGAGAAGACAAAAAAATAAAACACAAAGATGTTATAAGAGGGAATATAGATTTTCCAGAAAATGATCAAGATATAGTTATTATTAAATCAGATGGACTTCCAACATACCATTTTGCACATGTTGTTGATGACCATTTAATGAGAACAAACTTGATAATTCGTGGGGATGAATGGTTATCTTCAGTTCCGACACATCTTCAGTTGTTTATTGAATTAGGATTTAAGACTCCAAAATATGCTCACATAGCACCAATAATGAAAAATGATAATGGAAGTAAAAGAAAATTAAGCAAGAGAAAAGATCCAGAGGCTGCTGTTGGATATTATGCAGAACAAGGAATACCACATGAAGCTGTTAAGGAATATTTGCTTAATATAGCTAATTCAAATTTTGAATCATGGAGAAAAGGAAATCCAGATAAATCTATAGATGAATTCAAACTTGAATTAAATAAAATGGGTGTCAGTGGTGCTTTGTTTGATATAGTGAAATTATTAGATATATCAAAAACAGTAATATCAAAATATACTGCTGAGAAAATATATAATGAATCTTTAGAGTGGGCAAATAAATATGATAATGACTTGAAAAAATTGTTAGAAGAAAATAAAGAATATACTTTGAAAGTATTTAATATTGAAAGAGGAAATAAAAAACCACGTAAAGATATAGCAAAATGGTCAGATGTTATAAATGAAATTAAGTATATGTATTCAAATATATTTTTAAATGAAAAACAAAATTATGAATATCAAGTAATATCAAATAAAAAAGCAATTGAAAATATTTTAATGACATATGTAGAAAAATATTATAAAGAAGATGATGATAAACAAGAATGGTTTGACAGAATAAAAGAATTGTCAGGAGAACTTGGATATGCAAGTGAGGTAAAAGTATACAAGGAAAATCCAGAGAAGTATGAAGGTCATGTTGGTGATGTAAGTACAGTTTTAAGGATAGCATTAACAGGAAGAACAAATACACCTGACTTATATGAAATTATGCAAGTCTTAGGAAAAAAGGAAATGCAAAAAAGATTTGAACTAGCAATTAATAACATATAAGACATAATGTATAATTTATATTATTAATATAGAATAAAAAAGAATGAATATATAATCAAGAAAAATAAATTAAAAAATTTATTTTTCTTTTTTTATTTCTTTCTTTATTTAATTATAAAAATTCAAACAAAAATATTAATAAAAAATTAGAAGAAGATAAGAGAATATTAAAAAGAATAAAGAATAGAATTATATTAACAAAAAAATAGGAGGAGATTAAATGTTTAAAAAAGTAGATTTACCATATCCAATTAATAGCTTGGAGCCATATTATAATGAAGAAACATTAAGACTTCATTATGAAATTTTATATACTGGATATGTAGAAAATTCAAATAAAACAGAAGAAAAACTAAAAGAGGCTAGAGATAATAATAATTTTGAAAATATAAAATGTTTAGAGAGAGATTTGAGTTTTTATGGTTCTGGAGCAATTATGCATGAGTTGTTTTTTCTAAATATGGGTCCACCAATTCCATCAACTCCAAATATAGAATTGATGACAAAGATAAATTATGATTTTGGTAGTTATGATAAATTTAAATCACAATTTATTGCAGCTGCAGCCGCTGTAGAGGCATCAGGATGGTGTTTGTTAGTGTGGGTAACAAATACAAATAAACTTGAAATATTACAATGTGAGAAACATCAAAATTTAACTTTATGGGGATGTAAGCCATTATTGGTACTTGATGTATGGGAACATTCATATTATTTACAATATAAAACAAAAAGGCCAGAATATATTACAGCTTGGTGGAATATTATAAATTGGAATACTGTAAATAAAAGATTTGATAAAATATAATTTTGTAAAATATTGACAAAAAGCAAAAAGACAAATAAAATATAATTGTCAAATAGAAAACAAAAGAAAGGAGAGATACAAATGAAAAATAAAGAAATAGAAGAAATAATAAAAAGTAATAATAATGAAGAAAATGATAATATAATAAATGAAATATACTATGTAAGAGAAAATAGATTAGCACATATTAGCGATTATGATAAAAGAAGATTAGAAGAAGATGAAATAGATTTAAAAGAAAAATATAAAGAATTTATTGAAGCATTAAATAAGATACCAATTGAATTTTTAAATAAAAGAGAGGATATATTAGAAAAGTTCAATGACTATAATGAGATGTCAGTATTTAGAAATTCATATTTTAATGAAAAATATTATAAAAATGGACTAAAAGATGGTGCAAAATTAATTATAGAAGTTTTTAAATAAAATAAGTAAAGAAGATGTTAAAAACAACATCTTCTTTATTTATATATTCTAATCTACTGTTGTTGAAGTTCTACCATTAGCTACAACATCTTCTTGTAAAGATCTCCATGTATCACAACCAATTATTCCATCTGCTGATAAACCTCTGCTTTGTTGATAACTCCTTACTGCGCTCTCAGTTTGAGCACCAAAAATTCCATCAAGTCCACCAGTTTTAAATCCTTTTGTATTTAATCCATCTTGTGCAACAAGAACATAAGAGCCTCTATCACCTAAACGAGTCATTGGATAACCTCCTGTACTACATGCAGGAACACCTCTTCTTCTATCAAAATGAACCCAGGTGGGTGTTAAATTTGCTGGCTCAACATAGCTCCACACACCAGAGCGAATGGCACTATTTCTTAAAGCATTTCTTTCAGTATTAGGTAAAGTTTGACCAACATCAAAAGCTACACCAGAATAATGTTGAGATTGCATACCATGTCCTCCTTCATAAGGTCGTTTAAAAGAAAATCCCACATTTATAGGCCTTCCCCATAAATATCTTTGACTATTCCAACTTTGCATAGCTCTTTTTTCTGTCCACAAAGTAGGACTATTACTAGATCCTCTGAATTCTTTTACTTTAAGAGTACCATTTGTTACATAAGGCATGGTCTCATTTTCACCTTTATAATATGTTTCCATTCTATTTGTATCATTATTATATACTAATATTTTTGCCATAAATGCTCCTTTCAAATATGTTATATTAATATATAATATGAAAAAACAATTATTTTGTTCTAAATAATAAAAGTATATTTAATAAATACTATCAGCTTCTTCTTGTGTTAAATATCCATTTTCAATCATTGATTTTATAATATGAGATTGTCTTTTTTTAGCAAGATCTGGATTAACAGCTGGAGAATATACACTAGGAGCATTTGGTACTCCTGCAATAAGAGTACATTCATATAAATTCATATTTTTAGGTTCTTTTTTAAAGTATCCCACAGATGCTTCCTTTATTCCATAATAACCTTTTCCAAAATAACATGTATTAACATAGATTTCTAAAATTTCATCTTTAGATAAGTTGTCCTCCAAATAAAATGCCATAAATATTTCTGCTATTTTTCTTGTTGCTTCTTTTTTTTGAGTAAAATAAATGTTTTTTGCAACTTGTTGAGTTATTGTACTTCCACCCTCTAAAAATTCTCTTTCTTCTATATTGGTTACTAAAGCTCTTGTTATAGAAATTATATCAATTGCACCATGATCATAAAATCTTCTATCTTCAGCTGATATAACAGCATCTTTATATGGTGTAGCTATATTATCCAAAAGAACATAATTATTATCACTTTTTATTTCTGCAATTTTAACTTCTAATGGTGTATTACTTAATGCATCTGTATATAATTTATATCCTTGAAAAACAATTATAGATACAAAAATTATGCCAACAAAGATCAACAAGAGTAACAGTATTAATATTTTCTTAAAAATATTTTTGATTAAATCCATAATTATAAAAATCTCCTTATTTGCTATTTATATATGTGTATTATATCTCAATTTAATAGATTAGTAAAAAATATTAAAAAAAATAAAAAAATTTTTATAAAAGTATTGCATTTTAAATGTTTTTATATTAAAATTTAACTAAAGTGGAGCGAAGTGGTAAGAAGTGGTTAAAAATGAAGAGGGGTGAGACAAAGTGTTTATTGGTGAATATGAACATTCTGTAGACGCTAAAGGCAGACTAATAATGCCAGCTAAACTAAAAGGAGACATCGGTGAAAAGTTCGTAGTTACAAAAGGACTTGATGGATGTTTATTTGCATATTCGCTAGATGAATGGTCAAACTTTGAAGAAAAACTAAAAGCACTTCCACTAACAAACAAAAATGCTAGAGATTTCGTAAGATTTTTCTTATCAGGAGCAATTGAATGTGAAATTGATAAGCAAGGTAGATTTTTAATTTCAAGTAACCTAAGATCATATGCAATATTAGAAAAAGAAGTAGTTATAATTGGTGTTGGTACAAGAATTGAAATCTGGAACAGAGAAAAATGGAAAGACTATAGTAGTGATGATAATATTTCAGCAGATGAAATAGCAGAAAATATGACAATGCTTGGTATATAACTTGAAAAAGTTTATATAAATTACAAAAGATAAAAATTACAAGTTACAAAAGAAAAAAGCTTTTTAAGCAAAAAATTACAAAAGAAAAAGGTACAAAGTATTAAAAGTACAAACTAAAGAGGGCTACACAAAAGAAATTCAGAAAAACACAAAAGATAAAATTTTAAGTTTATTTATTCAAAAGAAAAAAATTAATAAGTACAAAAGCTAAAGTATTTAGATACAAAAGATTTAAAGCTACATTTAATAATGTAGAATGCAAAAGAAAAATGCAAAAAGAGATACAAAAGATTATCAAAGTAGTACATGCAGTTGGTATTTCAATATTACCAACTGTTTGTGCTAGTGTATCAAAAAAACTTTAGTCATGAGGTGTGAAAATTGAAATTTAATCATAAATCAGTATTGCTTGATGAATGTATACAAGGGTTAAATATTAAAACAGATGGTATTTATGTTGATGGAACTTTAGGAGGAGCAGGACATAGTAAAGAAATACTAAAAAGATTATCAAATAAAGGTTTATTAATTGGAATAGATAGAGATAAAGAAGCATTAGAAGCAGCAAAAGAAAATTTAAAACAATATAACAATATAATATATGTTCATGGTAATCATGATGATATTGATAAAATACTTGAAAATAATAATATAGAAAAAGTAGATGGTATATTACTTGATTTAGGAGTATCTTCATATCAACTAGATGAAAGAAACAGAGGATTCAGCTATATGGGAGATAACACACTTGATATGAGAATGGATAAAACACAAAAATTTACAGCTAAAGATATTATTAATAAGTATAAAGAAGAAGAATTAGCAAATATTATATATCAATATGGAGAAGAAAAGTTTTCAAGAAAAATTTCAAAGAATATATGTAAAGCAAGGCAAATAAAAGAAATAGAAACAACAAAAGAATTAGTAGAAATAATAGAAAGATCAATACCAAAAGCAAAACAAGCAAAAGGACATCCAGCCAAAAGGGTATTTCAAGCATTAAGAATAGAAGTAAATAATGAAATAGAACCTTTATATAATACAGTAGTTAATAGCATTAAATGCTTAAGAGAAGAAGGTAGATTATGTATTATAACTTTTCATTCATTAGAAGATAGGGCTGTAAAAAATGCATATAATGATGCAGAAGGAAAATGTACATGTCCAAAAGAATTACCATATTGTGTATGTGAAATAGAATCATATGGAAAAGTTATAAATAAAAAAGCAATAATAGCAAATAAAAAAGAACAAGAAGAGAATTCAAGAAGTAAAAGTGCAAAATTAAGAGTATTTGAAAGAAAAATGTAGAAATTAAAGAAGTTAAGATAGGAGGTATATAATTTATGGCAAGAGAAAGAATAAATAAATATCAATATGAAACTAGCCCAAGAAAAATAGAGCCAGAATATAGACCTCAAAGAAAAAAATCTACACAAACTAGAAATAAGATAGAAACAAAAAAAGAAATAGTTAAAAAAGCAAAAGAAAAAGTAAAAGTTAAAAAAGCAGTACAAAGAAATAAAAGAAAGATGGTAATGTATGTATTAGTAGTTTTTGGAATACTGTTAGCCATAAGTTATAGAAATTCTTTGATAAATGAAAATTTTGCAGAAATTAAAAATCTTAAATCAGAATTACAAAATATAGAAAAAGAAACTAAACAATTACAAGTTAGTATAGAAAGTAGTTTAAATCTTAACAATGTTGAACAGGCTGCAAAAGAAAAATTAGGAATGCAAAAATTAAGTAATAATCAAAAAATATATATAAGTCTTCCAAAAAAAGATTATGTGGAACCTGCTATAGAGGAAGTTCAAATAAACAATAATGAGAAATGGTTTTCAAAAGTTATAGATATAATAGCTGGTAAATAGAGTAATAGATAAAATAAAATCTAGTACTCTTTTTTTGTCATAACACTTCATATATTAATATATAATTTAATAGAGGTGTAGATATGAAAAAAGCCAATTTAAGTACAAAAAAAAGAATAAGAATAGTATTGTTATTTGCAATAATATTGTTAGTATTATTGTCTATTCGTATTGGATGGATTCAATTTGTACAAGGTGAAGAATTACAATCAATGGCATATATGCAACAGGCTTTAAATAGGAATATAAACCCTAAAAGAGGAACAATTTATGATTCAACAGGTAAAAGTGTTTTAGCAGTTAGTAGTAGTGTTGAAACAGTAACAATTAATCCAGTTAATATAGATGAGAAGGATAAAGAAAAAGTAGCAAATATATTATCAAATATATTTGAGCTTGATTATGAAAAAACTCTAAAAAAAGTAAAAAATAGAAGTTCAATAGAAACCATTGTTAAAAAAATTGATAAAGAAAAAGCAGATAAATTAAGAATATGGATGAAAGAAAATGGTATAGATAAAGGAATAAACATAGATGAAGATACAAAAAGATATTATCCAAATAATAATTTAGCTGCTCATTTTATAGGTTTTGTAGGAGCAGATAATCAAGGATTAGATGGTATTGAAGCAAGATATGATAATGTGTTGAAAGGTGAATCAGGTAAAATAGAAAAAATCACTGATGCTAGAGGAGGAGAAATCAATAATGAAACAGAAAAATATATTTCGGCAATTGATGGAAAAAATATTGTTTTATCAATTGATATGACAATACAATCAATAGCAGAAAAATATCTTAAAAAAGCTTGTATAGATAATATATGTACTGATGGAGGAAACATTATAGTTATGAACCCAAAAACAGGTGATATATTAGCTATGTCAACATATCCAGACTATAATTTAAATAATCCATATGAAGCATATAATGAAGAATTAAAGAACAATTGGGATAGTTTAGCTAAAGATGTGAAAACAAAAGAGCTTCAAAAAGTATGGAGAAATAGAGCAATTGCAGATACATATGAACCTGGATCAACATTTAAATTAATAACAACATCAGCAGCATTGGAAGAAGGAATAACAACAACAGATAAAGCTGGTGAGTTTAATTGTAGTGGTTCTATTGAAGTGGCAGGAGTAAGGATAAAATGTTGGAGACACTATAGACCACATGGATTACAAAGTTTAAGAGATGGGTTGATGAATTCTTGTAATCCAGTATTTATAGGGTTGGGACAAAAATTAGGAAAAGAAAAATATTATAGCTATTTGAAAAAATTTGGTTTTTTGGATAAAACAGATATAAACCTTCCAGGAGAAGCAAAAGGTATTTTTCTAAGTGAGAATAAAGTAGGTCCAGTTGAGCTTGCAACAATTTCATTTGGTCAAAGGTTTGAAGTAACACCATTGCAAATGGTAACAGCAATAAGTAGTATAGCAAATAATGGTATACAAGTAAAACCAAGGGTTGTTAAAGAAATTATAGATCCTTTAACAGGTGAAAAAGAAGAAATTCCAATTCAAGCTGGTAATAGGGTAATATCAGAAGAAACATCTAAAAATATTCTTAGTATGATGGAGACAGTAGTATCTGTAGGAACAGGAAAAAATGCTCAAGTTAAAGGTTTTTTAGTAGGAGGAAAGACAGGGACATCAGAAGATGGTGTAGATACTAATAAATATGTTACTTCATTTATTGGTGTAGCTCCTATATCTGATCCAAATGTAGTTGTTTTAGTAGTTTTATATAATCCTACTGGTGAAGGGGGGCATCAAGGTGGTGGGGTAGCAGCTCCTCTGGGAGGAGAAGTGCTATCAGAAATATTGCCATATTTGGAATTAATACAAGACAATGTATTAGATGAAGATAAAAAGCAAGATGTAGAAGTACCAGAAATAAGGAATATGACTATATCAGATGCAGAAAAAGTAATTAAAGAAAAAGGATTAAAAATAAATTTAGAAAACTTAGAAGGTATGGAAATAGATAAATCAGAGACATTAATTAGAGATCAAATTCCAAAACCAGGAATTAGAGTAAAAGAAGAATCAGGTATATATATAGTAATATAATATATAGTAATATTTATAAAAAAGAAAATTAAAAAATATATACAAATATATGATTTAGATATATAATGTACACGTAAAAATGTAATTTGGAGGAATATAAATAATGAATCTTAAAAATATATTGGTTGGAATTGAAGATCTAAAAGGAAAAGGTGAATTTGACATAGAAATTTCTTCTATTGAAAATGATTCGAGAAAAGTAAAAAAAGGTAGTTTGTTTTTTGCAATTAAAGGATTTGAGTTAGATGGAAATGAATATATAAATAGTGCCATAGAAAATGGAGCTATAGCCATTATGGTTGAAAAAGGAACAGATATAAAGTCTTTAAAAATAAAAGAAGATATAGCATTGATTGTAGCACCAAATATAAGAGCTGCTATGGCAAAATGTGCATGTAATTTCTATGATGATCCAACAAAAAAATTAAAACTTATAGGAATAACAGGTACAAAAGGTAAAACAACAACAAGTTTTATGATTAAAGAAGTATTAGAAAAACAAGGAATAAAAACAGGATTAATAGGTACTATAGCAAATTATATAGGTGATACTTATTTAGGTAATAGTCAAAGAACTACACCAGAATCAATAGAATTACAAAAATTGTTTTCAGATATGGTTGATGCAGGTTGTGGGGCAGCAGTTATGGAAGTATCATCTCAAAGTTTAAAATTACATAGAGTTGATGGATGTGAATTTTATATAGGTGTTTTCACAAATTTTTCAAAAGATCATATAAGTCCTAATGAACATCCTGATATGGAAGATTATTTTAACTCTAAAGTAAAATTATTTGATATGTGTAGAATAGGTTTTGTAAATGCAGATGATCTATATGGTGATAAATTAAAGAGAATGGAAAAAGATTGTGAAATGACAACATATGGTATAAATAATTTTTGTAATTTACTTGCTAAAGATATTACAATTACAAATTCATATGTTGATTTCAAAGTTAAATTAGTTGATAGAAATGAAAGAGTAAAAGTGTCTATACCTGGAAGATTTAGTGTGTATAATTCTTTAGCAGCAATAGCAGTAGCATTAAGATTAGGATGTTCTTCAGAAAATATAAAAGAAGCATTATTAGATGTCAGAGTTCCAGGAAGGTCAGAATTAGTTACTAACAAAAGAGAATTAACAATAATGATAGATTATGCACATTCTCCAGAAAGCTTAGAGAATATATTGTCAGCAGTAAAAACATATACTAGAGGAAGAGTAATATCTGTATTTGGGTGTGGAGGAGATAGAGATTCTTCAAAAAGATCCATAATGGGAGAAATATCAGGAAGAGTAGCAGATTATACAATAATTACATCAGATAATCCACGTACAGAGGTTCCAGAAAAAATAGTAGAACAAATTGAAGAAGGTATTAAAAAGACAAAAGGAAATTATAAAGCAATAGTAGATAGAAAAGAAGCAATTAAAGAAGCAATTAAAATAGCTAATAAAACAGATATAATAGTATTAGCAGGAAAAGGGCATGAACCATATCAAGAAATTAATGGAACAAAGCATAATTTTGATGAAAGATTGATAGTAAAAGAAGTCATAGAAGAATTAGAAAAGAAGTCAAAAAAATAGATAAAGAAAAAATAGATAGTTAAATTTTAAAAATAAATATATAAATAATGAAATAAATTAGGTAAAGGGTGAGTTTATTGGATTTCCAGACTAATATTTTATTTTTCACATTTTTTATAACAGTTACAATATCTTTAATTGTAATTCCAATATTAAAAAGATTAAAAATAGGACAAATAGAAAGAAATGATGGTCCACAAAGCCATTTTAAAAAAGAAGGAACACCAACTATGGGTGGTGTAATAATAATAATTGCAATATCAATAATGAGTTTATTAATATCAATTTATTATTATAAACAAGGAAACACTGAAATAATAAAAAAGATAATATCATTACTTATAATTTCAGTAGGATTTGGTGTAGTGGGGTTTGTTGATGATTATAAAAAATTGGTACTTAAAGATACTAAAGGGTTAAAACCATCATATAAAATGATAGGATTATTATTAATATCTGTAATATATATTTTATATATAGTTAAAGTACTTGATATAGGAACACAAACATATATACCATTTTTAAAAGAATATATAACATTACCTATATGGATATATATACCATTTGCAATATTTATTATATTAGCTACAACAAATGCTATAAATATAACAGATGGTATAGATGGGTTGTCTCCAAGTATAACATCAATAATTATTACTTGTTTGACAGTAATAGGTATAATATTTAATGTAAAAGAAATTATTGTTTTCGGAAGTATAGTTTGTGGATCTTGTTTAGGATTTTTATTGTTTAATCTTAATCCAGCAAAAGTATTCATGGGAGATACAGGTTCTTTACTACTGGGTGGAGTCATAGCAAGTATATGTTTATATTTAAAAGTACCTTTATTATTAATAATAGTGGCATTAATACCAATACTTGAAACTTTATCAGTAATAATACAAGTAGCATATTTCAAAAAAACAGGTAATAGAGTATTTAAAATGGCACCATTACATCATCATTTTGAATTATCTGGATGGAAAGAAAATAAGATAGTATCAATTTTTAGTATAATAACACTTATACTTTGTATAATTGGAATAAATGCAATTTAGTTGATTTGAAAGGAGATATAATGGCTAATAAGAAAAAAAAGACATCAAATTTTGTGAATAAACCATTTGATTTTATATTGTTTATAACTGTTATATTATTGCTAGCATTAGGATTAATTATGGTCTTATCAGCTAGTTCACCTTTGGCACTTGCTGAAACAGGAAACAATAGTTATTATTATTTTAATAGACAATTAGTTTTTGCATTAATAGGAATTGTAGCAATGCTATTTATATCTAAAATTAATTATGGATTTTATAAAAAATTCTATAAAATTGCATATATTGTATCAATAATAATTTTGTTATTAGTTATAATACCTGGAGTTGGGGTAGAAGTAAATGGAGCCAAAAGGTGGGTTAAACTTATAGGAATACAATTCCAACCATCTGAAATAGCAAAAATAGGATTGATTATATTTTATGCAGTATATTTAACAGAAAATAAAGAAAAGTTAAAAGGAATCTTCCAAGGGTTTGTTAAACCTTTATTAATATTAGCTCCAATAATATTAATATTATTATTAATTCAAGATCACTTGAGTGCATCAATTATTATTATTTTAGTTACATCAATAATAATGATAGTAGCTGGTTCAAAATTGATACATTTTTTAACAGCAGGAACAATAGGAGTAGGTTTGGGAACAACAGCATTAATGACTTTAGCAAAAGTAACTGGTAAAGGTGGGTTTAGAATAGCAAGAATAACATCTTTTTTAGATCCATGGGCTGATGCACAAGATACAGGATGGCAAATTATACAAAGTTTATATGCAATAGGTTCAGGTGGTCTATTTGGTGTGGGGCTTCGGAGCAAGTAAACAAAAATTTCTATATATATCAGAGCCACATAATGACTTTATATTTGCAGTTTTAGCAGAAGAGCTAGGATTTATTGGTTGTGTTGCTGTAATTTTATTATTTGCAATATTTGTATGGAGAGGTGTTTTAATAGCAATGAAAGCACCTGATATGTTTGGTAGTTTACTTGCTGTTGGTGTAACATCATTAATAGGTCTACAAGCAATTATAAATATAGCAGTTGTTACATCTTCAATGCCTGTAACAGGAATGCCACTACCATTTTTTAGTTCAGGAGGAACATCTTTACTAATATTACTCTGTAGTGTTGGTATACTTCTTAATATATCAAGAGCAAGTTCTAAAGTATGATTTTAAAATATAAATTAAATTCTATTAAAAGATAGGAGATAATACAATGAAAGTATTAGTTGCAGCAGCAGGTTCAGGAGGACATATAAATCCAGGTATTGCAATAGCAAATAAGATAAAAGAGGAACAACCAGATGCAGAAATAATATTTGTTGGAACCAAAAGAGGTTTAGAAAATGATTTAGTTCCAAGATCTGGATTTGAATTAGAAAAAATAGAAGTTTATGGAGTTAGTAGAGAAATATCATATACTAACTTTAAAAAAATGTGCAAAACATTAAAAGGTTTTTTTCAAGCAAGAAAATTAGTAAAAAGAATCAAACCAGATATAGTTATAGGAACAGGTGGATATATTTGTGGACCAATATTTTTAGCAGCAAATAAATATAAAATTCCTACATTATTACATGAGAGTAATGCATTTCCAGGAGTAACAGTTAAGATGCTTTCTAAAAAAGTAAAAACAATATTAGTTGCATTTAAAGATGCAAAAGAAAGACTTCCGAAAGGTAAAAATGTAATTTTAACAGGAACACCTACTAAAATCAAGGATCTTAAATTATCACAAGATGAAATAGATGATCTTAAGAAAAATCAAGGATTTGTAACTAATAAACCATTGGTATTAGTCTATGGAGGAAGCCAAGGTGCAAAGTCAATAAATGAATCAATAATTGAAATAATAGAATTAAGTAAAAATAAAGAATATGAAATAATGTGGGCAACAGGACCAAAACAATATGAAATAATAAGAAAAGAATTAGAAGATAAGAAAATAGATATTAACAATATTAATGGAGTAAAAATATTACCATATATATATAATATGGATGAAGCAATGAATATATCAGACTTATGTGTATGTAGAAGTGGAGCCATGACAATAACAGAAATGTCTATAATAGGAAAACCAGCAATATTTGCACCATTTCCATTTGCTGCTGAAAACCATCAAGAATATAATGCAAAGGTATTAGTAAATCAAGGTGCAGCAAGAATATTAACAGATAAAAATATGACTGGAAATACTTTAAATGATCTTATAAATGAAATGATAAAAGATAGAAATAAGTTAAAACAAATGGGAGAAAATGCAAAGAAAATAGTAATAAATAATGTAGAAGATAAGATATATGATGAAATAAGAAAATTAATGAATTTAAAGAAATAAAATAGTTAATTAGGAAATAAAAATAAAAACATACCTTTTTATTATATAAAAGTATGTTTTTTTATAATTCTATTACTTCTATTTATATATATAGTTATAAAAATAAAAATATGTATATGTTTGAAAATTAAATATATAGAAATTATAAAAAAATTATGTATGTAAATAGAGGTTAAATCTCTTATTTCATAATTGTTACAAAGTGATTAAGTTTTAATTACAATAGAAAAATTGCAGTAAATAATGTAAAAACAAAAGATATTTTGTAGAAATGTGTCGAAATTTCATAAATGATGTCTATAAGTTATACAAACAAAAGGTTGATTTAATTTTAAAAGAAAGATATATTAATAATGTGCAAATTTTAAAATTAGGGGGTAATATACAAATGAAAACATTTTATGGAGTAACATTCATGAATAAAGAAAAATTAAAAGAGGTGGGGGTATTTCATCCAATAAAGTTAGAATATTATAAATTAAGAGAAGAAGTGAAATATAATAATTCTGAAGTTTATGGAATAGAAATAGTAAAAACAGAATATATTGGAGAAAATGTAAAAGTTGAAAAAGCAATAAAAGAAAAAATAATATTTGATGAAGAAAACACTGATAATATATTGGATTTATTGAAAAATGGAGAAGTAACTCCAATATCACTAGAAGACATAGTTGATGATATACTAATTAGTAAAGATGAATTATAAAGTTTAGTGCTATATATGGCATAAAATATATGTTTATACAAGTATAAAAACCACAACACAATGAGAGTATATTTTTTAAATTTAGATAAAATACATATTAATAATAATTGTAAAATTAAATAAAAAATGTGAAAAAGATCTAAATCCCTTGCAAAAAACAAAGATATAGACTAGAATACTAAAAAAGCACTATGATTTTTGTGGGAGGATAAATTAATGGCTGATAAATTAATTATTGTTGAATCACCAGCAAAAGCTAATACAATAAAAAAGTTCTTAGGGGGAAGTACAAAAGTAGTGGCATCAATGGGACATATAAGGGATTTGCCAAAATCAAAATTAGGTATAGATGTTGAGAATAACTTTGAACCTGAATATATTAATATAAGGGGAAAAGGAGATTTAATAAAATCTTTAAAAAAAGATGCAAACTCAGCAAAAAAAATATATTTAGCAACTGACCCTGATCGTGAAGGAGAAGCAATAGCATGGCATTTAGCACATATTCTTGGAATATCAGAAGAGAATATATATAGAGTAGCATTTAATGAAATAACTAAAAAAGCTGTACAAAAAGCTGTAAAAGAGCCAAAAAAAATAGATAAAAACTTAGTAGATGCACAACAAGCAAGGCGTGTATTAGATAGGATAGTAGGATATAAAATAAGTCCAGTTCTATGGAAAAAAGTAAGAAGAGGATTATCTGCAGGTAGAGTACAATCAGTTGCAGTAAAACTTATAGTAGATAGAGAAGAAGAAATAGAGAAGTTTATTCCAGAAGAATATTGGAATATATATGCTAATTTACTAGATGAAAAATCTAATAAAACATTTGAAGCAAAATTTTATGGTAAAGATAAGAAAAAATTAGAAATACATTCTAAAGAAGAAGTAGATGAAATTCTAAAAGCAATTAATAATGCAAAATATATTATACAAGACATAAAAAAAGGTGAAAAGAAAAGAACACCAGCACCTCCTTTTACAACAAGTACAATGCAACAAGAAGCATCAAGAAAATTAGGATTTACACTAAAGAAAACTATGGCTGTAGCACAAGGTTTGTATGAAGGTGTTAAAATTGGAGATAAAGGAACAATAGGTTTAATAACTTATATGAGGACAGATTCTACAAGAATATCAGAAGAAGCAAGAGCATCAGCAAAAGAATATATTGTATCTACTTATGGAAAAGAATATTATGAAAATAGATATTATAAAGGAAAATCTAATACACAAGATGCACATGAAGGTATTAGGCCTACATATAGTGATTTGAATCCAGAAGAAATAAAACAATGGGTTAGTAATGATCAATATAAATTATATAAATTAATATTCAACAGATTTATGGCAAGCCAAATGGCAGTGGCTATATTTAATACAATATCAGTTTCTATTGATGCTAATAGTTATATGTTTAAAGCTAATGGTCAAACAATTAAATTTAAAGGATTTATGACATTATATGTTGAAAGTGAAGATAATAATAAAGAAGAAGATGATACACAGATACCAGAATTAATAGTGAATCAAGAAGTTATTAAAAAGAAAATAGATACAAAACAGAGTTTTACAGAACCACCACCAAGATATACAGAGGCGAGTTTAGTTAAAGCATTAGAAGAAAAAGGTATAGGAAGACCAAGTACATATTCTCCAACAATAACTACTATTATGGAAAGAAGGTATATTGAAAAAAATCAAAAACAATTATTTCCAACAGAATTAGGAAAAATAGTTAATAAATTGTTAGTTGAAAATTTTGGTGATATAGTAAAAGTTGAATTCACAGCAAAGGTAGAAGGTGAATTTGATATAGTAGCAGAAGGAAAGAAAGAATGGAAAGAAATAATAAAAGAGTTCTATGGTCCATTTAAGAATGTAATTGAAAAAGTTGAGAAAGAATTGGAGCATGTTGAATTAGTTGAAGAAGTGTCTGATGTACCATGTGATAAATGTGGTAAAATGATGGTAATAAAATATGGAAAATATGGAAAGTTTTTGGCATGTCCAGGGTTCCCAGATTGTAAAAATGCAAAACCATTCATAGTCACAATTGAAGAACCATGCCCTAAATGTGAAGCAAAGGTACAAATTAGGAAAACTAAAAAGAAAAGAAATTACTATATTTGTGAAAATAATCCAGCTAGTTGTGATTATATTTCTTGGAACAAACCTAAAGAAGGTGAAAAATATAATCCAGATGATGCAGAAGAAATAAAAAAAGAAACTAAAACTAAAACAAAGACAAAAGGAACTACTAAGAAAAAGATAGTTAAAAAGGTGACTAAAAAGGATAAATAAAAAGAAAGCTTTATAAAAATAAATAAAATATATATGAAAAGAGGTTATTTTTAAAAATAACCTCTTTTTTTGTTAAAAGTATTATTTATATAAACTAAAATATGATTGACATAACTAAATAAGGGTGATAAAATCCATAATATAAGAAGTAGTACCACAATAAAAAAATTTTTAATGGGAGGCAAAAATGGGAGAAAGAAGACGGTTTTATGTAAATGTTTCTGGATCAAATCCAGAAGTAACAGGGTCATGTACATTGTGCACAGTTAATTATCCAGATGGAACAAGTGAAAAAATAATTATTGATTGTGGATCATTTCAAGAGAAAGATTATGAGGAATATAATAATAGTTTTCAATTTGATCCACAATCAATAAAAGCTTGTTTATTAACACATTGCCATACTGACCATGTAGGACAGTTACCGCTATTATCGAAGGAGGGGTATAGTAAAAAAGTATATGCAACAAAGGATACAAATTTAATACTAAATTATTCACTAATGGATAACTACAAAATAATGAAAGAAAAAAGAAAGCATAAAAAAGAAAAACCACTGTATAGTGAAGAACATGTAGAAAATGCATTATCATTGAGGAAAACTGTTTTATATAACAAAAGTTTTCAAGTGACTCCAAATATTAAAGCAACATATTTTAATAATGGACATGTGATTGGAGGAGCTATAATAGCATTACAAATAAGTTATCAAAAAGAAGAAGATATAGTATTAGTTTTCACAGGAGATTTTCATTGTAGTAATATATTTTATGATATAGAACAATTGCCAGATTGGTTACTTAAATCAAATGTTACTATTGTTCAAGAATCTACATATGGAGACATTGATTCAAAATCAATAAAGAAATGTTATAATGAAAATATTTCAAAAGCAATAAGTAAGAAGAAAACAATAATTGTACCAGTTTTAGCTTTAAAAGCAGCAGAGATGTTGTATAGAACTAAAATTATGCAAGATAAAGGTTTGTTGGATACATCTATCCCAATTTATCTTGATGGTACTTTAGCAAAAAACTATGTGGAATTGTATAATAAACAATTTGATATCAAAGAAGAAATGAAAGATTTTTTTCCTGAAAATTTTAATTTTGTTGATAAAACAATAAGAGCAGGAATTTTAAACTCTTCAGAGCCAAAAATTATTTTTACTACATCAGGTATGGGATCATTTGGAACAGCACCACTATATATATCTAAATTTATACAAGATGAAAATGCATTAATACATTTTGTAAATTATCTTGCAAAAGGTAGTTTAGGTGATATATTAAAAAGTGTAAATCTTGATGAAGAAGTAGAGATAAATGGTAAAGAAATGGTTAAAAAGGCAGAAGTAAAGTTTACATCAGAATTTTCATCTCATGCAAAAGCAGATGAAATGGTAGAATTCTTGAAAAAATTTGAAAAAATCCAGGCAATAATTAGTTGTCATGGAGAAACAAAAGTAAAACAAAAATTTTCAAAAAGAATTCAAAAAGAAATTAAAGTTAAAGCTTCTTTAATTCTTGGTAGAAATAATATTATAAAAATCTCACATTATGGTTTTCTTAAAGAGTATCCAAAAGCATATTCTTTATAACTAACAGTAATTAAGAAATAAATTCCATTTTTAAAAGAGCATATTATATGCTCTTTTTTCTGTTTTTCAAAAAAGAGTTACATATTTAAGTTGTGTATTTTAATTAAGTATAGTATAATATGTTATTGAAAAAAATATTTAGGGGAAGCAAATGAGTATAGAAAAAGAAATAAATAATATTACAAATAGTGAAAAGAAGAAAAGTATAGTTAATAATGAAAAGTATAGAAATTTTAGGCAAATTTTAAATGCTTTTTATAAAGATGAAATAGAAAGTATACAAAAAGAATCTACACAAAGTAATAGTGATTTAAATAAAAACATAAGGTTAATACCTAAATTAATTTTTAATAAATCAAATAAAGATATAAAAATAGAAATATATATAGAAAATAAAAAAGCAAAAAAAAGATATAAAATAAAAAATTTAACAGAATTTTATAATAGATTTTTGTATAAAGAAATATATAAATATGGGGAAAAATTAGAATTTATACATACACAAGAAGCTTTTGAAGAAAAAAGTAAACATATTTTGAAATTTGTTTTAAAATATGCAGAAATTATAAAATATGTTAGTAAAAATGGAAATATAGGATACAGATATTATGGGAAATCATTGAGTGATAAATATATACTATTAAATAATAGTGGGATAGATGAACTTTTTGAAATAATGATTGGACAGAAAACACTTTTTCAAAAAGAAAGTGTGGAAACAGTAATAGAATTTAGTAAGGTATCCCCAAATATATTATTTAAAGTAAAAAAACATAATGCAGAAGAATATATTATTTCATCAAATATCAACATATATGAATATAGTATTTTTGAAGGAAAAGAATATTCATATATATTAATAGGGAATATCCTATATAGATATGATGAAAAATTTGAAAAATCAGTAATAAAGTTATTGGAAATGTTTAAAAAGAATTTTACTGAAGAAATTAAATTTAGTAATAATGAACTATCAGATTTCTTTTCTTTAATAATGCCAAAAATGAAGAAAAATGTAGAGTTAAAAAACATAGATGTAGAAACTGTAAAAAAGTATACACCACAAAAACTAAAAGTTAAAATGTTTTTAGATTTTGAAAAAAATGGATATATGGTATGTGATATTAGATTTAGTTATATGGATGTAGAATTTAATCCAATAAAAGAGAAAGAACCACAAGAATTTACACGAAATCTTATAAAAGAAAATGAATCTCTTGATCTTTTGATAAAGAGTGGTTTTATGCTTGATGTGAAAAATTCAAGATTTATAATTTCAGATGATGATAAAATATATAATTTTATTGAAAATGAATTTGATATGTATATGAATATGTTTGAAATACTAGTTACTGACGAATTTAAATTAAAGAAAGTTAAAAAAACAAAAAAGAGTTTAGTTAGTGTGAGAGTGGAAAATAATTTGTTAAATATTGATTTGACAAAAATAGATATTAATAAAGAAGAAATTAAAGATATTCTTAATAAATATAAATTAAAGAAAAAGTATTATAGATTGAAAGATGGAAGTTTTTTAAAATTAGAAGGAAATGAAGAAATCAAATTTTTAAGTAATTTACAAGATGGAATGGATATTGATAGTAAAGAAATAGCAAAAGGGTATGTAAAAGTACCTTTATATAGAAGTCTATACCTTGATAATTTATTGAAAAATATAGATAATACAAAAGTAGAAAAAGAAGATTCATATTTAAAAGTAGTAGGAGAAATATCTAAAAAAGAACAAATAAATGAAAAAAATAATTCAGAAATAGATTTACCTAAAAATTTAAATAAAAAATTAAGAAATTATCAAAAATTTGGGTTCAAATGGTTAAAAATATTAGATGAATATAAATTAGGTGGTATTTTAGCAGATGATATGGGGCTTGGAAAAACAGTACAAATGTTATCAGTAATATTAGGATATAAAGAAAATACTAAGAGAAATTTACCATCTATAGTTATTTCACCAAGTTCACTTTCTTTAAATTGGAAAAATGAAGCAGAGAAATTTGCACCAACTTTGAAAGTATTAGTAGTAAATGGAAAAGCAGAAGAGAGAAAATTAAAAATAAACAAAATAAATGAATATGATTTAATAATAACTTCATATGATCTTTTAAAAAGAGATATAGATGTGTATGAAGAAAAAGGTGCACTTTTCAAATATGCTGTGGCAGATGAAGCTCAATACATAAAAAATAGTAATACACAAAATGCAAAAGCATTAAAGAAAATATCATCTGAAATAAGGTATGCTCTGACAGGTACACCAATTGAAAATTCATTAGCAGAATTATGGTCAATATTTGATTATATAATGCCAGGATATTTATTTAGTTATAGAAAATTTAAAAACATATATGAAATTCCGATAGTTAAAGAAGAAGATAAAGAGGCAATGGATAAACTAAAAATGTTAATAGATCCATTTATATTAAGAAGAATAAAAAAGGATGTTTTAAAGGAATTACCTGACAAAACAATAACTGTATTAAACAGTCAAATGGATGAAGAACAATCGAAAATATATATGTCATATTTAGCACAAGCAAAAACAGAATTATTACAAGAAATAGATATAAATGGATATGAAAGTTCAAAAATAAAAATATTAGCTTTATTAACAAGATTGAGACAAATATGTTGCCATCCAAGCCTATTTATAAATAATTATAAAGGTGAGAGTAGTAAACTAGAACAATGTATAGAAGTTGTTAAAGATGCAGTTGATGGAGGGCATAAAATACTAATATTTTCAGTATATTCATCTATGTTTGAAATAATAGAAAAAAGATTAAATAAGGAAAAAATAAATTATTATAAATTAACAGGACAAACAAAAGTAACAAAAAGAGTTGATTTAGTTGAAGATTTTAATACTAATCCAAATGTAAAAGTGTTTCTAATTTCTTTAAAAGCAGGAGGTACAGGATTAAACCTTATAGGAGCTGATATGGTAATACATTATGATCCTTGGTGGAATATATCAGCAGAAAATCAAGCAACAGATAGAGCTCATAGAATAGGACAAAAAAATAATGTACAAGTATATAAATTAATAACAAAGAACTCGATCGAGGAAAAAATAAGTGAACTTCAAGAAAAAAAAGCAAAATTGATAGATAATATGCTTAGTAAAGATAACAAATTTGTAAATTCATTATCTAAAGAAGATATATTGAGCTTATTTGAATAATATAAAAAGCTAAAAAACAAAAAAGGATAATAAAAACTCATTAGAATTGGAGAAAAAATATGAAAGAACATATAGTAGTAATAGGTGGAGGATTGGCAGGAGCAGAAGCGGCATATCAAATAGCTAAAAGAGGAATAAAAGTAAAGTTATATGAAATGAAACCAATAAAGTTTTCTCCTGCACATTCAAATGAAAATCTTGCAGAAGTTGTTTGTAGTAATTCATTTAAGTCTAATTTACATACAAATGCCTGTGGTTTATTAAAAGAAGAATTAAGATTATTTGATTCTTTATTAATAAAAATTGCAGATGAGACAAAAGTACCTGCAGGACAGGCTTTAGCAGTAGATAGAGAAGAATTTGCAAAAAGAGTTACAGAAGAAATAAAAAACAATGAAAATATTGAAATTTTTTATAAAGAAGTAGGTGATGATATATCAGTTGTAGATATATCAAAAGATACTATAGTTGTTATTGCTACAGGACCACTTACATCTGATAAAATGGCTAAAGAAATTTCTGAAATAACAGGGCAAGACAAATTATATTTTTATGATGCAGCAGCTCCAATTGTCTCAAAAGACAGTATAAACATGGATATAGCTTTTTGGGGAGATAGATATGGAAAAGGTGATAGTAATTATATAAATTTACCAATGACTAAAGAAGAATATGAAAAATTCTATAATGAACTAATAACAGCAGAGGTAGCAAATTTACATGAATTTGAAAAAAGAGAAATATTTGAAGGATGTATGCCAGTAGAGGTAATGGCAAAAAGAGGAATTGATACTTTAAGATTTGGCCCGCTTAAGCCAGTGGGTTTTGTAGATCCAAGAACAGATGAAAGACCATATGCTATAGTTCAATTAAGACAAGATGATAAACAAGGATCAATATTTAATTTAGTAGGTTTTCAAACTAATCTAAAATTTGGAGAACAAAAAAGAGTTTTTAGTTTAATACCTGGTTTAGAGAAAGCAGAATTTGTAAAATACGGAGTAATGCATAGGAACACATATATTAATTCAAGTGCATTGTTAGATGAAACATATAATTTGAAAAAAAATAACAATATATTTTTTGCTGGACAAATAACAGGAGTAGAAGGATATGTAGAATCAATTTGTTCAGGATTAATTGCTGGTATAAATGCTGTAAATAAAATAGCAGGCAGAGAAAAAATTACATTACCAGAAGAAACTATGTCTGGAGCTTTAAGTAAATATATATCAACAGAAAATAAGAAGTTTCAACCTATGAATGCTAATTTTGGAATATTACCATTGTTAGGTGAAAAAATTAAAGATAAAAGATTAAGATATGAGAAATTAGCAGATAGATCTATTGAAATATTAAAAGAAGTAATAAAAGATATTGAAATATAAGTGAATTTAAGAATGATAAATATAAAAAAAGAAAAGGTAAAATTATTAATAATTTTATCTTTTCTTTTATGTGACAAATATTACCAAAAGATTACATTTACATTAAAAATCAAATGTAAAGTTGAAAAAACAATCAAAATATGGTATAATAAGGATGTAATTGTTTTACATAATGTAAGAAAAATAAAAAGGAGAGATACATATGAATAAAGAAGATAAAATAAAATTTGAAGAATTTGATATTGAGTTTGATGAAAATGAATTTGATAATATGAGTAAAGAAGAATTAGAAGAATGTGAAAAAGTAATAAAAGAAATAGAAGAAATATTAGAAGAAAATGAAGAATAATTTTTGAAAATGAGGGGTGAATATTATGGCAAAAAGTACAACTAAAGTAAGAGAAAATAATAATAAAACTATTGAAAAATTAAATAATCTTAGAGATAAAATGGCAGAAAGCAAAGGTAAAAAGGGTATTTTTAATAAGTTATCACAAAGAATAACAAAAACAAGAATTGGTATGCTAAAAAACAGAATTGAGAAAAACAAATTAAAGTATTCAATATTAGATTATAAAGAAGGATCAGAAGGAGCGGAATATACTAAATTAGTAGAAGATAATGAAATGCTACTAAATGAAGAAATGGATTTAAAGAGAGAAGAATTAGAATTACAAGAAGAAATGATGGGACTTTATGAAAAATTGCCTGAGTATTCAGAAAATTTTGAAGAAAAAAAAGAAGACAAAATAAATAAGAAAATAGAAAAATTAAAACCAAAAGGTATGAATATAGAAGTATCATCAGAAACAGAAGAGAAGGAAGATGATAAAGAACAAGAAGATATAAGGAAACAGTTAGAAGAAAAAGAATTAAAATTAGAGGAAATTGTTAAAAAGAGAGAAGAAATAGAAGAACAAAGAGAACAATTAGTAAGTGATTTTAAAGAAGCAAAAAGAAGTATAAACAAGGTTACAAACAAAGAGTTAGCAATAGTAAATAATAATATTTTTAGAAGATTTAGAAATGCTGTTGTAAAAAGATGGGAAAGTATAAAACAATATGGAAAAGACAAATTAGAACAATATAGAGAAAATAGAGAAGAAAAGAAAGAAAATAAAAGATTAAAAGAAGAAGAAAGAAATAGAGAAACAGATGAATTTATAGAAGATTTAGATACTTTTATAGAGGATTCTAGTAAAGGAGATTTCTTAAAAGGTATAGAAGTAGACTTTGAAGGTGTTTTACCAAAAGAAAAATTAGACAAAGTGGAAGAAGATAAAAATAAAGATAAAACAAAAGATGAAAAATAAAACAAAAGAAGGAAAATAAATATATTTAGTTAGATATACAAAATTTTAAATAAAACCTTCACAAATAGTGAAGGTTTTATTTATATAAAGGAGAAAATGATATGGAATTAAATTCAGAAAACATAGTAGAAAATAATAATAATACTATAAATAAGTTAATTGAATTAAGGGATAAAATATCAGAAAAAAGTAAAAATAAGGATGTTTTTACTAGAATGCATTTGAAAGTTTTAAAACTACAAGTAAATGGTTTAAGAAATAATGTAAACAAAAATAAAGAAAAATTTGAAATAATTGAACAAGCAAAAGAAACAAAAAAAGAAAATTATATTGAGTTAATAGAAAAAAATAATGAACTAAGAAAAAGATTAGATGATATAAACAAAGAAGAGATTAATGTGCAAAAAACTATAAATCAATATTCAGAAAAAATAATAGAATATGAAAAAGAAGAATCAAAGTATATAGATATAGATAAAATAAATGAAAAAATAGAAAAACTAAAACCAAAAAGTCTTGTAGAAAAAGAAGAAAAATTATCAGATGAGTTTAGTGAAAAAGCTATGTATGAAAATGAACTAGAAAAACAAGAAAAATTATTAGAAAAGATCCAAAGAAGGAAAAATGAAGTAGAAAAAGAAAGAGAACAACTTGTTAAAAGTTATAAAAAAGATGATAATAAACTAAAAAAAGAAGCAAAACAAGAAATGGCTTTAGTAAATGATAGTTTATTTAATAGATTTAAAAGAGGTATAGTTAATACATGGGATAGAGTAACAAAAAGAAAAGATAAAAGTGAAGATAAAAAAGAAGGGTTTATTGCTAGAAATAGGAAAAAAATAGCAGGAATATTAGTAGGAGTTGGTTTACTTACTGGCGGAGGTATAGCAATTAAAACTAATGATAGTAAAACTAATGATAGTAAAGCAAATGATAGAAAAACAGAAAAAACAGATGATTTATTATTAACAGACTGGAAAAAAACATTAAAAGCAGATGTAGAAAAAGGTTTAGCAATGGAAACAGGAGAAGAAGAAAAAGAAATAGATATTAATATTGGAACAAAGGCTACATTAGAAAAGGGAGAATATTTTTATGATTTTGATGGAACAAAACCAACTGGATTTATAGAAAAATTAGAAAATGGAAAAGTTGAAATAAACTATATTGCAGTAAAAGATCAAGAAGGTAGTATTAAAAAATTAGCTATTGAAAAAGATAAAAGTACTAGTATAAAATCTTTAGAAGATAAATATGAAAATCCTGATATATGGGTACATATTAAAAATGAAAATGGAGATTTGGGATGGATGCAATTAAATGATGATCTAAAAAAAGAATTTTCTAAAGTAGAAAAAGATAAAAATAATGCAGTAGAAGAGAAGAATAGATAAATAGTACAACAGAATAAAGTAGTATAATTTGATAATTGTACTACTTTATTCTGTTGTATAAACAATATATTTTTAGTATATATAATTATAACAAAGTATTGGTAAATTTGAAAAATAGTCCTTTTTATGGTATAATAATATGTATACTTTAAATTATAGGAGGAAAATTCAATGGAGTTTTTCAAAAAAACAGGACGGCTAATAACAGTAGTTGCTGGTGCTATATTACTAGTGCTAAGCATAATATTCACTTTTAAAAATAATGTGTTTTTTAGAAGTGTAGCAGAGTTTTTAGGACAGGAAATTAATATTAAAATACTATTTGCATTTATTGTAACTGCAGTAATTGGTGTTTTAGTATGGTTCATTAGTAATTTATTTAAAAGTTCTAAAAATTCTGATTATGAGGATTAGCGATAAAAAAAGATAGTAAGTTTACTATCTTTTTTTATGCATTTATAAAGTATCTATAAACAAGGAGCTTATTTCATTTTATATTGTATGATATGTATTTCTTAAAATAGAGTAAAATATATGATTTTTGTTGACATTGATATAGTAAGATGATAAAATATATAACGTTAATGTAAATTGCGCTTTTTGCGTGGTTCCGTAACAGTTCAACAAAATTATAGGAGGTGAAATTTAAGTGCCAACAATTAATCAATTAGTAAGAAAAGGAAGAAAAAGAACTACTTCAAAATCAACTGCACCAGCTCTTCAACATGGTCTAAATACAAAAAAGAAAAAAGTAACAAATAATAGAGCACCACAAAAAAGAGGTGTATGTACAGTTGTTAAGACAGTTACACCAAAGAAACCAAACTCAGCTTTAAGAAAAGTTGCTAGGGTTAGGCTTTCAAATGGTTATGAAGTAACTTCATATATTCCTGGTATAGGACATAACCTACAAGAACATAGTGTTGTTTTAATTAGGGGAGGAAGAATAAAAGATCTTCCAGGTGTTAGATACCATATTATAAGAGGAACATTGGATACTGCAGGTGTTAAAGATAGAATGCAAGCAAGATCTAAATATGGAGCTAAAAAACCAAAAAATTAAAAATGAACATTAAATAGTTCAATTAATTATTTAGTGCTTGTAATTTTACTAGTTTAAGGTACTTAAATTTAGATATAGATTATATAGCACTATACGGGAAATGAAATATTTCCAGAGTACCTAATGATATTTATATAATATCAAAAAAAAATAAGGAGGGAAGAATAGTGCCAAGAAAAGGATATGTAGCAAAAAGAGATGTTTTACCAGATCCAATATATAATAATAAAGTTGTTACTAAGTTAGTAAACAATGTAATGTTAGATGGTAAAAAATCTATAGCTCAAAAAATAGTTTATGATGCATTTGATATCATAAAAGAAAAAGAACAAAAAGATCCATTAGAAGTATTTGAGGCATCACTTGAAAGTATAATGCCAGTTCTTGAAGTAAAAGCAAGAAGAGTAGGTGGAGCAACTTATCAAGTGCCAATAGAAATTAGACCAGAAAGAAGACAAACTTTAGGTTTAAGATGGTTAGTTTCTTATGCTAGAAATAGAAATGAAAAAACTATGGCTGAAAAATTAGCTGGAGAAATATTAGATAGCATAAATGGTAATGGTGGAGCATTCAAGAAAAAAGAAGATATGCATAGAATGGCAGAAGCTAATAAAGCATTTGCTCATTATAAATGGTAGAAATAAGACACATTTGTTAATAATAAAATTATAGAAAACCGAGAGGGGGAGAAATAGTGGCAGGAAGAGAGTTTCCACTAGAAAAAACAAGAAATATAGGAATAATGGCACATATTGATGCAGGAAAAACAACAACAACAGAAAGAATTCTATTTTATACAGGTAGAACACATAAAATAGGAGAAGTTCATGAAGGAGCTGCAACAATGGACTGGATGGAACAAGAACAAGAAAGAGGTATAACAATAACTTCAGCTGCAACAACAGCAAAATGGTTAGATCATAGAATAAATATAATAGATACACCAGGGCATGTTGATTTTACAGTAGAAGTTGAAAGATCACTTCGTGTACTTGATGGTTCAGTTACAGTATTTTGTGCTAAAGGTGGGGTTCAACCACAATCAGAAACTGTTTGGAGACAAGCAGATAAATATGAAGTTCCAAGAATGGCCTATGTAAATAAAATGGATATTACAGGAGCAAATTTCCTTAATTGTGTAAGTCAAATGAAGGAAAGATTAAATGCAAATGCAGTACCAATTCAATTACCAATAGGTGCAGAAGGTGAATTTAAAGGTATTGTTGATTTAATTAAAATGAGAGCTTTTGTTCATAAAGATGATTTAGGAAAAGAAATAGAAGAATGTGATATTCCTGAAGATTTAAAAGCACAAGCTGAAGAATATAGATCATTAATGATTGATGCAGCAGCAGAGCAAGATGATGAATTAATGATGAAATATTTAGAAGGTGAAGAATTAAATGAAGAAGAAATACAAAAAGGAATTAGAATAGGTACACTTGCTAATAAAATAGTTCCAGTTTGTTGTGGTTCTTCATATAAAAATAAAGGTGTTCAAGAATTATTAAATAATATAGTTCTATATATGCCATCACCAGTGGATATACCACCAATTAAAGGTGTTAATTTAAGAGATGAAGAAACAGAAAGAAAGTCTTCGGATGAAGAACCATTTGCAGCACTTGCTTTCAAAATAGCAACAGATCCTTTTGTTGGAAAATTATGTTTTATTAGAGTTTATTCAGGAACAATAAATTCAGGATCAACTGTATTAAATAGTAATAAAGATAAAAAGGAAAGAATAGGAAGAATCCTATTAATGCATGCTAATCACAGAGAAGATATTGAAAAAATATATGCAGGTGATATAGTAGCTGCTGTAGGATTAAAAGATGTAACTACAGGTGACACTTTATGTGATCCACAAAAACCAGTTATATTAGAATCAATGGAATTTCCAGAGCCAGTTATTGATATAGCTATTGAACCAAAAGATAAAGTAGCTAGTGAAAAAATGGGTGTTGCTTTAGCAAAACTTGCTGAAGAAGATCCAACTTTCAAAACATATACAGATCATGAAACAGGTCAAACAATTATTGCAGGTATGGGTGAACTTCACTTAGATATTATTGTTGATAGATTAAAAAGAGAATTCAAAGTAGAGGCAAATGTTGGTAAACCACAAGTTGCATACAAAGAAACTATCAAGAATGCAGTAAAAGTAGAAGGTAAATTTGTACGTCAATCGGGTGGACGTGGACAATATGGTCATGTATGGATTGAAATGGAACCACTAGAACCAGGATCAGGAAACAAATTTGAAAGTAAAATAGTTGGTGGATCAGTTCCTAGAGAGTATATAAAACCAATTGAAGAAGGAATAAAAGAAGCATCAAATAGTGGAGTTCTTGCAGGATATCCTGTTATAGATTATAAAGCAACATTAGTTGATGGATCATACCATGAAGTTGATTCTTCAGAAATGGCCTTTAAAGTAGCAGGGTCTATGGCATTCAAAGAGGGATGTAAACAAGCAAAAGCTGTTTTATTAGAACCAATAATGAGAGTTGAAGTAACAGTTCCAGAAGAATATATGGGAGATGTTATAGGAGATATAAATTCTAGACGTGGTAGAATGGAAGGAATGGAAGCAAGAAATGGTAACCAAATAGTAAGAGGATTTATTCCTTTATCAGAAATGTTTGGTTATGCTACTGATCTTCGTTCAAAAACACAAGGTAGAGGAACATATGCAATGGAACCTAGTCATTATGAAGAAGTTCCAAAATCAGTACTAGAACAAATTGTTTCAAACAGAGCAAAAAAATAAGAATAGAAATATGCAAATTATAGTTTCCCTATAAAAAAATAGAGAAAGCTATTGCAAAAAAAAAGCAAATGTTATAAAATACATTAGTAAATTAATACAAATTAGTTATTAAATTTTAAAAAATAAAATAAATGAGATTAAAATCTCAAAAAATTAAAGGAGGAAAATTCAAATGGCTAAAGCAAAATTTGAAAGAACAAAACCACATGTTAATATCGGAACAATAGGTCACGTTGACCACGGAAAAACAACAACAACAGCAGCTATTACAAAATACTTATCATTATTAGGAAAGGCAAAATTTGAAGCATATGATCAAATAGATGGAGCTCCAGAAGAAAAAGCAAGAGGAATCACTATCAATACAGCTCACGTTGAATATGAAACAGAAAATAGACATTATGCTCATGTTGACTGTCCAGGACATGCTGATTATGTTAAAAATATGATCACAGGTGCTGCTCAAATGGATGGAGCTATATTAGTAGTTTCTGCAGCAGATGGACCAATGCCTCAAACAAGAGAACACATATTACTTGCAAGACAAGTTGGTGTTAAATTTATAGTTGTTTACTTAAATAAATGTGATATGGTAGATGACCCAGAATTATTAGAATTAGTTGAAATGGAAGTTAGAGATCTATTATCAAGTTATGATTTCCCAGGAGATGATATTCCAATCGTAAAAGGATCTTCATTAAATGTATTAGAAAATACATCTACAAGTCCTGATGAAGAAGTATATGCTCCAATGAAAGAATTAATGGAAGCAGTAGATTCATATATACCAACACCAGAAAGACCAATAGATCAACCATTCTTAATGCCAGTTGAAGATGTATTCTCTATAACAGGTAGAGGAACAGTTGCAACAGGTAGAGTAGAAAGAGGAATTGTAAAAGTTTCTGATGAAGTTGAAATAATAGGATTAACAGAAGAAAGAAGAAAAATTGTTGTTACAGGTGTAGAAATGTTTAGAAAATTACTAGACCAAGCAGAAGCTGGAGATAACATTGGAGTTCTTTTAAGAGGAATTCAAAGAGATGAAATCGAAAGAGGTCAAGTACTTGCTCAAATAGGTTCAATAAACCCACATACAAAATTTACTTCAGAAGTTTATGTACTAACTAAAGAAGAAGGTGGAAGACATACACCATTCTTTAATGGATATAGACCACAATTCTATTTCAGAACAACAGATGTTACAGGTATTATTGAATTACCAGCAGGAACAGAAATGGTTATGCCTGGAGATAATATCACAATGACAATCGAACTTATTACACCAATAGCTATTGAAAAAGGATTAAGATTTGCTATTCGTGAGGGTGGTAGAACAGTTGGTTCAGGAATTGTTGCTGAAATATTAGCATAATAAGTTAACCAATATATATAAATATAAAAAGGATATGTATTAATACATATCCTTTTTATTGTTTTAAAAATATCTATTATTTTTAAACAGACTAATTGGTCAAAAAGTATTGCTTTTTTATAAAATAAATAATAAAATGAGTACATTATAAATATAAATTATAAAGAATACAAATAATTTTTTTGAAAAGAGGAAACTAAATGATTATACTTTTAGATGCTATGGGAGGAGATAAAGCTCCTGAAGCAACAATTAAAGGTGCAGTTAAAGCTATAAATCAAATAGAAGCAGAAGTATTACTAATAGGTAATGAAGATATAATAAATGCAAAAGTGAAAGAAATATATGGAAAAGATAAATTATCTGATATATCAAATAGATTAAAAATACATAATACAACAGAATTAATTGATATGGAAGATACTCCAACAGTTGCTATAAAGCAAAAAAAGGATTCATCAATGGTAGTAGGTTTTAGATTATTAAAAGAGAAAAAGGGTGATGTATTTATATCAGCTGGAAACTCAGGTGCATTACTTACTGGAGCAGTGTTGTTAGTTGGAAGAATTAAAGGTATAGATAGACCAGCATTAGGTGGTATATTACCTTCATATAAGAGCAGATTATTACTAATGGATTGTGGATCTAATACAAATTGTAGACCTATTAATTTGTTACAATTTGCTCAAATGTCTAGTATATATTTAAGAAATACTTTTGGAATAGAAAACCCATCTATAGGACTTTTGAATATAGGAACTGAAGAAACAAAAGGTAATGATTTAATGAAAGAATCATATAAATTAATAAAAGAAAATGCTGAAGAATTAAATATAAACTTTATTGGAAATATAGAAGGTAGAGATGCTTTTTCAGGAAAAGTTGATGCTATTGTAACAGATGGTTTTACAGGTAATGTGTTTTTAAAATCAGTAGAAGGATTAGGAAAATTAATTAAAAGAACATTAACAGAAAGTTTGAAAAAAAACATATTATCAATAATAGGGGCTATACCATCATTACCAGCAATTAATAGATTTTCAAAAACATTAGATTATAAAGAATATGGTGGTGCATTATTTTTAGGAATAAAAAGACCAGTTGTTAAAGCCCATGGTAGTAGTGATGATAAATTATTTGAGTTTACAATTAAACAAGCAGAACAATTTGTGAAAAATAAAGCAGTTGAAAAAATGATTGAAGAATTTGAGACAAAAAAATAATTTATATATAATTGCTTGACAATTAATAAAACATATATTATTGTTTAGTATAAAAGATGTACAAAATTTGAGAGGAGGTGTCATAAAGTATGAATCATGAAGAAGTATTTGAAAAAGTAAAATCAATAATTGTAGAACAATTAGGAGTTGCAGAAACAGCAGTTACAATGGAAGCATCATTTATAGATGATCTAGGTGCTGATTCGCTTGATATAGTTGAATTGATAATGGCATTAGAGGAAGAATTTGATATGGAGATACCAGATGCTGATGCTGAAAAAATAGTAACAGTAAGTGATGTTTCTGATTATATAAAAGAAAATCTATAATTATAAAAATAAAACAAAAAATAAAATGCAAAGTTTAAAAACTTTGCATTTTTTAGTGTGAAAAATATATAAAAAGAGTTATTGTTATATTAATATTATTTAAGAATAAATTATTATTTAACTACCTGATGTTCAGGAATCAAATTATAATCATACATAACCTCTGAGTGATTATCTAAAACAAGTTCTTTTTCTAAAATTTCTCCAGTTGATTTATTAGAAATCTCTCTATAGATTTTAGAATTTCTATAATATTTGTCTTTCTCTTTTTTAAAATGATGGTCTTCTTCAACTAATCTATAACTCCATGGAAATTCTTCTTCACTTCTAAGTTCAGCATATAACATATCACCCTCACACCATAAAAGTAGTTGAATATTTTGATCAGTATTGTTTTTAAATCTATAATCAACACTGTTATAACTTACTGATGTTCCTGCACTAAAAGGAATTCTTTTTCCTTCATCTGGAGCTAATGCATCAGAATGACTATGAAATTCAGTTACCTCTAATGGACTATGTAAAATTAATAAATGTATAGTATTTGCTAAATTACAAAGACCTCCTCCACTACCAGGTACTAGCTTATTTTTTTGTAATACACGTCCATCTTTAAAACCTTTTTTTTCAGATGTTTTCCCAATTGTTCTCCAAAAAGAAAATACTTCACCTGGGCGAATTATCATTCCATTAATTTTACTACAAGATAACATTATATTAACTTTTTTATTTTCTTGAAGTTGTAGATCAACACCTTTTGCTCTTTTAATCATATTTGAACTATGACTAGAAACAGTATTAGGTAATTTTTCTTCTTTTATAGTTTTAGTAAACTTTTTTTTACTTAATAAATCTTTTAAATGTCGTTTATAAATTTCTTTTTGCAAAGATATTGCATAACAAGTAGGATTGATATCACAAAAAAGTTTATCTTTGTTCCATAACATTTTTATAAACAACCTCCTTTTTACTAATATTTCCTATCCTATTTTGATAGTTTTTGTTTAATTTATAAAATTTAAGAACTATTTTTTCTATATTTCTTTTAATTCCTATTTTAGTTTCATCATTATTTTGTATATATTTAACTAAGATATTATCTATTCCACTTTTATTAGCCCCATAAATATCTGTAAATATCTGATCACCTATGAATAGAACTTCATTTTTTTTCATATTTAACATTTCAACTGCTTTTAGATAATTAGTTGTTGTTGGTTTTTCAGCATTACTTATGTATAAGGAATCAATATTTTTAAGGAATTTTTCAATCCTTTTTTCACCATTATTAGACAATAGTAAAGTTTTCAATCCTATATTGTGAATTGATTGAAACAATTCATCTATTTCTTTTGTTGAATCTTCACCATGGTGTACTAATGTATTATCTATATCAAATATTATTCCTTTATATCCTTTGTTATATAGTTTGTCATAATCAATAGAAAAAACACTTTCTACATATTCATAAGGATAAAAATTTTTAAACATGTTATTCTCCTTCTTATTCTAGATTATTAACAATAACAATGTGAATTAATATATTCACATACTGTATCAATTTGATTATCATGAGCTTCACCAAATTTGTTTTCAAAGAAAGCACTACCTATAGTAAATGCCCAAGGAGAAGAGTCTTTTACTTCATCTAATCTTCTATAGCTATTTATGCTACCAGCAAGACATATGGGAGCATCTATTTGTGATACAAACTCTTTATTAAGAACCACAGCATCTCCTGTATACCTATATCCTAATAGATCAAATCCATAAACACCTTTTTTTAAGTATGTATTTGCTTCAGCTATCATTCCATCAATAGAACCTTCAAGAATAGATGGACGACCTGTAACATTTCCTACAAATGGCATATATTTAAGATTGTTTTCTTTACAAAATTCATTAACAGAATCAAAAAATATTGTACCCATAAGAATATCACATCCACATTCTACAGCCATTTTTGCACCTGACATACACTCTTTTTCTGTATATGCTACTACTTCTAAAATGGTTGTTTTACCACATTTTTTCATATAAGAATATAATTCTTTCATTTTTTCTAAAGGAAGACCTTTTTCTTTAAATCCCCAAAATTTTGCTTTAGAATTTTTACATTGTTCAAAAACTTCATAAGCATTTTCTACAGTATGATCATTGTATGTTAACATCACAATTAATTCAGTATTATTATACATTTAACTTAACCCCCAAGTTATTTTCTTAAATCTCTCTTTTAAATTTAAACATTATTTTTACATTATATGACAAAATTGTTAAAATTACAATATAAGATTTTTAAAAAAGAGATTTCAAAATTGAATTAATAATTAAATTGTTTGCAAATTACATAAAATAGTATATAATGTATAAAATAAAAGTTATGTATTAAAATATTTTAGGAATAGAGGTGAAAAAGAGTTGAATTTAGAAGAGTTTGAAAAAAATATAGGATATACTTTTAAGAATAAAGAAGAATTAAAAACAGCACTTACACATACTTCATATGCATATGAAAATGATATAAAAAGTAATGAAAAATTGGAGTTTTTAGGTGATAGCATATTAGAGTTTATTACTAGTAAATACTTATATAATAATTATTCGTTTTTAAATGAAGGAGAAATGACTAAAGTTAGGGCTGCAGTTGTCTGTGAAGATAGTTTATATAGAGTAGCTATTAAACTTAATTTTAGTGATTTCTTATATCTAGGTAAAAGTGAACAAACAAATGAAGGAAAATATAGACCAGCTATATTAGCAGATAGTGTAGAAGCAGTAATTGCAGCAATATTTTATGATGGAGGATTAGCAAAAGCAGAAGATTTTATAATACAAAACTTAAAGGAAGAAATGGAAATTGCTAGTAAAAATGTAGGATTAAAAGATCATAAAACAGTGCTTCAAGAAAAACTTCAAAATAAAGGAAATGTCAATATAGAATATAAAATAATAAATGAACAAGGGCCAGACCATAATAAAATTTTTACAGTAGAGGTAGGTTGTAATGGGAAAATACTTGCTTCTGGAGTAGGAAAATCAAAGAAATTAGCAGAAATGGAAGCTGCAAAAAAAGCATTAGAATCATATAAGGAGGAGAACTAATATGAAAAAATATGTTATACCAATATATATACCAGATATTGAAGAAAATAATAAAGGAATTTTATATGTTAGGAATATAGATAAAAACAATGAAAAAATAACAAAAGAATATATAAAGAAATCTATAGAAAAAAATTTAAATAAACCAGAAAAAGTTAATATTGAAAAAGAATTAGCTTTTATTGGTGGTAATTTTAATTCTATAAATATGGAAATTCAAAAAGAAATATTAGAAGTAGCTTGTGAAGAATTAAAAGAAAAGAAGATACAAAGTATAAGAGTTGTAGCAAGACCAGAATATATAAATAAAGAAATATTAAAAATGTATAAAAAATATAAAGTAAAAACAATAGAACTTGATGTACAGTCAACAGATAATTATATTTTAAATAGAGCAGGAAAATCACATACATTTGAAGATATAAAAAAAGCATCAAAACAAATTAGATGGAATGGGTTTAAATTAGGTTTTCAAGTAGTTATTGGATTACCAGAGAGTACAAAGCTAGATGAATTAAATGTTGCAAAAGAACTTGTTAAATTAAAACCAAAAGGAGTTAAAATATATCCAGCATTAGTTATTAAAGATACTAAAATTGAAAAAGAATATATTAATGATACATATGAGGAAATAGCATTAGTACAAGCGGTAGAAAGATGTAAAGAAGTAGGATATATTTTTAATAACAAGAAAGTAAAAGATATTGATATATTATTACATCCTTTGGAAGAAATAGAAGAATTTTTTGTTAAAGAAGAAGATATAATAGCAGGTCCATATCATAATTCATTTACACAATTAGTAGAAGCTAATATGTGGTATGATACTATTGTAAATACAATTAAAAAATATAATGTTAAAGTAAAAGAAGTAGAAATAAAAATTAATTCAGTTGATAATAATAGTGTTATAGGCTATAAGAAAGAAAATATAAATAAATTAAATAAACTATATGATGTAGATTTGAAAATTATTAAAGATGATAATATTAAACAAGGAAAAGCTGAATTTAAAATATTAAAAACATATACAGATTTTTTAGAAGAAGAAAAAACAAAGAAGAAAGAAAAAATAAAAAAGTAAAATAAAAACTAAAAATTAGGATAATATCACCTATATTTGCAAATAATTGTAATATAGGTGATATTTATGATATTAATAAATAAATTGAATAGAAGGAAAAAAATAATTTTTAAAAAATATTTCATAAATTTTTTAGAAATATTAATTGGATCAGCTATTATGGCTGCTGCAACATCTTTTTTCTTGCTTCCAAATCAACTGTCTTCTGGGGGCTTTTCTGGTATTTCAACAATATTATATTATTTTTTGAAATTTCCAATGGGATTAACAATTATAGTTCTTAATATACCTCTATATATAGTTGCTTTTTTTAAGATAGGAAGAAAATTTATATCAAAAGCTATTTTGGGTACAGTGTCATTTTCTGTTTTTATTGAAATATTTGATAAATTTACCCCTTTAACTGAAGATAGATTTTTAGCATGTATTTATGGTGGTATAGTAATGGGGTTAGGTACAGCAATAATATTGAAATCAAAGTCATCTACAGGTGGTACAGATCTAATTAGTTATATAGCTCAGGAGTATAATGTGAAAATAAGGCTAGGTAGATTAATAGTTATAATAGATACAGTAATTGTAGTATTAAATATGATATTTTTTAAAGAAGTTGAAATAGGATTATATTCAGCTATAACTATATATTTAATGGGACAAGTGATAGATATAGTTTTTGAAGGTATAACATTTACTAAATTAATTTTCATAATTTCAAGTAAAAATAGGAAAATAGCAGAGGAAATTGGAAAACAAATAAAAAAAGGTACAACAGGTTTATATGGAGAAGGTATGTATACAAAAGATAATACTTTAGTATTAATGTGTGCAGCTTCTAAAGGAGATGTAATAAAAGTAAAGGAAACTGCACAAAGGATTGATCCTCAGTCATTTATAATTATTTCTAATGCAAGAGAAGTATTTGGAAAAGGTTTTAAAAGAAAATAAATTTTAGGTTATATTATCCTTAATATAGAAAAAGTATTTAATATATTGTATAATTATATATAGGAAATATATGAAAAGAGGAAGATATAATGAAAGAGCAAATGTTTATCTTAGAAAATTATAATTCGTTTGAACCTAAAAATATATTTGAATGTGGACAGTGTTTTAGATGGAATAAACAAGAAGATGATAGTTATACAGGTGTTTTTGGAAGAAATGTTTTAAATGTAAAAAAAGAAGGAAATAAGATAATATTTAAAGGTGTATGTGAACATGGAATAATAAAAACACTTATAGATTATTTTGATTTGGATAGAAATTATTTAGATATAAAAAAGAAATTATCTAATATAGATGATAATATAAAAACAAGTATTGAATATGGGGAAGGTATTAGAATACTGAATCAGGATTTGTGGGAGACAATAATTTCTTTTATAATATCAGCCAATAATAATATACCAAGAATTAAAGGTATTATAGAAAGAATGTGTATACAATATGGGGATAAAATTATCTATAATAATGATACATACTATACTTTTCCCACACCGGAAAGTTTAAATAAGGCAAGTATAGAAGAATTAAGAGAATTAGGGTTAGGGTTTAGAGATATAAGAGTTTTTGAAACAACTAAAATGGTAGTAGAAAGAAAAGTTGATTTAGAAAAATTACATAAAGAAATAACTGAAGTAGTGAGAGAAGAATTACTTTCTTTATCAGGAGTTGGACCTAAAGTAGCAGATTGTATATTGCTTTTTTCAACATTAAAAAGATTAGAAGTTTTTCCAATAGATGTGTGGGTTAGAAGAGTAATGAATGAATTATATATAAAGAATAAGGATGAAGAAAAAGTAGATAAAAAAGAAATTTTAAAACTTGCAGAAGAAAAATATGGAGAACTTGCAGGGATTGCACAACAATATCTTTTTTATTGGAAAAGAGAAGGTGCTTAAATATAAAAAATATATAAATAAAGAAGAAAGATGCATACATTCCTTTTAAAGGAATATGTATCTTTTCTTGTGTTAGAAGAGTTAAATATGATAAAATGTGAATAGGTGAAATAAATGGGATTAAGATTTATTTATGGTAGATCTGGAAGCGGAAAAAGTAAATTCTGCTTTGATGAAATAGCTAATAAAATAGAAAAAAATATGAAAAATGTTGATGATAGTAAGATATATATTGTTACACCTGAACAGTTTTCATTTACAGCTGAGAAGAAATTGATGGAAAGAATATCTTCAAAAGCTGTTATTAATGCTGAGGTTTTGACATTTAATCGTATGGCATATAGAGTAATAAATGAAAAGGGAGGAAGAACAAAAACAAATCTTTCTTCTTGTGGAAAAGCAATGATAATACATAGTGTTATACACAAATATAAAAAAAATCTAGTATTTTTAGGAAAATCAAATGAAAATATTGATTTGATTTCAAGAGCAATTACTGAATTTAAAAAACACAAAGTAACTATTTCTGATCTTAAGAAAGAATATGAAAATACAAAAGATATATATCTTAAAATAAAGTTAAAAGATATGATATTAATCTATGAAGAGTTTTCAAATAGAATATCAGATACATATATTGATGAAAATGATTTACTAACTATACTTGCAGAAAAAATAGATGATAGTAAAGAATTTAAAAATTCATATATATATATAGATGAATTTTCAGGTTTTACTAATCAAGAATATGTGTTGATTACAAAATTATTGAAAATGTCTAAAGAAGTTACTGTTACAATATGCTCAGATAGTTTAAACGTTGTTGATAGTCCAAATAAAGATATATTTTATCCAAATAAAATTACAATATCTAGGTTAATGGAGATTGCAAATGAGAATAATATTGAAATTAATGAAAATATATATTTAGATAAAATAGAGAGATTCAAAAACAGAGAGTTAGCACATATAGAAAAAAACATATATGATGTTAAATATAATATATATAAAGATGATGTAAGTGATATAGAAATATTTTTAGCAAATAATCCATATTCTGAAATAGAAAATATTGCAGAAAGTATTAGCAATTTGGTAAGAAATGAAGGGTATAAATATAATGATGTTTCAGTAGTAACCAAAAACATAGATACATATTCTAGTTTAATAAAGGCCATTTTTAGTAAATATGATATACCTGTATTTATTGATGAGAAAAAAGATTTAAGTCAAAATATTATAGTTAAATTCATATTGTCAATAATAGAAATATTTTCTAAAAATTGGTCATATGATGCAATGTTTAATTATATTAAAAGTGGTTTTTTAACTTTAGAAAATGATGAAATATTTAAATTACAAAATTATTGTATTAAATGGGGAATAAAAGGAAGGAAATGGTATAAAGAAGAATGGGATTATGGAATTAATGATGAAAATAGTAAAAAAGAGGTACAAAGATATAATGAATTAAGAAAAATAATAGTAGATCCATTATTAAATTTTAAAAATAAGATAGATAAATCAAAAAAAGTGGAAGAAATAACAAAGGCACTATATGAATTTTTGACAGAAAATAGTATAGATAAGAAGTTAGAATCTAAACTAGAGAAATTAGAAAAACTGGGTTTTGTGGATGTTTTTAAAGAATATTCTACAGGTTTTAATATTTTACTTAATGTTTTTGATGAAATTGTTCTGGTATTTGGAGAAGAAAAAATAGGTTTTGAAAAATATTTTGAATTATTAAAAGTGGGATTAGACAATAGTGAACTTGGGAAAATACCAGCTACATTAGATCAAGTGGTAATAGGGGATATAGATCGATCAAGGAGTCATAAAATTAAAGCGATATATTTGATTGGGTTAAATGATGGAATATTTCCAAGTGTTAATAAAAATGAAGGTTTTTTTGATGATAATGATAGGGAAAATTTAAAAGTAAATGGAATAGAACTTGCAAAAGGTACTACAGAAAAAATATATGAAGATAATTTTAATATATATAAAGCTTTTACAACAGCAGAAGAAAGAATTTTTTTATCATATGTATCATCAGATACAGAAGGGAAATCTTTAAGGCCTTCAATATTAATATCAAAAGTTAAAAAAATATTTCCAAATATAAAGAAAAAAAGTGATATTATACATAGTAATAGACAAATACTAAATAATAAAGTAACTTTTGACGAGTTATTAAAACAATTAAATAATTTGAATATAGGAAAAGATATAGATGATATATGGATTGATGTATATAACTATTATAAAAATAATGAATATTGGAAATATAAATTAGATAAAAGTATTAAAGCAATAGATTATACAAATATTCCTGAAAAAATCAATAAAAAATCAATAAATAAATTATATGGAGATATACTGAAAACTAGTATTTCAAAATTGGAGCAATATAAAAGATGTCCATTTTCTTTCTATTTAAAATATGGACTTAAAATATCTGATAGAGATTCATTTAGAATAGAAGCTGTGGATACAGGTTCATTTATGCATGAAGTAATTGATGTGTTTTTTACAAAAGTTAGAGAAAAAAATATTGAAGTAAAAAGTATAAAAGAAGAAAACCTTAATGATATAGTGGAAGAAATAGTAAATGAAAAATTAAAGTTACCTAAAAATTATATATTTATAAGTACACCTAAATTTAGAGTATTAACTAAGAGATTAAAAAGAGTTATTGTAAAATCATTAAAATATATATTAGAAAGTTTAAAAAACACTGACTTTGAAATAACAGATAATGAAGTGGAATTTAAAAAAGGTAATAAATATGAGCCAATAGTTTTAGAATTGGAAGATAATAAAAAAGTAGAAATAACTGGTAAGATTGATAGAATAGATTTAGCAAAAAATGCTGATGGAAAATTTGTAAGAATAATAGATTATAAGTCTTCTGTAAAAAATCTAGATTTAAATGAAGTGATAGCAGGGCTACAAATACAGTTAATTACATATTTAGATGCTGTATGTAAAATAGAAGATGTAATGCCAGCAGGTGTATTGTATTTTAGTCTTATAGACCCTATTATAAAGTCAAATAAGTCAATGACAAATGAGGAAATAGAAAAAGAAATTAAGAAAAGATTTAAAATGCAAGGGTTAATTTTAGCAGATGTTAATATTGTTAAAATGATGGATACAAGCTTAGAAAAAGGAAATTCTAATATTATACCAGCATATATGGATAAAGATGGAAATTTAAGTAAATCAAAATCTAATATAATATCAAACAAACAGTTTGAAAGCTTACAAAAATATGTTAAAAATACAATAAAAGAGATGTCAAAAGAAATATTTGATGGCAATATTGAATTAAAACCATATTATAATACAAAGAACAAGAAAACACCTTGTGAATATTGTAAATACAAACCTATATGTAATTTTAATAAAGGTTTTTGTAAAAATGAATATAATTATATAAATAATGAAAGCAAACAAGAGATATTTAATAAATTAGAAAATGAATAAAATAATGAATGAATAAGAAAAAAGAATCATCAGACTAATTTGATGATTCTTTTTCTATTTGTTTTTATAAATGTATTCATTTTTTCTTTATATATAATTTTTTGTATATTTAAATTTATTAATAGCATAGATTAAAGAAATTATATGCTATTTCAGAATTTGAATGTTGTCTTGCTATATAACCATTATATATTTCATTACTACCTATTAAATTATTTATATGTATATTACAACTAAAATTCTGATCTAAATTATTTTTTATGTTTATAGTAAAACTAATATCATATTGAATATCCTTTAAAGGAATATCTGCTAAATTTAACATAGTACCATTTAAAGATATAGATTTATTATGTTCTGGTAGAACAAAACCTTTTATAATATCTTTGTTAATATATCCAATAGTAAGTGGGTTAGAACAATCTGTAAAAAAAACAGGTGAATCATAGTTATCTATGCTATTGTTTTCATTTGTTTTAATTATATCAAAGTATATTTTATTATCAGTGGTATTTGTATCCTCACTATTATTATCACTATTTATAAAGTTAAGTTCTTTAAATTTTCCAAAATCTAATGCATTTTTATAATTTACTATTCTAGTTCCAGATTTATTATGTTCATTTATTTGAATGTTATCTATATAAATTTCTTTTATTGTATTTTCATTTGTTAATTCTTTTATTGAATTAGAGTTATTTATATAAATTGCTATGTCTGAAAATTGTTGTATAGCCAAATCCTCTAAAGTTTTTTGTTCACTATTATCAATTGCATATGCACTACTATATGATATTATTTTATCAATTTTAAATATTACATTTTCATTTTTTTCTGATATATATATGTTTTCTTTTTCAAAGTTGTGTCTACATACAACATTAGTAATTATAAAGTAATAAGAAATGAAAAGTAATATGGTTACAAAAAATAGAATATATAATTTTTTATTTTCTTTATAATTCATATGATATAAAGAATTTTTTAATTCAGATATTTTCATTTTAATATTTTTTTTCATTGTTATCTCCTTTATGTTTAAAGATATCTGTTTTTATAATTTTCCATATAGATATTCCATTTTACTATATACTTTTGATCCCCAATCTGGATCAGTAGCATATCTAATGTTTACTCCATTTACATTTGCTCCATTATAGTATGATGCCATTGCAACTTCATTTTCATAAATTTTTGTTCCTTTTTCATTAAGATAATATTTTACAAATACTTTTGATAGTAATTCAATACCTTCTTCATAAGTTTCAAATGTAAATGAAGAGTTATAAGGATCATTATCATAAGCACCATATCCAAATAAATTCTTTTTGTCCAAAGAAATTGTAGATGCTCCCCAATTACTTTCATGTATACCAACTGACATTAAGAATATACCATTTATGTTATATTTTTTCTCCATTTTATAAAATACTTCTGCATTATTTATAAAGACTTTATTAACATCTTTACTTTCTTTTTCAAGTATTCTTTTAAAATCTTCTAAATTTAATCCACTAGGTTTAGTTAAATCCATATCAATATTTAATTTAGATTTAGCTTTATTAATTCTACTTTGATTAACTATTTCAGGATCTATATGTGCTGATGTTAAAACATCTTTTTTAACATATCCAACTGTACCTTCAAAATCAACTTTACACCATTCATCAGAAAATGCTAATAGTTTAACATCTAAACTTTTATTTATTGTAAGTAATGTTACTGAAGTATCATCCATAGATTCTTTTAAAGGAGTTGTTTCTTTAACATATAAAAGGTCTCCTATATGAATATCATAATTAGCTAAGAATTCAGATGTTCCTAATTCTATAATTTCTTCAGTATAGTTTTCAATTAATTCTCTAGTAATAATTGTTTCTTCAGAAAAAACATCATTTTCAAAAGTTTTAACTGCTGTTACAATTTCTTTACCTTTTTTACCTGGTTGAACCACAATTCGTTCATCCTTTTTTAAAGTATCTTTTGCTATATATATAGTTTTATATTCTATATCTCTTTCTTCAGTTACTATTTCTTTCTTTTGAGATGCAATTACATTAGAAGATAGCACTTTAAGAATATCAATAGAATTTTCATTAGATTCAAATTCAGGAGTTTCCTCTATATATTCAGTAACTACTTCTGCATCAGTAGCTGTAGCAAATGAAGTAATACTATATGTTGTTGAAAATAAAATAATTACTATTAACATAGTTATTAAAACCAATAAAAAAGGATTTATTGATCTACTTTTTAAATTAATTTTACAATTTTTAATACTAGAAATATATGTATTAACACTACTTTTAGCTTTTATTGTAGTTTTTCTATTCTTTGTAGCATTCAAAATTTTTGTAGATAATTTATTGTTTTTTCTATTTTCTAAATGCTCTATACGTGCTTGTTGAAGCTCTTTGAACATTTCAGTAAGTGGTTTTTCACTATTTAATTCAACTTTTTTTTGCTCCTCTTTCAATATAAGTAACCTCCTTTTTTAAATGTTATTAATTATTATAATATAATTATATTGTATAAAGTATAGCATGTCTACACCTAGGGGCATAAGTCATAAAAACTTAATAAATGTAATAGGTTTGTAATGTGGTATGAACGACGAAACACTAGGGAAACAAGGGGAATGAGGAAAGTGCAGTTTCCTTAAGGGAAAATGATGATGAATTAAGAGGTAATAGATTTTGGAAGGGTTTAAAGGTATTTTGATAGTTAAAGATTTTTAATATATATACTGGAAAAATATATAGAATGAGTATATAATATAGCTAATATAATTATTTAAGTAGGAGATGTATATGAAAGATTTATCAAATGAAAATATTATTCATATAAAAAACAATGGAATTGAATATTTGCAATTTAGAAAATTGTTAGAATTTTCTGATGTTTTAAAACATGCATATGTATTAAAAACAACTGATGATTTAATACAAAAATCATCAGAGTTTGAATATGATTTTAATATTAATCTTAAAAACATATCAAATAAAAAATATCTAGCTAATATTGAATCATATAAAACATTATGTGAAAATTTAGGTTTAGACTATGAGAATTTAATAAGACCAAATCAAAATCATACTAATAATATAAAAATAGTAGAAAGTAAGATAAATGAAAATAAGCCAGATTTTAATTTGACTGAATATGAGAATACAGATGGATTAATAACAAATAAAAAAAATATAATATTATCTGCAACAAATGCAGATTGCATATTAATACAATTTTTTGATCCAATAAAAAAAGTAATAAGCAATGTACATTCTGGATGGAAAGGAACATATCAAAAAATATCAATAGTTGCTGTACAAAAAATGATTGATACATATGATTGTGATCCAAAAGATATACTTTGTTTTATATATCCTAGTATAAGAAAATGTCATTTTGAAGTACATAAAGATGTATATGATATTTTTTCTAATACATTTAAGGATATAGGGAAAGCAGAAGAATTTATAGAAGAGTATAAAATAGTAGATGGAAATCAAAAATGGAAAATAGATACTGTACTGATAAATAAGATAATACTTAAAAATATTGGAATAAAAGAAGAAAACATATTTGATAGTAATATATGTAGTGTATGTAATAAAGATTTGATACATTCATACAGAGTTGAAAAAGAAAATTATGGACTATGCAGTTCAATTATAACTCTAATATAAAAAGTATAAATATAAGGAGAAAAATATGCTAATACCTAATAAATTAAAAGAAGAAGATGTTATAGGAATAATAGCTCCTTCAGGATATATTGAAGAAAAAGATCTAAAATATATAAACAAATCTATAGTTCTAATGGAGAATTTAGGATATAAAATAAAATTTGGTAAAAATGTTTTTTCAAATTCTACAGGTTATGGAGCAACAGCAAAAGAAAAAGCTGAAGATATAAACAATATGTTTGCTGATAAAAAAGTAAATATGATTTGGTGTGCAAAAGGTGGAGCAAATTCAAATTCAACTTTTGACTACATAGATTTTGATATAATTAAAAAGAATCCAAAGATATTATGTGGATTTAGTGATTCAGCATCAATATTAAATATAATAACTCAAAAAACGGGATTAATAACTTTTTATGGTGCAACATTTAAATCAATAACATCATGGGAAACAAATTATGCATATACTGAAATAATTAAAAGATTTCAAGATCAAAAATTAGAATTAGGAAAAGAAGATGATATTTTTATAGCATTAAAAGAAGGAGTAGCAGAAGGAGAGTTAGTAGGAGGTAATTTAAGTTTAACAAAAGATTTGGTAGATGGTAAATATAAAATAGATTTTACAAATAAAATATTATGCCTTGAAGAATTAGGATATGAGTCCTTCCCTGAATTAGTGAGCAACTATTTATACAATATGAAACAAAATGGTGTATTTGAAAAAATAAAAGGAATGTGGATAGGAAATTATGAACATGAGTCAAATATATCAATAGAAAAAATAGTTTTAGATACTCTTGAAAATGAATATGATTTTCCAATAATAAAGTCAAATAATTTTGGTCATACAGAAAGAAAAACAGTTATACCAATAGGAACAAAAGCTAGAATAGAAAATGGAAAAATAGTGTTATTAGAAAATTGTGTAAAATAAAGTTAGAAGATAATAAATGAAGTTTGAAATGGAGAAAATATATATGTATAAAACTTTTGAAGAATTAGAAGAGTCAATAATTGATTGTAAAAATTGTAAATTGTGTAACAATAGAACTAATATTGTATTTGCAGATGGAGATAAAAATGCAGATATAATGCTTATTGGAGAGGGACCAGGTGCAGATGAGGATAGACAAGGTGTGCCTTTTGTTGGAAAAGCAGGTCAATTAATGAACAATGCTTTTGAAGGATTAGGAATAGCTAGAGAAAAGTTATATATTGCAAATATAGTAAAATGTAGACCACCAAATAATAGAGTGCCAGAAAAAAGTGAAGCAGAAGAGTGTTTAAATTATTTAAGAAATCAAGTTATGCTTGTTAATCCTAAAATTATAGTGTTAATGGGAAGTACAGCATTAAAAAACATACTTGGTAATGAATATGGGATAACTGCAACAAGAGGAAATGTAATAGAAAAAAAAGATATAATATATATTCCAACATGGCATCCAGCAGCATTACTTAGAGATGATACAAAAAAAATAGATTTTTGGAAAGATTTCAAATTGGTAATAGAAAAAGCAAAAGAATTAGAAATAGATATATTTTAAAATTGAAAACCATAATAAGTGGTCAGATATATTGACACTAAATATCACATACATATAAAATAATATAGAAAATAATTAGATGGAGAATTAAAATGTTATCTATGAAGCATAAATTAGAAAAAGAAGATATAATAGAAAAAGCAGAATATTGTTTGAATTGTAAACACAAACCATGTGTTAATGCATGCCCATTAAAGAATGACATACCAGAGTTTATTAAAGAATTAAAAGAAAATAATATTGATGAAGCATATAGAATTTTAACTAATACAACAGTACTTGGTAGTATATGTGGTGAAATATGCCCACATGAAAAATTTTGTCAAGGAAGTTGTATAAGAAGTATAAAATCTAATCCTGTAAGTATAGGAAAATTAGAAAAATATGTATGGGATAATGTAGAAAAAAAGGAAATCAATATAATAAGTGATGAATTAAAAGGTAAAAAGATAGCAATAATTGGAGGAGGACCAACAGGTCTTACATGTAGTGCTTTTTTAGCTAGGAATGGAGCAACAGTCACTATATATGAAAAACAAGAAGAACTAGGTGGAATATTAAGATATGGTATACCTGAATTTAGATTAGATAAAAAAGAATTGAAAAAAACAATAGATAGAATAATTAATTTAGGAATTAATGTAAAATATAATAAAAAATTAGGAGAAGATTATAATTTAGTTGATTTAAAAGATAAGTATGATGCTATATTTTTAAGTTTTGGTGCTAATGTTTCTTCAAAAATGAATATAGAAGGTGAAAATTTAAAAGGTGTTTATGGAGGAAATGAACTTCTTGAAAAAGGTGTTTTCCCTGATTATACTAAAAAGAAGGTAGCAATAATTGGAGGAGGAAATGTTGCAATAGATGCAGCTAGAGAAATAAAAAAGCTATGTGCACAAAATGTATATATAATATATAGGAGAGCTGAAGAACAAATGCCAGCAGAAGTAAAAGAAATAGAAGCAGCTAAAAAACAGGGAATAGAGTTTATATTTCAAAATAGGGTAAATAGAATAATAGGGAATAGTAATAAAGAAGTTCAAAAAATAGAATGTATAAAAACAGAACTTATACAAAGAGAAGGAGAAAGCAGAAAAGTTCCTATTGATATAAAGGATAGTAATTATTTAATAGATGTAGACTATGTTATAATGGCAGTTGGATCAGTAGCAGATAAAAGTATAGTGGATGATTTAGAATTAGAAACAACAGAATATGGGTATATTAAAATAAATGATAAATATATGACTTCAAAAGAAAAAATATTTGCAGGAGGAGATTTGTCAGGATTCAAATCAACAGTAGCATGGGCTGCTAAATCAGGAAGAGAAGCAGCAGAAAGCATAAAAGAGTATTTAATAAAATAAATGTAATGTAATTTATTTTATTTGTTTAATATAGAAGTTGTCAAAATAAAGATTAAAAAAGATGAGCAATTATTGCTCATCTTTAATTTTCTCATATGTATTATCAGTTTTAAATAATGTATTTTTAATTGTTTGTATAAACTTTAAGAATTTATTTTGTTTTACTATAGATAAAGAAGTTTGTTGAGTTATAACTTCTCCATTTTCTAATTGTAAGTGTTTTTCTTCTAATTTAGTCATCATGTTTATATAATAAGTATTGAAAAAATTATAATTCTCTGTAATACCTATTATATTTCTATAATTATATAGTTTTCTTCTGTAATTTTCTAAGTCTTCTAAATTTGATATATCTTTTATTGAGTTATCAAAATATGAAGTCAAAATTAAATTTTGTGTTTCTATAAAAGTATTGGTAATCAAATTTTTCAATTTATATATTTTGGTATTTATTTTGTATATTTCTGAAGAAAGAACTTCTTTTGTTTCTATTTCATTATTCAGTTTTATTAAATCTTCTTCTGCAAATAATAATTTATCAAAATTATCTTGTATTTTATAAAATGCTTTTTTTGAAGTTAATTCAATAAATTTATTTTTAAAATCATTATTACTATTAAATGTACTATCAAATAAAACATATTCACCTGTTATATACGCCATTTGATTAATTAGATTGCTTTGTAAAGGATAACAAGAAGGGCTAATTGTATCAAATGTTATACCATAATATTTGACAGAATCTGATTCTGCTTCAGTAGCTTTTGCTGTAGCCAGTTGTACAGCAGCTTCATTTATTCCTAGACCATATAATTTGAATTCTGTAAGATCACATAGACCCAGTCTCATTAAATGACCTTTTTTATCTTTTCTTTCTTGAAGATAATGAATACATTCATGCATTGCATATGTATCTAAATCTTCTATATCTATTTTTTCATTAAAATAAATAGATGTGTTTTTATAAAAATAATTTGCTTCAGAAAAACCATTTGGAATGTTGGCAGTATACATATGTAATCTAGAAAGCTTCATAAAAACATCTGCTAACTGAAAATCATGTTCAGGGAAAGCAGAGATTAATTTTTTAGCAATGTTGGTTGCTACAGAATTTACTTTTAATGTATCAAGCATACCAGTTACTATAATACCTTCTTTTTTTAATGTTTTTTCAACACTCATTATTTATTTTCTCCTTAGTAAATCGATACTAATATTATACAACAAATACTATTTAAAGACATTTCAATAGTATTAAATATTTATTACAATTATGTTACAAGAGAAGAATAAAATGGTGGAAAACAATAAAAAATAAAATATATAATGTTAATAAAATTGAAAAAGTACTACTCTTATTTACAACACTTTTGGTTCAAATAAGAGTAGTACTTTTAATTTTCATTTTATAATATTATTTCACAACAATATTGTATATTTTGTTTTTAACATATATTTCTTTAATAATAGTTTTATCAACAAGAAGATTAGAAATTTTTTCATGAACTAATTCTTTAACAATAGATTCATCAGAGTTCAAATCTATTTTTACAGTAGATTTTACCTTACCATTTAATTGGATAGGAAGATCTATTTGAGCATCTATAGTTTTTGAATTATCATATTCTGGCCATATATTGTCTGCAAGTGTATCTGTAAATCCTAAAGTAGAATATATTTCTTCTGATATATGTGGTGCAAAAGGATTTAATAATATTAAAAATGTTTTAAGTTCAGATTTATTAATCCTTTTTAATTTATAAAATTCATTTACTAATGTCATTAATGTAGAAATTGAAGTATTAAATTTCATTTCTTCTATATCTTCAGTTATTTTTTTAATAGATTTATGAAGTGTTTTTTCCATTTCAGTAGTAAAAGTATTTCCATCAACTAAAAAGTTTTGCATATTCCATGTTCTTTCTAAAAATTTGAAACAACCTCTAACACTATCCATTGACCAACTAGCTGATTGATCAAATGGACCCATAAACATTTCATATGTTCTAAAGGTATCTGCTCCAAATTCGCTTACAATATCATCAGGGTTTATAACATTACCTTTTGACTTAGACATTTTTTCTCCATTATCTCCTAAAATCATTCCATGAGATGTGCGTTTTTGATAAGGTTCTTTTGTTGGAACAATTCCAATATCATATAAAAATTTATGCCAAAATCTAGAATATAATAAATGAAGAGTAGTATGTTCCATTCCACCATTGTACCAATCAACAGGAGACCAATAATCTAAAGCTTCTTTTGAAGCTAGAGCATCATTATTTTCAGGATCCATATATCTTAAGAAATACCAAGATGATCCTGCCCATTGAGGCATTGTATCTGTTTCTCTTTTTGCATGTCCACCACAAGTAGGACAAGTTGTATTAATCCAATCAGTTTGTTTTGCTAGAGGTGATTCACCATTTTCTCCAGGTTCAAAATCTTCTATTTCAGGTAATACTAATGGAAGTTCAGACTCAGGAATAGTAACCCAACCACACTTTTCACAATATACCATTGGTATTGGTTCTCCCCAATAACGTTGTCTTGAAAATACCCAATCACGTAGTTTGAAATTTATTTTCTTTTCACCTATATTGTTTTCTTGTAAATATTTTATTACATTATTTATAGCATCTTTTACATCTAACCCATTTAAAAATCCAGAGTTAATCATTATACCAGAATCTACATCAGTAAATGCTTCTTCCTCAATGTTTCCACCTTCTATAACTTCTATAATAGGTAGATCAAACTTTTTAGCAAATTCATAATCACGAGTATCATGAGCAGGAACAGCCATAATAGCTCCTGTACCATAAGTTATAAGAACATAATCAGAAATCCATATAGGTATTTCTTCATTAGTTAGTGGATTAATTGCTTTAAGTCCTTTAAGTTCCACACCAGTTTTATCTTTTGCTATTTCAGCTCTTTCAAAATCAGATTTTAGAGCAGCTTTCTTTTTGTATTCTTCTACTTCATTAATATTAGTAATTTTATCTTTTAATTCCATTATCATAGGGTGTTCTGGTGCAACTACCATATATGTAGCTCCAAAAAGTGTGTCAGGTCTTGTTGTATACACTACTAATTCTTGACTTTCTCCTGAAATTTTAAAAGTAACTTCTGCACCTTCTGATCTACCAATCCAGTTCTTTTGTTGAGTTTTTACTTTTTCTAGGTAATTAACCTCATCTAAATCATCTATCAATCTTTGAGCATATTCGGTTATTTTAAGCATCCATTGACTTTTTTCTTTTTGAACAACTTCACTACCACATCTTTCACAAGAACCATTAACAACTTCTTCATTAGCAAGTCCAACCTTGCAACCTGTACAGTAATTTATAGGCATTGTAGTTTTATATGCTAAACCATTGTTAAATAATTGAATAAAAATCCATTGTGTCCATTTATAGTAATTTGGATCTGTTGTATCAACAACTCTAGACCAATCAAAAGAAAAACCTAAAGATTTAAGTTGCTTTGTAAAGTTTTCTATATTTTGTGCAGTAATTACTTTTGGATGTATTTTTGTTTTTATTGCATAATTTTCTGCAGGAAGTCCAAATGCATCAAAACCAATAGGAAATAAAACATTATAACCTTGCATTCTTCTTTTTCTTGCAATTATATCAAGTCCTGTATATGGACGAGGATGACCAACATGGAGTCCTTGAGCTGAAGGATATGGAAATTCAATTAGTCCATACCATTTTTTCATTGCTTTATCATCTTTGGCATTAAAAGTACCTTCATTATCCCATTTATCTTGCCATTTTTTTTCTATCTGTTTAAAATTATAAGTCATATTAATCATCCTTTCAATTTGTAATAATGAAGGTATTATATAACAAAAAAACAGAAAAATAAAGGAAAAATGTAAATTAATATATTTAGAATATAGATTAGAATATAAAAAAGAAAAGTTTGAAATTTCAAACTTTTCTTTTTTCATCTTTGTTTTTAAATTTGTTTCTCATTTAGAAATTTAATTCTAAATGAATTTAAAGGAACAGTTTATTGAAATGTTTTATGCAATACAGAGTGCTACTCTAAATCCAATCATATCTGAAGAGAAATCATGTGGATAGGTATAACGATAAGAAGCAGGATACCTATTTCCTTCTTTATCATAAGCACCTCCACGAATTACACTTTTAATAATAAAGTCACCATTTTTTTCATTTGTCCATTGCCACACATTTCCTGCTAAATCAAAAATGTTATTTACGCAGTATTTTTTGGAACTTCCTGTCATAGCAATTTTATTTGGAGTATTGTCAGAAGAATAATTTCCCCAAGAACTACTATCATGTATAACTTCTATCACAGATTTATTTCTTGTATGAAGTATCCATTCTAATACAGAATCAAATTCTGCACCATATAAAAGATGACTTTCTACACCTTTTATATTTTTTGCAAGCTTTTTAGATTCAATAACTGCTTCTGAAAAAGTAAGTCCAGTCCATGGCATGTGATTTCTGATTGAAGAAGGTTCTTCAAATTCTGAAATTGTATGTTGACTTATATAAAATCCCCCATATTTTTTGACACTAAGAAATTGTTTTATAAGTGTCTCATCCATTTCTTCATGAAATTCCATTGATAAAAGATTTTTTTCTTCAAAATCACGTCTTCCAAACTTTTCAGTGAAATTTATTCCATCAAGAGTACCATTAGAAAATAGTGAACCAACAGGTATCCATACAAAGCTGTTACATAAATCATCTTTTATAACAAATCCAGTATTCCACTTACCTTTAACATGTACAAATCCATCTGGAATTGGTGGGTTTGTGTGATCACCTGTATATATATGACCAACAGTTATTGGTCCTACATTTAATGCCCGAATGTTTATGGTGCTTCCTTTTTGTGTTACATTAAATTCTACTCCTTCTTCTACATCAATAATAATTTTATTGATATTTTTTCCATAATTTTTTCCTCCTTAAATTTTTAATGAAGATTACTTTACTTTTTTAATTATCAAATTATATCATCCTCTTTTAATTATGTCAACAAATAATTGGTTGATGATAGTTGATGATATTAGTTGTTTTAGATATGTTTTAAATATGAAAGATATAATATGTTGAAAAAAATATATATGTAATATATAATAAGCAATGTATGTTTTGAAAAATATACATATAACAAACAAATATAACAAAAAGTATAAAGGGAAATGTGATGAAAAAGAATATATTAATAACAGAAAAGCCATCAGTTGCAATGGAATTTGCAAAAGCTCTTAAATTAAATACTATTAGAAAAAATGGATATTTAGAATCTGATACCTGGGTTATTACTTGGTGTGTTGGACATTTAATTACAATGTCATATCCAGAAAAATATGATGAAAATCTTAAGTTTTGGAGATTAGATACACTTCCTTTTATGCCTAAAGAATATAAATATGAAATAATACCAAATGTAGAAAATCAATTTAATATTATAAAATCAATATTTCAAAGAGAAGATACAGATATGATATATGTATGTACTGACTCTGGAAGAGAAGGTGAATACATATATAGGTTGGTTGATCAAATGATAGGGACAAAAGAAAAACCTAAAAAAAGAATTTGGATAGATTCTCAAACAGAAGAAGAGATAAATAGAGGAATTAAGGAAGCAAAAGATTTATCATATTATGATAGTTTAGCAGATAGTGCATATTTAAGAGCAAAAGAAGATTATTTAATAGGTATAAATTTTTCTAGATTATTAACCATAACATATGGAAGAAGAGTTGCAAAAGAAATAAATGAAGAAAAAACTTCTATTTCAGTAGGAAGGGTTATGACTTGTGTTTTAGGAATGGTAGTTTCAAGAGAAAGAGAAATTAAAAATTTTATTAAAAGAAAATATTATAAAGTTAATATAGATTTTGGAGATGAGGAAAGTTTTTTTAATGCAGAGTGGAAAGTAAATGAAGAATCTAAGATGTATGATAATAACAGATTATATAATGAAACAGGATTCAAATTTTTAGAAGATGCAGAAAAATTTGTTAAATACCTTGAAGATAAAAATGCAATAATTTCAGGAGTTAAAAAAACAAAACAAAAAGAAAATGCACCATTGCTTTTTAATTTAGCTGAACTTCAAAATGAATGTACAAAAAAGTTTAAAATAAAACCTGATGAAACATTGGAATTTGTACAAGAATTATATGAAAAAAAATTAATAACATATCCAAGAACTGATGCAAGAGTTTTATCTACAGCAGTGGCTAAGGAAATTTCAAAGAATTTAAATGGTATAGCAAAAAGATTTGAAGAAGAAGAAATTAAAAATATTGTAGGAAAAATGGTAGAAGAAAAGTATTCTACTAATATTTTAAAAACAAAGTATGTTAATGATAAAAAAATAACAGATCATTATGCTATAATACCAACAGGACAAGGATATGAGAGTTATGAAAAACTTTCAAAAACACAAAAAGAAATATATAAAATAATACTTAAAAGATTCTTAGCTATTTTTTATCCAGCTGCAGAGTTTAATAAAGTATCAGTAATTATAGATATAGAAAAAGAAAAATTTTATGCCAATGGTAGGGTTTGTATAAAACAAGGATATCAAGAAGTTTTAAAACAAAAAAGTGATAATGATGAAAATAATAAAAAAGATAGCAATATAGAGATTTTAGGTAAATTAAAAAAAGGTGAACAAATAAATATAAAAGAATTGTTTGTAAAAGATTCTGAAACCTCACCTCCAACAAGGTATAATTCGGGTTCTATAATACTAGCTATGGAAAATGCAGGGAAGTTGATTGAAGATGATGAACTTAGGGAGCAGATAAAAGGAGCGGGAATAGGGACAAGTGCAACAAGGGCAGAAATAATTAAAAAACTAGAAAAAATATCATATATTCAAATAAATACAAAAACACAAATTATAACACCAACAATTAAAGGAGAAAAAATATATGATATAGCATTAATTGCAATTCCAGACATATTAAACCCTGAATTGACAGCAAGTTGGGAAAAAGGTTTAGATATGGTATATAAAAAAGAAATAGAGCCAAATGAGTTTATGAATAAATTAGAAAACTATGTTAAATCCAAAATTGATAAATTAGTTATAAAAATGTAGTGAAAAATAAAAAGGAAAGTAGAAGCTGAATAAAGGCTTTTTTACTTTCTTTTTTTGTTTATATATCTAGAAATCAAAATATGTTGTTTATTAAAAATTGATTATAAAAAATATAATGGTTTTTATAAAAATGCAAATATACTTTATGAAAAAATATAAAATATTCTTTGTAAAGTAAAAAAACAGTTTTATATAGATAAAAATATACCAATAATTTAAAAGTATAAACTAGTTTATAGATAGGAAAAAGTTTGACAGGGGGATGGTAAATGATAGAAAAATTTTGTAACTTTTTAACAAATAAAATTAGAAAAACAGTCCCTGAAATAACTGATGAAAAAGCAGAAATAATAAATTATGGATTACAAAATATAGTTGGAGAAATTCCAAAAATATTTATCTTTATTGGTATAGCATATTTATTTGGTATTGGTAATATATCTCTTTTAGCATTTTTGATTATAACACCATATAGATCTTTTTCTGGAGGATTTCATCTACATACACATATAGGTTGTATTGTAGTCAGTACTTTGCTATATAGTGGAACAGCTTTACTTGGTAATTATATAGTATTAGAAATGTATATGAAATATATATTAATTGCTGTAGTTTGGTTATTTGGAATGATAATGATTAAGCTATATGCACCAGCAGATACAGAAAATGTACCAATACTTAGAAAAAAGGATAGGAAAAAAAAGAAAATATTATCATATATAACTTTATCAATAACATTAATTATTGCTTTAATAATAAAGGAACAAACAATATCTAATATAATAATATTTGGTATGTTATTTCAAACAATAACAATAACAAGGATTGCATATAAAATAACTAATAATAAGTATGGATATGAAGTTTATGAAAAAGATGCAGAAGGAATACAGGATTAAAGTAATAAAGGTTATTCTGATAATCTATATTATATATTTAAAACTAAAGGAGGATTAGTTATGTTAAAATTTTTAGCTAAAGTTGCAGAAAAATATGCAAGAGTCACTAATACTGCTTGTTTTGTATTTATGCTACTTCATCAACCTAAAATGCCAAAATCTTTAATACAAAAAGATTAAAACAAAACCCTTATAATCGACAAATTATAAGTAAAAACATAGAGGAAATCTCTATGTTTTTATTGTTTATATATTTAATTTTCATATATTTCTAATTGTTGTTTAAAGAAATTATTATCTTTAGATGTATATAGACTCAAATTATCATTTTTATTTAATATTTGGTTTACTTCCCATAAACCAAGTCCAGTATGATCTTTTTTACTAGTGTTAGCTTTTTGAAAAATTTCTATAGTATCAACATCTTTATCTGAATAAGTATTATCTATAACAATCAAAGTTCTTTTTAGTTTTTCATCATTTCTAAATGTAACATTAATTATTTTTTCAATACATTCTTCAGCAGCTTCAATACTGTTATCTAATAGTATTCCTAAAATTCTTGTAAACTCATAAATTTTCATATTTAATTTATTTAAATCCATAAAAACTTCTAAATTAATTTTAATATTTTTCTCATTTGCTGAATGATATTTTGCAGCCAAAACACTAAATATAGGAGGATTGTTAATTACTTCTGGATTCAATGTTGTTAAATTATTAACTCTATGGCAATCTTCTAATAATTCATCATAATATTTAGAGAGTCCATCAATATCTTTTGTTACAACATACCCACCAATTGCTTGAACTATATTATTAAAATCATGTCTAAAAGATCTAATATTATCATGGAAAATGGATAAAGTTTTATTATATAGTTGTAAACTTTCAATATCTTGATTAGCAATTTCTAATTCATGTGTTTTAGTCAAATTATATATAGTGATTAAGAAATATGTTGTTAAAGATAGCATGCTAAGTAATGTTATAATCAAAGGTAATTTTTCACTATAATATAAATTTAAATATGATTGAGTAAGCATTGTTATTATTCCTAATATAGATGTTATAAGTAGAGTGGTTTTATCTTTTTTATTCATATTTTCTAATAAAGTTATATTGAAATTTATATTTTTAAATATTTTATATAAACCAAACATACAAGAATACATCACTAACATATATGATAATCTATAAAGTGGTATAGCAAAAACAGCTTCATAATTTAAGTTTAATATTAGTAAATATATTTTTGATAAAAATGTATCCAAAATAATTGTAATTATAAAAGGTAGTATCATTGAAAATATACTTTTTATAAATGGAACATTTAAAATAAATTTAATACCAACAAACAATATAATCAAGTTTATATATCCTGCATAGTAAGGTATAAATGTTTTGAAAATGAAAAAAGATACTGATAAAACTACAACATAAATTATTTTTCTGTTTTTAGTAGTATCAATATTTAAAAGAGTAGTAAACAATAACAATGTAGTTATTACCTCTACTGGTGCTAATAAATTTCCTAAAATATTAGAAAAAAACTCATTCTGAGTGGTTAGTGATTGTATTATCATTTGTATAAATTCCATATCTATTCAACTCCTCTAAAAAACTATTTTTGTATTTTGGTCCTATGTAACATTCATCATTATTAATAAAAGTAATAATATTTTTATTGTAATCCGTGCTTTTAATATTTTTCATATTAACAAGATATGATTTATGACTTCTTGCAAAACTATCAGGAAGAGAGTCATAAATTTTTTTGAATGAGGAATAAGCTATGTAATCTTTATCAATAGAATGATATACAAGTTTCATACCATCTCTTATTATATATAATATGTCATCAGATTTTACAATTACTTTGCTACTACCAATTTTTAAAAAGATTGTTTTATTATTTTCAATATCATCAAACAATCTTACAAAAGTATCTTCTAATCTTTCACGAGTTATAGGTTTAGGAATATAATCAAAAGTCTTAAGTTGATAAGCAATTAAAGAATATTCTAAATGTCCAGTTGTAAATATTAAATATAAATCCTTATTTGTTTTTCTGATTTCCTTAGCTAAAGCAATTCCAGAAACATCAGATTTTAAGTTGATATCTAAAACTAAGACATCAACAGAATTATTGTTTATATGTTCCATAAGATCATCACCATTGGAACATTTAAAAGTTATTTTAGCTTCATAACTATATTGAAGTATAATTGATTCAATCATTTTAGATAATTTTTCTAATATGATTAAATTATCATCACACAATACAATATTTAGCATATATATCACCCCTATTTAATATATATTATTATTAAGATTATAAAATAAAAAACATATTCAACAGAACAAGTAAAATTACCTTAATTTTCCAATAATATGTACAATATATTCTATATTATACATATTGTCAACAAAAAAATATAAAATTTATTTAGGGGGATTTTGTAAATGAATAAAAGGTTAAAAAATACAATTATTTGTTGTCTATTGGTTGTATTTATATTTTTTTTAATATATGCAATTTTTAAAATTAATAATTATAGTATACAAGTAAATTCAAATGAAAATAGTAATTCATTAAATAATAAAAAAATAGGATGGGGAATAAGAAGAGGAAAAAATAATGAGCAACCAGATTTAGGTAAAGAAAATATAGAAAATATGAAAAAACATGGAGGATATGCAATAGGGAATAAAGAAAACAAAAGTGTATATTTAACTTTTGATGAAGGGTATGAAGCAGGATTTACTGAGAGATTATTAGAGATATTAAATCAAAATGATGTAAAAGCAGCTTTCTTTATAACAGCACATTATTTAAATTCTCAGGAAGATTTAGTTAAAAAAATTATAGATCAAGGACATATAATTGGAAATCATACAGTAAATCATAAAAGTATGCCAGATTTAAGTGATGATCAAGTAAAAGAAGAAATAATGAGACTTCATAAAGGTTTGTTTGATAAATTTAAATATGAAATGAAATATTTTAGACCACCAAGAGGTGAATATAGTGAAAGAACATTAGCTATTACCAAAGGCTTAGGATATAAAACAGTAATGTGGAGTTTTGCATATGAAGATTTTAATGAAAGAAACCAAAAAAGTGAAGAATTTGCTAAAAAAATAATATTAGATAATATTCATAATGGATCTATTATACTTTTACATGGAAATTCAAAAACAAATACAGATGTTTTAGATGAAGTTATAAAGGAAATAAAAAACAGAGGGTATGAATTTAAAAGTTTAGATGAATTTGAATTATAGAGTAATAAAAGATATTAAAACATATTAAGATATAAAAATTGATAAATAAGCATATATATATTAAGAAGAAAAGATAAGTGATAAAATTAGCTGGAGAGTGTATATATGAAAAGAAAAAACATGAATAAAAAGAATAGAGTGAGTAGATTAGATAGGTTACTTGAGATGCCAAAAGAAATAACTTCTAATGAACCAAAAATCACAAATTTAGGTTTTAATGAAATGTTAATTGAAAATTATAAAGGAATATTAGAATATGAAGATTTTTATATAAAAATACATACACATATTGGAAATATAAATATAAGTGGATTTGGGTTGAATTTAAACCAAATGACAGAAGATGATATCCTAGTTACAGGGAAAATTGAAAGTATAGATTTTGAAAGTAATGTAGAAGAGGAGGACTAAAAGTTGTTCATCAGAATAATATTAAATTATATATTAGGATATGTAAGAATAAGTGTAGAAGGTTATTATATAGAAAGGTTTATTAATATTTGTAGATCTAAAAAAATATTGCTTTGGAATATGAAAAGGGAAAAAGCAAGTATTCTATATATTAATATAGGAATAAATGAATTCAGAAAAATAAGAGAAATAGCAAAAAAAACAAATTGTAGAATAAATATTAAAGAAAAGAAAGGAATCCCTTTTTTCTTAAATAGATACAAAAAAAGAAAGTTTTTTTTAATATTTTTACTTATTATAATATTATCAATAATTATAATGTCTAATTTTATTTGGAATATTGAACTAATTGGTGCTCAAAATATAAATTCAGAAGAATTTATAGAGAATTTAAAAAATAGTGGTTTAAGTATAGGGAAATATAAAGGAAGTATTGATAGTAAAAAAATAATAGATGATACAAGGCTTAGTAGAGAAGATTTGACTTGGATGGGAATTAAAATAAAAGGAACAAATGCAATAGTAGAAATAGTAGAGGCGAATGAGAGACCAGAGATTGTAGATGAAATGGATTTTTGTAATATTGTTTCAAACAAAGATGCTGAAATTGTTAAAATAAATGCAAATAATGGTACTTCCCTAGTTAATCCAGGAGATATAATAAAAAAAGGAACTATATTAATAGGTGGATGGATGGAAGGAAAATATACTGGAATAAGATATGTACATTCTAGTGGAGAAATAAAAGCTAAAGTATGGTATAGTGCTAGAGAAAAGATGAATTACAAACAATTAGAAATGGAAAGAACAGGAAAATCAGAGAAAAAGCATACAATATTTATTAATAATTTTAAAATAAATTTGTATAAAAAGCTTTCAAATTTTGAAAGTTATGATACAATGTATCTAACAAAAAAAGTAAAAATATTTTCAAATTTTTATCTACCCGTAGGACTAATTGAATGTAATAATTTTGAAACAATAGAAAAAGAAGTTATATATAATAAAGAAGAAGTAAAAGAAATTTTATTAAAACAAGTAGAAGAAAAAATATTACAAGAAATTGAAAACAAAGAATTAATACAAGATAAAAAAATAAGCTTTTATGAAGATGATGAGGAATATATAGAAGTTGAAGTTACATATGAAGTTTTAGAAAATATAGGCACTAAGGAAAAAATAGTATTTTGAAAGGATGATGCAAAATATGGAAAAAAGAGAATTAAGAGTAATTGGAACAGATAAAACTTTCTTTACAAAAATAACAAATACTATAAGTAAATTATTTATACCAACAAAATTAGGGTTTAATACATTACTAATTTCAATGAAAAGAAATAATATGTTAAAATCATTTGAAAATTATATGAATGTGAATGAAAAAGATGAAACATCAAAAAAAGATAATTTGTTTAATAAATATGAAGAAACATATGCTTTGTATTTAGAAGCAATTGATAAATATGTAATGGATTCAATATACAAAAAAGTGAGAAATGGTTCTGCAACAGAATTTGAAAAAAACGCATTAGCTAGCTACTATGAAGTAACACATTTAAAAGAAACAGAATATTTAGAATATAAGTACAAAAAACAAAAATATTTAATAAATCTAGACTATGAAGCAATTCAATCTTTAGACAATGAAAAACAAAAAAATAGATATAACAATTTTTTTGGTTCAAAAATGGAAACATTATATAAAGGTTTATTAAAACATTATTCTATACAATTAGCAGATAGTTTAGTTATAAAAGATAAAGCTAAAATATATGATAAAATATTTAATACATTAGAAGAATATATAACAGATATACTTCCAATAAAAATGGAAACAGATAAAAATGATATATATAAAACTATAATAGAAGAATATGATAAATTTGATAGATTTACTGTAGGTAAATTAGATCAAAAAGAATATATAGAAAAGAAAATGATACTTTTAGGAATAAGCAGACAACTGTTTACACACAGTCTACCACTGATAGTTGCAGAACAATGCTATATTAAATTACTTAAAGATACAAGAAGTTTAATAGTAGATACAAGAGTAATCAAAAAAAGATTATTAGCATATGAGATGTTGATAGAGTTAATAGAAGATTATAATGTAAGATTATTATCTACTAAAATATATTGGGACAAACCTTCTATAAGAGAAGATTATAAAGAGTTTTGGAGTAAATATAGGGAAATAGAAGAAGTGAAAAAGCAAGATGAGAAAGAAGGTATAAAACAAAAAGAAATTTTATTTATCTGTTATGATATGAAAAAGCTAAATGAAAGTAAAAAGGATTATTCAAAGATAATTAGATTTTATAAGGATAAATTAGTTTTGTTAGGAGTTATTAGAAAATTTAAAGATCAATATAAATCAATAGGAACATATACTAAAGAAAAAGATTCAGAAAATGTAAAACAAGAAAAAGAGATAGTATAAGAAGGTAAAAATGAATAATTTAGAAATAGGATTTTTGAATATAAATGAAAATACAGAATATGAAAAAATAGCAACTATAGTTATTGATAAATGTTTTGAAGTAGAAAATATAACTAGAAAAAATATTTATGTGAGTATTATATTAACAACTCCAAAAGAAATTAGAACTATAAATAAAAAATATAGGAATATTGATGATTCAACAGATGTGCTTTCTTTTCCAATGTATGAAAAAGAAGAAATATCAGAACTAATAAAAGATGAAGAAAGTAAAGAGTGTTTAGAAACTGTTTTAGGAGATATTATTATAAATATAGAACAAGTAGAAAAACAATCAAAAGAATTTGGACATACTTTTGAAAGAGAATTATCTTATATGATAGTTCATGGGTTTTATCATATTATAGGATATGACCATATGAATGATAATGATAAAAAAGAAATGAGAATTAAAGAAGAATATATATTAGAAAAATTAGAAATAAATAGGGAGTAAAGGCTATGGATAAAAAATCTAAACAAAAACTACATAATAGTAATTTTATAGAAGCCTGTGATAATGCAGTAAATGGAATAATTTATGCAACAACAACTCAAAGTAATATAAAAAAGCAATTAGTTATAGCGGTTATAGTAATGATATTAAGTCTATTTTTTAATTTATCTAAAGCAGAATTTTTATGTTTAACATTTGCAGTATTTTTTGTTATATTTTCAGAAATGGTTAATACAGCAATTGAAACAGTAGTAGATTTATATACTGATAAATATCATCCTAAAGCTAAAATAGCTAAAGATGTTGGAGCTGGAGCTGTTGTACTTGCTGCAATAAATGCAGTTATAGTGTCATACTTTCTATTCTTTGATAAACTAAGTTTTATTGGAACAACAGTATTAGAATCTGTTATGAATTCACCAATGCATTTAGCATTTACAGCATTGATACTTACAATCATTTTAGTAGTCTCATTAAAAGCAGCAAACATAACTAAAGGAATAGCTAAAGAAAAATTTATACCTAGTGGACAATCTGCAATTGCATTTGCAGCACTTACTGCGATATGTCTTAATACAAATAATATTGTGGTATTTACTTTAGCATTGATAATGTCATTATTAATATTAGGAAATAGAATGGAAAACAATTCAAGAAGTGTAGTAGAAGTAATATTTGGTGCATGTATAGGTGTTTTAATTGTAGTATTAGTTTATGGATTAACAGTTTTAAGAATGTAAATATAATTAGAAATTAATTTGTTACAAGAGATAAAAAATTATTAACAATATAAAGTTAAAATAAATGAAAAAAGAGGGGAAAAAGATGAGTAGAGCTAAAAAGAGTAAAAAAAGTAAAGGTAAAAGCAAAGGTGTAAAGAGTTTAGTTATAATACTTGTATTAGTTTCATTGATAGCAGGAGGACTATTAGCATATAAAGCTTTTTTTGAAAATAATGAAGAAATGAATGGTGTAATTTCACTAGGTGAAGATGAAGGTAAAAAAGATGAAGTTGTTGAAATAAAAACATTTAATGGTAAAGACAGACCAATTGCTGTTATGATTGATAATCATAAAGATGCATGGCCACATGCTGGTTTAAATAAAGCATATGCTGTTTATGAAATAATAGTAGAAGGTGGAGAAACAAGAATAATGGCTATGTTTAAAGGAGTCGATGTGGATAAGATAGGTCCAGTAAGAAGCTCTAGACATTATTTTTTAGATTATGCATTAGAAAATGATGCTATATATGTACATTATGGTTGGAGTCCACAAGCTGAATCAGATATAAAGACATATAAAGTAAATAATATTAATGGTATTTCAGAAAGTTCAAAAGATTTTGTAAGAATAAAAGAAAAAGCTTCACCACATAATGTTCTTACAAGTACAGCAAATATAAAGAAAATGGCAGAAGCTAAAAAGTATAGAACAACATCTAATGAAGAAAGTGTTTTAAGATATTCGCCTTCAGAAATAGAATTAGAAAGTGAATTATTAGTAAATAAAGTTACAATTCCATTTTCAAAATTACATACTACAAGTTATGAATATAATGCTGAGACAAATAAATATACAAGATATGCAAGAGGAATTAAACAAATAGATTTTGTTACAAAAGAGGCAATAACAGCTAAAAATCTAATAATTACTTTTGCTGAAAACTATAAATTACAAGATCCAGAAAATAAAGATAGACAAGGTCTTAGAAATACAGGTAAAAAAGAAGGTTACTATATAACTAATGGTAAAGCTATAAAAATTACTTGTGAGAAAAATTCTAAAACAGAAAAAACAATATATAAAGATTTAGAAGGAAATGAAATAAAAGTTAATGATGGAAATACATTCTTTAGTATTTGTCCATTAGATGCAAAAGTTGCTTTTGAATAAATTAAAAACATATTAAATTTCTAAAATATAAAAATTAAAAAAAGAGAAAAAATAGATACTTAAAAATTGAAAAATTTAAGTGTCTATTTAATTGCAATATAATTTATAAATAGGTAACTATATGGACTTTTATAATTAAATATGATAATATAAAAATGAAAAAATTTAAATAATATTAATAGTAAAATAAAAAGAAAATAGTATAAATTAAAACAAACTACTATTTTTTACAAAATTAGCATATATAAATATGTATAATATAAATATGGAGGAAAAATGGAAAAAAAATTCAAATCAGGATTTGTCTCAATAATTGGTAGAACAAATGTAGGTAAATCAACATTAATAAATTCGCTAATTGGTGAAAAGGTTGCAATTACAGCTAATAAATCTCAAACTACAAGAACAGCAATAAGGGCAATTGTAAATAGAGAAAATTCACAAATAATATTTATTGATACACCAGGAATACATAAACCAAAAACTAAACTAGGCAAAACTATGTTAGAAACAGCATATGGAACAATTTCAGATGTAGATGTTATTTTATTTATGATAGATGCAACAAGTAAAGAAATTGGTAAAGGTGACAGAATAATATTAGATAAAATAAAAGAGACAAAAAATAAAACTATTTTAATAATAAACAAGATAGATTTATTACCTAGAGAAAAATTATTATCATTAATTGAATTATATAGAAAAGAATATAATTTTGAAGCAGTAATACCAGTATCAGCAATAAAAAATAAATATGCAGATCAAATATTAGAAGAGATAGAAAAGAACATAAATCCTGGACCAGCATATTATAATGTAGATGAATATACTGATCAAACAGTTAGACAATTAACAGAAGAGGTAATACGTGAAAAATGTCTACTGCTATTAGATGAAGAAGTGCCACATGGATTATATATTGAAGTAGAAGAAATGAAAGAAACAAAAACAATAAAAGGTGAAGAAATTTATCATGTAGATGCAACAATATATTGTTTAAGAAAGACTCATAAAGGGATAATAATAGGGAAAAATGGTGGTATGCTTAAGAGGATAGGAACATTAGCAAGAAAAGATTTAGAAAGAATGTTAGGTAGAAAGATTAATTTAAAGGTATGGGTGAAAGTAAAAGAAGATTGGCAAGAAAATAACAATATTGTAAATAAGTTTAAAACAAATTAACATTAGTAGTGAAAAAATATAAAAATATTTTAAAATTAAAAGTATAAAAAAGATAAAAATACAAAAGATAAAACAAAAGGAGATGATTAACAATGATTAGAAAAATAGCTTGGAATACTTTTAAAAATACTGGTGATATAAATACATTTGTAGAATTAATGCAAGTAAAAGAAATAGAAAAAAATTTAAAGGTAGAAGAAGATGGGAATAATAAAAACAAATGGGATAATAATATCAGAGAATAATATGGGAGATTTCGATAAAATGTTAACAATGTTAACTCCAGGTATCGGAAAAATTTCGTGTGCTGCAAGAGGAGCAAGAAGGCAAAAAAGCCAACTCCTTTCTGGCACACAATTTTTATGTTTTGGAGAATATGTTTTATATAAAGGAGCAAATACATATAATATAAATTCTTGTGAAACTATAGAAGTTTTCTATAAAATAAGAACTGATTTAGATAAATTGAAATATGCATCTCATATAACAAAAATTATTAAAGATGTTACAACAGAGAATGAAAATAGTTATAATATTTTACAGTTATATTTGAACACATTGTATGTTATATCAGAAACTGATAAAAATTTAAGTTTGGTTTTGTCTATTTTTAAATTAAGATTAATTTCAATATTAGGTTTCAAACCAAGTATAAACAAATGTGTTAGTTGTAAAGAAGATAATGAAATTACTTTTTTTAGTTTTAAAGATAATGGAGTAAAATGTTCTTCTTGTGCAAAACAAGATAGTGGATCTATAAAAATTTCAAATGCAACTTTAAATGCAATAAAATATATAATATTGGCTCCTCCTAAAAAATTGTATTCATTTAATTTAAAGGAAGAACCATTAAAAGAATTAGAATTAATATCAAAAATATATATTAATGATAAATTAGAAAAAGAATATAAATTAGAAGAGTTGTTCTGAGTTATATATTTATGAATTTATTGTAAAAATATTAAAAGTGTATTTACAATAAAAGTTAATAAAGATATAATGAAAACAATAAAAAGAGAGAAACTGATAGTTTAACAAAAGAAAAATGGAGGGAAGTTTTAATGAAAAAGATGATAAAAGATCAAAGACGGAATAACCCTTATAGCATTAGTTGTAACAATAATAGTATTACTAATATTAACAGGAATAGCAGTAAGTTTAATTGTAGGAGAAAAAGGGGTAGTAAATAAAGCAATTGAGTCTAGAGATGAACAAGAAAAAGGAGAAGCATTAGAAGCGGTTGAGATGGCTGTAGCCTCATTAAAATTAGAAGATGAAAATCTAAAATTGACAGCAGAAAAAATTGATCCTGGAATAAACAAATATTTACCAGAAAAAAATGGAAAAAAAGCAGAAGATTTTGATAATAGTATAGCAAATATAATGAAGTTTAAATATAGAGGCTATATTTTTGGGGTGAATCTTGATATAGAAAAAGTTGAATATTTAGGAAAAGATAAAAATACAGGAGGAAAAAAAGAATATATAATAGGAAACTATGGAAATAGTACTAATAAAAAATATGTAGAAAATGAGAACAAAGTATATAAAAATTCAGGAGTGGAAGCAACAATACCAATAGGTTTTAGAATATCAGATGTATCACAAGAACAAACAATAGATAATGGATTAGTTATTGAAGATAAATTAGGAAATGAATTTGTATGGGTTCCAATACAAGATGTAACTAAAATGTATAGAGAAATAAATGGGAAAAACAGAGGGATACTATATAATTTTGCAGAAGATGGAACAGAAATTATAAGGGCAGATGGAGGAACAAATGGATGGAGAGAACCAGATGTAGTGCCAGATAGCAACTATGAAACAGAGACTCAACTTGAAGAAATAGGTATAGCATTAGAAAATAGAAGTAAAGAAGGATTTAAAAAAATATTACAAAAAGAATTTGATGATATGATATCAAGTGTAGAAGAGAATAAAGGATTTTATATAGGGAGATATGAGACAGGAAATTTAAACACAAATAAAGTAGTGGTAAGAAAAAATAATACACAAATAAGTAATCAAACATGGTATCAAACATACTTAAAAGGAAAAACAATGTATGGAGAAGAAAGTAGTGTAGTGAGTAGTTTGATATGGGGAAGTCAATGGGATCAAACATTGATATGGATGAAAAATGAACCAAATACAATTGGTGGGAAATATGTAAAAAATAGTACAGGAAGAGGAAATTATGACTCAACATTTAAAGCGACAGGAAGTACTTTGGAATATGCTGTGAAAAACATATATGATATGGCAGGTAATGTTTGGGAATGGACAAATGAAAATAATAATTTAAATGCAAGAGTATTTCGTCGGTGGTTCTTTTAATTATTTAGGTGTTGATACACCAGTTAGTGATAGAAATAGCAATACACCAATTTATAAACATTATAATTGTGGATGTAGAATACAACTTTATATAAAATAAAGGTAGAAAAACAAGAGTGTTTGAAAAAAGTATAAATATATATCTTGAAAAAAGATAAGAGAATGTATATAATAAATGTGTGGAATAATTTAACAAAAGACATAAAAGAGAGAGGAGAGATTTTTATGAATATAAAAATAACAGGAAAAGATGTAAAAGCTACAGAGGCTATAAAAGAGTATGTAGAAAAGAAAATGGAGAGGATAGAAAAATATTTTGAAGAAGATGAGTGTTCGGTTGCAGTTACTATAAAAACAGAAAAAAGTGAGCAAATAGCAGAAATACAAGTTAATGTTAAAAACAATACATATAGAGCAGTTACAGCTCATAGAGATTTATATGCATCTATAGATAAAGATATAGATATACTAGAAGGTCAAGTGAGAAAAGCAAAAACAAAAAGAGATAGAATGAATAAAGAAGCTTCAATAAAAGATAAAGCTATAAATTCATTTGAAAATAAAGAAGAAATACAAAATGAAATAATTAAAGGATTATATTATGAATTAAAACCAATGGCTCCAGAAGATGCTAAATTAAAATTACAAGAAAAACCTGGTGATATTTTCTATACTTTTATAAATATAGAAAGTGGAAAAGTAAATGTAATTTTCAGATTAAAAGATAAGAAAAATTATGGATTAGTAGAGCCAGAAGTATAAGGTTAAGGAAATAATAAATTTAATAAATAAAAAATAGGGATTCTTAAAAATAACTAAACTTTTAAGAATCTCTATTTTTTTGTTTTTCATCAAAATTATCTGTTTATCATTTGGTTTTCAGCTTGTTGGATCATTTTTCTTACCATGTTTCCACCTATTTTACCAGCGTCTTTTGAAGATATATCTCCATTATACCCTTGTTTAAGGTTAACACCAACTTCACTAGCTACTTCATATTTGAATTTGTTTAAAGCTTCTTTAGCTTCTGGAACTGTACTGTTTTTTGAGTTTGTCATTATTTTTTCACCTCCTAGGAAATTTTGTTTTTTAGCTTTAACTTGAAAAAACTTAATTTGCTTTTTCAATATATATAATGTGTAGATTTGATAAATATATTCTGGTAAATATTTGTAAAAAAAAAAATAATAAAAATAAAAGAATTAAAAAGATAAAAAAGCAATTTGAAAGTAATTTTAAAATGAATTAAGAAAAATGTAATATTTGTAAATTACATATATAATATTGTAAAAAAAAGTTTTAATGATATAATTTATTATATGGAGAGGATGAGAGAAATATGTATAAATTAATAGCGATTGATTTAGATGGTACATTACTTAATTCATATAGTGAGGTTAGTAAAGAAAATAAAGAAGCAATTGAAAAGGCAATTGAAAAAGATATAATTGTAGTAATTGCCTCTCGGAAGAGTTTCGAGTTCAATTGAAAATATTGCAAATGAAATAGGTGCAAATAAATATTACATATCAGGAAATGGAGCAATGCTTTATGATATGGAAAATAAAAAAATAATATATGAGAATTATATAGGGAAAAAGAAAATTTTAGAATTAGTAAAATTGTGTGATGAAAATAGTATTTATTATAATATTTATACAGAAGATTCTGTAATAACAAAATCATTAAACTATAATGTGGCATTCTATAATTATGAAAATAGTAAAAAAAGTGAATCTAAAAAAACTAATATTAATCTTATAGAAGATGTGTACAAATACATAGAAGAATCAAATGTTGAAAGATTTTTAAAGGTTACTATATGTGATAGTGATAAAGTTATTTTTTCTAGTATAATTAGAAAATTAAAATTAGTAGAAGATATAGATGTATTAGAAATATCACATATGTCAAGAAAGACAATTAAATATGGAACAACCCCAATAGATATAGCATATTTTTATACTGAGATAACAAATAAGGATGTTGATAAGTGGACAGCTTTAGAAGAATTAATGAAATTGAAAAACATAAAAAAGGAAGAAGTTATGGCTATAGGAGATAATATAAATGATAAAACAATGATAGAAAATGCAGGTTTGGGTATTGCAATGGGGCAAAGCACACCTAAATTAATAGAATTGGCAAAAAATGTAACTTCAGACAACAATTCAAATGGAGTTGCAGAAGCTATAAACAAGCATATATAAACAATATTACAACAATATTACAACAATATTAATTTTTCGTTACACATTCCTATATTCGTTGTTTTTAGACACTAGATATTATATAATGGAGAAAACATGATATTTATATATGTAATTTTAAGGAGGAAATATAATGGCTACAAATCCTATGCAAAGAAAGGCAAGAAATTCATTTTTACTAGGTATGTTAACAATGTTGCTTATATCAGCATTGATAATTGGTTTACTAGTAATGCAATTAATTAATATGAAAGAAAAAGAGAAAAAAGAAGAGGAATCATACAAAGATGTATATGTTTTAGCACAAGATGTAAAATCAGGTGAAAGTATATCAATGGATAAGCTACAACAAATGCAAGCTGTTGGAAAAGTGGTTCCATCAAATATATTTGTAACATCTGATTGGAAAGAAGATACAGTTGCAAAAATTAATATGGGAGCAGGAACTATTTTATCTAAAGAAATGGTTAGTCTTAGTGGTGAAAAAGTAACAGATGATTTAAGATCTCAAGAATATAATATGTTGACACTTCCAACAGAAATAGTGGATGGAGATTATATAGATGTACGTTTAAGATTACCTTCTGGTGCAGATTATATTGTAGTTTCTAAAAAAAGTGTTACAATTCCAAAATTGTTAGGAGTAGATTCAGAGGATACTGTTATACTTAATATGACAGAAGCTGAAATAATAACAATGAGTAATGCAATTGTTGAAGCATATATAATGAAGGGTTCTGAATTATATGTTTCAAAATATGTGGATCCAGGAATGCAAAAAACATCTACATCTACATATCCAGTTAGTGCAGAAGTTATGGGATTAATAAATTCAAATAGAAACATAGTAGATGAAGCAAGAAGAGCATTATGGGATAGATATAATACTGAACAAAGAAATAATTCGGTAAACAAAGAATTAGGAAACTTCTCTGAAGAAGCAAAAACAAATGTAGAAACAAATATTGAAAGCCAAATAACAAGACAAAAAGAAACAAGAAAAAAATATTTAGAATCACTAAGTGGTGGAGCTACAACATATTAATAAATTGGAGGAAATATGAGAAAAGTAGGTTTTATAGGAGCATATGATAAAGCAGATTTAATAATGTACATTGCAAAAATGCTTACATTAGTAAATAAAAAAGTATTGATTGTGGACACAACAATAAATCAAAAAACAAAATATATAGTACCAGTTATAAATCCTACTATATCATATGTTACAGAATTTGAAGATATAGATATAGCTATAGGTTTTAAAACTGTAGAAGATATAAAAAAATATTTAGGAAAAACAGAAAATTCTGATTTAAATTATGATTATATTCTTATGGATATAGATATACCAGAAGCTATAGAAAATTTAGATGCAAGATTGAATTTTAAAAATTATTTTGTTACATCTTTTGATACATATTCAATTAAAAAAGGTTTAGAAATAATTAGTGATATGTCTGGAACAATTAATTTAACAAAAGTATTATATTCAAAAGAGATGATAAAAGAAGAAGATGATTATTTAAATTATTTATCTTTAGGATATAAAGTAGTATGGAGTGAGTATAGAATATATTTCCCAATAGAGATGGGAGACCAAACAGCTATAAGTGAAAATCAAAGACTTTCTAAAATTAAATTTAAAAATTTAACAAGTCAATATAGAGAAAGTTTAATGTATATAGCGGAAGAGTTATTAGAAGGAGAAAATCCTAATATTCTTAAAAAAGCACTTAAAACATTGGAAAGAGGAGAATAAGTATGCCAGTTATAACATTTTGGAGTGAATCTGAAAAAGAGACAGGACAAACTATGTCAGCTATTGCTTTAGCAACAGATTTAGGTATAGATCATAATCATAAAATTTTGTTAATAACAACAAAATATAGTGATGATGATTTAGAGACATCTTTTTGGGATGTGTCTAAATCATCTAAAAATAAGTTATCTTTTTTAGGTGGTAATAAAAAAGTTTCTTTAGATTCAGGAATTAGTGGCTTGGCAAAAGCAGCAAACAGTAATAGATTATCTCCAGAAATGATAACTGATTATACAAAAATAGTGTTTAGAGAGAGATTAGAAATATTGTCAGGATATAAATCAGAAGAAGGAAAAGAGCAGTTTTATAAAATTCAAAATACATACTTAGATTTAATACCAATAGCAGCTCAATATTATGATATGGTTATTGTTGATTTAGAAAAAGGATTGGATACTTTTACTAATAAAGTGTTAGATTTATCAGATGTTATAGTGTATGGAATAAATCAAAACATGAAATCATTAAATAATTATTTAAACTCAAAAATGGAAGGTTTCTTAAAAGATAGTAAGAATGTAATTCCTTTAGTAGGAAAGTATGATGATATGTCAAAATATAATTCAAAAAATATCGCAAGATATATAAGTGAAGGTAGAAATATAGAAAAGATATCATATAACACCTTATTTGCAGATTCTTGTGATGAAGGAAGTGCAGCAGATTTCTTTTTGAAATTGAAAACAATAAGAGGTGAAGATAAAAGTTTAGAAATTATGAAAGATGTTAAGAGCCTAGGAGAGGCTATTAAATATAAAATGCAAGAATTACAAATGAAAATTTAATTTTAAGGAAGGAGCCTTAATTCATGAATATCACTAATATAATATTGATACTTGTAATATTAATAACTACAATAATAATAATTATGAATCGTTTAAAGAAAAAGAAAGAAGAAGAGCCAGAAGTAGCTATTAATGTTGATGATAAAACGTATACTCTTGAAAAAATGACAGAGTATGTAAAAAGAAGGTTAGATGAGATTACAAAAATAAATTTGTATGATATAGGGCTTTCAGAAGAAGAATTAAAAAGAAGAAAAAATAAAAAATATGAACTTAAAAAAGCTTTAAAAGGTTGTACATATGGAGATGTAAATGATAAGAAATATGTAAAAGAACTTATATATGATTTGCTTTCTAAAGAATATGGTATGGATGAAACAAACATATCAAAAGCAATAACTTTTGATATACCTTCATTATTAACACCACAAGATAAGTTTGATATTTTAATATATGCATATAAAAAAGAGTTTGCTTATGAAGCTTTAACAGAAATCATTAAAAGATATGATCTTGCAACATTAAAATATGTATCAGGTGAAACAAAACCTTGTTATGTTATAACAGAAGATGAAATACATGAAATATATGAAAAAGAAGGATTAGTTTTAACTTTTTCAGATAAATTAAATATAATAGTACAAAGAATTTATCAACATTACAAAGGATATAGTAGTATTGATGAAGTAAGAGATATGAATATAGATGGAGTATCTGGACGGAGTATCTGGACTTCCAGAGTCATTCTTAAGCCAAGTTGCACAAACAGATGGAGATTATTTAAATCAAGTAATTGAACGTAAAGTGCCACGTGCTTGTGATAGTATATGGATATTTTTCCAAGGTAAATCTATAAGACTTGCATTTTTATCTTTTGGAACAGAAGCAGAGTTAAAAAGAGTATGTCAAAATATATATAAATACAATAATCCAGGACAATTATCAGATACAAATGGATATAAGATCAATGAAATGAAAGATGGTTCAAGGGTAGTTGTTGTTAGACCAAGTTTCTCAGAAACATGGGCATTCTTTGTGAGAAAGTTTGATGTTAAGAGAGCTACATTAGAACAATTAATAAAATTACCAGGAGCAGATGATGCAATAAAATTATTGAAATTCTTAGTAAAAGGTGCACGTATATTATCACTTACTGGAGAGCAAGGTTGTGGTAAAACAACAATGCTTATGGGTATGATAGAAAATATATATGAAACAATGAATATAAGGGTTCAAGAAACAGCATTTGAGCTTCACTTAAGAAAAATATACCCTACAAGAAATATATTAACTTTTAGAGAAACAGATACAATTTCAGGACAAGAGGGTCTTGATGTTCAAAAGAAAACAGATGGTTCTGTTAATATAATTGGAGAGGTTGCAACAGACCCTGTTGCAGCATGGATGATACAAGCAGCCCAAGTTGCAAGTAAATTTACATTATTTACTCACCATGCTAAAACTTTTCCAAATTTAGTGCAAGCATTAAGAAACTCACTTCTAAAATTAGGAATGTTTAATGATGAAAAAACAGCTGAAGAACAAGTTATTGGAGTATTAAATTTTGATATTCATTTAGTAAAAGATTTTAGAGGAAGAAGATATATTGAAAGAGTAACAGAGTGTATACCGCTAGAAGATAGAAATGAATATACATTTGATCATAGAAAAGAAAAAACAATAGAAGGTAAAATGAATAAGTTTTTAGATAATGCAACACACTTTTTTACCAAAAGTACAAACAAAGAATTATATACATATAGAAATGTATTAGAATATGTAGATGAAGAATATGTAATTACAAATAAAATTTCAGATGAAAATATAGCTCAAATGAGATTGAATATGGATGATTTAGATATAGAAGAATTTGATAAATTTATTGATAAACATTGGAAATCTAAGTCTACAGTACTACAAAATGGTGATGAAACAAGAGTTTTAAAGAAACGTGGTAGAAAACCAAATACAGATAAAGAATAAAGTTTATATAACTTTAAAGAGAGAAGGAGGTGTATGCCTTAAATGTCAAATGAAACACTACTGTATATGATGATAGGAGTAATAGTATTATTTTTATTAGTAATAATTGTATATTATTTTCTTTCAAAAAGAATGAAAAGTTCAAATGTAGTTAGAGTACAACAATTAAGAGAAGGTACAAAAAGTGATTCGTTTTCTACAGATGTACTATTTCAAAAATTATACATATTTTATAGAAAAGTACCATTACTTAAAAGATATGTATTAAAACTAAGAAGAAGACTTGAAATTATTAATATTGATGATGAATATTTAACAAGAAGACAAGCATCAAAAGTTCTTACAAAAGCACTTGTAGTTATTATACCAGTTACTCTAATAATAATAATGATTACAAAAAGTAATTTTTTATTACTTTCAATATTAGTAATATTTGAAATATTTATATTAGACACAATAATAGATGGAATGGTAGATAAAATAGATAATAGTTTATTAAAACAACAAATAAATCTATTTAGTGAAATAAGGCATGCATATCATGAATATAACATGGTAGAGGAAGCTATCTATCAAGTAGCACAAGAAGATGAACTAGAAGTTTCTAGACAAGCAGAAAAAATATATGAAGTATTAATTTCTGATGATCCAGAAACAGAATTAGAAAAATATTATGATGTAGCACCAAATAGTTATTTAAAAGAGTTTGCTGGAGTATCATATCTAACAAAAGAATTTGGTGATAGAAAATCAGGTGGAGCATCATTATATTTAAAAAACTTAAATAATATAACACAAGAAATGCAATTAGAAATACTTAAAAGAGATAAATTGGATTATGTTTTTCAAAGTTTATCTGTAATATCAGTAGTTCCTATGCTTTTCTTAGAAGTAGTAAAAAATTGGTCAGTATCTCAATTTGCTTTTACAAAAAATTTCTATTTTGGAAAATCAGGAATGATAGTACAAATATTAATACTTGTAGTTACTTTTATATGTTATCTACTAACAAGAAAGCTTAAAGATAATGGATCAGTTAATGTAAATAACAAGAATACAGAAAATCCTTGGCAATCAAAAGTATATAAAAATAAATTTGGTAAAATTATAGTAGATATGTTTTTACCAAAACAAGGTACAAAGGATTATAGAAAAGTAAAAGATGCATTAAAAAAGGCAGCATCAAAACTAAAAATAGAATGGCTATATGTAAATAGATTATCTTTAACAGTGGTAACATTTTTTATATCATTACTATTATTTACTCAATTACATGCAATATCTATTAATTACATATATACAGAACCAACAACAGATTACAATATATTAGGAGAGATGAGTGCTTCAGATACAAAAAAAGCAATGAATTTAACAGAACAAGATAATTTTTTCTTGGATAAGTTTAAGGGACAACCTAAAACAACTAAAGAACAGATAGCTGTTGCAATGAAATATTCTAAATATTATGAAGAAGCAAAAGAAGAAGAAATAGATTTAGCATCAGATAGGGTGCTTAAAAAATTAAAAACAGTTAATAGTGAATATATGCAATGGTTTGAAGTGTTACTTGCTATAGTTTTTTCAGTAGTTGGATATATGGCTCCAATATGGTTGTTGAAATTTCAAATAAAAATGCGTGAAATGGAAATGGAAAATGAGGTAATGCAATTCCAGACTATAATTTTGATGCTTATGAAAATTGAAAGAGTTAATGTTGAGATAATACTAGAATGGTTAGAAAGATATGCTAATATTTTTAAAGAGCCAGTAAGTAGATGTGTTAACAACTATGAAAGTGGTGCTTGGGAGGCTTTAGAAGCATTAAAAGAAGAAATAGCATATAATCAAATGATTCGTATTATAGAAAGTTTACAAGCAGCTGTTGAGAAAATACCAATATCAGAAGCATTTGATGAATTGGATACAGAAAGAGCATATTATCAAGAAAAAAGAAAAGAATCTAATGAAAGATTAATATCAAAAAAAGGACTAATAGGAAAAGGAATTGGTTTTGCACCAATGGTATGCCTATTTGTTGGATATTTAATTGTGCCATTAGTATTTATAGGATTAACAAGTATGACAAGTTCATTTAGCTCAATGTCTACTATGAAATAAGTTTTAAATTAGGAAGGGTGAAGTTATGGAAAATGCATCAAAGGCATTGATGATGGCAGCAGGTATTTTGATTACAATATTAGTAATTGGTGCAGCAATATTTATGTATAGACAAATAACTGCACCTGAAAAAGAAAAAGTAGAAGAAACAAGGATAGCTCAAATACAAGAATTTAATAATCCATATTTGAGTTATGAAAAAACTAAAGTACATGGTAGTGAATTATTATCATTAGTGAATAAAATGAGAGACTATAATACAAAAATTGATAAAATTGAAAAATATGATGGATATATGCCAATGGAAAATACTATAAAAGTAAAAACACCAGGTAAATATATTTTTACTAGTACAAGTTACACAATAGAAAAATTATCACAAGAAATAGAAAAGGCAAAAACAATTCAAGATAATAAAAACTATGGTGGAGAGCAAAAATTAGATAGATTAGTAGGATTAATAGGAGAATATAGTATTGTTAATGGAAATATTTCTACTAGAGATAAATTTGATAAAGAAGTAAAAGAAAAGCTAGGATTAGATCCAACTAAAATAACTGTATTAGATATACAAAAATATGCAGAATATATAGAGTTTAAAAGAAAAACATTTAAACATACTAAAACAGAATATGATACAAATGGTAATGGAAGAATTACAAAAATGTCTTTTGAAGAAAGATAGGGTAGGTGAGAATATCATATGGAAAATGCATCAAAAGCATTAATAATGGCAGGCAGTATACTGCTAGGTATAATGATAATATCAATAGCGATGTTCTTATTTAGAAATATGGGTGAATATAGCAAATCTCAACAAGATGAAATTGCAACAGTTAATATAGCTGAATTTAATAACAAATTCTTGAAATATGAAAATCAAACTGTGACAGCACAAGATGTTGTTACCCTTATAAATTTAGCACAAGATAATAATAATTATCATGAATTACCAGGACCAGAAAATAATTCAGTATATATATCAGTTTTAGTATCTGGAACGATAGGTGGTTCTGTAAAAGAAACAAGTGATACAGAAAGATTAAATGATTTTATAAAAAATAATGATGAAGTAAAGTTCAAGTGTGCAGTTGAGATTAATGATTTGAATGGTAGAGTTAAAAAGGTAACAATTACAAAACAATAAACCTTTACAAACATATAAGAAAAATGTTATAATTTAAAAAGGAATGTTATTTTATGAAGAAAACAATTTCCATATTACTAATAATATTTATTTGTTTAATTTTAGGATTTGTTTATATACTTATACAATATAAAGCAGATATTAGAAATTTACAATCCTTTAACCAAGAATATGAATATTATTATGATAAAACAATAGAAGGAACACAGATAGCTACAGTTATTAATAAGGCAATAAATAACAATGAAGTTAACAATATTGCAAAAGATAACAAAGGTAGATATATTGAAAATGAAAGTAATTCCATAAAAGTAGAGATTTATATAAAAGATAATGATACTACATATAGTATGGAAACTATATATAACAATGGTGCAGAACAGTTTGTTAGTAGTTTTTCACTAGAAGACTTTAAATGTACCAAAATAGAATATCATGAAAGTACCAAAAAAGTTAAATACTTACTTTTTGAACAAATATGATATATATAATTAAGTTTTTAAATTTTAGATTTTATCTAAAATAAATATAAATAAAATCAAATAAAAGATATAAAAAACAAAGGAGGAAATTTATTATGGAGAACGCATCAAAGGCACTAATTATAGCAGGTGCAATTTTACTTTCAATATTAATTATAGGGTTGGGGGTATTTATTTTTAATCAAGCAAATAATTCAATGAAAAATATTAATATGAATGAGCAAGAGGTTGCAGCATTTAATAGTAAATTCGAAGCATATGTGGGAAACAATGTCACAGGTTCAAATGTTATGGCATTATGTGATACAGTAAGAACACATAATAATGCAAATCAAGATGATTTTACTAGACAAGTTGCAATTAAGAATGATGTAGCTAGTGCTACTTCTGCTCCTGCAGCTGCTGTTACAAATGTTGCAACAGTGAAAGCAGATGTTAAATCAGGAAAAACATATAAAGTAAATGTAACATATGATAAAAACTCAGGTCTTGTTTGTGAAGTTGGATTTAAAGCAAATACTTAAAAAGGATGATGTAATATGGAAAATGCTGCTGACGCATTAAAAATGGCTGCTTTTACTTTAATATTTGTAATGGCACTTGGTATTGCTATGGTAACATTTTCTCAAGCAAGAGCAACATCAGAAGCAATACTATATACTCATGATGAAAAAAATTATTATTCATATATTAATGAAGATGAATATAATATGGACAAAACTAATAGAATAGTTACAATGGAACAAATTGTACCTAATGTATATAGGTATTATAAAGAAAAATTTAGAATAGAATTCTATGAATCAAATGGTACTACTCCAATTGAGTTATATAAAACAGAAGATGTAAGATGGAAACAAGAACATGGTGGTAGTAATGTAATATACTTTTTAGATTTAGATGATGAGTCTATAAGAGGAATGCCAAATAATTGGGGAACATATAAAGATAGATATGCAGATTATATTGTTGGTGATATACTTATGAAAAATTATAAAGATAAGAAATTCATAGAACAATTAGGTCAAGAAAATGTATCTGAAGAAACTGATGATGAAATACCTGATGTAAATCAAGTACAAAAAAGAGTTATAAAATATACATTGAAAAATTAAATAATATGTATACTTTAATATAGAGGAGGTTTTAAGATGGGAGATACTTTAATAACAATATTTGCTATATTTTTAGCAGCAATATTAATGTTTGTTTTTCCACTGATGTCAGTTTCTGAAAGAGGGGATGACATATCACAACTTGCAGTGCAAAAAATCACTACAGAATTTGTAGATGGAGTTAGAGCCACTGGTAAGATTACTTTAGCTGAATATGATAAATTACAACAATCAATAAATGCTACAGGAAATACATATGAAATAGATATGGAATTAAAAATATTAGATGAAAATCCAGGAAAGAAAACAACACAAACTGATTATACAAAAATAGGTGAGAATGTGTATTATACAAAATATACTACTCAAATAATGGATGACATGATAAAAAATGAAAATTCTGGAGGAATTACATTAAAAGAAGGAGATATAATCTCTGTAGATGTAAAAAATACTAATAAAACAATAGCACAAACATTAAGAAACTTTATGTATGTGGTTTCAGGAAATGATACATATCAAATTGGAGCATCACATGGTGGAGTTGTAACAGTTAATGGAAGTAATAGATAAAAAATATTGAAATATAAATAATGGGGCGTTTTTTAATGCACCATTATTATTTTAGGGAGGATGGTATAAAATGAAGCTACAAACTTTAGCTGTAATTTTTGTAATTATAATGATACCAATATCATTAGTTATATCAGCATATGTTGGAACTCAGATAGATACTGTAGTTTTACAAACATCCTATGATACAAGGCTTAGTAATGCAACATATGATGCAATAAAAGCATATCAAATAAATGAAACAAATAGTACAACACAAAATATATATTCAGAAAAAATGAGAGATATAGAGGCTTCTATTAACATATTCTATAATTCACTTGCTACAAGTTTTGGTTATGGAGGATTTGGAGAAAATGAATTAAGACCATATATTCCAGCTATAGTATATACTTTATATGATGGATATTATATATATTCACCATATGAAAATATATCAAATGATAACAATATAGAAAATGGATTAAAACCATATATATATTACAGTTGTCATTATCAATCAGGTCAAATAGATATAGTAGTAACATATACTTTAGATAATTATATTACTATTTGTGGATACAATAATAGTGGTACTTATGTTACAGGATCAGGATATTTAGAAAGAGGGACAGCTAACCTTTATAGCACTACATTATCTGAATATAATGATGAAGCATATAAGCCAGAAGATGGCAAAACATTATATAAATATTATAATGGTAAAAAATATTATAAAGATGATACTGGATGGTATGAATTCACAGTAGATAGAAGAAGAAATGATATAAAAGATTCTGCTATAATAAGTGTACTTAATAGCAATGCACAAAGGGATAATAGTGCAGAAAACTATTATACTAGCTCAGGTAAGTTTTATAATAATTTTATTAAAACAAATGGATTTGATACATTAAGATTAAGAGATGCAAAAGATTTAAATTCTGATTCAAATGATAAAATATTTGAACTATCAGCAGAAAATGATCCAAACAAAGCAAATTCAATATTTAGTGAACATAGAAGAGATGTTATAAAGAAATCTATAGAAACAAATTTAGCTGCAGCAATAGAAGGATATAATTCTATATCACAAACACAAGGAACTACGTTCAATTTTGAAATGCCAGTTATAAATGAAGTAGAATGGGATAAGATATTGAATAATGTTAGTATGATTTCATTTATGCAAGGGTTACCTATAAAGAATAAATATTATATGGGATATAGTGTAGTAACAAACAACAAAAATAAAGAATTTGTAGATCCAAATTCACTTTTCTTTATAGGTTCAGATGGATACTATCATAAAATAAATTGTAAAAATTTAGTAGGAGCAAGTATTGGTGGAGCATATAGAAATATAGATTTTGAAAGAAAAAGTTTAGTTGTTGGTGATGAAAAATATTACTATTTTCCACAAAATGAAGAAGCATGTTATGATTGTATAATTTCATCATCAGGAATAGATAAGACACAAGAAGAAGCTCTAAATACAGATTCAGATAAATACAGATGGTATTATACAGCTTTAGCAAGGGAAAGATATAATAGTTACAAGGTAAATAAATTTGAAAATTATTAATATATATATATAATATTAATTAAATAGAAAACAAAGAATCATTTACTAAAAAGTAAATGATTTTTTATTGTTTTAAATCTTGAAAAATGGTTATGATAAAAGTAAGAAATAATTAAAAAAGAGGTAAAATATGAAATTTTTTAAAAGAGCATTAATAATAATTTTTCTAAATATTTTACTAATATATGTAACAAGTATTACTTCAATACCCAAAAGTATAATACTTTTTCAAGGTGAGAAACTAGATATAGATACAATTTTTGGAGTTAATATAAATCAAAGGTCTAATGAATATGAAGCAGTACAAGCATCTATTAATCCAGAATCAGAAGTATCATCTAATATAGGAAAAATAGATTTAAGTGTAAATTTAGGATCAATCAAAATAAAAGATGTTACAGTAAATGTTATTCCAAAAACGGTTGTTGTACCAGTAGGAAATACAATAGGATTAAAGCTATATACAAGTGGAGTACTAGTAGTAGGAATGTCTGAAATAGAAGGAGAAGATAAAAACAAACATAAGCCATATCAGAATACTGGAATAATAGAAGGAGATATGATAGTAGAGATAAATAAAAAAACAGTTTCATGTACAGCAGATTTAATTCAGACAGTAAATGAAAGCAATGGGGAAGACATATCAGTTAAATATGTAAGAGATGGAGATGTGAAAACAACAAATATGAGCCCTGCTAAAACTTCAAGTAATGAATACAAATTAGGTTTATGGGTGAGAGATGCAGCAGCAGGTGTAGGAACAGTTTCATTTTATGAACCTTCTACAGGGATGTTTGCAGCACTTGGACATGGGATATTAGATATAGACACAGAAAAATTAATAAATATATCAAAAGGAGAAGTAGTAACTAGTAACATATTATCAATAACAAAAGGTGAAAAAGGTAAACCAGGAGAAATAAAGGGAAGTATTGAGAATGGACAAACTGTGGGAGAAGTATACAAAAACAGTAGTTTTGGAATATATGGAAAAATTAATAACCCAAATATATTAGGGATTAATATAAAAAATGAATTAGAAATAATGCCAAGAAATGAAATAAAAAAGGGAAGTGCTAGTATTATATGTACATTAGAGAATAATAGTAAAGAAGAATATGAAATAGAAATTGAAAAAGTTTTTACAAATAATAATTTGGATAATAAAAGTATGTTAATAAAAGTAAAAGATAAAAAATTAATAGAAAAAACAGGTGGAATTATACAAGGAATGAGTGGGAGTCCAATTATTCAAGATGGTAAATTTGTTGGAGCAGTGACACATGTTTTAGTAAATGATCCTACAATGGGTTATGGAGTATTTGCAGACTTAATGATTAAACAAATTAGAGAAGTAGAATAAATAAAAGAGTATAGAAAGACTAGTCATTATATTTGGTTAAGCAATTTGCAAATTATGTAAAATTGTGGTATTATTTTAAGCAAAATAGGTTGTTGCACAAATTAGTATATATTAAACAATATACAGGGGAGTGCAATTCCCCTGTGAAATTTAAGGGGGAATTATAATGGCAAGAATTGAGACAGGTTGGTATGAAATAAAACGGGTACCTGAAGGTACAACAAAGAGAATGTATATCTATAATGATGGTGAATATCCTATTGTAGATAACATTGATGGTAAGGAAGTATTAAAGGGCTTTTTTGGTAAGAACAGAACAAACCACATTCTTATTGTTAGTCCAGATTGGGTGTCTAAAGATAATATGTCCACTAATTACTACATTGTTGGGCGTTTCATGCTCTTGATATAAGGAGATTTCTAAAAAAGAAATAATTTAAAATAAAAATAGCTATATTAGTAAGTGATTTTACTTACTAATATAGCTGTTTTATTTTATATATAAATATTGTATATCCATTAAATCTATTTTACAAGAAGTGGTCCTATATTTGTGACTGTACCAGCACCTATAGTAAGAACAATATCACCATCAGTGGCTTTTTGTTTAATATGGGTTAATACATCATCAAAGTTACTAATATATATAGCTTTATTTTCTATTTTATTAATTTCATTTACTAAATCTTGTGAAGAAATATTATAAATATTTTTTTCTCTAGCTGCATAAATATCTAAAATTATTATATTATCAAATCCCATTAAGCTATCAGCAAGTTCTTTTAATAATGAACTAGTTCTACTATATGTATGAGGTTGAAATATTGCCCAAGATGTATTGTGTTTTTTCATACTAGTAGAATTTGCTGTAGCTAAAATTTCTGTTGGGTGATGAGCATAATCATCATATACACTTACATTATTAAATTGACCTTTAAATTCAAATCTTCTATGTGCACCTGTATATTTTAATAAAGCACTTTTTATATGTTTTTTATCTATTCTATATGAATCAGATAAAGATATAGTAGCTAATGCATTTAATATATTATGATTTCCTGGAACAGATAATTTAAATTTTTCATAAAAATCATCTTTAAAATAAACATCAAATTCAGGAAAACCATTATTATCAAAAGATATATTTTTTGCAACAAAATCAGAAGATGTATTATTTATTCCATAGCTAATTACTTTTGCATTTGTAAATGATGGAAGTTCTAAACAATAATTATCATCTCCATTAATTACTAATAATCCATCATCAGGTATTAGTTTTACATATTTAACAAATGCATTTTTTATATTTTCTATATTTTTAAAATAATCTAAATGGTCATTGTCTATGTTTAATACTATTTCAGATTTTGGGAAAAACTTAAGAAAACTTTCAACATATTCACAAGCTTCTATTATAAAATGTTCACTATCCCCAACTTTATAGTTACCATCTATTTGTTTTAGAAAAGCACCTACTTGAATTGTTGGGTCTAATCCAGCTTCAATAAAGCATAAAGAAACCATAGAAGTAGTAGTAGTTTTTCCATGTGTACCAGATATACCTATAGTATCTTTAAAAGCCTTGGTAAGTGAACCTAAAAAGTCACATCTTTCAATAGTTGGTTTATTTAATTCTAGAGCCTTAATAATTTCTATATCATCTTTTGGTATAGCAGCAGAATATACAACAGCATCTGCTTTGGCTAAATTTTCTAAATTGTGTCCTATAGTAACATCTATACCATTATTTATTAGTTTTTCAGTTGTTTCAGTACTAGCATAATCAGAACCAGTAACTATAACACCAAAGAACTTTAAAATTTCAGCAATACCACTCATACTGATACCACCAATACCAAGCATATGTACTCTTTTATATTTTGTTATCATATCAATCTCTGGCATCTGTTATCCTCCTTATTCAATATTATAAATTATACACTTTTATTATTTATAATTCAATAACTTTCATGTTTTTATTATAATTATAATATGTTTTATAGTAGAAATATGTTAATAGCAGAGGAGAAAAAAAGTTTTATATATTAAATTATTTTATTAAGTTAAAAAACTTGTGAAAAAATAGAAGGAAAAAAAGTTTTTTTGACGAATAATATAATTGTACATAAAATATAAGTGTATAAAATATTTAAAACTTTGGAAGGCGGTGCTTTAATGCAAATCACAGACGTACGTTTAAGAAAAGTAAATTCAGAAAACAGAATGAAAGCTGTTGCTTCTGTAACATTCGATAACGAGTTCGTAATACACGACATAAAAGTTATTGAGAAAGATGGATTATTTATTGCTATGCCAAGCAAGAAAACTCCAAACGGAGAATTCAAAGACATAGCTCATCCAATCAATGCTGAAACAAGGGAGAAAATACAAAAAGCAATAATAGATGCTTATAATGCTCCTGAAGAAGAAGAAGAGTCAGCAGAAGAAGAATAAATAAAATTAAAGATACCTTATATATTAAAAGGTATCTTTTTTTGTGTATAAAAATATAGAGAAAAACTATTTTGCAAGTTCATAAATTGCTTTAGCATATATTTTAGAACTTAATATTAAATTATCAATTCTAATAAATTCATCTGCTTTATGACACATATCTTCTTGGCCAGGCATATTTGCTCCAAATGAAACACAATTTTCAAAAGCTCTTGCATATGTTGCTCCACCAATTGCAATAGGTTCTTGTTTTAAATCAGTATATTCATTAAATATATCACAAAGAGTGGTAATCAAAGGATCATCTTTATTAATATATAAAGGATCTTTTTTATCTTGAGTAATTACACTTATATCATCATATAAAAATACTGAAGAATTTATTGTATCAATTAAATCAGAAAAACCTATAGTTATAGGGACTCTTAAATTCATTCCTATTTGAATATTATCATTATTAATCTGTATGTCTCCTACATTTAGTGTTAGACTACCTGATTCATCTGTATAGTTTATATTTAAACCCTCACCAGTATATTCAGTATTAATGTATTTAGCAAATAAGTCAAATAAAGAAATATTGGATTCATATAAAGATAAAATGTCATTTAATACAATAACTAATCTTGAAATTGCATTTATACCTAAATCAGGATGAGCAGCATGAGAAGAAGTTCCATATGATGTTAATTTAATAGTATAATCATCAATCTTATAAATATCAATTTCAAAAGAATATTTTTCTATTATTGTTTTCAAATCAGATATAAATTGTTTAATATCTATATTATTATTTATTGATAGTAGTACATGACAAATCTTAGGGACAACATTAATTGCATTGTTATTACAATCAATTTCTTTTATTTTAACATTAGCATTTTTGGATATAATTTGCTGGATTAAATATATAGATATAACACCTTTTTCAGCATAGATACAAGGAAAATCTGCATCAGGACTAAAACCTATTGTAGGTAATTCTTCATGTAGTTTATAGTGTTCTATACATTTCCAATCTTTTTCTTCGTTTAAACCAAGTATAAGACGGACTCTTTTATTTACTTTAGTTGTATCCATTACAGCTTTCATTGCATATAGGGAAGCTATAACTGGACCTTTATCATCAGAAGTGCCACGACCATAAATATAGCCATCAGATATTTTAGCTTTGAAAGGGGAGTAAGTCCAATTATCATCTGCAGGCACCACATCTAAATGCCCAATAATACCCACCAATTCTTCTCCTTCACCAAATTCAATATATCCACAATATTCATTAATGTTTTTTACTCTAAATCCTAATTTTTTTCCCAGTGATAATACATATTTTAAAACATCTTTACATGGTTTTCCAAATGGTATATTAGGGTTACCAGTTTCTACGGAAATACTAGGGTAGCTTACTGTTTTACATACATTTTTTATAATATCTTTCTTTTTAGATTCTATATATTCATCAAACATAGAAAAAACCTCCATTTTAATTTAGTATTATACAAACATCATGCAGTTTTCATACAATCTTGTTTTTTAGCTTAATGTACTAGTTATTCTTTATATAAGTATATATATATTTATATAAGTTTATGTTTTAAATATATGAAAGTCAAGAAAAATATATATTAACAACAGAAAAAGAGTATAATAGTTTACTTTAATACACTTTGAATTTAACTCGAAAAAATATGTAGGGAAAAAGGATATTGAGACTTTTTGAGTATAAAATTTATAAAATATTGTTAAATATTACAAAATTGATAAATAACTGTTGACTTAGGGAACAAAGCATTGTATAATAATAAAGCATGTAGATTTGCGTTGAAGTAGAATGTGGCTACATTCCTTATAAAGTAAGGGGTGGAGGGAACTTCTATGGAGTATGTCTTGGCTTAGACCGGGCGGTAAGTTTTTTTAAATATTAAAGCACTTATCCCAAGATAATCATGCAAACTTGGGTTTATATATTGGTGATAAATGAAACACCAGGGTGCGTTTAAACTTGCCTAGGTAACATTTTTAATTTTAAGGAGGGAAATATACTATGGCAACAACAAAACAAAGTAGTGTAGTAGGAAGTGAAAAGATTAGAATAAGATTAAAAGCTTATGATCATGTGGTTTTAGATCAGTCTGCTGAAAAGATAGTAGATACTGCTAAGAAAACAGGAGCAAAAGTTTCAGGTCCAATTCCACTACCAACTCAAAAAGAAATCGTTACAATTTTACGTTCTCCACACAAATACAAAGATTCAAGAGAACAATTTGAAATGAGAACACATAAAAGAGTGATTGATATTCTTTATCCAACACAAAAAACAATTGATAATCTAATGAAATTAGAATTACCAGCTGGTGTTGAAATTGAAATCAAATTAAGTTAATAAAATAGCTTATATAAAAAACAACTAAACCAAGCTGATTAAATTCAGCCAATAGTTAGGAGGAAAAGAAAGAATGAAAAAAGGAATTATAGGAAAAAAAGTTGGAATGACACAAATTTTTAATGAAGAAGGAAAAGTTATTCCAGTAACAGTTATAGAAGCAGGTCCTTGTGTAGTAGCACAAGTAAAAACTGTAGAAACAGATGGATACAATGCAGTACAAATGGGATTTGGCGATATAAAAGAAAAAAAATTAATTAAACCAATAAAAGGACATTTTGCAAAAGTTAATTTAACACCTAAAAAACAATTAAAAGAATTTAAATTAGATGATATATCAAATATCACAGTTGGTGATGAATTAAAAGCAGATATCTTTGTAGTAGGTGAAAAAGTAGATATCCAAGGAACAACAAAAGGTAAAGGGTTCCAAGGTGTTATAAAAAGACATGGTCAACATAGAGGACCTATGACTCATGGTTCTATGTATCATAGAAGACCAGGTTCAATGGGTGCAACATCAACTCCAGGTAGAGTTTTTAAAGGTAAAAAATTACCAGGACATATGGGGGTTACAACAGTTACAATACAAAACTTAGAAGTTATAAGAGTTGATATGGATAAAAATGTATTATTAGTAAGAGGTAGTGTTCCAGGACCTAAAGGAGCTATCTTAAAAATAAAATCAAGTGTAAAAAGCAAGTAATTAGAAGGGAGGACATAGAAAATGCCTAAAATAGATGTATATAATATAGAAGGTAAAAAAGTTAGTGATGTAGAATTAAATGACGAAATATTTGGAATTGAGCCAAATGAATCAATAGTACATAGTGTTTTAGTTAACTACTTAGCTAACCAAAGACAAGGTACACAAAGTACAAAAACAAGAGCAGAAGTTCGTGGTGGTGGAAGAAAACCATGGAGACAAAAAGGAACAGGTAGAGCAAGACAAGGAAGTATTAGAGCACCACAATGGATAAAAGGTGGTATAGCATTTGGACCAAAACCTCGTTCATATAAATATAGAGTTAATAAAAAAGAAAGAAGATTAGCTATTAAATCAGTTTTAAGTTCAAAAGTTTTAGAAAGCAAATTAGTAGTTGTTGATAAAATTGAAATGAAAGAAATTAAAACTAAAATAATGATAAATACACTTTCAAACTTAAAAGTAACAGGAAAAACATTAATCATGTTACCAGAAAAGAATGAAAATATACAAAAATCTTCAAGAAATATTGAAGGAGTAAAAACTACATTGGTAAATACAATAAATGTTTATGATTTATTAAAATACAGAAATTTAGTTGTTACTTTAGATACTGTTAAAAAATTAGAGGAGGTGTACGCATAATGATACCAGAAGAAATAATAGTAAAACCAATTATTACTGAAAAAAGTAATGATGCAATGCAAGAAGGAAAGTATACCTTTAAAGTAAATAAAAAGGCTACTAAAGTAGAAATAAAAAAAGCTGTAGAAGCACTTTTTGAAGTAAAAGTTTTAAAAGTAAATACAATGAGTGTTAAAGGAAAGAAAAAAAGAGTTGGAGTACATCAAGGAAGAACATCAGATTGGAAAAAGGCTATAGTAACTATAGATACCAACCCTAGTGACTCAGCTTACTTAGGTAAAGGTGGAAAAGAAGTTAAAGTATCTAAAAAATATAAAGATTCAATAGAAGAATTTATGGGAGCTTAAATATTTAGAAAAATAACTTAAATAAATATTAAATGACTCTATATATGTTTAGCAAAAAGAGTTGTTTAGAAAAATATCTAGATTAAAACTAGGAAAATAAATAATAAAAGGAGAGAACAAGAAAATGGGAATTAAACATTTTAGACCATATACACCTTCAAGAAGAAATATGACAATGTCTACATTTGAAGAAATTACAAAAAAGACTCCTGAAAAATCTTTGTTAGCTAAAAAGAAAGAAAAAGCAGGAAGAAATTCATATGGTAGAATTACAGTTAGACATCAAGGTGGAGGTAATAGACAAAAATATAGAATAGTAGATTTCAAAAGAAAAAAAGATGATATGGAAGCTACAGTAATTGGTATAGAATATGATCCAAATAGAAGTGCAAATATAGCTTTAATTCAATATGAAGATGGAGAAAAAGCATATATATTAGCACCAGTTGGATTAACAGATGGTATGAAAGTAATATCAGGTAAAAAAGCTGATATTAAACCAGGAAATTGTATGCCAATATCAAGTATACCAGTAGGTACAATGATCCACAATATAGAATTAAATCCAGGTCAAGGAGGAAAGTTAGTAAGAAGTGCAGGACAAGATGCACAGCTTATGGCTAAAGAAGAAAAATATTCACATGTAAGACTTCCTTCAGGTGAAATGAGATTAATCTTAACAAGATGTAGAGCAACAATAGGAACAGTAGGAAATACTGATCATGAAAATATAAAGATTGGTAAAGCAGGAAGAAAAAGACATATGGGATGGCGTCCAACAGTTAGAGGATCAGCTATGAACCCAGTAGATCACCCTCATGGTGGTGGTGAAGGTAAAGCGCCTATAGGACACGCAGGACCAATGACTCCTTGGGGTAAACCAGCATTAGGATATAAAACAAGAAATAGAAAGAAACAATCAAATAAATTTATAGTTAAGAGAAGAAAATAGAAAAGGAGGAAAGTTATAATGTCAAGATCAAGTAAAAAACAACCTTTTGTAGCAGAAAAACTTTTGAAAAAAATAGAAGCTATGAATGAAAATGGAAGTAAAGATGTTTTAAAAACATGGTCAAGAGCTTCAACAATATACCCACAAATGATTGGACACACAATAGCAGTTCATGATGGAAGAAAACATGTACCTGTTTATATAACAGAAGAAATGATTGGACATAAACTAGGTGAATTTGCTCCTACTAGAACATATAGAGGTCATGCAGGAGAAAAAACATCAAAAATTAAAAAATAAAAACTAATAATAAATAGTTTGAATTAACAAGGAGGGAATGAAAGTGCCAGAGCAAACAATTATAGAAGCAAGAGCAGAACTAAAACATGCTAGAATATCAGCTAGAAAAGTTAAGATAGTAGCAGATTTAGTTAGAGGTAAAGAAACAACAGAAGCTTTAGCAATAATGAAATTTACACCAAAGGCATCATCAGAAATTCTTATAAAATTATTAAAATCAGCAATTGCAAACGCTGAAAATAATCATGGAATGAGTTCTGATAAATTATACATATCTGAAATATTTGCTAACCAAGGTCCAACATTAAAAAGAATACGTCCAGCAGCAAAAGGTTCAGCAGTTAGAATTAGAAAGAGAACAAGTCATATAACAATAGTATTAAGAGAAATTGACAGATAAGGAAAGGAGGAATTAATAACATGGGACAAAAAGTAAATCCACATGGTATAAGAGTAGGAGTAATCAAAGATTGGAGTTCAAAATGGTATGCAAATTCTAAAGATTACAGTGATTACTTAATAGAAGATTACAATATACGTAAAATGCTTAAAAAGAAATTATATGCAAGCGGTATTTCAAAAATAGAAATTGAAAGAACTGCAAAATTTGTAAAAGTTAATGTGTTTACAGCTAAGCCTGGACTAGTAATAGGTAAAGGTGGAACTTTAGCAGAAACATTAAAAGTAGATTTGAAAAAAATGATTGGTAAAGATGTAAGTTTAAATATAGTTGAGGTAAAAAATATTGATATAGATGCACAATTAGTTGCTGAAAATATTGCTGCCCAATTAGAAAGAAGAATTTCATTCAGAAGAGCTATGAAACAATGTATGCAAAAAACTATGAGATCAGGTGCTTTAGGTATTAAAACAGCAGTATCTGGAAGATTAGGGGGAGCAGACATGGCTAGAACTGAATTCTATAAAGAAGGTACAATACCACTTCAAACTTTAAGAGCAGATATTGATTATGGTTTTGCAGAAGCAGACACAACATATGGAAAAATAGGTGTTAAAGTTTGGATATATAAAGGTGAGGTTCTTCCAACTAAAAAGAGAGTGGAAGGAGGAGACAAATAATGCCATTAATGCCAAAAAGAACTAAATATAGAAAAGTACAAAAAGGTAGAAATAGAGGAAAAGCAACAAGAGGAAATAAAGTAACAGATGGAGAATATGGAATACAAGCACTAGAAGCTGGATTTATTACAGGTAACCAAATAGAAGCAGCCCGTGTTGCTATGACACGTTATATTAAAAGAGGTGGTAAAGTTTGGATAAAACTATTTCCAGATAAACCAATTACTAAAAAACCAGCGGAAACTCGTATGGGTAAAGGTAAAGGTGCTGTTGAATACTGGGTAGCTGTTGTTAAACCAGGAAGAGTAATGTTTGAACTTGCAGGAGTTCCAGAAGAAACAGCAAGAGAAGCATTAAGACTTGCTATGAACAAATTATCTGTAAAATCTAAATTTGTTAAAAAAGAGCAAGACAATACTGAAAATAAGGTGGGTGATAGCAATGAAGATTAATAAAATAAAAGAAATGTCTTCACCAGAACTAGAAAAAGAACTTTCTGAATTAAAAACAGAATTATTTAAATTAAGATTTAGTTTAGCTACAAATGGATTAGATAATCCAAATAAGATAAAAGATGTTAAGAAGACAATAGCTAGAATAAATACAGTTTTAACAGAAAGAAAAATAGAAGAAAGCAAATAGGTTAAAATGCTTTATAAAATATAAATTTAAAAGCATCAATAGAAAGGAGAAATTCTAATGGAAGAAAGAAATCTTCGTAAAGTTTTAATTGGTACAGTTAAATCTGATAAAATGGATAAAACAATAGTAGTAGCAGTTGAAGTAAGTAAGAGACATAAAGTTTATGGAAAAACTATGAAAAGAACATATACTTTAAAAGCTCATGATGAAGAAAATAGCTGCCAAATTGGTGATAAAGTTAAAGTAATGGAAACAAGACCACTTTCTAAAGATAAGAGATGGAGAGTAGTAGAGATAGTAGAAAAGGCTATTATAAAATAGAACTAAAATAAAAAAAGGAGGTTACTGTAATGGTACAGCAACAATCAAGATTAAAAGTAGCTGACAACACTGGTGCAAAAGAAATTATGTGTATCAGATGTTTAGGTGGTTCATATAGAAGATATGCTAGAATTGGTGATGTTATAATAGCTTCTGTTAAAAGTGCAACACCAGGTGGAGTTGTAAAAAAAGGAGAAGTTGTTAGAGCAGTAGTTGTAAGAACTAAAAAAGAAACAAGAAGAGCAGATGGTTCATATGTTAAATTTGATGAAAATGCAGCAGTAATTATAAAAGAAGACGGAAACCCAAAAGGAACACGTATTTTTGGACCAGTTGCAAGGGAATTAAGAGATAAAGAATATATGAAAATATTGTCTCTAGCACCAGAAGTTATCTAAGATATTTATAAAAATAAGAAAAGATTATATATAAACTAAATAAATTAGTGAAATTTAAATATCTAAATTAAGGAGGCGAAAAGATTAATGAAGATAAAAAAAGGAGATACAGTTAAAGTTTTATCAGGGAATGATAAAGGAAAAACTGGAGAAGTTTTAGAAGTATTATCAAAAACACAAAAATTAGTAATTAAAGGTGTTAATGTAAGAAAAAAACATGTAAAACCTAAGAAACAAGGAGAAGAAGGTGGAATAATACAAGTTGAATGTCCATTACATAGCAGTAAAGTTAATATTGTATGTTCAAAATGTGGTAAAGCTACAAGAATAGGTTTTAAAATAGAAAAAGAAGAAAAAATTCGTTTTTGCAAGAAATGTGAAGCAAAAATAAAATAGAATCAATGGGAGGAGGAATAAATACTTATGGAAAAACTAAGAGAACACTATGAAAAAGAAGTAGTACCAGCCTTAATGAAAAAGTTTGGTTATAAATCAGTTATGCAAGCTCCAAAATTAGATAAAGTAGTTATAAATATCGGATTAGGAGATTTAAAAGATAACCCTAAATCATTAGAAAATGCAGTAAATGACCTTCAAATTATTACTGGTCAAAAACCAATAATAACAAAAGCAAAAAAATCAATAGCTGCTTTCAAATTAAGAGAGGGAGTTAACATAGGTTGTAAAGTAACATTAAGACAATCAAAAATGTATGATTTTGCATATAAATTTTTCAATGTTGCATTACCAAGAGTTAGAGATTTTAGAGGAGTATCAAGTAATTCATTTGATGGAAGAGGAAACTATTCAATAGGTATTAAAGAACAATTAATATTTACTGAAATTGAATATGATAAAGTAGATAAATTAAGAGGTATGGATATATCTTTTATAACAACAGCTAAATCAGACGAAGAAGCAAAAGAATTATTAACACTTTTAGGAATGCCATTTAAAAATTAATAACTTCTATAATAGTAATAAAGACTATTAAAAATTGAAAAGGAGGAAGGTACAAAATATGGCTAAGAAATCATTGAAAGTAAAACAACAAAGAGAACAAAAATACAAAACAAGAGAATATAATAGATGTAAAATTTGTGGAAGACCACATGCATATATAAGAAAATTTGGAGTTTGTCGTGTATGTTTTAGAGAATTAGCACATAAAGGAGAAATTCCAGGTGTTAGAAAAGCAAGTTGGTAAAAAACATAATGGCAAATATAAAGGAGGGAAAAAAGAGTGAATATTACAGATCCAATAGCAGATATGTTAACAAGAATTAGAAATGCGGGTAGTTCAAAACATAAAACAGTTGATATTCCTGCTTCAAATATGAAAGTATCAATAGCAAATATATTACTAAATGAAGGATATATAAAAGCTTTTGAAGAAATTAAAAATGATACTCAAGGTATTATAAGAGTTACATTAAAATATGATGAAAATGGAAGTAAAATAATTTCTGGTTTAAAGAGAATTAGTAAACCAGGATTAAGAGTATATGCAGGTAAAGATAAATTACCAAAAGTTTTAAATGGATTAGGTATAGCTTTAATATCAACATCTAAAGGAATAAAAACAGATAAAGAAGCAAGAGAAATTGGACTTGGTGGAGAGGTATTAGCATATATTTGGTAAATTTATAACTAATATATTTAAAGAAAAATATAAACAATTTAATTTATAGAAGATAGGAGGCAAACTTAAATGTCAAGAATAGGAAATGCACCTATTACAGTACCAGAAAATGTTGAAGTTAAAATTGATGGACAAAACATTACTGTAAAAGGACCTAAAGGAAGTTTAGAAAGAGAAATTCATAAAAATATAACTGTAACTTTAACAGACAATATTATTACTGTAAAAAGAAGTAATGATAATGCAGAAAATAGAAGTTTACATGGGTTAGTAAGAGCTTTAATTAATAATATGGTTATAGGAGTAACTGATGAATTTACTAAAGAATTACAAATAAATGGTGTAGGATACAGAGTAGCAAAACAAGGTAATAAGTTAGTGTTAACATTAGGTTATTCACATCCAGTAGAAATGATTGCTCCAGAAGGAATCACTTTTGATGTTCCAAATCAAAATTCAATAATAGTAAGAGGAATTGATAAAGAAGCAGTTGGTCAAACAGCAGCAGTTATTAGATCAAAAAGACCACCTGAAGTATATAGAGGTAAAGGTATTAAATATATTGATGAACATATTAGACGTAAAGAGGGAAAATCAGGTAAATAATAAAGTAATTAATATACATAAAAATGTTTTACAACAAATTGTAGGAAGAGGTGAATTTAGTTGATTAAAAAAACAAATAGAAAATTTGAAAGAACAAGAAGACACATGCGTGTACGTAAAAAAATAAATGGTACAGCTGAACGTCCTAGATTATGTGTGTATAGAAGTAATACTAATATATATGCACAAATAATAGATGATGTTGCTGCAAATACAATAGTTAGTGCTTCTACTGCAGATAAAGAAGTAAAAGTAAAATATGCTAATAAAGAAGCTGCAAAAGAAGTAGGAAAACTAATTGCAAAAAGAGCTGTAGAAAAAAATATTAAAACAGTGGTATTTGATAGAGGCGGATACATATATCATGGAGTTATAAAAGAATTAGCAGAAGCTGCTAGAGAAGCAGGATTAGAATTCTAAAAAATTATATTATAAAGTAATATATAGGGATTGTTATATAATACAATCCGGGTTGTATTATATAACGACCCCTGTTAAGTGCTATTATTTACAAATTAAAAGGAGGTAAAAAAACCAATGCTAGAAGAAAAAGCAGTAGAATTAAAAGAAAAAGTTGTTGCCATAAACAGAGTTGCAAAAGTTGTTAAAGGTGGTAGAACTTTTAGATTTAGTGCATTAGTAGTCGTAGGAGATGAAAATGGAAATGTTGGTGTAGGAAATGGTAAAGCAGCAGAGGTACCAGATGCTATTAAAAAAGCTATAGAAGAAGCTAAAAAGAATTTAGTAGCTGTACCAGTAGTTGGGACAACAATACCACACGAATTTGTTGGTGAATTTGGTAGTGCACGTGTTATGATGAAACCAGCTCCAGAAGGATCTGGACTTATAGCAGGAGGAAGTGTAAGACCATTATTAGAACTTGCGGGATATAAAGATATAAAAACTAAAGTTCTAGGAACAAATAACCAAAGAAATGTAGTTTATGCTACATTAAATGGTCTTAAAAACATGAGAACAGTTGAACAAATTGCTAAAAAAAGAGGAAAAAAAGTTAGCGATATATTATAATAAAAACAAAGTATAATATGTTAAAAACATATTAAAAAGATATGTACAAAATTAAGGAGGTGCAACCATACAATGCAATTAGGCGAATTAAAACCAAATATAAAAAATACAAAAAGAACTAGAGTAGGACGTGGAATAGGATCTGGTCTTGGAAAAACATCTGGAAGAGGACATAAAGGACAAAAAGCAAGATCAGGTGGAGGAGTAAGAAGAGGTTTTGAAGGTGGGCAAACACCATTATATAGAAGATTACCTAAAAGAGGATTTACTAATATATTTAGAAAAAATTATACTGAAGTAACTTTAACAATGTTAAATAAAAGTGAAGCTACAGATGTTTCAGTAGAAACATTATTAGCTGAAGGTATAATAAGTAAAGAAAATGATGGAATAGTAGTACTTGCTACTGGAAACCTAGAAAAGAAATTAAATGTTAAAGCTAAAAGATTTACTAAAGCAGCAGCTGAAAAGATCGAAGCTTTAGGTGGAAAGGTAGAGGTGATTTAGTTGTTTAAAACTATAAGAAATGCTTTGAAAACACCTGAAGTAAGAAAAAGATTACTTTATACAGTGTTATTAATAGTAATATTTAGATTAGGTTGTTTTATAACAGTACCAGGTGTTGATGTAATAGCTTTAAACAAAGCTATGGAATCATCAGGACAAGGTCTTAGTGGACTTATAGACATTATATCAGGTGGAGCTTTTTCAAGATTTTCAATATTTGCTATGACTATAAGCCCATATATAACAGCATCAATTGTTGTTCAATTATTGACAATGGTAATACCTTCATTAGAAAGACTTGCTAAAGAAGGTGGAGAAGTAGGAAAAGCTAAAATGAACAATTATACAAAAATACTTACTATAATACTTGCACTAGTTGAAGCTATAGGAATATATCTATCTTATAAAGGTCAAGGAATATTTATTGATCCAGGATTTATAAATGGAGCAGTAATTGTAATGGGACTAATAGCAGGAACATCATTATTGATGTGGATTGGTGAACAAATAACTAATAAAGGTATAGGTAATGGTATATCTGTTATAATCTTTGTTGGTATCATTTCTGGTTTACCAAAAGCAGTTACTACTTTATGGGGATTAATAATGACAGCAGAAGGATTTAGCACATTAGGTTTAATTACTACATTAGGTATAATTGTTGGAGCTATTGTATTAATAGCAGGAGTTGTATTTGTACAACAAGCTGAAAGAAGAGTACCAGTTCAATATGCTAAAAAAGTAGTAGGAAGAAAAATGATGGGTGGACAAAATACACATATACCACTAAAACTTGCAATGGCAGGTGTTATGCCAATAATATTTGCATCATCATTTATGACATTCCCAGCTATGATTATACAAATGTTTGTACCTGATATAGCTACTAAAACAGGATTTTTAAATGCATTATATAATTTTTCAGTTGCAACATCTTCATCACAAGTTGGTGTAGGGTATTTGTTAGCTAATGCAATTATATACTTAGTACTTATTGTTGGATTTACATTTTTCTATACTTATGCTACATTTAATCCAGCAGAAGTATCAAACAATATTAAACAAAATGGTGGATTTATACCAGGAATAAGAGCTGGAAAGCCAACTACTGATTATTTATCATCAATAATTTCAAAACTAGTATTGTTTGGAGGAGTATTCTTAGCGATTATAGCTATACTTCCAATGTTTATGAGATTTACAGGATTAAATATTGCATTTGGTGGAACTTCAATACTTATAGTAGTAGGAGTTGCTCTTGAAACAGTACAACAATTAGAATCACAATTAGTAATGAGACATTATAAAGGATTCTTAGAATAAAAAAAGAATTAATTATAAAAATATATGAAGCACGGAGAAAAACACCGTGCTTTTTATATATTTATTTAAAAAAACTTAAGTATATTAAAAAAAGATGTTTTAAACATTGTTTTTTAAAGAAAAATTTGATATAAATAAAAAGGAAAAATAAATTTAAGAATTAATAATATAAAAAATAGATCATATTTAGTTAAAAAAATATTCATAACAAAATAAATAATTTTATTAATGTGGGAGAGGGTTTATAAATGATAATTATAATGTTAGGTGCACCAGGTACAGGAAAAGGAACAGTGGGGAAACTTTTATCAGAAGAGTTTGATATTCCACATATATCTAGTGGAGAAATATTCAGAAGCTATATTAATAAGCAAAGTAAACTTGCAAAAGAAATAGGTGAATATGTTTCTAAAGGATTATTAGTACCAGATGATTTATCAATAAAATTGTTAGAAAAAAGATTGTGTGAAGATGATGTGGAAAATGGAGCTATATTAGATGGTTTTCCAAGAACAAATTATCAAGCGGATATACTAGAAAAAATGTTAAAAAAACAAGAAAAAAGTATAAAAATAGCAATAGAATTAAGTCTACCAGATGAAGAAATAATAGATAGAATAGTTAAAAGAAGAACATGTTCTAACAAAGATTGTAGAGAAATATATAATTTAGAATTTAAAATACCTAAAAAAGAAGGGGTTTGTGATAAATGTGGTGCTGAATTAATAATAAGAGAAGATGATAATGAGAAAACTGTAAAACAGAGATTAAAAACATATCATGAAACATCAGAGCATCTTATAGATTTTTATAAAAATAAAGACATATTATACACTGTAAGAATAAATAGTAAATCTGATGATGTTTCAAAAGAGGTAGCAAAGGAAATAGAAGAATATATAAAAAGGAAGTAATTTTAAATGATATATATAAAGTCAAAAAAAGAAATTGAATTAATGGAAGAAGCATGTAGAGTAGCTTTTTTAACACAAAAAGCTATAGAAGAAGTAATAAAACCAGGGATTACAACACAAGATTTAGATAAAGTAGCAGAAGAAACAATTAGAAAATTAGGACGGAAGATCAGCAGAAAAAGGATATCCAAGTGGTATTAAGGGTGTTCCAAACTTTCCAGGTAATATATGTGCATCAGTTAATGATATTGTAATACATGGTATACCATCTAAAAGAGAGATTATAAAAGATGGTGATATTGTTAGTATAGATGTAGTAGTAGAAAAAAATGGTTTTCATGGAGATTTAGCTAGAACATATATGGTAGGAAATGTAGATAAAGAAACAAAAAGATTAGTTGAAGTTACAAAACAATCATTTTTTGAAGGTATAAAATTTGCAACACCAGAGTATAGATTAGGTGATATTTCTAATGCTATAGGAAATTATATAGAAAAAAATGGTTTTTCTGTTGTAAGAGAATTTGCAGGACATGGAATAGGAAGACAAATGCATGAAGATCCAAGTATATCTAATTATGGAAAAGCTGGAAGAGGAGTGAGGCTTGAACCAGGTATGACTCTAGCTATAGAACCTATGGTTATAGCTGGAAAACCTAATATAATACAACTAGATGATGGGTGGAGTATTGCTACAGAAGATGGATCAATGAGTAGTCATTATGAAAATACAATTTTAATTACAGAAAAAGAGCCAAAAATCTTGACTATTTTATAATTGTGTTATATACTATATAAGCTAATTGTAAAAAATGGGATAATATTGTTAAGAGAAAATAAACCATTTTAAATTTGGAGGGATAATTAAGTGTCAAAAGAGGATGTTATTGAAGTAGAAGGTACGGTGGTAGATACATTACCAAATACTAATTTTAAAGTAGAACTTGAGAATGGGCATCAAATATTAGCTCATATTTCTGGTAAGTTAAGAATGAATTATATTAAAATTCTACCAGGAGACAAAGTAAAAGTAGAACTTTCTCCATATGATTTAACAAGAGGAAGAATAACTTGGAGAGCAAAATAAAAATTAAAATATATTATGAGGTTTGAAGTGATATGTAAAAATCATTTAACTTAGAAACTTTTTACATATGACTTCAAACGTCATAATTATTTCGTTAATATAGGGTATATTTTAATTTTACTACAAGTATTTCAGGAGGTGTAATAAATGAAAGTAAGACCATCAGTAAAACCAATTTGTCCTAAATGTAAAGTTATTAAAAGAAAAGGGGTTATAAGAGTAATCTGTGAAAACCCAAAACATAAACAAAGACAAGGTTAATTAAATATTGGTATTAACACAAATGCTAGTGGCGGCTGTTGAACTTTAAAAGTTTGATATCTAGTTTGTGTTTATATATATGTCTAAATATTTTAAGATTTTTTATATATTAATCAATATCCATTAAAATATATAAAATACATTTCAACTTAGAATATTATGATAAAAAATCAAAATTAAAAATTATAAGTAAAAGCAAATAAAATTTGGAGGTGCTAATAAATTATGGCTCGTATATCAGGAGTAGATTTACCTAGAGAAAAGAGAATAGAAATTGGACTAACATATATATATGGTATAGGACTATCAACTTCTCAAAAAATAATAAAAATAGCTGGAGTTAATCCAGATACTAGAGTAAAAGATTTAACAGAAAAAGAAGAGCAAGCAATTAGAAAAGCAATTGAAGAAACAGGAATAATTCTTGAAGGTGATTTAAGAAGAGAAGTAGCATTAAATATTAAAAGACTTACAGAAATAGGATGTTACAGAGGATTAAGACATAGAAGAGGATTACCTGTTAGAGGTCAAAGAACAAAAACTAATGCTCGTACAAGAAAAGGTCCTAGAAAATTAGTAAGTAGAAGCAAAAAGAAATAAGGAGGTAAGCAAATACAATGGCTAAAAACATAACAAAGAAAACAGTAACTAGAAGAAGAGATAGAAAAAACATTGAAAAAGGTGCAGCACATATTCGTTCTAGTTTTAACAATACAATTGTTACAATTACAGATGTTAATGGAAATGTAATCTCTTGGGCAAGTTCTGGAGAACTTGGATTTAAAGGTTCAAGAAAAAGTACTCCATTTGCTGCAGGAGAAGTTGCTACTAAAGCTGCTAAAGCTGCTATGGAACATGGCTTAAAATCAATAGAAGTATTTGTAAAGGGTCCTGGTTCAGGACGTGAAGCAGCAATAAGATCACTTCAAACAACAGGATTAGAAATTAGTAGTATTAAGGATGTAACACCAATACCACACAATGGTTGTAGACCACCAAAAAGAAGAAGAGTATAGAAGTGAATTATATAAGAGTTAAATTATAAAGTGAAATTTATAGAAAGAGGTGTAATAAATAAATGGCAAGATATAAAGACGAACAATGCCGTATATGCCGTAGAGAAGGTCAAAAATTGTTCTTAAAAGGCTCAAGATGTTATTCAGATAAATGTAGTGTAGTTAGAAGAAACTATGCACCAGGACAACATGGTCAAAAAAGAACTAAACTTTCTGAATATGGTACACAATTAAGAGAAAAACAAAAAACAAAATCATTCTATGGAGTTGGAGAAAAACAATTTAGAAAATATTTTGATATGGCTTCAAATAAAAAAGGAATTACTGGTGAAAATTTACTACAAATATTAGAAAGCAGATTAGATAATATAGTATATAGATTAGGATTTGGAAGTTCAAGAGCACAAGCAAGACAACTTGTAAATCATGGTCATTTTGAAGTAAATGGAGTAAAAACTGATATACCATCTTACTTAGTAAAACCAGGAGATGTTATAACTCTAAGAGAAATCAAAAAAGATAATCCTACTATAAAAGAAAATATGGAAGTAAACTCTGCTAGACCACAACCAGAATGGTTAGAAAGAAATTTCGAAACTTTAAGTGGTAAAGTTATAAGATTAGCATCTAGAGAAGATGTGGATTTACCAGTAGAAGAGCATTTAATAGTAGAACTTTACTCAAAATAATAATATATTTTAGAGTAGTAAATATTATAAAGTTGCGAAATCTATGCAACTCTATTAGGAGGTAGAAATGATAGAATTTGAAAAACCAAATATTGAATGCTTAGAAATTGATGAAGCGAATAATTATGCTAAATTTGTATGTGAACCATTAGAACGTGGTTATGGTGTTACAATAGGTAATTCTTTAAGAAGAATATTGTTATCATCATTACCAGGTGCAGCAATAACAAGTGTAAAAATTGAAAGTGTTTTACATGAGTTCTCTACAATACCAAATGTAGTAGAAGATGTACCAGAAATTATAGTTAATTTAAAAGGTGTACGTTTAAAATCAGATGATAATGAAGAAAAATTTATTAGAATAGATTTTAAAGGTGAAGGTGAAGTAACAGCAGCAGATATAATTACAGATGGAACTATAGAAGTTTTAAATCCAGAATTACATATTGCTACAGTATCAAAAGGTGGACAGCTTTCAATTGAAATGACTGTTGATAAAGGAAGAGGATATAATACTGCAGAAGATAATAAAAAAGCAAATCATGATATATCAGTATTACCAATAGACTCTATATATACACCAGTTAAAAAAGTTAACTATTCAGTAGAAAATACAAGAGTTGGACAAATGGTTGATTTTGATAAATTAATAATTGAAGTATGGACAGATGGAAGTCTAAAACCATATGAAGCATTAAGTTTAGCTGCGAAGGTTATGACAGGACATTTAGAATTATTTATTGATCTATCAGAAACTACAAAAAATACTCAAGTAATGGTAGAAAAAGAAGAATCTAAAAAAGAAAAAGTTTTAGAAATGTCTATAGAAGATTTAGAATTATCTGTACGTTCATTCAACTGCCTGAAAAGAGCAGCTATAGGAACAGTTGAAGATTTGGTAAACAAAACAGAAGCAGATATGATGAAAGTAAGAAATTTAGGTAAAAAATCATTAGATGAAGTAACTAATAAGTTACATTCATTGGGATTAGATTTTGCGCCAGAAGAAGACTAGATGTATTATATAGAGAAAGGTGTGAAAAATAGTGGCAAAGAATAGAAAATTAGGTAAAACAACTGCACAAAGAAAAGCTATGCTTAGATGTCAAGTAACTGATTTAATATTGCATGGTAAAATAACAACCACTGTAGCTAGAGCTAAAGAAATAAAATCTATAGCAGATAGTATAATTTCACTTGCTATAAAAGAAAAAGATAATTTTGAAATGGTTGATGTAAAAGTTATTAAAGCCAAGTTAGATAGTAAAGGAAATAAAGTTACAGAATTAGTAAAAAGTAAAAATAACAAAGAATATCTAAAGGTTGTAAAAGAAGAAACAACTGAAAAAAGACAAAAAGATATGCCATCAAGATTAAGTGCTAGAAGAATAATAATGAAAAAAATAAATAAAGTAAAAGATGAAAAAGGTAAAAATATTGATCTTCCAGCTAAGTTATTTAATGAAATAGCAGATAAATATTCAAAAGCAGGAAATGTTGGAGGATATACAAGAATAGTTAAAATAGGCCCTAGAAGAGGAGACTCAGCAGAAATGTCTATTTTAGAATTAATCTAAGAAGGTTATTTATTAAAATAAGTAATATAAAAAAGAATTACATTTTTGTAATTCCTTTTTTATTGCCTATATTATGATATTAAATAGAAAACATCCTAAATAGATAATAGATCTATTTAGGATGTGTAGAAAATAAATTAGCATAACATATTTAAAGCATATAAACAATTATATATAGTTGGATAGAAACTAAATGATGTTTCATCACCAATATAAATGCTATATAGATGTTTTTCTTTTTTTATTACAATTTCATGCTTACCTGTAGTTCTCCATGTTAATCCAGGTATAGAACCTTCACAAAACAATTTTATTTCTGATAAAATTGTTTTAGAAAGTAAAAAAATAGTTGGTAATTGCTCAAGAAAGCCTTTTATTTCATAAAAGTTAAATGAGCTCCGTACTAAGTAATAATTTTTGTTTTCGTTTTTGTGCATAACTATTTTCTCCTTTTTTAAATAATGATAAAGAAATTATATCATATATACTGATAAAAAACAATAGATTACGTAAACTATTTGGTTGCATATCTGTGAAAAATACAATACATATGTTATGGTTTGTAAAAAAATAAAGTGAATGAAACTATTTTAGAAATAATATAAGATATTAATCATCATTTGAATTATTCAAGTATACATTTTTCTAAATTATGCATATTAATAGTATTTCATGAATATAATAGTAATAGTGGATTTTATTACTATCATTATTTATAAAGGAGTTTTGTTAATGTATGAAGAATATATAAAAGAAAATAAAATTTTGGAAAAAACAGATAAAGAAAGAGATATGGAGTTAATGAAAAGTGTTATTAAAACAAAAATTGACTTAGAAAATGATAATAAAAACTTTGAGTTTGCAGATGGGGATTTAGTTGATTATTACATATATAGAATAAAAGCTAATCAGGCAAAATTAGACTATTTGCTAAAAAAAGTTAAGAAAAAAGGAATAATGTTAGATATGGTTAATGAAAAAGATATAAGGTTATATATACAAGATGAAGTAAGCTAAATAAAGATGAATATTTGTCCAAGTTGTATCATAAATATTAATAAATAGGAGGGATGAACTTGGATATAAATACATTAATAGTATATATAGCTACAATTTGCTTTTTGTTTATTTTTGGAAGAATATTTATTATACCAATAAAAAAAATTTTAAAATTAGTTTTAAATTCCTTATTAGGATTAGTATTAATATATATAATTAATTTTATAGGTACATTGTTTAATTTTCATATAGGAATTAATATAATTACAGCAATATTTATTGGAATACTTGGTGTACCAGGGGCAATATTATTAGTAGTACTTAAATTTATATTAGTTGGGGGATAAAGAGAAAAAATAGAAATAGGAAAAGAAGTAAAAATGATTAATTTCAATAGTAAAAAAGATACAATAATATTTCTTATTATTGTATCTTTTTTAAAGTATATGTTTATATAAGTATATTTTTATAAATTAAAATATAGAAATGATTATTATACCTATTAATATACCTATTGCAGCAAATATTTTTTTTGTTAAATTTTTTCTTTCCTTTAAAAATATATAACTAAATATTATACTAAGTATAACAGTTAAAGTACTTAAAGGAGAGATAATAGTAATACTATTTAATTCATAACATCTTAGTAATAACAAGACTGACATTGAAGTTAATAAACTTGCTAAAATTAAAAAAGGTTTATTTACTGTTTTAAATTCTGATTTTAATTTTTTAAATCCTGTTTTTTCAAAAATAGCAATAAATAGTGCTGGAAGTGCAAATGTTAGTGTTTTATATAAAGCTAAATTAACTAAATTAGAATATCCAACATCTATAGACAATGCTATAGCAATACACATGCTAGATATAACACTTATAACAGCATATTTGTTAAAAGTAAATTTACCTTTCTCATAAAAAAGGAACATATTACTTGATAATATAATAATACCTCCTAATATTTTTGATATTAAGATATTCTCTTTTAAAAACACAATACCAATTATAATTAAAAATATATTTGAAAGTTGTTCTAATATTGTTATAACAGATACTTCTAAATTTTTTCTTGATGATAATTTTAATCTATCATTAAGAGCATAAAATACTGAAGAAATTAATATAACTATAAGTATTTTAATATCTGGAAAAACCATTTTAAAAAATGGAAGAAATATAATAGTAGATAAAGCTGAGAATATATCAATTAATACAGATAAACTAGCATCATCTTTAGTATCTTTAACACATAACTTATAAAATTGTACTGCAGCAGTATGAATTATTAAATAAAGGATTAAACAAACCCACCATAAATCAAGCATAACAAACCTCTCTTTTCAAAAAACAAATTAGAATAGTATACTAATTTGTTAACAACTTTGCTAATTTTACCATATACACATATTTTATACAATAAAAGAACTAACTAAAAAATATATTTATATTTTTTTATGATTTAATATTATATATGTAATATACAGACAGAAAGAGTAAGAATTGTAATCCTTTTGTAAGTAAAAAATTGATAATGTCTATGAATGGAACAGAGGTAGGTATATAGAGGTTATATAATACGAATTCTAACAGTATAAAAAAGGATTTGGACAAAGCAAATAGGAATCAAGTTTTTTAAGAATATTCAAATTACAGATTTATTACAATTATATTAAAATTTCATTACAAAGAGTTCTGATATCTTATTGTATGTTAAAATATATTTAAGATATTAGAATGTTTTTTTAATTAGTAATGCACAAATTAAAGAGTATTATAATGATTAGAGGAGGAGTGGTTTTAATTTATGAAGAGAAAAATAGTTTTGTTTATGGCAATTATATTAACAGCAATTATAGTATTAACAACAATTATAATATTAACAGGATATGGAAAAAAAGAAGAAAATGATAATATTCAAGGTAGAGATGAAAGCAAAACAAGTCAAGTAACAAAGGATTATTATTATAAATCTCTTGATGTATCAGAATTTGATGTATCAAAATTTGATGGAGTTATTAAACTAGATGTTGATAATAATGCTACATTAAAAGCACCATTTACATATAATGATATTATTAATCTAGGATATGAATTGTGTATCCCTCATGGTCATGAAGTAGGTACAAATATATTTAAAACAGACAGAATAAATAAAGCACCTGATAGTGATAAGTATCTTTCTTCTAACAATTATGATGAATTAAGTATAAAAATACCTAATAGCACTTCAAATTATCCATATACATTTTTAGAAATAGGCTTTGATAGACTTGATATGCCAATTAAAGATATATTAGAAAAGAACTTATATAATTTATCGGATAGTAGTAGTGGTTCAAAGTATATTAATAATTTTATTAATATACATACTACAGATAATAAATTTCTTAATGATAGCTATAAACAAATTGAAATATTAATAGACACGATTGGGCAACCATCAAAAATTATTATTCCCTACCCAGAGCAGGAACAATGGTATAGATTAGTGTATGAGTATGTAGACTATACTTTGGAATTTGTATTTATGGAACTTGATCCAAAAGAGGGATTAAATGTTAGAAATTTCAATACATTTGCATATTATACTAAAGAAGCGTGGACATCAGAATTGCAAGGATACAGAACTGATGAAGCTATAATAATAGAATAAGAAGAAAAAAATTGTCAATAGCTTAAGGGATGTCACTCCTAAGTGTTTAAAATTTTTTAAAGTAAACATGTATCAAAAATAATATTAAAAAATTGTTTCTTTTTTGATATTTTAAGAGTAATCCCCCAGTTATACTAGGGGATTATTATTTTATTGTATAATAAATCACGTGTTATACGAGGGGAAAAGAAAAGCTTTAGCTATGCATGAAAAATCACCGAGCTTTGATATAATGTTTGTAGGTCTAGTCAACCGCAAATAAAATATCAAAGGAGGGGATGTTTACGAAGATAGACAACAACAGTTTAACACATACAAAGTGGGACTGTAAATATCATATAATTTTTGTACCCAAATATAGAAAAAATAATATATGGAAAGATAAAAATGGATATAGGAAAAATATTAAGAAGATAGCTAAGTAAATAGAAATAGGCACTACAAAATTAGTTAACATTTGTCTTGTGATTTATAAGTAACCTAGAAGCCACATATATACAAACCTAAAGAGATACCTGCAGTACTAGCAATATTAATCATGTATATAATATTTTTTCTCAATTCCAAACCAATTGTGCTATCTGTTTATATTAATTCTACAAAATAAACTTTCATTTTATATTTGTGATACAATTTCCTTTTTTTGAGTTTGTACTTCTATTTTTATAAATTATTTCTTCCAGACCTTTTGAACACATCTCTTTCTTTAACTCTTTTCTTGTTACAACAAATTTTTCCATACTTTGTATTTTAAGATTCAGGGTGACATTATCATAAGCTAACTATGAGAGATAGAATTATTATTTACTAAAATATGAGATGATGATATAATTATAAAAGAATTTTAATAAAAAAGTAATAGGTTAGATAAAAAGGAATTATAAAAATAAGAGGTAGAACATTTATGTTTGAAATAGAAGAAGAATTAAAGAAATTACCTGATAAGCCAGGTGTATATATTATGAGAGATAGCTCTAATAATATTATATATGTTGGAAAAGCAATTTCTTTAAAAAATAGAGTTAGACAATATTTTAGAAAAAATACTAAAACTGAAAGAATATTAAAAATGGTTTCATTAATAAATCATTTTGAATATATAGTAGTAGATAACGAAGCAGAAGCATTAATTTTAGAATGTAATTTAATTAAAGAGAACAGGCCTAAATTTAATGTTCTTTTAAAAGATGATAAAACATATCCATATATAAAAGTTGATTTAACATCAGAGTATCCTAATGTGTATACAACTAGAACAGTATTAAATGATGGATCAAAATATTTTGGCCCATATGCTAATGCAGGGGCAGCAAAGTATATGGTTGACTTTATAAAACAAAAATATAAGATAAGGCAATGTAAAAAAATTAAAACTAATAATAGAGAGTGTTTAAACTATCATATTAAAAGATGTAGTGCACCATGTGTGAAATATATATCTAAAGAAGAATATATGAAACAAATAAATGAGATTTGTGACTTGTTAGATGGAAAAACTAAGAAAATATTGAATGATCTTGAAAAAGAAATTAAAGAAGTATCAGCTAAGATGGAATATGAAACAGCAGCATATCTAAGAGATAAAAAATTAGCAATAGAAGCTATATCAGAAAAACAAAAAGTATCAAATATATCAGAAAATAATATTGATGTAATTGGTCTTTCAAAAAATGAATTACTAGTTTGTATAGAGATATTTTTTGTTAGAGGTAGCAAAATGATAGGAAGAGAACATTACTTTTTTGATGATTTAAAGCAAATGTCTAATAAAGAATTTTTATCAGGTTTTTTAAAACAATATTATATTGATAGACCACAACTTCCAAATAAGATAATGCTTAGGGAAGAAGTAGAAGATAAAGAAGCAATAGAAAAATGGCTTACTAATATCTCTGGAAGAAAAGTAGAATTAAAAAGTCCACAAAAAGGGGAAAAATTAAGATTTGTGGAAATGGCTGAAAAAAATGCGTTACTTACATTAGAAAATAAATTGCAGAATAAAACAAATATATTATTAGAGTTAAAGGATATATTAGAATTAAGTGTAATGCCAAGAAAAATAGAGTGTTATGATATTTCAAATATATCAGGAGAATATACTGTAGCTGGAATGTGTGTGATGCAAGATGGAAACATAAAGAGAAATTTATCAAGAAGATTTAAGATTAAGACAGTATTTGGACAAGATGATCCTAGATGTATGAAAGAAGTAATTAGTAGAAGATTAAAACATTTTGTAGATAATAAAAGTAGTTCTTTTGGAAATCTTCCAGATGTAATATTTGTTGATGGGGGTATTACACAAATAAGAGCTGCAATAGAAGCTATAAAAGAGTTAAAATTAGATATATCAGTATATGGAATGGTAAAAGATAATAAGCATAGAACAAGGGCTCTTATGGATAATAAAAGAAATGAATTAGAATTATCAGAAGAATTAATGAATCATATTACAAAATTTCAAGATGCAGTTCATGATACAGCTATTTCATATCATAAAAAATTGAGAGATAAAGAAATGACAAAATCTTCTTTAGATGTTATAAAAGGAATTGGTAAAGAAAGAAAAGAATTATTACTTAAACATTTTGGAAGTGTAGAAAAAATTAAAAATGCTGATATAGAAGAAATATCAAAATTAAAAGGTATTAATAAAGAATTAGCTAAAAAAATAAAAGAAGAAATATAAACTATTTCTTCTTTTATTTTTTAATATTTATATTTAATATCTATATAAGAAACTAAATACAAATTAAGTTAACTTAAAAACATATTAATTTAATTTATATTTCTAAACTACTATCTAAAGCTAATGTTATCATGTTATTTAATCCAGTTTGTCTTTCTTCAGGAGACACTTGTTTAGTGATAAATTTAGAATCAACAATAGACATAAGGCAAGCTGCTTTTTTATTTAATAATTTAGCTGTGTAAAATAATGCAAAAGCTTCCATTTCAGCGGCCAGAGGATTTAAATCTTTTGGAAGCCTATCTAAAAATTTATTGACATCTGTCATATATAAATCAAAACAATCAGTACAAACTGTATTTCCTTTTGTTATTTTTTTATTAGTATTAATACTAACTTTTTCTATTATTTTATTTAATTCATCATCAGCATCAGTTAAATGACAATCTTTATTATCTAAAGTCAAAGCATAATTCCCTTCAGAATATACTTTATCTGCAAGAATAACATCAAAAAGATTTAAATTCTCTGAGTATGCTCCACAAGATCCTATACGAATTATAGTATCTACATCATAATATTTATATAATTCATAACAGTAAATTCCCATACTTGGCATTCCCATACCAGATGCCATAACAGTTATTTTTTTCCCTTTGTAATTTCCTGTATATGCATAAGTATTTCTAACACTATTTATTAATATATAATCTTCTAAAAAATTTTCAGCAATATATTTTGCTCTTAATGGATCTCCTGGCATAATTACTATTTTTGAAACATCTTCTTTTTTTGCTTCATTATGTGGTGTCATAAAAAACCTCCTTGAAATATATTTAATATACATATTATATCATTAAATATAAAAAATAAACCATAAAATTTTGAAGAATGGGAAATATATATTTATTGACAAAAAAACTCTTAAAGATTAAAATTATGACAGGTGATTACAGATGAAAAAAGAAAAAAAGGGTAAAGATACTAATAGCAAAAATAGGAAAAAAATTAATATTAAAAAAAGATATGTAATAACAGTATTTATATTACTTTTATTTTTCTTTGTAAGTGTTTTAATTTATGTATTAAAGATGTCAAATAAAAATGAGAATAGTTATTCAAAAAATATAGAAGAAGAAATATATAAACAAGGAAAAAAACTAGATATTGATTTAGAAGGAATAATATATAATAATTCACAAAAAGTAATAAAAGAAGAATTATTAACTGAAGAAATAGATTTAGAATATATTACAACATATATAAATAATGAAAAATTACCAAAAGGCAAAGTTCAAGTGTTACAAGAAGGAAGAGATGGTAAACAAACAGTAGTAACAAGAAAAATATATGAGGGAGAGACATTAGTAAGAGAGGAACAAAGTGGAAATTTTGTTACAAAAGCATCTATAAATAAAATAGTGGAAGTAGGTACTTCTAAATATTATAATAATTACAAAGCAAAAAAGGGAGACTCCTTATATGTTACATCATACACATTAAATATGATGAGAGAACCATATAGAGAATCTGAAAAGGTTACTACAATATCAAAAGATATAGAAGTTGTATTGCTAGAAATTCAAGGTAGTTGGTATAAAATACAAAAAGGAAGTTTTGAAGGTTGGGTTGATTCAGACTGTTTAACAAATATTAATCCTAACAGTAATTTTGAAGAAAGTACACAAGAGGGAGGTACTCTAAGTAAGACAGAATTATTATCAAAATTAAGTAAAAATATGGATTTAAGTAAGCCAAGTGGTTTTACATTAGAACAATTTAAAAAAGTTTTATCAGAAAATCCAGATGATAAATATAAAATATTTGAACAAAATGCAGAGTATTTTTATTATATAGAAAGACAGTATAATGTTAATGGTATATTTGTAGCATCTGTTGCCATACATGAAAGTAATTGGGGGAAATCAAAAATATCATTAAATAAGAAAAATTTATTTGGATATGGAGCAAATGATAGTAATCCATACAATAATGCATATACATTTAATAATTATTCAGAAAGTATAGATCTTGTAGCACGTGTTTTTGTAAAGTATTATATAAATCCAAATGGAACAAAAATATATGATGGACAAATAGCAAGTGGAAAATATTATACAGGTAAAACAATAAGTTCAGTAAATAAATATTATGCATCTGATAAAAATTGGGAAAATGGAGTATATAAATGGATGACTAATTTATATAATAAGTTATAAGACATATAAATTATTTATATAATAAATTAAAATACATCAACAAATGTTAGAGAAAAATATAAACATTTATTGATGTATTTTTAGTTTATATATGGAGCATATAATTATATGAGAAAATATAAAGAAATTTAATAAAAAGTATGCAAATTTGTTTTAATCTATGATAGAATAACTTTGAATTATAAATTAATATCAAGGAGAGTGTTGAAATAGTGTCAGATGTAGTATATAAACGAATTCTTTTAAAACTAAGTGGAGAAGCATTATCAGGAGACGAAAAAACAGGAGTAAATATACAAGTAGTTGGAAAAATATGTGATGAAATAAAAAAACTAATAGATTTAAAAGTTGAAGTATCTATAGTTATAGGAGGAGGAAATTTCTGGAGAGGTAGAAATGGACATCAAATGGAAAGAACAACTGCAGACTATATGGGAATGCTTGCAACAGCAATGAATGGATTGGCACTTCAAGATGCATTAGAAGCAAGAGGTGTAGAAACAAGATTACAAACAGCAATTGAAATGAAACAAATAGCAGAACCATATATAAAAAGAAGAGCAATTAGACATTTAGGAAGATCAAGAGTAGTTATTTTTGCATGTGGTACTGGAAATCCATATTTTACTACAGATACAGCAGCGGCATTAAGAGCAGCTGAAACAGAAGCTGAAGTTATATTGTTAGGGAAATCAATAGATGCTGTTTATTCAGCAGATCCAAAAAATAATAAAGATGCTATTAAATATGATAGTATAGGATATTTAGATATATTAAATAAAGATTTAAAAGTTATGGATTCAACAGCTACATCACTATGTAGAGATAATAATATTCCATTAATAGTTTTTGGAATAGATGATCCAGAAAATATTGTAAGAGTTGTTAAAGGTGAACCAATAGGTACATCTGTAAAATAAATAGATAAAGGAAAGAGGAAAAATTATGGATTACACAAAAATTGAAGAAAAAATGAGTAAATCATTAAGTGTTTATGAAGAGAATTTAGCAGAAATTAGAGCAGGTAGAGCAAATTCAGCAATATTAAACAAAATAAATGTAGATTATTATGGAGTTGTTACACCTATTAATCAAGTAGCAGGGATATCTGTTCCAGAAGCAAGATTAATTGTTATTCAACCATGGGACCAAGGAATTTTAAAAGAAGTAGAAAAAGCAATACTTGCATCTGATATTGGAATAAATCCAAATAATGATGGGAAAGTAATACGTTTATCTTTTCCAGAATTAAATGAAGAAAGAAGAAAAGAATTAGTAAAAGAAATTAAAAAAATGGCTGAAGATGCTAAAATAGCAATTCGTTCAATAAGAAGAGAAGGAATTGATGAAGCTAAAACTAAAGAAAAAAATTCAGAAATAAGTGAAGATGAATTAAGAGATGCAGAAAATGATATACAAAAAATGACAGATAATAAAATAAGTGAAATAGATAAAATACTTGCAAGTAAAGAAAATGAAATTATGTCTGTATAGGAAACAATATAAATATGGCTACATGAAATGAGGAGAAAAAATGGATCTTAATAAAGAAAAAATGCCTAAACATATAGCAATAATAATGGATGGTAATAGAAGATGGGCAAAAGAAAGAAACTTAGATATAAAATCAGGTCATAGAGAAGGAGCAAAAACTCTAGAAAAAATTGTGAAATATGCTAATGAAATAGGAATAGAGTATATAACAGTATATGCATTTTCAACAGAAAATTGGAAAAGAGCTGAAGAAGAAATAGGAGCATTAATGTTATTACTTAAAAATTATTTAGATGATTTTGGTAAAAGAGCTGATACTGAAAATATAAAAATTAGTGTATTAGGAGATATAAATAAAATATCAACTTCTCTTCAAAAATCAATTGAAAAAGCTATAGAAAAAACAAAAAATAATACAGGTATAGTTTTTAACATAGCATTTAATTATGGTGGTAGAGATGAATTAATAAAAGCTATACAAAAAATAGGAAAAGATATTGAAGATAATAAAATAAAAAGCAATGAAATAACAGAAGAATTAGTAGAAGACAACTTATATACAAAAGGTCAACCAGATCCAGATATTGTGATAAGAACAAGTGGAGAGATACGTATGAGCAATTTCTTAACATGGCAAACAGTATATTCAGAACTTATATTTTTAGAGAAAAATTGGCCAGATTTCAGTGAAGAAGATTTAATAGAAACAATAAAAATATATCAAAAAAGAAATAGAAAATTTGGAGGAAAATAGATATTATGAATATGACTCGTATTATTTCGGCAGTAGTTGGTTTTCCAATTGTAGCATTATTACTTGTATTTGGAAATAAATATTTAATAGATGTAGTATTTGCAATAATAGCAGTAATGAGCTTACATGAATTTTATAATTGTTTTAAAGTTGAGAAAAAAGCAAAACCAGTAACAATAATTGGATATATAACATGTATATTAATAGCTTTCATACATATAATACCACAAAATTATTTAGTATATGTTATAGCAATGTTTTTCCCAACATGTATACTACTATTATTTTTAGCAGTTATAGCAAGTGAAATGAAATATAATATAAAAGATATTTCATTAACCTTTTTTGGTATATGTTATATAACATTATTTATTATGTTTGTACCAATATTAATGGGAGCAAATAATGGGAAAATACTGGTTTGGTATATTCTTTTTGCAGCATGGGGTACAGATTTATTTGCATATATTGTAGGTAAAAATTTAGGAAAACACAAATTTAGTAAAATAAGTCCTAATAAATCTATAGAGGGATGTATAGGAGGAGTTTTAGGTGCAGTAATATTTACAACATTATATACATATATAATAAATAGATATTTAGGAATGGATATAAATTATTTGTTAATAATTATTATAGGAATAGTTTTAAGTTTAATAGGTCAAATAGGTGATTTTTCAGCATCTAGTATAAAAAGATATGTAAATGTAAAAGATTTTAGCAACTTAATACCAGGACATGGAGGAATGTTAGATAGAATAGATAGTGTAATATTTATTGCACCTTTTGCATATTTCTTATTAATGCTTGTTTAAAATGGGAGGATAAAATTTGATTATCTTTATAATAAATGCTATAAAAATAATATTTTTATTAGGTTTTTTAATACTTATTCATGAAGGTGGACATTTTTTAGCTGCAAAACTTTGTAAAGTGAAAGTAAATGAATTTTCAATAGGATTTGGACCTAATATATTAACTAAAAAAGGAAAAGAAACAGTATATTCTTTACGTTTGATTCCTCTTGGAGGTTTTGTTAATATGTTAGGAGAAGAAGAAAGATCTGAAGAAGAGGGATCTTTCAGTAAAATAAGTATACCTAAAAGAGTGTTTATTGTGCTTGCTGGTGGAATAACAAATATAGTATTTGGGTTAATAATATATTTTGTTTTGGTAAGTTTTAGTACAAATCATGTGAGTACTATAGTAGAAAAGACAATTCCAGAGTATGGAAATAATATATCACTAATACAACCAGATGATGAAATAATAAAAATAAATAATAAAAAAATAAAATTAAAAACAGATATAGATGAGGTTTTAGAAAAAAGCAATGGAGAAGAATTAAATCTAGAAATAAAAAGAGAAAATAAAATTGAAAATATAAACATAACACCAGTTGAAAAAAAGGAAAAAAGCACAGGTATATACTTATCAACAGCAAGTAGTGAAGAAAAGCAAACTCAAATAGTAAAAATTGATGAGGGAAGTAATGCTCAAAAACAAGGATTACTACTAAATGATATTATCCTAAAAATAGATGGTGAAGAAGTACAAGGAAATATACAAAAAGTAAGAGAGTTAATAGCTAAAGAAAGTAAAGAAAATATTATTTTTTTAGTTGATAGAAATAATGAAGAAATAGAAATAGAAGTAACTCCTGAATACATACCAATATACTATTTAGGATTGCAATTTAAAGTAGCAGAAAATAATTTTGGAAATAATGTATACTATGGCTTTTGGGATACCATTGATTTTTCGTTTTCAATAATAGATAATTTAAAAATGCTATTTACAGGTAATGTGGGTGTAGATCAAATGATGGGACCTGTTGGGATTTCAAATGAAATATCAAGAACAGATAATGTAAAAGAATTTATAACACTATTAGCATTAGTTTCTTTATCTTTAGGTGTAACTAATCTAATACCTTTTCCACCACTTGATGGAGGAAAAGTGTTAATATTTTTAATAGAAGCAATAAAAAGAAAACCATTAGATCAGAAAATTGAAAATAGTATACAATTAGCAGGATTTATACTACTAATACTATTATCAATATATATAACATATAATGATATTTTAAGAATATTCTAAGGATATTTAAGAGAGGTAATAAATATGAAAAAAGAAGAACCATTAAAAATAATAAGACCAGAATATGTATATATACATGAATTTTTGAAAAAAAATTCAATAACTACATTTATTTTAATATTACTAGTAATACCATCAATTGAACTACAAATTATTAAAATATATATTATTATAATTTGTATATATATACTATTCTTAATAATTTCTAATATATATAATAAGAAAAGATATTTGTCACAAACATATGAATTTTATGATGCAAAACTTATATGTAAAAATAATTTCATGAAAGAAGAAATAAAAGAAATTAATTATAAAAACATTAAAGAAGTTAGATATAATCAAAATTTTTTAGATGTATTTTTAAAAAAAGGAACAATATGTTTGATTACTAATAGTAATAGTATTTTTAATAATAAAATTTATATATATAATGTAACAGACTTCAAAAATACATATAATGAGATAGTAGCTATTGTAAATAAATAATACAAAAATATTTACAAATAGAAAAAACAAAAGATATAAAATGGAAGATAAAAATAAATGTAAAATTGAATTACATTGTTGAAATTATTTTGTATCTTTTGTTTTTTCTGTTTGTATTTCCAATTTTCCAATTTTTTAATAATTGTATTATTTTAATATTATTTAAAGTTATATATTTAAATAATATTATCTTTATGATAGAATAATTCTAATAGTTTAAAGATATAATAGGGGGCATATATTAATGGCAGAAAACATTAAAAAAATATCAGAGGTATTTAGTGAATATAATAGTAGTGATAATATAATAAATTCTGATATAAGAAAAATAAATATATTCAAAAAAAATAATAAATTAGAATTGCAATTAATATCAGATGTTTTTATAAGTTTAAATGAAATAATAAAATTTGAAAATTATTTAAAAGAAAGATTTAAACTAGAAAATATATTTATAGATATAGAATATAATGATGAAGTAAAAATTCCAGAATTAGAAGATGAGTGGAAAAATGTAATAGAAATATTGTCTAAGAGATATCCTTTGACAAAGCCAATACTAGAAAATAGTATATTAAAAATAGAAGATAAAAAAATAGATATAGTACTATCAGTAAAAGGAGCAGATTTTTTAGTAGCAAGAGGTTTTGATAAAATAGTAGAAAAAATATTTAAAAGTATATATAAGAAAAAATATAGAATCAGATATGTAGAGGAAATTTCGGAAGAAGCAATTAAGAAAAATGAAGCGAGAGCAAAAAAAGCAGAAAAACAGGCTATAGAAAAAGTTAAAAAAGAACAAGTGGAAGTAGAAAATAATAATAAAAACAAACCAAAAGATAATGGTTTTAGTTTGGAAAATAATACAAATGAAGAAATAGCAGAAAAGACACCTTTAATACTTGGAAGAAGAGCAGTTATTAAAGATAATTTAGTGAAAGTAGAAGACATTTCAATAGATAGTGGAAAAGTATGTATTGAAGGAGAAGTAATAAACACAGATTCAAGAGAATTAAAAAGTGGTAAATATTTAGTTGTATTTGATGTTTATGATGGGACAAGTACAATAACTTGTAAATCTTTTGTAGAAGCAGATAAAGCAAGTTTAGTAGTATCAAGAATAAAAGAGTCTAAAGCTGTAAAACTTGTTGGAACAGCACAATTTGATCCTTTTGCAAAAGAAATAGGTATTATAGCTAATGTAATAATTGAAATACCAGGTAAAAATAAAATAATAAGAAAAGATAATGCTGAAGAAAAGAGAGTGGAACTTCATTTACATACACAAATGAGTCAAATGGATGGAGTAACTAATGCTAAAGAGTTAATAAAAAGAGCAATGAGTTGGGGGATGAAATCTCTTGCTATAACAGATCATGGAGTGGTTCAATCTTTTCCAGATGCACACAAATTGTTACGGTTTTGATAATCAAGATATGAAAATAATATATGGAGTTGAGGCATATTTAGTTCCAGATACTATATCATGTGTTTCTTTTTCAAACAATCAAGACATAGATACAACATATTGTGTATTTGATATAGAAACAACAGGGTTATCTTTTAGAACAGAAAAGATAACAGAAATTGGTATAATGAAAATAAAAAATGGTCAAGTAATAGATAAATTTGAAAGTTTTGTAAATCCAGAAAAACCAATACCACAAAAAATAGTAGAAATAACTAATATAACAGATGATATGGTAAAAGATGCAGATACCATAGATCTTGTAATGCCTAAAATAATAGAATTTGTTGGAGATTCAGTTTTAGTGGCACATAATGCAGATTTTGATATAGGTTTTATTAAATATAATGCTAGTAAGTTAGGATTAAATCTAGAAAATACATATATAGATACTTTGAAATTATCAAAAAGTTTGTTTCCTGACTATAAAAAGTATAAATTAGGAATTATTGCAGAAAAGTTAGGGATAAAAGTAGAAGTAGCACATAGAGCATTAGATGATGTTGATACTACTGTGAAAATTTTTAATATAATGCTTGATATGTTAAAAGAAAAAGGTGCCCAAAAATTAGATGATATTGATAAATTAGAAGAAGGAAAAGTTGATTTTAAAAAACTTCCTACATATCATGCAATAATACTTGCAAAAGATTATGAAGGGCTTAAAAATCTATATAAATTAGTATCTTTATCACATCTAGATTACTTTTTCAAAAGACCAAGAATATTGAAATCTATATATAAAAAGTATTCTAAAGGTTTAATAATAGGAAGTGCATGTGAAGCAGGTGAATTATATAGAGCAATAGTTGCTGGAAAAACAGATGAAGAAATAGAAGAAGTAGCAGAGGATTATGATTATTTAGAAATACAACCATTAGCTAATAATGAATTTATGATCAGAAATGGTACAGTTCAAGATATGGATACTCTGAAAAGTATAAATAAAAAAATAGTAGATTTGGGAGAAAAACTAGATAAATTAGTAGTTGCAACATGTGATGTTCATTTTATGGACCCATCAGATGAAATATATAGAAGAATATTAATGGCAGGACAGGGATATGATGATGCAGATATGCAAGCTCCATTATATTTTAGAACAACAAATGAAATGTTAGATGAATTTAGTTATTTAGGATCAGAAAAAGCATATGAAGTAGTAGTAACAAACACAAATAAGATATCTGATATGTGTGAAAGAATAAGTCCAATATCTTCTGAAAAATGCCCTCCACACATTGAAGGGTGTGAAAATACTATAAAAGAAATCACATATAAAAAAGCTATAGATTTGTATGGAGACCCATTACCAGATATTGTTCAAGAAAGGCTTGATAAGGAATTAGAATCTATTATTAAGAATGGCTTTTCTGTTATGTATATAATAGCTCAAAAGTTAGTATGGAAGTCAAATGAAGATGGCTATCTTGTTGGATCAAGAGGTTCAGTAGGATCTTCTTTGGTAGCATATATGACAGGTATTACAGAAGTTAATTCATTAGGGCCACATTATAGATGTCCAAAATGTAAATATTCTGATTTTAGTGATTATGGATTCAAAAATGGTATAGATTTACCAGATAAAGACTGTCCAAAATGTGGAGAAAAACTAGATAAAGATGGTATAGACATTCCATTTGAAACATTCCTTGGATTTGATGGAGATAAAGAGCCTGATATAGATTTAAACTTCTCAGGAGAATATCAATCAAAAGCCCATAAATATACTGAAACAATATTTGGAAAAGGGACAACTTTTAAAGCAGGTACAATAGGAACAATTGCAGATAAAACAGCATTTGGTTATGTTAAAAAATATTATGAAGAAAAAAGTATACCAGTAAATAATGCAGAAGTAGCAAGGATTTCTAAAGGATGTACAGGTATAAAAAGAACAACTGGACAACATCCAGGAGGAATCATAGTAGTACCAAAAGGTAGGGAAATATATGAGTTTTGCCCAATACAACACCCAGCAGATGACTCGAAATCAGAAATAATAACTACACATTTTGATTATCATTCTATAGATCAAAATTTACTTAAACTTGATATACTTGGTCATGATGATCCAACAGTTATAAGAATGCTTCAAGATATAACAGGTGTAAATCCAATAAAAATACCATTAGATGATAGAAAAACAATGTCAATATTTAGTTCAACAGAATCATTAGGAATAGAGCCAAATCAGATAAATTCTGAAGTTGGAACTTTAGGTGTACCAGAATTTGGAACCAAATTTGTTAGAGGAATGCTTGTAGAAACAAGACCAACTACATTTGAAGAATTAATAAGAATATCAGGCTTGTCACATGGTACAGATGTATGGGTTGGAAATGCACAAGAATTGATAAGTAGCAATACAGCAAAATTAAGTGATACTATTTGTTTAAGAGATGATATTATGACATATTTAATTAAAATGGATTTACCATCTAAAGCTTCTTTTAAAATAATGGAATCAGTACGTAAAGGTAAAGGTATTACAGAAGAAGAAGAAAAACTTATGAGAGAAAAAAATGTTCCAGATTGGTATATTAGTTCATGTAAAAAAATAAAATATATGTTCCCAAAAGCACATGCAGCAGCATATGTTATGATGGCTTTTAGAATTGCATGGTTTAAAGTTCATATGCCTGAGGCATATTATACAGCATTTTTCTCAGTAAGAGCTGATGAATTTGATAGTGATGTAATGTGTAATGGAAAAGAAAGAGCAAAAAACAAGATGAAAGAAATAGAGTTGCTAGGACATGCAGTAACAGCTAAAGATAAAAATATGTATTCTATATTAGAAGTTGTTATAGAAATGTATGAAAGAGGTATAAATTTTTTACCAATGGATTTATATAAATCTCATAGTACGAAATTTATAATGGAAGAAGAAGGTATAAGGCCACCATTAAATAGTATACCAGGACTTGGTGGTGTTGCAGCACAAGGGATCTATGAATCAAAAAAAGATGGTAAATTTATGTCTATAGAAGATTTGAAAATAAGATCAAAAATAGGAAAATCAGTAATAGAAATGTTGCAAAATGCAGGTTGTTTAGAGGGAATGACACAAAGCAATCAAATGAGTTTATTTGTGTAGATGAGATTTTGAAATAGGAGAATGTTAATAATGAAAGAATTAATAGAGATAATAACAGTAAAAAATATTTTAATATATTTTTTGATAATAAACATAGTAGGTTTTTTATCAATGTGGATAGATAAAAGAAAATCACAAAACAATGGATGGAGAATTAGTGAAAATACATTAATGACCATTTCTGCACTAGGTGGAGCAATAGGGTCAACAATAGGAATGTACACAGTAAGGCATAAAACAAAAAAACTAAAATTTACAATAGGAATACCAACAATATTTATAACAGAAGTGATTCTTATTGTGTATTTAATTATTAAATTTTACTAGTTTCATAAGAAATATTATATAATGACAATTGATAAAATTGTCGTTATATTTTTTTGAAAAAACAATTAGATAATTATAAAAAAATGATATACATAATTTAATGTTAATAATTGTAAATGCAAATACATAAAATTAATGAACATATTTTTTGTGAATAACAATGTGAAAAAAATGTGCATTTTTTAGTTATTCACAGACTTATCCACAATATCCACATGTTAAAAAGATATTACAAAATGTAAACTAAAACAGGTTAAATAATTTACATAAAAAATAATTTTGTAATATTAAAGACATATGTATGTAAAAAAACTGAAATAAATCATGGAAAAATACAAAAAAACAGAAAATATCATAAAAAATAAACAATTTGTGAATGCTATTTTGAAAAAAATAGAAAACTACTGTAATGCTGCTGTAATAAAAATGTAACAATAAGGTATTGAGATCTATAATTTATTGTAGTATAATGATTTATATAAAATAATAGGAGGAATAAATATGGAAGCAAAAATAACAGGGGATTCGTTACCAGTGGTAACATGTAAATTAGCAAAAGGAGAATCAGTATATACAGAAAGTGGCGGAATGAGCTGGATGGATAATGGAATTAAAATGTCAACAGGTACACATGGTGGTATTATGAAAGGTTTAGGAAGAGCATTAGCAGGAGAATCAATTTTCATGAATACATACACAGCAGAAGATGAAGGAGCAGAAATAGCATTTTCTTCATGTTTTCCAGGAGAAATACTAGAAATTGACTTAAAAGAAGGAGAAACAATTATAGCTCAAAAGAAAGCGTTTTTATGTGCAGAAAGTTCTGTAAATTTAGCAATGCATTTTAGAAAAAAATTAGGAGCTGGTTTCTTTGGAGGAGAAGGTTTCATAATGCAAAAAATAACAGGACCAGGAAAAGTATTTTTAGAAATAGATGGTGCTTGTGTTAAAAAAGAATTAGCAGCTGGAGAAAAAATGAGAGTAGACAATGGATATGTAGCAGCTATGACTCAAGATGTAGATTTAGATATTGAAACAGTATCTGGAGTTAAGAATATAGTTTTTGGAGGAGAAGGACTTTTTATAACAACATTAAAAGGACCAGGAACAGTTTGGTTACAATCTATGCCTATATCAAAATTATCAGCAGCACTATATATGGGACAACCAAAGTAATAATATAAATAGAAAATAGATATAAGTGAATATAAAAATATAAGAAAAAAATCAATGATAAATAATATTTGTTATTGATTTTTTTTTGTAAAAATGATAAAGTATAATATATAAAAATATTATAAATGCAGTGAAGAAGAAAAAATATCAAAGATTTATTTAAATAAGAGAGTTAACAAGTGGTGAGAGTTAATAGTAAATCTGATGTGGGGAGCTTTGGAGCATATTAAATAAAGAGGGTAATTAAAAATATTACCAAATAGGGTGGAACCGCGGAAATAGAACTTTCGTCCCTAGCTGTTAGCTAGAGAAGGAAGTTTTTTTGATACATTGATACATATAGCATGTTAGTTTCTAAGGCTTACAGGTATTCAATAATAAATATATAAGGAGGAAAAATTATGGCAGAAAAGACTATGGAAAAAATAGTTGCATTATGCAAATCAAGAGGATATATATATCCAGGTTCAGAAATTTATGGAGGATTATCAAATACATGGGACTATGGACCACTAGGGGTAGAATTGAAAAACAATATCAAAAAAGCTTGGATGAAAAAATTTGTACAAGAAAGCAAACATAATGTAGGTTTAGATGCAGCAATACTTATGAATCCACAAACTTGGGTAGCATCAGGGCACATTGGAGGTTTTTCAGATCCACTTATAGATTGTAAAGAATGTAAAACAAGACATAGAGCAGATAAACTGATAGAAGACTGGAGTCATGAAAATGGAAAAGACCAAATAGTAGATGGATGGTCAGATGAACAAATAATGGAGTACATTAGAGAAAATAATATTGTATGTCCAGATTGTGGGAAACTTAATTTTACAGACATTAGAAAATTTAATTTAATGTTTAAAACATTCCAAGGTGTTACAGAGGATTCAAAGTCAGAAATATATTTAAGACCAGAAACAGCACAAGGTATATTTGTTAATTTTAAAAATGTACTTCGTACAACAAGGAAAAAGATTCCAATGGGAATAGCACAAATAGGAAAAAGTTTTAGAAATGAAATAACACCAGGTAATTTCATATTTAGAGTTAGAGAATTTGAACAAATGGAACTTGAGTTCTTTTGCAAACCAGGAACAGATTTAGAATGGTTTGAATATTGGAGAGCATATTGTGAAAATTGGCTTATAGGATTAGGGATGAAAAAAGAAAATATGAGATTAAGAGATCATTCAAAAAAAGAATTATCTTTTTATAGTAAAGCAACTACAGATATAGAGTTTAAATTCCCATTTGGTTGGGGAGAATTATGGGGAATAGCAGATAGGACAGATTATGATTTAAAACAACATATGGAACACTCTAAAGAAGATTTTACATATTTGGATACAGAAACAAATGAAAGATATGTTCCATATTGTATAGAGCCTTCACTTGGAGTGGAAAGAACAGTATTGTCATTTTTATGTAATGCATATGAGGAAGAAGAAATTGCAGAAGGTGATACAAGAACAGTTTTAAAACTTCATCCAGCACTTGCACCATATAAAGTAGCAGTACTTCCATTATCAAAAAAATTAAGTGATAAAGCAGGAGACATATATGAAAAATTATCTAAAAAGTTTATGTGTGATTATGATGAAGCAGGAAGCATAGGAAAACGTTATAGAAGAGAAGATGAAATAGGAACACCATATTGTATAACAATAGATTTTGATACTTTAGAAGATGAATCAGTAACAATAAGAGATAGAGATACAATGAGTCAGATAAGAGTTAAAATAGATGAAGTAGAAAAATGGATAGAAGAAAAAATAGAATTCTAAAATTTGTAATATTGTTTTTAAATTAAAGTAAGATATATATATTTAAGTATATATAAAGGGGAATACAAATGAATAATATAAAAGGAAATAAAGGAAAAAGTATGATAATTATTGTACTAGCTATAATTATCATACTGTCAGCTATTGTATTAACTTTAAAAATGACAGGAATAATAAAACCAGCACCAAAAACATATAACAGAAATAATATTTCAACAAGTCAAGAGGATGAAGTAACTGAAGGAAAGAGTAAATATGATATAGATAATGAGATCAAGGATGATTCTATTTCTAAAATTAGCAAAAATCATAATATAATTATTATAGTAGGTTTTTTTGTAGGTTTCTTAGTAATTAATATAGGGATATGCAAACTATATAATAAATTAGGTATGCCAAAATATATTTTGATATTTAATTTACTATGGCCAATATTAGCTATACCAATAAATATATTTTTAGTACCAGTAATTGTAGGGGTATTTATAAATCCATCTTTGTTGATATTAATAATGTTTCTATTACTAGTATTTATAATATTAGAAGTAATTTCACTAAGATATTATTTTAAAGGAGTGGGGATGTCAGGAAATTGGGGATTTCTTCCAATTGTTTCAATATTATCATCTCAAGTTGGAAATTTAGTTGCAATAATAGATGGTGGAATCTTAAGTGGTCTTATATCATTAGTAGGAACAACAACATTTTTTATTGCATATGTAATTTCAAACATCAAATTAGGGCAACTTTTTAATAAAGGATCAGGGTTTACTTTAGGGCTAGTTTTATTACCATTTATATTCCAACCAATACTTGGGTACAAAAAAGATACTTTACAATAAGTCATAAAATCTACATAATTTAACAAAACCTCTTTACTTTTTAAGTGGTTTTGTATATAATATTTTCGTGGCTGAAAACAGTTGAGTTTTCAGATATAAAAGTTTTTATTTATAAATTTAAATATATAATATAAGGAGGATTTATTTATGAGTCAAAAATATGTATACCTTTTTAAAGAAGGTAGTGCAAAAATGAAAGAATTATTAGGAGGAAAAGGTGCTAACTTAGCAGATATGACAAGCTTAGGATTACCAATTCCGCAAGGTTTTACAATTACAACAGAAAGTTGTAATAAATATTATGAAGATGGTAAAACTATTTCAAAAGAAATAGAAGATGAAATATTTGAAAACCTAGAAAAATTAGAAGAAATTACAGGTAAAAAATTAGGAGATGTTAATAATCCATTATTAGTTTCTGTAAGATCTGGATCAAGAGCTTCAATGCCAGGTATGATGGATACAATATTAAACTTAGGTATGAATGATGAAGTATTAGAAGCAATGGCTGCAAAAAACAAAAGATTTGCATATGATAGCTATAGAAGATTTATACAAATGTATTCAGATGTTGTTATGGAAATTGGTAAATCATTCTTTGAAGAAAAAATCGATGCTTTAAAAGAAGAAAAAGGTGTGGAATTAGACACTGACTTAACAGCAGAAGATTTAGGAGAATTAGTAAATAGATTTAAAGCTATATATAAAGAAAAAATGGGAGAAGATTTCCCACAAGATCCAAAAGTACAATTAATGGGAGCAACAAAAGCAGTTTTCAGAAGTTGGGATAATCCAAGAGCTATAACATATAGAAGATTAAATGACATACCAGGAAGCTGGGGAACAGCTGTTAACATTCAAGAAATGGTTTTCGGAAATATGGGAGATGATTGTGGTACAGGTGTTGCATTTACAAGAAACCCATCTACAGGAGAAAACAAAGTATTTGGTGAATATTTAATGAATGCACAAGGTGAAGATGTTGTTGCAGGTATAAGAACACCAAATCCAATGGAAACATTAGAAGATGTTAATAAAGAAGCATATGATGAATTTATGGCAATAGCTGATAAATTAGAAAAACATTACAAAGATATGCAAGATATGGAATTTACAATTGAATCAGGAAAATTATTCATTCTTCAAACAAGAAATGGAAAAAGAACAGCAGATGCAGCATTACAAACAGCAGTTGATTTTGTAAATGAAGGTATGATAGATGAAAAAGAAGCAGTTTTAAGAGTAGACCCAAAACAATTAGATGAATTATTACATCCAAATTTTGATGTTGAAAGTTTAAAAGCAGCTAAACCAGTTACAAAAGGATTACCAGCATCACCAGGTGCAGCAGCAGGTAAAGTAGTATTTACTGCAGAAAGAGCTGTAGAAATGTCAGAAGCAGGAGAAAAAGAATTAATCTTAGTAAGATTAGAAACATCTCCAGAAGATATTGAAGGTATGGTAGTATGTAGAGGTATATTAACAGTAAGAGGTGGAATGACATCACATGCAGCAGTTGTAGCTAGAGGAATGGGAACATGTTGTGTAGCAGGATGTGGAGACATTACTGTAAATGAAGAAGAAAAATATTTCACATTAGCTGATGGAACAAAATTAGTAGAAGGAGATTACATATCTCTTGATGGATCTACAGGTAATGTATATACAGAAAAAATAAAAACAGTAGAAGCATCTGTATCAGGAAACTTTGCTAAATTAATGGCATGGGCTGATGAATATAGACAAATGGAAGTAAGAACTAATGCAGATACTCCAAAAGATGCTAAACAAGCATATGAATTTGGAGCAGAAGGTATAGGTCTTTGTAGAACAGAGCATATGTTCTTTGAAGCTGATAGAATAATGGCAATCAGAGAAATGATTGTTTCTAAAACAGCAGAACAAAGAGAAAAAGCTTTAGCAAAAATTCTTCCAATGCAAAGAGGAGATTTTGAAGGATTATATAGAGAAATGAAAGGTTATCCAGTAACTATCCGTTTCTTAGATCCACCATTACATGAGTTTGTACCTCATACTGATGAAGAAATAAAAACTTTAGCATCAGAAATGAATATGGATTTCACAGAATTAAAAAATATAGTTGAAGGATTACATGAATTTAATCCAATGATGGGACACCGTGGTTGTCGTTTAGCAGTAACATATCCTGAAATTGCAGCAATGCAAACAAGAGCAGTTATTGAAGCAGCAATTAATGTAAATAAAGAAGGATTAAATGTTATTCCAGAAATAATGATACCACTTGTTGGGGAAATAAAAGAATTAAAATATGTAAAAGATATTGTTACTAAAACAGCAGATGAAGTAATAAAAGAAGCTGGAGTAGAATTAAAATACTTAGTAGGAACAATGATTGAAATTCCTAGAGCAGCATTAACAGCAGATGAAATAGCAAAAGAAGCTGAATTCTTCTCATTTGGAACAAATGATTTAACTCAAATGACATTTGGTTTCAGTCGTGATGATGCTGGTAAATTCTTAGCAGATTACTATGAGAAAAAAATATATGAATCAGATCCATTTGCAAGAATAGATCAAAATGGTGTTGGTAAACTTGTAGATATGGCAGCAAAACTTGGAAGACAAGCAAGACCAGATATTAAACTTGGAATATGTGGAGAACATGGTGGAGATCCATCTTCAGTAGAGTTCTGTCATAACACAGGATTAAAATATGTATCTTGTTCACCATTTAGAGTGCCAATAGCAAAACTTGCAGCAGCACAAGCAGCAATTAAAAATCCAAGAAGCTAATGAAAGTAATACTTTTAAATAAACTATAATTTGGAAAATAGATTTATATAAAGAAGGACCACTCAAAAAGGAGTGGTCTTTTTTCAATACTTTTATAAAAAAATTATCGAAAAAATATATTGTGTTTATAATCAAATTTATAGAAGTATTTTATACTATATTTTAAGTTTTATTGAAAATTCCTTGAAATAAAAAAGTGAAAATGATATTATTTGTATATGAATAAAACAAAAGAAAAGGAATGAAAACAAATGACAAACCTTGTAACTGTTGAGGCTGTAACACACACACACACACACACACACACACAGGTATTATATTAAATAAAGAATTAAAACAAGCTATAATAAATAGCTTTATAATGTTATTTGAAAATACAGGAAAATTATGTAAAAAATAATATTCGTGTATTTTAATATATATATATAAGAAATTAATATGAGAAAAGGGGTAAAAGAATGATGGACTATAGAAAGCAAAAAGGTATTACTTTGATAGCACTTGTTATTACCATAATAGTGTTATTGATACTAGCAGGAGTAACTATAAGTGTAATAGTTGGAGAAGAAGGAATACTTGGTAGAGCCATATTTGCAGTAAAAAAAACAGATATAGAAGCTATAAAAGAAAAAATACAATTAGTAGCAACAGGAAGACTGATAGATAGAGAAGAAATAGATGCAGAATATTTAGAAAGTAACTTACCAAATCATACAGTGATGGGCGGAGATGAATCTAATCTGTTAGAAATATATAGGAATGATAAATCAGAACATATATTTATAGTTAATACAGATACATATGAAGTAATATATAAGGGAGAATATGTAGCAGAAAAACCAAAGCTAGGAGTTATAACACCAAAAGGAGAAGGGGCAACAGATCCTGTAATAACTGCAGATTGTGGTGTAATTGAAATAGCATGGGTGGATAAAAATAATAATGTAATAAGTAATCCAATAGCTCCTAAATTAATGAATATGGAGAAAGTAACATGGGATGGAACAAATGAAACATCAACAGGGGATTGGTATAATTATAGCCAAAACAGATGGGCAAATGCAAAAAACAGTGATGGTAGCTATTTTGTATGGATACCAAGATATGCATATAAGATAATATATTTTGATACAAATGAGAATAAAGATAGATATTTAGCAGATAAAACAAGCACAGCAGGAATAGTAGCATATTATACAAAAGATGGAAAGATAAATGCACAACAAAATAAAGTTATAAGAAAAGCAGATGAAGGAATACAATCACCAGTTACAAAAGGATATACAGACTACATTGTACATCCAGCCTTCTTAGGAACAGGAACAGAAAACATAGGAGGAGGATTTGGAAAAGATAATAAAGGAATATCAGGAATTTGGGTAGCAAAGTATGAAATGTGTAGAGAAGAATCATCAAATAGTGGTGTAACATGGTCAATACCACAATATCCATCAGGAGATTATGCAACAACAAATGCAGGGTCAGCTTCATATATAAGAGCAGTAAGTAAACCAGGAAGATATAGTTGGAGACAAATTAATGTAGCAAATATGTATGAAAACTCATATCATTATGATAGAGATAAAGATAGTCATTTAATAAAAAATAGTGAGTGGGGAGCAATAACATACTTAGCACATAGTAAATATGGAATAAATACAGCAAAAATTGTAAGTAATAGTGAAAATTATTATACAGGAGGAGGAGAAGGAGAAGCATATAAAATAAATATAAATCAAAGTAGTACAGGAAATATATATGGAGTATATGACTTAGGAGGAGGTTCATATGAGTATGTTGCAGCATTTGATAAAGCACATGATGGTACAAGATATTCGAATGTATCAGATAAAAGTGAAACAGGAAAACATTTTGCAAGCAAAGAAGGAAGCAGTACAAAATATGTAACAGGATATAGAAGTGAAGATAGTGCAAATGGGAAAAGAAGTGTATCAATAACAGGAGATGGGTATATAGAAGTATGGAAACAAGGAGAAATAATGTGGTTTGGTGCTATTTGTTCAAGCGTAAACAATAGTTCGACTTATAATAGACCATATTACATTCGTGGTCGGATCAGTGAGTGAAGATGAAAAGTATAGAGGAATGTATAGTATACTTTGTGATGTTGGGATACCATATATTAGTAGAGCTTTTCGTATAACTTTGGCTCCTGAAAATTAGAATAAAGAAATAGTGTAAATAATTTACAGAAAAAATATGTATAATTCAATAATAAAATTTGTATTTGAAATAAAAAGGTTAAATAAGCTATGGTAGATAATGCTAATATATATACAAATTGAAGTAGAAAAGGAGTAGAAGAATGATGAACTATAGAAAGAAAGAAGGTATTACATTAATAGCTCTTGTTATTACCATAATAGTTCTATTAATACTAGCAGGAGTTGCAATTAATATGATAACAAGTGAGGGATTAGCAGATGATGTTATAAGCTTTCGTATAGTATTAACTCCATAGTGTTTAAATGTTTTAAGAAAAATAATAAAAAATAGGGAAATATAAAGCTATCTATAAATGGGTAGCTTTATATTTTGGTGAAAAATATGGAATTATTACAAGATATATGATATAAATACAATAATAAGACCTATAGTAGAAATAGGATATAGAAAAAATAAGGGGGATAAGAAATGGGAATAGCATCATTAGTTTTAGGATTAGTGTCAGTAATATTAGGAATGATTCCAATTGTTGGATATATAATGATAATACCAGCAATAATAGGTTTGATATTAGGGATAATAGCTATTGTAAAGAAAAATAGAAAAGGATTAGGTATTACAGGAGTAGTTTTAAATATAATATTTTTTATAATAATTATTATATATTCAATTATTTTTGTAATTGCAGTTAATGATTATGATTCTGAAAAAAGTGTTACAAGATCAGAAACTACAGAATTAGTAGAAGATCCATCTGAAATAAGTAAAACTTTTGGAACATACAATATACCAGAAGATTGGAAAGAATCTAAAGAATTATCATATAACAAAAAATATTTTTACATAAAAGAAGGAACAGATATGAGTAAGCCTACAAGTAATATTTCTATAGAAATGGGTACTAATAGATACCCAAAAAGTAATCATATAGAATTTAGACAATCTATACAAGCTCAACTTATGATGCAAACAAGTGATTCGGAAAACATAAGTGCTATAGAAGGATTAGGAAAAAATACAGAAAATGGTGATATTTTATATGTCTTTACAATAAAAGAAGAAACAAAAAATATTACAACTAGACAGTACTATATAGTAGGGGATTATAAATATATATTAGTACATGAAACTGATTATAATGATAGTAATATACAAGATGTTAGTGAAGTTGCAGAAAAAATAGTAAATAGTTTTAAATGGAAATAAAATGTTGATTAAAAGTATTAATAAATGGAGTTTATATGGAACAAGTATTAGAAAAAGAAAAAAAGGAAAAAATTAATAAGGAAAAAAAAGAAGAAACAAAAATAAATAAAACTAAAGGATTAAGTTTTTATATATGTTGCTTTTTTATATATTGTGTAATAGGTTGGATATATGAAGTTACATGGGAAGCAGCTATAGGGAATGGTTTTGTAAATAGAGGTTTTTTAAATGGTTGTTATTTACCTATATATGGGTTTGGAACAATAATCCTGTATTTCATACTAAACAAATTAATGAAAAAGAAAATAAAATTAGGGAATATTAATATTACTCCAATAATTGTATTTTTAGCAGTTATAGTTATGGTATCTACAATTGAGTATGTATCTAGTTTTGCAATGGAAAGTATATTTAATAAAAGATGGTGGGATTACAGTTATGATATATTAAATATAAATGGTAGAGTTTCTTTAAGAAATAGTTCTATTCTATCAGCTGGTGCAATGCTGTTCTTATATGGCATAGAACCATTATTAAGAAAGTTGTTTTCAAAATTCAAACAAAATATATTAAAAAATTTAGCAATTGTAATTACAAGTGTTATGATAATAGATTTATTTGTTACTATTATTAGATATTTAATTAAATAAAATTAAAAAGTATAACAAAATATATAAATTAAGAAGGTTTAATATGAATATAGATAAAATAAGAAAAGGAATAGAAAAAAGTAAAATAGAAGAAATTATATATTTTGAAGAAGTTGATTCTACAAATGATATAGCAAAAAAAGAAAATATTACAAAAACATCATTAATAATTACAGATAATCAAATAAAGGGAAGAGGAACAGGCAATAATAAATGGCAAGGTTCTAAAAAGAATATTACTATGACGATAGTTAGTATACCTAATTGTAAAATTTCTGATTTAGATACATTTACTATAAAAGTAGGAGAAAAAATAAAAGAAGTAATAAAAGAAAAATATGATATTGAATTAGTTGTTAAATATCCTAATGATTTATTATTAAACAATAGAAAAATATGTGGAATATTAACAGAGTCCATATTAAGAGGAGAAGTTGTTAAAAAATTAATAATAGGAATAGGGTTTAATGTAAATGAAGAATTTATTCAAAGTGATATAAAAAATATTGCCACATCATTAAAAATAGAAACAAAAAAAGAATATATAATAGAAGAAGTTCTTTGTAATATATGTAATGGAATTATTGAAATAATATAAAAAAACACAAAGATTTAATATGAAAAAATAATAAAAACTATAGAAATTTAGATGAAAATTTCTATAGTTTTTTATTGTAGTTTTTTAGTGTTTTTCAGCATATTGAGCAGATATTCTGACCAGTCAGACTAATGAAAAAAACATGATTATATAATATAAATTAACATATATAAATAGAAAAATAAAAAGTGAGGAAATAAAAAATGAAAATAGGATTTGTTTTTCCAGGACAAGGATCACAGTACATAGATATGGGAAAAGATTTTTATGAAAAATATATTGAAGCAAGACAGGTATATGATAAAGCTGAAAAGAAATTAAAAACAGATATAAAAAAATTATGTTTTGAAGAAGAAGGTCAATTAAATAATATGCAGCTTGCAATATATATTACTGAAATGGCGATTTTAGAAGTAGTTAAAACAAAAAATATAAAAGCAGAATATGTAGCAGGGCTGAGTTTAGGAGAGTATGCAGCAATTACATATGCAGAAATGATTGATTTGGATAAGGGAATATCTTTAGTTGAAAAAAGAGCAACATATATGAAAGAAGAAATAGAGCCAGGAGAATATAAAATGATGGCTGTTATGGGACTAGAAGATGAAAAAGTAATAGATATATGTGAGAAAATACCAGGATTTATAGTTCCAGTAAATTTTAATTGCCCAGGACAGGTAGTTGTATCAGGAGATAGTGATATAGTAGAAAAATCATTAGAAATTTTTAAAGAAAATGGAGCTAAAAGAGTAATACCTTTAAATGTAAAATCAGCATTTCATACTTCTAAATTAGAAAAAGCAAAAGAAAAGTTATATGAAGAATTAAAAAATGTAACAATAAATGAAGGAAAATATGAAGTATATAAAAATATTGATGGTGCTAAATATATAAAAACAGATGATGTAAGAAAGATTTTATCTAACCATATTGTATCACCAGTATATTTTAGTAAAAGCATTAAAAACATGATTGAAGAGGGTGTAGATACATTTATAGAAATTGGTCCAGGTAAAACATTATCAGGTTTTATAAAAAAAGTTAGTAAAGATGTAAAAGTAATAAACATTAATAAAGTAGAAGATTTAGAAAAATTGGAGGAGATCATATGTTAAAAGGTAAAGTATCAATAGTTACAGGAGGATCAAGAGGAATAGGAAAAGAGATCGCAAAAGAATTATCTAAAAACGGAAGCAATATAATATTAAATTATAGAAATTATTCAAAAGATTTAGATGAAACAAAAAAAGAAATAGAAGATAATGGTGTTGAATGTATGTTAATAGAATGTGATGTGTCAAATTTTGAATCATGCAAGTTAATGATAGATAAGGTTATAGAAAAATATGGTCAAATAGATATATTGATAAATAATGCAGGTATAACTAAAGATAATCTTATTGCAAGAATGAGTAAAGAAGAATTTGAAGATGTAATAGATATAAATTTAAAAGGAACATTTAATGTAACAAAACAAGTAGTACCATACATGATGAAAAAAAGAATAGGAAGAATTATTAATATATCCTCAGTTGTTGGTGTAGTAGGTAATGCTGGTCAATCAAATTATGCAGCATCTAAAGCAGGAATAATTGGTTTTACAAAAAGTCTTGCAAAAGAATTAGCTAGCAGAAATATATTAGTAAATGCAATAGCACCAGGTTTTATAAAAACAGATATGACAGAGGTATTATCAGATAAAACAAAAGAAATGATAGAAGGAAATATACCATTAAAAAGATTAGGAGAAAAATCAGATATAGCAAAAGTAGTTAAATTTTTAGTAAGTGAAGATAGTAGTTATATTACAGGTCAAGTAATAAATGTAGATGGTGGAATGGTAATATAATTTTGAAAAGGAGAAGAAAAAATGGAAAGAAGAGTAGTAGTAACAGGATTAGGAGCAATAACTCCTATTGGTAATACAACAGAAGAATTTTGGGATTCATTAAAAGAAGGTAAATGTGGAGTAGATGAAATAACATTATTTGATACTACAGGATATAAAGTTAAAAATGCAGCAGAAGTTAAAAATATTAATTTTGAAGATTATTATAATAAAAAGGAAATTAGAAGATTAGATAGAAATGTAATATTTTCTTTAATAGCAACAAAAGAAGCAATTAAAGATGCAAATATAGATTTGAAAAGTGAAACAAATACTATTAATCCAGAAAGAGTAGGAGTAGTTGTAAGCTCTGGTATAGGAGGAATTATAACTATACAAGATCAATGTAAGGTTCTAAATGAAAAAGGTCCAGATAGAATTTCACCATTTTTTATACCAATGTCTATATCAAATATGCCAGCAGGAAATATATCTATAGAAACTGGAGCAAAAGGTGAAAGCTTAGCTATTATAACAGCATGTGCAAGTTCAACTAATTCAATAGGAGAAAGTTATAGAATAATTAAAAATGGATATCAAGATGTGGTAATAACTGGAGGATGTGAAGCAGCAATTACAGAAATTTCTATTGGAGGATTTGCACAAATGAGAGCATTATCCACAAATATTGATAAAAATAGAGCTAGTATACCATTTGATAAACAAAGAGATGGATTTGTAATGGGAGAAGGTTCAGGTGTTTTAATATTAGAAGATTTAGAACATGCACAAAAAAGAAGAGCAAAAATATATGCTGAAATAGTAGGATATAGTGCAACATCAGATGCATATCATATCACAGCACCAGCAGAAACAGGAGAAGGAGCAAAAAGAGCAATGGCGAATGCAGTAGCAGAAGCAAAAATAGAAGCAAAAGATATTACTTATATAAATGCTCATGGTACATCAACTCCTATGAATGACAAAATAGAAACAAATGCAATTAAATCATTATTAGGAGAAGATGCAAAAAAAGCATGTATAAGTTCTACTAAATCAATGACAGGACATTTGTTAGGTGCATCAGGAGCAGTTGAAGCAATTGCTTGTATAAAATCAATAGAAAATGATTATATACCTGCAACAATAAATTATAAAGAAGAAGATCCAGAATGTGATTTGAACTATGTTCCAAATAAAAGTATATCTAAAAAAGTTAAATATGCAATGTCAAATTCACTTGGGTTTGGAGGACATAATAGTTCAATTATATTTAAAAAATATGAGAAATAAATAAAGAAAAGGAGAATTAATATGGAATATGAAAATATTAAAAATATAATAAATGATATGGAAAATTCAAAATTAGAATCTTTAGATATTGAATTTTCAGATGGAACAAAAATTAGTATGAAAAAAAATCAAAATAATAATATTAATAGTAATTCTAATGATGCTAGTATAAATGCTAATAATATTCCAGAGGTTAAAATAGTAGAAAATAAGAAAGAAGAAAATCAAAATATAGAAAACAAAGATTGTCAAAAAGAAGAAGGAAATATAGTGAAATCACCTATGGTAGGAACATTTTATGCATCAGCAACACCAAATCATCCAGCTTTTGTCAAAGTAGGACAAAAAGTTAAAAAAGGAGAAATTCTTTGCATAATAGAGGCAATGAAGTTGATGAATGAAATAGAAAGTGAATATGATGGAGAGGTTGTAGAAATCTTAGTACAAAATGAAGAAATGGTGGATTATAACAAACCATTATTTAGAATAAAATAATATGAAAGATATAAATGAAAGATATAAAAAAATATAAAAAGGAGATTATAGATATGTTAAATATTAAAGAAATAATGGATATCATACCACATAGATATCCTATGCTATTAATAGATAAAGTAGATGAACTAGTGCCAGGAGAAAGTGCAGTTGGATATAAAAATATAACAATAAACGAAAATTTCTTTTGTGGACATTTTCCAGAAGAACCTGTTATGCCAGGAGTGCTTATTATAGAAGCATTAGCTCAAACAGGTGCAGTAGCAATATTGTCTTTAGAAGAATATAAAGGGAAAATTGCATATTTTGCAGGTATAAATAATGTTAAATTTAAAAGAAAAGTAATACCTGGAGATGTTTTGAAATTAGAAGTAGAAATTATAAAAAGAAAAGGACCAATTGGAGTAGGAAATGCAGTAGCAACTGTAAATGGTGAAATAGCAGCTAAAGGAGAATTAACATTTGCAATTGGAAATGGAGAGGTTTAAATGTTAAAAAAAATATTAATAGCAAATAGAGGAGAAGTTGCTGTTAGGATAATAAGAGCATGTAAAGAGATGCGGAATAAAAACAGTAGCTGTATATTCAGAAGCAGATAAAGAAGCTATTCATACAAAAATTGCTGATGAAGCTTTCTGTATTGGTGCAGCACCTGCAAATAAAAGTTATTTAAATATGAAAAATATTATAGAAATAGCATGTATTACAGATGTGTGTGGAATTCATCCTGGTTTTGGATTTTTATCTGAAAACAGTAGGTTTGCAAAAATTTGTGAAGAAATTGATATAAAATTTATTGGACCAAATTATAAAATTATGGAACTTATGGGGAATAAATCAAATGCCAGAGAAACCATGAAAAAAGCAGGTATTCCAATTATTCCAGGTTCAGAAGGAACAATTGAAACATATAAAGAAGCAAAAATTTGTGCAAATGAAATTGGATACCCTGTTATGTTAAAAGCCTCAAGTGGAGGAGGAGGAAAAGGTATTAGAATTTGCAATAATGAAGAAGAATTAAAATCTTTTTATGATATTGTAAAGAGTGAATCTAAAGCTGCTTTTGGTGATGATAGTATATATTTAGAAAAAGTAATACAAAATCCAAGACATATAGAATTTCAAATATTAGCAGATGAACAAGGTAATGTAATTCATTTAGGAGAAAGAGATTGTTCAGTACAAAGAAGAAATCAAAAAGTTTTGGAAGAAACACCATCAACAATAATTACAGAGAGCCTTAGAAAAGAAATGGGTAAAGCAGTAGTAAATGCAGTAAAAGCCATAGGGTATACAAATGCAGGGACAATTGAATTTTTAGTAGATAAACATGGAAAATATTATTTTATGGAAATGAATACAAGACTTCAAGTAGAGCATCCAATAACTGAAGAAATAACAGGAATAGATATAGTAAAAGAACAAATAAAAATAGCAAGTGGAGAAAATTTAAAGTATAAGCAATCTAAAGTGAATTTCTCAGGTCATAGTATGGAATGTAGAATAAATGCGGAAGATCCAACTAATAAATTTATGCCTTCACCTGGGGAAATAACTAAACTAATATTACCAGGAGGAAAAGGTATTAGAATAGAAAGTAGTATATATCAAAACTACATTGTTCCAACAACATATGATCCAATGATAGCTAAGATTATAGTTCATACATCAGATAGAAAATCAAGTATAGAAAAAATGAAACAAGCAATAAGTGAAATAGTTATAGAAGGAATACACACAAATAAAGATTTTTTAATACAGATATTAGAAAATAAGAATTTTTGTGATGGAGAATTTGATACATCTTTTATAGAAAAAGAATTTAAAATGTAGAAAAGGAGGGGAAATGGATTATGGCAATATCAAAATCAGATAAGTTAATAGGAAAATGGGTTAAATGTGATAAATGTGGAGAAACACTTTATCTTGAAGATGTTCATTTAAACTATAGTAAATGTTTAAATTGTAATAATCATTTCAGAATATCAGCAAGACGTAGAATTAAAACTATTATTGATGAAGGAACATTTGAAGAATTTAATTCAAATATGGAAGTTAATGATCCATTAAATTTTCCTGGATATATAAAAAAAGTAGAAGGCATAAGAAAGATGACAAAGATAAATGAATCAGTTACAACTGGTATAGGAGAAATTGAAAAACAAAAAGTAGTTATAGCAGTAATGGATAGTAATTTCCTAATGGGAAGTATGGGGACAATTACAGGAGAAAAAATAACTGTAGCAATAGAAAAATCGATTGAGATGAAACTTCCATTAATAATATTTTGTGTTTCTGGAGGAGCAAGAATGCAAGAAGGTATATTATCTTTGATGCAAATGGCGAAAACTTCAGCAGCAATAGAAAATCACAATAAGGCAGGATTATTATATATTTCAGTATTAACTGATCCAACAACAGGAGGAGTAACAGCAAGCTTTGCAAGTCTTGGAGATTATATATTGGCTGAGCCAGATGCACTTATAGGGTTTGCAGGACCAAGAGTAATACAACAAACAATTAATGATAAATTACCAGAAGGATTTCAAACATCAGAATTTTTATTAGAACATGGATTTGTAGATAAAGTAGTTGATAGAAAAGATATGAAAAAAGTATTGTCTCATATTATAAAACTACATATGGGGGTGAAATCTTGAATATTTGGGAAAAAGTAGAATTATCAAGAATGCAAGAGAGACCTACTAGTCTTGAATATATAGAAAATATATTTGATGATTTCATTGAATTTCATGGTGATCGTAATTATAGAGAAGATAAGGCTATAATATGTGGAATTGCATTTTTAGAAAATATACCTGTAACTATAATAGGTGAACAAAAGGGAAAAACAACAAAGGATAATATAAACAGAAATTTTGGAATGCCACATCCAGAAGGATATAGAAAAGCATTAAGATTTATGAAACAAGCAGAAAAATTCAAAAGACCAATTATAACATTTATAGATACACCTGGTGCATATCCAGGAATAGGAGCTGAGGAAAGAGGCCAAGGAGAAGCTATTGCTAAAAATTTAATGGAGATGTCAAGTTTAAAAGTTCCAATAATAGCAATTGTTATTGGAGAAGGATCTTCACGGAGGAGCATTGGCAGTTGGAGTAGGAGATAAAATATTAATGTTAGAAAATTCTATATATTCTATTTTATCACCTGAAGGATTTGCAACTATTTTATGGAAAGATGCATCTAAGAAAAAAGAAGCTGCTGAGATTATGAAATTAACAGCACAAGATTTAAAACAGTTAAAAATAGTTGATAAAATAATAAAAGAACCAAAAGGAGGAGCACATACAGATGTAGAAAAAATGTCTAGACAAATTAAAGTAGATATTTTAAAAGAATTAAATAAATTATTACAAATAGAAGAAAATAATTTAGTAAAAAATAGATATAAAAAATATAGAGCATTTTAAATATAAAAATTGATTTTTTATAAATTAAAGTGTAGAATTGTATAAATAATGTATAAGATTTAAAATACATAGAAAGTGAGATATTAAATGATTTTAAAAGATAAAAATGTTTTGATTATGGGAATTAGAAATAAATGGTCTATTGCATGGGGAGCAGCTAAAAGTGCATATGAACAAGGAGCAAATGTTATATTTACTTATCACCCATCAGAAGATGAAGAAAAAATGAAAAAACTTATATCTGAAATTCCAAATAGCAAAGCATATAAATGTGATGTTAGTTATGATGAAAATATAGAAAAACTATTTGAAGATATAAAAAAAGATTATGGATATTTAGATGGTGTTTTACATAGTATAGCTCATGCGAATACAGAAGATTTAAGAGGAGAATTTATTAATACTTCAAAAGAAGGATATAGTCATGCAATAGATGTTTCAGCATATTCATTTATAGGTACATGTAGATATGCAAAAGAAGTTTTAAAAGAAGGATCAAGTATTACTACATTTACCTATTATGGAAGTCAAAAAGTTTTTGAAGGATATAATGTTATGGGAGCTGCAAAAGCTGCATTAGAGTGTAATGTTAGATATTTAAGTAATGATCTTGGTAAGAAAAACATAAGAGTAAATGCTATATCAGCAGGGCCAATAAAAACATTATCAGCAAAAGGAATTAAAGATTTTAGTGATATATTAAAAGTAGTAGAACAAAGAGCACCACTTGGTCAAAATGTAACAATAAAACAAGTAGGTGATACAAATACATTTCTATTAAGTCCACTTTCTAGTGGTATTACAGGTCAAGTCATTTATGTAGATAATGGTTTTGAAGTAATGGGAATATAATTGATTTTATAGTAAAGAAGAGGAGAAAATTTATGAAAGTAGAACAATCGAAAAGGTTATATGAAATTGAAAAAATAAAAGATATTAAGGAAATGTTAAATAGGTCATCAAAGCTTTATAAAAATAATATTGCATTTAAGTATAAAGAAGAAAATGAATTAATTGAGATTACATATGGAAAATTACAAGAAGATGTAGATAAATTAGGAACAGCATTAATGAACATGGGATTAAAAGATAAAAAAATTGCTATAATAGGAGAAAATAGTTATAGCTGGTGTGTAGCTTATCTAGCAACTGTTTGTGGTTTAGGTATAGTAGTTCCAATAGATAAAGCTCTTCCTATTAATGAAATACAAAATATAGTTGAAAAAAGTAAATCAGAAGCAATATTTTTTGATAATAAATATATAGAAAAAATGAGTGAAATTAAAAATGAAAGCAATACATTAAAGCATTTAGTTTGTTTTAAAGATATTGAAAATTCAAATAATAAAGATATAATTGAATATGAAAAACTTATAAAAAAAGGTGAAGAATTATTAGAAAAAAATGATAATTCATATATGGATCTAGAAGTAAATGAAAATGAAATGAGAATAATACTTTTCACATCTGGTACAACTTCTAATTCTAAAGGGGTAATGTTATCACATAAAAATATTTGTTCTAATATTATGGGGTTAGCAGAATGCTTAAAATATGAACAAGATGATATATTATTATCATTTTTACCAATACATCATACATTTGAATCTACAGTAACTTTTTTAGCAGGATTATATAATGGTTCAAGTATTGCCCTATGTAAAGGACTTAGATATATTATTCCTAGCTTGTTAGAATATAAAATCACTATATTTGTAACAGTTCCATTAGTTTTAGAAAACTTATATAAAAAAGTACTTCAACAAATTGACGAATCAGGAGGAAAATATACAGGTAAACAAATAATAAATTCAATAGCTCCAAATTTAAGATTGACTTTAGTAGGAGCAGCACCTCTTAGTAAAGAGGCAATTGTAGGATTAAGAAGTTTTGGAATTGATGTACATCAGGGATATGGATTAACAGAAACATCTCCAATATTATCATTAGAAACAGATGACAGAAAAAGAGCAGGATCTATAGGAGTTAGTCTTCCAGAGGTAGAAATTGAAATTGATAATCCAGATGAAGAAGGACTAGGAGAAATTAAAGCAAAAGGTACTAATGTTATGCTTGGATATTATGAAGATGAAGAAGAAACAAAAAAAGTTCTAAAAGACAATTGGTTTTATACAGGTGATTTAGGATATGTTGATGAAGATGGGTTCTTATTTATTTCTGGAAGAAAGAAAAATGTTATAGTATTGAAAAATGGTAAAAACATTTTTCCAGAAGAAATAGAAAACTTGATTAATTCAAACCCATATGTGTCAGAATCTTTTGTACATAGCAAAATTGCTAAAAATGGTGATGTAAAAATATGTGCAAAAATAGTATATAACAAAGAAATACTTGAAGAAAAATATAAAGGTATAAAAGAAGAAGAGATAATTGAAATGATGGTAGAACATAAAAAGAATATAAATCAAACTCTTCCACTATATAAATATATTAGAGATATAGAAGTAACAGATACACCATTATCTAAAACTACTACAGGAAAAATAAAAAGATATGACCAAAAAATATAATTTTAAATATAACTAAGTTAAACTATAATATATTTAAATATATCATAGTTTAAGAATAAAGTAATAACAAAAAAGAACTAAGAAATTAAAATTCAAATTTCTTAGTTCTTCTTTTATTGTAATTCAGATATTTTAGTTATTGCAACATAAATATCAGATATTCTATACCAAGTGGCAAAATCTACAATGCCTGTAGTTGGAAGATTAAAGATACTTTGAAAAGTTTCAACTGCACTTCTTGTTTCAGGACCAAAAACACCATCAACTCTAATTTTATTGATTAAAGGGTAATTATTTGAAATTGCATTTAATTGTTCCTGAATTGTTCTAACAGCAGGACCAGTTGAACCTGTTTGTAAATTTATTCCTGGAAAAGAAGAAGGCACTCCTGAAACTTTTTCAGCATTCATAAGGTATATATCTTGGCCATAGAAATTTTTCAATATATCAATAGCATTATAACCTTGATCACCAAGGTTTTTAGATCCCCATTGTGTCATCCAACCAGGACAGCTAACTCTTTGACCATCACAATATTGTGAGAAAAGAGGTTGTCGAATACCAGGCCTAGTAATATATGTATTAAAAATGTTATCTACAATAACTGAAATTTCATTAAAAATATTTCTACCATAGCTAAAAGCATGATCAAATGCTGTTGAGGATGTAATAGTAAAATCATAGCCTTTACCTCTATACCATTCAGTATAAACTCTATTTAATGTAAAAGAGATTATAGCTAATATGTTTGATTTGATAGTTTCTTCTGGCCAATTAGAATATATTTCACAACTAGCTACATTTTTTATATAGTCTTTAAAAGGAATCCAATAATCAGGAGCAGAACTATTAGTTGGTGCACCATCATGTACAATTATGTATTCAGGTATAACAGGTTCAGGTAAAACTACCAAGCCTGATGCATTTGAAAGAGGTTTGACATCATCTTCAGGGATTTTTGGAGGAAAATTTCCCCAAAGAGTAGGTTCTTTGATTGATATTATATTTGTAGAATCTGGTGTATTTTCAATAGGTTCCAAAAATATATTTTGTTTAGCAAAAGAGTGAGGAAATATCTGAACTCCTTCTATTATAGTTGGATGAAAATTAGGGGCATTAACTATAACATCATATTCACTAAATGGTTTATCTGTTTGTTCAGGGTTCATAGATAATGCTAATGATGGAGCAGCTAAATTAATATTCAATGATTGACCTGAAGAATCAGTAAGTTCTTGATCTAATATGTTATCATGTTCTCCTTTTGGTGTTATTTGAATTGTAGCATTGTCTACAGGCATGCTTTGAATAGTACTAATTTGTGAATTTTCATTTTCTACAAATACACCTATTTGAAGTTGACCTTGATCTATTAGTATAGGGTCTGGATTTCTTGTGTAGAAATTCATATATTTATTGTAGTATGGATCATACATATATATCATTCCTTTCATTATAAATTCACTATTAGTATATGTTTTATTACAAATATTGTGAATTAATATTGTTTTGATTATTTAGTTAAACAGTCACTGAAACAAGAATATAGCAAAGAAATAAGCAAACAATAAAAAAGTAACTAAATATAGAAAAATATCATAAAATAACAATTAGAAGAATATAAATAAAAGTATATATGTATAGGAGGAAGAGATATGAATAGAAATAGTAGATATGTGTATAGGAGCAGTTTTCCTCAATTGCCAATTCCAAATAACACCCCATCACATGTACCAAAAATTAATAATATAAAGCCAGAATTTTTAAAAAATTGTCTTCATACATATATATACATATGGTTAAAAGAAGAAGACTTAGAAAAAGGTAAAAATTCATTTTGGATGTTTCCACTAAATGTTCAAGAAGATTTAATATCAGGATATCTATGGGGAGGATATGATTGGACATATAGTGAAATGAAATTTGATACTATAGATAGTTATTTTTGATAAAGGAGGAAAAAGGTGACAAAAGAAGATCTAAATGTAACAAAAAAGTTATTAGAGCTGACTCAACAACAAAATGAAGAAGGAAAATGGGAAGTTATTGTAAAATATAATGGTAATATAATGAGATTAGAAAACGAATTAAATATTGATGTAGAAGTATTAAATGAAAATTATGCAATAATAACATTAAATGAAAATCAAATAGGGGAATTATACAATTTTTCTGAGATTGAATATATAGAATTGCCAAAAACAATGACATATAGTTTATCTGAAGAAATGAGAAATATATGTTTACCTACACCATATAATAGTAACTATAATTTAACAGGAAGAGGTGTTTTAATTGCAATTATTGATTCAGGTATAGATTATACACATAAAGATTTTATAAATGATAATGGAACAAGTAGAATAAAATATATATGGGATCAAACTGTGGATGGAAATCCACCAATAGGTTTTAAAAATGGAACAGAGTATAATAGTGAACAAATTAATTATGCTTTAGAACAAAACAATCCATATAGTATAGTTTCACAAAATGATACTATAGGGCATGGTACAGCAGTTGCAGGAATAGCATGTGGAAATGGAAGAGCAAGTAATGGAAAAGAAAGAGGAGTAGCACCAGATGCAGGATTAATAGTTGTTAAATTAGGTCAAAAAGGAGCAGAATCATTTGCAAGAACAACAGAAATTATGAGAGCAATAAAATATGTAATAGATAAAGCAGAAAAATTAAATATGCCACTAGTTATAAATCTTAGTTTTGGTACTAATAATGGAGCTCATAGTGGAGATTCCCTTTTTGAAACATATATTGACAGTATGTCAGAGAAATGGAAAACAAATATTATTGTAGCATCACGGAAATGAAGGTTCAGCAGGACATCATTTTTTTGGAAAATTATCACAAGGACAAAAAATAGATATGGACTTTACAGTTATTCAAAATCTTGATTTTCTATATATAACATTATGGAAAAATTTTGTTGATACATTTCAAGTTGAAATAATATCTCCAAATGGTGAGACAAGTGGTGTAATTCGTTCTACTGAGAGAATTAAGAATATGGAATTAGGAGAAACAAAAATTTCAGTATTTAATGGTCAACCAGTTCAGTATAGTGATGATCAAGAAATATTATTTTTATTTAATAGCAGTGAAGATAATAAGATACTTGGAGGTTTATGGAGAATTATAATAACAGGTAGCAGTATAATAGATGGGAAATTTAATGCATGGTTGCCAACAGTAGAGCAAGTTACAAAAGATACTAAATTTTTAATTCCAAATATAAATACCACATTAACCCTTCCTAGTACATCAAGAAAAGCTATAACAGTTGGAGGATTTAATTCAATAATAAATTCATTAGCAGATTTTTCAGGACGAGGATATACAAGATACAATGTGTATGTAAAACCTGATATAGTAGCTCCTGCAATGGGAGTTTTATCAACAAAAGCAGGTGGAGGATATGATTCTTTTACAGGAACAAGTGCCGCAGCACCTTTTGTAGCAGGATCTGTAGCTATATTAATGGAATGGGGAATAATATTAAATAGAGATCCTTTTTTATATGGTCAAAGAGTGAAGGGTTTTTTAAGAAAAGGTGCAAATAGAAATCAAAGTATAACATATCCAAATACAGAATGGGGATATGGAAGACTTTGTTTAAAAGATACATTAGATTATTTAACTAGTTATGTTTAAGGAGGTGTATAAATTGAATAGGCAATCAATAGGAGATACATCACTAGAAGATATGTCATTAGAAGAATTCATCAATTTACCAGGAGTTATAGATTTAATTGTTAGATATAATGCAAATTTACGAGATTATATTAGAGATAGATCATATATAAGGATAGGGAATATTGTACATAGTGAACAAGCAATTGTTTATGTAATTGGAGATAAATTAGATGGAATATTAAGAGATTTAGGTGCTAATCAAATAAGTTTATATTCAATAGTTATGGGGCTTATGGGAAGGCCAAACCTCGAAGCAGCAGGAATAATACAGGTTCAAGAACAGCCATATTTAGATTTGAGAGGATCTGGAGTATTAATTGGATTTTTAGATACAGGTATAGATTATACTAAAGATGCTTTTAAATATGAAGATGGAACAAGTAAAATACAATATATATGGGATCAAACAGAAAAAGGCAATTTGCCAGAGGGATATTATTATGGAGCAGAATATACAAATAAAGAAATAAATGAAGCATTAAAACAAGAAGACCCGTATAATATGGTTCCTCACAAGGATAATGTGGGGCATGGTACTTTTTTAGCATCTGTTGCAGCAAGTAGGGAAAACAATCAATATATAGGTGCGGCACCAGACTCAGAATTAATAGTTGTTAAATTAAGAAAAGCAAGAGAGTACTATATTAATAGATTTTTAGTCCCACCAGGTCAGGAAAATGTATTTCAATCAACAGATGCAATACTTGCTATAGAATACATGATTAATAAGGCAGCAGAGCTTAATAGACCATTAGCAATATGTATTGGTATGGGAAGTAATGAATCAGGTCATGATGGATTTAATTCATTTGAAGAATATATAGCTACAATATCAAATATAACAGGAATATCTGTATGTACAGCAGCAGGTAATGAAAGTCATGCAAGACATCATACATATGACATATTATCTGAAAATGAAGATATGAAAAGTATTGAAGTGAAAGTACCAGAAAATTCATATAGTTTTAAAATTAACATATGGAATAATCCATCTGATAGGATGTCAGTTTCAATAATATCACCAACTGGAGAAAAAATAGAAAGAGTTCCAGCTAAGAGTGGAACTACTGTTGAAGTAGATTTATCAGTGGAAAAAACCACTGTAAAGATAGAATATTATTTCCCTGTAAAATCAAGTGGAAGTCAGCTGACTATTGTATATATAATAAATCCAATACCAGGTATATGGACTATTAATGTACATGGAGACATAGTGTTAGATGGAACTTATCATGCATGGCTACCAATAACAAGTTTAGTATCACCAGGTATAGAATTTATAAATCCAGTACCAAATTATACAATAGTTGTACCGTCTACTACAATAGGTGGAGTAACTTGTGGAGCATATAATAATAGAGATAATAGTCTATATATAAATTCATCTTGGGGACCTACAAGGTCTCCTGTTATAAGACCAGATTTAGTAGCACCAGGTGTAGATGTAATAGGAATATATCCAAGTGGTCCAGGAACAATGACAGGAACAAGTGCATCAACGTCTATAACAACAGGTGCAAGTGCATTGATGCTTCAATGGGGAATTGTACAAGAAAATGATATTACTTTAAATACATATAAAGTAAGAGCATATTTAATAAGAGGAGCAGATAGAGAAAATAGTATTGACTACCCAAGTGTACAATGGGGATATGGTAGATTAAATTTATTTAATGCATTTAATCAAATAAGGCCAATTCAATAAATAAAATATAAGGAAGGAGGTTTTTTATGGATAGACAGCTAGAGAATAAAATTCCAATAGAAGAATTCGTTAATTTGCCAGATAGTATAGCTTTAAATATAAGGTATGATGAAAGTTTAAGAAGGTTTGCAGATGAGAGAGAATATGTATATATAGGGAAAATAGTACATGGTAATCAAGCTATAGTATATGTAAAAGAAAATAAGATTGAAGAAGTTTTAAGAGAATTAGGAGTAAATAATATTAGTTATCTTCCAGTAGTATTGGGCTTATTAGGTACAGAAAGCATAAAAGCAGCAGGTATATTAGATGTACAAAAAGAACCTACTTTAGCATTAAAAGGAGATGGAGTTTTAATTGGTATTATAGATACAGGAGTTGATTATACAAAAGATGCATTTATTAATAAAGATGGAAAAAGTAGAATACAATATATATGGGACCAAACACAAACAGGGAATATTCCTGAAGGATATCTGTTTGGAGCAGAATATACAAATGAAGAAATAAATGAAGCAATAAAGCAAGAAAATCCATATAATATTGTAAAACAAAAAGATGATGTAGGACATGGTACTTTTTTGGCATCAATAGCAGCAAGTAATGATCCTAATGAATATTTAGGAGCAGCACCAAATTCTGAACTTATAGTAGTAAAATTAAAAAAGGCAAAACAGTATTTTATTAATAGGTATCTTATACCACCAGAGCAAAATAGTGTATTTGAATCAATAAATGTAATGTTAGGCATAGAATATATGATTGAAAAAGCAGCTCAATTAAACAAACCACTTGCAATATGTATAGGACTTGGAACTAATCAAGATGGTCATGATGGTTTTAATGCATTAGAAGAATATTTGAGTACTATATCAAAAATTTCTGGTATATGTGTTTGTGCAGGAGCGGGAAATGAAAGTAATACAGCTCATCATACTGATGGAAGGTTAGAAGGGCAAGGAGATAATAAAAATATTGAAATAAGAGTACCAGAAAATTCATATAGCTTTCCAATATATATTTGGAATAATTTTTCAGATAGAATTTCAGTGTCAATAAAATCACCAACAGGTGAAATTATCGGACGTGTACCAGCAAAAGCAGGAACATTATTAGAATCTAATCTTGTTCTTGAAAGATCAAAAGTAAGTGTTAGATATAGTTTTCCAATGCCTGGGAGTGGAAGTCAATTAACTACAATAAAAATAATAGAACCAACACCAGGTATATGGACAATAACAATATATGGAGACATAGTTTTAGATGGAAGTTATCATGCATGGTTGCATATGAGGGAATTAATTTCACCAGGTATAGAATTTTTGACACCAACATCTAATTGTACAATTGTTGTTCCTGCCACATCATATGGAACAATAACTTGTGGAGCATATAATTTTAGAAATAATAGTTTATATATTGATTCATCATGGGGTCCAACAAGGACCCCAGTCATGTCTCCAGATTTTGCAGCTCCTGGAGTAGATTCATTAGGGATTTTTCCAAAGAATAATGGAACAATGACAGGAACAAGTGTAGCAGCAGCAGTCACAACTGGAGCATGTGCGCTTATGTTACAATGGGGAATTGTTCAAAAGCATAATATAAGTTTGGACACATATAGAATAAAAGCATATCTGATAAGAGGTTGTGATAGAACTCCAGGTGTTGAATATCCTAATATACAATGGGGATATGGAAGACTAGATTTATATAAAGTATTTACACAATTAGGGTTAACATAGAATGAGGTAAAAATAAAATAATATACCTTGACAAAAATATTAAAATATATTATTATTCTAATATATGAACACATATGCATATATTAGGAGGAATAGTATGAAAAATTCTGAAGAAAAAATAGAATTAATATGTAAAGAAAATTGTCCACATTACAATAAAATCAGTGAAATAAAATTAAGAGAGACTACAAGAAAAGATATACTGGATTTATCAAATATGTTTAAATTATTTGCTGATGAAACAAGACTTAGAATAATTTGTAGCTTATTAAAGGATGAACTTTGTGTTTGTGATTTATCTGAATTATTAGAGCTGAACCAATCAACAGTATCACACCAATTACAGTTATTAAGAAATAGTAAGCTTGTAAAATATAGAAGAGAAGGTAAACAAATATTTTATTCGCTTCAAGATGATCATATAGAAAAAATAATACAACTAGCATTAGATCATATAGAGGAGGATAAATAATATGTCATGTGAAAATTGCAAAAACAGTATTAAAGAGATTAGTAAAGATGAAAAAAATAATGAAAATGAACATGGACACAATCATAGCCATGGTCATATTCACAAAGAAAAAACAAAAATAAATATTGTTTTATATATTATATCTTGTATATCACTTGTTATAGGGTTTATTCCTATTTTGGAAAATATAAAACCAGCTATATTTATGCTTTCAATTTTATTTGCAGGATATGATTTAATATTAAATGGAATAAAAAATATATTTAAATTAAATTTTGAAGAAGATACATTAATGACTATAGCAGTTATTTCATCTTTTTTGCTTGGAGAATTTCCAGAGAGTTGTTTAATAGTTATATTATTTAAACTAGGACAATTTTTAGAAGATTTTGCAGTTAATAAATCAAATTCAAATATTAAAGAAATTGCAAAAATCAAATCAGAAACAGCTAATTTGATAACAGATGTAGAAACAAAAGTAGTAAAAGTAGAAGAGATTAATATTGGTAATAAAATATTGATTAAACCAGGTGAAAAAATACCAGTAGATTGTATTGTGTTATCAGGAAATTCTGAGATTGATACATCTATGATAACAGGAGAAAGTATGCCTGAGATGGCAGAAAAAGATATAGAATTATTATCAGGTAGTATCAATTTAACAGGAGCATTAGAATGCGAAGTTATACGAAACTATAAAGAGTCAGCAGCATCACAGATAGTAGATTTAGTATATGAGGCAAATAATAATAAAGGAAAAACAGAAAAATTTATAACAAAATTTTCAAAAATATATACACCTGTTATAGTCATACTAGCATTGTTGATAACTATAGTTCCAACATTTTTGGGTTATGATTTTAAAGAGTGGATAATGATATCACTATTTTTTATAGTTGCTTCATGTCCATGTAGTTTAGTAATATCTGTACCATTAACATTTTTTTCTTGTATAGGAGCTATATCAAAAAAAGGATTAATAATAAAAGGTACAAAACATATAGAAAATTTATCAAAAGCAAAAGTTATAGCTTTTGACAAAACAGGAACATTAACAACAGGAAAGATGACAATTAATAAAATAGAAACTTTAAATGATTTTAAAGAAAAAGAAATCATAGAAATAATATATAATTTGGAAAGATTATCTAATCATCCTATATCAACAGCAATAACAAAATATACTAAAAATATTGAAAAAAGAGAAGTAGAAAAATATAAAGAAATTGCAGGATTAGGGTTATATGGAATAATAAATGAAAAAGAAATTGTATTTGGAAATAAAAAACTATTAGAAGAATATAGCATTGATACAAAAGAGTATATTGATGGAGCAATATATTTATGTGTTAATAATATTATAGCAGGATATATAGTTTTAAAAGAAGAAATAAGAAAAGAATCTAAAGAAGTAGTAAAACAATTAAATGAGATAAATATTAATAAAGTAGTAATGCTAACAGGAGATAACAAAAAATCAGCACAAGTTATTGCAAATGAAACTAGTATTAAAGAAGTATATTCAGAATTACTTCCACAAAATAAATTAGAGATATTAAATAAGCTAAAAGAGAATAATAAAAAAGTTGTATTTGTAGGGGATGGAATAAATGATGCTCCAGTTATATCTACAGCAGATTTTGGAATATCTATGGGTACAGGAGCAGAAATAGCAAATAACATATCTGATAGTATTTTAATATCTAATAATATAGGTAGTATAAAAGAAATAATAGAAATAGCTAGAAAAAGTATGAGAATTATAAAGTTTAATATAAGTTTTTCGTTAATAATAAAAGCAGTAGTATTATTAATTGGATTAATAGGTATAGCACCAATTTGGCTTGCCATATTAGCAGATACAGGAGTTACACTTCTTACTGTACTTAATTCTGTTAGAGTATTTAAACAAAAAAAAAGAACCTAACTTAGGTTCTTTTTTTGTTAGCTTTGTCTAACTAAATTTTCTTTAACTCTTATGTTAGAATCAGCAATAGCTTTTCTTCCATCCATCATATACTGCTCGCCTTGTTTAGCAAGTTCAGCAGATTCTGTGAAGAAATCCGCCATAAGATTGTTAACATAGACAATAGTATCAGGCTCACATACAGCTCCCGAGTATACTAATTGAATCGCTTTTCTGCCATTCTCAACAACCATATCTGCATTGTGTTTCATTAATTTATCAGTAGCACCTTTGAATTGTTCCAAATACTCAATTGCATTTGCTTGATTCAACAAGAATATAGCATTTGTCACAGCTATTTTCCAAGCATTAATAGTTATGGTCCTCGCAGTAACAAATCTTGAATTAAGTTTTGCATTTATTGTTTTGATCATAACATTTTGAATTACTTGTTGAATTATGAGCGTTTGAGACTGCTGAAGTTCAAATAGTTTTGTATTCATTTCAGTGGCAGCATCTTCCAAAGCTTTTAAGTCTTGTTGTTCTTTGGGATCAGAAGGTATCTGAATCTCATTATTAAATGCAGGTAATAAGTTTTTTGTTTCTTGCAATTTTATATCAAGTGCAACAATATAAAGTGTCATTTCATGATAGGTTTCTTGTAGATGTTTAAATAATTCTTCAGATTTTTTAATATCTGTAGAAAGAGTCATCTCATGATTTTTTAAAATTTGCTCAATATTCTTCATATTATTTGATGCATTTTCATGCCATGCAATTAATCCAGCTAATTCATTTTTTTTGTTTTTAATAAAATTACTGAACCATCCAGATTTCTTTTCTTTTGGATTTGGAAAGTCAATTTCTTTGGATAAATTAACAAGAATTACACCAATTTCACCAGTTGAACTGGTTTTAACTTGACTTAATAATTGATCAGCACATGCACTAACTCTATTATGAACTTCAGATGCAAAATATATTATACTATTTGTTTCTGAAGGATTAATAGTTTTAACAAGGTTATCTACTTTCCGAGCATCTTCAGGTGACAAATCTTTATATTTAAGTTCACCATCAGCAATTAATGAATTAACCTCATTTGTGTTATTTGTTTCTAATGCTTGATCTTTTGTGCTTAAATCCAATTGTGTAGCTATTGTGTTGTTTTCCATACTTTTTTCCTCCTAAATTAAATTATTATTTTAGAACTTCTTAAAAAAACTTAGTGGAATTATATCATAGTATACATAAAAATACAATAAAATATATGAAAAAGTATGTATTAAATAAGTTTGATTTTTTATGTATACTATGATATAATTTCGAGCATAGCTAAAAATAGCTTTTATTATGGGGAAAGAATTTATTAAAAAGGAGGGTAAAATGTGGAAAAAAACAATTTTTAAGATTGTACTTTTATTTTTAGGTTTGATTTTAGTTAATATTCTATTATTGCATAAACGGTTTTTAGGGCTGTTGTCATCAGAGTCTAATTTAATTATCACTTTAGGGATAATGCTTTTTTTACTAAGTGGATTTGTTTTTGTTTTTATTGTAAGAAAAATAATTTATAAAGATATTGAAGCAAATGTGAAAGGAAAAAAAGCAATTAATCTAGAAGAAAGATTAGATAAGATAGATCAATATAAAATAGAATTAATTGACTATAAAAGGAAAAATGTAGGAAATGTAAAATTAGAAGAAATAATTGAAAAAGTTGTAAGACAAATTGATTCAATTAATGCAAAGCAAGATAAACTTCTGCGAATATTAAAACGTAATGATGCAGAATATGATGCAATTATGAAAGTTGGAGAAGAAACTGAAAAAAAATTAGAGAATAATATCAGAATAATACTTAATAGAATTGATATTCTTTCTGAGAGAGATGATTTTACCTCTAATACAGAAAAAGTTTTTAAAGAACAAATTGAAGTCATTAATGATATATCAAGTTATAATGATGATATATTATATCAATTTGATATGTTGCTTGATAGAGCTGCTGAAATAAACGGAGATGCTATCAAGAACGATGAAGATATTAATGCAATAATGAGTGTAATGGAAGAAATGTTTAAAAGAAAAATTTTAGGAGGAGAACAAGATGAATAATAGCATTAAAAAGATTTTATTAGGGGTAGTTGCAGTTGTTGTAGTATTTGGATTAGTTTTTGCAATTGTCCACATTTCAAATGATGATGGGCTACTGAGTTATGAAGAAGGAGTAAAATTATTAAACAAGAATTACACAAAGCTTGAAAAAATAAATGACAAAATTCAAACTAATAATTCTCCAATAGAAGGTAGTTATAATGTAGATGATCCTACAATAGAAAAATTACCAAGTATTGATAATTATCCATTAGTTGTAGAAGGAAAGAAAAAATTAAATATTGAAATTTTTTCAGCAACAGAAAAAGCAGGTCCTGATAAGGAAGAAACAAAGATGGATCGGTTTATGGTTGAAATTGCACAAAAATTCAACAAAGAAAATATAGTTATAAATGGAGAAGAGGGATCAATTTCACTAAGATCAATTGCTTCAGGTGCAGCAGCAGATTATATTATGGAAGGAATAAGTTTACCAGATGGATGGACACCTTCTAATGAGCTTTGGGAACCAATGGTTAGTAGTAAAAGTAATTTGAAAATTTCTCTTATTGAGAAAAGGTTAGTAGGAAATGTAACAGGAATAGTAATGAAAAAGGAGAAATATAAAGAATTTATTTCTAAATATGGAGAACTTAATACTAAAACTATTATTGAAGCAGTCACTGCTGGAGAGTTAAAATTTGGATATACAAATCCATTTCCAAGCTCAACAGGCCTTAACTTTATTTTAGATACTCTATATCATTTTGATAATAAGAACATCTTAAGTTCTAAAGCAAAAGAAAGCTTTGAAAAATTTCAAAAGAGTGAGCCATTTACAGCATACTCTACTATACAAATGAGAGAAAAAGTAGAATCAGGATCATTAGATGCAATGGTTTTAGAATATCAATCATTTGTTAATACAAAGGAATCAGAAAAATATGAATTTGTTCCTTTTGGTGTAAGACATGATGGACCAATGTATGCTATAGGAGAGCTTAGTGAAGATAAAGCAGAGCTACTAAAAAGATTTACAGAATATTGTTTAAGTGAAGAGTCTCAAAAGATTGCAAAGAAATATGGATTTAACCAATATGATGATTATAAATCCAGTTATACTGATATTTCAGGTAAAGAAATTTTTGAAGCACAGAAGTTATGGAAGCAAAACAAAGATGGAGGCAGACCAGTTATTTCAGTCTTTGTAGCAGACACATCAGGTAGTATGAATCAAGTTGATTCAAAAACTGGAAGTAGTAGAATGCAAAAATTAAAAGAATCACTTTTAGTTTCTTCAGCCTATATAAATGAAGAAAATTATATAGGATTAGTAAACTATAGTACAAATGTAAGAATTTCTCTTGGAATTGATAGATTTAGTGAATCACAAAAATCAAAATTTATAGGAGAAGTAAAAGCATTGCAACCTGGAGGTTCCACAGCAACAAGTGATGGTATAATAGTAGGATTGAAAATGTTGTTAGAAGCAAAAGAGCAAGTTCCTAATGCTAAATTACAACTTTTTATTCTAAGCGATGGAGATGAAATGGGTAATAAGATATCTACTAATGTAGTTAAAGAAATTATTCAAGGACTTGAAATCCAGGTAAATACTATCGCATATGGAGAAGAGGGTTCAGATGAGTTTCAGAAATATTCAGGAAAACTCAAAGAATTTTCAGAAATAAATGAATCTATCCATATTAATGCAAAAGTAGATGGCATTGTGTACGAAATAAAATCGTTATTAAATGCCCAAATGTAATTCTTTCCCCAAGAGAATACAAAAAAATATATGTGTTTTATAAAGCAAATAACTAATTTAGTTATTTTGCAAAGACTATCAATTTTTATTGATAGTCTTTTTTATGTAATAAAATATAGAAAATATTGATAATTTGTGGTATAAAGATAGTAATAAAAAGTTTTTAAACATAATAAGGAGAGTAATAAATGAAACTAATACTATTATCTAGTAATAATCAAATAATAGAAAAACAGCTAGAAAAAGGTAAAAAAATAGGATTTATACCAACAGCTTCAGAGTTAGATGAAGATAGATGGTATATGGAAAAAGACAAAAGCAGATTAAAAGATATGGGATATATTGTAGAAGATATAGAAATAACAATTGAAAGTAGAGAAGAAATAAATAGAAAAATAAATTCTTCAGATGCACTATATATAGCAGGAGGAAATTCATATTATCTTTTACAACAACTCAAAGAAAAAAATGTAATTACAACAATAATAGATTTTATCAATAATGATAAAGTATATATAGGAGCAAGTGCAGGTTCTGTAATAGTATGTCCAACAATAGAAGTGTTAGAAGATATGGATAACAAAGAAGAAGCTCCATTATTAAAAAGTTTTGATGCACTAAATATAGTAGAATTTTATATATTACCACACTATAATAGTAAAGAAAAATATACTAAAAAAGCAGATTTAATAGAGAAGAAATACAGTGATTTGAAGTTTTTAAAAATAAAAGATGATCAAGCAATTATTGTAACAGGAAGAAATGAATATAAAATAATAGATACCAAATAAATAATAATATAAAAGAAAAGAGGAATGATTATGAAATTAGTTTTAGCATCACAAGGATTTTTAACAGATGATATTGCAAATGCTGTATCAAAGTTAGTTGGTAAATCACTTAAAGAAATTAATGTAGCAGTAATTAATGAAGGATATGTTGCAATACCAGCAAATGAAGACAAGAGATGGATGATAAATGAGTTATCCAAAATATCTAATTATCTAGGTGGAAGAATTGATTTTGTAAATCTTAGAGCCTATGATAAAAATGAAATTAAGCAAAGATTATCTCAAGCAGATGTAATATATATAGTAGGTGGTAAGCAATTTATTTTACCAGATTTATTTAAACAAACAGGAACAGATGAAATATTAAAAGAGCTATCAAAAGAAACAGTAATTATGGGAACATCTGCTGGATCTATGATATTAGGGAAACATGTAGAAAGTAATGATTATTGGAAAAGACGATATGGAGTTAATAATGAAGATATTGTAAATAAAGAAATGGAACTGGTGGACTTTAATATTATTCCTCATTATTTAAGAAATGATAGAAAAGAATTTGATGCTAAATACTATAAAGAAGTATTAGAGGATAATTCATTTCCAGTATATGCTATAACAGATGAACAAGCTATGATATATGATAATGGAAAAATATATTGTGTTGGTGGAGAACCAGTAGTTTATGGAAAAGGAAGTTAATATAATTATGGAAGTAAATAAATTTAATCCAATAGGGATAGGTACATATAAATTAGATTTAGAAAATAAAGAAAAAACTTTAGAAGCATTGTTACATTCAGTGGAAAAAGGTCAAAATCTTATGAGCACTAGCCTTCTATATGCTAATTATGATGTGGTGGATTTTTTATACAATTTTTTTAAAAAAGTAAATAAAGACAAAATATTTTTGAAATGTCATTTAGAGCCATATATAGAAAAAAGAGAAGATGTAGAAAAACAACTAGATGAATATTTAACAAGAATGAAAATTGATTATGTAGATGCATTACAAGTGCATATGTCATATGCATCAAAAATACCAATATTGGAAACATATGGAGAAATAGAAAAGTTAGTAAAAAAAGGAAAAGTTAGAAACATTTCTGCAAGTAATACAAGTTTAGAAACACTAAAAGAATTGAATAATAATTTTAAAATATTTAGTTTTGAAGGTGTATATAATTTAGAATGTAAATATTATGAAAATGCAGGATTAGTAGATTACTGCAAAGAAAATAATATAATATTTGTATGTTATCAGGCATTAAGAAGAAATAACATAGCAAATGCTAATTATCCATTTCTATTAGAGATGGCAAATAAATATAACAAAACACAAAATCAAATATTACTTAATTGGTTGATAAAAGAAAAAGGATTAACTACAATAATAAAAACAAATACAATAAAGAATATAGATAGTAATTTAGACTCACAAAACTTTGTAATGGAAAAAGAAGATGTAGAAATATTAAATCAATTTCAAGACAATAGATTTAATAGTATTGGAATTGATTGGGAAAACAATGGTGGAATAACTATTGATAAATTAGCAAGTCAATTTAGATTAGAATAAAAAATATAATTAATATTAAAAATGTTTAAGATAGTAATTAGAGGTGAAAAGGTATGGAACCAACAAATAGAAAAAGTGTACCAATGGGTACAAGAGTTATGATTGTGCAAAAGCAACATCAAAGAACAGGAGAGTTAACAGAAGGGATTGTTAAAGATATATTGACAAATAGTAGTAATCATCCTAGGGGTATCAAAGTTAGATTAGAATCAGGTATAGTAGGAAGAGTACAAAAAATATTAGAGGTGTAAAATGTATTATATTTATATGCTAAGGTGTAAAGACAATTCAATATATACTGGAATAACAACTGAAATAGATCGAAGGATGAAAGAGCATTTTAATAAAGAAGATAAATGTGCTAAATATACATTAAACCATTCTGTGGAAAAGTTAGAAATTGCTTGGGAAACAGAAAATAGAACTTTAGCTTCTAAGTTGGAATATCATATCAAAAAATTAACTAAGAGAAATAAAGAAAAATTAATAAAAACTCCTAGTAATATGGAGATATTACTAGGAGATAAAATAGAGTGTAATAAATATAATTTATATAATTAATTTGTTATATAACTGAAATTGCAAGTTATGGGGAGATATATATGAATCAAAAACAGATAGAAGAATATTGTTTATCTAAAAAAGGTGTAGAATTTGATTATAAAATAGAATGGGAAGCTACAAGAGGACAAATACATAATAAAATGTTTATATTAATTGGTGGAGATAAAGAAAAAAGAGAGATTGTATCATTAAAATGTGAACCAATGATGGCAGAGATTTATAGAACTGAATATAAAGATGTAATACCAGGGTATTACTTAAATAAAGTACATTGGAACTCTATTTATATGGATGGAGAAGTACCAGATAATGTATTAAAAGAAATGATAGATATGTCATACAATCTTGTATTACAATCTTTACCAAAGAAGATAAAAGAGCAATATATATATAGAATTAAATTATAAGGAGAAAAGGTATGAAAGATATAAAACCTATTATTGGAATTGTAAGTAAACCAGTTAGATATAAAGAAGAACCATTATGGCAATATGATGAATTGGTTGATGATTTAAGATATCTTATGGTTAAAAATGGAGCAATAGCAATAGGGATATTACCTACATCAAATACTATGGAATTTAATGAAAATGATGATTTAGACACTACTGTGCTTTCTCAAGATGAACTAGATGATTTATATATTGTTTTAGATAAATGTGATGGAATAATATTAGAAGGTGGTTTGACCAGTTCTGTTTATGAAGTAGAGGTTGCTAAATATGCTATAGAAAATGACAAACCTATTCTTGGAATATGTGCAGGTTTTAATAATTTAATTAGAGCTTTAGATGGAAAAGTAAAAGTAGACCTAACAGGTAAGCATAATATATATAATAAAGATACTGTACATAGTATAAAAATAGAGAAAAGTTCAAAGTTATATGATGTTTTAGGTGAAGAAAATATTGAAGTAAATAGCATACATACTATGATTGCAGATGATTCTGATATAAAAGAATTTAAAGCTACTGCACATTCAGAAGATGGATTGGTTGAAGCTATAGAATTAGAAAACAAAAAATTTGTTATGGGCATAAAATGGCATCCAGAGATTATGATTGATATTAATCCAAAAATGAATAATATATTTATAGAGTTTGTACAAGTTTGTAAAAATTAAAGACTTTTTTAAAATATAGATTTAAATGAGTGAAAATTAAGAATTTAAATAAATATGTAAAACTTTAAAAAAATTGATGAAAGTGGATAAGGGAAATGAAAAAAAACAGGAAAAAATGTCCAAAAGTGGCTTTTTATACACTTGGGTGTAAAGTAAATCAATATGAAACTAATGCAATGATACAAGAACTTAAAAATAATGCTTATGAAATAGTAGATTTTAAGCAAAAAGCAGATATATATATTATAAATACATGTACAGTGACAAATATGTCTGATAGAAAATCAAGGAATATGTTAAGAAAAACCAAAGAATTAAATAAAGATGCTATAGTAGTAGCTGTTCGGTTGTTATGCTCAAGTAGGGAAAGAAAATTTAGAAGAATTAGAGGAAATAGATTTAATATTAGGAACTAATGAAAAAAATAATATTGTAAAATATGTAGAAGATTATATGGCAGATTTAGTAAAAGAAGAAAAAATATCAGATGTAATGAATATAAAAGAGTATAATGATTTTGGAATAGTTACATATACAGATAAAACAAGAGCATTTATAAAAGTACAAGATGGTTGTGATAGGTTTTGTTCATATTGTATTATTCCATATGCAAGAGGAAGAATAAGAAGCAGGAAAATAGAAAACATAGTAAAAGAAATAACAGATATATCAAAAAAAGGTATAAAAGAAGTAGTTATAACAGGAATACATCTTGCTTCATATGGTAAAGATTTTAAAGAAAATATTACTTTAATAGACTTGTTAGAGGAAATAAATAAAATACAGGAAATAAAAAGAATAAGATTAGGATCATTAGAACCAACATTAATTACTGATGAGTTTATAAATAGATTAAAAAAAATAGAAAAAATATGTGATCAATTTCATCTATCTCTTCAAAGTGGATGTAATGAAACTTTAAAAAGAATGAATAGAAAATACACAATAGAAGAGTTTATAAATTCTGTAAAAATAATAAGAAATAATTATCCAAATGTTAATTTAACAACAGATATAATTGTTGGATTTCCAGGAGAAACAGAAGAAGAATTTGAAAAAACATATAATTTTTTAAAACAATTATGTTTTTATAAAATGCATATATTTAAGTTTTCTCCAAGAAAAGGAACAAAGGCAGCTATAATGGAAAAGCAAGTGGATTCAAAAATAAAGGAGAAAAGAAGTAAAATATTATTAGAACTTTCTGATAAAAATGAGATAGAATATAATAAAAAATATATAGAAAATGAAATTGAGGTTCTTTTTGAAGAAAAAGATGGGAAATACATAAAAGGACATACAAAAAACTATATAATGGTAGAGGTAGAAACAGATGATAAATCTTTTATAAATAAGATAGTAAAAGTCAAAATTTTAAAAGATGATGAGCAAAAATTAATAGGAAAAATTATTTAAAAATGAAAAACAGAAAATTTTTCATAAAAAGTATTGCCAAATTTTTGTTTATATAGTATAAGTAATGTAAGAAAATAATAGTCATTTGTACATAGGAGGAAAGAAGAATGAAAGAAGAATTAGGAAACATAGAAACACCGGAAGTTACAGGAAATATAAATGGAGAAAATGCTTCAGGTTCAGGAGAATTTAATTTAATTGAAAATGTTGGAGTATGGACAAAAGTTAAAAACTTTTTATTCCAAGATATAAGAGTTGAATTAACACCAGCACAACAAAAAGTTGAAGATGATATTAATGATTTTTTACATCAAGAAATTACATGGAAAAAAGTACATAGTTTCTTGTTTAAAGAAATATATATTGGTAAGAAAAAAGTAGCAGATATAAAAGAAGATTAATTCTAATGTAATATGCTATAGATTATAACAAACAATAACTATAATTTTATTATTATAGTTTATTGTTTGTTTTTTTGAAAAGATTTACTTTAGTTTATTTGCTATATTAAGTAAATAAAATTCAAATAATTAGTAAAGAATACTTGAAAAGTAAAGATTTTTAGTATAAAATTGGAATGGTTTGAAAACCAATAAATTAATTTAGGTGCAATAAGACACCAAAGAATGGAGGAAATATAGATGTCAGTTAAAGTAGGTATTAATGGATTTGGAAGAATAGGAAACCTTGCATTTCAAGCAGCATTAAGTAAAGGAGAAGTAGAGGTGGTTGCTATTAATGATCCATTTATGGCAGCAGACTATATGGCATATATAGTAAAATATGATACAGTACATGGAAGATTTAATGGAACTGTAGAAGAAAAAGATGGAAAATTAGTAGTAAATGGAAAAGAAATAAAAATATATAATGAAATGGATCCAAAAAATATTCCTTGGGGAGAATTAGGTGTGGATTATGTTATGGAATGTTCAGGAGTATTCACAACTATAGAAAAAGCAGGAGCTCATTTAGAAGGAGGAGCAAAAAAAGTTATAATAAGTGCTCCATCAGCAGATGCTCCAATGTTTGTTATGGGAGTTAATAATGATAAATATGATACAAGTATGAATGT
>JGI994J12354_10000004_pt1 | contig 211017 bp, 176 predicted proteins | sample IntmicLarv3ML3BL_FD_12354 | JGI IMG/M metagenome (IMG submission 12354) | reverse complement strand
TTTATAGGAAAGTTCGCCTATAAAGCAAAAACGCTCCGCGGGATGCGCACTCGCTTAACTGGAAAAACGCTCGGCGCGGCGAGTCTGCAAGCAGACTCTTTGTTCCTTGATTCTTAGGAGAAAATTACTTTCAGGGACAAGAAGATGGGTAAGTAATTCGTTTAACATTGCGAAAAAGCGCAAATTTAGGTATACTAGTGTGTATAGGAAAAATTTACCTCTTAATGGTATGTGAAATCATGAGTGACAAAACAAGGAGGACATGAATGAAGAAAGCAAAAATCTTGACAGTTGGGGATTCTTCTATTCTAGTTGAATTTGGAGAAGCGATATCACCCCAGATTAATGCTAGAATTGCCGCGGTGGTACGTTTAATGAGAGCGCAACAGGTAGAAGGTATTATTGACATGATTCCATCGTTTTGCGCATTGTTGATTAATTATGACTCACGGGTCATTTCATACGGGAAATTAAAAGAGCGACTTGTCGATGTGTTGAAGCTAGATGCTGAGGTAGAAGCAGGAGCAGTGAGAGTTTTTGAGATACCAGTTTGCTATGGGGGCGAATATGGACTAGACCTTGCGAATATAGCAAAGCACGCTGGAATTACTGAGAAAGAAGTTATTGAGATTCATTCATCAAGTGATTACTTAATATATATGTTAGGATTTCTACCAGGCTTCCCTTATCTAGGCGGTCTTGATGAGCGGATTCATATTCCTCGTTTGGCTAATCCGCGGATTAAGATTACGGCTGGTAGTGTGGGGATTGGTGGTGCACAGACTGGTATTTATCCTCTTGACTCACCAGGTGGATGGCAATTACTAGGGATGACCCCAGTTAAGACTTACGATTCAGAACGAGATGTGCCGATTTTATTTGAAGCGGGTGATTACATTAGATTTGTTCCAGTTGATGAGAAGGAATTTCTACACATTAAGGAACAAGTACAAGCTAAGACATATCAATGCGTAGTCCGCAGAAAAGAGGTATAAGATGGGGATTAGAGTATTAAAAGAGGGGATGTTGACAACCGTTCAAGACTTAGGTCGAATCGGTTATCAAAGTCAAGGATTTGGCGTTTCGGGCGTGATGGATACACGCTCTTGTAAGATTGCTAATCTGTTATTAGACAATCCAGAGAATGAAGCAGTTATAGAATTCACTTTAATTGCTCCTAAATTGCAGTTTACATCAGAGACTATTATTGCTATTGCGGGTGGGAATTTTCGACCAATGGTCAATAAGAAGCCGATGAAGATGTATACAGCAATATACATGCATCGCGGTGATATCTTAGAGTTTGCAGGATGCGAAAGTGGTAGTAGAGGATATATCGCATTTTCTAGTTATCTTGATATCCCCGTAGTGATGGGTAGTCGTTCGACTAATCTAAAATGTGCTATTGGTGGCTTTAGAGGTCGCAAGTTATTAAAAGATGATTATATTGGTTTTAGAATTAAGCGTCGTTATTTACCATATTTTCTTTCGCGAACTTTGCCGCTTGATGAATTCACCAAAGAGAAGGTGACGTTACGAGTAGTGATGGGACCACAAGAAGAATACTTTACCAAAGAAGGAATTGAGACATTTCTAAATAATGAATACACGATAACAAGTGATTTTGACCGGATGGGTTGTCGTCTAGATGGAGCATATATAGGGTATAAGACAACGACCGATATTATTTCCGATGGAATTGCTTTTGGCTCTATTCAAGTGCCAAGTCACGGCAAGCCAATTATCTTGTTGGCGGACCGGCAGACCACAGGTGGTTACGCGAAGATAGCAACAGTCGCAAGTGTTGATATACCGAAGCTAGTGCAATGTAAGACGGATAGCTTGGTGAGCTTTAAGGTTATTACTGTTGAGGCGGCGCAGAAGCTTTTGAAAGCAGAAGTTAAAGAAATAAATTCTTTCATAGAAAAAATTTATACACCATGTAAGGAAGTTTTAGATTGTCGTTTAGTAGCGAAGAGACTAGCAAAATTATTTCAATAACGAAGATAAGGGAGATAAGTATGGATTTAAAAAAGATTAAAGCTTTAGTAGAAATTGTTGAACAATCATCAATGCTAGAATTTAGTATCAAAGAAGGTGATGTTAAGATTAGCATGAGCCGTCGTGGTAGTGTTGGTCAGGCGGGTGAAGTTACGACAGTGGTAACTAATAAAGAAGGAATAACAAGTGAGCAAGGTGAAGTAGATGAAGATGCATATATTAATTCACCGATTGTCGGAACCTTCTATTCGGCACCAACACCAGAAGCGAAAGCCTTTGTTGCAGTTGGCGATGTTGTTAAAGCAGGCGATAATATTTGTATTATAGAGGCAATGAAGTTGATGAATGAAATCGAAGCAGATTTCGACTGTGAGATAGAGGCTGTTTTAGTAAGTAATGAACAAAAAGTTGAATATGGTCAACCACTATTTAGAGTGAAGCCTAGAGTACTTAGCGCAAGTGAATGATAGTGAATCAAATTTCATTACCAAGAGGGAGGATACAAATGCTTCAAAAAGTATTAGTAGCTAATCGGGGAGAAATTGCTGTTCGCATTATTCGCGCTTGTCGCAATCTAGGCATTCGTAGCGTGGCGGTTTACTCTAAAGAAGATAAAGATAGTCTGCATGTTCAATTGGCAGACCAAAGAGTATGTATTGGTGAAGGGTATGCCAAAAGTAGCTACCTAAGTAAAGAAAATATTTTATCAGCGGCCTTAAATATTGGCGCTGACTCGATTCATCCAGGCTTTGGCTTTCTATCAGAGAATGCTGAATTTGTACGGATGTGCGAAGAGAATGGGATTACTTTTATTGGACCAAAGGCTAGTGTTATCGATAGTATGGGTAATAAATCACAAGCCCGTAAGACAATGATGGAAGCAGGCGTGCCAGTAGTACCAGGTACAAAAGAACCAGTTTATGATGCCAAGACGGCAGAAGTAGAAGCGGAGAAAATCGGCTATCCAGTAATGATTAAAGCCTCATCAGGCGGTGGTGGTAAGGGTATGCGAGTAGCTAATGACAAGGAGGAATTTGAATTTCAATTTAATTTAGCACAGCGTGAGTCAGCCAATGCTTTTGGTGACGATACTATGTATATCGAACGCTTTGTCGAGGAGCCACGTCATGTTGAAATTCAGATTATGGCAGATACTCATGGTAATGTAGTTTCACTAGGGGAACGTGATTGTTCAGTCCAAAGGAACCATCAAAAATTAGTTGAAGAATCACCTTCACCAGCAATTGATGAAGCAACTAGAGAAAGTATGAGCAGGGATGCTGTTTTAGCCGCTCAAAAGGTTGGATATACTAATGCAGGAACTATTGAATTCATCGTTGATAATAAAGGTAACTACTATTTTATGGAGATGAACACTAGGATTCAAGTTGAGCATGGCGTAACAGAGATGGTATGTAATGTCGACTTGATTGCAGAACAGATAAAAGTAGCTGCTGGCGCCAAGCTTAGCTTTAAGCAAACAGATATTTCACCACGTGGTCATGCCATTGAATGTCGAATCAATGCGGAGATTCCCGAGAAGAACTTTATGCCTTGTCCGGGAACCGTTAAGCATATGCATTTGCCAGCAGGTTGTGGGGTTCGGGTTGATACCGCATTATATACAGGATATAAGATTCCATCAGAATATGATTCGATGATTGCGAAGATACTAGTCTGGGCGGATACCCGCGAGACTGCGATTAAGAAGATGCAGGCGGTATTAGACGAGACGGTTATTATGGGAATGGAAACGAATCTTGATTTCCAATTTCAAATTATGCAGCATCCGTTGTTCTGTGAAGGCAAAGCCGATACAAGCTTTATTGAGAAGATGATGAACTTAGGATAAATGATAGCAATGATTAAGCAATAGTCGTGTTATGGATAGATATGATTGGGGGAAAGGCAATGGCGAGGGTAGACTTAAACAGTGATTTAGGAGAAAGTTATGGTAGATATACCATTGGTTCAGACAGACAAATTATTCCGCTGATATCATCAGCGAATGTTGCTTGTGGATATCATGCGGCGGACCCAGTGGTAATGATGGAGACGATTAAACAAATGAAGACAGCTGGTGGAGCGATTGGTGCACATCCGGGATTTCCTGATTTGATGGGTTTTGGTCGTCGCAATATGAGTCTGTCATTTGCAGAGGCTAAGGCGTATACATTGTACCAAATTAGTGCCTTAGCAGGAATGTGTCAAGCTCAAGGCGTGAGACTACAGCATGTCAAGCCACACGGAGCTTTATATAACATGGCAGCCCGTGACTATGAATTATCAAGAGCGATATGTGAAGCGGTTAAAGAATTTGATAAAGAGCTTATCATTTTGGGCTTGTCAGGTAGTGAGACGATTAAGGCAGCAGAGGATATGGGCCTTAAAGTGGCTAGAGAGGTATTTGCGGATAGAGGCTATGAAGAAGATGGTAGCCTTGTTAATCGTAGCAAGGATGGCGCTTTTATTCACGATGAAGCAACAGCGATAACACGAGTGATTAGAATGGTAAAAGCAGGGAAGGTTGCTGCTATAACGGGGCAGGATATTTCAATTCAAGCCGATTCGATTTGTGTTCATGGTGATGGCGAAAAGGCATTGTTATTCGTAGCTCGAATTAGAGAAGCACTGATTAACGAAGGTATAGATATATTGCCACTAAATGCTTAAAATATAATATGATTTTACAATGATGACCTTAAGGGCTGTCGTAAAATATCTGAGTAAATCAGATACTTTGCGACAGCCTTTTTTGGAAGAACGCTCGGCGCGTCTGCAAGCAGACTCTTTGTTCATACTTAAGAAGTAAAAAAATCAGAAAACTTAATCAAATTATCATAAAGACTTTTGCAAGTAGCAAATCTATACTAGGAGCAGGAGGTGAGTTTGTGAAAGAAATATTATTGGAACTAAAGCACATTACCAAACGTTTTCCGGGAGTCTTGGCGCTTGACGATGTGAATTTGAAAGTGGCGGCGGGGAAAGTCCATGTTGTGATGGGCGAAAATGGAGCGGGTAAGTCTACTTTGATGAAGATTATCGATGGCATTTATCATCCTAATCAGGGCGAATTACTGCTTTATGGTAAGCCGATGAAGATTAATTCGCCAATTGAAGCGATGAAAAACCAAATTGCAATGATTCATCAAGAGCTAAATACGATTTTAGATATGACCGTTGCAGAAAATATATTTCTAGGACGAGAATTTGGTTCGGGGATTTTGTATGATGCTAAAAGGATGAACGAAGAAGCTTGCAAGGCACTAGCGGAGCTTAACCTAAGGATAAACCCAAAGGTGAAAATGCGTGAGTTGTCCGTTGCCAAAAGGCAAATGGTAGAAATTGCTAAAGCAGTTTCCATGAATGCGCGGATTATTATTATGGATGAACCGACTTCAGCTATTTCGGACAAAGAGGTCGATGCGTTATTCGAGATTATTAATGAATTCAAAAAACGAGGTGTTGGAATTATTTATATTTCACATAAAATGGATGAGATATTTCGAATTGCAGAGGATATCACGGTTATGAGGGATGGCAAGAGTATAGGTACTTATTCAGCAGAAGAATTAGATCAGAACACCCTTATAGCCAAAATGGTTGGTCGAAATATCGAGAATATTTACCCCAAGCCATTACCACATGCCCTAGGAGCAGAAATATTGCGGGTCGATAGGTTAAGTAGCAAAGGTGCATTTAGGGATGTTAATTTGTCGCTTAAAGCGGGTGAAATATTAGGGATATCTGGTTTAATGGGTGCGGGGCGAAGTGAGTTGGCAGAAAGTATTTTTGGTATGCGTAAGATTGATAGTGGGGAAATTTCAATTAATGGTCAAAAGGTAAATATTAGCTCCCCCAAAGATGCGATAAAAGCGGGACTAGCCTTTATAACAGAAGACCGTTCCCAAACGGGACTAAATCTCAAGACCACAGTTAAAAAAGATATGAGCATTTTAACCCTTAAGCAATTTTGTAAGTGGGGTCAAGTGATTATTAAAGCGCTTGAGAATAATCTCGTTGATGAGGGGATTAAGCGCTTGAGGATTAAGGTGTCATCGCGTAATCAAAGTATTAAGACATTATCAGGTGGCAATCAACAAAAGGTTATAATTGCCCGTTGGTTATTAGCAGAACCGGAAATTTTGATTATGGATGAACCAACAAGGGGGATTGATGTTGGAGCTAAGTACGAAATTTATAATATCATGATGGAGCTGGCAGCAAGAGGTAAGGCAATAGTGGTCATATCATCAGAGCTACCAGAAATAATAGGCGTCTGTAGTCGCGTTATGGTAATGCACGAGGGCATCGTTACGGGCGAATTAAAAAAGACAGAAATGACGCAAGAATCAATTATGAAATTAGCAACGAAAACGGAGGAGACAAATGAGTGAGGGCAGTAACAAGATAACTTTTAATGAGGTTGTCTCGAAGTATGGAATTTACATTATCTTCTTAGTTATATTTGGCGGATTGTCGATTGTAAATAAAGCGTTTTTCACATCAACTAATCTGTTAAACATATCTAAACAAGCATCAATAGTGGCGATTATTGCGATTGGTCAAACCTTATGTTTAATTACTGGTGGAATGGACTTGTCCTCTGGTTCGATTATGGCTTTAGCTGGTGTTAGTTCAGCCATGTTTGGTTTGGTTGATAATACCAATATGCTAACAGCAACAGTAGTCGCACTTAGTGTCGGGATGATGTGTGGTGCAATTAATGGTACAATCATTGCTAAAGGAAAGGTACCAGCCTTTATTGCAACCTTGGGGATGCAGCAGATGGCACGTGGGATGGCATTGTTGGTGACAAATGCAACTCCGATTTTCAATTTGTCAGATACTTATACCTTCTTAGGAAGCGGGAAGATTGCGGAGATACCAGTGCTAATTATGGTGATGCTTATTATTGTGATTTTTGCGGTCTTTTTACTTAATAAGACGAAATTCGGTCGTCATATATATGCCGTTGGTGGTAATGAACAGTCGGCTCATGTATCAGGCATTAATGTTGATTTGGTTAAAATCAAAGTTTATACCATTACGGGAGCTTTAGCGGGAATTGGTGGACTTTTGTTAGCGGGCAGAATCAAGTCAGGTACCCCGACGATGGGGGAAGGATATGAGTTAGATGCCATTGCTGGAGCTGTTATCGGTGGTGTTAGCACCTCAGGTGGGATTGGCACAGTATATGGAGCAGTTATTGGCTCACTGCTAATTACAATGATTAGCAATGGTCTAGACTTATTAAATGTGTCAGCATATTATCAACAAATTATCAAGGGTTTAATTATCATTTTAGCAGTCCTTTTAGATGTTAAGACCAAAAGTAAGAAAAAGTAGTAGGATTATTTAGCTTTGTGTTCCACAAAGGAAATTTATCATATAAAATGGAGGTATGAAGATGAGAAAGAGATTAGTAGTAGCAGGAGTGGTATTCGCAGTGGTAGCAACAACTTTGATGGGATGTGGCAAGCAAACAACTGCTACAGGCGATGAAGGTGCAACAAAAGAAACAACAGCAAGTGAAACAGAAACTAAAGCAACAGACCAAGATGAGCCAAGTAGCAAAATGGAAGACATTACGATTGGGGTATCTTTTCAAGGCTTATCGGATGAGTATATTGTTCGTTTAAGTGATGCCTTTAAGGAGCAGGCGGATAAAGAGGGTGTCAGTGTGCAGATAGCAGACGGGCAAATGGATGCGGAAACGCAGGTAGGACAAGTTGAGAACTTTATCTCACAAGGCGTTGATGTAATTGTTTTAAATCCTATTTCGGCAGGGGGCTGTGCCCCAGCAGTTACCGCTGCAAGAGAGGCAGGAATTCCAATTATTACTTTGATTTCTACGACATCAAACCAAGATGAAGCGAGTACTTATGTGGGTTCTAATGCAATTGAATCAGGAGAAATCCAAGCTGAGATGGTGGTAGCAGATTTAGAAGGACAAGGCAATATTGTGGTGATGTTTGGGCAAATGGGTCATGATGCACAAATCGGTCGTTATCAAGGTCTAAAGAATAAATTAGAAGGAACTGATATCCAAATTATTGCGGAGCAAACAGGAGACTGGTCACGCGAAGAAGGTATGAAAGTAATGGAGAACTGGATAGCTTCAGGAAAAGAGATTGATGCAGTTGTGGCTCAAAATGATGCGATGGCGTTAGGGGCAATTATGGCTATTGAAGCAGCTGGCAAAAGTGGTGAAATTAAGGTCTATGGAATTGATGCTCAAGCAGAAGCATTAGCGGCAGTTGAGAATGGAAGTATGGAAGGAACTGTTTTCCAAAATGCTGCAAGACAAGGTAGTGAATGTGTAGGAGTGGCGATTAAAGCGGCAATGGGCGAGAGTCTAGAAGGTAATTACTATATTCCGTATGAAGGAGTAAGAGTAGATAATGCTAAAGATTATAAATAAGTGTAATTAAGGCTGTAAATAGAAATTTGATACACGAAGGGAAAATGACAATGGGAAGAATAAAAATGAGTAGCATTAGTGCACGATTGATGATGTACTTTGTTTGTATTATTGTGATTCCAATTGTCATTTTAGCCCTTATCATCCAAAATACATATAAGAAAAGTATCTTTGGATTAGCCACCAGCAACGCCGAAGAAGGATTGAACTTAATTAACGATAACTTAGACCAACAATTTATTGACTATGATAGCTTAGCCTACTTTGTCACTCGTGATTTGCAAATCCAAGAAGTAAGCAAGGAAAGTCAACAACAATATAACCAAAGGGCTGAGAAACAGCAGATATACAATCTCTTGAATTATTACCGTAGTAGTGTGAGCGATATTATTAGAATTGTTGTATATTATGAAAATGGGACGGTTATCACAACAGAGCAAGAAGATGCACTGCAAGGCATGAAACAAAATATGTCTTGGTATGATATTTGTAAGGCTGATGCCGATAGTATCCATATTTTCAATTTTAAAGCCAATGAACGAATATATGATGTGATTAAGCCCCAAAATACGCAGATTATCAGTGCCAGCCGGGCGCTAAAGGACCAACAAGGGCATGTTATTGGTGCGGTTAATGTAGAGATGCATAGTCAAATCTTAAAGGAATCAATATCCAATATTCTGAATCGCAAAGGCTCATATGTATATGTCCTCAATGAAAACGGTGATGTAGTGTATTCGCCAGTTCTAGAAACGGTGCCACAGGTGGTAAGTAATGATGATTACTGTAAGGTGCAGGTATATAATGAGCGTAATCGTTGGACCATTATTGGGATGGTGTCGATGAAGCCGTATCTGCGAGAGCTTGATGCCTTCAATAATATTTTACTAGTAGTATTAATAGTCTCAATCATTATTATTGGCATAGTCTCATTACGATTTGGCGAATCGATAGTAAAGCCCATTAAGATGCTTAGGAAACTAATGAAAGAGGCCGAACAAGGTGATTTATCAGTTCGCTTTGTGGCAAAAGCGAGTGAGGAAATCCAGGATTTAGGCGAAAGCTTCAATGTAATGATTGAACAAATGGATTATAATGTGCAACAAGTGTGTATTGAGCAAGAGGCCAAAAGTAAGGCAGAAATGGATGCCCTGCGAGCTAATATTAAACCGCATTTTCTTTATAATACGTTGGATACGATTCACTGGATGGCGAAATCCTATCAAGCAGAAGATATTATTGAAACGGTGGATGCATTGTCGACGTTGTTTCGGATTTTATTATCCAAAGGCAGTGAAACAATTACCGTTGAGCAAGAATTACTTCACATTGAAAGCTATTTGAAAATCCAAAAGGTTCGTTACGAGGATATGATTAACTACGAGATTTGTGTCTCGGCAAATTGTCAAAAATTATTAGTACAGAAGATAGTTCTGCAACCATTAGTTGAAAATGCCATTTATCATGGTATCAAAGAAGGTGGTGAATCAGGGCAGATTAGTATTAATGTGTGGCGGGATGTTGATGATATTTATTTTGCAGTAGAAGATAATGGTAAAGGAATGACCAAGGAGCGGCTAGAACAAGTCCAAGAGACCTTGAAAAAATTTACGCCAAGCGAAAGTGGTGCTTATGGGGTGGTTAATGTTCATCACCGGATGCGGTTAAGCTATGGAGCGCCATATGGACTATATTTAAACAGTGAAAAGGACGTAGGGACAACAGCGGTTATTCAACACCCAGTGTTATAAGGAGGGCCTTTGATGATAAAAGTTTTGATTGCAGATGATGAGCCTAAGATACGTCGTGGCATTAATGAATCAATAGATTGGCTGTCTATTGGTATGACGGTTTGTAGTTTCGCAGCTAATGGCGCTGAGGCGATTAAGGCGGTGATGGAGCAAGAACCCGATATTTGTTTGGTGGATATTTGTATGCCAAAAGTGAGTGGGCTTAAGTTGATTGAGAGTATTCATCAGATTAAGAAGGATACTATATGCATAGTGATTACGGGCTTTGATGAATTTGAGTATGCCCAAACAGCAGTGAAATTAGGGGTTTTTGATTATATCTTAAAACCAGTAAATGAAAAAACATTAGTCAATACTTTAATGAGAGCTCGTGAAAGTATTATCAGTAGAGATGCATTATGTCAAAAGATAGAAAAAGCAGAGAAGATGTTGAAAAAGAATATTCCTTTTTTAAGAGAGCGATTTATCATTGATTTGATAAAAGGAAAGGTATACGAGGAAGATATTAAGGAACATATGCAAAATTATAGTATTCACTTAGCAGAGCCATTTTTTTTCTTACGATTGGAGTTAAAGGGTGCAGGTGATTGGAAGGAAAAAGATTTGTGGAATCGGCAATTGTTACAATTTGCTTTAAACAACATTGCCGTAGAAGTTCTGCAACGATACGGAGAAGCGTATGCAGCGATTGATCCTTGTGAACGGATTTTTGTATTAGCCAATACAGGTAGTTTGGGTGATTTGCGCCAAGCAGAAGGTCAAATTAGTAGGGTGGTACAAAGCTGTTTGAAAATGGAAGTTACAATCAAATTTAAGCAATTAGAAGAAGTAACAAAATTATATGATGTATATGAACAATGGACCCAAGAGGATAGTTTAGCCATATCAAGAACAATTATACAAGCGAAAGAATATATCGAAAACAATTATTGGGATAGTGAATTGTCGGTACAGAAAATGGCACGCAAGAACAATGTCAATGCGAGTTATCTAAGTCGGACGTTTAAGGCTGAAATGAGTGTTAATATAACTGATTATATTGCTAAAATGAGGATGCAAAAGGCACTGGAGTTGCTAAATAATACTGATTTGAAAATATATGAAATTGCTTCAGCGGTTGGTTATAAGTCACAGCATTATTTTAGCTTCGCATTTAAACATGTCTTAGGGATATCCCCTATAGAATATCGAAAGAAAAACGGAGGTATATAAAATGGCATTATTAGAGCATAAGAAAGACCCAGCAACAGAGCAGACGGCAGCAGGATATCCAGAAGTAGCAGCGATGGATACAGACCTTTTATTTTCGACAAAGGAAATAGCCGTACTTAGGGAATTAGGCGAAAGGGTGGCGGAAATTGCGGCACGTCCAATCATGCAAGCAAAGGCAAAGCTATGGACGGCTCATAATGATTTGCAGACAGCTGAGCCAGTTGTATTTATTGACCCAGAAAATGGCTGGAACGAATGTATTAAGGCGGATGTATTAAAGTGTGAAGACCCCTTGGCTCGGGTATGGGAGATGACACTTTTGAAACAAATATTTTGGGCAGAGAAGATGAAGGATGATAAAGTTATTGAAGCATACTTTGATGTTCCGTATAGTTATACGGATACCGGTTGGGGGCTAGCAATAACGAAAATTGGCGGTGAAGATGGTGGCAGCTACATAGTTAAGCAAGCTATTGAAGATTATGAAAAGGAATTTGAGCAGCTACATCATCCGGAGTTGATTATTAATTGGGAAGAATCTGAGCGGTTGATGGAATTGGCGCATCAAATTTTTGATGGGATATTAAAAGTTCGCCGAAAAAATATCTGGTGGTGGACTCTAGGGCTTTGTTGGGATTATGTCAATATTCGGGGGATGGAAGACTTTATGTGTGACTTTGTCGCCGAGCCTGAGTGGGCGAATCGGATGTTAGATTTGCTTTGTGAAGGGAAATTGCGAATGTTGGATTTCCTAGAAGAAAATAACCTTTTAGCCCAAAATACCGAAGGTAGTTATGTCGGCAGTGGTGGCTTTGGCTTTACTAATCAAATTCCAGCAATTGGTGCAGGGGCAACAGTAACAACGCAAGATATGTGGGGCTTTTGTGATAGTCAAGAAACAGTCTCGGTCAATCCTGATATATATGGCGAGTTTATTTTGCCACGTCACCAGAGAATATTAGACCGATTTGCTTTGAATTGTTATGGTTGCTGTGAACCATATAATTCAAGGTGGAAATATGTGAAGCAATTACCGAATTTAAGACGAGTGTCGGTATCACCATGGGCAGATTGGCGGACAGTTCCTGATTTGTTAGGCAAAGATTATATTGCATCAGTTAAACCAATGCCAACACCACTCGCTTCTTATCATATGAATGAAGACGTGGTTAGAAGAGATTGTCGAAAGGCAGCAGAAGAGACAAAAGGTGGCATATGTGAATTCATCATGAAGGATAACCATACTCTAGGCAATAATCCACATAATGCTATTCGCTGGGTTGAGATTATGCGAGAGGAATTAGCTAAAGTATATGGATAGTCATGAGGGCTTTTGACACGGGTATCCTAATAAGTAAGCCTAGTAAAATCAAAAATAGATTTTACTAGGCTTATATGGTGTGCTTAAGAAAATAGTGCCGATAAGCCTGATAGTGATGTGATACCCATGTAGGCCACAACAACAGTAACGACGATTCCTAGAAGCAATAACCAAACGGGATGCTTGTATTGTTCGCCCATAATACGCTTCTTTTGTGAAGCTAATAGGCAAGTACCAAGAGTTACTGGTAGAATCAAACCATTTAAAGCACCAGCTAGAACAAGTAATGCTCTAGGTCTTCCAATAAGAGCCATAACAACTGTTGAAATAGCTATGAAGGTAATGGTAAACCATTTTTCATTTTTGGCAATAAAAGGATGAAAGGTCTTTAGGAAGGATACTGATGTATAAGCTGCTCCGATAATAGAGGTAAGGGCGGCACATAAGAGAACCAAACCGGCAAAGCGGGCACCGATGTCACCAGCACCAGCACGGAAAGCATCAGCAATTGGATTATCACTACCAAGTGATGTACCAACAACAACGACACCAAGGACAGCTAAGAATAGTAACACTCGTACAAGTGTTGCAATACTAAGCCCCATAACAGAACTTCTGGTAATATCCTTTAGATTCTCTTCCTTGGTGATGCCTGCATCAATAAGACGATGAGCTCCAGCAAAAGTAATATAACCACCAACTGTCCCACCTAATAGTGTTAAGATAGCTGGAAATAGTTGATTCATAGGAGCTGTTGGGATAACAGTTTCTTTAATTGCAGTGCCAAAGGGTGGTTTAACTAGAACGATAATTACAAGAATCACGACAATCATAATTGCGCCTAAGGCTTTAGTAACTGTATCCATTGCTTTCATCGCATCCTTTAGCATGAAAATGATAATTGCTAAGACGCCGGCAATAAAGTATCCATATAATTCAGGAACACCCAACAAGGCATTAAAGCCAAGGGCAGCACCGCCAACGTTACCGATGTTAAAAGCAATTCCGCCAAGGACAACTAGAAAGGCGATGAAATAACCTAATCCTGGTAGTAATTGGTTAGCGATATCCTGTCCGCGAGAACCAGAGACACAAAGAACTCGCCAAACATTTAACTGAACTACGGCTGCACATAAAACTGATACTAAGATAACAAATCCAAAGCTTCCCTTCAGTGAGTCGGTAAATGTTGCAGTTTGGGTTAAGAAACCAGGACCGATTGCTGAGGTTGCCATGATAAATGCTGCTCCTAGAAGAGTGCTTTTAACGACTTTTTTGTTTGTTTGTGTTGTTTTATTAGTTTCATTACTCATCATATTGTACCCCCTTTACTTTCAATCTAGTATACAAGATTAGTGGCTATCTGTAAACTATAATGAAAAACAACCCTTGAAAAGTCAAACGATAACTTAATCAGGGTTGTTTTATTTGCTTGTTATTTAGTTGTATCCTTGCTAATCAGATAATAAGGAAAAGTGATTAATAGCCCGCCAACGATATTACCAAGTGTTGCTAAAGCTAAATTGTAGCCATATCCACTAAGGCTTAGAGCTTCAGCGCCGGGATTTAGAAGACCAATGGCTAGAATTCCCATATTAGCGATACTATGTTCAAAGCCGCAAACCATGAAAGTGAAGATACATAAAAAGACAAGAATTAATTTCCCCGATTCACTTTTAAGTTTAATACTACACCATACGGCGAGGCAGACCAACATATTACAAAGAAGTGCCCGCGTAAATAGTTCAAGTGGTGAATATGACATCTTAGTGGCTGCAGACGCAGCGAAAAAGTCGCCAATTGGACCATTAGCAATACCAGTAAGTTGGAAAAGTCCAGCCGCGATTAGACTACCCGCGAAATTACCAATATAGCAAACTAGGCTAGCCTTGCCATGCTTACGCCAAGGTATCTCTTTTCTAAGGGCAGAAGAAGTGAAGACTAGGACATTACCAGTAAATAATTCCGCACCAGCACAAATGACTAAGCTAAGGGCAACAGAAAAGGCCGCTGCCATTATAACCCTTGTAACAGGTGAATCAGCGGCGCTTAAAGGCGTTCCAACTGAATAAGCAACAAAGCTACCAAAAGCAACATATAATCCCGCCATGATAGCACTGACAAAATAACCAGGCAGATTGGTACTGAATAAGTTTATTTTATTTTTACCAATATTACACATAGCCTGAAATTCATCTTTAAACATATATTTCTCCTCTTTTCTCTAGATGTGATACTACAAAGGGTGTAACAATTCGTAGGTATCAGTGTCAAATACAAATAAAACCAACTACTATAATCTATAGTATGAGAAAGTAATTGTCAATAATTTATAAAAGATATTGTATGAAAGGGGGTGTTTGGTATAAAATGTAAATAGTTTTGTTAAAGTATAACTTAAGCGAGCTTAAGGAGGAGTTAATAGTGAAAAATAAAAATGGGCTTTTAAAGGCTTTTTTGATATGGTTAGGATTGTTAGGAATATTAGTGGGTTGTCAAGGGAAAGCAATCGAAGAGCAAGTTGACTTGATAGTAAATAAAGTGTTAGATGAATCAAGCTTTATTAAGTATGAAGCAAGTATCAGTCCGATGAAGATTATGCTGCCTGATGATTCTTGGAAGGTTGAGGAGGATAGTGAGAATCTATGGATGTTCGCTTCTCGTCATGGTATTATAATGCTATCAATAACCGAAGATGATGCCATAGTTATACCAGAATCAGTAGAAAATATAAAAAGCGTTTTGCAAAAAGAAGGCTATAACAGTGAACATTATGAGGTGATAGAATATAGTCAGCAAAATATCGCTACGCTTAAGTCCTATCGCGCGGTGGTCAAATATGACACCTCGACAGCTTCATATGCATATGGGATTTTGTATGGAACCATCTTAGATGGCAAAGAGTATATGGCTAGTGCAATGTTATATGAAGATAATCAAGAACGACTAGAACAAGTTAAGATGGCAATTTATAGTTTCGAGGTATCATTAGCTGAGCAATTGGACCTAGAGCCAATACCAGAATCAACACTAGAACCCATATCAGAACCAGAAATAGAACCAGAGTCAACACCTGAGTTAGAACCAGAAGTAGAGCCAGAGCCAACACCTGAGTTAGAGTCAGAAATAGCACTAGAGTCAACGCCAGAACCAACCCCAGAGCCAACCCCAGAACCGGTGATAAGGCGCACTAAGCAATCGGGGAATTTAAGGAATGGGCCAGGTGATGATTATAACTTAATCGTGACAATCCCAAGTGGTAGTGAAGTGCTCGTTCATGGCGAAGTAAATGGCTGGTATGAAATTGATTATAATGGTTCAAGTGGATATATATATAGACGATTTATTGATTAGAAGATGGCTTTTTAGATAGGGATATGTTATTTTAATAAGAGGTGTAATTAAGCTTAAGGAGAATGAAAATGTTTAGTACAGAAATTGAAGTTATTATATGTATTGCGCTGGCAGTAGTGACCGTTTTATTATTTTTAGGCAAAGGCGACTTTATGCTAAAGAATCAAAACGAAAATAGCAAGAAGACCCCCGCCGAGAAGAAGCGATTTAGTCGCGGCCTTAGTTATTTTACAGGTACATGGTTGATAGCTGAAATGGGACTGCTTTTCTTTGGTGAAATTAAATGGGTGTCAAGTGTTTATCTAGTAGTAATAATACTGGCGTTTATCGGATTGGTTATTTTTAGTAAAAAGCAAGTATAGATAAAGTACTTAAAAGGGATGGTCGAAATTATTTTCGCTATCCCTCGTTTAGTTTAGGAAGAAGACAGTATAAAGAAGGAGGACAGAGGGACATGAGAAGTGGAGGCATATTATTACCAATCTCGGCACTTTCATCAGAATATGGGATAGGTTGCTTTTCAATAGAAGCCTTTGAGTTTGTCGATATGTTAAAGCGAGCAGGACAAAAGCAGTGGCAAATCTTACCACTATGTCCTGTTGGCAGTGGTGATTCGCCATATCAATCTTTCTCGACCTATGCTGGTAATCCCTACTTTATTGATTTGGGGGCATTGATAGCAGAAGGCTTACTGACTAGAGCACAGTGTGATGAATTCACATATGGTAATAATGAAGAGCGGGTTGAATATCAATTAGTGTGTGAAGCTAGAAGTATCTTGTTAAGAGAGGCGTATAAGCGCTTTGAAATTAATGAGGACTTTGGCAACTTTACCCGTGATAATGGCTATTGGCTTGAAGATTATAGCTTGTATATGGCATTAAAGGATGTTAATGAAGGCGCAGGATGGTCGACTTGGCCCGAAGCGTTGCGTGACCGCCAGCCCAGTGCCTTGCAACAAGTTCGTGAAGAATTAGCGGATGAGTTACAGTATTATCGTTTTCAACAGTATAAGTTTTATCAGCAGTGGAATCGTTTGAAGGCATATGCCAACCAAGAGGGTATTAGCATTATCGGAGACATTCCTATCTATGTTGCTTTTGATAGTGCGGATACATGGGCTAACCCGCTGTTGTTTCAATTTAACGAAAATAACGAACCAATCGCCGTGGCAGGCTGTCCGCCAGATGGGTTTTCCGAAACGGGGCAGATATGGGGTAGTCCACTATATAGCTGGGAATATCATCGTGAAACGGGGTATCAATGGTGGCTACAACGAATGCAGCATACTTTTTATCTTTATGATATTGTTAGAATTGACCATTTTCGCGGTTTTGAATCGTATTACTCAATTCCGTATGGTGCTAAGACGGCAGAACATGGCCATTGGGAAAGTGGCCCGGGGCTAGAACTTTTTAATGTTTTCAAAGAGCGTTTGGGGAATATCCAAGTTATCGCGGAGGATTTAGGCTTCTTAACAAAAGAAGTACGCCAGATGGTTAATGACACTGGCTTCCCGGGGATGAAGGTCATCGAGTTTGCTTTTGATGCTGATAGTAACTGTGAATATCTACCACATCTTCATATCGAGAATAGCATCGTATATACGGGAACGCATGACAATGATACATTAGTTGGCTGGATAGATTCGATGAATGAGCATACGCGGAGCTTTTCCAATAAGTATTTAGATATACATGACAAAAGTACCAACGAGAAGGCTTGGGCATTTATTCGCTGCGCCTTAAGTAGTGTTGCCAAGGGGGCAATTATTCCGATGCAGGATTATCTTTGTCTAGATAGCAAGGCGCGTATGAATACCCCCTCAACAGTTGGGAATAATTGGGCTTGGCGTCTCCAAAGCGGACAGATAACAACAAAGCTATTAGATGAAATAAGAGATATGACAGCCCTATATGGGCGATGCTAGAATAGTAGGGGTGATATGCGAAGGTTACTACCATATATCAAAAATTACAAAAAAGAAGCAATTGTAGCACCATTATTCAAGATGCTAGAGGCGAGCTTTGAATTACTGATACCGATAGTCATGGCAAATATCGTTGATATTGGTATCAAATATAACAATACCAATTATATTTGGAAGATGTGTTTACTGATGATTGTATTAGGGATTCTAGGCTTGGCTTGTTCATTGGTTGCTCAATACTTTGCAGCAACAGGGTCGGCTGGTTTCGGGACGGAGTTACGTCGTGACTTCTATGCGCATATTAATAGCTTGTCTTATCAAGAATTAGATACTATTGGAACTGCAACATTAGTTACCCGAGTGACTAGTGATATTAACCATATTCAAGCAGGGCTTAATTTGTTATTGCGGTTGCTGCTGCGTTCGCCATTTCTTGTTGTCGGAGCGATTATCATGGGCTTTACAATTAGTAGTCGCTTGACGATGATTTTCCTGATTGCGGCGCCACTTTTGGGGTTGGCTATTTTTTTGATTGTTAAAATAAGTATTCCGGTCTATAAGAAGGTTCAAAATACTCTTGAAAAGCTCATTTCCTTAACTAGTGATAATTATGAGGGGGCACGGGTTATTAGAGCCTTTGCCCGACGCGAACACGAGACTAAGGCTTTTGATGGGGTTACTGAGGAACTTGAAGCTTATCAAATCAAAGCTGGTAAAATCGCTGGTCTGATGAATCCAGTTACCTATTTAATGGTTAATTTAGCGATTGTTGGTATCTTGTGGTTTGGTAGTGTTGATGTCAATATTGGTGCCCTAACCCAAGGACAGCTGATTGCCTTAGTAAGCTATATGACGAAGATATTATTAGCTTTATTAATGCTGGCGGTTCTGATTATGACAGTAACAAAGGGTATTGCAAGTGCGATTAGGGTTAGTGAAGTCTTGGTGATAGAGCCATCTATTAAAGATACAGCTGGCGCCTTACCAGCAGCGCAAAATGACCAACCGATAATTACATTTACGGATGTAAATTTCTATTATAAAGGCGATAAAGAGCCGACCCTTAAAGGAATTAATCTGTCAATCAGAAAGGGCGAGACAATTGGCATCATTGGGGGAACTGGTTCGGGTAAGACGACCTTGGTTAATTTGATACCTCGTTTATATGAAGCAAGCAAGGGCAGTATCATGATTGCGGGCAATGATATTAAGAGTTATCCGCTTAAGCAGCTTAGAGCTAAGATGGGGATTGTACCACAAAAGGCGGTACTCTTTGCTGGAACGATTAGAGATAATATTAAGTGGGGCAAGAAAGCCGCGACTGACGAAGATATTTATAGGGCTTTAACGATTGCACAAGCGAGACAGGTGGTTGAAGAAAAGGTGGCTGGCTTAGATGCCAAAGTGACAGCTAGGGGGAAGAATTTCTCTGGTGGTCAAAGACAAAGGCTGACGATAGCTAGAGCCTTAGTTCGCCAACCCGATATCCTGATTTTAGATGATAGCTCCTCAGCACTTGACTATGCGACGGATGCGGCACTTAGGAGGGCGTTAAAAGAGCAGACCACAAAGATGACTGTCTTACTAGTATCACAAAGAGCAATAGCAGTGCGACAAGCGAATCGCATTGTGGTCTTGGATAATGGTGAGATTGTCGGGCAAGGGACACATGAACAATTGTATGAAGCTTGCGATGTATATAGAGAAATCTGTCTTTCTCAACAAGCACGAGAGGAGGCGGTTTCATGAAACGCAAGAGGACGGTGAAGCGCCTGTTAGGGATGATAGCTCCCTATAAGCTTAAGCTGGTTGTCATTTTATTATTAGCGATAGTAAGTGTAGCTTTAACCTTGTATGTACCAATTATAATCGGACAAGGCATCGATTTGATTGTTGGCAAGGATGCGGTTTGGTTTAGACCGTTATTAGAATTATTGGTGGTTCTATTAGTGGTTATTGCAATAACCTCGATAGTGCAGTGGATATTGAATTTATTGACTAATAAAGTAACCTTTCGAATTGTTCGCGATATTCGGATACAGGTCTTTGTTCATTTGGAGGATTTGCCATTATCGTATCTTGACAATCATCAAAGCGGCGATATTGTTAGTCGTATCGCAAATGATGCAGACCAACTTTCTGAAGGGCTTTTTATGGGATTTACACAGTTCTTTACGGGATTGATGACGATTGTTGGAACTTTAGGGTTTATGCTATCAATTGACTGGCGTATCACCTTATTGGTAGTAGCTATCACACCGTTATCATTTTTGATGGCAGGCTTGATGGCGAAGCGAACATTTATGATGTTTAAGAAGCAGTCAGAATCACGTGCTGAAATGACGGCATTAGTAGAATCGTTAGTCGATAATCAGAAGGTGGTACAGGCTTTTTCATATGAACAAAAGGCGGAGCAAGATTTTGACAAAATCAATTTAAAACTTAAGCAAAATAGTATCAAAGCGACATTTTACTCATCAGTGACTAACCCAGCAACGCGTTTCATCAATGGATTAGTGTATACTGGGGTCGGAATTTCAGGTGCTTTTTTAGCGATAAGGGGAAGCATTACAGTCGGTCAACTTTCCGCCTTCCTTAACTATGCTAATCAATATACTAAGCCTTTTAATGAGATATCAGGGGTTGTGAGTGAACTGCAAAATGCTTTGGCTTGTGCTGAGCGTATCTTTGATTTCATTGATGAAGAGTTAGAGCAGCCAGATGACCCTTTAGCTAAGGAGCTAGTTAAAGGGGCTGGTCAGATTGAATTTACCAATGTCGACTTTTCTTATCAGCGGGATAAGCCCTTGATTCAAAATATGAACTTAATAGCTAAGCCAGGACAACGGATTGCGATTGTCGGACCGACGGGATGTGGTAAGACGACCTTGATTAATTTGTTGATGCGCTTTTATGAATTAAACGCGGGAAGCATTACGATTGATAATCAAGAGATTAATAGTGTGACGAGAGATAGTTTGCGAACGAGCTTTGGGATGGTCTTACAAGATACTTGGATAAAAGAAGGAAATATTCATGATAATATTGCTTATGGTAGACCAAGTGCAAGTCGTCAAGAAGTAATTGCAGCAGCAAAAAAGGCACAGGCACATAGCTTTATTAAGCGGATGCCAAATGGTTACGACACGCACATCGAGAATAACGGCAAAAGTCTCTCGCATGGGCAAAGGCAGTTACTTTGTATCGCTAGAGTGATGCTCCTAAATCCAGCAATGCTGATTCTTGATGAGGCAACCTCGTCAATTGATACGATGACAGAACTTAGAATCCAGAAAGCTTTTGAAATATTAATGCAAGGACGAACCAGCTTCATTGTTGCGCACCGCCTTTCAACGATTAGAAATGCTGACTTGATTTTGGTTATGCAAGAGGGCAAGATTATTGAAAGTGGTAATCATCAAGAGTTACTAGGGCAAAATGGCTTTTATGCCAAACTTTATCAAAGCTAAAATACTTTTCGTTGACAATGTTATATTTTGTTAAGAAAAGTTATAGATAGACACATATCAAATCAAAGAAATGGAAGGGAGTATTATGAACAATCGAAATTCAAGCAACATTCTTAGAATTATAGCCGGAGGATATATTTTGTATATGGCGTATGGTCTGATTCAATCACTACGAACTGAAGTAATTGATAAACCATGGTTATTGATTAGTGCCGTTATAATATTTATTATTTCTGGCGGGGTTATTTTATTTTTTGGCATTAAAGGGATGATAGCCCAAAGTAAGATAAGCGATGAAGTGATAGCTGATGAGGCCTTAAATGAAGAGCTAGAGGTAGAGGAAGAAGTCTATGGGATGGCTGTTGACAAAGCGCTAAATAATGGGAAGATGGCGAGTATCAACCAGGAATTAGAACGACTTAAGCAAGCTGATGAGGAAGTGCCACAAAAGGATATTAAAACTGATGTAAGCGAAGGGAAAAGTAGCGAATAAAATGTAAAAATTTACAAAATGTTTATAAAATATTAAGAATTTGGTAAATCGCTTGTAGTTAGTGAAGACACTTGATATACTGTAAAAGGTTAATCACAAACGATACACGATATTAAGAAAATACGTGTATGCAAGCAAAGGAGAGATACTACAATGGACAAATTTTTTAAAGTTAAGGAGAAAGGTTCTACTGTCGGAATTGAGATTCTAGGTGGTTTGACAACTTTCTTCGCGATGGCCTACATCATTTTTGTAAACCCAAACATTTTAAGTTCGGTCGATGAAGGATTAAAAAGCTCTATCTTTATTGCAACTTGTTTAGCAGCAGCACTTGGTACAATTCTAACGGCATTTATGTCAAATACACCATTTGCACAAGCTCCAGGAATGGGATTGAATGCCTTCTTTACCTACACCGTATGCTTTGGTATGGGATACAGCTTCAACCAAGCACTAGCAATTGTTTTCATTAGTGGATTTTTGTTTTTTATTGTTTCTATCACCCCATTACGTGGACTGATTATCAAATCAATTCCAGCCTGTATTAAAGCGGCAATCGGTGCCGGAATCGGTCTCTTCATTGCCTTTATCGGTTTACTTGATTCAGGTAACGGGATTGTTAAGCTTGATGAAGCGAATTCAATCACTGGTTTGAATCTAGCTGTTGATGGAAGTCTTAATATGGGTGCAACATTAACGATTATTGGTTTGCTTATCATCGGTATATTGCTTGCTTGTAAAGTAAAAGGTGCAATCTTCATTGGTATCATAGCTACCACCCTTATTGGTATTCCAATGGGCGTTACTCATGTGCCAGAGCAGCTCTTTACATGGAATATTACTTTATCAGAAACCTTCATGAAGTTAGAATTTGGAAGCTTGCTTACTGGTGGAATTCTGCCACTTGCAACAGCAGTAATTAGTTTCTTTATAGTTGATATGTTTGATACAATCGGAACCTTAGTGGGAACTGCTGGTAACAATGGTATGTTAGACAAAGACGGTAATATGCCAGGTGGCGATAGAGCAATTATTGCTGATGCTATCGCAACGTGTGCGGGAGCTTTGATGGGAACATCAACAGTTACGACCTTTGTTGAATCCTCAGCAGGTATTTCAGAAGGTGCTAGAACTGGGCTTGCGTCATTGGTGACGGGGTTAATGTTTATCGTTGCGATTGTTCTTTCACCATTAGCATTAATGATTCCTGGTGCAGCAACAGCTCCAGCTTTGATTATCGTTGGGGTATTTATGATGAAGAGTGCAACTCGTATTGCGTGGGATGATATGGAACAAGCGATTCCAGCATTCTTGACCATTGCGATGATGCCATTTGCATATTCTATCTCTGATGGAGTTGCTTTCGGATTTATTTCTTATGTTATCATCAAAGCTGTTCGTGCTATTATTCTAGCAATTGCACCAGATAAAACTGGCAATGTGACAGCAGGTAGTAAGCTTAAAGAAATCCCTGTTTTAATGTGGATTATTTCAATTATGTTTATCGTTATGTATATATTAAAGGATATGATGTAGGATACGACTAATAGTCTGCAAGCAGACTTGTCGTGCCGCGCATTCTTGCTTTATAGGCGGACTTTCCTATAAAGCAATAAAAAGAGACTGTTGTACCATATCGAGGAAACTCGCTTATGGGACAATGGTCTCTTTGTTTAGTAGAAAAGCATTTATGGACTATCTTTTCCTTGCTTTTTTCAGAGCGCGTCGTCGACTGCCGGCTAAGGCAGACCAACAGATAATTCGAACAGTCATAATACCACAGAAGATTCCGATACTATCAATCATTACATCACGTACAGAAGGGCCACGACCAGCGACAAATGATTGGTGGTATTCATCAAGAGCAGCAGCACCGACACAGATGAATCCTGCGACTAGCATTAATGGGAAGCCACGTAAGCCATAGACATAGAAAGGAAAGGATACCGCAATTGCTAAGATGAAATATGCGCTCACATGTGCTAATTTGCGGATTGGCATATGGATTCGAGTGACATAGTGATTTATTTGGTCGTGACTTAAATCCTTATCTAATAACTTGGCCGTAACCGTAACAACCTTGTGACTAACCTTGTGGCTTAAGTCACTAGATACGTGACCAGGTTGAGCTGAGAGCATGAAGATAATATATAAAATTAGTATTGCGGGTAAGAAAGATAGTGGTTTTAATAAAAGAATAATAATACGTTTCATAAGCAACTCCAATCCAAATAATAAATTCTAAGGTGCCAAGTATATCACGAAGGGAAATAAAATGTCAAAAAACCAGAGATATTAAAGTGAAAGCCCTAGCACTTATTTATAAAAAATGATATTATATAATGAGCAAGAAGTGTAAGCTTTTTTAGTTAGGAGATGGGATTAATGAGTGTAGCAGATCGGATTTTTATTGACATGTGCAAGGATATTATTGAAACGGGATGTAGTACCGAAGGCGAGAAAGTGCGTCCTAAGTGGCAGGATGACACATTTGCTTATACAATTAAGAAGTTCGCTGTAGTTAATCGTTATGACTTAAGCAAAGAATTTCCAGCGATAACACTTAGGAAGACAGCGCTAAAAAGTGCTTTTGATGAGTTGTTGTGGATTTGGCAACGAAGGTCTAATAATGTTAATGACCTAAATAGTAATATCTGGGATAGCTGGGCGGATGAAAGCGGCTCGATTGGGAAAGCTTACGGATATCAAATGCAAGTAGAGCATGAATACAAAGAAGGGATGATGAATCAAGTTGACCGAGTTATTTACGACTTGAAGAATAATCCATATAGTCGTCGAATTATGACGAATATCTATGTTCATCAGGATTTAAGTGAGATGAATTTATATCCGTGTGCCTATTCGATGACTTTTAATGTGACTAAAGAAAAGGATAGCGATAAATTAACGCTCAATGCGATTTTGAACCAACGCTCACAAGATGTGCTGGCGGCTAACAATTGGAATGTATGTCAATATTCTTTGCTGGTGATGATGCTTGCCCAGGTCTGCAATATGAAGGTTGGCGAATTTGTTCATGTTATTGCCGATGCCCATATCTATGACCGTCATATTGAATTGGTGAAAGAATTAATTACCAGACCAACGTTTGCGGCACCTAAAGTAAGTCTTAATCCCGCAATCAAAGATTTCTATGATTTTACGGTGGCAGATTTGCTTGTTGAAGATTATGAAGCTGGCCCACAGATTAAAGGAATCCCAGTTGCCATATAAATGTAAAGGAGATTAACGATGAATTTAATTGTTGCAGTAGATAAGAATTGGGGTATCGGCAAAGAAAATAAATTATTAGTTAGTATTCCATCAGATATGAAATTCTTTCGTGAAGAGACGACGGGAAATGTCGTAGTAATGGGGAGGAAGACCCTAGAAAGCTTTCCAAATGGTCAACCGCTAAGAGACCGAGTTAATATTATTTTAAGTAAAGATAAGAATTACCGTGTAGATGGAGCGATAGTAGTCAATAACGAAGCGCAATTACTTGCGAAGCTAAAGGAATATGACCAAGAGCGAATCTATGTTATTGGTGGCGGCAGTATCTATGAGATGTTGTTACCGCACTGTAAGGTGGCTCACGTAACGAGGATTGATTTCGCTTATGAGGCCGACACCTATTTCCCTGATTTGGATAAGCTGTCAGATTGGCGAATAAGTGCAACTAGCGATGAACAGACATACTTTGATTTGGAATATTACTTCGTGAAATACGAACGGGTTTAGAGAGATAAAAAGGAGCAGGTGAGATGGGCAGTAATAGCTGGAACGATATTGGTAAAGAGATTCGCGACACGGTTCAGGATGCAATCGATAATAGAGATTTCAAACAACTGAATGAGACGATTAGCCAAGTAGTTAATGTTGCTATGCAAAATGTCAAAAATAGTGTTACTGAGGTGAAGAGCGTACATGAAGATACCAAGAAAAGATACCAAGAAAAGTATAAGCATAGCACTGTGACAGTGCCAAAAGCGAAGAACGAAACGCTTTATGCTATGCGGTCGAAAGGTTTGGTTTCGGGAGTTTTAGCGGCAATTCTAGGATTTATGTTTTTAGCTTTCTGTACATTTGCAAACATCGGACTATTTATAGTAGCTATTAGTGTTAGTAGCGTTAGTAGAACACAAGCTATCCAATCAATCGGATTTATGACAGTTATTGGTTTGGCTAGTTTATTTGTAGGTTTGAAAGGCGTTGGTCGTATCAAGCGAGTTCAACGTTTTCGTGAATATGTTAGATTAATGGGTAATCGCGAGTACTATGCGATTCAAGACTTTGCCAATCAGACCAATAAGTCAAAGTCGTATGTGGTTAAGGATTTACGAGAGATGATTAAGCGACGAATGTTCTTAAAGGGTTGTCTTGATGAGCAACAGACGCACCTTATTACTAGTACCAGGGCTTATGAACAGTATCAGCTGATGCAAGAGGCCGCTAATGAAAAGCAAGAAGCCAGTCAGGTGGTTGAGCAATCCAATATCTCGGCGGAATGTCGCGAGATTATCAATGAAGGTAAATCATACATCGCTCATGTTCGACAATGCAATGATGATATTCCAGGTGAAGAATTTTCAAATAAATTGGCACGATTAGAAGAAATTATGAAACGGATTTTTGAGCAGGTTGAGAAGCGTCCAGAGAATGCACCAGAGCTTCACAAGTTTATGAATTACTACTTGCCGACAACAACGAAGTTAATTGACACCTATCGTGACATTGATAGACAAAGTATTGTTGGTGAGAACATCCAAAATACCAAACAAGAAATAGAAGATACCTTAGATACAATTAACGATGCCTTTGAGAATCTACTTGACCGTTTCTTCCAAGACACAGCGTGGGATATATCATCAGACATTTCGGTGATGAAGACGATGCTTAAGCAAGAAGGTTTAACAAAAGATGAGATGAGCATTGGTAATGATAGATAGTGATAAGCCAATCAAATAAAAGAAGCTTTGAGAAAGAGAGATAAGATGAGCCAAGAATTTAAAGAATTTGAAATGACCCCAACCCTAAATTTTGATGAGGGTAATAACGAAAGTGTTGTTGAGACAATAGCGGCAGTGGAAGAGTCAGTACCAGCGATGGATGAATCGATTCTAAGCTCCGAAGAAAAGCAAATGATAGAAGATTTCTCACAAAAGATAGATTTATATAATAGTAATGCGATTCTGGGATATGGTGCTGGAACCCAAAAGAAGATGGCGGACTTTTCAGAGACAGCTCTTAATAATGTTAAGACCAAAGATTTAGGTGAGATTGGTGACATGCTTTCAGGGGTGGTAACAGAGCTTAAGAGCTTCGATGCGGTTGAAGAAGAAAAAGGATTTCTGGGAATCTTCAAGAAGGCATCGAACAAAATAACGGCCCTAAGAGCTAAGTATGATAAAGCCGAGGTTAATATTAGTAAGATTTGCAATGTTTTAGAAGGTCATCAGGTGCAGCTTTTAAAGGATGTTGCGATTCTTGATAAGATGTATCAGATGAACTTGACGTATTTCAAAGAATTATCTATGTATATTATAGCTGGTAAGAAGAAGTTAGCAGAAGTGCGTAACAAAGACTTACCAGCATTGATTGATAAAGCCAAGATGAGTGGTTTGCCAGAGGATGCTCAGGCGGCTAAGGACTTAGAAGGCTTATGTGAACGTTTCGAGAAAAAGGTTCATGATTTAGATTTGACGCGAATGATTTCAATTCAGACCGCACCACAGATAAGACTGGTACAAGGCAGTGATACCATGATGATTGAAAAGATTCAATCAACCTTAGTCAATACCATACCATTGTGGAAGAGTCAGATGGTTATTGCTCTTGGCGTAGCACATTCGACGCAAGCTGCTAAAGCACAGCAAGAAGTAACCGAGATGACTAATGAATTACTTAAGAAGAATGCAACAATGCTAAAGAGTGCAACTATTGAAAGTGCTAAGGCATCAGAACGAGGCATTGTTGATATAGAGACTTTAAAGCATACCAATGAATCATTAATTAGCACTTTAGATGAGGTTGTTAAGATTCAAGATGAAGGACGTGCGAAGAGAGTGGCAGTTGAGACAGAATTGCGCATAATGGAAGAGCAACTAAGAAATAAAATATTAACGATAAAGCAATAATATAGACCCTGCGAGGTGACTGATGTATTTAAGAGAACAGACGAGAATTGTTCAAATCGGCGACCGCTTTATTGGTGGTGGCAATGCAATTTTGATTCAATCAATGACGAACACCAAAACCGAAGACATTAAAGCAACAGTTGCACAGATTCAAGAGCTTACTAAGGCTGGTTGTGAGATTATTCGTTGTGCAGTACCAACGATAGAAGCAGCAAAAGCGATTGCTCAAATCAAAGAACAGATTACAATACCGCTAGTAGCAGATATTCATTTTGATTATCGCTTGGCAATTCTAGCTATTGAAAATGGTGCGGATAAGATTCGGATTAACCCGGGCAATATTGGCAGTGAAGAACGGGTCAAGATGGTCATAGCTGCCGCTAAATCAAAAGGGATTCCGATTCGAGTAGGTGTTAATAGTGGTTCCTTGGAGCGAGAAATTCTTGAGAAATATAATGGTGTAACAGCCCAAGGTTTGGCGGAAAGTGCTATTAAGCAGATGCGACTAATCGAAGATTTAGGTTATGATAACCTGGTCCTTAGCATTAAGTCATCAGATGTGATGATGTGTGCCAAAGCCCACGAACTAGTAGCCAATTTGACCGACCACCCGTTACATGTAGGTATTACAGAAGCAGGAACGATATATTCTGGCAATATAAAGTCAGCGGTAGGGCTAGGTGTCATCCTCTCAAAGGGAATTGGCGATACAGTACGAGTATCACTTAGCAGTGACCCTTTAGAGGAAATAAAGTCAGCAAAGCAGATTTTACGAACCTTAGATTTGCGAAAAGGTGGTATTGAAGTGGTGTCTTGCCCAACCTGTGGACGAACAGAGATTGACTTAATTAAGCTTGCCGAGCAAACTGAAAGTATGGTGCAAGACATCCCGCTTAATATCAAGGTGGCAGTTATGGGTTGCGTAGTTAATGGTCCGGGGGAAGCTCGTGAAGCTGATATCGGAATAGCTGGTGGTATCGGATGTGGCTTACTAATTAGAAAAGGTGAAATTATTAAAAAAGTTTCAGAAGATGAGTTGCTAAGCTGTCTTCGTGAAGAACTATTGAATTGGAAAGACTAAAATGGAAAAAATGTTTTTTGATGCATTTCCTGAATTAGTTGTTGATAAGAATATTCGGGAATTAATAGAAAATACCAAGATTACCAGAATTGCCGTCAATCAAGAGAGGACGGCTCTTCGCATTTATATAAGTAGTAACCAATGGATTTCCAAGCAATATATATATGCCTTGGAGAAGGCTATTTGTGTACAACTTTTTAGTAATCATGATATGTCGGTTAAGATTATTGAGAAATTCAATTTATCACAACAATACACTGCCGAGAATTTCATGGAGGTTTACAAAGATAGTATTTTACTTGAATTAAAGGATTATGGAGCGCTTACTCATAATCTCTTCTTGTCAGCGCAAAAGCACTTTTTAGAGCCAAGTACTATGCAGATGACGATACCCGCAACAGTGGTAGCAGAGGAAAAAGGCGAAGAATTAATTACGATATTAGAGAAGATTTTCTGCGAAAGATGTAATCTTGACTTTAAGGTACAGATTGAATATCAAGAGATTGAGACTAGCAAGTCACGGCGCAAAAGTGAATACCAGATTCAAAAAGAGGCTGATAACATTTCCAAGCGAGTACAAGAATTGGATAGTAAGAAGGTTGCCGCCAAGAGTGAAGATAAGGGACCTAGCAATAATAAGCGGGGGAGCAAACAGCCGCTAAAGTCAAGCAATCCTGATGTTATTTATGGCAGAGATTTTGAAGAAGAGACGATTCCGATTGAAGAAATTATTGGTGAGATGGGTGAAGTGGTTATTCGAGGTAAGATACTCTCTGTGCAAGAGCGAGCGATTCGCAATGAGAAGACAATTATTATTTTTAGCATCACTGATTTTACAGATACTATAATAGTTAAGATGTTTTTGAAAAATGAGATGCTTGGCGATATTATGCCCGCTGTTAAGAAGGGGGTATTTGTTAAGGTCAAGGGGGTTACGACTATTGACAAATTCGACCATGAGTTAAATATTGCCTCAGTTGTGGGGGTCAAGAAGATTCCTAATTTCACCACAACACGAGTAGACACAAGTCTTGATAAGCGAGTGGAATTACATTGCCACACTAAGATGAGTGAGATGGATGCGGTTACGGATGCAGGCGTGCTAGTTAAAAGAGCACACGAGTGGGGGCATAAGGCGATTGCGATTACTGACCATGGAGTAGTACAAGCATTTCCAGAAGCGAACCATGCAATGGAAGACATTGATAGAGCGTACCGTGCAAAATACCAGGAAGAACATCCCGAAGTAACAAGAGAAGAGTTAGCGAAAATAGAAAGTCCCTTTAAGATTATTTATGGAACTGAAGGGTATATTGTCGATGATTTAGAGGGGATGGTCGACAATAGTAACGGTCAATCATTAACAGAGACATATGTCGTTTTTGATATTGAGACAACTGGATTAAGCGCATATACTGATAAAATAATTGAGATAGGAGCGGTTAGAATTGAACAAGGGTCGGTAGCTGGTCGTTTCTCAAGCTTCGTTAATCCACAGCGGCCGATTCCTTATCGAATCGAGAGCTTAACTGGTATCAATGACTCAATGGTGATGAATGCGGATACCATTGAGGTGGTTTTACCACGCTTTCTAGAATTTATCACAGGGGCAACATTAGTAGCTCATAATGCTAGCTTTGATATGGGATTTATTAGAAAAAATTGCCAAGATTTGGGATATCAAAGCGAGTTTACATCAGTAGACACCGTTGGAATGGCACGATTCCTCTTACCAGAACTAAGTCGCTTCAAGTTAGAGACGGTAGCCAAGACCTTAAAGGTCGCTTTGCGTAATCATCATCGGGCAGTTGATGATGCCGAGTGTACGGCGGATATTTTTATGAAATTTGTTGAAATGTTGGAGGTTCAAGGTATCACCAACTTAGACGAATTGAATGAGCAAGGTAAACTATCAGTTAATACCATTAAAAAGAAGAACACTAATCATATTATTATTTTAGCAACTAATGAAATCGGTCGGGTTAATCTATATACGTTGATTTCTAAATCGCATTTAGAGTATTATAATCGTCGTCCCAGAATTCCTAAGAGTCTCTACCAGAAATATAGTGAGGGCTTAATTATTGGCTCGGCTTGTGAAGCTGGTGAATTATATCAAGCATTACTTAATGGCGCCGCGGATAAAACGATTACTAAAATAATTGAATTCTATGATTATTTGGAGATTCAGCCTTTAGGTAATAATGAATTCTTGATTAGAGAAGAACGTTATGATGTTCATAGCCAAGAAGACCTAAAGAACATCAACCGCAAAATAGTCAAACTAGGGGAGCGCTTTAATAAGCCGGTGGTAGCGACTTGTGATGTTCATTTTATTGACCCACAAGATGAGGTTTATCGTCGTATTATCATGAAGGGAAAAGGCTTCTCTGATGCGGATAATCAAGCACCGCTTTACCTTAGAACAACTGAGGAGATGTTGCAGGAATTTGATTATCTAGGAGTGGATAAAGCTGAAGAGGTGGTAGTCACTAATCCTAATAAGATAGCCGATATGTGTGAGAAGATATCACCAATTAGAGCGGGTAAATTCCCACCAATAATTGAGAATTCTGACCAGATGCTTAGAGATAGCTGTTATGAAGAAGCAAGGCGTATCTATGGTTCTGAATTACCACAGATAGTTGCGGCGCGGTTGGAGCGAGAGCTGGATTCGATTATTTCAAATGGTTATGCGGTAATGTATATCATTGCTCAAAAGCTCGTTAAGAAATCTAATGAGGATGGTTATTTAGTTGGTTCGCGGGGGTCGGTTGGTTCTTCCTTTGCTGCGACGATGGCAGGAATTACCGAAGTTAATCCATTAAGCCCGCATTATTACTGTGAGCAGTGCCATTATAATGAATTCAACACACCAGAGGTATTAGCATACTCAGGTAATGCTGGTTGTGATATGCCCGATAAGCAGTGTCCGAATTGTCAGGCGGAGCTTAAGAAGGAAGGTTTTGACATCCCATTTGAGACCTTCTTAGGATTTAAAGGTAATAAGGAACCAGATATTGATTTGAATTTCTCGGGCGATTACCAAGGGAAGGCTCACAAATATACAGAGATTATCTTTGGTGAAGGGCAGACCTTTAGAGCAGGCACGATAGGTACATTAGCGGAGAAGACGGCATATGGCTATGTCCTGAAATATTATGAAGAGTCAGGAACTAGTAAGCGAAGATGTGAGATTGATAGAATTGCCGGTGGATGTACGGGGATACGAAGGACATCGGGACAACACCCTGGCGGGATTATTGTACTACCCTTAGGTGAAAATATTAATTCTTTTACGCCAGTTCAACATCCAGCTAATGATATGACGACAGATATTATTACGACCCATTTTGATTATCATTCTATTGACGAGAATCTATTAAAATTAGATATTCTTGGACATGATGATCCAACGATGATTAGAATGATGGAGGATTTGACGGACACGAAGGCGCAGATGATACCACTTGATAATCAAGAAGTAATGTCCCTTTTTAAGAATACTGAAGCACTGGGGATTATGCCAGAAGATATCGGTGGCTGTAAGCTTGGTTGTCTGGGGGTACCAGAGTTTGGGACGGAATTTGTTATCCAAATGCTTTTAGATACTAAGCCAACATCGTTTTCTGATTTGGTTAGGATTTCGGGGCTATCGCATGGTGCTGATGTATGGTTAGGCAATGCCCAGAAGTTAATTCAAGACGGTGATGCAACTATTGCGACCGCGATTTGTACGCGTGATGATATTATGACCTACTTGATTCATATGGGGATGGAAAGTGAACTGGCATTTACGATTATGGAAAGTGTACGTAAGGGTAAAGGATTGACGCCGAAATGGGAAGCTGAAATGGTTAAGTGTAATGTGCCAGCATGGTATATTTGGTCGTGTAAGTTAATTAGCTATATGTTCCCGAAAGCCCATGCTGCCGCCTATGTTATGATGGCCTTTAGAATTGCGTATTATAAGATTCATTACCCGTTGGCATACTATGCGGCATTTTTTAGTGTGCGGGCATCGGCTTTTTCATATGAATTAATGTGTCTTGGCAAGGAACGACTATTGCACCATCTCAACGATTTTAAGAAGCGTTCGGATACTTTATCTAAGAAGGAACAGGATACATTAAAGGATATGAAGATTGTTCAAGAGATGTATGCTCGTGGCTTTGAATTTGTGCCAGTTGACTTGTATATGGCAACAGCCCATCAATTCCAAATTATTGATGGTAAATTGATGCCGGCACTTGATGCAATCGAAGGTCTAGGTGATAAAGCAGCGGACATGGTAGTGGAAGCAGCTAAAGATGGGAAGTTCTTATCTAAGGATGATTTTCGTCAACGGACAAAGGTTAGTAAGACGGTAATTGATTTTATGAGCGATATGAAAATTTTCGGAGATATTCCCGATGCTAACCAGATTTCGATATTTGATATATAATTGTGGATGTGTTTTTTATGAAATATTATGACAAAGGTCTTATTAGTAGAGAGCTGAATATATAGCAGTTAACATTTTTTGGTATTAAGTGTTACTGATAAAGTAAATATTATTGATAGGAGTTTGTTATGCAGCGGATATTAAACTATGTTATTAGTGCAATACAAGCAGGAACAAGTGTCGGTCATTTTCTGCGTGATAATGGTTATTCACATCATATTATTGTTCATTTAAAGAAGCTAGAGGATGGCATCATGGTCAATAATATTCATGCTTATACGAATCAAATTCTGCAGGAAGATGATTGCTTAACCATTAATATTGATGAGCGAACGGCTTCTTTGAATATTGAAGCCATCAACATTCCTATCGACATTGTTTATGAAGATGACGATATTATGGTCATAAATAAACCTTCGGGGATGCCCGTTCACCCTTCACAAGGTAATCATGATAATACGTTGGCTAATGGTGTTGCCTATTATTTTGCCAGTCAAGGAATTCCTTATACTTATCGTTGTATCAATCGCCTTGACCGCGATACCACAGGATTGCTTGTGCTTGCCAAAAATATGCTGAGTGCCGCGATTCTTTCACAAAAGATGAAAGAACGTCAAATCAACCGTACCTATTTTGCTTTAGTTGAGGGTTGTCCGCCCCAACAAGGAACAGTAAACGCCCCTATTGGTCGCAAGGATGATTCAACAATTGAACGCCAAATCAACTACGAAAACGGTGATAATGCCATCACGCATTACCACCGCTTAGAAACAGTAAATAATATTTCGCTTGTTGAATTACATTTAGAAACTGGGCGCACTCACCAAATCCGTGTACATATGAAGCATCTTGGGCATCCCTTAGTTGGTGATTTTCTTTATAACCCAACATCACAATTACTAAGTCGTCAAGCGCTGCACTCGCATCAGTTAAGCTTTAATCATCCTCTTACTAACGAATTAATGACCTTCACTTGTCCATTGCCTGATGACTTCAAAATATTTTAGTTTAACGGATTCGTTCCGGAAAGCCTACTTTCTTTTGGACCTTGCGTAATGTCTTAGTTGCAAAATAGTTGGCCTTTTCGGCATTGTTTTTAATAATTGAATCGATATAAGCTTTATCTTTTTCAAGTCTTGCTACTTCATCTTGTAGTGGCTTTAGGACACTTGTGATTGTCTCGCCAACGCCCATCTTGAAGTCACCATAACCTTTACCATCGAATTCAGTAACTACTTCGGCGGAACTCTTGCCAGTACATGCGCTATAGATATCAATTAGATTCTTAAGCCCTAGCTGTTCGTCATTATAAGCAATCTGTGCTACTGAATCAGTTACAGCTCTTTTGCATTTGCGCATAATTGTATCGGGGTCATCCATCAAATAAATACTGCCATTAGGATTATCGTCTGATTTTGACATCTTCTTAGTCGGGTCTTGAAGACTCATAACCCGAGCGCCGACTTTTCCGATATATGGTTCTGGGATAGTGAAGACATCACCATAAATATTGTTAAAGCGTTCAGCAAGGTCACGGGTTAACTCTAAATGTTGCATCTGGTCTGCTCCAACGGGTACGAGATTCGCTTGGAAAAGCAAAATATCCGCCGCCATTAGCACGGGATAAGTGAAAAGGCCGGCATTAATATTCTCAGTGTTTTTAGCTGATTTGTCTTTGAATTGGGTCATTCGATTAAGTTCACCCATATATGTATAACAATTCAAAATCCAATCAAGCTCGGCATGACCTGAGACGTGTGATTGATAGTAAAGACAGTTCTTCTCGGGGTCGATTCCTGCTGCAATATATAAGGTCAGCAAGGCTCTTGCTCGCTTTCTTAGTTCTGCGGGATTCTGCCTTGTTGTGATTGAATGCATATCAACGACACAATAGAAACACTCATGTTCATCACTTAGCGTCACCCAATTCTTAAGGGCACCTAAATAATTTCCTAAAGTTAAGTTGCCAGTTGCTTGCATTCCACTAAATAATATCTTTTTATCGTTAATCATAATGTTTTATGTCCTCTTATCTCTATTATTTTTGTTGCACAGTTTCAAAGAAAATTCACTTTATTCGCTTTCGCTAAGGGCGCTAGATTCCTAGCCCTCTAGTCGGTCGCTAGCACATCGGATTAGCGTGTCAACTATGCCATTAATTCTATCACCCAGGGGCGTCAAAGTCAATCAAGCTTACATCAATCGATAATCCTATTTTATCGCTTGATAAAGCTTTGTTTTTTCGCTATAATTAGTCAACATACAATTTAAAAGGAGACCATTATGGATAAAATTGCAAGCTTTACAATTGACCACAATAAATTACAACCAGGTGTCTATGTTTCACGCCAAGACAGTGTCGGTGACGGATGTGTAACTACTTTTGATATTCGCATGACTTCTCCTAATGAAGAACCAGTTATGAATACGGCGGAGATGCATGTCTTTGAACATTTGATTGCAACATTTTTACGTAACGATGCCAATTACAGCGATAAGACAGTATATTTTGGACCAATGGGTTGCCGCACGGGCTTCTACCTTTTACTGGCTGGTGACTATGCTTCTAAGGAGATTATTCCACTATTGAAAGCGGCTTTTGTGTTTGTTCGGGACTTTAGCGGGGAAATACCAGGTGCTTCAGCTAAAGACTGTGGTAATTATCTAGACATGAATTTGGATATGGCAAAGTATCATGCTAATCGCTTTCTTACCAATGTTCTTAACGATATCAAGCCTAACCAGCTTATCTATCCAGAATAACCGATATCAACTTACTTGATACATAATTTATGAGAGAGGGGCATCTATGAAGATAATCAAGAAGCTATTACATCGTATTTTTATTGACGGCTTGAGTGGTATGACGTTAGGCTTATTTGCGACATTAATCATTGGTGTCATTATTCAGCAAATAGGTACTTTGGTTGGTGGTAATATTGGTGTGTTTATCTTTGATTTAGGTAAAATAGCTGCTTCTCTAACATGTGCCGGGATTGGTGTTGGTGTTGCTTACAAATTCAAAGAAAGCCCATTAGTAGTCTTATCAGCAGCAACAGCGGGGATGGTTGGTGGCTTTGCCAATCCTATTTTAAATGGTAATTTAATCATCGATGGTGCGGTTGTATTAGCTGGGGCTGGTGAACCGCTAGGGGCTTTTATTGCTTCATTCGTTGCTATTGAAGTCGGTCATTTGATTTCTGGCAAAACGAAGCTGGATATTCTTCTAACACCGCTGCTGACTATTTCAGCTGGTAGTGCGGTGGGGTTGCTTGTCGGTGTGCCTATCACAGCGTTACTAGTCAAGCTTGGTAATGTTATTAATTGGGGAACACTCCAACACCCACTACTTATGGGTATTGTTGTTGCTGTAATTATGGGGATGCTTTTAACGTCACCAATCAGCTCAACGGCCTTAGCCATCATTTTGAACCTATCTGGCTTAGCTGCGGGAGCGGCAACGATTGGTTGTTGTTGTAATATGGTTGGCTTTGCCGTTGCTAGTTATCGTGAAAATAAATTCGGGGGATTACTCGCTCAAGGTATTGGCACCTCGATGTTACAACTACCTAATATCATGCGTAATCCCAAGATTTGGCTACCGTCAATTCTATCTAGTGCGATTATTTCACCACTGGCAACAACGGTCTTTAAGATGGAGAATAACGCTACTGGTGCGGGTATGGGTTCATCTGGTTTAGTTGGTCAAATAATGACTTATCAAGTTATGACAGGAACCGCTTCTAGTGGTGTTATCCTTGCTAAAATAGTTTGCCTGCATTTTATTTTACCAGCAATACTTGCCTTACTCATATCTGAATTCATGCGCAAGAAAAATTGGATTAAAGCTGGTGACATGAAATTACAACTAGACAATAAGTAATACGCAATACTAAAAGCTAAATATCTAGCTCATATTAAAAGGTATATGTATCTTACAATTGCATTTCTAATTTTAGCTTGGTATACTATAACTTAATTTAGAAGGTAATATTCAATCAGAATACTTGATAACATTTCGAAAGGATGAACAAGGTGATGGCTAAAGAAAAATATGTAGCATATGTGGGGACATATACACATGGCGATAGTATTGGTATCCATATATATGATGTAGACATTAAAGAAGGGATTTTATCAGAGCGAAAAGTTGTCCCAATGAATAATTCCTCATATATAACGCGCTCTAAGAATGGCAAATATCTATATTCAATTGCTGATGAAGGAGTAGCCGTATTTGAAATTCTTTCTGATGGTGATTTAAAGTATATTAATAAAGTTGGTATAGATGGGATGAGAGGTTGCTTTCTCTCCGTTGATGAAGCTGGCAAATACCTCTTTGTCGCGGGTTCACATGATGGTAAAGTAACAGTTGTTCATACTCATCGTGATGGTCGTCTTGGTAGTGTTATGGATGGTGTTTTTCATAAGGGTACAGGTAGTGTTGCTGAGCGTAACTTTAAGCCACATGTTACCTGCGTGATACCGACACCAGAAAATAAATACCTTTGTGCTGTTGACAATGGTATTGACCAAGTGAAGATATATCGCATTAACAAAGAGACTAACAAGCTGGCGTTGGTAGATATTATCCGTTGTCGCCGCGAGTCGGGACCAAGAGAGATTCTCTTTAGTGAGGATGGCAAGAACGCATATATAATATATGAATTAAGTAATGAGGTTGGTGTCTATACCTATAACGATGGTGCTAAGGGGCCTGAATTTGAAGAGGTTCAGATGATTAGTACCTTGGCTGACGAGTTAGACCCAATTCATGATGCGGCACAAGCGTTGACGTTATCACCAGATGGTAAGCACCTCGTTGCATCAACAGCAGGAGATAATTCGATTGCGATGTTTGAAATCGAGCCTAAGAGTGGATTATTAACACGAGAGATGGCATTACCAATTAGTGGCGAGTATCCCAAGGAAATGATGTTTTTCCCTGATGGCAGACATATTGCGGTGGTTAATCATGCGTCTAATAGTATTACGACCTTTGCCGTTGATTATGATAAGAAGGTTATCATGTTAAAAGGTAAGCCGATGAAGGTTGATACACCGAATTGTATCCTAATAGCTAAAATATAATAAATAACCGGGTGTCAAAAGATTGCTTTGACACCCGGTTATTTATTAAGAACTTACTCTCATCTAAGTTATTCTTATTTATCAAAATGTAAAAGATAATCCATTCGACTACCCATATTCATTAAGAAAGCATCAACTAAAGTCAAAGCAGTCATTGCTTCAACAACGACAACCGCTCGGGGGACGATGATTGGGTCGTGACGCCCTTTGATATTCACCGTTATATTTTCGTGGCAGTTATTAACAGTTGCTTGTGGAGCAGATATTGACGGCGTTGGCTTAAAGGCTGCTCGTAGAATCAAATCACTACCATCACTAATGCCACCTAGAATACCGCCAGCATTGTTGGTTGTCTTAATGATATTATTCTCAGCATCAGTGGTGAAATCATCATTGTGTGAAAGTCCTGTAGCAGTAGCAGCATCAAAGCCACTACCAATCTCAAAACCTTTGACGGCACCAATACTAAATATAGCTTTAGCAAGATTGGCGTCTAATTTCTCAAATACTGGTTCGCCCAGTCCAGCTGGTAAATTCTTAACGATACATTCAACAACTCCTCCCGCAGAGTCCCCAGTAGCGATACATTTATCGAGATATTCATAAGCCCTTTGGGCAGCTACAGAATCAGGCATACAAAGTTGATTATTAGTTATTTCGTTGATATCAAAAGCGGTAGTACTAACTGGTCCGATAGCTTTAGTATAGGTGCAGATAGTGATACCTAGGCTTGTTAATATCTTAGCCGCAATGGCACCAGCAGCTACTCGACCGATGGTCTCGCGTCCTGATGAACGACCACCACCACGATAGTCACGAAAGCCGTATTTAGCATCAAAAGTAAAATCCGCGTGCCCAGGTCGATAATAGGAAGCAATTTCACGATAGTCACGAGAATGTGAGTCTTTGTTATGAACCATTAAGGAAATCGGGGTTCCAGTAGTTTGACCGTCAAAGATACCAGATAGTATTTCAACGGTATCTGATTCTTGGCGAGCAGTGGTGTAAGTGCTTTGACCAGGACGTCGGCGGTCTAAGAATTTCTGAATATCTTCTTCGCTTAACTTAAGTCCAGCAGGACAGCCGTCAACGACAACCCCGACCCCTTTACCATGTGATTCGCCCCAAGTTGTGATTTTGAATAAATTACCAAGTGTTGAGCCGGCCATTTTGAATACCTCTTTCTGAAATTATTGTAAAATAAAGTGTTTTTAAGAGTTATTATATATGAGTGCTGGCGATTTGTAAATGCGACGTGATAGTTTGGCTGATTTGGATATAAAGAGAGCAGTCAACTTGGTAAGATGGTTTGACATATTGATTGCTTACTAGTATAATAAAATAGGTATACATATGTGGATTTAGTAATATGCTGGTTAGGAGAAGGAATGACTTTTTTAGATAAAATGGAGCGTAAATTCGGACGTTTTGCGATTAAGAATTTAACGATAATAATTATTAGTACGTATGTAATGGGACTCTTAATGATGAGCTTCGCACCGAATACAATCTCGCTTTTTTTGTTAGAACCAAGGTTAATATTGCAAGGCCAAGTTTGGCGATTGGTAACATGGCTATTTGTGCCACCAGTTACTTTTGATATATGGTTAGTTGTTACGATGTTTTTCTACTATATGATTGGTAAGCAACTAGAACGCAAATGGGGTGCTTTCCGCTATAATATCTATGTTTTTAGAGGTGTACTGTTCACGATTGTTTCCGCCTTTATTGTATATGCCATTTCAGGATATGGTTTATTTATAGCATCTGGTGGATGGTTTAATACCTACTATATTTTGCAATCATTATTTTTTGCATATGTAGTAAACTATTCAGAAGAGTATGTGCTACTGTATTTTATTATTCCAATTAAGATGAAGTGGTTTGCGATTTTCACAGCAGTGATGATGATTAGGAGTTTAGTCATTAGCAATTGGTTTATTAGAGCACAGATAATTGCATCATTATTGAGCTTTATGATTTATTTCATTTATAATAAGAAATACAATAACCTATTTAACAGCAAAGGACCGAGCGCACGAGTTTACATTAAGCCGGCGAAGGTCAAGCCGGTGGCGAGCCCAACTGGTAACAATGCACCCAAACATAAATGTGCCACATGTGGCAAGACAGAAGCAGACGGCGATAACTTAGAGTTTCGTTACTGCTCAAAGTGCGAAGGTGATTATGAATATTGCCAAGAGCATTTGTTTACTCATGAACACATTAAGAGGACTGGAGATGACTAGCATGAAAAAGACGAAGATTATTTGTACAATGGGACCAAATTCAGACAAAGAAGGTATGCTAGAGCAATTAATTAATGCTGGTATGGATATCGCAAGATTTAATTTTTCGCATGGGACCCATGAAGAACAAAGAGTTAGAATGGATTTGTTGAAAGCAGCACGAACTAAAATGAAAAAGCCAATTGCTATCTTACTTGACACCAAGGGACCAGAGATTAGAACTGGACTATTAAAGGCTGGCAAAGTAATACTTGAAGAAGGAGCGACATTTACGCTTACAACGAAGGTGATAGAAGGCGACGAGAAGCTTTGTAGCCAAACCTATGACGAACTTCCCAAGGATGTTAAAAAGGGTGATAAGATTCTGATTGATGATGGTTTGATTGGATTACGCGTTGAGTCAGTAACAGAGACGGAAGTAGTCTGTATTGTTGAATCTGGTGGAGAACTCGGTTCACAAAAGGGGATTAATGTTCCCAATTCTAATGTGAACTTACCAAATATCACCGAGAAAGATGTTAAGGATATTATTTTTGGTATTGAACAAGGGATTGATTTTATTGCGGCATCATTTGTTAGAAATGAAGATGCCATCATGGAAATCAAAGAATTATTAAAGCGACATGGAGCTGAACATATTAGTGTTATCGCTAAGATAGAGAATATGGAAGGCGTTGAAAATATTGACGAAATAATTTTAGCCGCCGATGGAATTATGGTTGCCCGTGGAGATTTAGGGGTTGAGATTCCAGCATGGGAAGTGCCACATATCCAAAAAGAAATCATCCGCAAGTGTAACGAATGCTATACGCCAGTTATTATTGCGACCCAGATGCTTGATTCAATGATTCGTAACCCACGTCCAACGAGAGCGGAAGTTACTGATGTTGCTAATGCTATTTATGATGGTACCGATGCGATTATGTTATCAGGAGAGACCGCAGTTGGAAAGTATCCTGTAGAAGCAGTGCAAATGATGGTTGATATTGCGTTATCATCGGAGCCATACATTAATTATGCAAGTTTTCTTGACTACAAGATTATCCCTGGTCAAAAGAATGTATCAGGTTCAGTTGGACTTGCCGCAGTACAGTCATCTATTCATTTAGAGGCGAAGTGTATTGTTACTCCGACGGTTTCAGGTGTGACAGCAAGATTAATCTCGAATTTCCGTCCGAAAGTACCAATTTATGCGGTAGCACCAAATGAGATGATTCAAAGAAGAATGCAGTTAATGTGGGGCGTTACACCACTAGCAGGGAGTACGGAAGAGAATACCGAAGATATCATTTCACATGCGATGAATGTTGTTAGGCGAGAGGATTATATAAGAAAGGGAGATTTAGTAGTATTTACAGCAGGTAATCCAGCAACTAATATTATTAGAGGACAAGGTGCAGTTACTAACATGATGCACATTGTTCAGGCATTATAATGACTAAAGTGAGGGTATATAGATGAGCAAAGAATTATTTGTAACAAAAGAAAAGCTTGATGAAATCAGAGCGAAGGTACCAACCCCATTTCATTTATATGATGAGAAAGGGTTACGAGATAATGCTAAGGCATTAATGGAGGCTTTTTCATGGAACCAAGGCTTTAGAGAGTATTTTGCTGTTAAAGCTAATGCTAATCCATTTCTAATCGATATTTTAAGAGAGTATGGTGCTGGTTGTGATTGCTCTTCAAAGACCGAATTGATGTTGTCTAATGCTATGGGATGTAAAGGTGAGGATATCATATTTTCCTCAAATGCAACGCCAAGAGGAGATTATCAATATGCTCATGAGTTAGGTGCGATTATCAATCTCGATGATATTACGCATATCGATTTCTTAGAAGATGCGATTGGTGAGATTCCCGAAGTGATTTGTTGTCGTTATAATCCTGGTGGTTTGTTTAAGATTAGTACTGATATTATGGATAATCCAGGCGATGCTAAATATGGTATGACCACAGAGCAATTGTTTGAAGCTTTTAAGATTCTTAAAAGTAAAGGTGCTAAGCGATTTGGGATTCATGCTTTTTTAGCTAGTAATACCGTTACGAATGAGTACTATCCAACCTTAGCTAAGGTTCTCTTTGAAGTGGCAGTTAAGCTAAAAGCAGAAACCGGTATAGCAGTAGAATTTATTAATATGTCTGGCGGAATTGGGATACCATATAAGCCAGAGCAGGAAGCAAATGATATTCGCATAATCGGTGAGAAGGTTCACGAAGTGTATGACGATGTCTTAGTACCAGCAGGTATGGGCGATGTTGCAATTTACACAGAGCTTGGACGCTTTATGACGGGACCTTATGGCTATTTAGTGACAACGGCAATTCATGAGAAACATACTTATAAAGAATATATTGGTTGTGATGCCTGTGCAGTTAATCTAATGCGACCAGCGATGTATGGTGCTTATCACCATATCACCGTGATGGGCAAAGAGACGGCACCTTGCGATCATACTTATGATATTACGGGTTCACTTTGCGAAAATAATGATAAATTCGCGATTGACCGTAATTTGCCTAAGATTGATATGGGTGATGTATTGGTGATTCACGATACAGGAGCACATGGCTTTTCCATGGGCTATAACTACAATGGCAAATTAAAATCAGCAGAAGTACTGCTTAAAGAAGATGGCAGCTTCGAGCTAATTAGGAGAGCAGAAGAACCAAAGGATTACTTTGCAACCCTTGATTGCTTTCCAATCTATAAAAAAATACTCGAACAATAAAATTTTAAAATGCTTCACAAGTTAGAGACAAGACAACCAATTAAAAAAATCCGCGAGTTAGACACAAGACAACCCATCAGTTGAAAGGAATTCACATGAGAGCTGTTTTGCTTGAAAAATTCAAAGAATCACTATTGGCAGTTTTGCCAATATCTATAATTATTTTAATTTTACATTTTACCATTGCACCTTTAAGTGAACGCGAGCTAGCAATATTATCTATCGGAATGATTATGTTATTTATCGGGATGATACTATTTTCAGTGGGGGTTGAATTAGCCCTATTGCCTATTGGTGAGCATGTTGGCAGTGCGCTGATATCATCACGGAAGCCAGCCTTGATTTTCACTGTATTATTTATATTTGGTTTTATTGTTACCGCCGCAGAGCCAGATATTTCTGTATTAGCTAACCAAGTTGCCTCGATTCCGAATACACAGTTGATTATTGGGATTAGCCTTGGAGTTGGTGCCCTTTTGTGTGTAGCAGTCCTTAGAATTTTGATGCATTGGCGACTTGGGCGTGTTTTGGCGGTTATTTATCCGTTAGCTTTTATCGTAGCAATATTATTTTCCCAAGAATATATTTCGTTAGCAATTGACGCAGCGGCAGTAACTACGGGACCAGTTACAGTACCATTTCTATTGGCGATTGGTGGTGGCTTTGCAGCGGCAACTGGTGGTAAAGACGCTGAAGAGAACAACTTTGGGATTAGTGCCATTTGTTCGGTTGGTCCGATTATCATGGTTCTTATTCTGGGAACATTTTACGACCCAACATCAACCCAATACCTGACGCAACCAGATGCTTCTAGTGAGGCTGCTAATCAATTAGCGACTTTTTTTGCTAATGGATTGTGGCATTCGTTTGTGGAAGTAATCATTATCATTGTGCCAATAGTTGCTATTTTCTTATTATTTCAAGTCATTAAACTGAAATTATCACATAGCGAATTGCATAAAATATTTATTGGTATTATCTATTTGGTGGTTGGTTTAGCTATCTTCCTAGCAGGAGTTAACAATGGCTTTTTGCCAGCGGCAACAGCATTAGGCGAAGCAATTGGTAGCCTTTCTTTTAATTGGATTGCGATTCCAATAGCCTTTGTAATTGGGGCTTGTGTGCTATTGGCAGAACCAACAGCATATGTTCTAGTAAAGCGTGTTGAGGAGATTACTGATGGTGCTATTCCGAAGTTTATGATGTTATTTGGGATGACCACAGGAGTCGGAATAGCAATGGCGTTAGCGATGTTTCGATTATTATTTGGGATTTCAATATGGTGGGTCTTAATTCCTGGATATTTTATTTCATTAACTTTAACCTTTATCGTACCAGAGATTTTTGTCGGGATTGGTTTCGATGCAGGCGAGGTGGCGACAGGCGCAATGAGTGCCGCATTTGTCTTACCGTTTGCGGTAGGTGTTGGTTCACAAATACCTGGGGTTAATATTATTGCAGAATCATTTGGAATTGTTGGATTATCAACGATGCTGCCACCGATTATTGTTCAGATTATGGGATTGATTTATAGTATCAAGCTTAAGAAGTCACGCACGATTGATTTGTCTGTATCAGAGCAATCAGCCAAGGAAATAGAGTAGCGGAGGAAGAATAGTATGCAGGAGAAAATGCATAAGCATCTAAGTGTTGAATTATTAGGATTGGTTTGTGACCGTTCAAAGAGCAAATCAGTTCAAGAGTTTCTAAAAGACCAGCATATCTTTTTTAATTTAGTAATGCTAGGAAAAGGAACAGCAACTTCCAAAGTGCTGAAATACCTCGGCATTGGCGATACTGAGAAAGCAGTGTTGTTTTGTATTGCACCAGCAGAAGTGGCAAAGGAATGTTGTCAGATGTTGAGTGAGAAGCTACAGCTAGAAGAACCAGGACATGGGATTTTGTTTAGAACCAAGCTAAGTGAAGGTTGTTACCATAAGCCCGTGGTTTTCGTAGATGAAGAGAATGGAGAGAAAGTGATGGCGAGTCAAGAAGCGTATAATTTAGTTATGATAATAGCGAATCGCGGTTATAGTGATGAAGTTATGGATACAGCTAGAGCGGCAGGAGCAAATGGCGGAACGATTCTCCATGTCCGTGGTGGTGGTTCCGTTGGCATGGAGAAGTTCTTCGGGATGACGATTGCACCAGATAAAGAGATGATAATGATTGTTGCCAAAGATGAGATTACGGAAGGTATTATGGCGGCCATAGCAAATGAAAATGGTCCCGAATCTGATGCCGCAGGAGTATCGTTTGCAATCCCAGTTAGTTATGTGAATGGAATTAGGGATTATGCCAATGAAGCTCAAGCGGTAAAGTAGTGCTTTTATAAAAGGTTAGAATTAACTTTTTTCTCTCAAATAATATAAAAGTCCTTATTTAAAGAAAAAACTACTTGAAAGCTGTCAAAGCTTGTGTTATCATAAGCTTTGGCTGTACTAAATATAGTGAATGCCGATGTGGCGGAACTGGCAGACGCATACGACTCAAAATCGTACGGGAAACCATGTGGGTTCGAGTCCCACCATCGGCACTATATGAAGCACTTATTACCCTATTTGCGGGGTAGTAAGTGCTTTTTTTTTGCACTTTTTTACAGAATAAAGCGGCTACTGTTAACGAAAATAGAGTAGAAGCAAAGGTTGTGTTAAGCGAGAGGGAACAGTAACCAAAACTGATTATAAATGTGCAATATATGAGTAGATAAGACACGGGTATTTGGATAAGATAGTTATTAAATACAAATTGAATAGTGACAATGTGAGAAAGGGGTGTTTATGAATAAGAAGTCTAATTTTGCAGGATATATGTTTTTGTTACCATGGTTGATGGGCTTTTTTTGCTTACGCGTGGTTCCAGCTGTATCAAGTGCATGGTTTTCATTAACGAATTTTGATATGTTTACAGACGCAAAGTTTATTGGTCTGGCGAATTACCAAAGCTTATTTAGTGACCCACGATTTCTAAAGAGTATCCGCGTGACATTTACTTTTGTCTTTTTGTCAGTGCCGCTTCAATTAGCTTTTTCGCTAATAGTAGCATTGCTTCTTAAGAAGAATCGTAAGGGAACGAGGGTGTATCGAGCAGCCTACTACCTACCATCCTTGTTTGGTGGTTCGGTTGCAGTGGCCATTTTGTGGCGACAAATCTTTACTAATGATGGTGTGTTTAATCGGATTTTGGGGATGCTTGGAATTCAAGGAGTCAATTGGATTGCGACACCGGATACATCCTTATACACCTTGATTGCTTTGACGATATGGCAATTTGGGGCATCGATGGTTATTTTCTTATCGGCCCTTAAGCAAATCCCCGAGGATTACTATGAGGCGGCGAGCTTGGAAGGAGCAGGGAAGCTATCACAATTTCGTTATATTACCTTCCCTTTGCTGACACCAATCTTATTCTTTAATATCGTTATGCAGATAATCAATGCGTTTCAGGCTTTTACGCCAGCCTTTATTATCAGTGGTGGAACAGGTAGTCCGATAGATTCAACGCTGTTGTATTCGTTATACCTATTTATCGTTGGTTTCACACAATTCAAGATGGGGTATGCCTCGGCAATGGCGTGGCTACTATTGATTTTGATTACAATAGTAACTGGCTTGCTGTTTTTTAGCTCGAAATATTGGGTGTTTTATGAGAACGAATAAGGGGGTGTAATGATGAACAAAAACAAAGGAATAGAAAAGCGTTTCATGCCGAAAAAGAAGGTGGTTCTGTATCATCTAGCTGTGATTGTTTTTGGCGTAATCTTATTATATCCACTTCTCTGGATGCTTAGTTCTTCTTTTAAAGAGGATAACGAAATTTTCAATAGTATGAATCTTTGGCCATCAAGATTTGTCTTTGAGAATTATACACAAGGGTGGAGTGGATTAAGTGGCACTTCGTTTGGTCGTTTTTTTATTAATTCATTTATTCTAGTGGGCTTTAATATTATTGGGACGGTTATGTCATGTTCTTTTGCCGCATATGCTTTTGCTAAGAAGGAATTTCGTTTAAAGAAATTATGGTTTGCCCTAATGATGGGAACGATGATGTTACCGATTCATGTAACCTTGATACCGACTTATATTATGTTTGATCGCCTTGGTTGGATTAATACCTATCTACCGCTAATTGTGCCGAGTTTTTTTGGATTTTCGGGATTCTTCATCTTTTTGATGACGCAATTTATGAGAAATATTCCTAAGGAAATAGATGAGGCGGCGAAAATAGATGGATGTAATGCTTGGAATCATTATTTGAAAATTATTATGCCGATGTCTTTGCCAGCGATTATTACTACTTGTATTTTCACTTTTATTTGGACCTGGAATGATTTTTTCTCACAAATGATTTATTTAACAGATGTTAAATTATTTACGGTTGGTTTGGCGCTTAGACAATTTGTAGACGCGACGGGACAGTCAAGCTGGGGTTCATTATTTGCCATGACCACAATCAGTCTAATACCATTATTCTTGATATTTGTATTTTTACAGCAATATCTAATCGAGGGTGTTACGGCTGGTAGTGTAAAAGGATAAAAAATAAGACATTAAAAAGGAGGATGAAATGAAGAGCAAAAAATTAATGAAGTTAATGAAGGGAACTTGTGCAGTGGTTCTATCACTAGCACTCGTTGGTTGCCAAGGTAAGCCGGCGAAGGAAGCAGAAGCAACGGATAAAGAAGTTGCCGCGACAACTGACGCAGGAGAGGAAGAAACCACGAAACCGGCCGCAGCTGGTGATGTTGTGGAGATTAATTTCCAGTGGTGGGGCGATACCTTAAGACATGATATTTACAATGAGATTACTGACTTATTCGAAAAAGAGAATCCTGACGTAAAAGTAATTAGAGAACCAGCATCATGGGCGGATTATTGGACCCGTTTGGCAACACAATCAGCAGGTGGCAACGCACCAACGATTTTTGGAATGCATCCACAGTTTATTTCAGACTATGCTAATCGGGGCGTGTTAATGGACCTGGAGTCATTTGTAGCCGATAAGACAATTGATACTACCGACATTTCACCAACCGTTCTTGATGGTACTCGTGTCAATGGTGAATTGGCTGGTATTCCCAAAGGAATTACTTTCCAAGCATTTGGTGTTAATAGAACTTTACTAGAGAAATTCAATATTGAAGTACCAGACAGAACGGCTGACTGGACTTGGGATGAGTTTGTTGAAAAAGCAGGAGCTTTTGCTGATGCAAGCAAAGCAGCTGGTGAAACGAATTATTTCGTAGCTGACCACAGTAGTGAGTGGGTATACTTTCGTTGGGCAGCAAGACAAGCTGGTGGTGATATCTATAATGATGCAGCTACCGAATTAGGATTTAGCGAAGAGACATTAGTTAAATGGTTTGAGATGTGGAATAATTTAAGAGAGATGGGGGCAATTCCAGACCCAGCTACTGGTGTTGAACAAATGCAATTACCTTGGCAACAGCGTCAATTTGCATCAGGCGTAACCGCTTTGACGGCCTTCCCAGCGAATCAACTACTGATGCAACAAACTCAACTTGGAGATGCTGTAGAAGTTGATATGGTTAGAGTACCAATGACAGAAAATGAGAGCAAAAGAGCGGAGAACCTTGAATTGCCAATGCTTTCAGTAGCAGCCACAGCAACACCAGAAGAAGCCGAAGCGGCAGCTCGTTTGATTAATTTTTTCGTTAATCGACCAGAATCTTTGGATATCTTCTTAATGGAGCAAGGAGTGCCAGTAAATAGTGAGATGGTTGAACATATCTCTGACAAATTAGAGCCAGCAGCGAAGCGAGCTATTGAGTTTGTAGAATCAATGCTTGATGTTACCGGAGCAGGAGTTTATCCACCAAATGGCGCGCAAGAAATTGATGCTCTTTTCAAAAATACTGCAGAAAAGGTAATGTGGGGACAAGCGACAGCAGAACAAGCGGCGGCAGAATTCATGACAGGAGCGAGTGCTGTACTTGAAGAAAATCAATAAAAGAGCATTGAGAAGGGGTAGATGAGATGGAGCTAGCATACATATCATTCCAGCAAATATTGACGATGGTTATATTGATGATAATTGGCTATATTTGCGCAAAAATAGGAATGATTGATGATGAAACGAACAAGAAACTTTCTAATTTGCTTCTAATGCTAGTGAACCCACTAATTATTTTACTATCTTATCAAAGAGCTTTTGAAGTAGAGCTACTAAATGGACTTAAATGGTCCGTTATCCTAAGCGTGATATCATTTGTGGTTGCGATTTTGGTTTCACAAATAGTTTACAGAGACAAAGAAGGCAAAGACTATGCGATTGAGAAATTCGGAACGATTTATTCTAATGCCGGATTCCTTGGAATTCCTTTAGTAAACGGAGTATTTGGAGCCGAGGGGGTATTTTATCTAACCGGTTATCTGACCGTTTTCTTTCTTTTCTTTTGGAGTCATGGATTGATTATCATGAGTGGGAAAAGAGATTTCACAGCAGTAAAAAGGGCGTTTTTATCACCACCAATGATTGCTATTTTCTTGGGGTTTGCATTGTTCATCTTGAGGATTAAAATTCCAGAGGTGATTCATACCCCGTTAGCTCTTCTTGGGAATGTAAATACTCCACTAGCAATGATTGTGGCTGGCGTATCGATGACAAGTGCTAGCATCGGAAGTATATTAAAAAATAAAAAGATTTATGGTGTATGTGCGATGAGGCTGTTAGTAGTGCCGGCATTAATGCTGTTACTGTTTAGATTTATGCCAGTACCTGATATTGTAAAAGGCACGATAGTGATGGTAGCAGCATGTCCGATAGCAGCAAATATAATTATGCTGGCTTATCGATATAATAAGAATCATGTATATTCTGCGCAAGTCTTTACCGCATCGACGATAATGTCATTGGTGACGATACCCTTTTTGCTACTGTGGCTGTAGCCGAAAGGAGGGGGTTTTGTAAAAATCGAAAGAAGAATCATGAAGGTGTTAGACAATGGCAATCTCACCGATAGTCTAGAGCCACATACTTTCCAAAAGTATCGACATTGGCATGAACAGGTAGAGCTTGTTTTTGTAAAAAGAGGTGAACTTTTACTAGAAATTGCACAAGACAGAATATCTTTGCAGAGTGGAATGGTCTTTGTCATAGCGGCAAATGTGCCACATACATTCTTAGAGGTTACTCTTGAAAGTGAGTTGTATGTAGTGAAAGTGAAGATTGACAGAATTTGGCATGACCAAAACGATTATTGTGATTCGATAGTGGGAGAATCAGCGTTTGCTAAGAAAGCAGATGAGAATTTAAGGGCTTACTTCGAGGAGATGATGTTTGTTGATTATGGTGATTTTACCGATTTGTATGCCACAGGAAAAGCCTTTGAAATATTTTCCTATATCTATAGTGGCAGAAGTCCGCACATCATTAAGATAAAAGCAAATACAATCGAATCTTCAAATCTCGTTTTTCGTATCAGAGAATATTTTATCAAGAATATGAAAGAAGATATCAGTTTGACATCTTTAGCCGAGTATTTGGGGATAAGCACAAGTTACTGCTCGAAAATAATCAAAGGGAAGACAACCCTGAGCTTTTCCGAATATCTAAATTTCATTCGTTTGGATGCGGCGGAGAATTTGCTCGTCAACACAGATACCAAGATTATTGAGATTTGTTATGAGGCAGGGTTTCGTAGTATTCAAAGTTTTAATCGGAATTTCAAAAAGTATGAGGGAATTAGTCCAAGTAAATACAGAGAACGATACCAAAAACAAAAGCAAGATTCAAGAAAGGGACAATTGAGATGACAAATAATGAATTGATTAAAGAGATAAGAAAGTATCGATGTGCAGATTTATCAGATGGCATGGATGCCTTGGGATTGGTTGATAAAGGGACAATGAATGAAAAGATGCGTCCACTTCGTCCAGGGATAGAATTCCATGGCTTTGCACATACCGTGAAATTATTGCCTAAGCAAGAGCCCGTGAAAAATTGTAAAACGATTGATGAATGGCGCGAAGAGTTAGGCAAAGGCTGTAACGACATCTATAACTTTGTCGACACCGTAACTGAAGAAAATGCCAAAGACATGGTCCTAGTAATTGATATGGATGGTGTGAGAGGTGGTGTATGGGGTTCGGAGATTGCGATGAATATGATGATTCGTGGCATTGAAGGAACCGTTGTTGATGGTGGGTGTCGAGATTCGCATGAAACAAATCTAGAGCAAGCGCCAGTATTTTGTACGAAAAGGACTTTTACCCATGCTTATGGACGAGTAGAGCGAGGAACTGTTGGCGAGTCAATTAATTGTGCTGGCGTAACTGTAAATCCTGGTGATATTATCTGCGCTGATGATGATGGAGTTCTAGTCATTCCACGAGACCGTGCCGAAGAAGTAATCATGTTTGCTAAGATGCAATTAGAAGATGATATTGAAACTCGTTCTGCTCATTACGGGAAGCTTGGTTTTGAAGTAGATGAAAGCTTAGACAGATTGAGTAAATAATCATGATACCCCAATTAATTATAAAAATAAATCAATAAAATTAAAGAGTGTCGTAGTAGGGAGCAAAGCCTTACTACAGACACTTTTTTGGCTAAATTAGCGGGGATATTCTTTAGCGGAAGATGTCATAATCAGAGATATCGTATTTGTCAAAACAAAAGAAGTATTTGAAGTTTTTTTGTGAATATGTTATAAATACAACAAGCAGTAGGTATCGGTGTCAAAAGACCTTTTGATACCCTAATCCTAATAATACAAGAAACATGATAAGGAGAAGGAAAAATATGAAAAACAGAGCAGCGTATATGACAGAATTAGGTAAGATGGAGATTAGAGATGTAGAGATGCCAAGACTTAAAGGTAAAGATGTATTAGTAGCTCTTGAATATGTAGGGATTTGTGGTTCTGATGTTCACTATTTTCATGATGGAAGATGTGGGGATTATGTCGTAGATGGCGATTTCATGTTGGGACATGAATGTGCAGGGACAGTTATTGAGGTCGGCACTGATGTTACAGGTCTAAAGGTTGGTGATAAGGTAGCCTTAGAACCAGGTATTACTTGTGGTGAATGTGAATTCTGTAAAAGTGGTCGCTACAACTTATGTCCGGATGTAATCTTCTTAGCGACACCACCAGTCCAAGGCTGCTATGAGAATTACATTGCCTTCCCAGAGAACATGTGTTTTAAGCTACCAGAGGGCATGACGACTAAAGAAGGTGCTTTAGTAGAACCACTTTCAGTAGGCATGCATGCCGCTAATCAAGGGGAGGTAAAGTTAGGTGATTCAGTAGTTATCCTAGGGGCTGGTTGTATTGGTTTAGTGACCCTGCTAGCTTGTAAGGCTCATGGGGCAACTGACATTACAGTAGTAGATATTATTCCGAAGCGCTTAGAGTATGCTATGAAGATGGGCGCAACAAGAGTGATAAATGGTAAAGAAACGGATGCTGTCAAAGAAATCCTAGCAAATACCGCTGGTGCTGGTGTTGATAAAGTAATTGAGACAGCAGGTTCACCATTTACGATTCAACAGACACCATACTTAGTAAAAAATGGTGGAACGATTGTCCTAGTGGGAATTGCAGCGCAAGAAAATATCGAGTTTAATTTTGCTAAAATAATGGCAAAAGAAGCGAAAATAGAATCAGTGTTTAGATACCGTAATATCTATCCACAAGCCATCGCCGCGATTAGCGACGGAATGATTGATGTGTCTGGGATTGTGACTCATGAGTTCGATTTTGATGATATCCAAGAAGCCTTTGAGTGTGCGATTAATAATAAAGATGAAGTTGTAAAAGCGGTAATCAAGATTAAAGATAATTCATAATCAGCAAAGCAACAAAGGAGGGGTGCAATAAGGGGTATAAGTTAGGGGGGATATGGTGAAAATAAAAGAACAGAAAACATTTGACCGAAAAATGATTAATTTTATAGCGTCGGCACTTATCCTCTCAACGATTATTATAAGTTTAGTATCAGTAGTATCAACGATTATATCTGTTACCAATAAGTCAACGCAGATGGCGATGCGTGAAGTAGAAGTTATGGTGACGAATACAGAGGCTGACTTCCAAAGATACCATGCCATCAGCTGGTCGATTATGCTAGATCGAAATATTCAGATATATCTAAGAGGTCCGGGCAATCGCTATGAATATATTCAAGAAGCTAATCATGTTCTTGATAATGTCTATAGTATGCAAATGAATATTAACTTTATTAGCATCATGCGTGAAGATGGCGAAGGTGCATTAATAAAGGGGTATTATATCCCGAACTGGAAAGCTAATTATCAAGAGGAGTTACTAGCCGATTATAATAATAGCATGGCAATGGGCGATAATAGTATGCGAATGATTGTTTCGGATAAATATGATTCACAAGGTGAGCATACAATGAATATCTATTATCCGTTATTCTCAAGTAGAAAGCTTGACGAGAGACTAGGACTTATTTGTATTAATATCGATGGCTCGAATATTATTCCCTTAATTGCCGAAGTAACAAAGAATAAGGGTCTGCCTGTTGAGACCTATTTTGTGCATGACGATGGGACGATTATTTCGTGTATCAATGCCGCTGAAATAAACACCAAATTCCCACGTGAGCAATTAAATGAAGGCAGGCAAACGACTCGTCGAAATGGCTCATACCTGGAAATCTATAAGCAACTTGCTGGTTGGAATTTCGCATATATTACACGTATTAGTATCTGGGATTTACTGCGTGATAGTATTTTAACAGTGGCAATTTTAGGTGTTTTGCTTGTCAGCTTTATCATTGTTATTATTCAATTGGTTAAGCGGATGGTAACAAAGGCATATGCCCCTTGGGGTGGTGTCGTAAGGGCGATGGATGAAGTGTCAAAGGGTGAGCTGGGTATCCGTCTTAATACGGCTGAGGTTGACTCCGATATGCAAGTCGTTTCACATGGCTTTAATGGGATGATGGAGCAGATTATTAAGTTAATGGAAGCGGTTAAAGAAGAACAGTATCAAGTTGGTCAGATTCGTTTAGAGGCATTGCATTCGCAGATTCAACCACATTTCTTGTATAATACGCTGGATTGTATCCATTGGCAGGCGGTCATGGACGGTAATCATGGTATTTCTGAAATAGTAAAGGCTCTAGCATCATACTATCGTCTTTGTTTGAGTAAGGGTCATGATATTATAACAATCAAAGAAGAGGTGAGATATACCGAGAATTATTTATACATTCAACAGATTAGATATGGTGATATTCTAGATTATGAAATTCAAGAAGAAGGAGTTGATTGGGAGCGTATTACCATTCCGAAGCTGACCTTGCAACCACTAGTTGAGAATGCGATTTACCATGGAATCAAATTGCTAGAGAATCAAAAGGGTATCGTTTCGATTGCGATAGGTGCAGAGGAGGGTGGAATCAAGATTGAGGTTTCGGATAATGGGATTGGTATGTCGGAGGAGAGAATTATAGAAATCAATCAACTAATTCAAAGCTATGATGAGCAATTTGGCTATGGGGTACGCAATGTCAATCGGCGACTGCAACTTTATTATGGACCACAATACGGCTTGACATACAGAAGGAATAGCCAAGGTGGTATTACAGTAGCGGTTTTGGTGCCAAGCAGATAGGAAGTTAAGAGGTGCGAAACGATATTATGATGAAAGCAGTGATAGTGGATGATGAGAGGATAATTCGCATTGGGATACGGGCGGTGGTACCCTGGGAGGAGCTGGGAATAAAAGAAGTTTTTATCGCTGTATCAGGTCGTGAAGCTTTGAAAATAATTGAAAAAGAGCAACCGGATATCATGATTACTGATATTCAAATGGCAGCGATGACGGGTATTGAGCTTATTGCTGAGATAAGGAGACTAAAAAATGATATCAAGATTATTGTCCTAACTGGTTACGATGAATTTGATTATGCCAGAGAGTGTCTTCGCTTGCAGGTGCAAGAATTTCTGTTGAAGCCGGTAGATGAGAATGTCTTAATTGAGACTATCAATAAACAGGTACAAGCGATAAACAATATGGCTACACAAGAACAAGAGCAAGGCCATCTGCGTAGAATTGCTGGGGCATCGGAGCAGATGCAATTAGAGGCATGGATGCGCAAATTAATTAAGCAAGAAGAGGTTGAAACAATAATCGGAGAAATGCGCAATAAATATCATTATGCCGTTGCGGATAAGATGCGGATAGCTCTTTTGTTACCATCGGTGGTTAGTTCGGAAAAGCAAGGGGCAGAACGCGATTCATTTGCTCGCTTGACGATTAAGAATTTACTGATAGGTTATTTGGATGCTCAGCATATTGGGATTACCTTTGAGTGTGAAAAGGAACAAATCGCCGTACTTTTATTCGAAGGTGAGAAAAGTGATGATTTAGAAAAGCATATTGAGACCTTTATTCGGCTTATCCAAGAGGAATGTGACATGAAAATCCGTATCGTTATCGGTGGCTTGGTAGCGGGATTTGAGCAGATATATTTATCATACAATGATGCTAAGTATCTATTGGAAAAGGAAAAAGACGAATACCGGACATTGATTGAAGCCAGTAATGAAAAGGGGCAATTGGTACTATTTCGTGAAGTGTATGGCGAGATTAAGACCAGCATGAATGCGAACATTGGTAATACCGAACGGGTGATGCGGGTCTTTGATACCTTCTGTGCGGCGGCTAATTCGTATAATATCACGGATCAATATGTATCCCGTTGTTGTTTTGAATTAGCATCTTCGGTTTATTATAGTTACATCGTAGAGTCAGGGGAATACGTCGATTGCAAATTAAATGCGTTGTTAACGACCTTATTAAGTGTTGGCCGCGAAGAGAATTACGAAGTGACACGCGCCTTCTTAGAAAGCACCTTAAAGGTAGAAGAAAATGATGCACATGAATTGATAAATAAGATTAAAAGGTATATTAATACCAATTTGACAGAAGATATTACGGTGTCTGGGATTGCTACCTTTTTTTACTTAAGTCCAAGTTACTTTTCGCGCTTATTTAAACGTAACACAGGTGAAGGCTGTAACGAATACATTGTTAGAAAAAGGATTGAATGTGCGAAATATTTGTTGAGTGACACCAATATGAAAATAGGCAAGATTGCACAAGAAGTAGGGTATCGCGATACTAATTATTTCTCATTGGCATTTAAAAAGCATCTCGGGGTATCACCGGGACAATACCGTGACAAGGTCCGCATAAAAGGATAGTTATTTATAGAAAAGCGGCAAAATTTTAAATAGTTGACGTAAATAAGGCGTGGTATACTGCCCGTATGATAAAAGAGGAGGACTATTATGAATAATCGAAAACGACTTATCAAGTATATTCTAGGGGTACTGTTCACAATCATTATTGGTGGTTGTAATAAGCCAGATACCAAGGTCGATTTGACCTTAGTGACAGAACCTATCTTTATCGCAGAGGGAGTTCGCAGCGTTTGGGTTACCAAGCAAGAGCAAGATGTTCTTCGTATTACGTATCAGCCTCATGATTATGAAGCATCTTTTGAATACTGGAAGATGGATATTCCGTATAATAATGAGGTGGTTGTCAATACCGAGGAAATGCTCAAGCTGTACCAACAGCTGGTGATTTTAGACGTGGAAAAGACGCCTTTGACAGGCGAAACTAAGACAAACCTTGACAATCCGTTAGGGAAGATTAGGGTGGAGTTTTGTCAAACGACTAAAGATGAGCGAGCAGCAGCATTAATGGGGCAAGCGATTGATAGAGAAGCCAGCCCATCCTATCAGAGAACAGCGGATAGTACCGCAACTTTGTTGATTGGCGCTAATGACGGCCAAGGGAATTATTATGTAGCGTATGAGGGTGCGAAAGAGCAGGTCTTCCTTTTGAGTGAAAGGTTGGTGAATGCGGTCTTAGATATCAGACCGTTTGATTATATAATAAAGGTAAGTGCTGTTGCAGATATCGAAACGGTGAAGAACGTTACTATCAATTCGGGAGGGGAAACTTACAAACTTTCTGAGAAACAGCTTAGTGAGCAGCAATATCGACTTTTGTACAATGATTTGCTCAGTGTCTTTGTCGTTGAAGAAATTGCTGGGATGTCGCAGGTTGATAGTGAAGCAATTTTAGAATTCAAATTCAAACGAAATGTAAAGGATGCCCCTGATTTGCATATTACATATCATGCTTGGGATGAGGAGCGATATGCAGTTAGTGTTAATGGGGAAACGTTCTTCTTAGTTGATAGTAGTGAGGTGGAAGCGCTAAAGACCAAAATAGAAGAAACATTTGCTTAATGCGGTGATTATTCTTTAAGGGCAAGATGTAAGAAATTTATAGAAATAGGACAGTTTATTAAATATTAAAAAAAGAGATAAGGTGATACCATGGAAGAAATAAAACTATTCAAGGAGGAAGAGGATGAAAAACAGAATAATGAAAGTAATATCCATGGGACTCGTTGTATTGATGGTTACCTCGTTACTATCAGGTTGTGGCGGTGGTCAGGAGGCTAATACGAAAGGCGCTGGTAAAGAAGAACCAGCCACAGAAGCAGCTACTAAAGAGGGTGGTGAAATTGTATTTTGGAATATCGGAACCGAAATTCCTGATAAGTTAATCTACGACAAAGGGATAGATATGTTCAATGAAAATACGGAAACAGGCTTTCATGTAACAAGAGTTCCAATCCAAAATGATGTCTACAAAGAAAGATTGGTTGTTGGGATGAGTTCAGGCGAAACACCTGATATGTACACTAGTTGGTCAGGCGGTCCAATGCACGAGTATATCGAATCTGGTCATGCTCAACCGATTACTGAATTGTTTAATAACAGTGAATTGCCAAATCGTCTGATGGAAGCGGCAATCGCACAAGCTACTTACAAGGATGAAATTTATGCAGTTCCTGTTATCAATGTATCTTTATCAGGATTCTATTACAACAAAGAATTGTTCGACCGTTACGGATTCAGCGAACCAACAACATTAAATGAATTAGAAGCAATCTGTGCTACCTTAAAGGAAGATGGAATAACCCCATTTGCCCTTGCTAATTCGACCAAATGGACGGGTTCAATGTACTTCATGAATCTAGCAGCGAGAAAGGGTGGACTTAAACCATTCCAAGATGCAGTGGCTGGAACCGGAACATTTGAAGATGAAAGCTTCATCTATGCGGGCAATAAAATTCTTGAATGGAGCGAAAAAAATTACTTCCCTGAAGGTGTTAATTCACTAAGTGAAGATGATGGTCAGGCTAGACAATTATTGTATCAAGAAAATGCCGGAATGATTTTGATTGGTTCTTGGTATACCGGGCTTCTTCAAGGTGAGAGTGAAGAATTTTTTGAAAAGGTGGGTTGGTTCCCATTCCCAGCAATTGAAGATGGCTACGATGATGCGTCAATTATGATTGGTACAATTGGGGATTCATTTATCTCATTCTCATGTGAAGGTGATAAATTAGCTGCAGCTTTTGAATGTGCAACGAATTATTCCAGTAAAGAAGTAGTTGATTTCATGGTTGAAAATGGTAAGATTCCACCAATCCAAGGGATTGAGAGTGCAATCGAAGAACCACTTAACCAAGAAATTATCACCGCAGCTAACAATGCTAGTTCTGTTCAGTTGTGGTATGACCAGTATTTGCCACCGGCAATCGCACAAGTGCATCTTGATACTAGCCAAGAGCTATTTGGTCAGACAATGACTTCCGAAGAAGCGGCAAAACGACTTCAAGAAGCAATGCAAAAACATATCGAAGATAACAAGTAAAAGAAAAGAAAAAAGTATTCCTGGGGAATCCTTGGAATACTTTTTTCATAACAAGGAGGAATAAGATGAAAAGCATTTCACTGGTTGATAAAAGAAAACATGAAACGCATAAGGCGGCTTTTGTTTTTCTTACACCTATTACCATTCTTCTGGTTATTTATCTTTTCTATCCCATTATTGATACGTTCATAACCAGTGGCTATCGGTGGAACGGAATTTCAGCGGACAGAAATTTTGTTGGAATCGGCAATTGGCTTACCTTGCTCAAAGACAAATCATTTTGGACCGCATTTAAGAATAATCTTATTATCATGGTCTTATCGATTTGTATTCAAATACCAATTGGCTTAGCCTTAGCAACCTTCATTGATTTTGGTGGCAAGAGGATGACGATATTTAAGGTACTGTGGTTCGTTCCATTGCTTATGTCTTCAGTAGCGATTGGGTTCTTGTTTACATATGCCTTAGCAACAAACGGTGGAATTATTAGTACTATTTCAGAGCTTTTTGGTGGTGGTAATATTGACTTGCTAGGTAATCCTAATCGAGCATTATATGCAGTTGTTGGTGTTATTGCATGGCAGTTCACACCATTTTATATGGTCTATTGCATGGCGGCGTATACGAATATTTCGACGGAAGTATATGAAGCGGCAATTATTGACGGGGCAACGAGAGGACAATATTTTAGAAGTATTGCTTTGCCATTGTTAGCACCATCATTAAAAAGTGCCGCGATTTTATCAATGGTTGGTTCACTAAAATATTTTGATTTGGTTTTCGTTATGACTGGTGGTGGTCCAGGTACGGCAACAGAATTGATGGGAACATATATGTACAAAGAATCTTTCAAGAATTTCAACATGGGCTATGGGGCAACGATTGCGGGCGGGATGTTTATTTTGATTACGATTGTTTCGCTACTAACAATACGAGCCTTGAATGGTAAGAAGGAGGCCGTATAGATGGAAGGTGCAAAAGCAAGCAAAACAAAAAGCAAGATATCTTGGCTTGTCGCATGGATACTAGGGCTGTTTTGGACAGTAGTTGCCATTTTGCCATTTGTGTTTATGCTAACGAATTCTTTTAAAGAGCGATTCGAAATGTTAAGCAAAGGAATTTTTGCCTTACCAGAGAATTGGAATTTTGACAACTATAGATTAGTATTAGAAGGCGATTTTATTCGATATTTCTTTAATAGTGTGATAGTATTAGTTATATCGCTGGGTCTGTTACTGTTTATTTCGGCATGTGCCGCATATCCATTATCAAGATTCAAATTCAAGCTATCAGGACCGATTTATGCCTTGATTGTGGCATGTATGTCTATTCCGATTCATATTACATTGATTCCAGTCTTTAAGCTGTCACAGCAGATGGGTATTTATGATACAATATGGGCACTGATAGGTCCATATGTAGCAACGGCGATTCCAATTTCGGTATTCATCCTAACTAGCTTTATGCGGGGGATACCTAGTGAAATTGAAGAAGCAGCACAGATTGATGGTTGCTCCAAATATCAGATGTTTTTCAAGGTGATTCTACCACTGGCGAAACCAGGATTAGCAACGTTAGCAATCTACAATGGTGTTAATATGTGGAATGAATTTAGTTTTGCATATACGCTAACTCAGACCGCAAGAAATAGAACATTACCACTGGCAGTCTGGGAATTTCAGGGGCAGTATTCAATGAATACACCGCTGGTTATGGCAGTACTGACATTGACAGTACTTCCGATGATTATATTATTTATATTTGCACAAGATAAACTAGTAAAAGGAATGACAGCAGGAGCTGTTAAAGGATGACCAACGAAGGGAGAATTAATTATGGCAAGAGAGATTCACGTAGCAATAACAGGTAGTGATAGGGCACAAGGGACGGCAAAACAGCCATTTCGTACTATTTCTAAGGCGGCACAAGTAGCTATGCCAGGCGATGTAGTAACGGTTCACGAAGGCGAATACCGCGAATGGGTAAAGCCACAAGAAGGTGGAACAAGCGAACTAAGCCGAATTGTATATCAAGCAGCAGCTGGAGAAAAGGTGGTTATCAAAGGTTCCGAGAAGATTGAAGAGTGGGATAAAGTAGAAGGTAGTGTCTGGAAGGCAACCATCGCTAATGAAATGTTTGGTGACTACAATCCTTATCAAGAAGAGTTAATCGGTGACTGGTTAATCTATCCCGCCGATAGATATTTGCATCTGGGTGATGTTTACCTTAATGGCCGTTCTTTCTATGAAGCGGCAAGCTTGGCCGAAGTGAAGAATCCAACTATCAGAACAGAAGGATTTAATCCACGATGGACTAAGAAAGCGGAGCCACTGTTACATCCAGAAGAATCAGTATATCAATGGTATGCCGAAGTAGATGAAGAGACAACAACAATCTATGCGAACTTCCAAGAAGCAGATCCTAACAAAGAACTTGTTGAGATAAATGTTAGAAAATGCTGTTTTTACCCAGATAGGACAGGTCGAGATTATATTACAGTACGTGGTTTCGAGATGGCTCAAGCAGCAACACCTTGGACCCCACCAACAGCAGACCAACCAGGACTACTAGGGGTTAATTGGAGTAAGGGTTGGATTATCGAAGATAATATTATTCATGATGCTAAGTGTAGTGCGATTAGTATTGGTAAAGAAGAATCTACAGGACACAACTTGTGTACCAGAGTTCACAGGAAACCAGGATACCAATACCAGATGGAAGCAGTCTTCCTTGCCCTAGAGATAGGCTGGAGCAAAGAAAGTATCGGTTCGCACGTTATCCGTAATAATACGATATATGACTGCGGACAAAATGGAATTGTTGGTCATATGGGTTGTGTCTTTAGTGAAATTTATGGCAACCACATCTATAATATTGCAGTAAAGCATGAGTACTTTGGCTATGAGATTGCGGGAATTAAGCTACATGCAGCGATTGACGTGCATATTCATGACAATAATTTCCACAACTGTACATTGGGAATCTGGCTTGACTGGCAGGCACAAGGAGCTCGTGTCAGCAAGAACTTATTCTATGATAATGACCGCGACTTATTTATTGAAGTAACTCATGGGCCACATCTAGTTGATAATAATATTTTTGCATCTTACTATAGCCTTGACAATATTGCCCAAGGTGGTGCTTATGTGAATAACTTAATCTGTGGAACGATGAGAAGAGAGCCAGTATTAGACCGTGCGACACCATACCACTTCCCACATTCAACGAAAGCAAAAGGAACTACCTTTGTATATAGTGGTGATGATAGATGGTATCAAAATATTTTCGTTGGTGGTGCGAAGACTTATACCGAGCAATCAACAAGTGGAACAGCAGATTATAATGGTCATCCAGCTTCGTTGGAAGAGTGCATAACTAAAGTTAAGAGTATTGGTAATGGTGACTTGGAAGAGTTCCAGACGGTTAAAGAACCAGTATACATCAACAACAATGCTTATCTAAATGGCTCAAAGGCATATGATAGAGAACAAGATAAGTTGAAGTTAGCATACAATCCTAAAGTCAAAATCGTAACTGAAGATAACAAGACTTACTTGGAAATGGATGTTAAGAAAGAACTACTTGAAATGAAGACTAGTGTTATTGGAACAGCTGATTTAGAAATGGTTAGAATTGTTGAAGTACCTTTCGATGATGCAAAAGGCAACAATATTACTTTTGATACTGATTACAGTGGCGAAAACAGAAGTAGTAAAACGGTTGTAGGACCATTTGCTAAGCTACAAGAAGGTCAGAACAAAATTAAAGTATGGGGATAGAAAGCTAACCTAAATAGTAAATAAAAGGATAAAGAGAGCATAACTTTTGCGGTTATGTTCTTTTTAGTTTGAACTATTCTAGGGGTATGGTAAGATAGTTATATTGAATGAGAGAAGAGATTAAAATATGAAAATAAAATGTATTGTAGTAGGTAAAGTAAAAGAAAAATTCTATCGTCAGGCGCTTGAAGAATTTCAGAAGCGCTTACAGAAATATTGTAAACTAGAAATTATTGAAGTTGCCGATGAAAAGACGCCTGATAAAGCGGGGACCAAGATTGAAGAGCAAATAAAGGTCATTGAAGGTGAGCGGATTCTAAAGCATACGAAGGAACAAGATTATGTCATTGCCTTAGCCATTAGTGGACGGTCATTAGACTCGCAAGGGTTAGCCCAAAAGCTAGCAGATTTAGGCGTTACTGGCAATAGTAATGTTGTCTTTGTGATTGGTGGTTCCTTAGGCTTATCAAGTGCAGTGCTTAAGCGCGCCGATTATCAATTAAGCTTTTCCGCGATGACATTTCCGCATCAATTAATGCGCGTGATTCTATTAGAGCAAATTTATCGAAGCTTTAGGATTATTAGTGGTGAGCCATATCATAAATAGTAGCACCAAAGGAGGGCTTAGCAGTGAAAGAGCAGTTAAGATTACTAAGACAGAAGATGAAGGTGAAGAATATCGATGTATATTTGGTGGTCAGTGATGACTTTCACGGTTCCGAGTATGTGGGCGATTATTTTAAGTGTCGTGAATTTCTAACAGGCTTTACGGGTTCGGCAGGTAGTGTGGTTATAACACAGACAAGCGCCGGACTTTTTACTGACGGGCGATACTTTTTACAGGCAATGGAGCAATTGCAAGGAACAGGTATCGAACTTTTCAAACAAGGTGAAAAAGGGGTGCCCAGTATCCTTGAATATTTAAATAGTCAACTGACAAATGGGCAGTGTTTAGGCTTTGATGGTAGGACGATTAACAAAGCCTTTGTCGAAGCATTACGAACGAAATTTCAAGGTAAAGCAGTCGTAATTAGTGGTGATAATGATTTGGTTGGTGATATCTGGGAGGACCGCCCAGCGATATCGAGGCAGACAGTCTGGGAACTTGATATGCAATATACTGGTCAATCACGAGTTGAAAAGGTGGCCAAGATAAGGGATGAGCTGCTAAGGCAGGGTGTCGATTATCACATTATTTCCAGTCTGACAGATATTGCGTGGATATTTAATTTGCGTGGTGGTGATGTTAAGTGTTGCCCCGTCTTTTTGGCGTATGCCCTGATAACTAAGGAGGAGCAGATAATATTTGCCCATCGGGAATGTTTTTCGACTGAATTAGTAGAGGTCTTGCTAAAAGATGGCGTCCGTCTTCGTAAGTACGAAGAAGTATATCAGTATCTTAGCGAGCTTGGTCAAGAGACTAAGCATAATACCACGGTCAAGATATTATTAGATAGTAAGCGAACTAATTATGCTTTGACGAATGTTATCGATGATAGCTTCACAATCGTTGATGCAGAAGACCCTTCAATACGGTTAAAGGCAGTTAAGAATGAGACGGAGATTATAAACCTTCGCAAGGCACATATTGAAGATGGGATAGCAGTGACGAAATTCCTGTATTGGCTTAAAAAGAATATTGGCAAGGAAGATATCACTGAGATATCAGCAGCCAAGCAGCTGGCAACGTTTAGAGCAAGGGGCGAAGGTTATTTAGAAGAGAGCTTTGCGCCGATTTTTGGTTATCAAGAACATGGGGCGATAGTCCACTATAGTGCGACATGTGAAAGTGATGCGAAGCTAATGCCAGATGGATTATTGCTAATGGATACAGGGGGACACTATCTATATGGTAGTACTGATGTTACCAGAACGATTACCTTAGGTAAGGCTAGCGCCAAGCAGCGGCAGCATTACACGGCGGTGTTAAAGGGGCAGCTTCGGTTAAGTATGGCACGCTTTTTAAGTGGCTGTGTGGGTTCGAACCTAGATTATCTAGCGAGAGGTCCTTTATGGACGTTGGGTCTTGATTATAAGCATGGTACTGGGCATGGTGTTGGGTATTTGCTGAGTATTCATGAAGGACCGCAGACGATTCGTTTTAATGCCAGAAGTGAAGGAGAAGTTCCTTTTCTACAAGGAATGGTTACCTCAAATGAACCTGGCGTCTATATCGCTGGAGAATATGGTATTCGCTTAGAGAATTTGATGCTCTGTCAAGCAAGTATGCGAAGTGAATATGGTCAGTTTATGGAATTTGAGACTTTGACGATGATTCCATTTGACCTTGATTGTATTAATCGAGATGACTTATCGGTCGAGGAACAACAGTATCTGAACCAATATCATGAAAAGGTACGCGAAGCGATATTACCACATCTTAACCAAGAAGAAGGTGAGTGGTTACTGAAGGTGACTGCCAAAGTATAAGGTAAGTTACTTTTAAAAGCAGAGCAAATGGTGTATACTGTAAGATATTAGGATGATTATTGGAGAACTATAAATGAAATGCGAACAAGCCCAAGAACATGTTGATGCATATATCAAACAGACCCTTCCTGAACGAACTCAGGTTGAGTTTATTAATCATGTCAAAGGCTGTCCGCAATGTTTTCGTGAGCTAGAAACCTACTTTATTGTTGATGTTGCAATGAGGTACTTTGATGATGATAAAGAAGATAATTATGATATTAGCAATATGCTACAAGCAGATTTGGACCAGCGTTTACGAAAGTACAAATACAAGAAGCGAATGATTAGAGTAGTAATTAGCTTGTCGATATTGTTGGTTATTTCAATAATTTGGTTTTGGCTATACTGGTTTAATTGATTGTAGCTATATAACAGCGCAACTAGATAAGGAGACGATATGAGACAAAAACTTGTCTTGATAGACGGGCATAGTATTTTAAATAGAGCATTTTATGGATTGCCGAACCTAACTAATGCAAATGGTGTTCATACGAATGCGGTTTATGGATTTTTGAATATTTTATTTAAAACGATTGAAGAAGAGCGACCAGATTATTTGACAGTGGCTTTTGATTTAAAGGCACCAACTTTTCGCCATAAGATGTATAGTGAATATAAGGGGACAAGAAAGCCAACGCCTGAAGAATTGCGGACGCAGGTTCCCCTGATTAAGGAAGTATTACAGGCAATGGGCGTTTGTATCATTCAAAAAGAAGGCTATGAGGCGGATGATTTACTGGGGACCTTAGCCAAAGCAGGTGAGAAAAAAGACCTTGATGTTACGGTGTTATCAGGTGACCGGGACTTATTACAGTTAGCATCGGAGACGATTAAGATTCGAATACCGAAGACTAAAGCTGGTAAGACAACAATTGAGAATTATTATATCCAAGATGTCATTGATAGATACCAAGTAACACCAATACAAATTGTTGATTTAAAAGCACTAATGGGTGATACCGCAGATAATATTCCCGGGATTCCCGGTGTCGGTGAGAAGACGGCAACGAAGATTATTGTTGAATTCGGTAATATTGAGAATGCTTATGCGCATGTTGATGAGCTTATGCCTAATAAAGCAAGAGAATCGTTACGTGATAATTATGACAAGGCGCAGATTAGTAAGGAATTAGCAACTATCTGTGTCGGTGTACCACTTGATTATAATTGGGATGACGCTTTAGTAAGAGACTTCTATACCAAGGAAGCCTATCAGTATTTTCAAGAGCTAGGATTTAAGAATTTATTATCACGCTTTTCAATAACCCGTGAAGAACCTCAGATAGAACAAGCATTTAAGCTGGTTGAGCAGCTTCAAGATGTGGAATTAATTTTCACTAATATTTCAGAAGATGCCATCGTCGGCGTGCAAATAATCGAGGAAGACGATGAGTTAATCGGAATTTCTTTGGCGACTGGTAGCGATGTTGTTGTGTATATGCCGATTCAAGGCTTTTTAACACCAGCTTATTTAAGTGATAAGATAGCAAGCTTGATTAAAAGTGGCAGTAAGGTGGCGGTCTTAAATGCGAAGCTATTATTAAAGCATGTCGCAATAGAAGAATGTTGTAATTTATATGATGTGGCAGTGGCAGCATATTTATTAAACCCGCTTCAATCTGAGTATACATATGATGCTATAGCTAGAGACTGGGGTGAGCTAGTGACACCAGCAAAGGCAGAGCTATTAGGCAAGCTTTCATTTACCAAGGCAGATACAAAAGCGGCTTTGACTTATGCGGGATATATGGCTTATGTGCCAATGAAGACATTAAAGACCCTACTTGATAAGTTAGATGAAAAGGGGATGGGTAAGCTCTATAGTGATATTGAGATGCCACTACTTTTCTCGTTACATCGAATGGAGCAAGTGGGTATTAAAGTAGCTGGTGATGAACTGAAAAAGTATGGCGAAGCCTTGGCGATTAGAATTACGGAATTAGAAGATATTATTTATCAACAAGCAGCTGAACAGTTTAATATTAACTCACCAAAGCAATTAGGGGTCATCCTATTTGAGAAGTTAAACTTGCCAGGTGGCAAAAAGACGAAAACTGGCTATTCAACGGCAGCAGATGTCTTAGAACGGTTAGCCTCTGAGCATGAGATAGTAAAAAGTATCTTAGAATATCGTCAGTTAACTAAATTAAAGTCAACATATGCCGATGGATTAGCGAATTATATTGCTGTGGATGGCAGAATTCATTCTAATTTCAATCAGACTATTACGGCGACGGGGCGAATTAGTAGTACAGAGCCTAACTTACAGAACATTCCAGTTAGAATGGAATTAGGACGATTGATTCGTAAAGTATTTGTCGCCAAAGCGGGCTATGTATTTGTTGATGCCGATTATTCACAAATAGAGCTACGAGTTTTAGCACATTTTTCACAGGATGAGAAATTAATACAGGCTTATCGGGAAGCCAAGGACATTCATCAAATCACAGCTTCGCAGGTGTTTCATACGCCATTTGACGAGGTTACAAGCTTACAACGACGTAATGCTAAAGCGGTTAACTTTGGGATTGTCTATGGTATTAGTTCGTTTGGGCTTAGCCAGGATTTGAGTATTACAAGAAAAGAGGCGAAGGAATACATCGAAAAATATTTTGAAACCTATCCAAGTATCAAAGGCTTTCTCGATAAAACGGTGGCGGATGCCAAGCAAGAAGGCTTTGTTACTACGTTATTTGGGCGTATTAGACCGATTCCAGAATTAGCTTCTAGTAACTTTATGCAACGCTCCTTTGGTGAGCGGATTGCAATGAACTCACCAATTCAAGGGACTGCTGCTGATATTATGAAGATAGCGATGATTAGAGTCGATAATCGGCTGCGCAATGAAAAGCTGCGTTCACAGCTAGTATTGCAAGTTCACGATGAATTATTAGTTGAGACCCATACAGAAGAAGTCGCGCAAGTCCAGATTATTTTGCGAGAAGAAATGCAAAATGCAGCGCAACTGTCGGTGCCATTAGAAGTTGATATTAATGTTGGTGCTAATTGGTATGATGCCAAATAAAATCTTGAAAAGTAACACTTAGAGGGGATTGTGATGAAGGTTATCGGAATAACAGGAGGTGTCGGGTCGGGCAAAAGTGAAATACTTCAATATTTGCAAGACCAATATCAAGCATTTATTATTAAGGCGGACGAGGTGGGGCATTTAGCCTTAGCAAAAGAAGGCAGATGCTATAATCAGATTGTCGATTTGCTGGGGGAAGCGGTATTAGCCGATGACGGTGAATTGAATCGCCATCAAATCGCCGCCAAGGTTTTTGCTAGACCAGAATTATTAGATGGCTTGAATAATATTATCCATCCTTTTGTAAAAAGCTATATTAAGGTGAAGATAGCCTTAAAACGCCAACAAAACAGCCGATATTTCTTTATTGAGGCGGCACTACTGTTAGAGGATAATTATGAACAGATATGCGATGAAATATGGTATACCTATGTGACGAAAGAGCTTCGTTATCAGCGACTTAAGGATAGTCGCCATTATAGTGATGAGAAGATAACTCAAATTATGAATAATCAACTTAGTGAGGACGAGTTTAGGTGTCGTTGTGATTGGACCATAGATAATAGTGGCACCTTAGGTGAGACCATCAAGCAGATTGAATTGAGGATGCAAGAATATGAAAATGTGTAGTATAACCAGTGGTAGTAGCGGCAACTGTATTTTTGCAGGTAGTGAGAAGACGAGTTTATTGGTCGATGCGGGAATTAGTGGTAAGCGAATTGAGTTTGGATTAAATGAGATTGATAGAACGACCAGTGAGATTGATGGCATATTAGTTACCCATGAACATTCAGACCATATTAAAGGATTAGGGGTGCTGGCACGTCGTTATAATATTCCCATATATGCGACCAAGGAGACAATCGCTGCGATTATCAGAATTGATAGTATTGGGAAGCTGCCAGAGGGAATATTTAATGAAATCAAAGCTGACGAAGATTACCTGTTGGGTGATTTGACAGTTAAACCTTTTACGGTTTCCCATGATGCTGCCAGTCCAGTCGGTTATCGCATCGAAAAGGATGATAAAGCAGTTGCAGTGGCAACTGATATGGGACAATATTCAGATTACATTATCGATAAACTATCAGGACTAAATGCACTTTTAATAGAAGCTAATCATGATGTTAATATGCTTCAGGTGGGTGCTTATCCGTATTACCTAAAGCAGCGTATTTTAAGTGAACGTGGGCATCTCTCGAATGAGATGGCGGGGCAACTATTAAGTGAGGTTTTACATGATGATTTAGGCGTGGTTTTGTTGGGCCATTTAAGTCAAGAAAATAACTATGCGGCACTGGCATTTGAAACCGTATGTGCAGAGATTACGATGGGCGATAATCCTTATAAAGCGAAGGATTTTGATATTAAGGTAGCTACTCGTGATGCTATTTCAGGGTTAGTTGAAATTAAATAATATAAAGCATTTATTAATGAAAACATTAGGAGGATGAAAATGCAAAAAACAATTATTACCGTAGTAGGACAAGACACAGTTGGAATCATCGCAAGGGTTTGTACTTACCTAGCGGAACAAAATATCAATATTTTGGATATTACCCAGACGATTATTGACGGGTACTTTAATATGATGATGATAACAGATACAGCACAGGGTAATAAAGGTGCTGCTGATATGGCCAAAGAATTAGATTCGATTGGTGAAGCCGTAGGCGTAATAATTCGTTGCCAACACGAAGATATCTTCAACAAAATGCATAGGATATAAGTCTAGAGCATTTAGTGAAAACGAACGAAGTGAAGTTTGAACTTAGTGCGAAGACTGTTTAAAGGAACTTAACGAAAACGAGTCGAAGACGAAGCTTGAGTTTAGTGAATCGAACTTCCATATAAAGGATTAGCTTGACAACTAATGTTTTGAAGACGAAGTCTTCAAAAACAAACAAGGAGATTACGAATGATTAATATATTCGAAGTACATGAAACAAATAAAATGATTGAACAAGAACATTTAGATGTTAGAACGATAACATTGGGTATTAGTCTGCTAGATTGTATTGATGCTAACCTAGATGAAGTGAATCGTAAAGTGTATGAGAAGATTACGATGGTGGCCAAAGATTTGGTTAAAACGGGCGAAGACATATCAGCAGAATATGGTATTCCGATTGTTAATAAACGAATCTCAGTTACACCGATAGCTTTAATCGGTGGGGCAGCATGTCAATCAGCCGAAGATTTTGTGACGATTGCCAAGACACTTGATAAGGCGGCTAAAGAAGTTGGGGTCAACTTTATTGGCGGGTATTCAGCCTTAGTGTCAAAGGGGATGACCAAGGCGGAGGAATACTTGATTCGTTCGATTCCTAAAGCCTTAGCTACGACCGAGCGCGTCTGTAGTTCAATTAATCTCGGCTCAACGAAGACGGGAATCAATATGGATGCAGTTCGTTTGATGGGTGAAATAGTCCTTGAAACAGCCGAGCATACTAAAGCAAATGATTCACTAGGTTGTGCCAAATTAGTAGTATTTTGTAATGCACCTGATGATAACCCCTTCATGGCAGGAGCATTTCATGGGGTAACTGAAAGCGATGCCATTATTAATGTCGGCGTTAGTGGTCCAGGGGTAGTTAAGTATGCTTTGGAACAAGTACGCGGAGCAGATTTTGAGGAGCTTTGTGAGACGATTAAGAAGACCGCCTTCAAAATAACCAGAGTGGGACAACTAGTAGCGCAAGAGGCATCTCAAAGATTAGGCATCCCTTTTGGAATTATCGACCTATCGTTGGCACCAACACCAGCAGTCGGTGATAGTGTAGCGGAGATATTACAAGAGATAGGCTTAGAAATGGTTGGGGCACCAGGCACGACAGCAGCGCTCGCCTTATTAAATGACCAAGTTAAAAAGGGTGGTATTATGGCATCCTCTTATGTTGGTGGCTTAAGTGGTGCTTTTATTCCTGTCAGTGAAGACCAGGGTATGATTGATGCGGTTATCGCGGGAGCTTTGACGTTAGAGAAGTTAGAGGCAATGACCTGTGTATGTTCGGTTGGCCTAGATATGATAGCTATTCCTGGTGATACCAAAGCAACTACCATTGCTGGGATTATTGCTGATGAGATGGCGATTGGAATGATTAATCAAAAGACTACAGCAGTTCGTATTATTCCAGTTATTGGAAAGGGTGTAGGCGAAACCGTAGAATTTGGTGGTTTACTCGGTTATGCACCAGTTATGCCAGTAAATAGTTTTGCTTGCGATAACTTTGTGAACCGTAAGGGGCGAATTCCAGCACCGGTTCATAGCTTTAAGAATTAGACAATAACAACTGGTTTGCGATATTCGTGAACGAAGGGACGTTGATACTTTTCGCTTAAGACACCTTCATAGAGATTAGCAGCGAAATCATTATAAGTACTACCAGCAAGCTTCGTTATAAGAGGAATACTAGCAGATTTTTTAAGCTCGCCTAATAATGGCGTGGCATCTTTGCGAAAGCCCAAGATGCGAGCATAATTAATCGCTGGTATTTTTTTGATATTTAATAATATATGTAAAAGGGCACGGTTGATTCGGGTTCTGGTTAATTCCTTGCTCTTTAGTAAGGCGGCGAACTGCGAGAAGCTTTCAAAGTAGTTTAAAGCATTGATAATGCGATTGGCAAGGTCGCGCGAGACATCAAGATAGTTAGTTAAGGTAGTAGCAGTTTCCGACAATAGCTTATATCTTAGTAAGCTTGAGAAATCATCCTCACAAAGCGGACCATTGCTTAGCCAATTATCACGAAGTGTAGTAAGGGCATCAGCGGGTATTGTTGGGGCAACTTGGGCGAAGCGTCTAGTTAGCTCAAAGTCAGTGTTAAGATTATCTTTATCACTATTTAGTAAAGTGGCACGAATGGCACTAGCTGAACTTAATTCGCCGTCAATATCATCATTATGATAATTGTCAGCTGAGCGCTTAATCGTAAAAGGAACTATCGGACTATTTAATTTGCGTAAGGCTTTACAGTATTCGATGCCCAGAATATTATTAGGACTATCGAGGATGTCAGCACAGTTAGGTAGTTGTTCTAATAGGACGGTTTTCCTGGCAACGGGGAAGGATACCCCCTTTTTAAGCTCTGCTTTCAGGGCGTTCTTAAAGGTGGACGGTTCATTAGCAAGCATATCGGCAACTTGGGTAAAAGCATCAATTGCCCCGAATTCACTACCGAAACAACAGCAGTTAACTCTTCTAAGCTGATTAAGTAGCGTAATAGCTCCATTAGCGAAGAATTCAGCACTACTGCAGGCATATTCAAGGGGTAACTCAATAACCACATCGGCACCAGAAAGAAGTGCCATTTTAGCACGCGTATGCTTATCTAACATCGCTGGTACTCCGCGCTGAACGTAATCAGGGCTCATGATGGCAACAATATAATCCGCCTTAGTAACATTGCGACTTTGTTCGATGTGATATTGATGACCCTTGTGAAAAGGGTTGTATTCGGTAATTATTCCAGTAATAATCATAGCATCCTCCTAAGATATTGCCATAAGTATAGCATAAGGACAATGGTATCGCCAAGGCTGATTGTGGCACGATAAAAAAATTAAACTGCAGATTAACCTTTGAAAAGATTGAAAATTGTGTTATATTTGGATATATGATACCACAAAGGGCATAATAATTTGGAGGTATTATATTATGCGGAACAAAGAATTTTTCTAGTGAAATTCTTCGCCCGCGGCAGTCATAATTTGCGACATATTTCATATGTGCGATGGTGCGTTCTTGCGGAGCCTTTTATGTATTAGAACGCGATTTTATAATATATGAAAAATAATTAAAAAAGAGGTGAATTGTATGTATTATGGAAGAGGCAATTATGAAGCATTTGTAAGACCATTAAAGCCAGAAGGAGTAGATGATAAATCAGCCTACTTAATCGGTGCAGGTCTAGCATCGTTATCGGCGGCGTGCTTTATGATTCGTGATGGGCAGATGAAAGGTGATAAGATTCATATATTAGAAGAATCTAAGATACCTGGAGGAGCATGTGATGGCTTAGATTATCATGACAAAGGATTTGTTATCCGTGGTGGTCGTGAGATGGAAGACCATTTCGAGTGTTTGTGGGATTTATTTCGTTCAATTCCGTCACTTGAAGTTGAAGGAGCAAGCGTCCTAGAAGAATTTTATTGGCTAAATAAAAGAGACCCGAATCATTCATTGATGCGTGCAACAATGAACCAAGGTCAAGACGGACACACAGATTTTAAATTTAAGCTCGGCGATCAAGGTGCTAAAGAACTATCAAAGCTCTTTATGATGAGAGATGAAGACCTTTATGATAAGACGATTAATGATGTCTTTGATAAAAGCTTTTTTGAGTCTAACTTTTGGTTATATTGGCAAACGATGTTTGCTTTTGAAACATGGCATTCAGCCCTAGAGATGAAATTATATGTTCATAGATTTATTCATCATATTCATGGCTTGCCAGATTTCTCAACCCTTAAATTTACAAAATACAATCAATTTGAATCATTAATTATACCAATGATTAAGTATTTAGAAGCACATAATGTTGATTTTCAATATGATACCCGAGTAACCAACGTTAAATTCGATTTTAAAGACGATGAGAAGATTGCGACAGCAATCGAGTGTGAAAAGGCTGGCAAAACAACTAATATACCATTAACAAAGAATGATATGGTCTTTGTTACTAATGGTAGTTGTACTGAGAATGCGACCTTAGGTGACCATGATCAAGTACCAGAACAACATACGAACCCAGGTGAGGGTGGTTGTTGGCTACTATGGAAAAATATTGCTAAACAACATGAAAGCTTTGGGCATCCAGAGAAATTCTGTAATGATATTGAGAAAACCAATTGGGAGTCAGCAACCGTTACGACCCTTGATGATAAGATTCCACCATATATTGAGAAGATTTGTAAGCGTGACCCATTTAGCGGAAAAGTCGTAACTGGTGGTATTGTTACTTGTCGTGATAGTAAGTGGATGATGAGTTGGACGGTTAATCGTCAACCTCATTTTAAAGCACAACCCAAGGACCAATTAGTGGTTTGGGTATATGCGCTATATACTGATGTCGCAGGTGATTATGTGAAGAAACCAATGAAAGAGTGTACTGGCGAAGAAATCACTCAAGAGTGGCTATATCACCTTGGTGTGCCAGTAGCTGAAATCGAAGCAATGGCTAAGAGTTCGGCACGGACGATACCTTGTATGATGCCGTATATTACCGCTTTCTTCATGCCACGGACAAAGGGTGATAGACCAGATGTAATACCAACTGGTTGTGTTAACGCTGCTTTTATTGGTGAGTTTGCAGAAACCGAAAGAGACTGTGTCTTTACGACTGAATATGCCGTTAGAACAGCCATGGAAGGGGTATATACACTATTAAACGTTGACCGTGCAGTACCAGAAGTATTTGCGTCAGCATTTGATGTTAGATACCTTTTAGATGCGACAGCTAAGTTGATGGATGGCACAAAGCCGATTGATATGAAGGTACCATTTATTGTTAAACAAATCGAAAAGCAAGCAGTCAAGGCAACTGCCGAAACAGTTATTGGTGAATTATTAGAAAAGTATAAGATTATCTAAAGCTAAATATTAATAAATGAAGAGACAAGGCATCCCCATTGATAATAGGGGGTGCTTTGTATTTGAAAAAGTACGTTAAAAAAATAATTATACTTGTGGATAATAAATAAAAGAGTTATAATTTAAGACATATGGATTAATAATTTTTCGTTAAAAGAAAAAGCCAAAAAAATGAAAACGAGAGGGTTTAAAAATGGGATTTATTGATGTAATCAAAGACAGAGCCAGAGCTGACAAGAAGACAATTGTACTTCCAGAAACAGAAGACCGTCGGACACTTGAGGCAACGGCACAAGTTCTTGCCGAGGGAATTGCTAATGTTGTTCTAGTCGGAAGCGAAACAGAAGTAAAGAAAAATAGCGAAGGATTAGACATTTCAGGCGCAATAATTGTTGACCCAGCGACATCAGATAAGACAGCTGGTTACATTACCAAGCTTGTTGAATTAAGACAAAGTAAAGGAATGACCAAAGAACAAGCCGAAGAAATCTTATTGAACCAATATTTATACTATGGTGTAATGATGGTGAAGATGGGTGATGCTGATGGAATGGTATCAGGTGCCAGTCATTCAACTGCAGATACACTACGTCCAAGCTTACAGATATTAAAGACCAAACCAGGAACTAAGTTAGTATCAGCATTTTTTCTAATGGAAGTGCCAGATTGCGAATTCGGTGCAAACGGTACCTTCGTATTTGCTGACTCAGGACTTAATCAGAATCCAACCGCCGAAGAATTAGCAGCAATTGCTGTATCTTCAGCAGAATCATTTGAAGTATTAGTAAAAGAAGAGCCAGTTGTAGCCTTGCTTTCACACTCAACAATGGGCAGTGCTAAGCATGCTGATGTAGATAAAGTAGTGGAGGCTGTTAAGATTGCCAAGGAACAAGCACCAGATGTCAAATTGGATGGTGAATTCCAATTAGACGCAGCTATTATTCCTGAGATTGGTCAAGCTAAAGCACCAGGTAATGATGTTGCAGGTAAAGCCAATGTTCTGATTTTTCCAGACCTTGATGCCGGAAATATTGGCTACAAATTAGTTCAAAGATTAGCGAAAGCAGAAGCTTATGGACCAGTAACCCAAGGAATTGCTGCACCAGTTAATGACCTTTCAAGAGGTTGTTCAGCAGAAGATATTGTTGGGGTAGTGGCAATTACAGCTGTTCAAGCTAGCGAAGCGAAATAATTCCTAAAGGAGAAGAGAAGATAATGAATGTATTAGTAATTAACTGTGGAAGCTCATCACTGAAATTTCAGATGATTAAGTCAGATACAAAGGAAGTAATGGCAACTGGTATTTGTGAACGTATCGGAATTGATGGTAGGTTAACATACCAAAAAGAAGGCAATGATAAGCTTGTAACAGAAGCGGCAATGCCAACTCACAAACAAGCAATCCAGATGGTGCTTGATGCTTTAACAGCTAGTGGTACTGGTGTTATTTCGAGCTTATCAGAGGTTGGTGCTGTTGGGCATCGCGTTGTTCATGGCGGTGAGAAATTCACAGAATCAGTTATTTTAGATGAAGAAGTATTAGCCGCAATTGAAGAGTGTAACGAATTAGCACCACTTCATAATCCAGCGAACTTAATTGGTATTCGTGCTTGTCAAGAGCTAATGCCATTAGCACCACAAGTAGGTGTCTTTGATACTGCGTTTCATCAGACAATGCCAGAGAAGGCATATATGTATGGCTTGCCAGCAGAATATTATCAGAAATACAAGGTTAGAAGATATGGTTTCCACGGAACCTCACACGCTTTTGTATCAGATGAATTAGCGAACTTCTTAAAGCTTGATTATAATAATTCAAAGCTAGTTATCTGTCACCTTGGTAATGGTGCTTCAATCAGTGCTGTCAAAGATGGGAAATGTGTTGATACTAGTATGGGACTAACACCACTTGAAGGATTGGTAATGGGAACCCGTTCAGGTGACATTGACCCAGCTATTGTTGAATTTATTGCCAACAAAGAAGGTCTTGATATAGGTAGTGTTATGGATATCCTAAACAAAAAGTCAGGTGTTCTTGGTATTTCTGGTGGATTATCGAGTGATTTCCGTGACTTGGAAGATGCAGTAAATGACGGTAATGAATTAGCAAGAATTGCGATGGAAGTATTTTGTTATCGAGTGGCGAAGTATGTTGGTTCTTACATTGCCGCAATGAATGGTGTTGATGCAATTGCATTTACAGCAGGAATTGGTGAGAATGCTTGTATCGTTCGTGAACAAGTTTGTAGCTATTTTGGTTACCTAGGTATTACCTTGGATAACGAGGCTAACAGTGTGCGTGGCAAAGATATGATAATCTCAACACCAGATTCGAAAGTTAAAGTATGTGTTATTCCAACTAATGAAGAGCTTAAGATTTGTAATGAGACAGTAGCACTTCTATAAGAAAACAATTGACAATATAGTGGAAGCTATGTATAATCTATAAAGTACGATTAAGAGATTATGACTTAATAAAGAGTCTAGATAATATAAGGAGGTGTAGTAATGTCTATCTGCCCAAAGAATAAAACATCGAAAGCCAGAAGAGACAAAAGAAGAGCGAACTGGAAGATGTCTGCTCCGAATTTAGTTAAATGCAGTAAGTGTGGAGAATTAATGATGCCACATCGTGTATGCAAAGCTTGTGGTTCTTACAACAAGAAAGAAATTATCGCAGTAGGTTAATTTCAAGACGAAGATAAAGTACCGTGTTCGTATTACTACGAATGCGGTATTTTTAAACGCTGAATATAGTAGGAGGGATTTATGAAAAAAAGTAAAATAGTGTCACTTTTGTTAAGTGCAGTGATGATGGTTAGTTTGGTTATGCCAACAGTTGCTTATGCAAGTGAAGTGGAGACATACAGCATCGTTGATGAAGGTGCTATAGGAGTCACAACGATACCAGAGCGTGAAAGTATTATTGGCGGGACTGATGACCGTACTTGGGTTAGCAATGTTACAGTAGCACCATATGCGCGGATTGGTCTGATTTTATCACGTTTTCCAAATGGTACGCAGCTTAGTGGAACGGGATGGCTTTATGGTGATGGTGTAGTGGCAACCGCAGCACATAATCTGCATAGTGCGAGATATGGTGGTCGAGCAACAGAAGTATTATTTTACTTAGGGGTCAATAGTAATACTATTTCAGGAAGTATTAATGTTAAGCGTAATAGTTGGAAGGTACCATCGGAATGGGTAGCTAGTGAACCATTAGTCAAGGATTATGGTTACTTTGTTTTAGATGATTTAGTTGGTCACCAAGTTGGTTGGTTTGATATAGAAGTTAATGATAGTTCAATTGGGGCTGGAACTAGTGTGAGTGTCGCTGGATATCCTGGTGAGATGAGCAAAAGATGGCAGATGTGGACTGGCAGTGGTTCAATCTGGGACAATTCAAGTGATATGCTTTGGCATTATGTTGATACGACGGCAGGACAAAGTGGGTCACCTGTATATCGAGAAAATGGGCGAGTGATTGCAATTCATACTTATGGTGATGAAAATGGGCAGATGAATAGTGCGACGCTTATTAATAGTCAGGTTAACGCCTTTTTGCAGGGTGGTAAGGCGGAGATATCGAAAGGCTGGCAACAAGATAGCAATGGCTACTGGTTTAAGTATGGTCAAGAAGGAACTGACTTTTATAAGGCTAGCTGGCAGATAATAGATGGTGTTAGCTACTATTTTGATGCGAATGGATATAATGTCAGAAATGCGTGGATAAATTATAATGGTAGTCAGCGTTGGCTAAAGGCTGATGGTAGGATGGCGACTAATGAATGGATTAATGATGGTAGCGGCAGACGTTTTGTTGAAGCTGATGGTTCTTTGGCAACTAATCGATGGATAGAAGAGGGCGCTAGTGTCTACTTCCTTGGCGGAGACGGACATATCGTTAAGAATACTTGGAGAGAGCGAAGCGGTACTAATCGTTGGTTAAAAGCCGATGGTAGGATGGCGACTAATGAATGGATTAATGATGGTAGCGGCAGACGTTTTGTCGAAGTAAGCGGAGCGTTGGCAACTAATCGATGGATAGAAGACGGCGCTAGTGTCTACTTCCTGGGCGGAGACGGGCATACCGTTAAGAACGCTTGGATAGAGCGTAGTGGTACTAATCGTTGGTTAAAAGCCGATGGTAGGATGGCGACTAATGAGTGGATAGATGATGGTAGTGGACGACGTTTTGTTGAAGCTGACGGAAGGATAGCAACCAACAAGTGGATTGAAGACGGAGGTGATTCACACTTCGTTGATGGAACAGGTTATATAGATAAAGATAAATTAGTTGAAGATGGCGATGATGAAGCAATTGTTGACCAAGTAGGTGCTATTGAGTTAAATAAATGGGTACAAGAACAAGATGGAAGTAGTTGGTATTGGTTTAAAGCTGATGGACGAATGGCAACTAACGAATGGCTTCAACAAGGCGGTACCTGGTATTGGCTAAAGGCTAATGGTAAGATGGCGGCTAACGAATGGCTTCAACAAGGCGGTACCTGGTACTGGTTAAAGGCCAATGGCAAGATGGCAGCTAACGAATGGCTTCAACAAGGGAGTACCTGGTACTGGTTAAAGGCTAATGGCGAGATGGCGGCTAACGAATGGCTTCAACAAGGCGGTACCTGGTACTGGTTAAAGGCAAATGGTGAGATGGCGGCTAATGAATGGCTAAACCAAGGCGGTACCTGGTATTGGTTAAAGGCTAATGGTGAGATGGCGGCTAACGAATGGCTAAACCAAGGCGGTACCTGGTATTGGTTCAAAAGTGGCGGATATATGGCGGCTAATGAATGGATAAGTCAAGGCAGTGCATGGTACTGGCTAACAAGTAGTGGACGAATGGCAACCAATGAATGGTTAAGGCAAGGGAATGAATGGTATTGGTTAACAGGTAGCGGACGAATGGCAGCTAATGAAGGCTTGGGAATCAATGGAAGTCATTATAGCTTTCTAGCCAGCGGCGCGTTAAGGTAGGCAACGATAGGGAGATATTTATGAGTCAATATGATTATTTGGTAGTCGGAGCAGGTTTGTATGGTGCAGTATTTGCTCATGAAGCGAAGAAAAAGGGCAAAACTGTACTGGTCGTGGAGCGACGTCCCAATATTGCGGGGAATGTCTATACCGAAAATATGGAAGGGATTAATGTTCATCAATACGGAGCGCATATTTTTCATACCAATAGCCAACGAGTATGGGACTATGTATGTCAGTTTGCGAAATTCAATCGCTTTACTAACTCGCCAATTGCTAATTACAAAGGTGAATTGTATTCGCTACCATTTAATATGTACACCTTCAATCAGATGTGGGGTGTTGTGACCCCTGAGCAAGCGATAGAAAAGCTTGCTGAACAGCGAAGCGAAATTAGCAAAGAACCACAGAATTTGGAGGAGCAAGCAATCTCCTTAGTTGGTCGCAATATCTTCGAGAAGCTGATTAAAGGGTATACCGAGAAGCAGTGGGGACGTGACTGTAAAGACTTACCAGCGTTTATTATTAAACGTTTACCAGTTAGATTGACATTTGATAATAATTATTTTAATGCGCTATATCAAGGGATTCCAATTGGTGGATACACGCAGATGGTAAGCAAGCTGTTAGATGGTATTGAGGTGAGAGTTAATGTCGATTACTTAAAGCAAAAAGAAGAGCTTGACGCACTGGCGACGAAGGTAATCTATACTGGTGCAATTGATGCGTATTTTGACTATCGTTTAGGAGCACTTGAATATCGTTCTCTGCGCTTTGAGACGGAGGTTTTGGATAAGCCGAATTTTCAGGGTAATGCAGCTGTGAATTATACTGATAAAGAGACGCCATGGACGCGTATCATTGAGCATAAGTGGTTTGAGTTTGGTCAAGATACTAAGGGCAATGAACTACCTAAGACGGTGATAAGTCGAGAATACAGCTTGAACTGGCAACCAGGTGATGAGCCTTATTATCCTGTGAACGATGAGCAAAACAGTGACTTATATAATAAGTACAAGGAATTGGCAACAGCCGAAGCACAAGTAATCTTTGGCGGCCGTTTAGGTGAATACAAATATTATGATATGGATGCGGTAATTGCATCAGCATTAGATATCTGTGAAAGTGAATTAGGATAGTTATTTAAAGCCCCGAAAGGGGCTTTAAAATTGTGTTAAACTGCAGGATAATCAGACAGAGTTGACGAAATTAAGAGAGTGTGTTATGATATGTGACATGATTGAAACAAAAAAGAAATATAATTGTAATATTTATAAGAGGAGTAAGATATGAAGATATTGAAAAAAGGGATTATATTATTAAGTCTAATCGGAATCATGACGATGCTTTCAGGATGTTCTGTTGGTGAAACCTGGGATATTCTATGGGGGCATAATGAAGCAAATAATAATGACGAAGCGACAGAAGCACCAGTAGTCACTTATGACCCAGATACGGTGCAAGTAGATGAAAATGTATCAGCACCAACCTTTCAATTGGATTTAGAAGGAAGTAGCACTTATGCAATTAACCAACCATCTCAAGTTCTAGCAGTAGCGGCATCAGCGACTGATGGTGGCGAAATAACTTATCAGTGGTATGTCAATACGGTTAATTCAAACGGTGGTGGTGAGCCAGTAGTTGGAGCAACCGGAACTGAGCTGACACCAGATACAAGCAAAGATGGAAGGTTTTATTATTTTGTCGTAGCGACGCATACGATTGATAAGAAGATGAATTTAACGACGAGTGGGATTGCGGAAGTCATCGTTGATGATGAACTAGTACTAGAAGATGTATTAGCAGCGGCAGAACCTCAAGAAGGTTGGCAAGAAAGTGAAGCGGGATGGAATTATCTTGATGCAGAAGGTAATGCGATAGCAAGCCAATTCGTTGAAATCGAAGGCAATAAATATTATTTTAACGCCGAGCACCTAATGCAAACGGACTGGGTGGAGCTTGACGGTCAGTGGTACTTCTTTGATGCGAATGGTATTATGCAAACTGGTTGGATTACAGAAGCCGGTAAGCAATTTGGCTTTAATGAAGATGGTACCCTAAAGACCTCTGAGTGGACTACTGGTGAAGGCTATAACAGATGGTTCTACTCTAAAGAAGATGGTGCTTTAGCTACTGGTTGGGAAAGCATTGATGGCTCATGGTATTATTTTAGTCCAGAAGGTGTCATGAGATACGATTGTGAAATAGAAGGTAAATGGCTTAACGGTGATGGTCGATTAGCTGAATAGATAATGATGAATAATATTAGTAAGTGAGGTTTTCGCACAATTGAAACCTCGCTTATTTTTGTGTTTTAGCAGGAAGTGTTTTTGTTCTGCTTAAAACTTGCAAGTTAGGGCGATTTTTAGTATATTTAGAAGACGGAGTTTTATTAGTAGAGACAAAGGTTGGGAGAAATTATGAGTGATATGGTTAGAGTTGCAGTTGATGCTATGGGTGGTGACTATGCACCAATGGAGCAGGTTAAAGGTGCGGTTGATGCAGTTAATGCGCGCGCGAACATTTTCGTATATTTAGCAGGAGCAGCAGATGAGATTCAAAAGGAGCTAGATAAGTACACTTATCCAAAAGAACGAATTCAGGTGGTTCAAGCATCAGAGATAATCGAGACGAGTGAAGCACCAGTTAATGCGATTCGGACGAAGAAGGATTCATCCTTGGTGAAAGCATTAATGCTAGTAAGAAATGGTGAGGCGGATGCCTTTGTTTCGTGTGGAAGTACTGGTGCAGTATTGGTTGGTGGTCAAGTCTTGATTGGTCGTATTAAGGGTGTAGAGCGAGCACCATTAGCACCATTACTACCAACATCGACAGGACACCCAGCTTTGTTGATAGATTGTGGCGCTAATGTTGATGCCCGACCTTCGCATTTGGTTCAGTTTGCTAGAATGGGTTCTATTTATATGGAGAATATTGTCGGGATTAAGAACCCACGGGTAGCAATTGTTAATATCGGTGCGGAAGAAGAAAAGGGTAATGCCTTAGTAAAAGAGACCTTTCCTCTCTTAAAGGAGTGTGAAGACATTAACTTTATTGGTAGTATTGAGGCACGCGAGATTCCTTCTGGCTATGCCGATGTAATCGTATGTGAAGCCTTTGTTGGTAATGTCATTTTGAAATTATTCGAAGGGGTTGGCTTGACCTTGATTTCAATGATTAAGAAGGGGATGATGTCTACTCTGCGCAGCAAGATTGGGGCATTATTAGTTAAGCCGGCGCTTAAGAAGACTCTTAAAGGCTTCGATGGTAGCGAGAATGGCGGGGCGCCATTATTAGGTCTTAAGGGATTAGTTGTTAAAGCTCATGGAAGCTCTAAGGCTATTGAAGTTAAGAATTCGATTCTACAATGCGTGCAATTCAAATCAGAAAATATTAGCGATAAGATAAAAGAACATATTAATAAAGAGGCGACTGATGAAGAATAGGATAAGACTTGGTGAATTTGAAGCGAAGATAGGCTATACCTTTAGCAAGATAGAATTATTGGAGATGGCGATGTGTCATAGTTCTTACACCAATGAAATTGATATTAATCGTCTTAATAGCAATGAAAGATTGGAATTTCTAGGCGATGCAGTTCTAGAGCTTGTAGCTAGCGAGTTCTTATTTCAGACTTATCCCCAATACCCAGAAGGGCAACTAACAAAGGTTCGGGCGAGTCTTGTTTGTGAACCAGCACTAGCCCACGCCGCGAAATTGATTGATATTGGTGAATATATCTTTCTTGGCAAAGGTGAAGAACGAACTGGTGGACGCACGCGAGATTCGATTACTTCCGATGCTCTTGAGGCAGTGATTGGTGCAATTTATCTTGATAGTGGGATTGATAAGGCAAAGCAATTTATTGTGAAATTTATTTTAAATGATGTTGAAGACAAACGACTCTTTTACGATAGCAAAACAGCTTTACAAGAAATAGTCCAAGGAAGTAGTAAGGGCGATATTGTTTATACGCCACTTAGCGAGGCAGGGCCAGACCATGATAAGACATTTACCGTGCAGATAAACATTGGTGGTAGTCCTTATGGTGAAGGTGAAGGTAGGACAAAGAAGGCAGCAGAGCAAATGGCAGCATATCAAGCAATTTGTGTTTTGCGACAAAAGTAGGTGAAGAATGTATTTAAAGAATATCGAAGTACAAGGGTTTAAGTCCTTTGCTCAGAAGATTAATTTTGAATTTCATAATGGGATTACAGCTATTGTTGGTCCAAATGGTAGTGGTAAAAGTAATGTCTCTGATGCGGTACGATGGGTGTTAGGCGAGCAAAGTGCTAAGCAGCTTCGTGGTGGCAACATGCAAGACGTTATTTTTTCGGGAACCGAGCTACGAAAGCCCTTAGGGTTTGCTTCGGTGGCGATTACTCTTGATAATGCTGATCATAAGCTTAATATTGACTTTGAGGAAGTAACGGTGACGCGGCGTTTGTATCGTTCGGGCGAGAGTGAATATTTGCTGAATGGAACCAATTGTCGCTTGAAGGATATCCAAGAACTTTTTTACGATACGGGAATTGGTAAAGAAGGATATTCAATTATTGGTCAAGGACAGATTGACAAGATTCTTAGTGGTAAGCCAGAAGAGAGACGTGAACTATTTGATGAAGCGGCGGGAATTGTCAAATTCAAAAGACGCAAGAATACGGCCCTTAAGAAGCTTAGCGACGAACAACAAAATATGGTTCGCGTTAGTGATATTTTATCGGAATTAACCAAGCAATTAGAACCACTTGAAAAGCAATCTGAGATGGCGAAGCTCTATCTGAAAAAGAAAGAAGAGCTTAAGGTTCTTGATGTTAACATGTTCTTAATGGAGATGGAGCAAGCGCGGGAACAATTAATTAACATAGAAGAGAAGTACAAGATTGCTTATAGTGACTTTAAGGATACCGAGAAGGCGCTTGAGCAGACGAAGCAAGAGTATGAGGATTTAGAGCGAGATATTGCCAGCCTTGATGAAAGAATAGAGCAATCACGGGAGCAGTCTAACCAAAATGCGTTGACCAAGCAACAACTAGAGAATCAGATTTCGATTTTGCGTGAGCAAATTAATACCGCAACACAAAAGGATGCTTATTTTCGTGCGCGCTTAGAAGAAGTGCGAAGTGACCTAGAAAAGCGTGAACAAGAGGTTACTGGTTATTTAACCCAGAAGCAAGAAGCCGAGAAGATAAGTACCCAAATTAAAATAGCTTCTGATGAAAAGGAAGCTAGCTTAAAGCAATTACAACAAGAGCTAGAAGGGTGCGGCATCGCTCTTGAGACCGCTAAGAATGAGATTTTTCAAATTGTCAATAATCGGATGTCAACCAAAGGTAAGGTCCAGCGTTACGATGCAATGATAGAACAAATTAACATCCGTAAGGCGGAATTACAAGGTCGTTTATTGCAAATGAAAAGCGACGAACTAGAACAAGCCCAATCGCTAGATAAATACCGTAGTGAGAATGAGGAATTGGCGACGGCGATAGCGGACTTTGAAAGGTGGCAGCTTACTTCAAGGGAGCAAATCGCTAAGCTTCAAGCGGTTCTATCGGAGCATAACAAAGTCTTAGAGGCTGGTCAAACGGCGTATCACCGTGAGGCATCGCGTCTAGAATCACTTAAAAATATTAGCGAACGTTATGACGGATATGGTAATAGTATTCGTAAAGTAATGGAGCAAAAAGATAAAAACAAAGGAATTAGAGGAGTTGTTGCCGATTTAATTAAAGTACCAGCTAAGTACGAAACGGCAATTGAGACAGCCCTTGGTGGCAATATTCAAAATATTGTTACAGACAATGAAAGTACTGCCAAATATATGATTGAATATCTTAAGCGTAATCGTTTTGGACGAGCGACCTTCTTGCCATTGACGAATATGCGAAACAAAGGTGGTCTTGCAAGGGCAGAGGTATTAAATGAAAAAGGTGCAATGGGGTTAGCTAATACCTTAGTTGAGATGGATACACAATATGAAGCGTTAGCGGTGCAATTGCTAGGCAAGACCTTAGTGGTGGATAATATTGATAATGCAACAGCTATAGCGAGTAAATATCACCATACCATTCGGATGGTTACGATAGAAGGTGAATTACTAAATCCGGGTGGTTCAATGACCGGTGGAACCTTTAAGAATAAAAGTAATCTATTGGGGCGTAAGCGTGAGATAGAAGAATTAGAGCGTAGTGTTAAGCAGCTCCAAAAAGAAATGATAACATGTCAAAGCGAAATTGAAGCTAATCGTAACCAAAGAAATATTCTGCGTGACGAGCTAGTAGCTTTAAATGATAAAATGCAGGAACAGCAAATTCGTCAAAATACGGTTAAGATGCATATTCGTCAAGCCGAAGGTAGAATTCTAGAGGTTCAATCAGGATATAGCCAATTAACTGGTGAAGATAGCGAGATTGAGCGCCAGATTAGTGAGATTAAAGTAAGCCAACAAGCTATCAACGAAGAGATTAAGGAATCACATGAGTTAGAGAAAGTACAAGAACAAATAGTAACAACCAAGCAAGAGCTACTGACGAGATTACAAGGCGAAGAAGCCAAGGCGAAGCAAGAGCTTGAGAATATCCATATTCAATATGCTGGTTTTGAACAAAAAGAAGCTAATCTACAAGAGCATATTACGAGAATCAAGGGTGAACAAGATAGTCTGAAGCTCAGTATGAAACAGATTCAAGAAGAAGCCGAAGCGGGCAATGCCGATGCTAAGAAAAAAGAAAGCGATATTGTTGAAATCGAGAAAACCATTGAAGCAGCGATAACAACAGCAACCAAAGACGACGAAATAATCAAAGCATATCAACAAGAAAAAGAAAGTCTTAGCAAAAAGCATCACACATTTTTTGAGAAACGTGATGAAGTATCACAAAAGATGAACTTGTTAGATAAGGAATGCTTCCGCTTAAATAGTCAAAAAGAGCGACTAGAAGAGAGTCAAGAGAATCAGATTAACTACATGTGGGAGGAGTATGAGCTAACGCCAAGTTCGGCAGCCGAGCTAAGAGTAGCAGAAGAATTAGAACATAGCAAGGTTCGCAAGGATATTAATGTTCTAAAAGATGCGATTAGAAGCATGGGAACAGTTAATGTCAACGCCATTGAAGAATTTAAAGCTGTTCAGGAGCGACACTCCTTCCTATCCGAACAATATGATGATTTGGTTGAGGCTGAGGCAACTTTAATGAATATCATTGATGAATTAGATGCCGCTATGCGTAAGCAATTTGCCGAGAAATTCAAGGCGATTAGTGTTGAGTTTGACCGAGTCTTTAGACAATTATTCGGCGGTGGTAAAGGAACGCTTGAATTAATTGAAGATGAAGATATGTTAGAGGCGGGGATTAGAATTATTTCGCAACCACCAGGTAAGAAGCTCCAGAATATGATGCAACTATCAGGTGGTGAGAAAGCCTTGACGGCGATAGCGCTTTTATTTGCGATTCAGAATTTAAAGCCATCCCCATTTTGTTTATTAGACGAGATTGAGGCAGCACTTGATGATAGTAATGTTACCAGATTTGCTGAATACTTACATAAATTATCGAAAAATACCCAGTTTATAGTTATTACTCATCGCCGTGGAACCATGGTTTCAGCGGACCGTCTATACGGTATTACGATGCAAGAAAAGGGTGTATCGACATTAGTATCAGTAAGTCTCATTGAACATACTTTAGACAAATAGCAAAGGAGTATTTTATGGCAGCAGAGAAGCAAGGTTTTTTCAAACGTCTAGTCAGTGGACTATCGAAGACACGTGATAATATCGTTACGGGAATTGATTCTATTTTTAGTGGTTTTTCGAGTATTGATGATGACTTTTATGAAGAAATTGAAGAAATACTAGTGATGGGTGATATTGGGATTAACACAACTAGTTCAATTATCGAGAACTTAAAACAAGAGGTTGCCCAAAAGAAGATTAAAGAACCAGCGGAATGTAAGGCGTTGTTGATTGATAGTATCAAGCAGCAGATGAATGTTGGCGAGACGGCATATGAATTCGAAAACAGAAAATCAGTGGTATTAGTAATTGGAGTAAATGGAGTAGGTAAGACAACTTCAGTAGGTAAGTTAGCAGGTAAGCTTAAAGACCAAAATAAAAGAATTATTCTAGCAGCGGCAGATACCTTTCGAGCAGCGGCAGGAGAACAGCTTGGTGAGTGGGCGAATCGGGCAGGCGTTGAACTAATTGGGGGGCAGTTAGGGGCTGACCCAGCAGCGATAGTTTATGATGCAGTCGCAGCCGCCAAGGCTAGAGGTGCGGATGTCTTATTATGTGATACGGCAGGACGTCTTCACAATAAGAAGAATTTGATGGAAGAACTAAAGAAAATATATCGTATCTTAGCAAAGTCATATCCCGAAGCTTATTTAGAGACCTTAGTAGTCTTAGATGGGACAACGGGACAAAATGCTCTTGCACAAGCGCGTCAGTTTAAGGAAGTTGCTGATGTAACAGGTATCATTTTGACTAAGCTTGATGGAACGGCGAAGGGTGGAATTGCTGTTGCAATTCAATCAGAGCTAGATATCCCCGTAAAATACATTGGGGTCGGCGAGACTATTGATGATTTGCAAAAGTTTGATGCCGAAGAATTTGTCAATGCCCTTTTTAATAGTGAAGCAAGCGAGTCGTAAGCTAGATAAGTTACAGCGATTAAGCATTAATGAAGTAGGGATTTGATATTACTTGAAATGTTAATGATAGAGATAATAGCCACGATAGAAAGAATGAGGAAATGATATGCTGACATTAGATAGATTTGAAGAAGCATCAGAAATAGTAAAACAAGTAATTCAGGAGACTAAGCTGATTTACAGTGCATATCTTAGTGAATCGACTGGCAATAAAGTATATCTAAAACCAGAGAATATGCAACTAACAGGGGCATATAAGGTTCGTGGGGCCTATTATAAGATAAGCACATTGACAGATGAAGAAAGAGAGAAAGGCTTGATTACGGCTTCGGCGGGTAATCACGCTCAAGGAGTTGCCTTTGCAGCGAAAAAGTTCGGTGTCAAAGCGACAATTGTGATGCCAACGACAACACCATTAATTAAAGTTGAACGGACAAAGAGCTATGGTGCAGAAGTGTTACTGTATGGTGATGTCTATGACGAAGCTTGTGCTAAAGCCTATGAATTAGCAGAAACTTATGGATATACCTTTATTCATCCCTTTGATGATACGGCAATAGCGACAGGACAAGGGACAATTATGATGGAGATTTTCAAAGAAATACCCACCGTTGACTATATCCTAGTACCAGTTGGTGGTGGTGGGCTAGCAACGGGGATTTCGGTCTTAGCCAAATTACTCAATCCGAAGATTAAAGTCATTGGAGTTGAGCCAGCCGGAGCAGCTTCATTAAAAACTTCATTAGAAGCAGGTCAGGTGGTGACCTTACCAGAGATAGTGACCATCGCTGATGGGACAGCAGTTAAGACCGCTGGCAAAGAAATTTTTCCTTATTTACAAAAGAATTTGGATGAAGTCATTACGGTTGAAGATGACGAACTAATTGTTTCGTTCCTTGATATGGTTGAGAATCATAAAATGGTCGTTGAGAATTCTGGTTTATTAACAGTAGCAGCTTTAAAGCAACTTAAAATTAAAAATAAAAAAGTTGTTTCAATTCTAAGTGGTGGAAACATGGATGTTATCACGATGTCTTCAGTTGTTCAATTTGGCTTGATTCAAAGAGATAGAATCTTTACTATATCGGTGTTATTACCAGACAAACCAGGAGAATTGGTTCGCGTGTCACAGGTGGTTTCCGAAGCACAAGGTAATATTATTAAGCTAGACCATAATCAATTCTTTAGTACTAATCGTACAGCAGCGGTGGAGCTTAAGATTACCATTGAGGCCTTTGGGACTGAACACAAAGAACGAATTGTTAAAGCGTTAGAAGAAAGCGGCTATCGACCCAAGGTTGTTAGAGCTAGCTTGTAAGTGTAAAGGGATAGAATATGAATATTAATGAATTACTTAGTAAAGTGAAAAGTGGTGAAGTAACGATTCAAGATGCCGAAGAGCAATTGAAGAAATTACCATATGAAGATATCGGTTGCGCCAAGATAGACCATCACCGCTCCTTAAGGAGTGGTTTTGGTGAGGTTATCTATTGTCCTGGGAAAGAACTTGAGCATTTAGAACATATTTATCGTACCTTTGCTGATAAGCAAGCAAACGTCCTTGGAACTAGGGCAACGAAGGCACAGTATGAAGAACTAAAGAAAACTATTCCAGAGATAATCTATAACGAGAGAGCTAAGACTTTAATGTTAGAATATAAGAAAGCGAAGCAAACAGGTCTGATTGCCATTTGTACAGGTGGTACATCAGATATTGCGATAGCTGAGGAAGCAGCAGTAGTGGCGGAGTATTTCGGATGTAAAGTCAATCGGATTTATGATGTAGGGGTAGCGGGAATTCATCGTCTAATATCTAAGTTAGATGATATTCGAGCGGCTAATAGTGTTATCGCAGTAGCAGGAATGGAAGGAGCTCTAGCTGGGGTATTAGCGGGCTTAGTGGAGCGTCCAGTAATAGCAGTACCAACATCGGTTGGTTATGGTGCCAGCTTTGGTGGTGTTGCACCACTTTTAACGATGCTTAATTCCTGTGCCGAGGGCATCGCCGTGGTTAATATTGATAATGGTTTTGGTGCTGGTTACTTAGCAGCACAAATGAATAGAATGTGCGAGCATAGATAGCAGGTAGACCAGAATTAAGATGAGAACAGGTGAATAGATGGAACGAAAATTATTATATCTAGAAGGTAGTTCAGGTATTAGTGGTGACATGACTGTAGCGGCACTACTAGACCTAGGGGCGAGCGAGCAAGTATTACGAAGCGAACTAAAGAAGTTACCAGTTGATGGTTATGAGATAGTGACATCAAGAACCTTAAAATGTGGTATTGATGCTAAAGTCTTTTCGGTAGTGACCAAAGAGACACATCATCATCGAACTTTTGCCGATATCGCAAGAATTATTGAGGAATCCCAATTAAGCAAAGCGGTTAAGCGGCGTGCTTGGGAGATTTTTTATGTTTTGGCGAAGGCTGAGGGCAAAGTCCATGGAGTACCACTTGAAGAAGTACACTTTCATGAGGTGGGGGCGATTGACTCAATCGTTGATATTGTCGGTGTAGCAATTTGTCTAGAGGATTTAGCGATAACTGATGTTGCCATAGGAACCTTAACAGAAGGCTGTGGAACGATTTATTGTCAACATGGTGAGATACCAGTGCCAGTGCCAGCGGTGTTAGAATTGATAACGACACATGGCTTAGCAATTAAGCTAACAGACATCAAAGGCGAGATGATTACGCCAACCGGAGCGGCGATTGCGGCAGCAATAAGAACTAAAGCGGTTTTACCAAATGAATTGGTGATACACTCAGTCGGCATAGGGGCAGGAACTAAGGATTTACCACATGCTAATATTTTGCGAGCAATGATTGTGGGTGAGATTATTACCGAAGATGATATATGGGTATTAGAAACGAATGTTGATGATATGAGTGGCGAGCAATTAGGCTTTTTGCAAGAACGCATCCTCATGCTTGGCATAAGAGATGTCTTCTTTAGTAGCATATACATGAAGAAGAATCGGCCAGCGTATCGGTTAACAATTCTGTGTGATGAAGCGGACATTAAAGCTGTTGAAGCGCTCATCTTTAGCGAGTCAACAAGTATTGGGATTAGACGCTTCGTAGCTAATAGAACGGTCTTAGAACGGCGAATGGAGCGGGTTATGACAGCATATGGCGAAGCTAAAGTGAAGCTTTGTTGTTATGGTGGTGAGACCTTTAGCTATCCAGAGTATGAGGAAGTCAAAGCATTAGCGAACCAAAATGAATGTAGCTACAGAGAAATCTATGATGAGATTAGGCAAAAAGCAAGTGAATTAAATTGAGCGAAATAAATTAAAAAAAGGTTATTGACAAAAAATAGACAAAATGATAAACTAAGCAAGAAGTGGAGTTAGTAAGAACTAACTTTGTAGGACAATCAATTTATGAAATTCATAGGAAAAGAGGAGCAAAATGAAAAAAATTAATTTATTTAAAGCAACAACAGTTGTTGTAGCAATGGCGTTAACACTGACGGCCTGCGGAAACAGTGCAACACCATCAACAGCGGAGACAACACCAGCAGTAACAGAAGCAGCAGAGGCACCAGAAGCAGCAGAGCCAGAAGCAACAGAGGCACCAGTAGAAGAAGCAAGTGGAACAGTTTCGATTACAGATATTAATGGGACTGTTGAAGTACCAGTGAATCCTCAAAGAGTAGTTGCTTTAGATAATAGAACCTTTGAAACATTAGAAGATTGGGGTGTTCAATTAGTAGCAGCACCAAAAGCTGTTATGTCAGCAGATTTATCATATGTGAGTGATGAGAGCGTTCAAGACATTGGTAATCACCGTGAACCAAACCTTGAAATCATTGCGGCAGTAGACCCTGAACTAGTAATCATTGGTCAAAGATTTGCGTCTTATGATGAAGAGATTAGAGCTTTAGTACCAAACGCAGCAGTTATCAACTTAAACTTTGATGTTTCAGAAGAAGCAGCAACACCAGGAGCTAACCTTGTAGAAGGACTAGTTCATTCAACCGTTTCTTTGGGACAAATCTTCGATAAAAATGATGAAGCTGAGAAATTAGTAGCAGATTTCACTAAGGCTATCGAAGCTGCGAAGGAAGCTTACAACGGTGAAGCAACAGTAATGAGCGTTGTAGTTTCGGGTGGTGAGATTGGTTTCTCTGCACCAATTACTGGTCGTGTTTGGGGACCAATGTACGAAATATTTGGATGGGTTCCAGCTCTTAGCGTAGCGGACGCAACATCAGATCACCAAGGTGATGATGTTTCAGTTGAAGCGATTGCACAAAGTAATCCAGACTGGCTTTTCGTGTTAGACCGTGATTCAGCAACTTCAGCGGCAGAAGAATCAACACCAGCCAGAGATGTTATTGATAATGCACCAGCACTTCAAAATGTAACAGCTATAACAGCAGGACAAATTGTTTATGCACCAGCTGATACCTATACTAATGAATCAATCCAAACTTACTTAGAGCTATTTAATGATATTGCGGTAGCTCTTGCCAGATAATAAACAGGAGTAAAGTTAAGTGTTTAGAAAAGCGAAGAGTCAAGAGGAAAGGGCTGAAAAATCTCAGCCCTCTTCTTCTGTTAAACAGAAGGAATTATGGACAGTGCCATTCATCTTAATGATAATTACAGTTATCGCGCTAGGAATTATATCGCTAAGTATTGGCGTATATGATATCAAAGGGCAAGACGATGGAATGCAGATGTTCTTTATAACCAGAGTGCCAAGAACTGCCGCATTGATGCTTACCGGAGCAGCGATGTCAATGGCTGGATTGGTGACTCAATTGATTGTACAAAATAGATTAGTTGAACCAACCACTACGGGTACCATTGAATGGTCAGGGTTAGGGTTAACACTAATCTATTTATTGATACCATCACCAACATTATTATTAAGAATGACAGGTGCGATTGTTTTTTCCTTTATTGGAACGATGATTTTCTTTTTGTTTTTAAGAAGAGTCAAATTGCGTTCATCACTGATTGTTCCAATCATCGGAATGATGCTAGGGGCAGTTATTTCAGCGATTTCAACTTTCGTTGGCTTAACATTTCAAATGACGCAAAGTATTGAGAATTGGTTTATTGGTTCTTTTGCCTCAGTTCAAATTGGTAGATATGAATATCTATGGCTGATTGTTATTGTGGCTATTTTAATTTTCTTCTATGCTGACCGCTTTACCTTAGCGGGATTAGGTGAAGATGTAGCAACTAGCTTAGGAGCGAATTACAACCGGATAATTATTTTGGGAACAGGACTTATTGCCATTACAGTAGGAATCGTTACAGCGGTTATTGGTAATCTGCCATTTCTCGGGCTGATTGTTCCAAATATTGTTTCGATGTATCGTGGCGACCATTTAAGAAGTAATCTTCCTTGGGTCTGTCTGTTAGGAATGGGTGTCATAACCTTGTGTGATATTATTTCACGAACTATTATAATGCCTTTTGAGGTACCTGTTTCGTTAATTCTGGGGACGGTTGGGTCAATAACATTTATCATTATTTTAGTAAGACAAAGGAGGCCGCGATGACAGAAGTTAGACAACGAACAGCGAAGGCTTTCAGGACCAAAAGCGAAGAACATCGGTATTGGATTTTGTTGATAATCTTGATTACGCTAGGGGTCTTAGCTTCACTAGGGCTTCTCGTATATAATAACCCGGTACCAATCAATTCGCCATCATTTGCGCCAGTGGTTAGAAGAAGAGTCTTAGCGTTAGTGGCGATGATACTGGCAGCAGTATGTCAAAGCTTATCAACAGTAGCATTTCAATCAGTTACTAACAATCGAATAATTACGCCGTCCTTATTAGGCTTTGAGGCATTATATGCAACGATTAACACGGGAACTATTTTCTTCTTCGGAGCGATAACGCTTATTAATTTTACTGGTACTAAGGCGTTTGTCTTTCAAGTGGTGGTGATGGTGGTTATGTGTCTGATTCTTTATGGTTGGCTGTTATCTGGGAAATACGGCAATCTACAGCTGATGCTCTTGGTTGGTGTTATTATGGGGACAGGACTTAGGTCTTTGTCTTCCTTTATGCGAAGACTGCTAGCACCGTCTGAGTTTGATATTTTGCAGGCACGATTATTTGGCTCAGTTAATAACGCCAATGCCGAATATTATCATATCGCAATTCCGATTGTGGTGATTGTAGCAGTGCTTATTTTAATTTATGCGAAAAAGATGAATGTGATATCCTTAGGCAAGGATGTAGCGACATCACTAGGTAGCAATTATCGTTTTAGTGTAATATATATCCTAGTGCTAGTGGCAATCTTAATGTCGATTTCGACAGCGTTAGTGGGCTCCTTAACCTTTTATGGCTTCCTCGTGGCAACCTTGACTTATCAGGCAGCACAGACATATGACCATCGTTTTATTTTCCCAATGTCCTTGGCGATTGGCTTTTTGGTTATGACTTGTTCGTATTTTGTTATGTATCATGTCTTTAATGCTCAAGGAGTGGTATCAATTATTATTGAAATATTCGGTGGCGTAACATTTTTGGTTGTGATTTTGAGAAAGGGAACATTATGATAACTATTAAGAGTGCTAAAAAGGCATATGATAAGGTAGAGATAGGACCGCTTAATATAGAAATACCAGAGGCGGGGTTGACGGCCTTGATAGGACCAAATGGTGCCGGCAAATCGACAACCCTATTAATGGTTGGCAGATTATTAGAAATGGATGAAGGGAGTATTGAAGTTGCGAACTTCGATGTGTCTTCTTCAAAGTCAGAAGACTTAGCGAAGGTTTTAACCATTTTGCGTCAAGAGAATCATTTCGTAACCCGCCTGACGGTTCGACAATTAGTTGGTTTCGGTCGTTTCCCTTATTCTAAAGGTAGATTGAATAAAGAGGATGAAGAGATTATTTCCAAATATATTGATTTTCTAGATTTGACTGATTTGGAGAATCGATACTTAGATGAGCTTTCTGGTGGTCAACGTCAAAGGGCATATGTAGCAATGGTTCTAACTCAGGAGACTAAGTATGTCTTATTAGATGAGCCACTTAACAATCTTGATGTAGCCCGTTCGGTACAAATGATGAAGCACTTAAAGCATGCTGCTAATGAATTCGGTCGAACAGTGGTAGTAGTATTGCATGATATCAATTTCGCTGCCAAATATTCGGATCGAATATGCGCGATGAAGGATGGTCAAATAGCTGCTTTTGGCACCGTTGATGAAATTATGGATGCTAAAGTACTAACCGATATTTTTGAAACCGAGATAGAGATTATCGAAGGTCCGAAAGGGCCGATAGCGATTCCCTCGTAAGCCAAAGGTTGTGTCAAGAAAAAACACTTGACACAACCTTTAGTTATGCGTTATGATAGCAGAGGTGATGATATGGAAAAGATTGTAGAACAGACATTATTATTTGATTTCTATGGTGAGTTATTAACTGACCACCAGCGGAAAGTATATGAAGAAGTAATTCTTAACGACTATTCCTTATCGGAAGTTGCCGAGAATATGGGAATTAGCCGCCAAGGGGTACATGATTTAATTAAAAGAAGCGGTAAGATTCTTGATGATTATGAGCGTAAGTTACATTTGGTGAAGCGATTCATTAGCATTAAAGATAAGGCGAATCAGATTCGCAGTTTGAGCTTGACGACTATCTCCAAGTTAGCAGATGGGTCGGCATTGATGAAGCAGATTGAAGATATCTCGAATGAGATTTTAGAGGAGTTATAGTTTATGGCATTTGAAAGTTTAACTGATAAACTGCAAAATGTATTTAAAAAGCTTAGAAGCAAAGGGAAGCTGACTGAAAGCGATGTCAAAGAGGCCTTAAAAGAAGTCAAGATGGCACTTTTGGAGGCTGATGTAAGCTTCAAGGTAGTTAAGCAATTTACTAAATCAGTACAAGAACGCGCAGTCGGTGCGGATGTAATGACTGGTCTTAATCCAGGGCAGATGGTTATTAAGATAGTAAATGAAGAGCTTGTCAACTTGATGGGTAGTGAGACTACGGAATTGGTGATTAAGCCGGGTAATGAAGTGACTGTCATTATGTTTACGGGACTTCAAGGAGCTGGTAAGACGACGACGATTGCTAAGCTGGCAGGACAACTAAAGGCCAAGGGCAAGAGACCGTTATTGGTTGCCTGTGACGTCTATCGTCCCGCCGCGATTCTACAATTACAACAAAACGGCGAGAAACAAGGTATACCAGTCTTTGCGATGGGTGACAAGCAAAAGCCCGTAGATATCGCTAAGGCAGCGGTTGAACATGCTAAGAATAATGAATGTAACATCGTGCTTTTAGATACCGCAGGACGTCTGCACATTGATGAAGATATGATGCAAGAGCTTAGTGAGATTAAAGCGAACATTGCAGTTGACCAAACTATTTTAGTGGTTGACGCAATGACCGGACAAGATGCTGTCAATGTTTCGGAGATGTTTAATGATAAGGTTGGTATTGATGGAGTTATTTTAACCAAGCTAGATGGTGATACCAGAGGTGGAGCGGCGCTTTCGATAAGAGCTGTCAGTGGTAAGCCGATTCTTTATATTGGAATGGGCGAGAAGCTTAATGATTTGGAACAATTTTATCCAGAGCGAATGGCATCAAGAATCCTTGGTATGGGCGATGTGATGAGCCTTATTGAGAAGGCGCAGGCGAATATTGATGAAGATAAAGCCAGAGAGATGGAGCAGAAGCTTAAGAAGGCACAATTTGGTTTTGATGATTACTTGGAGAGTATGAATCAAATGAAAAATATGGGTGGCATCTCAAGTGTATTAAGTATGATGCCTGGTCTGGGCGGCAAGATGAAAGATATCGAAAGTATGGTCGATGAGAAAGATATGGCGCGAAAAGAAGCTATTATTCTCTCAATGACAACTAAGGAACGCTCCAATCCAGACCTTTTGAATATTTCGAGGAAACAACGAATTGCCAAAGGTGCCGGCGTTGATATTAGTGAAGTTAATCGCATGGTCAAACAATTCGAACAAGCTAAGAAGATGATGAAACAGATGCCCGGTATGATGGGTGGTAAAGGTGGTAAAAGAGGTGGGTTTAAGCTCCCTTTTTAACATATAATAACCTAATAGAGAGATATCTCTAAATTAAGTATGAGGAGGTGAAAGAGATGGCAGTAAAAATCAGATTAAAAAGAATGGGACAAAAGAAAGCTCCTTTTTATAGAATCGTTGTAGCTGATTCAAGATCGCCAAGAGATGGTAAATTCATCGAAGAAATTGGAACATACGATCCAACCAAAGATCCAAGTGTTTACAAAATTGACGAAGAAGCAGCTAAGAAATGGTTAGCAAACGGAGCACAGCCAACAGAAGTAGTTGGAAAATTACTCAAACTGGCTGGAATCGAAAAATAAGACGAGGTATGTGATGAAAGAATTAGTAGAAGTAATTGCAAAATCTCTAGTTGATAATCCAGATGAAGTAGTAGTAACACAAAAGGAAGAAGATAATGCAATAATCATTGAGCTTACGGTAGCACCTTCGGATATGGGAAGAGTGATTGGCCGCCAAGGACGAATTGCTAAGGCGATTAGAACTGTGATTAAATCAGCTTCTTCCAAGATAGACAAGAAAGTAATTGTTGAGATTTTATAAGCTGAAAGCTTGATTAAAGCGACATGAAATTAAAGCGGGGGAAGTTCGATTGCGAACTTCCTTGATTTATAAGGAGAATTATGGAAGATTTATTGCAAGTTGGGGTTATCACATCACCACATGGCTTAAAAGGTGAAGTGAAAGTATTTCCAACAACTGACGATGTACAAAGATTCAAAAAGTTAAAGGAAGTAATCTTAGATACTGGTAAGGAATCAATCAAGCTAGAGATTATGGGGGTGAAATTCTTCAAAAATCTTGTGATTTTGAAGTTTAAAGGCCTTGATGATATTAATGAGGTGGAACAATATCGCCAAAAGAGCTTATTGATTAGACGCGAGCAATCAGCCCCACTTAAAGAGGGCGAATATTTTATTACTGATTTGATTGGCTTGCAGGTATTTACTGAAGATGGAAAAGAATTTGGCGTTTTAGCTGATGTAATGCAAACTGGCGCCAATGATGTATATATTATCAAAACCTTAGAAGCAAAAGAAGTGTTGATTCCAGCTATTAAGGACTGTGTTCTAAATATTGATATAAAGAAGCAACGCATGGTCATCTATTTGATGCCAGGACTTATATAGGAGAAATGAAATGAATTATCATGTATTAACATTATTTCCTGAGATGGTCTTTAATGGACTTAATACCAGTGTTATTGGCAGAGCTATTGAACATCAGCTATTATCACTTGAATGCATCGATATTAGAGATTATAGTGATAACAAGCATGCGAAAGTAGATGATTACCCATATGGTGGCGGTGCTGGCATGGTTATGCAGGCAGAGCCGATTTTTGCGGCGTATCAAGCGGTTCTTAAGTCGATGACAAGTAAGCCGCGGGTTATCTACCTGACCCCTCAAGGCAAAGTCTTTAATCAATCAATGGCGAAAGAATTAGCACAGGCGGAAGAGCTTATCTTTTTGTGTGGTCATTATGAAGGTATTGATGAGCGAGTGTTAGAAGAGATAGTAACTGATTATGTTTCGATTGGGGATTATGTCTTGACTGGCGGCGAATTGCCATCGATGGTTATGATTGATGCTATTTCGCGAATGGTTCCGGGCGTTTTGAGTAATGAAGAGTCATCGCGAGCAGAGAGCTTTGAGAATAATCGCTTAGAATATCCACAATATACCAGACCCGCCGTCTGGCATGAGAAAGCAGTACCAGAAGTTCTGCTTTCGGGGCACCACGCTAAGATTGAAGAGTGGCGAGACGAACAATCATACCTTAGGACAAAAGAAAGACGACCTGATTTATTGTAAAATTAGATAACCTTAAGAGAGAATTGATATCAAATGTCTAAGTGCTTATAGTAGAACTTAGGCATTTTTGTGCTATTACTAGGGGCTGCTTAGTTGACGCAGAAAGTATAAGATGTTACAATAAGTACAATCGTTTTTTGGGAACTTATCAGCAGCAAACCAAGTGAGAATGAAGTGAGGACGATATTATGAAGCAAAGAGTATTATCTATATTGGTAGACAACACTTCTGGTGTACTAAGTCGAGTGGCGGGACTTTTTAGTCGCCGTGGCTATAATATTGATAGTTTAACAGTTGGCGTAACAGCCGACCCTAAGTATTCACGAATGACAGTAGTATGTAGTGGGGATGATTTGGTCTTAGAACAAATCACTAAGCAACTTGATAAGCTGATTGATGTACGTGATATTAAAGTGCTTAAGCGGGGCGAGCGAGTTAGTCGTGAACTGATTTTGATTAAGATTAAAGCTGATGCAGTAGCCCGCAAAGGGATTATTCAGATAGTTGATATTTTCAGAGCAAAGATAGTTGATATTGCTAAGGAATCATTAATTGTCGAATTGACAGGTGGGCAGAATAAGCTAGAAGCTTTTATTGAATTACTTGATGGGTATGAGATATTAGAGCTTGCTAGGACAGGGATGACAGCATTATCAAGAGGAATGAATGATGTTCGTTATTTAGACTAGCCGAAGTTATCAAGATAAGGTAGTTGAAGAAGCTTATGGCTTCTTAACAATATAAATTACAATAAGATTAGAGGAGAGAATGATGGCAGCGAAAATTTATTATCAAGAAGATTGTAACCTTGGATTATTGGAAGGCAAGACTATTGCTGTAATTGGATATGGTAGCCAAGGACATGCACACGCACTTAACGCAAAAGAATCTGGTTGTAACGTAATCATTGGATTGTATGAAGGAAGTCGTTCTTGGGTGAAAGCGCAAGAGCAAGGATTTGAAGTATATACGGCAGCAGAAGCAGCTAAGCGGGCGGATATCATTATGGTTTTGATTAATGATGAAAAGCAAGCAGCAATGTATGATGAATCAATTGCCCCTAACTTAGAAGAGGGTAATATGTTAATGTTCGCTCATGGTTTTGCTATTCACTTTGGTCAAATCGTAGCACCTAAGGGTGTAGACGTTACAATGATAGCACCTAAAGGACCAGGACATACTGTTCGTGGTCAGTACAAAGAAGGCAAAGGGGTTCCTTGTCTAATTGCAGTTCATCAAGACGAATCAGGAAAAGCAACAGACAAGGCTTTGGCATATGCTTTAGCAATTGGTGGAGCAAGAGCAGGTGTACTTGAGACGACCTTTAGAGAAGAGACCGAGACAGACTTATTTGGTGAACAAGCAGTACTTTGTGGTGGTGTTACCGCCCTTATGAAAGCTGGATTTGAGACCTTAGTTGAAGCAGGATATGAGCCAGAGAGTGCTTACTTTGAATGTATTCATGAGATGAAGCTAATCGTTGACTTGATTTTTGAAAGTGGGTTCGCAGGAATGAGATATTCAATTTCTAATACTGCAGAATACGGTGACTATATTACTGGACCAAAGATTATCAATGACGAAAGTAAGCTAGCAATGAAGCAAGTCCTAAAAGATATCCAAGAAGGTGTCTTTGCTCGTGACTGGCTACAAGAGAATCAAGTTAAATGCCCTAACTTCCTTGCGATGAGAAGACGCGAAGCAGCACATCAATTAGAGGATGTAGGTTCAGAGCTTAGAAAACTTTATAGCTGGAACAATGAAGGCAAGCTGATAGATAACTAAAAGTAATAACAAAGAGCAAAACAAGAATGTCATTCTAGTGAATCTGGAATGACATTTTCAATAATACAAAGGGGGAACGAGATATGGGAATGACAATGACACAGAAGATATTGGCAGCACATGCTGGTTTAGACAGCGTCTGTGAAGGTCAATTAATTGAAGCTAAGTTAGATGTTGTAATGGCCAATGATATCACTGGTCCGATGGCGATACCAGTATTTTATCAGATGGCAGAGCAGGTGTTTGATAAAGAAAAGGTAGTCTTGGTGCCTGACCATTTTACACCAAACAAAGATATCAAATCAGCGGAGAATTCCAAATCATTAAGAGAATTTGCTAAGAAGCAAGGACTTACCCATTATTATGAGATTGGGCAAATGGGAATCGAACATGCATTGTTACCAGAAAAGGGTATCACAGTAGCTGGGGAGTGTATCATTGGAGCGGATTCTCATACTTGCACATATGGGGCATTAGGTGCTTTTTCAACAGGGGTTGGAACTACAGATATTGCGACTGGTATGGCTCAAGGCGAATTGTGGTTTAAAGTACCAGGTGCGCTTAAGTTCGTTTTAACAGGTAAGCCATCATCATTCGTAAGTGGCAAAGATATCATCTTGCATATTATAGGTCAGATTGGTGTAGATGGTGCACTTTATCAATCGATGGAATTTGTAGGTGATGGAATCGCTCACCTATCAATGGATGACCGTTTTACAATGGCTAATATGGCAATTGAAGCTGGTGCTAAGAATGGTATCTTCATCGTTGATGATTTGGCGAAAGATTATATGAAAGAACATAGCAAGAAAGCGTATACCATCTATAATCCAGATGAGGACGCGCAATATAATCAGGTTCTTGAGATAGATTTGAGTAAGGTTCGTCCAACCGTTGCTTTTCCGCATTTACCAGGGAATGCTAAGACGATAGATGAGATTGACGCGATGGAGCCAATTGTGATAGATCAAGTAGTTATTGGTTCATGTACTAATGGTCGGATGGAAGATATGCGTAAGGCGGCGGCGATTCTTAAGGGTCATAAAGTCAACCCGAATCTTCGAGTAATGATTATTCCAGCAACCCAGAAAATTTACAAACAATGTATTGCTGAAGGATTAGTTGATATTTTTATCGATTCAGGATGTTCCTTTAACACACCGAGTTGCGGTCCTTGTATGGGTGGTCACATGGGGGTTATGGCAGCTGGCGAGAAATGTGTATCGACAACGAATCGTAACTTTGTTGGTCGCATGGGGCATGTCGATTCACTTATTTATCTTGCGTCACCAGAAGTAGCAGCAGCAAGTGCGATTGCTGGTTGTATAGCTAATCCAGAGAAAGTAGGTGGGCAATAATGAAAGCTTTAGGACATGTTTTTAAATACGGTGATAATGTTGATACAGATGTTATTATTCCAGCGCGTTATCTTAACTCTTTTGATGCGAAGGAATTAGCAAGTCATGCAATGGTTGATATTGACCCGGAATTTGCATCAAAAGTACAACCAGGAGATATGATTGTTGCTAATAAGAACTTTGGTTGTGGCTCATCAAGAGAACATGCACCATTATGCCTAAAGGCATCAGGCGTTAGCTGTGTCATTGCTGAGACCTTTGCGAGAATATTTTATCGTAATGCAATTAATATTGGCTTGCCAATTATTGAATGCCCTGAGGCAGCGAGAGGGATTGAAGCAGGCGATGAAGTAGCAGTTGACTTTGATAGTGGTGTTATTCTTAATAAGACTAAAGGGACACAATTTCAGGGGCAACCATTCCCAGAGTTTATGAAGAAGATTATTGCTGCGGAGGGATTAGTGAATTACATTAACCAGAAGTAAGCAGCCATCATTGTTATAAATGTAAAAGAGGAAATAAAATCATCTCATAGGGATGTTTTTATTTCCTCTTATTTATGTCTTAGCAATTCCTTTAATAGTTATGATAGAATTATATCTTAGCGTTGTTCATCTCTTTTGATATTTTCCCAAGCTTCGGTTTTGCTACCAGTCTCAGAACGAATAGAGAAGGCAACATTAACTAAGTGGTCAGATATTCTTTGTAAAGCGAATAGTACTGAGTAAAGGCTTTTGGAAACTTCAATTGAGTACATATTCTTACCTAAACGTTCAGCATGAACATCACGTGATTCATGAATAGCATTTTTGATATCAATTTGAATATCTGATATTTCTTGTAGGTGGTCAGTCTTTCTTGTTTTGAAAGAGAAGAGCGACAATTCAAATATTTCCGATATCTTATTATAAATTTGCTTTAGTTCATCCTTGGTCTCACTCATGAAATGAGCGTCATTCTTCTTCATATAGTTGGTCTCTTTGGCAAGGATTACGGCATAGTCACCAATACGTTCAATATCATTGATAACATGATGTAACCCACCAACAAGCTTGCCGTTTTCGTAAGTTAAGGTTGATGATGAAATCTTAATAAAATATTCGGCTAATGATTTGGTCAATGAATCAAGAGTGTCCTCGGTAGTAGCAATCAATTTGCTTTGGCTTGTATCCTCATCAATCAGGCCAGTGAAAGATAGAGTGACGTTCTCTTGTGCCAAGGTAGCCATGTAAGAAACCTCTTTACAGGCATTATTGATAGCGACAATAGGAGTTGATAAAAGGCGGTCATCGATGAAGCTAACCTTGGCAGCCTTAGTATCTTGTTCCTTGATGACATGCTTAACGAAGTTTACCAGTGGTGTTAGTAATGCTAACAGAATTAATGTGTAGACAACGTTATATATCAAGTTGAAGGTTGCAAGGCTCCAATGTGGACTATCAGGGAACATATTGTTAAACAGATTAACAATTGGTGTTCTGAAAATAATTAAGATGATAGTAAAAGCTATTGCCCCAAGAACACTAGTAAGCACGTGGAAGAAAGCAATTCGTTTACCATTGGCATTAGTTCCAATAGAAGCCATCAAGCCATCGGTACAGGTTCCGATATTAGCCCCCATAATCAAGAAAAATGATTGATCGATAGTAGCAATAACACCAGTTGTTAAAAAGATTAAGAAGAGCCCGGTTGCCGCTGTCGAAGATTGGATTATCGCCGTAAAGAGAACTCCTAGGATAACCAAGCAAATAGGATTATACATAATATCATATTGGAATAAATTCTGTAGCTGGAGACTAAGGATAGAATCAGAACCACCGATTGCCATTTCCATTAATTCCATACCAGCAAAAAGCATACCAAATCCTGTTAAGAAAAGAGCAAGCTTATTAAGTGATTCATTACTTGAGGTATAGATAATAATAACCCCAACAAACGCTAATGAAGCAAATACGGCACTTACACTAAAGCCACCTTTACTAATTCCTGAAAGGGCGAATACGAAAGCAGTAAGAGTTGTTCCAACTTTAGCACCCAGAATCATACCAGCACCATTTTTGACTTCAACAATACCAGCATTGGCAAGACCAACGGTCATGATTGAAGTGGCTGACGAAGATTGAACAATCGCTGTCGCGCCAATTCCAATCCCGTAATCAAGTAGTCGGTTCTTGCTGATTTTCTTAAAGAGCTTGTGAACTCCAGCACCTGCACCTTGTTCCATACTCAAACTCATTTGTTTCATTCCATACATGAAAACAGCAACGCCGCCTAGCATAAGCAATAAACTCATCAAAAGTTCCATTAAAGTACACCTCATAACTTTCATTTTCATAATTAAATTTTAGTTTTTTACAAAATAATAGAGAGGCATAATATGCTTCTCTATATACCGATACTAACATATCACATACGCGAACGCAACAGCTTTTTTTGTCTTTTTAAATAAGGGCAATTTGACTAAAAATGATTGAAATTTTTCGAAGCTATTGTTATAATATTAAATGTTCATATTAAATGAATTTTAGCGAAGTGAAAATGCTTTGCATCAAGACATTTATCGGGGTATGGCGTAGCTTGGTAGCGCGCACGGCTGGGGGCCGTGAGGTCGCAGGTTCAAATCCTGTTGCCCCGATTAAAGCGCCAGTTTATGGTGCTTTTTCATTTTATAGGAATCAAAAAATCTGGTTGGTTTTGGTTGGGATTTGAAGTATCATAGGCATAATATTTCTCATTATGGAATGGAGCGGATAAGATGATTATTTTGATTACAGGTGCTTCGCATACAGGAAAAACCTTGGCGGCACAAAAACTCCTAGATAAATACAACTATCCTTATTTATCTATTGACCATCTAAAGATGGGATTAATAAGAAGTCGTAACACGACTTTATCACCAGACGACGACAACGAACTGGCGAAGTATTTATGGCCAATTGTTCGCGAAATGATAAAAACAGCAATTGAAAATAAGCAAAACCTTATTGTAGAAGGAATCTATATTCCCTTTGGTTGGGAAAACGATTTTACTAATGAATATCTGTGCGAAATGAGATATTACTGCCTTATTATGAGTGAGAAATATATCAATGAGCATTTTGAAGATATAAAATCGTATGCCACTGAAATTGAACAACGCATAGATGATTCAAGCTGTACCAAGGAAGCAATACTTGCGGATAATAGTTACTATCTTAATATGTGTCGAAAATTTGGTTATGATTATATTCTAATTGATGAAAAATATTATATATATATTGAATTGTAAATTACAGCATGTAGATGAAAATTAATATAAAGAGATATTTTTTATTACGAAGATAAGTGCAATGCTGTTTTCGACTAAATAACAAACGATAATCTTAAAAAAACATAAAATGTATTTTGCATTTGCGCATTTCTTTGTAGCGCAAGAGCAAATATACTTTTATGTTTTTACTAATCAATATAGTATTAATAGTTACAAATCTTGTTCTTAGTGAGCTATTAGGCTTCTAATTGCTCACTCTCATTATTCGATTGATTCATTCGTTCGAAAATAAAAGGTAGTACTTCACGTTGGTCTATCTTGAGGACATATGATAATTCATCATATAACATCTTCTCAGCCTTTTTCATAAAACTTTCATCAATAATATGAAGCCCTTTGCCAAGCTTTTCGCGTTCGGCTCTTTTGGCATGTAGTGTTCTTATCATTCCAATCATATCACTTAGAGAACTGTCATTAAGGATTTGACGATAGTGTTCTTTGCGAGCTCTTTCATTCTTAATCCAAGGAGTCTCTTCTGATGGTAATTCATCGATTAAAGAATGTATTTCTTCCAATGATAATAGATGGCGAAATTTCGCGACTAGCTTCTCGCTATCCATAGGGACGAAAATAGTTGACTTGGCATCATTTAGTGGTTTGAGAACATAATAGCTTCGTTCTTGTCTATTAACAGTGTTGATGGTCTCTTCGGCGATTTTACATACACCGTGCGTGCCATATACGACAATATCATCTACCTTATATTTTTTCATAGTAGGGAGTGTTTCCTTCCACGCTTTGCGTCAAATTAACGAGTTTTCTATAATCTATTATACACATAAATCACAAACAATCAAAGGGACTTTAATGTATTAAGTGAATTAAATTAATAATTTTATCTGCATTGGTGAGAAGATAGCACTAATTTGTTGTTTAAGATGGATTGGCTCGCCTCTTTTAATTTTTTGGTGCTTTAGAAAATTTTTGAATAATAAAACTAAAAAAACTATAACGAATACTTAAATTCGCGTATCATTTATTACATATTGCAGTGTAGACAAATTATTGCACAGCATACATTACAAATGAAAAGTGAGGATTTCGGTAAATGAAAATAGTAAAACAAAAGAGAAATATTAAACAAAAGATGGTCTACGCATTGGTCTCAATCATGTTGACCTTGGTAGCTGTACTATCGATTAATTCGATGGTCTTAGCAAGTGAGGGGGGGGTACGGAGACTACGGGTAGCCACGGTTCTTGCCAATGGCGAATCGATAGTGAGGGAACTTTATTTATTGGCGGCGGCGAGCTAACGGCCAGCACTGGTGCTAATTCTATATGGTTCGCGCACCGAGGAGCGATTAAGAAAATTGTTTTGGAAGATGTTGTTATTGCGAATGAGGACTCATCAGTATTGTTTAAAGCGTTAGGCAATGTTACTAGTATTGAAGGTCTTGAGCTATTGGATACTTCGAATGTTACGGTGATGAGCGAAATGTTTCGTGAAATGTCTAGCTTAAAGGAGTTAGACTTATCATCATTTGATACAAGTAATGTGAGTAGTATGTCGAACATGTTTATATATGCCAGTAGCCTGGAAAGAGTGAATTTATCTAGCTTTGATACGCAACATTCGGCGAATGATTCAGGCATGATAAATATGTTTTACGGGGCCAACAGTCTAAAGGAAATTGTTTTAGGTAGAGACTTTGCTTTTGGCTCTAATGCAAACCTACGAAATGTGCTATACAATGAGAGCTATACTGGACACTGGCAAAATGTTGGCAGTGGTCGAATAGAGAATCCATTAGGAGTGCACGTTTTAACATCAAGACAACTTATGTACCAATATCATGGTAGTACGATGGCTGATACCTATATTTGGCAACCGACTATGCAGGAACGTCGTTTTTTAGCTGAAGTTCGTATATTTGGTAGCGGCACTACAGGTGTGGAACTATCAACCACAGGTGGTTGGCGTATCGGAGACGTTATTGCTATAGATGCTTATGAGAGTGGTGATGAGGTGTTTAAAGGATGGTTCGTTATAGAGGGTAACCCAATTATTAATAACCTAACAAGTGCTACTAATAATTTTATTAATACTGGTCAAGATGTAGTTTTATTAGCAGTGTTTGGTTTCGTTAATGGTTCACTGCAAGGCGAATATTTATATACTTCTGATGATATAACGTTAAAGCTTAGTGAGGTACTAGCTTGGGATGAGTCAGGCATATTAAATGAGCTAGTTATACACCGAGCGGATGTTAGACGATATAATGTTTTAAGTGGTAATGGCTATGAAAAGTATTCGAATGTTTTCTTTAGTCAGATAGAATTACGAACTGGTAATTATGTTGTTGGCTTTCGCGTTGATAGCATTGACAATCATGTCGTATCAACATGGTCTATTGTAACGGTAGTTGATGATATTGCGCCGGTTATCACCGCTACTAAAGAGGAAATTGTGGTGAGTAATGGTGCTCAGCCACCAACATCTTGGACTGAACTATTTGAAATAAGTGCGATTGATGAAACCGATGGTGATATCACTGGGAATATTATTTATAATATTGAGCCAACTGATATAGATGTAAATATATCCGAAGTCTATGCTATTACAGCGACAATAACAGATGCAGCGGGAAATGAAACAATAAAGGGTTTTACTTATACTGTTAATATTAAGCCACCCCGAAGAACATCAACAGTTTTGGTTTTTGAAGATGGCGCGATTGTAACTACCATGGAACGGGAATACGGGATTGGTGAGGTTGCTGAGTTTGCTATCTGGCCAATGCCTGGCAATAGAATTATAGGGCGAATACTCCTCCAGGGTATGGTGGCGTTCGTGAGTTTCCCTGGGGACAATATCATTAGATTTAGACAACCTGATGAAGATGTAATTATAGTGGTGGTGCTAGACAATGGAAGTAGTAGTTTGGATGCTCCTTTCTTATACTCGGTTGATGACTTTGAAGTTAATTTAAGTGAAGTGATAAATGGGGTCAGTGCTGAAGTACTTATAGAAAAATCTAATCTTACGATAACCAATGTTTTAGATGCTACCCCTATTCAAAATGGTATTATGGTTGAGGATATAGTCTTAAATAGGGGCGGACAATATACGGTTACTTTTATCTATGACCCTAATACTTTAGCGCCATATGGTTTAGGTGCAAATGAACAACTGGTAATTACCACGCAAGTTACCGTTATTGATGATGTGGCTCCGGTTATTACCGCCCAAAATGGAAGTGTTAGCTTAAGTGCGGGAAGTGTCTTGCCAACTTCTTGGACAGCGCTGTTTGGGGTAGCGGCAATTGATGAGACGGATGGGAATATTACCGAAAATATAGGATATGATGTTTTGGTAAGTAGTATCAATATGAGTCAGGTAGGGATACATACAATTAGAGCAACTGTGTTAGATAGTGCGGGGAATGATATATTTCTGGAGTTGAACTTGACGATTACTGAAGCAGAGATGTTAGAAGAGCCAGAGGTACCAGAGGAGTTAGAAGAACCAGAGGTACCAGGAGAGCTGGAAGTGCCAGAAGAGTTAGAGGAGCCAGAGGAGCTGGAAGTGCCAGAAGAGCTGGAAGTGCCAGAAGAGCTGGAAGAGCTAGAGGTACCAGAGGAGCTGGAAGTGCCAGAAGAGTTGGAAGAGCTAGAGGTACCAGAGGAGCTGGAAGTGCCAGAAGAACTGGAAGAGCTAGAGGTACCAGAGGAGCTGGAAGTGCCAGAAGAGCTGGAAGAGCTAGAGGTGCCAGAGGAGCTGGAAGTACTAGAAGAGTTAGAGGTGCCAGAGGAGCTGGAAGTACTAGAAGAGCTGAAAGAGCTAGAGATACCAGGAGAGCTAGAAGTACCAGAGGTATCAATAGAATCAGGAGTACTAGACAACTCGAAAAGGTTGATATCACCAGTTAGGCTAGGGCGACCAGAACAACAAAGTGACTTTACTTACGTAAAACCAGTGAATACAGGAGATGTCAATGATTTAGTGACATTATGTGGTTTGAGTATTCTTTCATTCATAGTATTAATTACAGTTGTGTTGAAAAGGAAAAACAAAAATTAAATTTATACATTGTTCTGTTTTTGGATTATATTTAAACCTTGAATATATGATGCTTAAAGATAAATGTGAGATAGTTATTGACAAAATATTTTCCCAATGGTAATCTTAATAATAAGTAAAAAAGTGAAAGGCAATGACAAGGAATAGTACATTTATTTTTGAATCCAGAAAGCTGTTGGTTGATGCGAAACAGTTGATAAGATAAGTGGAACTCACCTTCGAGCAGCTGTTTGAAATTCATTTGTATTTGAAGAGTAGACACAGACGGAACCCAACCGTTATCTAGGGAAGATATCGATATTTTTCTGTATCTGTTGAGTGTATGAATTAATGATTCATAAAGTGGAGTGGTACCGCGGTAGACAAAAGTCTTTCGTCTCTTGCTGAAAAGCAAAAGATGGAGGGCTTCTTTTTTGCTTTATAGGAAAGTTCACCCATAGAGCAAAAGCGCTCCGCGGGATGTGCACGCACTAAATACAAATTTAGAAGGAGAAAGACATTATGATGCAACCAAACAAGTACAAAAGACAATATTTTATGCCATCAGTAAAAAGTATGAAATGGGCAGAAAAAGAATATATTGAAAAGGCACCAATATGGTGTAGTGTTGACCTTCGTGACGGGAATCAATCGTTGGTTATTCCGATGAGCCTTGACCAGAAAATAGAATTTTTTAAGCTGTTAGTTAAGATTGGCTTTAAAGAAATAGAGGTTGGCTTTCCAGCGGCATCTGATACGGAATATATTTTCTTACGAACGTTAATTGAGAAGAAGTTGATTCCTGATGATGTGACAATTCAAGTCTTAACCCAAGCAAGAGAACATATTATCAAAAAGACCTTTGAAGCCTTAGAAGGTGCTAACAAGGCAGTTGTACATGTGTATAATTCGACTTCTTATGCGCAAAGAGAGCAGGTGTTTAGAAAGTCTAAGGAAGAAATCAAGGAAATTGCTGTTGCTGGTGCTAAGCTATTAAAAGAATTAGCAGCCGAAACGACTGGTAACTTCCAGTTTGAATATAGCCCAGAAAGCTTTACCGGAACCGAGATAGATTATGCCTTAGATGTCTGTAATGCGGTATTAGATGTCTGGCAACCAACGCCAGATAATAAAGCAATAATTAATTTGCCAAGTACGGTGCAACTTTCATCACCACATGTCTATGCGAGCCAGATTGAATACATGTCTGAGAACATGAAGCATCGTGAGAATACGATTATTTCATTACATCCACATAATGATAGAGGCTGTGGTGTAGCTGATGCTGAGCTCGGTTTATTGGCAGGTGCTGATAGAATTGAAGGGACATTGTTTGGTAATGGTGAAAGAACTGGTAATGTTGATATTGTAACGATGGCAATGAACATGTATATGCATGGTATAGACCCAGAGTTGGATTTTAGTAATATGCCAGATATTTGCGAAAAATATGAGCAATATACGGCGATGTCAGTAGCTGAACGTAGTCCCTACAGTGGTGCTTTAGTCTTTGCCGCTTTCTCAGGTTCTCATCAAGATGCCATTGCTAAAGGCATGAAATGGATAGAAGAAAAAGACCCTAGTCATTGGACGGTACCTTATTTGCCAATTGACCCAACTGATGTTGGTAGAGATTATGATGCAGATGTTATCAGAATTAATAGTCAATCAGGAAAAGGCGGAATCGGTTATATATTAGAGACGAAGTTTGGTCTATGCTTGCCCGCTAAGATGCGTGAAGCAATGGGTTATGCGGCCAAGGCAGTCTCAGATAAGACCCATAGTGAACTACATCCAGATGAGATATTCAATCTATTTGTAGAAGAATTCGAAGATATTACTGTTCCTTATGAAGTTATTGATGTTCAGTTTGAGATGGCAGAGAGCATCACGGCGATTGTGACATCAAGCTTTAAGGGTGAAGAGATAACCACAAGTGCTAGCGGTAACGGTCGCCTTAACGCAGTAAGTAATGCTCTTAAGAAGGCATATGGCTTGCAGTATAATCTAGTGACATACCAAGAACATGCCCTAGAGCAAAGTTCAAGTTCAAAGGCGATTGCCTATGTTGGTATTAATGACCTTGAAAGTAAGCAACAAGCATGGGGTGCAGCAGTTGACCATGATATCTTAAAAGCATCAATAGATGCTTTAGTATCGGCTATTAATAATCTTTCGCACTAATCGAAAAGTTATAATGTTATTAAGAATAAAACTATAAAGATGGAATAAATATCTATAGTACAGTCATTCGCGAAGCGTTTTGTACAAAGATATGTTATTCCATTTTTTGTATTTATAAAATAAATATTATCTAGTAGGTGTTTTTTTTAGAAAAGTACTTGACCTGTCGTGGTAATCATGATATAAATATATCAAGTACTACGACAGACGTAATACGACAGATGTAGGAGGGGGAATGTCTTGATTAGTAGTGATGTTATTAGAGGTTATAGTGATACAATTATTTTATATCTATTATTAGAAAATGATTCTTATGGATATGAAATCTCAAGGAGCATTAAAGAAATCTCAGAAGAGACATATAGTATGAAAGAAACGACTTTGTATTCGGCGTTTAATCGTTTATCAAAGAATGGTTATATCACTTCATACTATGGTGATGAGACACAAGGGAAACGACGGACATATTATCACATTACGGAACAAGGTCGTTCGTATTATTACGATAAATGTCAAGAATGGATGATAACTAAAGATTTAATTAATAGATTCATTAGGGAGGATTAGGATGGAAACAATTAAGAACTATCTAGATAATATGTTTAACAGCTTACCAAGGACAGAAGAAATCAGCAATCTGAAGAATGATATTTATGAAAACATGCAAGACAAATATCAAGAATTAAAGGCAAAGGGGAAATCAGAGAATGAAGCGATTGGGATAGTTATTTCAGAATTTGGTAACATCGAAGAAATTTTAGATGCATTTGGAATATCACATGAAGCTACCAATAGTAATAGTAGTGAAGCAAAAGAGCAATTGCCAGAAGTAACCTTAGAAATAGCCAATGAATATGTTAGAACGAAGAAGACGGCAGGTCTATTTATTGGTCTTGGGGTTGTGATGTGTATTATGGGGGCGGCTATGGTTACGCTTATTAAGGCGATGATGATGTATGGTATTATAAAGGGTAATGCAGATAGCGGATATATTATCGGTGTAATAATAATGTTTGTATTGGTTGCTGGTGGGGTTGCGCTATTTGTTTATACGGGGTTCCTATTAACGCCGTATAACTATTTGAATGAGCAATTTAATATTAGTCAATATGTTAAAGCGCAATTAAGCGAAGAATGGAGCATTAAACGTCCGTATACTATTGTAAGGCTGACAATAGGTATTTGTCTATGTGTAATAAGTCCCATTCCGGTGTTGCTTACTAATGTTGTTGGTGAGCGAGGTGACATAGCGGGATTTGGAACCAGCCTGTTGCTATGTGTGGCGGCGATTGGTGTATATCTCATTATTGGTGCTGGCAATATTATGGGGGCTTATAATTGTTTGTTAGAAATCGGTGATTATACGCCAGCTATGAAAAAGAGTAATAAAGTAATTGGAATAGTAGCTTCGATAATTTGGCCACTAGCAACAGCGGTATACTTAGTATTAGGTTTTGGCTTTGGGCTATGGCATCCTGGTTGGATAATCTTCCCAATCGTGGGGATTTTGTTTGGGATTTTCAGTGGAGTGGTTGAAGAAATATCTAAAAAGTAATAATAATAGTCCTTTATCAGTGTGAATTGATAAGGGACTATTTGCGTTCGTACTTATAAGAACCAGGTGACAGGAAGCGTAAACGATGGTATACGGATTGGAAAAAGTTGAATTGATGCCAATAAAATGGTAGAATAATCTAGATAATAATAATGTAGATTATCAACTAAATTGAGATTTACGTAAAGCTATAAGTTGTACTTGTAGATAGGGATAGTTATGAAGGCATTACCTAGCTTTTACAAATACTAGAAGACAAATATAGGCATGAGAGAGGATGGAACGAAAATGGAATTATTGTACACAAGCACGCGTGATAGTAATGTCGCAGTTACAGCATCACAAGCGATTTTAAAAGGACTTTCTGAGGATGGTGGGTTATATGTACCACAGCAGATACCATCACTTGATATCAGCATTGATGAATTGGCTAAGATGTCTTATCAAGAGATTGCTTATGAAGTTATGAGTCGTTTTTTTACTGATTTCACCCAAAGTGAATTAAAAGAATGTATTGATAAGGCTTATGATGATAAATTTGATACCAAAGAAATCGCCCCGTTAGTTAAGAATGGTGATGCGTATTATTTAGAGCTATTCCATGGCTCGACAATTGCCTTTAAAGACATGGCATTATCTATTTTGCCACATCTTTTAACGACTTCGGCTAAGAAGAATAACGCTGAAAATGAAATCGTGATTCTAACAGCAACCTCTGGTGACACTGGCAAAGCCGCTCTAGCTGGGTTTGCTGATGTTGCGGGAACGAAGATTATTGTCTTTTATCCCAAAGATGGAGTTAGTCCGATTCAGGAGAAGCAGATGGTTACCCAAAAGGGCGATAATACCTATGTTGTTGCCATTGAAGGGAATTTCGATGATGCACAAACAGGCGTTAAGAATATCTTTAATGACCGTGAATTAGGAGCGCGATTGGCAACGGCAGGATATCAATTTTCATCGGCGAATTCGATTAATATTGGGCGTCTAATTCCACAGGTAGTGTATTATGTATATGCTTATGCAACCCTCGTTAAAAAAGGCGAAATCAAAAATGGAGACCTTATTAATGTCGTGGTACCAACTGGTAACTTTGGTAATATCTTGGCGGCATACTATGCTAAAATGATGGGTCTACCAATTGCGAAATTAATTTGTGCTTCTAATGAGAATAAAGTTCTACATGATTTCTTTGCATCAGGCGAATATGACCGTAACCGTGATTTCATTTTAACCTCATCACCATCTATGGATATTTTGATTTCAAGTAATCTTGAACGCTTGATTTATAGTTTAGCGGGCAATGATGCAAAGGCAAACAAGCTATTAATGGAGCAGTTGAGGATGGACGGCAAATACTCGATTACAGCAGAGATGAAGAAGGGTCTTGAAGACTTCTATGGTAATTTTGCGAGTGAAGCAGAGACGGCTAGTGCAATAGCGAAATTGTATCAAGAAACAGGCTATGTGATGGATACCCATACGGCGGTCGGAGCTTTTGTTTATGATGAATATAAAGCGGATAACCATGATAATCATTCGACAATTATTGTTTCCACAGCCAGTCCGTTTAAATTTGCACGTAGTGTTATGGAAGCGATTGATAGCAAATATGCTAGTATGGAAGACTTTGAGCTTGTTGACGAATTATCAAAGGTTGCTAAGGTGGCAGTGCCAAAAGCAATTGAAGAGATTCGGAAAGCGCCAGTTGTGCATGATAAAGTAGTAGCAGCTGCGGCGATGTCGGTAACGGTAGAAGATATTTTGGGGATGTAATTATGAAATGGGAAAAGCTTCTATCAGCGCAGCGACGCGGAGAATATAAACGAAAAGAATCCGTTAAAACAACCGATTTAAGAAGTGAATTTGAAAAGGATTATCACCGCATTATAGGCAGTGCATCATTTCGACGTTTGCAGGATAAGACCCAAGTTTTCCCACTCGATAAAAGTGATTTCATTCGAACGAGATTAACCCATTCATTGGAGGTCTCATCGATAGCAAAGTCATTGGGTCAAAATATCTCAGAGCATATTATTAAAGAAGGCTTAGATGCTGGCTTTACACCTAAGATGAAGACTGATATCAGTGATATTTTACAGTGTGCAGGTCTGATTCATGATATTGGTAATCCACCCTTTGGTCATTTTGGTGAAGAAGCGATTCGGGAATGGTTTCGCCTTCATTTGCCCCGACTAAAGTATCATGACGCAGTGGTTAGTGATATATTAAGTGAACAGATGCAAGCCGATTTATATAATTTTGAAGGTAATGCTCAAGCCTTGCGACTAGTTTCCCGATTACACTTTTTAGTTAATGAGCATGGCATGAACTTAACTTATGGCTTGCTTAATACGATAATCAAATATCCCGTTTCTTCGGTTGATATCGGCAAGGAGCAGGGCAATGTTCAATATAAGAAGATGGGTTACTTTTACAGTGAGGCAGACCTGTATGAGCGAATCGTTGCCAGTACTGGTGCACTTAATTGTCGTCACCCCTTAGCTTATATCTTAGAAGCGGCTGATGATATTGCTTATCGCACGGCTGATATAGAAGATGCCTTTAAAAAGGGTAACCTCACATACGAAAGTTTAGTGCTAGAGCTTGAGCATAGAATGGACTCAAAATATAAAGAGAACTATCAGCTTAAGACCTTGACCGACCAGTATCAAAAAGCTAAGACCAATAAGGTCGAAGACCCAGAATTATATGCTATTCAGAATTGGCTGGTTAGAATGCAAGGCTTCCTGATTAATAATGCGACCAAGGGGTTTGTTAGTAATTATCAGGAAATTATGGCAGGGACTTATAAGTACGACCTCTTTTATGAGAACGAAGGTGATTCATTAGCGCAAGCTTTAGGTGGTATTGCTTATGATTATGCATTTGTATCGCAACCAATTCTTAAGCTAGAGATTGCTGCTGGCAATATTTTGAATTTCTTGATGAACAAATTCGTATCAGCATTTTTGTTATATGATACACCTTTTAAGATGGGGATGATGGAGAAGAAGGTGATTCCGTTGATTTCAGGGAATTACAAGCAGATTTATCATACCTATGCAGAGGGCAAAAGCGAGCAGGAGAAGTTATATCTGCGTTTACTCCTAGTGACAGATTATGTTTGTGGGATGACAGATTCATATGCTAAAGCGATGTATCAAGAGTTAAATGGTATTGATTAGAAGTAGTGGTTTGTAATCATGGTAATTTAGTGAGAATTTAGTTGTTAATGGTTCTTGAAAAAAGAACCAAAATACGCTATAATGCAAGGAAGAAAGAGTATTCCTGGGGTGTTCGACAACTCGTGTATTTTGAACCTACAATTACGTTTATGGGATTCCTATATCGCGTTATCTGATGTCAGGCCTCAAAGTAAGAGGAAGGCAGATGTGGCGTTGCGGTTACCCACCTAGCAACAGCTAGGCGTCAAAACGCATGAACCGGCATTCTGGGAGTATGATAAGAAGTGTATGTACTTTTTATGATATAAGATTATGACGAAGAGAAAAGCTGTCAAACAAATAATAGATTTTTTTAATCGTATCAAATTAGACCATGTGGGGGCTTATGCGGCGCAGTCCTCATATTTTATGCTGTTATCATTTATTCCAGTTATTTTATTGGTTATGACTAGTGTTCGTTTTACGCCGCTGACCGAAGATATGATTAACTCGGGAATTATGCAGATTGTTCCAGAAGAATTTCAATCATTTGTTCAAAGTATTATCCGTGAAGTGTATACCCGTTCGACAGCGATTGTTCCGATTACGGCTATTTTAACGCTATGGTCGGCAGGTCGGGGTATTCAAGGGTTGACGAATGGATTGAATTCGATATATCACGTAGTTGAGACCAGAAACTATATAGTGGCACGAATACGCTTGACAGTATATACGTTATTATTTATTGTGGCAATTGTTTTTAGTATGGTATTGATGATTTTTGGTAATGGTATCCAATCGCTATTAGAGGACTATGTTCCAGTGGTAGCTAGTATTACTAGAACCATCTTTAATATGCGGACAGTCATTTCATTCGTAACAATATCACTGATTTTATTAGTGATTTACAAATTCTTGCCGAATCGTAAAGCTAGCTTTAAGAGTCAATTGCCAGGAGCTGTCTTGGGAGCGATTATGTGGTCAGTATTTTCACTGGGATTTTCGGTTTATCTTAAATATAATGGCAATTTTGCAAATATATATGGTAGTTTAACGACGATTGTTTTGATAATGCTGTGGATGTATTTTTGCATGTATATTGTTTTGCTTGGTGCAGAGATTAATGAAAATTTTGAAGACAAATTTCAGAAATTACAAATATTCTTGAAATTGCGCCCCAAAAATAAAATTTTATAGGTGAACTTGACAGATTGTGTTTTTATGCTAGAATAAATTAAGATATGAAAAAGGTAATGAAGGTGTCAGTAGGTATATATTTTCTATCAGAGAGAGGAAGTTATAAGCTGGAAGCTTCCTTAAGTTCAGATATATATTGAGATTCGCACTGGAGCTGCATTCTTGAATTTAGTAAAGAATGACGTTTGACGCGTTAAGTTATTGAGTGCCCAAAGTGATTTTGGGAATCAGGGTGGTACCACGGAACTACGACTTCGTCCCTTTTAGGGGGCGGGGTCTTTTTTGCTACTGTTCAGCCAAGCAAATCGCTGTGAACATAGCGAGTGAAGCTTGCTTCAACGAGCGTATGGGCACAGCGATTTATTTGGCGCTCAGCCCAACCGAGATGAAGCGTAAGCGCAATCGAGGTTGGCTGAACAGTAGTAATAAAAGAAGGAGCCAATTATAGTAAGACAGTTTCTTAACACAGCAAGGTTGGCTGTGCGTCAGCGAGTGAAGCTTGCTTCAACGAGCGTATGAGCACAGCGATTTATTTGGCGCTCAGCCCAACCGAGATGAAGCGTAAGCGCAATCGAGGTTGGCTGAACAGTAGCAATAAAAGTAGAAGCCAATTATAGTAAGACAGTTTCTTATTAAAGTAATGTTGGCTATGCATCAGCGAGTGAAGCTTGCTTCAACGAGCGTAAGCGTAATCGAGATTGGTCAAACATTAGCAATTAGGTTAGATTTCAGAGAAGAAGGAGAATAGATATGAGTGAAAGTATTAGAGAGAAGCTACAAGCAATTATGGAAGAAGCAACAGCGAACATCAAAGACTCGGATGCCTTAGATAAGTTGAATGATGTTAGAGTTGGTTTCCTAGGCAAAAAGGGACAACTTACATCAGTACTAAAAAGTATGAAAGATGTATTACCAGAAGACCGTCCAAAGGTTGGTCAGATGGTTAATGAGGCACGCGAGAAGATTGAACAACACTTAGAAGAAAGCAAACGCAGGATGGAACGTATGATTCGTGAAAAGCAGTTAGCAGAAGAAACGATAGATGTCTCTTTGCCAGCGACTAGAATCAAGTTCGGACACCGCCATCCTAATACCATTGCCCTTGAAGAAGTTGAACGTATCTTCGTAGGGATGGGATATGAAGTCGTGGAAGGCCCAGAAGTAGAATATGATACCTATAACTTTGAAAAGTTAAATATTCCAGCCAATCATCCAGCTAAAGACGAACAAGATACATTTTATATTAATAAAGAAATTGTTCTTAGAACCCAGACATCACCAGTACAGGCGCGAGTTATGGAAAAAGGTGAATTGCCAATTAGAATGATTGCCCCAGGACGAGTATTTCGTTCTGATGAAGTTGATGCCACCCATAGTCCATCATTCCATCAAATAGAAGGACTGGTAGTAGATAAGAATATAACTTTTGCGGATTTAAAGGGAACCCTTGAAGAATTTGCAAAAGAATTATTTGGTGATAAAACACAGACTAAGTTCAGACCTCACCATTTCCCATTTACCGAGCCAAGTGCGGAAGTTGATGTTACTTGCTTTAAATGTGGTGGCAGTGGTTGCCGTTTCTGCAAGGGTAGTGGTTGGATTGAGATACTAGGTTGTGGAATGGTACATCCAAATGTACTAGAGATGAGTGGTATCGACTCCAAAGAGTATACTGGATTCGCCTTTGGGATGGGACTTGAGCGAATCGCCCTACTCAAATACGAAATAGATGATATGCGACTCCTATACGAAAATGACGATAGATTTTTGCGACAGTTCTAGTGAAGCCCAAGTGTGCAACACTTGGATGTTACGAAGTAACATATCCACGGAGTGGATAGCTGAACGGGCTTATTATTCGCAAGAATAATAAGATAAAAAGCAAGAGCATTAGATAAAAGTAAAATGTACTAAGCTTATTATTCGCAAGAATAATAAGATAAAAAGCAAGAGCATTAGATAAAAGAAGGTTACTAAGTGGTATCATACGAAGTGTAAAATGTACTAAACTTATTATTCGCAAGAATAATAAGATAAAAAGCAAGGCATTAGATAAATGAAGGTTACTAAAATCATACGATAACTTAGATTTCAATAAATTAACATTTAACAAACAACCCTAGGAGGAAATTATGAACACATCATTATCATGGATTAAAAAGTACGTGCCTGACCTAGATGTATCGGCACAAGAATATACAGATGCAATGACCCTTTCAGGAACAAAGGTAGAAGGGTTTGAAGTTTTGGATGATGATTTAGACAAGATTGTTATTGGTCAAATCACTAAAATTGAAGGACATCCCGATGCTGACAAGCTAATTGTTTGTCAAGTCGATATAGGAGCTGAGACTGTTCAGATAGTAACTGGTGCGAGAAATGTCAACGAAGGGGACAAGGTTCCAGTAGTTTTAGATGGTGGTCGCGTTGCGGGCAGCCACGATGGCGAAAAGGCAGTCGGTGGTATCAAAATCAAAAAAGGTAAATTAAGAGGTGTTGAATCTTGCGGGATGATGTGCTCAATTGAAGAGTTAGGCTCGACTAGTGAGATGTACCCTGAAGCACCAGAGGATGGTATTTACATTTTCCCTGTAGAGGCCCCAGTTGGTGAAAGTGCGATTAAAGCCCTTGGTTTTGATGATACTATTTTTGAATATGAAGTGACTTCAAACCGTGTCGATTGCTATAGTGTAATTGGAATTGCCAGAGAAGCAGCAGCAACATTTAGAAAAGAGTTTAAACCACCACTAGTAAAAGCAACAGGGAATGATGAACAAGCATCTGACTATATTAAAGTAACTGTTAAGGACGAAGAACTCTGCCCACGTTTTTGTGCAAGAGTAGTGAAAAATGTCAAAATTGGGCCATCGCCACAATGGATGCAACGTTGTTTGGCAGCTAATGGTATTCGTCCAATCAACAACCTTGTCGACATCACTAATTACGTGATGGAAGAATTCGGGCAACCGATGCATGCATATGACCTTGATACCATCGCTGGTCAAGAAATCATTGTTCGTCGTGCGGGAAAAGATGAGCAATTCACAACGCTCGATGGTCAAGAGCGGACAATGGACGAAGATGTCTTGATGATTTGTGATAGTGAAAAAGCAATTGGTATCGCTGGTATCATGGGTGGTGAGAATTCAATGATTACTGATGATGTCAAAACGGTATTATTTGAAGCAGCTTGTTTTGATGGAACAAGTATCCGTCTCTCTAGTAAGCGAGTGGGCTTGCGCACTGATGCTTCCGGCAAATTCGAAAAGGGCTTAGACCCTAATAACGCTAAAGCCGCAATTGACCGTGCATGTCAGTTAATGGCAGAGCTTGGTGCAGGCGAAGTTGTAGGTGGCATTGTAGATGTCTATGGTAAGAAAAAGATGGCAGTTCATTTAGCGTTTGAAGTGGATAAGATTAATGCCTTATTGGGAACGGCTCTAAGCAAAGAAGAGATGCTTAGATATTTGCATAAAATCGAGCTTGCTTATGATGAGACGGCTAATGAGATTATCGTGCCAACTTTCCGCCAAGATATCTTATGTACAGCCGACATTGCTGAGGAAGTAGCAAGATTCTTTGGTTATGACAATATTCCAGTAACCCTACCAAGTGGCGAGGCAACAACTGGTAAAATGCCCTTTAAGTTAAGAGTAGAGGAAACAGCTCGTGACGTTGCCGAAGCATGTGGTTTCTCACAAGGCATGAGTTATTCTTTTGAAAGTCCGAAAGTTTTTGATAAATTGTTATTACCCGTAGACAGTGAATTACGCAAGAGTGTTACAATAATGAATCCGTTAGGTGAAGATTATAGCATTATGCGAACCACCTCTTTAAATGGTATGTTGACCTCTTTAGCAACTAATTATAATCGTCGGAACAAAGACGTATGCCTATACGAGCTGGGGAATATTTATCTACCAAAGCAAGTCCCAGTAACTGAATTACCAACAGAACGAATGATGTTTACCTTGGGGATGTATGGCAGTGGTGATTTCTTCACTATGAAGGGTGTAGTAGAGAGCTTTTTTGAAAAAATAGGAATGAATAAAAAGGCTGAATATGATGGCAAAAGCGACAAACAATTCTTACATCCAGGACGTCAAGCCCAGATTAATTATGAGGGAACTATCGTAGGTTATCTTGGTGAAGTACATCCAGAGGTTGCCGATAATTATAATATTGGAACGAGAGCTTATGTGGCCGTGTTAGATATTTTGAATATCCTTGAATTCGCCACCTATGACCGTAAGTACCAAGGTATAGCCAAATACCCAGCCGTTACTCGTGATATTAGTATGGTTGTACCAAAGCACATCTTAGCGGGTGAAATCGAAAAAATTATCGGACAACGTGGCGGTAAAATCTTAGAAGCATGTCATTTATTTGATATCTATGAAGGTGAACAGATTAAAAAAGGTTTTAAATCAATGGCGTATTCAATTAGCTTTAGAGCCAAAGATAGAACGCTTGAAGAAGCTGATGTTACAGCAGCAATGAAGAAAATCCTAAATGGCTTAGAAGCTTTAGGGGTTGTTTTACGAGGATAAAGGAAATTAATATGAAAACAGCAGATTTTTATTATGATTTACCAGAAGGTTTAATTGCTCAAGACCCCCTTGAGAATCGCTCTGATTCGCGTCTTTTGCATTTAGATAAAGTCAGTGGCAAGTTTGAACATAAAACATTTGGCGATATCAAGTCGTACTTAAAGCCGGGTGATTGCTTGGTGGTTAATAATACGAAAGTAATCCCTGCCAGACTATTTGGCAAAAAAGAAGATACGGGTGCCGTAATTGAGATTCTTTTACTAAAAAGAAGGTCAGATGAGACGTGGGAGACATTGGTTAAGCCAGGTAAAAAAGCTCGGGTAGGTACGGTGATTGTTTTTGGTGAAGGCTTATTAAAGGGCGAAATAGTCGATGTTTTAGAAGACGGTAATCGATTAATCAAGTTCGCTTATCGGGGTATTTTTGAAGAAATTTTAGACCAATTAGGTGAGATGCCATTACCACCATATATTACGCACAAATTAACAGACAAGAATCGTTATCAGACGGTTTATGCTAAGCATGATGGTTCAGCGGCAGCACCAACGGCAGGTTTACACTTTACACAGGAACTTCTAGCGGAAATACGTGAAATGGGTGTAAGTATTGCAGAGGTGACGCTTCATGTCGGTCTGGGGACCTTTCGTCCAGTTAAGGTAGAGGATGTTCTAGAGCATCATATGCATTCGGAATTTTATTTGATTGAGGAAGAGCAGGCGAAGATAATTAATGATGCGAAGGCGAAAGGTGGTCGAGTTATTTGTGTTGGCACGACTAGCTGTCGAACGATTGAATCGGCGGCTGATGAGGATGGCATCCTAAGAGCTGGTAGTGGTTGGACAGAGATATTCATTTATCCAGGGTACAAATTTAAGATATTGGATGGCTTAATTACTAATTTTCATTTGCCAGAATCAACGTTATTGATGTTAGTATCGGCAATAGCCAGTAAAGAAAACATCATGAATGCCTATGAGGCAGCAGTAAAGGAAGAGTATCGCTTTTTCTCATTTGGCGATGCGATGATTATTATTTAAAGTAAGTTGATTTAAGCAAGAATGAATTAGAAGGAGTAATGAAGATGGTAAGGATAGTTGGTAAGTTATTAGTAATGTTGATATTGTTAGTGACAATATTGTTTGGTGTCTTGTTGATTATCATTAAAGTTAAAAGCCCAGGTGAATTAGCAGCAATAACAGGAGCTGATGGTGTAGTGTTAGCTGAAGGAATTAGTGAGAAAGTATATTGTGACATTAATGGTGAGAAACAAGGGATGTTCTTAAGAGGTGAAGATAAGCAAAAGCCGGTCTTATTGTTTTTACACGGTGGACCAGGAAGTCCCGAATTAGCGATGGGGTCAGGTCAAGAAGATAAGAGTGCCAGGCTAGAACAAGAATTTGTTGTATGTTATTGGGACCAGCGCGGGGCGGGAATGTCTTATAATAGTGACCTGGATGTAAGTACGATGACGCCAGAACAACTTGTTGAGGATACAAAAGCGGTGACACTTTACTTGATGGAGCGTTTTAATCAAGAAAAGATATATATTTTAGGTCATTCGTGGGGTTCTTATTTAGGAATCAAAACAGTTGAAAAGTATCCAGAGTACTACCATGCTTTTATGGGGGTCGGACAAGTGGTCAACCAAACTGAATCGGAGAAATTGGCATATCAGTATATGGTAGAAGAAGCAAATCGACGTGACGATAAGGCGGCACTCAAGGAGTTAGCAAGATTTGATGTCAATGCGGATGATTTTCCACAACAAAAATATATTATGAGTGCTCGTACGAAATATATGAATAAGTATGGAATTGGTATTATGCATAAGGACTTTTCGATGGGTTCAATGGTTATCGATACTTTATTATTTGAGGGCTACACTTTTAAAGAAAAATTAGGATTTATAAGGGGGATGAAATTCTCACAGGATAACTTGTTTTCTTATATAACCGAAGATAATTTGATTGAAACGTCAAATCGCTTTGAGATACCTATTTATATCTTGCATGGGGATTATGATTATCAAGTGTCGCAGGTGCTAGCAAAGGAATATTGGGATGTGATTGAAGCACCAGATAAGAAGTATTATGCATTTACTAATTCGGCACATTCGCCTTTTTGGGAAGAGCATGATAAGTTTATGGAGGATATACGAGACATTCTTCAAAGGACAAGTGAGTAGTTACTAGAAAAGATGTTAATGCAAAATTAAAAAAAGCCACTCTTAGAAATAAATCTCTCCGTGACGACGTTACGCTAATGTCTGCGGCAAGAATTTTTCTAGAGTGGCTTATTACATTAGTGTAATGAGGATAAGTGGTTGAATATTAAGGATATTAGAAAAATATTTTTACAATGTCCTATGTTATACTAATTATGTTGTCACACCCTATTGTTGTGTAATACTACAGCGGAAAGGGGGTGTTTGCTTACTATGAACTTACTCATATCATATATCATCAATGTTTTGGCGGAAATAACAGCCTTTGTTATCTGTCACGTGTGGCTTGACGATGATGATAGTGACAACAATTAAATAGTCACAAAAGAACACCCAGTAGTGGCCACTACTGGGTGTTTGTGTTTGCTCTTACAAATTACTCATATCTTTGCCTAAATATACTTTAACATAATGTTTTTAAGATTGCAATAACTTATTAGTTGGAATTTCTAAGAGTGGCTTCGTTATATAAGCTAGTATAATGATTGTAGGTCTTTAAAGAAATTAGGATAGGAGATATCTACACATTCACTACGCAGAATCCTAGTGGTACCTTCAGCTATTAAGCCAGCAACAGCAAATGACATAGCGATGCGATGGTCAAGACGACTATCAACTTCTTTTCCTAAGAGGGGGGTGCCACCATGGATTATCATTCCATCAGCAGTGCCTTCAATATCAACATTCATGGCAGCAAGCTCAGCAACCATAATATCCAAACGATTGGATTCCTTTACTTTTAGTTCTTCGGCATTACGTATAGTAGTAGTGCCGTTAGCAACCGCGGCCAAAATGGCAATGATGGGTATTTCATCAATTAGTGTTGGAATGATATCACCTTCAATAATGGTGCCTTCTAGATTACTATATTTAACTAATAAATCAGCGGTTGGTTCGCCGGCTGATTCTTTTTGGTTTAAGTAAGTGATATTAGCACCCATTGATTTGCATACGCGTAAGATACCATCGCGGGTGGCATTGATACCGACATTTTTGATTAAGACTTCGGAGTTTGGCACAATCAGTGCGGCTGCAATAAAGTAGGCAGCTGATGAAATATCACCAGGAACGACGATATCCAAACCATGCAACGTAGGATTTGGTAGGATGGTTGCAGTTGTGTCGTGTGTCTCAATCTGCGCACCAAAGTGACGTAGCATTAATTCAGTGTGATTACGTGAAAGCGCTGGTTCGGTTATAGAGGTTGGACCATCGGCATATAAGCCAGCCAAAATAACGCAGGATTTAACCTGAGCTGATGCAACTGGTGAATTGTAATGAATTCCTGTTAATCTCTTGCCATGTATTATTAGGGGAGCGCAATTGTTTTTATTTTCGCTAATGATGTCAGCACCCATGTCAGTTAGTGGTGTAATGATACGACCCATTGGGCGGGAACATATTGATTCATCACCGGTTAGCTTAGAAGAAAAGGATTGTCCTGCTAAGATACCAGAGATTAGGCGGGTGGTTGTACCACTATTGCCGACATCTAAAGTACTAGTGGGATGCTTAAGTCCATTGATACCACGACCATGGATAGTGACCTTTTGTTCTTCGTTTGTAATATCAATCCCCATTTTGCGAAAACAATCAATAGTTGAAAGACAATCAGCACCTTGTAAGAAGTTGGAGATACGAGTGATACCGTGAGCAATGGCACCGAGCATAATACCACGGTGTGAGATTGATTTGTCGCCAGGGATATTTATTTCACCTTTTAGTGATTTTGCATTTAGTATTTTCATTGGTTACCTCAGATGTAATGTATAGTTACGTTCAGTTAATATTTTCTGGGCGGATAGGCAAGCAACTTCGTCGTAGAGTTCGATTTTCAGAACACCTTCTTCAAACTCACGGTTGTGAACGATGCCGATATTTTTAATGCTAATGCCATTAGTTGCCAGAAGCGTAGCGATAGTGGCGATTCCGCCAGCTTCATCATATAGGTCGCAGTAGAACATATGAACTTTCTTGATAGGACCAAGTGATGCTTCGGGTAATGAATTACGGAAGTTTCTCGCATTATTAAAGATGTTATAAAGCCCATCATTATCGCGCTGGTCAAGAAAACAACGAGCTTGGACTAATAATTTGATATAGTCATCTAAGACTTTTGAAATATTTTCGCTATTTTCAATGCATATTGGTTGCCATATGTTAGCCGAAGCCGAAGCAATTCTAGTCAAATCTTTAAAACCGCCGGCAGCGATACTTTTCATATGGGCATCTTCGGAGTCAATACAATGAATTAGATTGACCAAAGACGAGGCAATGAGATGTGGTAGATGGCTAATTGCCGCTGTAATATAGTCATGCTCCTCGTAGGTTAATATCATTGGGATGGCACCTAATGAAGCGATAAATTCCATAAAACTACTTACTTGTGAGATATCAACATTACCAGCAGGCGTGATAATATAATAGGCATTCTCAATGAGGTAATCCTTGGCATATAAAAGACCAGTCTTTTCAGAGCCAGCCATCGGATGACCACCAATGAAATTATTTTCTAGATTAAGTGCTGTGACAGCTTCGTGAATATTACCTTTGACACTACCAACATCAGTGATGATACAGCTTGGCTTGATAATATCTTTTAAGAATTTTAGGTACTCGATATTAGCAGTAACAGGAGCACATAAAAAGATATAGTCGCAATCACCAAAGCGCGTATCAAATTGTGTGAGCGCGGTATCAATAATATTTTCTGATAGAGCTAGTTTAATCGTTGTCGCAGTAGGAGCATATGCACTTATCGTACAAGTGGGATGGAATTTCTTAATGGCTTTAGCAATTGAGCCGCCAATTAGTCCCAAACCGATAAAACTAATTTTTAGGTTTTCCATATTTTATAAAGTCCTTTCGGCTAAGGAGATGTATCCGTCTAAGTCGTTCATTAACAGCTTGAAATTGTCGAAGGTCAAAGATTGTGGACCATCAGACATCGCATGTGCAGGGTCATTGTGGACTTCAATCATTAGACCATCAGCCCCACAAGCAACCGCTGCTTTGGCAAGTGGCGATACATATGAATAAACACCAGTTGCATGACTTGGGTCAACAATGATTGGCAGATGTGATTTGGCTTTAATAACGGGAACAGCACTAATATCGAGGGTGTTACGGGTTGCTGTCTCGAAAGTTCTAATGCCACGTTCACACAAGACAATATTAGGATTACCTTCGGAAATAATATATTCAGCAGCATTTAACCATTCATCTATGGTGGCAGCAAGTCCCCGTTTTAGTAATACAGGTAGACCTGATTTGCCAGCTTCACGTAATAGTTGAAAGTTCTGCATATTACGGGCACCAATTTGAATCATATCGACATATTTAACCGCAGCATTAATGGCTTCGGCACTGATGACTTCACAGATGGTATTAAGCCCTGTTTCAGCTTTGGCATTAGCCATATAGCGTAAGCCTTCGTCTTCCAGGCCTTGGAAAGCGTACGGCGAAGTCCGCGGTTTATAAGCACCGCCACGAAGGAATTGGGCACCAGCTTTCTTAACAGCATGAGCGATACTCATTAATTGTTCTTCACTTTCGACAGCACAAGGGCCAGCCATAACGGTTAAGGTATTAGGACCGATTTCCCAATTACCAACTTTAACACTAGAGAATTCGGGATGGAATTTCTTATTGGTTAGCTTATAGCTTTCGGTAACAGCGACAATCTTATCAACAAATGGCAGTAGTTCAAGATTGGTATTAATCAGTAAATTCTTATCGCCAACGACACCAATGATAGTAACTTGCTGACCTTGTGAAAGATGTGTTTCTAATCCTTTGTCTTGAATTAATGACTTAACTTTATCGATAGCCTCACTTGGGGCATTGGGTTTCATAACAACAATCATAATATTGTTCTCCTATTAAAAAATGTTTTCTGGTGGTTAGATGCGATTCGCGTTGCTCGTGCTTGGTTTTCTGCTGGTGGTTAGATGCGATGCAAGACATCAATAATAACTCTAACCCTACGGGTTATCGTTAACCTATCAGGTAAAACCAAATACTCGCGTTGCTCGTGCTTGGTTTCCTGCTGATAGGTTATATTGTAAGGCAGTCTAAACTAAATGTCAACACTTCAAGACTTTAAATAGTTAAAGTGAAAATGACGAGTATATTTTTGTGGAAAAAGCATAAAAAGCTTGAAGTTTAAAATGTTTTTTAGTAAAATATAACCATAATATTAAATTGGGAGGTATTAGATATGGACGTGTTTAGAACTGACAGAATTCGCAATGTTGTGCTCTTGGGACATGGTGGCGCTGGGAAAACGACACTAGTGGAATCAATGGCTTATTTATCAGGCATCACAAATCGTTTGGGAAAAGTCACAGATGGTAATACAATTAGTGATTTTGATAAAGAAGAGATTAAAAGAAAATTTTCTATTTCTACATCATTAGTGCCAATTCAGTGGGATAAGATGAAGTTGAATATCATGGATACTCCTGGATTTTTTGATTTTGTTGGCGAAGTAGAAGAAGCTGTATCGGCAGCTGATGCCGCTATTATTGTGGTATCTGGTAAGGCGGGAGTACAAGTCGGTACCCAAAAGGCGTGGGAGCTATGCGAGAAGTATAACCTTCCACGAATGATATTCGTTACGGATATGGATATGGATAATGTGAGTTATCGTGAAGTAGTCGAAACATTAACAAGGTTATATGGCAAGCGCATTACACCACTACATATGCCGATTCGTGAGAATGAAGAATTTGTTGGCTACATCAATATTGTTCGTAATGCCGGACGTAGATATACGCCAAAGGACGGCAAAGAATATTGTGAAATACCTGAATACTCAAAAGAATATCTGGAGAAGTACCGTGAGTTGATGCTGGAATCAGTAGCGGAGACTAGTGAAGCTTTTATGGACCGTTATTTTAGTGGTGAAGAATTCTCAGAGTCGGAGATTTTAGCGGCAATGGCAATGAACGTTAAAGATGGAGTGCTGGTACCAGTCTGCATGGGTGCCCCTGTGATGCTCTATGGTGTCTCGAATTTGTTAGATGATATTTGTGGCTATTTCCCAGCTCCTAACGAAAGAGAAAGAGCTGGTATTATTAAAGCGACTAGTGAGATATTTGAGGCTAATTATGATTTCACCAAAGCTAAGACAGCAACTATTTTTAAGACAATGGTTGATCCCTTCCTTGGCAAATATTCCTTGATGAAGGTCTGCTCGGGTGTTATAAAGGTGGGTGATACGCTCTATAATGTCGATAGTGAAATGGAAGAAAAGATAGGCAAGCTTTATATTATGGAGGGTAACAAGCCATTAGAGGTACCAGAAGTTCATGCTGGTGATATTGTTGCGGTAGCTAAGCTTAATGCTAATACAGGTGATAGTCTAGGAACAAAGGCGTTGGCAGTTATGTATGGTAAGCCAGAGATATCAGTACCATATACATATATGCGTTATAAGGCAGTTAATAAAAGTGATGTTGATAAGATTTCGCAAGCACTTAGTAAGATGATGCAAGAGGATTTAACCCTCAAGATTGAAAATGATTCGCTTAATCGCCAAACCTTGCTTTATGGTATTGGTGACCAGCAACTAGATGTAGTGGTGAGTAAGCTAAAGGACCGTTATAAGGTTGATATTCAGTTATCCAAACCAAAGGTGGCATTTAAAGAGACGATTAAGAAGAACTCAGATGTAGAGGGGAAATACAAGAAGCAATCAGGTGGGCATGGGCAATATGGGCACGTTAAGACACGCTTTGAACCTTCACATGCTTTGGAGACGCCGTACATTTTTGAACAGGTTGTCGTAGGTGGTGCCGTACCGAAGAATTATTTTCCAGCAGTAGAGAAAGGACTGCAAGAGTCAGTTATTAAAGGACCACTTGCGGCTTATCCAGTTGTCGGTGTCAAAGCGACTCTTTACGATGGTTCATATCATCCAGTAGATTCATCAGAGCTAGCCTTTAAGATGGCGACCATTAAGGCTTTCAAAGAAGGCTTTATGGCTGCTAGTCCGGTATTACTAGAACCGATTCTAGCAGTTAAGGTGACAGTGCCCGATAAATTCACTGGTGACGTGATGGGTGACCTTAATAAGCGTCGTGGTCGAGTATTAGGGATGGCGCCTGATAATAAAGGCAATCAAATAATTGAAGCTGATGTGCCGGCATTAGAGATGCATGGCTATTCAACGGTACTTCGTTCGATGACTGGTGGTAGTGGTGATTTCGCTTTAACATTTGTTCGTTATGAGCAGGCACCATCAGATGTTCAAGAACAAGAGATTGCCGCAAGAGCTAATCAATTGAATGAAAATGAAGATTAAATAGTATATAGCTTTTGACTAAATATTGGGGCAAGATATTTTAGGCGTGGGAAACTTTTGTTTCCCGCGTTTTTGGTTTATTAACAAGTATAAATTCCGTTACCATGGTTTTTGTGGTATTTTATTTATAACAATAGTTAAAGGAGAATAATAATGAATATTGAATATCTTAACATAATGCCTGAAATTGCAAACAAATATGATATTGCTTTAGAAGCGGGAGAGAAGGTTGTTTTTACGGCGCTGCTTAAGACTTTTGGTACTGAAAAAGATAGTGTACTTGGTAACAATGGTTCTAAATTCACCCTAACCAACCAAAGAATTATTGCTGATAATGGTCTTGGTACTTGGACGGTGGATATTGCAAAGGACATTAGTGAGTGTAAGAAGGTTGAATATAAGCACCTGTTTGGTCTGATAAAGGGTGTTTATTTTTCGGTCAATTTGAATAAAGAAGTAGCATTTCATCAGGGAACGCGGACATTGACGGGGTATCATTTTTATTTTGATAAAGAGGATACGACGATGTTTGAAGAGATTACAAATAATTTATAAGGTGAATTTGTCTTTAAATTAACAAAAAGGTTAGATGGTAAACTTATGCTAATTAATTAGTAGAAAGTAATAGCAAGTATTTAAGTGATATCATATATGATAAATGTTGAGCTAATATTAAAATAGTGATATAATAAACAAAGTTTGATAAAAACAGGATAACCGATAAGCTGACTTATAATTAGCATGATAAATAGAGCGTGATTTGAAATGAGGAGGAGATTAAAATGGCAGTACCATACAATCATCGAGCGATTGAGAAGAAATGGAATGATAATTGGAAAGCTAATCCAATTAATGTTAATGACGGTAAGAAACCAAAGTATTATTGTTTGGATATGTTCCCGTATCCATCAGGGAATGGACTCCATGTGGGACATTGGCGTGGTTATGTAATATCTGATGTATGGAGCCGTTACAAGATATTGAATGGCTACTATTTGATTCATCCAATGGGATGGGATGCTTTTGGTCTACCAGCAGAGAACTATGCGATTAAGATGGGGGTTCACCCAGCGAAATCAACAGCGGAGAATGTATCCAATATTAAGAAGCAGATTGATGATATTGCCGCAATATATGATTGGGATATGGAAGTTAATACGACAGACCCCGATTTTTATAAATGGACGCAATGGATTTTCGTTAAGATGTTTAAAGAGGGTCTAGCTTACGAAAAAGAATTCCCAATTAACTGGTGCCCATCATGTAAGACTGGATTAGCGAATGAAGAGGTAGTTAATGGTACTTGTGAGCGTTGTGGCGAAGAAGTAACTAAGAAGAATTTACGTCAATGGATGCTGAAGATTACTGCCTATGCTGATCGTTTGCTAGATGATTTGGATAAATTAGAATGGCCAGAGAAGGTCAAGAAGATGCAATCGGAATGGATTGGCAAAAGTCATGGTGCCGAAATCGATTTTGAGGTAGATGGTACTGATAAAAAGATTACTGTTTATACGACTCGTCCAGATACTCTTTATGGTGCGACCTTCATGGTCTTAGCACCAGAGCATGAGATGGCAGCAAGCTTAGCGATAGATGAGACTCAAGAAGCGGTAGCCGATTATATCTTCAAATCATCAATGAAATCATCAGTTGACCGACTACAGGATAAAGAAAAGACGGGTGTCTTTACTGGCAGTTATGCTATCAATCCAGTTAATGGAGCGAAGGTGCCAATCTGGTTATCAGATTATGTCTTAGCCGATTATGGAACTGGAGCAATTATGTGTGTACCAGCCCATGATGACCGCGACTTTGAATTTGCGACCAAATTTGCAATTCCAATTATTCAAGTTATCGCTAAAGATGGTGAAGTGATTGAGAATATGACTGAAGCTTATACCGAGGCAGGAATTATCGTTAATTCGGGTGAATTTGATGGTATGAAGTCAGAAGATGCGAAACGCGATTTACCACAGGTATTAGAGAATCGAGGGATTGGTAAAGTCACCACTAATTATAAGCTTCGTGACTGGGTCTTCTCAAGACAACGTTACTGGGGCGAGCCGATTCCAATTATTCACTGTGAAGCATGTGGTAATGTGCCAGTACCAGAGGAAGAATTGCCACTACGTTTGCCAGAAGTAGAAAGTTACCAACCAACAGGAACTGGTGAGTCACCACTAGCGGCAATAGATGAGTGGGTTAATACAACTTGCCCAACCTGTGGTAAGCCAGCTAAGCGTGAGACTAATACGATGCCACAATGGGCGGGTTCTTCATGGTATTTCTTGCGTTATGTTGACAATAAGAATAATGATGAACTAATATCAAAAGAAAAGGCCAAAGCCTTATTGCCAGTTGATATGTATATTGGTGGTGTTGAACATGCGGTCTTGCATTTATTATATTCACGATTTTACACCAAATTCTTAAATGATATTGGCGTATTAGATTTTGATGAACCATTTACGAAGTTATTTAATCAAGGGATGATTACGGGTAAGAACGGGGTCAAAATGAGTAAGTCAAAGGGTAATGTTGTATCACCTGATGATTTGGTACGTGACTATGGTTGTGATGCGTTAAGATTATATGAATTATTCGTAGGTCCACCAGAATTAGATGCTGAGTGGGATGACCGTGGTATCGATGGCGTTCATCGTTACTTGAATCGTTTCTGGAAGTTGGCATCTAGTAGTATTGAGCTTGATGTTGCACCAACTAAGGATATGATTAAATTTAGAAATAAAATGATTTACGATATTAGCAACCGTCTTAATAGCTTTAGTTTGAACACAGTAGTTTCAGGCTTTATGGAGTATAACAATAAGTTTATGGAATTAGCTAAAGAAGCTGGCGGTATTGATAGAGAAACGGTTGCAGTAATGGTTACTTTATTATCACCATTTGCGCCACATATCACTGAGGAATTATGGGCGTTACTTGGTAATACGAATAGCGTATTTACTAATGAATGGCCAACAGCTAATGAAGCAGCGATGAAAGATGATGAGATTGAGATTGCTGTTCAAATTAACGGGAAGACGAAGGGACTTGTTAGTATTTTAGCCGAGGCATCAAAAGAGGAAGCGATAGCCGCAGGTAAAGCCGTGATTGCTGATAAGTTGACGGGAACAATTGTTAAAGAAATATATGTACCAGGACGTATCATTAATATCGTACAAAAATAATTACTGATAGCATTTATTCGGTTTTTATTGTTAGATAAGAAAAGCATAAAAGTATCTTTGCTCTTGCGCTAAAAAATGCGCAAATGCAAAATACGTTTTATGCTTTTTTTGAAGTTTTTTTCATCCTCATAGCTTCAAAGAAAAATTCTTGAATTGACATTAGCGAAGCGAGTCAAGGAGAGAAATGTTATTAGTATTTCTACCACTCGGCAATAGAACCATCAGCGTGTCGCCAAACAGGATTCTTCCAGGCATGAGGGTTGTTGTTTTCTTCAAGAACCAAATCCTTATTGATGGTAACGCCAAGACCAGGTAGTTTAGGAAATTGAACATATCCATCAGTGAATTCAAAGTCACTAGGATTCTGGATATAATCAAGGACACTTTTACCGACATTATAGTGAATACCAATGCTTTGCTCTTGGATAACCGCATTGTAGCAAGTGGCATCAACTTGGAGACAAGCAGCAAGGGCAATCGGACCAAGCGGACAGTGTGGTGCAAGGGCGATATCGTAAGCTTCGGCTAAGGCAGCTATCTTTTTAACTTCGGTAATACCACCGGCATGAGAGAGGTCAGGTTGAATAATATCGACCCCGCCATTAGCTAAGAGACGCTTGAAGTCCCATTTGGAAAAGAGCCGTTCGCCAGTAGCTATCGGAATATTACAAGCAGAGGCAATTTCTTTAAATGATTCCATGTTCTCACATAGAACCGGTTCTTCAATAAACATGGGGTCGAATTCTTCAAGCTTTTTAGCAAGAATCTTAGCCATTGGCTTGTGAACGCGACCGTGGAAATCAATTGCGATACCAAAGTATTTGCCCGTGGCTTCACGAATAGAAGCCACTCTTTCTAAGACATTATCTATTTTGTCGTAGCTATCAATGAATTGTAACTCTTCGGTAGCATTCATCTTAATTGCTTTAAAGCCAGCATCTTGCTTTTCTTTGGCGGCCTTAGCAACATCAGCAGGACGGTCGCCACCAATCCATGAGTAGACTTTCATCTTATCATGACAACGACCACCCATTAGCTCATAAACGGGGGCATCATGATATTTTCCTTTAATATCCCAGAGGGCTTGGTCAATACCAGCGATAGCGCTCATTAGCACAGGACCGCCACGGTAGAAAGCACCACGGTATAGAAGGGTCCAGATATCTTCGATGTTAAGAGGATTTTGACCGATTAAATATTCTGCCATCTCATTGACACAGGCTTGGACGGTCGCGGCCTTCCCTTCGATGACAGCTTCACCCCAGCCAGTTAGACCTTCAGATGTTTCAATTTCGACAAAGCACCAACGAGGACGAACCAAGTAAGTGGATATGTTGATTATTTTCATAGTAAATCCTCCTTTTTAAGACCATCAATAAATGAGTGAATATTGTTAGTAATAGTGTCCCAATGCTGATGTTCAAAGTCATGGCTATCGACTAAAGAGCTACCTATTCCGACACCACAATAGCCATTCTTAAGGTATGTGGCAGTATTAGTAGGTGAAATACCACCAACAGCGACATAATTAGTATGCGGAAAAGGTCCTTGCAAATTCTTGGCGTAATTGAGCGGCAAGGAGTTAGCGGGGAAAAGTTTCATGGTTGAAAAGCCGTATTTAAGACAGATGCTCACATCAGTGGGCGTGAAAACGCCAGGAAGAAAATTAATGTGATTATTGGCACAAAATTCTAGAATCTCAATGTTGGTAGCTGGTGACAAGATAAAGTCAACACCAGCATCTTGGGCTGATAAAGTATCTTTAAGGGTTAAGATAGTTCCGGCTCCGATTAGTATGTCCTTAGGCAGATTAGCTTTAATGGCACGAATCTGACTAGCGGCATTCTTAGTTGTATAGGATATTTCAAAGGCACGTAGTCCACCATTGTATAAGCTTTTCACGTAGTCAAGTAATATATCATCGGGGGTGTTACGTAAAATAGCGATGATAGGGTTGTTTTTTATTAAATTTTCCATAGTTAGATACCTCTTTTCTAACGGCTTGCTGGTGAGATGTTATTTAACAGGTTTTGCATTTCTTGTTCAGTAATTAGGCCTTCGATATCACCAGAGGTCTCGGTTGCCTTAGCACCTAAAATCGCCCCCATTGCGCCACAGGTGGCTAGAGGTGCATTCTTTAGAAGGCCTGATAAGAAGCCGGCATTAAAGGCATCACCAGCACCGATAGGGTCAATACACTGACAAGGGGCACAAGGGATATGTAGGGTCTCTTTAAAGTCAGAAACCCAAGCGCCCTGAGCCCCATCCTTAATCGCTAAGAAGCGGAGAGCTTTTGATGCTGAGAGGATATCAACAAGCTTGGTGATATCCTTGGTGCCATAGAGAATATTGGCCTCATCCAGACCCAATAAGACGAAATTACTCTGGGCGATAATAGTATGCATGAGGGGGATATAGTCACGGTTCTTCCAAAGCTTAGTCCTTATATTAGGGTCGAAGCTAATTGCGCAATTATTGGCTTGTGCCACTTCCATCGCATGGAAAATCATCTCTTGGCAGCTGGGGCTAAGAATCGGTGTAATGCCAGTGAAATGCAATATTTCAGCATCGGCAATAGCCTTAGTTGGAACATCTTTGATAGATAAGTAAGTCGCCGCTGAATCGGTACGATAATAAGATACCGATGTCTCGGCACGAGGCAGTAATTCCTTAATCATAATGCCAGTGGGGTGGTTGGGGTCTGTCTTTATATAAGAAGTATCGACCCCCTCTGCTCGAATCATCCTTAATAAAAAGGCACCCAGATTATCATTCCCCACGCGGGTAAGATAAGAAACCGAATGTCCGAGCTTTTGAACACCGATAGCAGTATTACTTTCGGCTCCAGCAATGCGCATCTTTAGTGTTGGGCCATATTGTAGTGGTTCATTGCCATCAGGAATAAAGGAAATCATAGTTTCACCAATTGTTAATAATTGGCTCAATAGAATCGCCCCCTTTCAATTTTATGTTAATTCATTTAAGTTTATTGCGGTACTATTTAATAGTGTTTCGATTTTCTTTTGTGCATTCAATAATAGTGATTTGACCAAGGTGCCTTTTTCTTCATTATAACGAAAAATCGGAATAGCAACACTAATAGCAGCGACAATCCGCGAATTCTGGCGGACAGGCATGGCATAACAGCGAATATGCTCGTTGGATTCTTCGATTTCATAGGTAAATCCGGTACGGCGCGCCTCATGAATCTGCTCTAAAAGAACATTCAAGTTGGTTATTGTATGCGGTGTAATAGCGGTCAAAGGCTTAGTGTATAGTCGTTTAAGGTCGGGCATCTCACAATCAATTAGGAGTGCCTTACCAAGAGCAGTACCATATGCGGGCATGCGGTTACCAACCTGCGAAGTGGTTCTGATGAACTCGGGCGAGTCAATTTTCTTTAAGTATAGGACATCACTATCTGCCAACATCGCAAAGTGTGAAGTCTCTGAACAAACCTGAGTTAGATTAGTCAAAATCTTCTCAACTTCACCAAGAAAGTCTAATTGTGTTAAAAACGAATTACCAACCTGGTAGGCCCCATAAGAAATATAGTAACGAGAGTTCGCATCTAAGGCTAAGAAATTTCGCGCAGTCAGCGTATACAAGATAGGGTATAGGCTGCTCTTAGGTGAATTCGTTAGCTGGCAAACTTCGGTTAGGTTATATTTAGATGGATTGTTCGCAATCAACTCTAAGATATCAATTACTCTACTAGTGGAACGATGGATATTTTTGTCGTTATTCATATGGCACCTCCAAAACGCATATAAGAATAAAAAACGTATATAAGAATATTGTAATCATATCATTTATGATTTTAAGTGTCAATTATAATAAGAAAAGTTAAATGAATGAAAAAGATACGGGACATCTGCACAAAAAGGAAATGGGATATTTGCTACTTTTGTACAAAATGTAAAAATATATTTACAAAACAAAATTGCTATGATATAGTTCTAATTACAAAACGTATATAAGCAATGCGTTCGTATATACGAACAGAAGAAAGCGAAAAAGAAGGAGGAGAAACGATGAAGAGAAAGATAATAGCTATGGCAATGATGGGACTTATGTTGATTGGTAGTCTAGCTGCTTGTGGCAGTAAAGCGAATACTGATGAAGCGGCAAGCAAGTCAACAGAAGCGACTGAAAGTACGGGAGCTAAGGATGCTGAGGTGGCTAGTGATAGTGCCGAAGCGAAGACCATTACCGTATGGGCGTGGGATGATAACTTCAATGTCGCAGTTATGAAGGAAGCAGCTGAAAGTTATGCCCAGATGGGTAATACAAATATTAACGTTGATGTAGTTAGCTTATCCAAAGAAGATGTTTATGTGAAGCTTCAGACAGCACTGTCAGCAGGCGGAAGCGGTTTGCCAGATATTGTCTTATTAGAAGATTATGTATCTGGTAAATACCTAAATACCTTCCCGGGTTCATTTGCTGATTTGACGAATGAATTTGACTATTCACAATTTTTAGACTTTAAGGTTGGTGCGGTTAGTCAAGAAGGTAAGACATATGCCATTCCCTTTGATACTGGTGCGACAGCATTATACTACCGTGTAGACTTGATTGAAGAAGCGGGATATACCGAAGCTGATATGCAAGACTTAACCTGGAGTCAATTCATTGAAATCGGTAAGGTAGTTACTGAAAAGACAGGCATTCCGATGATTGTTGAAATAGCTGATAATAAGACGACCTTAGTAAGAGCGATGATGCAGTCTTGTGGTCTTTGGTACTTTGATGAAGCAGGCGAGATTAATATTGCGAATAACGAGGCACTAAAAGCAGGCTTTGAAATTATTACGGAAATGAAAGAAGCGGGAATTCTCTTCGAAGCTGAAAGCACTGAAGGTCGTGCTGGGGCCCTAAATGACGGTAAAGTTGTATCGGTGCTCAATGCCCCTTGGTTTGTGTCAGCCCTTAGACAAGCAGACGACCAAGAAGGACTTTGGCGAGCAACTAGAATTCCTAGAATTGAAGAACTTTCAACATCTATTAATGCATCTAATGTAGGTGGTTCTAGCTGGTATGTCTTAGAACAATCAGCAGTAAAAGATGATGCAATAGCCTTTATGAAAGGTGTTTGGGAAGGCAACACAGATTTCTATGACACCATTATGTTAAACCAAGGAGCAATGGGTTCATATGTACCAGCTTATGAAACTGATGTGTATAATAACGAAGATGCTTTCTTTGGCGGTCAGAAGTTAAATGGATTATTTGCAGAAGTTCTACCTGATGTTTTACCAGTAAATTATGGTGGCTATGTGGCTGAGGCAAATGATGCGATTACCACAGCGTTATCGAATTTATTTGCAGGACGTGTGGATATACCAACAGCTTTACAAGAAGCTGAAGCGCAGCTAGCAAACCAACTAGGAAGATAAATAGGTATTTTATTCTTTAGCATTATTTTAGAGGGGATGTTTGCGAAAACATCCCCTTAACTTAAAAGGAGTATAGAAATGAAAAAGACAAAAGGACCTAATTACAATATTTATGGATGGATATTCATTTCGGTGGCATTTCTTTTATATTTGATTTTCACGGTATACCCGGCAATAGAGTCTTTGAAGATGTCATTTCAAAGCTTAGAAGCAGGCGAATATATTTTTGTGGGATTGCAAAATTTCAAAAGAATGTTTGGCGATGCGATTTTTCTGAAAGCTTTATTTAATACCTTTTTGTATATGGTTATTCAAGTGCCGGTAATGTTAATAATGGCACTTTTTATCGCGACTTTATTAAATGATAAATTCTTGCGTCTAAAGGGCTTCTTTAGAACATCAATTTTCTTACCATGTGTAACCTCCCTAGTGGCATATTCGATTTTATTTAAGATGATGTTCTCAATTGATGGGATTGTTAACCAGGTATTACTTAGTATCGGAATATTAGATGTACCATATCAATACTTACAAAATCAAGGTGTTGCAAGAGCGGTTATTATTGTTGCAATGTTATGGCGCTGGACGGGATACAACGTTATCTTTTATCTATCAGCATTGCAGAACATCCCAGCAGAGACCTTTGAGGCGGCTAAGATGGATGGTGCAGGAGCATTTCACATTTTCTGTCGAATTACAGTTCCACAGTTAAAGCCAATCATTTTGTTAACAGCTATTATGTCGACGAATGGAACTCTACAACTTTTTGATGAGACAATGAATATTACCATGGGTGGACCAGCTAATGCGACAATGACCGTATCGCATTATATTTACAATCAATCCTTTGTATATGCACCGAACTTTGGTTATGCCGCCGCTATTTCATATGTGGTAGTCTTTATTATGATTATTCTAGCACTTATCCAATTTAGCGTAGCTGGGAAGGAGGATTAGAAATGCTAACAAGAAAAAAGAAGTTTAATTTAACGATTTTTAAAACAATTATTATTTACATATTACTTCTAGGTGCCGTGGCTATTTCTATATTTCCTTTTTACTGGATGTTATCGGGGGCAACCAATACCAGTGTTGATATTACTCGAGGGATAATGACCTTTGGTAATGCGCTAAAGGAAAACTGGGATAATTTGCAAGGTTCCGCTGACTTACTGCTTGTAGCGTGGAATACCATTAAAACAACAGTGATATATACAGTGTTGGCTATTTTGATATGTTCGATGGCAGGATATGGCTTTGAGAAATTTCGTTCTAGGGGGAAGAATATTGTCTATGCGATGTTTTTATTTTCCATGATGATTCCCTTTTCGGCACAGATGATTCCGTTATTTAGGATGGCGGCTAATGCCAATCTGTTAGATTCACATATTGCAATTGTTTTGCCGACGTTGGCAATGCCATTTCTGGTATTCTTTTTCAGACAGAGTTTTCAGGCTTATCCAAATGAATTGATGGAAGCCGCACGAGTTGATGGGGCGAACGAATTTATCATCTTCTTTAGATTAGTTATGCCACCAATGAAGTCAACCTTTGCAGCCGCAGCGATATATGCCTTTATGAAGCAATGGAATAATTACCTATGGCCCTTGATTGTGATTCAAAGCAACGAGAAGAAGACTTTTACATTGTTATTGTCATCGCTTTCTTCGGCTTATTATGTTGATTACGGACAATTGATGTTAGCTATTGTAGTTGCGACATTACCTATTATAGTGGTATTCCTAGTAATGCAGAAACAATTTGTCGAAGGGATTGTAGGAAGTTCAAAATAAAAGCTAGAGGAGTAGGTCATGAGAGAATATGAGATTAATGCTAGAACAGTGAAGAATCCGATTTATCGAGCGCCAATTGATATGGGTGGAGCTGATAATAAGGGTAATGAATTATCAATTAGTAATTACTATCTACAAATGAATGGTGAACCATTTTATGCTGTTTGTGGTGAAGCTCATTTTTCCAGAATGAATGAAGCGTTGTGGGAAGATGAAATTATTAAAATGAAATTAGGTGGTATCAACATTATCGCAAGCTATATCTTTTGGATTCATCATGAAGAAATTGCAAGTGAATTTGATTGGGCAGGAAATAAGAACCTGCGGAAATTCATCGAACTTTGTCGAAAAAACGAGATGTTTGTTATTTTACGAATTGGACCATTCGCTCATGGTGAATGCCGAAACGGAGGATTTCCTGATTGGTTATTTGGGCAACCATTTGATATCCGTTATGATGATGAACAATATCTACATTATACAAAGCGCTTTTATGAGGAGATTTACCAGCAAGCCGAAGGGTTATTGTTTAAAGATGGCGGTCCCGTAATTGGTGTACAGCTTGAGAATGAACATGAACATGCATCGTGCCCATGGGAGATGACGACAGAGAATAGCAAGGAGTGGGTTGTAAGTGGTAGAGATGGTATCCATCATATGGCGACTTTGAAGAACTTAGCGATAGCTGTTGGATTTGAAGTGCCACTCTATACCGCGACCGCGTGGGGTGGAGCTTGCGCGCCGATAGAGACGGTCTTCCCATTATGGGGTGGTTATGCCTTTCGTCCATGGATGTTTTATGATAGTGAATTAAAAGAACATCCCGCGACAGCCGAATATCTCTATGGTGACTTTCATAATAATGAGGCACCAAAATATTATAACTTTGATCCTGAATATCTAGCTGAGGATTTCCCATATGCCTGTTGTGAGATGGGTGGGGGGATGAATGTTTACTATCCATATCGCTTCCAGCTACCATACGAAAGTGTTGGTGCAATGGCACAAGTTAAGGTTGGCAGTGGCTGTAATTATCTGGGATATTATATGTATCATGGTGGAACACATCCAAAAGGCAAGAAGACGCCTTATCTAAATGAATGTGCGGTTCCGAAATTTTCCTATGATTATCAGGCGGCACTGGGCGAATTTGGTCAAGTTCGCAAGTCTTTTCATCAGCTTAAGCTACAGCACTTGTTGTATCAGGAGTTCCAAAATGAGATAACGAGAACTAAGACGATTCTGTCTAAAGAAGCGGTTACACAGACACCCGAAGATGTTGAGACCTTAAGGTATGTAGTTAGGGTGGATGAAGCGGGAAGTGGCTTCTTATTTATCAATAATTATCAAGACCATGTGGCAGGTCAAGAACAAAAGGATTTTGCGATTACGGTTGACAGTGACTTAGGGGCAATTAGGATTCCCGAAGTAGGGGCGATGAATCTTGCCAAAGAAAGCTATGCCATTTTACCATTTGGTTTTGAGATTGGTGGTTTACAGTTACGATATGCAACGACACAATTAATTACCCGCCTTGAAGCAGATAATACAAGCTATTATTTCTTCACTAGTGTGGCGGGGATGAAGGCGGAGTATCTCTTTTTGGATAAGCTGGCTTGGCAGGACATGCAAAATTGCGAAGCAAAGGCTAATAAAATTGCCGTTGCAAATGATAAAATAAGTACATTTTCCTTTATCGGAGATAATGGTCACAAATACACTATCTGTACAATACCAGAGGAAGATTCTTTAAAGCTGTGGCAAGTAGATTGGGCAGGTCAACGTCGAATTGTTTTATCTAAGCATCCTGTCTTAGTAAAAGATAAGCAGTTGGAATTTGAATATCCAATGGGTGAAGATTTGGCAATTCGCATCTTCCCATGGACGGCTGGTGATATATCGGTGAATGGACGGTTATTAGCGTGTCAAGATAAAGATACTATCTTTCAGCGATTTGCCATTTATAATGAAGAGAAGAGTTTCGGATATCAAGCGGTTGATTGTAGCACGAAAAATAGCGACAAAGATGGTATTTTGAAGCGTCCAGTTGTAGGTAGTCCGATAAGCTCAACGAAGATAGTTAATGCGAGAATGACGTTAACATTTGCACCAGAAGACTTTGAAGGCTTAAAACAATTAATGCTAAATGTAGAATACGAAGGCGATGTTGGTTATGCCTTTATCAATGGCGAGATGTTCCATGATAATTTCTGTAATGGGGCAACATGGGAGATTGATTTAATGCCATACCGCGAAGAACTGTTAAAGCATGGTTGCTATCTTTATGTTTCACCGAAGAAAAGGGGTGCTTATGTAGATAGTAGTTCGGCGATGGCAGCCCGGTTTGAGATTGCCAAAGAGCAGATAGCTAAGATTCATGCCGTATCACTTTGCGGTATTCAAAGTGTGCAGGTAGCAACACCAACAGATATCGCTTAAATACTTGATTTTCAATTGTAGATATAGTAATATTTACATAATAATTACAGAAGATTATCAATCTGTAACTAGGGGAGAGCCGGTGGGAACTCCGCTAGTTACATTTTTATTATAGGAAAGTGATTGTAGGGATATTAGATGAATAGAAATTATCAAAAAGAATTAGAACAGATAATTAAACAAAACACCAAAGATAAAGTGGTGCCAACCTTATTGCTACATAGTTGTTGTGCACCGTGTAGTAGTTATGTCCTAGAATATTTATCGCAGTATTTTAAAATCACGGTATTTTACTATAATCCCAATATTTACCCAGATGAAGAATATCTAAAGCGTGTTGTTGAACAACAAGCTTTTATTAATCGACTAAAGGCCGTTAATCCGATTGGCTTTATTGAGGGTGACTTTAACAAGGAGCAATTTCATCAAGCGGTGAGCGGATATGAGGGTTGTCAGGAAGGGCAAGAGCGTTGCTTTATCTGCTACAAATTACGACTAGCAATGACGGCCAAGCTAGCAAAAGCAAAAGCGCTGAATTATTTTGCAACAACCTTATCTATCAGTCCGATGAAGAATGCAGACAAATTAAATGAAATCGGAGAAATGTTAGGTGTGGAGTTAGGGGTTAAATGGTTACCGTCCGATTTTAAAAAGAAAAATGGTTACAAGCGTTCAATTGAATTGTCGAAAGAATATGGACTATATCGCCAAAACTATTGTGGTTGTGTTTATTCCTCTTGATATCGAAAAGGCGAAATGGTATGATAAATTAACAATATAATGAAGTTAAGGAGTAGATAATGGCACAATTATGGGGTGGACGTTTCACGAAAGAAACTGATAAGCTGGTATACAATTTTAATGCATCGATTGGTTTTGACCAAAAGTTCTACAAGCAAGATATCAAAGGCAGTGTGGCGCACGTTAAGATGCTTGCTAAGCAAGGGATTTTGACTAAGGTAGAAGGTGAGGAGCTTGTTAAAGGACTAACTGGTATTCTAACCGATATCGAGAATGGTAGCTTAGTAATTACCGATGAATATGAAGATATTCATAGCTTTGTTGAGGCTCATTTGATTGACCGAATTGGCGAAGCGGGTAAGAAATTACATACAGGTCGAAGTCGTAATGACCAAGTGGCATTAGATATGAAGCTTTACGTTAGAGATGAAGTAGAAGAACTTCAAGTACTAGTAAAGGAATTATTAATCACGCTTAATAATATTATGGAAGAACATATTGAGACCTTTATGCCGGGCTTTACGCATTTACAAAAGGCACAACCAATTACCTTGGCACACCATATTGGTGCTTATTTCGAGATGTTTAAAAGAGACTTGGAACGTCTGATTGATATTTATAAAAGAATGAACTATAGTCCACTTGGCTCAGGTGCCTTAGCTGGCACGACATATCCCCTTGACCGTGAATATACAGCCTTAGAGTTAGGCTTTACGGGGGCGACATTAAACAGCATGGATTCAGTTTCCGATAGAGATTATATCATTGAATTATTATCAAGTCTTTCAACCATTATGATGCACTTAAGTCGCTTTTCGGAAGAAGTTATTATTTGGAACACTAACGAATATCATTTCGTAGAAATAGATGATGCTTATAGTACTGGCAGTAGTATTATGCCACAGAAAAAGAATCCCGACATTGCAGAATTAGTAAGAGGCAAGACGGGTCGGGTCTATGGAGCTTTAATGGCAATTTTAACGACCATGAAAGCTCTACCACTGGCTTATAATAAGGACATGCAAGAAGACAAGGAATTAACCTTTGATGCGATTGATACCGTTAAGGGGTGTTTGCTTTTATTTGAAGGGATGCTAAAGACGATGAAGTTTAATCGCGAAGCAATGGAAGCTAGTGCACTTAAAGGGTTTGCTAATGCTACTGATGCTGCTGATTATCTAGTTAATAATGGCATTGCTTTTAGAGATGCCCATAGTATTATTGGGAAGCTAGTCTTGCATTGTATCGACAAAGGCAAGGCGCTTGATGACTTAAGCCTTAATGATTTCAAACAGTTTAGCAAAGCTTTTAAAGAGGATATCTTCGATGCTATTGGTCTTAAGACCTGTGTTGAAAAGCGAACCACTAAGGGAGCTCCAGGGATGAGTGAGATGCGAAAAGTAATCGCTTTGAACAAAGACTTTATAGCGAAGCACTAAGGTTGAGTTGGGGAATTGAGTCATCATAAAGGCAAAAGAGGAGAGGGAAAGATGAGTGCAAAATTAAGAGTAGGAATTTTAGGCGCAACAGGAATGGTTGGACAACGTTTTATTTCGTTACTAGATAATCACCCATGGTTTGAGGTAGTAACTGTAGCCGCTAGTCCAAGAAGTGCTGGTAAGACCTATGAAGAAGCTGTTGCTGGTCGTTGGAAGATGACAACGCCAATGCCCGAGGCGGTTAAGCAGTTAGATGTTATGAATGTCAATGAAGTTGAGAAGGTTGCAGGAAGTGTTGACTTTGTCTTCTCGGCAGTTGATATGAGCAAAGATGAGATTAAAGCAATCGAAGAAGCATATGCGAAGACAGAGACGCCAGTAGTTTCTAATAATAGTGCCCATAGGTGGACACCAGATGTACCAATGGTAGTGCCAGAGGTGAATCCAGAGCATTTTAAAGTAATTGAATTCCAAAAGAAAAGATTGGGAACAACTAGAGGATTTATTGCAGTTAAGCCAAATTGTTCGATTCAAAGTTATGCACCAGTGTTAACAGCATGGCAAGAATTTGAACCATTCGAAGTCGTGGCAACGACTTATCAAGCTATTTCAGGAGCAGGTAAGGATTTTGCCGAATGGCCAGAGATGGTTGGGAATATTATCCCTTATATTGGTGGCGAAGAAGAGAAAAGTGAGATGGAACCACTACGGATGTGGGGTGAGATTAAAGACGGCGTGATAGAGCCAGCGACTTCACCAGTTATTACCTGCCAATGTATTCGAGTGCCAGTTCTAAACGGTCATACCGCCGCGGTATTTGTGAAGTTTAAAAAGAAACCAACGAAGGCGGAATTAATTGACCGAATAGTGAGCTTTAAAGGAGTGCCACAAGAAGAACAATTACCTAGTGCACCAAAGCAATTTATTCAGTACCTAGAAGAAGATAACCGTCCGCAAATCAAAGCGGATGTTGACTATGAAAATGGCATGGGTATTTCAGTGGGACGTCTACGTGAAGATAAGGTCTATGATTTCAAATTCGTCGGTTTATCACACAATACCGTTAGAGGTGCGGCTGGTGGAGCAGTACTATGTGCAGAGACTTTAAAGGCGCAAGGGTATATTTTGCCAAAGGCTTAAGATACCTAGACTGTAGTATATTGTGAAAGTTGGAAAGTATGAAGAAATCGTTATTCATTGCTGAAAAGCCAAGTGTAGCGCAAGAATTTGCTAAGGCATTAAAACTTAATACTCGTCGTGGTGACGGATATCTAGAATCAGAGAATACTGTGATTACCTGGTGTGTAGGACATCTTGTAACCATGAGTTATCCCGAGAAATACGACGAAAAGTTTAAAAGGTGGAGTCTTAGTACCCTGCCTTTTTTACCTGATGAATTTAAGTATGAGGTAATACCAGCAGTCACTAAGCAATTTGCAACGGTTAGTAATCTACTTAATCGAGAAGATATTGAGACTATTTACGTCTGCACTGACTCGGGGCGTGAAGGAGAATATATCTATCGTCTGGTAGAGATGATGGCGAAGGTTAAAGGTAAGATTCGCAAAAGAGTCTGGATTGATTCGCAGACCGAGGATGAGATTATTCGGGGAATTCGTGAAGCCAAAGACTTATCGGAATACGATAATCTTTCGGCTTCGGCATATTTACGAGCTAAGGAAGACTATCTGATGGGGATTAATTTCTCACGGCTATTATCGCTCAAATATGGTAATAGTGTCGCTAATTTCCTTGGTAACAAATATCAAGTAATCTCGGTTGGACGAGTAATGACCTGTGTTTTAGGGATGGTGGTTCGGCGTGAGCGAGAGGTTCGTGAATTTGTTAAGACACCATTTTATCGCTTGCTAGCAAAGGCTGATTTGCAAGGTCAAAGCTTTGAAGTTGAGTGGAAGGTAAATCCGCAAAGTCGTTACTTTGAATCACCTAAACTATATAAAGACAATGGCTTTAAAGAAGAAATTGATGCAAAAGAATTAAAGGAATACCTAAGAGGGCAAGCATCACAGACTGGCATTGTTGCGGTATTAGAAAAGAAAAAAGAAAAGAAGAATCCACCATTATTATATAACTTAGCGGAATTGCAAAATAATTGTGCGCGTTTATTAAAGGTTAGTCCTGATGAGACCCTTAAAATCGTTCAAGAATTATACGAGAAAAAATTAGTCACTTATCCGCGAACTGATGCGAGGGTACTATCAACGGCAGTAGTTAAAGAAATCAAAAAGAATATTTCGGGCTTGCGCAATTATGCAATGACGAGTACCTTTGTTGAGCAAATATTACAAGCGGGCAGTTATCAAGGAATCGCCAAAAGCCGTTATGTTAATGACAGTCAAATCACTGACCATTACGCCATCATTCCGACGGGACAGGGATTATCGGCACTAAGGTCGGTGGCTGAAGCTGGTCAGAAGGTCTACGAAATGATAGTTAGACGATTCTTAAGTATTTTCCAGCCAGCAGCCGAATATCAGAAGGTGAACATGACCTTAAGGATGACGATGGAGACATTAACCTCAAGCTTTAAGACCTTAATTAAAGAGGGGTATTTAAAGGTTGCGAAATTATCCTTTGTTAAGAAGAAAGAAAGTAATGAAAAGGAAAATGTTTTAGAGAATCCGCAATTTGTCGAGCATTTGATGGAACTTAAAAAGGGACAAGAATTGCCGATTAAAGATTTGGTGATTAAAGAAGGCGAAACTTCGCCACCAAAGCGATATAATTCCGGAACGATTATTCTCGCAATGGAGAATGCCGGTCAATTAATCGAGGATGAAGAATTACGTACTCAGATTAGAGGTAGTGGAATTGGCACTAGTGCAACGAGAGCCGAAATCCTAAAGAAGCTAGTTGCCATTAAATATATCTCACTCAACAAGAAAACGCAAATCATCAGCCCATCATTATTAGGTGAGATGATATTTGATGTGGTTAATAGCTCGATTCGTTCGTTGCTGAATCCAGAGTTGACAGCGAGTTGGGAAAAGGGTCTTAATTATGTCGCCGAGGGAAGTATTGGCGAGAAAGAATATATGGCGAAATTAGATAGCTTTATTAAACAACGAACAGATAGTGTCTTAGGTCTTAATAATCAAGGACAACTACGAAATGGTTATACTCAAGTAGCGAAACATTATCAAAAGGGAGTGAAATAAAATGAATGATATTACGATTAAGAATTTGTATAATTTAGATGAGACGATAGCAGCGCAGCTTTTTGACGGAAAAGAATTTCCATGGGAAGTGTTACCATTTATTGGTGAGTTTACTTTGCAACTTGGTGCCAGCTTAAGTGCCGAAGAATACGATAAAGTCAGCGATAATATCTGGATTGCTAAGAGTGCTAAGATAGCACCAACAGCATCAATTACCGGTCCAGCAATTATCGGCAAAGAGACGGAAGTTAGACCAGGTGCCTTTATTCGTGGCAATGTCATTGTCGGTGAAGGGGCGGTAGTTGGTAACTCAACTGAACTTAAGAATGTCGTATTATTTAACAAGGTGCAAGTACCACATTATAATTATGTTGGTGATTCAATTCTTGGCTTTAAAGCTCATATGGGTGCTGGTTCAATCACTTCTAATGTCAAAGCTGACAAAAAGCTGGTAGTTGTTAAGGGTGAAGGTTACCAAATCGAAACGGGCATCAAGAAGTATGGTGCGATGCTTGGCGATGATACCGAGGTTGGTTGTAATTCGGTTCTTAATCCAGGAACAGTGATAGGACGCAATTCTAATATTTATCCACTATCTAGTGTTAGGGGCGTTATTCCAGCGAATAGTATCTATAAGAAGGATGGTTGTATAGTCAAGAAGTTCTAATGAAGGATACACAAAACATGAGAATAAGGATGTAAGCTGTTGATGTGAGAAGGTGAAGGCGGATGAAGAAAAAGTCGGAAATGGAGTACAGATTTTATCAAATACCAGCAGATGAACCGTGTTTAGCATTATTTGGGAGCAAGTGGCTCCAGGTTTATGGAACCGGTAACAAGGATTTGCATTTTCATAACTACATGGAAATAGGGATTTGTTACAAAGGCTATGGCAAAATGTTTTTTGGTGAAGATATCCACGAATTTTCAGTTGGGCAGTTTACGCTTATTCCCAAGAATTATCCCCATACGACTAATAGCAATGATAATGTAATTGGCTCATGGGAATACCTATTTATTGATACAGAGCGGATAATTAAACGAATTTATGGCGAGAATCATGCCCTATATACCAGAGTGTGTAATCGAATCAATTCAAAAGCCCATTTACTTAATGAAAGTGACCACAAGGAGATGGCTAAAAATATCAAGGCAATTTTAAAACTAATGTGCGAAAGAGGGGAATTCTATCAAGAAAAGGTAGAAGGACTGATTCAAGCATTAGTTTTTGATATTGCGTGTTTAAATAAGTGTGAAGATGAAGCTGCGATTGGCAATGACGGCAAAAAGCGATTATCGTGGATTGATAGAATAGTTGATTATATTAGTGACTATTATGCAGAACCAATTAGGATATCAGATTTGTCGGAGCGATGTCATATGAGCGAGGTTCATTTTCGACGCTTATTTGCAAAGCATATGAAAATGTCGCCGGTTGAGTATATCAATTTGGTGCGTATTAATATGGCTTGTGATTACTTAAAGAAAACTAATGATTCGATTAGTGATATAGCAGCTAAATGCGGTTATGCAACAGCTTCGACATTTCACCGAAACTTCAAAAAAGTAACAGGAAGCTCGGCACGTGAATGGCAGAAAAAACCAGAAATTTGGGAACGTCAGCTTTTGAATTATAACATTCAAGCAAAGGAAGGGTGGTAATTTATAAATTAGTCAATGGTTGAAAATGCAACATTTGTGATTGATAATGAAAACATCAAGGGGGGGGGTAGTGGTATAATGTGCCTAAACAAACCCCGATAATGGTGAAAAAACATACAAATCCACCAAAGAGCAATAGCGGGGTAATACACAGTATAAAGGAGGATTACGGTATGAAAAAGAAAGCTTTAGCATTATTAATGACAGCAGCGATGCTCTTATCACTGACAGCGTGTGGCGGTGGAAATAGCAAAAGCGGTGACAGTGGTACGACTGACAGTGGTGATACCACTTCCGCGACAGCATCAAGTGGCGACAATGAATTAACAGTTTGGTGTTGGGATCCAGCTTTTAATCTTTATGCAATGGAAGAAGCAGAGAAGATTTATCAGCGCGAAAATCCGGATTTCAAGCTAAATATTGTCGAAACGCCATGGGATGATATCCAAATCAAGCTGACAACGGCAGCAACAGCTAATGACTTAGAGTCTTTACCCGACATTTTCTTAATGCAAGATAATGCCTACCAAAAAAATGTTATGATGTATCCAGAAGCTTTTGATGATTTAACAAATTCAGGTATTAACTTCGGTGAATTTGCTGAAGCAAAGACTGCCTATTCAGTAGTGGATGGCAAGAATTACGGGGTTCCTTTTGATAATGGCGCCGCGATAGCAGCATACAGAACTGATATTTTAGCAGAAGCAGGATATACGCTAGAAGATTTCAAAGATATTACCTGGGAACAATATATTGAACAAGGCAAAGATATTCTTGAGAAAACAGGCAAACCATTACTTTCTTGTATAGCTGGCGAACCAGATGTTCTTTCGATTATATTACAATCAGCAAGTGGTTCATTCTTTGACGATAATGAAAATGTCGATATGGTTGGAAATGACAAGATTGTGAAGACCTTTGAAGTGTATAAAGAATTGGTTGAATCAGGTGTTTTGGTTGAGGTTAATAGTTGGGATGAATATATTTCAACTATCGTAGATGAAACCGTCGCTGGAACAATCAACGGATGTTGGATTCTAGCAACTATTCAAACCGCAGAAGACCAATCAGGAAACTGGGGTGTTGTGAATATACCGAAAATTAACAACGTTGATGGGGCGACCAATTATTCTAACAATGGCGGTTCAAGCTGGGCAATAACCTCAAATTGCAAAAATAAAGAATTAGCCTATGATTTCATGAATAGCACATTTGGCGGCAGTGTGGAGTTCTATGAAACTATTTTACCAACATCAGGAGCGTTAGGAACATGGCTTCCAGCAGGTGAAAGTGAAGTATATGCTGAGCCACAGCCATTCTTCGCTGACCAAGAGATTTACGCCTTGATTACTGACTTTGCAACAAAGACTCCAAGTATCACTACTGGTATTTACTTCTATGAAGCCCGTTTGGCATCAGGCACGGCACTTCAAAGAATAATTAGTGGCGGAGACATTCATGAAGAAATTCAATCAGCACAAGAAACAGTTGAATTTCAAATGAGTGAATAATTCGGCATAGTAAATATTTGTTTAGATGAAAATGATATATAGAGGGATGCTGATTTCATCCCTCTATAACTAGAAAAGGGAGTGGTGATGTGAAGCAAGGCAAAAAAAAGATGTCAGTGGCACGAAGACATAGTTTGGCAGGGTGGGCTTTCTTAACACCGGCAGCTATTATGATTGCAGTAATGAGTTTCTACCCAATGATTCAGGCGTTTATACTATCATTACAATCTGGTAAGGGGAACGATTTAAGCTGGACTGGATTTCATAACTATTCGCGAATGTTTAGTGATAAAGTATTTATGCAGTCGTTAAGGAATAATTTCTTTTATTTAATCATGCAAGTTCCGATTATGCTTATTGTAGCGTTGGTTTTAGCATCATTATTAAACAATAAGAATCTGAGATTCAAAGGATTGTTTCGAACAGCGATTTTCTTGCCATGTGCAACGTCGCTTGTATCTTATGCAACTATTTTTCGTTCGCTATTCGCAGTAGATGGATTGGTGAATGTTGTGCTTATTGGATTGGGATTTCTGGATAAAGGATATAATTTTCTAGGGAATTCTACTAGTGCAAGAATTATCATTGTTCTAGCATTGCTTTGGAGATGGACAGGATATAACATGGTGTTTTTCTTGTCGGGACTACAAAATATTGAATATTCGGTCTATGAGGCAGCTAAAATAGACGGAGCATCACCATTTCAAGCGTTTCGTAAGATTACAATACCGCTTTTGAAACCAACTATTTTACTAACAGCGATAATGTCGACAAATGGTACCTTACAGCTATTTGATGAGTCAGTCAATTTAACTCGTGGCGGACCAGCGAATTCGACAATTACGATGTCGCATTATATTTATCAAACGACATTTGAAAAGGTGCCAACCTTTGGGTATGCGGCAGCGATGTCTTATTTGATTTTATTCTTAGTGGCAATACTGGCAATGATTCAACTGAAAGTAGGTGATTCTCGTGACTAAAGGCAAAAAGATTATAGTGTATACAGTCTTAACGATAGTTTCATTTGTCTCAGTCTTTCCCCTTTACTGGATGATTAATGCCGCAACTAATAAAAGCGTTGATATTGCGCGAGGCCGATTATTTCCAGGTGGAGAGTTAATTAATAATTTTAGAGCCTTAATAGCGCAATATGACCTTGGAAGTGCAATGATGAATTCATTTAAGTATGCTACAGTGCTTACAATAATTGCCCTATTTATTTGTTCCCTAGCGGGTTATGGATTTGAGATTTATCATACTAAAGGTAAAGATAGAGTGATGTCGGTGCTACTGTTGGCGATGATGGTGCCGTTTGCAGCAACGATGATTCCGTTATATCGGATGTTCTCGCAATTAGGTCTGCTAAATTCGGTATTAGGCTTTGTCTTACCGACAGTATCAACGCCATTTTTGATTATGCTGTTCAGGCAAAGTGCAAGGTCATTCCCGCATGATATAATGGAAGCAGCGAGAATGGATGGTTTGAATGAATTTCAGATATTTTATAGAATGTTTTTTCCGACGATGCGTTCGACATATGCGGCAGCAATGACAATTACTTTTATGACGGCATGGAATAGTTATCTGTGGCCAAAGGTTATTATGACTAATTCAAAGACGATTACGATGCCGATGCTAGTAGCGAACTTAACTGAAGGATATGTAACAGATTATGGCGTGTTGATGCTGACGGTACTGTTGTGTACAATACCAACGGCACTAGTATTCTTCATTCTACAGAAGAGCTTTGCTGAAGGAATCACCGGAGCCGTTAAATAAAGACAACCAAAAAGTAAACAATAATAAACTATATAAGCGGATATTTTCAGGACAAGGGAAATATCCGCTTTTCAAAACAGGAGGTAAGTGATGAAAGTATTTGACTATAATTTAGTGAAAAATCCAGAGTATTTCGCTGATAATCGTATGGCGGCACATTCTGACCATGTCTATTATGGAAGTTGGGAAGAGCTTGAAAATAAAGAAAATCGTTTTAGGCATAGTCTAAATGGCGTTTGGAAATTTCATTATGCAAAGAATTATGAAAGTTCTATAAGCGGATTTGAAACATCGGATTACTGTTGTAGGGCGTGGGATGATATTCGAGTGCCCGCTCATATTCAATTGGAAGGTTACGACATTCCACAATATGCTAATGTTCAGTATCCATGGGATGGCAGAGAGATGATTAAAGCAGGTGAGATTCCAACAAGATTCAATCCAACAGCTAGCTATGTTAAGTATTTTGAGGTTCCAGAAACAATGGCAGGACAGCCACTTTATATCTCTTTCCAAGGGGCAGAGAGTGGTCTGGCATTATGGCTAAATGGTTCTTTTGTAGGCTATAGCGAAGATTCATTTACACCATCGGAGTTTGAGCTGACCCCTTATTTGCAAGCGGGTGAAAATAAATTAGCAGTGCAGGTCTTTAAATGGACTAGTAGTAGCTGGTGTGAGGATCAAGACTTTTACCGCTTTTCTGGCATATACCGCGATGTATATTTATTTACGGTGCCATCAGTACATCTCTATGATTTGAGCATTAAGACAATTTTAGATGATAAATACATAAATGCTAAGCTAGATGTGCAAGTTTCAGCTCATTTGCAGGAAAAAGCAAGTATTAAACTAAGCCTTAAAGATGGTGAAAAGATTATTGAAGTGTGTCAAGCAGCTTTGGTGGCAGACGGACAGTATTTAATGGATGTACAAAAGCCAGAGCTTTGGAGTGCCGAAGTACCAAAGCTATATGACCTCTTAATTGAAGTCACTGATAAAGCGGGTGATATCGTAGAAGTGATTCGGCAAAAGGTTGGGTTTAGGCGTTTTGAATTAATTGATAGTGTTATGACGCTTAATGGTCAACGGATTGTTTTTAAAGGGGTTAATCGCCATGAATTTAGTTCAATTAGTGGAAGATGTGTAAATGAAGAAGAGCTTATCAAGGATATTGTAACAATGAAACAAAATAACATTAATGCCATTAGAACTTGTCATTACCCAGATGATTCGCGGATTTATCAATTGTGTGATGAGTATGGAATTTATCTAATTGATGAGACTAATTTAGAGTCGCATGGTTCATGGGATGACCGCGGCAGAATTGCACCAAAGCTTGAGGAAATTGTTCCTGGAGACCGCCCAGAGTGGGGTGAGATGATGCTAGATAGAGTAGAGTCAGTGTATCAAAGAGATAAAAACCATCCTTCGATACTGATTTGGTCATGTGGTAATGAATCCTTTGGTGGCAGTAACATTTTAGCAATGTCTAATAAGTTTCGCGAAATGGATTCAACACGCTTAGTACATTATGAAGGTGTTTGCAATGATAGGCGTTACAATGAAACCAGTGATGTGGAAAGTCGGATGTATACCACGATAGAAGAAATCAAGAAATTCTTGAAGAAAGACCGCAGTAAGCCTTATATTTGTTGTGAATATACTCATGCAATGGGTAATTCTTGCGGAGCAATGCATAAATATACCGACTTGACTGATACGGAGCCACTTTATCAAGGTGGGTTTATCTGGGATTATGTTGATCAATCTATTTATAAAAAAGACCGCTATGGAAAAGAATTCCAAGCTTATGGTGGCGATTTTGGTGAGAGACCAACAGATTATGAATTTAGCGGTAATGGTATTGTCTATGGTGGTGCTCGTGAGGTGTCTCCTAAAATGCAAGAAGTTAAGTTTAATTATCAAAATATCAGTGTCTTTGTTGAAAGCAAATCAGTACGAATTGTAAATAAAAATTTATTTGTCAATACAGATGAATTTGATTGTGTGGTAAGCGTATGTCGAGATGGTAAATTGCTTGATAAGACAAGTCTACAGACAAATGTAGAGCCATTATCAGAGGGTCTTTATCAATTGCCATATGAACATTTCACTTTGCCAGGAGAGTATGTGACAACGGTATCATTTTGCTTGAAGGCAGATACGCTTTGGGCAACGAGAGGACATGAAATTGCTTTTGGGCAAGGCGTGTATACAGTTGAAAAGCCAGCAGTGATACCGACTTCTAAACTAGAAATTATCGATGACAATTATAATATTGGGGTACGTGGGGAACATTTTGATGTATTATTTTCGGTACTTAATGGTGGACTTGTGTCATATCGTTATGCCGGCAAAGAGATGATAGAATCAATTCCTAAGCCTAACTTTTGGCGGGCACCAGTTGATAATGATAAGGGTAACTTGATGCCAATGCGCTATGGCCAGTGGAAGCTAGCAAGCCTTTATTCATCACATCGCGATAGCGATACCCTGTATAAGCCACAGTTAGAAAAGCGTAAAAATAGTGCGGTAATAACATATACGTATCTTTTGCCAACCAAACCAACCAGTAAGTGTGAGCTTGAATATGAAGTGTTTGGTGATGGAAAGATTGATACAACCCTACGATATGAGACTGTGAAAGAGTTAAGTGACATGCCAGAATTTGGGGTGATATTCAAATTCGATGCGGACTATGAATATGTTGAGTGGTATGGCAACGGACCAGCAGAGACTTATGAAGACCGTCAGCATGGAGCGAAATTAGGTATTTACCAGAACAAAGTAAGTGATAATATGGCTTGTTATCTAGTACCTCAAGAATGTGGAAATAAGACTGCAGTACGTTATGCTAAGATTACAGACCGTAAAGGACGAGGCATGTTGTTCGCAGGTGATGCTATTAACTTTTCGGCATTACCATATACGCCACATGAACTAGAAAATGCGAGACATCCATACGAACTGCCAGAAGTGCATTATACAGTTGTTAGGGTATCAAAGCAGCAGATGGGTATAGCTGGTGATGATAGCTGGGGCGCATTAACCCATCCTGAATATTGTCTTAATGCCAAAGGTAAGATGGAATTTACATTTAGCTTTAAGGGAATATAATGACAGTAGGCTAGGAGGAATTATGCAGGAAAAAGATACTTCTTTGAAGCTGCTGCATGGTGGAGACTATAATCCAGAGCAGTGGTTAGATAGACCAGATATTTTGGAAAAGGATATTCAATATTTTAAATTGGCGAAAATCAACACAGTATCCGTAGGAATTTTCTCATGGGCCAGTTTAGAACCGACAGAAGGTGATTTCCAGTTGGATTGGTTAGCGCAAATCATTGATAATCTATATAGCAATGGTATTTCAGTGATTCTGGCGACACCATCAGGCAGTAGACCTAAGTGGATGGCTGACAAATATCCAGAAGTTCTGCGAGTAAATGAAGAACGTCACCGAAATTTATATGGAGCTAGACACAATCATTGTTATACATCGCCAGTCTATCGGGATAAAGTGCGAACGATTAATATGAGGTTGGCACAGCGTTTTGATAATCACCAAGGAGTGCTGATGTGGCATCTTTCTAATGAGTATGGCGGAGAGTGTCATTGTCCCCTTTGTCAGTTGGAATTTCGAAAATGGCTAGAAAATAGGTATGATTCTATTGAAGAGTTAAATGACCGTTGGTGTACAACTTTTTGGAGTCATCGCTACAATAGTTTTGAACAGATTGAAGGACCATCTTCGCGAGGTGAGAGCGGAATGCACGCACTCAACTTAGAATGGAAGCGATTTGTGACAGCGAGAACATCAGATTTCGTACAGGCGGAAGTTAAAGCATTAAGAGATGCGGGAGCCAAAAAGCTAGTAACAGCTAATCTGATGTATGATTTCAAAGAGTTAGACTATAACCAGTTTGCCAAGGAGATTGATGTTGTTTCTTATGACAATTATCCAACATGGCATAAGGAGCCAGAGAGTGTGACGGCGATGGACTCGGGGCTGCAATTTGATATTATGCGTAGTTTAAAGAAGCAACCGTTCTTATTAATGGAATCTTGTCCGTCGGCCACTAGCTGGCAACCAGTTAGCAAATTAAAGCACCCAGGCTTACTGAAAGCGGCATCACTTCAAAGTATTGCTCATGGCAGCGATAGTGTTATGTATTTTCAGATGCGGCAAAGTCGTGGTTCATGCGAGAAGTTTCATGGGGCGGTAATCGACCACTATGGCGGCAGTGATACGCGAGTCTTTAAGGAAGTTTGTGAAGTAGGAGATGCACTAGTAGACTTATCAGAAGTACAAGGAAGCTATTGTTATGCTGATGCTGCGGTTATCTATGATCGCAATAATTATTGGGCATTAGAAGATGCTAGTGGTCCGCGAAATAGTGATATGCATTATAAGGAATGTATTGATAAGTCATATCGGGCGTTACGGCAGCAGGGAATCAACGTCGATATAATCGGCTTGGAGCATGATTTTGCAGATTATCGCTTGATTGCCGCTCCTATGCAATACCTCTTCGATGATGATTTTGCTGATAAGGTCAGGGCTTTTGTTGAAGCTGGCGGCGTGTTCTTAATGACCTATTGGTCGGGAATTGTCGATAAATTCGACCGTTGTTTTACTGGTGGGACACCACATGGACTAATGGATGTCATGGGCTTACGAAGTATGGAGATTGATGGCTTATATGATTGGGAACATAATCATGCGGTTCCCGTTAAAAATAGTTCTTGGGAATTAGGCGCAAGATATGAGTGTCGTTATCTTTGTGATTTGGTACAGACAACTAGTGCCAAGACCTTGCTGGAATATGCTGATAATTTCTATCAAGGAATGCCGGCGTTTACGCAAAATCAATATGGTGAAGGGTTAGCCTATTATGTCTGTGCGGATATGGAGCAAGGCTTTTATGATGAAATATATCCGCGCTTAATCGTTGAGGCGGGCATTTCACCAGTTATTAACAACATTCCGCGCGAGGTCGAAGTGACGGTCAGAGAAAGTGCAGTTGCAAAATATATTTTCATTCAAAATTTTGGTAAGGATAAAGTGAAAATAGCAGAACCAATAGAAGCATATGAAGTATTCTATGGACCAGTGAAGATGGAACTGGAGAGATATGAAACAATTGTTTTAAAGCAGGAGAAATAAGCTTAAGAATCGAAGTCGGAGAAGGAATATTTTCTCATGACTTCGATTCTTGGCAGTTATGCCAAGGGATTTATTGGTCTTAGAATTTGAGTATTATATAGCGAATTAAAGCAAGGATTAGTAGGTGAGCGGGATAGAAGATATAAAAGAAGTATTTTAGCGACATTCCCCGTTTACCGTTATACATATTAATTGGGATAAAGGCTAGAGTCGCTGGGGCTTGCCATAATAATAAGGCACAGCCAGTGATAGTTTGGATAACTGGTCGAGAACGAAAATAATAAAGAGCACTTATGAAGATAACACCCCAATAGGTATAATCCGTTTTAAGTAGAAAAGCTAAGCCCATACCTAAAGCGACAATAATCGGATGAAGGAATCCTTTATCTTGAGCGATTTCAATAAGCCACAATACACAAAAGCCAATTAGCAAAGTGAAAAAGACATTTTGTGATGATGTACTCCAAACAGAATTATAAACCGCAATATCAAAAGGTACTTCTGATATTAGTGCAAAAAGCAATAGGCGAAGAGCATATTTGGGCTTGTTAGAGGTGTGGATAAAACCTTGCACCAATAAAAAGCAAAAAATCGGAAAAGCAATCCGACCAATGATACGAAGCACTTTATAAATGCTATATATATTATATATAGCGACACCAGGATGAATTGGTGCATTTGGTAAAAGGTAAGCATGATAAAGAACAACCGCACCGATGTGGTCGATTAACATTGTTACAATAGCGATGATTTTTAATGAGCTTCCCGAAAGGATGCGGAATTTGTCAGTGATTTTTGGGGCTGTCGTAGATGTCTCCATAAAGTCTCCTTTATTTTTAATGGGATGATGGTGTCAAAAAAGTCTTTTGTTACTGGTCTCTAGATAAGATATATTTTAACAAAAAGTGATGGTAATAGCTAGCAAATGATTAAGGTTAGTAGTTGGTCTTTAAAAGGACAAGATTTGCAGCTTTTTTTTCTGGACTATTTTACCAGTTTATGAGAGAATAAAGTAGTAATCTAGATATGATTGAAAGGAGTATTACAATGATTTATTCACATGAAGTAGAAACAATGTGCCCAGTTGCACAGGGCGTTAATCATGGCGCGGCTCCAATTCCAGAAGAAGGAAAATGGGTAAAAGCAAAAGAAATTAAAGATATTTCTGGTCTAACACATGGTGTGGGTTGGTGTGCACCACAACAAGGAGCTTGTAAGCTGACGCTAAATATTAAAGACGGTATTATTCAAGAGGCGTTGATAGAGACTATTGGATGTTCAGGAATGACTCACTCTGCGGCAATGGCATCAGAGATTTTACCAGGCAGAACTCTTCTTGAAGCATTAAATACAGACCTTGTCTGTGATGCAATCAATACAGCGATGAGAGAACTATTTTTACAAATCGCTTATGGTCGTACTCAAAGTGCTTTCTCAGAAGATGGACTACCAATTGGAGCAGGACTTGAAGACCTTGGTAAAGGACTTCGTTCTCAAGTTGGAACAATGTATGGTACGCTTAAGAAAGGTCCTCGTTACCTTGAAATGGCAGAAGGATATGTAACTGGAATTGCACTAGATGCAGATAATGAAATCATTGGATACCAATTCGTAAGTCTTGGTCTTATGACGGACTTTATCAAGAAAGGTGATGATCCAACAACTGCATGGGAAAAAGCTAAAGGTCAATATGGTCGCGTAGATGATGCGGTTAAGATTATTGACCCAAGAGCAGAATAATACGGAGGATAGAAAAATGGCTTTATTTGAATCATACGAAAGACGAATAGATAAAATTAATGGTGTTCTTAATAGCTATGGGATAGCATCAATCGAAGAAGCAGAGAAGATTACTAAAGATGCTGGCTTGAATGTATACGACCAAGTTAAGGCGATTCAACCAATCTGTTTTGAAAATGCCGCTTGGGCATATGTTGTTGGTGCAGCAATTGCAATTAAAAAGGGATGTACAAAGGCAGCAGATGCCGCAGCAGCAATTGGTGAAGGTCTGCAAGCGTTTTGTATTCCAGGTTCAGTAGCTGACCAACGTAGCGTTGGTATCGGACATGGTAACTTAGGAAAGATGCTTCTAGAAGAAGATACCAAATGTTTTGCTTTCCTTGCAGGACATGAATCTTTTGCAGCAGCCGAGGGAGCTATTGGTATTGCTGAGAAAGCCAATAAGGTTCGTACTGAACCATTACGTGTAATCTTAAATGGTCTTGGTAAAGATGCGGCTCAAGTTATTGCAAGAATTAACGGGTTTACATATGTAGAGACTGAGATGGATTACCATACAGGCGAAGTTAAGGAAGTTTTCAGAAAAGCTTACTCAACGGGACTTCGTGCTAAGGTTAATTGCTACGGTGCTAATGATGTAACAGAAGGTGTTGCAATCATGCACAAGGAAGGTGTTGATGTTTCTATTACGGGTAACTCAACTAACCCAACAAGATTCCAACATCCAGTTGCAGGAACATACAAGAAGGAATGCGTAGAGCAAGGTAAGAAATATTTCTCAGTTGCTTCAGGTGGTGGTACAGGTCGTACACTTCACCCAGATAACATGGCAGCAGGACCAGCTTCTTATGGTATGACAGATACGATGGGACGTATGCATTCAGATGCACAGTTTGCAGGTTCTTCTTCAGTACCAGCTCACGTTGAGATGATGGGACTTATTGGGGCAGGTAATAACCCAATGGTTGGTATGACTGTTGCAGTTGCAGTTTCAATTGAAGAAATGAGCAAATAGTCGCATTTTGACGAAATCATTAAAGGCTGTCAACTTAGGTTGGTGGCCTTTTCTATAAGGATAAGAACCAAAGGAGGATATACTATGGTTAAGCACATTGTAATGTGGCGATTTAAGGAATCAGTTAATAAGGAAGAGCAACCAGCATTGAAGCAAGATATGAAGGAACACTTAGAAGGTCTGCAAGGTCAGATACCCGGCTTGTTAAAGTTAGAATTTAAAGCTGATTTACTTTCTAAAAGTACTCATGATATGGCATTAGTAAGTGAGTTTGAATCAGCAAAAGACCTAGCTAATTATAGTAGTCATCCAAAGCATGTAGCTGTGGCTGATACTTATGTACGACCATTTGTCTATGATAGAAGTTGTCTTGATTATGAGGAGTAGAGAAATTGCTTTTTGTTAAGCTATGATTATTTTGAATGAAAACTATCAATAGGAGTTTATGGTTGGAAAATAAACTTGCAAAAAGATATTCCGTATAGTATAATTGATACGTTGTGATAACTGAGATGGTCCGCTGTTACAGATAGTATTAAGAACATCCATGTGGAAATGAAGGAGAGACAGATATGAATGATATCATTAGAAACATCGAAGCTGCACAAATCAGAACTGACCTTACAGAGTTCCGTGTTGGAGATACTGTGAAGGTACATGCTAAAATTAAAGAGGGTAACCGTGAGAGAATTCAGGTTTTCGAAGGAATCGTCTTGAAAAAGCAAGGTGGAAGTAACCGTGCAACATTTACTGTAAGAAAGAATTCTAACGGAATCGGTGTTGAGAAGACATGGCCATTACACTCACCAAATCTTGAGAAGATTGAAGTAGTAAGACGCGGTAAAGTAAGACGTGCTAAGCTTACATATTTAAGAGGACGTATTGGTAAAGCGGCGAAAGTAAAAGAACTAATCAGATAGGTATTAAAGACAAGGACAATACGTATGTATTCGTCCTTGTTTGTTATCCAATAGGCAATTGAGCCTATTTTAGAGAAGGTGAATTATGGGATTAAATATAAGATATATACGCGATTATTTTGTAGATTCCTTTGCGCGTAAGGTGCTAATCTGGGTTGTGCAAATTCTAGCAACTGTGGCTCTAGCGGCGTTATTATCATTTGCATTTTTTCAAACAGTGGTAATTCATGAGGGGTCGATGGAACCAGCTATTTCGGCGGATGAGAAATTTCTAGTTAATAAGGTGGTTTATCAAGTTTCGAATCCTAAGCGTGGTGATATCATTGCTTTTCGTCTAGGTGACAAAGAAAAGGGAAGTGTTCACATCAAAAGAGTCGTAGGTCTACCTGGTGATACAATCCAAATCCAGAACGAGCAAATACTAATTGATGGCAAGACTTATGTCGAGCAGAAGGATTTTCCGGCAATTAAGAATGCTGGTCTGGCAGAAGAACCAATTACCCTAGCTAGTAATGAGTATTTTGTGCTTGGCGACAATCGTAATAGTAGTGAAGATAGTAGATTCGTAGATATAGGAAATATTAAAAAGGACCAAATTGTTGGCAAATTGTGGTTTGCGATTTCGCCAGTTAGCAAATTAGGATTATTAAATAGTTAGAGGTGAATAATGAATTTTCAGTGGTATCCAGGTCATATGACCAAGGCAAAGAGAATGATGCAAGAAGACATCAAGTTGATTGACTTGATTATTGAGTTAGTGGATTCACGAATTCCTCTAAGTAGTCGTAATCCAGATATAGATGATTTGGGAAAGCATAAGGCGCGATTAATATTGTTAAACAAATCGGATTTATCAGATGAACGTGACAATGCCAAGTGGACAGAGTACTTTGAAGGACGAGGGTTTCACGTTGTTAAAGTCAATTCCAAAAGTGGTGCTGGACTAAAGCAAATTCATGGCGTGATTCAAGAAGCGTGTAAAGAAAAGATTGAAAGAGACAAACGTCGCGGCATTAAGAATCGTCCAATCAGAGCAATGGTGGTAGGGATTCCAAATGTCGGTAAATCAACGTTTATTAATTCTTTTGCTGGTCGGGCTTGCACGAAGACTGGTAATAAGCCGGGTGTGACTAAGGGCAAGCAATGGATACGCCTTAATAAGGGAGTAGAGCTTCTAGATACACCAGGGATTTTGTGGCCTAAATTCGAAGACCAAAATGTCGGTATGAAGTTAGCAATGATTGGTTCGATTAAGGATGATATTCTAAATGTCGAAGAGCTTTCGTTGGAATTATTAAAAAAGTTAAAAGCAAGATATCCAGAACTACTTAAAGAACGCTATGAAATTGTGATGGACGAGGATGCTTTCTTGATGCTGACACAGATTGCTAAGAGTAGAAACTGTATTCAAAAGGGCAATGAGCCAGATTATAATAAGGCTTCGGCGATTCTTATGGAAGAATTTAGGAATGGAAAGATTGGTCGGATAACTCTTGAATCGGTACAGGAGTTTAGTGAGTGATGCTAGAAAGAAGGTCTAGATAATTCAATGAAAACGATTAGTGAAATAAATAAGGAGTTTGCGAACCAACCAGAAGGTGAATGGAATAATCTATTTGCTTTTTATCAAGCAGACGAACGTAGAGGTGTTCAAAATATTATTGCTAAGTATCGTCGTCTTTTGGATAAGCAGGCGGCAGAGCTAGCACGAACCGAGCAGATGAAGCGCTATGAATATCAATATGAACAGCTTGGATATGTCTGTGGTATTGATGAAGTAGGCCGTGGCCCTTTAGCGGGACCAGTAGTTGCAGGGGCAGTTATCTTACCGAAGGATTGTCAGATTCTATACTTAAATGATTCCAAACAACTTTCGGCGAAGAGGCGTGAAGAATTATACGACATTATTATGGCTAAAGCCGTGGCTGTAGGACTTGGTTTCAGTAGCCCTAAGCGGATTGATGAGATTAATATTTCGCAGGCTAATTATGAAGCAATGAGGGAAGCAATTACCAAATTGTCGGTGACACCGGACATTCTATTAAATGATGCTGTAACCATTCCACAAGTCGCAATTAAACAAATTCCGATTATTAAAGGGGATACTAAAAGTGTTTCAATTGCAGCAGCAAGTATTGTTGCTAAGGTAACTAGAGATAGAATGATGGAACAGTATGAAGAAATGTTTCCTGGCTATGAGTTTGCTTCAAATAAAGGCTATGGCTCGAAAGAACATATCGAAGCCCTAAGGCGGATGGGGGCAACACCAATTCATCGACAAAGTTTTATAAGGAGAATAGTTAATGGCCTATAGATGGAAACGACAAACAGCAATTTTTTTGACTAGCCAAGGGATTTCATTACTAGGTTCATCACTAGTTCAGTTTGCAATAACCTCATATATTTCGGTGCAGACTAAGTCGGGAGTATATGCGACGATAGCGATTTTATGTGCGATATTGCCAACCTTTTTCTTGTCACCATTTGCTGGTGTTTGGGCGGATAAATATAATCGAAAGCTACTAACAATGTTAGCTGATGGCGGGATTGCTGTTTCAACCCTAGTGATGATTGTCGTTTTCGCAATAGGTAAAGGGTCGATTACAGTCTTGTTAGTTGCGCTAGTGGTTAGGGCGCTTGGTGCAGCTGTACAAATGCCAGCGGTTTCAGCATTATTACCCGAAATTGTACCCGAGGAACATTTAACTAGAGTGAATGGAATAAATGGTACCTTGCAGTCACTATTTACAATTGCTTCACCAGTATTAGGTGCATTTTTATTAGGGTTTGCCCCATTAGAAACAGTCTTTTTGATAGATGTTGTAACAGCCACAATAGCAATTGTTATTCTTGTTTTTGGTTTTAAATTACCGAAGAAGGAAGTGGCTAGTAAAGTTGAAACGACAGGCAATTATTTTATTGAAATGAAGGAAGGCTTTAAATATATTAAGAAAAATAAGTTCCTTTTAGAGTTCTTCTTTTTCTTGGTGTTATATTATATTTTGATGTCACCAGCCGCCTTTTTGAGTCAAATTCAAGTAGTTAGGAATTATGGCGATGACTATTGGTATCTCTCGGTAATGCAAATAGCTTTTTCGGTAGGGATGTTAATTGGCGGTGTAACTATTTCGATATGGCAAGGGCTTAAGAATAAAGTCTATATGATGATGGTAGCTGGAATAGTGATGGGGATTAGTATTGTATTACTAGGAATCAAGGTTCCATTCCTCTCATATAGTATCTTTATGGCGTTATGTGGGATAACCATGCCGTTTATCGATACGCCAGCGATGTCGTTGATGCAAGAAAAAGTAGAGCCAATATACAGGGGGCGTGTCTTTGGGATTATGACAATGATTAGTACTAGCATGATGCCGCTTGGAATGGTGGTCTTTGGACCATTAGCAGATAGTGTATCAATTGAGGTATTGATGCTTGGTACGGGGGTGGTAACAATTTTGGTGAGCTTGGCAATGGGGCGTGCCAAGGAATTAGTTAAGGCAGGTGCTTAAGCGATAGATGAACACAAGGAAAGTAGGACAATACTACGAAGATAAAGCAGTTGAATATCTGGGACAACAAGATTATCAGATTATTGAGCGTAATTACCGTTGTCGTTATGGTGAGATTGATATAATTGCACGCGACCAAGAATACTTGGTGTTCGTTGAGGTCAAATACCGTCGAAGTAACAGTAGTGGCAATGCGGTATCGGCTGTTGACTTTCGCAAGCAAAAGAAGATATCAGGGGTTGCCGCATGGTATATGATGAAAAACAAATTAAGTGAAGATACAAAATGTCGTTTTGACGTGGTAAGTATTGAACCAGAAGAGCTTAAGGTTATCAAAGATGCATTTGATTATATCAATTAATGAAGACAAGCGATAGATTGGCAGGTGGGCATTTTATGAAAGATAATTATTCCTTCAAATGGCAGGCGGAAAATATGACCATCAAAAATGAAGGAGAAGTAGTCTATTTGACCTTCCCATCATTAGAAGCGGTTATCGGGGTTAGACATGGCTTTTCGACTAGATTAGGTGGATTGTCTAAAGGTGTCTATGAAAGTATGAATCTAAGCTTTACTAGAGGCGATAGCGATGAGGTGGTCAAGGAGAATTTTCGGCGTATCGCTAAAGCTATCGGTTTTACTACAGAAAGTATTGTTTGTGGCGACCAAACTCATACGGCAAATGTTTTAAGAGTAGGGAAGGCAGACTGTGGCAATGGTCTGACTAAGCCTAAGCCATATCAGGATATTGACGGACTAATAACCAATGAAGCGGATGTGACACTGGCAACCTTTTACGCTGATTGTGTGCCGTTATATATTGTTGACCCCGTGCATAAAGCGATTGGGCTTAGTCATTCGGGCTGGAAGGGAACAGTGCAAAAGATTGGTAAAGTAACCGTTGAAGCAATGACAAGGGAATTTCAGACCAATCCAAGTGACGTGTTGGTAGCGATTGGTCCTTCAATTTGTCAAGATTGTTATGAGGTCAGTGAAGATGTAGTAGCTGAATTTGAAGCGCAATACAGCAAAGTGCAGTGCCAAGAAATGATAATAGCCAAGGAGAATGGAAAGTATCAATTGGATTTGTGGCAGGCCTGTGTTTGTAATTTTCTGGAAGCGGGCGTTAATGAAGATAATATTACGGTTGGTGGGCTTTGTACTTGTTGTAATGCAGACATGCTGTTTTCGCATCGTGCAAGCCATGGTAAACGTGGCAATCTAGCCGCTTTTATGAGTATAGAATAGAGAGTTTACGTGTTGCAAATAAAACATCCATCACAAATATTAAAATGTGATGGATGTTTTGTTACTGATTTGATAATAATTGATTAATCTTATGAGTTGTTGAACGAACCTTTTCAACTGATATATCATGATTTAGAATATCGATAATGCTAGTTAGGTATTTACCCATCCGAGCGGCTTCGTAATAAGGCTTTTCGAGCAATTCGGGTTCGCGATAGATTAAGTCGGTAGTAATGACTTTGTGGATATAACCTTTTTCGTAGTACTCATCAAATTTTGCCAAACCATCGGTGAATAGTCCGAAGGTCGTGCAGATAAGCACTCTTTTGGCACCACGTTCTTTGATTTGTTTGGCAACATCTAGCATACTTTCGCCAGAAGAAATCATATCATCAACGATGATGGCATCTTTACCATCAAGTGATGAGCCAAGGAATTCATGTGATACAATCGGATTCTTACCATTGATAATGGTTGAGTAGTCACGGCGTTTGTAGAACATTCCCATATCAACACCTAAGACATTCGAGAAATATACAGCGCGATTCATCGCTCCTTCATCGGGACTGATAATCATTAAGTGGTCGTTATCTAATTTTAAGTCATCTACAGAAGCAAGCAGTGCTTGTAAGAATTGATAGGTTGGCATGTAATTATCAAATCCTTTTAAAGGGATAGAGTTCTGAACTCGAGGGTCATGGGCATCGAAGGTGATGATATTAGCTACCCCCATGTCAGTTAATTCGCGTAGCGCCAAAGCACAATCCAAAGATTCGCGGCCAGTACGTTTGTGCTGACGTCCCTCGTATAAAAAGGGCATAATAACATTAATACGATACGCTTTACCGGTCGCTGCCGAAATGATACGCTTAAGGTCTTGGAAATGGTCATCAGGTGACATGTGATTTTCATTTCCACAAACGGTGTAAGTAATGCTATAATTAGTCGGGTCACAAATTATATAAAGGTCGGTTCCACGGATTGAATCATGGATAAAGCCTTTTCCTTCACCAGTCCCAAAGCGAGTGCATTCACACTCGATAAGATAAGAGTCCTCAAGGTAACCTGATTGGTGTAAGACATCATCGTGAAGACCTAAGAGAAGTTCTTGGCGAAAGGTTAAAAGGTGGCTGTTAATAGTATCGGCGAGCTCAACACATCCACGTAAGGCTGCGATTTTGAGCGGAGCAACAGGCATGGAATTTTGGAGCAAATCTAGATTTAGCATGGTGACCTCCATAGTCAGTTGTTTTAAAGTTGATTCACTTATATTTATAACATTTGCGATAATTACAGTCAAGGGTTATGTTGGTTTGACAGAAAGAGCTTTGCTCTCTATAATAAAGTAGCGGTATTGAGGTGAAAATATGAAAAAGACACGACATATTATTAAAACAGTCGAAAGTGACAGCATTGCTTATGAGCTTGAGCTGATGCCAGGCGATGAATTATTAACCATAAATGACAATGTCATTAAGGATGTTTTTGATTATCATTTTCTGGTCAATGATGAGTATTTAGAGATATTGATACGAAAGTCAGATGGTGAAGAGTGGACCTTAGAAATTGAAAAAGAATATCAAGAGGAATTAGGCATTGTTTTTGAAAATGAATTTATGGACGAGTATCGCTCTTGTCAAAACAAGTGCATCTTTTGTTTTGTTGACCAGATGCCAAAGGGGATGAGAGATACGTTGTATTTTAAAGATGATGATTCACGACTTTCTTTTTTACAAGGTAATTATATTACGATGACAAATGTCAAAGATGAGGACTTGGAGCGGATTATCAAATATCATTTATCACCAATTAATATTTCTTTTCATACGACCAATCCAAAGTTGCGCTGTCAGATGCTTAACAACCGCTTTGCGGGTGATGTTTTTGCGAAAGTACAAAGGCTTTATGAGGCTGGCATTGAGATGAATGGGCAGATTGTGTTGTGTAAGGGTGTTAATGATGGTGAGGAGCTGGAAAGGTCGATTAATGATTTGCAAGAGTATCTGCCTTTATTAAAAAGTCTTTCGGTGGTGCCAGTTGGCTTGACGAAGTTTAGAGCGGGGTTATATCCGCTTGCGAGCTTTACAAGCGAAGATGCCCTAGCAGTGCTAACGATAATTCATCGATGGCAACAACAATTACTTGCAAAGAAGCAAAGCCGTTTCGTTTACGGCAGTGATGAGTGGTATGTTTTAGCAAGGTTGCCAATTCCTAGCGAAGCTGACTATGAGGAATATCCCCAATTAGAAAATGGGGTCGGAATGCTAAGGATTTTAGAGACGGAGATAACCACTGCCATCAAAGCGAGAGCTGGAGATGTGCGTAAACACAAAATATCGATAGCAACAGGGAAATTAGCGTATCAATTTATTGCAAAATATATTACAATGATTAAGGTGAAATATCCTAATGTTGAAGTTGCGATATATGCCATCGAGAATCAATTCTTTGGCAAAGAGATTACGGTGTCGGGGTTACTGACTGGGCAAGATATTATTTCGCAGTTAAAAGGCAAGGCGCTAGGCGAATGCTTGCTTTTACCAGTTAATATGTTAAGAGCCGGCGAGCAGACGTTTTTGGATGATATAACAGTTACAGCGGTGTCTGATGCTTTACAGATTCCGATTAGAATTGTAGAAACACACGGTGCGGATTTGGTGGCGAATGTTTTGCTAGAGTCAACCAATCTGGAACATAAAAGGAGACAAATATATGAGCAAACCAATAGTAGCAGTTGTAGGACGACCTAATGTCGGTAAATCAACACTGTTTAATTCGTGGGCAGGTGAGAATATTTCGATTGTCAAAGACACCCCTGGCGTTACACGTGACCGTATTTATGCCGATATAACATGGCTTAAATATACTTTTACATTAATAGATACTGGTGGTATTGAACCAGATAGCAAAGATATTATTCTGTCACAGATGCGTGAACAGGCACAGATAGCCATTGATACTGCCGATGTAATAGTTTTCTTAGTTGATGTTAGACAAGGCTTAGTAGATGCTGATGCTAAAGTGGCAGACATGTTAAGAAGAAGTAGTAAGCCAGTAATTCTAGCTGTTAACAAGGTTGATAATTTCGATAAGTATAGCATGGATGTATATGAGTTCTATAACCTGGGGATTGGTGAACCGATGGCAATTTCAGCAACAGGTAAGCTAGGCATGGGTGATTTGCTTGATGAAGTTGTAAGACATTTCCCCGAACAAGCCGAAACGGATGAAGAAGATGAGATTCCGCATGTTGCGATTGTTGGTAAGCCAAATGTCGGCAAGTCATCAATTATCAATAAATTATTAGGGGAGAATCGGGTGATTGTATCCGATATTGCTGGAACAACACGTGATGCGATTGATACTAAGATTATATGGGACGGTCGAGAGTATATCTTTATTGATACAGCAGGACTGCGTCGCAAGAGCAAGATTAAAGAAGAGCTGGAGCGATTCAGTATTATTCGAACTGTAACAGCGGTTGAGCGAGCTGATGTAGTAGTGATTGTCATTGATGCTATTGAAGGGGTTACAGAACAAGATGCTAAGATAGCTGGAATTGCTCATGAACGAGGCAAGGGTGTCATCATTGCGGTGAATAAATGGGATGCGATTGAAAAGGATGACAAGACAATCTATAAAGTGTCGCGGAAGGTTAGAGAAGTACTGGCATATATGCCATATGCTGAGCTCATGTTCATTTCAGCTGTAACTGGGCAAAGACTAACTAAGATATTCGAAATGATTGATGTAGTCTTAGAGAATCGGTCGTTACGAATTCAAACAGGTATCTTAAATGAGATTATGACCGAAGCGGTAGCACTACAACAGCCACCTTCAGACCGCGGACGCCGCCTGAAATTATATTATATTACGCAAGTGAGCGTTAAGCCACCAACCTTTGTCATTTTTGTAAATGATAAAGAGTTAATGCACTTTTCGTATACACGATATTTGGAAAATCGGATTCGTGACGCATTTGGCTTTGGTGGAACGTCGCTTAAATTTATTATTAGAGAAAGAAAAGATAAAGAATAGCTAAAGAATAGGGGCGAGAGATGGTAAGGTTAATTTGTTTATTGATAGGATATGGGTGTGGATTATTCCAGACATCTTATATTTATGGTAAGAGCAAGGGAATTGATATTAGAGAACTTGGGAGTGGCAATGCGGGCACGACTAATGCATTACGTGAATTGGGACCAAAAGCTGGTGCAATTACATTTCTTGGTGATTGTCTAAAGTGCGTGATATCAGTATTGATAGTAAAGCTTATTTTTGGTAATTCGTATGCCGACTGCATTAAGCTATTGGGCTTGTATGCTGGGGCAGGCACAATCCTAGGTCATAACTTTCCTTTTTATATGAACTTTAAGGGCGGTAAAGGTATTGCAGCAACTGGTGGTTTAGTGCTTTCGTTTGACTGGCGCTTGACCCTAATTGCCTTGGCCGCCTTTGTACTAGCGTTTTTGATTACGAAGTATGTGTCAGTTGGTTCGCTGTTAGTCTACGTAGTCTTTTTGAGTGGAATGATTTACTTTGGTCAAAGAGGTCTGTTTAATGTGGAGCAACGTTATCTAAATGAGATGTATTTTTTGACATTTTTATTAATGGTATTGGCGTTTTATCGACATAAGGATAATATCAAGCGATTACTTAAAGGCGAAGAGAAGAAGACTTACTTAAGCAGTAAAAACAAACAAAAGGCAATGGAGGAATAACAAATGGCAACAATAGGTGTAATTGGAGCAGGAAGTTGGGGAACAGCATTATCATTACTATTACATAGTAATGGTCATGATGTGACGATATGGTCGATTATTGAAGAGGAAGTAGCGATGCTATGTGAGCAGCGTGAACATCAGTCGAAACTGCCAGGGATTAAGATTCCTGAAGCAATAAAAATAACCACGGATTTGGCTCTGACTATGGCAGACAAGGATTTGTTGATACTAGCGGTACCATCACCATTTACTAGAAGTACAGCGCATACAATGAAAGCTTTGGCAAAAGACGGACAATTAATTGTCAATGTGGCTAAAGGGATTGAAGAGACGACTTTAATGACTTTAAGTGACATTATCGAAGCAGAGATTCCACAGGCTAATGTAGCGGTATTATCAGGACCAAGCCATGCTGAGGAAGTAGGTCGTGGTTTGCCAACGACTTGTGTGGTTGGAGCGCGAACGAAAGCCACCGCTGAATATATTCAAAGCCTATTCATGTCGCCGGTATTTCGCGTTTATATCAGTCCTGATATCTTAGGCATTGAGCTAGGCGGGGCGCTAAAAAATGTCATTGCTCTAGCGGCTGGAATTGCGGATGGTTTGGGGTGTGGCGATAATACCAAAGCTGCTTTAATTACTCGTGGAATTGCCGAGATTAAGCGTTTAGGGATAGCAATGGGGGCACAAGCTGAGACGCTAACTGGTCTTTCAGGGATGGGCGACTTGATTGTTACTTGCGCAAGTATCCATAGTCGTAATCGGATGGCTGGCTATTTGATGGGACAAGGTCGTTCGATGCAAGAAGCGATGGATGAGGTGAAGATGGTAGTAGAAGGTGTTTATTCAGCCAAGGCTGCATATGGTCTAGCCCAGAAATATCATATAGAGATGCCGATTGTTCAAGAGGTGAATGAGGTACTCTTTGATAATAAGCCACCTTCAGAGGCGATGAAAGATTTGATGCAAAGAATGAAGCGCGAAGAATTAGAAGATAAGGCATGGGAAGTGTAGCGTAAAGTTAATTAGATAGTTAAAAGGGGCAGCCAGAAAATGAGCTGCCCCTTTTGTAGGTGTTGTTATCAAAATATTATAATAAGTCTTCGGGAACTGATGAACTGCGGTATTTCTCATCAAGTCCATCTATTGCGAGTATCTCATCTTCGGTTAAGTTAAAATCAAAAACCTGTGAATTACTAATGATACGCTCTTCGTTAGTTGATTTAGGGATGATTGCTACGCCCTTTTGAACAAGCCAACGTAACCCGACTTGAGTTGCTGTTTTGTTGTATCTTAAGCCGATGGCAGTTAATAGCTCGTTATCCTTATAAGCACCTCGAGCTAATGGTGCATAAGCTTGAACGACAATGCCTTTTGCTTGGCAGTAAGCTAATATTTCAGGTTGATTCCAAAGCGGATGAAATTCGATTTGGTTAACCGCAGGAACGATTCCTGATGATTGCGCCAATTCCTCAAGATTGTTGATATCGAAATTACTTACGCCAATTGAGCGCGCGACGCCACTGCGATATAATTGTTCCATATGATTCCATGTACCAGTATAGCAACCAGGCACTGGCCAGTGGATTAGGTACATATCAACATAGTCTAGCTGTAAGCGTTCAAGGCTTCGATTAAAAGCGCCCTCAACATTACCTAGCCGTTGCGCATTGTTCCATATCTTAGTTGTTACGAAAATATCTTCGCGAGGAAGCGCACAGGCCTTAATGGCGTTGCCAACACCATCTTCGTTCTTGTAGACTGAGGCGGTATCGATAAGACGATAACCTTCCGAAAGAGCGGTGTCGATAGCATGGGTTATTTCGTCTTCTTCAATTGCTTTGTATACACCAAGCCCTAATTGGGGCATTTTGTGACCATTATTTAGTTGTAGAGTAGGTACTTGTGTCATCTGTATAGACCTCCTTTGACCACATCCTAACAAACAGTATACCACAAAGATATGAAATAAATGTTAAGAAAGTAATAAAGCTTTGCTTCGGACAATTGCAGGGAATGTTGTAAAATAACGATGAGTAATTATTCACAAAAAAGCAGATTGGATTGAAAAAAATACATGACTTTACACTATAAATACTACGAGAATCTATTGAATAATCTATTGTAATAAGATATAATAATATCAATTGATAAAAATATGTCAAAACCTTTTTTAAGGCTGACACGCGTTTTGGAAGGGAGAACAATAATGCATTTAGTAAATGACGAGAATGGTAACGCAGTTAGTCACCATGGCCATTCACATGAACACAGTCACGAACATTCGCACGAGCATTCCCACTCGCATGAATGTGGGCAAGCTTGTGATTCTTGTTCAGGCCATAATCACAAACAAGAGACGATGGCACTTTTGACGTATATGCTTTCGCACAACGAACAGCATACTAAAGAATTAGACCAGATGGCTAGTAACTTAGAGAAGCTTGATATGGCAGCGGCAGCTAAGCAGATTAAAGACAGTGTTGCCGACTTTCAAAAGGGTAACATGCGATTAAGCTTGGCATTAACACTTGTTAAGGAAGAACTGAAGGGAGAATAGCGATGTGTCTTGCGACAGTATATAAAGAAAGTGATAATAGTATTATTTTTAAAAATGTCAGTCGTATTGATGTTGACCAAGAACGAGTGATACTTACAGACATCATGGGCGAACAACATGCTGTTAAGGGTAGTGTTTTGATGGTGGATTTAGCGAATAGTATTGTTAAATTGAATTGTGAGTAATAGAAAAGTGAATTCCACTAATCTAATCAAGTTGTAAGACCTTGCCCATTTAAGGGAAGAGAAAGGAAGGTGTTGATTTATGAGAGCTTCTGATATCATGAAGGAACGAATGAGCTTTTCGTTTGAGGTTTTTCCACCCAAGCCGGACCAACCAATCGAACCGCTATTAGACACACTTTCACATCTATATGAATTTCAGCCAGATTTTATTAGTTGTACATATGGTGCTGGTGGAACTAATGTAGGACGTAATGTTGAAGTCTGTAAAGCAATTAAAGATGCAGGGACAACAGCAGTAACACATTTTACTTGCATAGGTAACACTAAGGAAGGTGTCAAAGAACAACTACAGAACTATCTCGATATCGGTGTCGACCACATCTTAGCATTACGTGGCGATTTACCAGTAGGTTGGGAAGGGACTCGTGGCGACTTCAATTATGCTAGTGATTTAGTGGCGTTTATTCGTAAAGAATTTGGCGACAAATTCACAATCGCAATGGCAGGAGACCCAGAGAAGCACATTGAGTGTGAAAGTGAAGCGGCAGATATTGCCCATCTTAAGATTAAACAAGATGCTGGTGCGGACTTCATTATGACACAATTATGTTTCGATGTTAATGCATACGAAGTATGGCGCGAGAGAATGCACAAGGCTGGTATAACAATTCCCATGGATGTGGGATTGATGCCAGTATTAAATAAAGATGCAGCAATCCGAATGGCATTATCAATGAACGGCTGTTCAATTCCGAAGGAATTGGCAAGAGTTATCAGTAAATACTATAATGACCCAGACGGATTTAGAGAAGCGGGAATTGAATATACCGTTAATCAGATTTTTGATTATATGAATGCTGGTATTGAAGGTCTACACCTATATGCCTTGAATCAATGGAAGCCGATGATGGAAATTATCGGAAAAGCAGGAATTAGAAGTATTATCTAATTCATCAGGAGGAATTTACATGGCACATGTTATTGCAGTGGCAGGCAAAGGTGGTGTTGGTAAGACGACATTAACAGGATTACTAATCAAGAGCCTATGTGAGCAGAAAAAAGGACCAATATTAGCTGTCGATGCAGATGCGAACGCGAACCTAAACGAAGTGTTAGGAGTGGAAGTCGAAGCAACTCTAGGAAGTATTAGAGAAGAGATTCTTCGTTCAGAGATGGCTAAGGAGAATCCGATTCCCGTCGGGATGACGAAGGCTGATTATGCCGAGATTAAATTTAATCATGCGATTATAGAAGAAGATGACTTTGATTTGTTAGTAATGGGAAGAACCCAAGGACAAGGCTGTTATTGTTTTGTTAATGGCTTGCTTCAAAGCCAACTAACCAAACGTCAAAGTGCATATCCATATATTGTGGTGGATAATGAAGCGGGGATGGAACACATTAGCCGTGGAGTCTTGCCAACAATGGATACCGCCATCTTAGTAAGCGATTGTTCACGAAGAGGCGTGCAAGCAGCTGGTCGAATCGCAGAGCTTATCAAAGAATGTGATATGAAGCCCAAACAGATGGGCTTGATAATTAATCGAGCGCCTAATGGCGAGTTAAATGATGGCACCAAAGAAGAAATAGCAAAGCAAGGATTAGACTTGCTAGGTGTCGTACCACAAGATGACATGGTTTATGAATATGATTGTGATGGTAAGCCAACAATTACCTTGCCAGAAGATTCGCCAGTTAAGCAAGCGATGCAAGCAATTATTGATAAATTGAATCTTTAATGAGTATTTTACCTCTTTTGTTTGAATAAGCAGAAGAGGAAAAAATAAAATTTTTACAACCCATGGGGTGGGATGGGATACAAACCACATGGGAGAAAGCAAAAACAATAAGGAGGCTTAAAATGAGTGAATTCAGATTAACAACGGTAGAAGAGTTCGAAGCAGCAACAGAGCGATTGTTAGAGACAGGTGCCAAGGTAGGTGCTGATTCTTGGCAGCTTCGAGTGAAGAACCAAACACCACGCTGTAAGTTTGGTGAGACAGGGGTATGCTGTAAGATTTGTTCAATGGGACCATGTCGTATAACACCTAAGGCACCACTTGGAGTTTGTGGTTGTGATGCCCACGGGATTGTGGCAAGAAACTTCTTGAACTTTGTAGCAGGTGGTTCGGCATCACATTCAGACCATGGACGTGAGATTTGCCATACACTTCATGCTGCATCAGAAGATGGTGATTTCAAAGTAACAGATAAAGAGAAATTAATTCGTCTAGCTAAAGAATGGGATATCGAAACAGAAGGCAAAGACATCTATGCACTTGCACATGAAGTTGCAGAAGTTGGTCTTATGGAATATGGTAAACCTTTCGGAACTTTGAAATTCCTAAAAAGAGCACCAAAGCATACTCAAGAGATTTGGGAAAAAGAAGAAGTTGCACCAAGAGCGATTGACCGCGAGGTGTCTTCATCATTACATATGACTCATATGGGATGTTCGTCAGACCCAGAAGCACTATTACGTCAATCAATTAGAACTGGTATGGCTGATGGTTGGGGTGGTTCAATGATGGGAACAGAGTTCTCTGATATTCTTTTTGGAACACCAACTCCACGCGAAACAGAAGCAAACTTAGGTGTTATGGTTAAAGAAAACGTTAATATTGTTGTGCATGGTCATGACCCATCACTTTCAGAGATGATTTGTACATATGCTGAAGATCCAGAGATGATTGCTTACGCTAAAGAAAAAGGCGCACAAGGAATTACCATATCAGGACTTTGCTGTACAGCGAATGAAGTAACAATGCGTAGAGGCGTGCCAATGGCAGGTAACTTCCTACAACAAGAAAATGTTGTACTTACAGGAGCTTGTGAAGCAATTGTAGTTGACGTACAATGTATTTTCCCATCACTAGGACCGCTTAGCAAATGTTTCCATACAAAATTCATCACAACTTCTCCAGTGGCACAGATTCCAGGTTCAGAATTCCACCGTTTCAGTGCTGAAACAGCAGGAGAAAATGCAAAAGAAATCGTAAAAGCAGCAATCGAGAACTTCACTAACAGAAAAGAAGATTTGGTTTATATCCCTGATATGAAACAAAAAGCGACTGTTGGTTATTCATTAGAAGCGATTGTTAAAACATTAGATGGTGTTACTAATACACAAGTAGATGTAACTGGAACAACTAAACCATTACTTGAATGTATCACATCAGGTGTTTTACGTGGGGCAGCAGCATTCGTTGGATGTAACAATCCAAAGATTCGTCCTGACCAAGCACATATCGAGATGATGAAGAAGTTGATTGCTAACGATGTTATCATTGTTACAACCGGATGTTCTGCACAAGCAGCAGCAAAAGCAGGATTAATGGATAAGAGAGCAAAAGACCTTTGTGGAGCAGGACTTAAGAGAGTTTGTGAATTAGCAGACATTCCACCAGTACTACATATGGGTTCTTGTGTTGATATTAGTCGTATGATGATTCTAGTATCTGAATTAGCTAAAGATTCTGGATTGAATATTTCACAACTTCCAGTAGTTGGCTGTGCACCAGAGTGGATGTCAGAGAAAGCTGTAGCAATCGGTAACTATGTTATCGGAACAGGTATTGAGACATTCTTAGGAGTTCAACCATATGCGTCAGGTTCGGATGAAGTAGTTAATCTACTTACTGACGGCGTTAGAGATTGGGTAGAAGCGGCATTTACCGTGGACGAAGATACCGACAATCTTGTTGACTTGATGATAGCCAAAATCGAAGAAAAACGTGCAGCGATAGGAATATAAACCTAGAACACTTATTGAAAACGAGCGAAAGCGAGGTTTGAAATTAGTGAATCGAACTTCCTATTAAAAGAACTGGATTTTTAATTAAAGAATGGATAGAACGATATGAAGATTGCAATAACAGGGAAGGGCGGAGTTGGCAAGACAACCGTTTCGGCAACGCTGGCAAGGCTATATACTGATGAAGGGAAGAAAGTGTTAGCGGCAGATGTTGACCCAGATGCGAATTTGGGATTAGCATTGGGCTTTTCGGAAGAAGAGTTAGATAGCATTACCCCGATTAGTAAGATGCGTAAGCTAGTTGAGGAACGTACAGGAGCATCGCCTGATAATAAGTTTTATCGTCTTAACCCAAAGGTTGATGACATTCCGGAATTATACGGAAAAGTATGTAATGGAGTACGGTTGCTAGTATTAGGAACGGTAGAAACCGGCGGTGGCGGTTGCGTTTGTCCAGAACACGTAATGTTAAAGCGAATTATCAATAACATGGTACTTCGACGAGACGATGTCGTGATTCTTGATATGGAGGCAGGTCTTGAGCATTTAGGACGCGGAACGACAGATGGAGTTGATGCTTTTATCGTCGTCATAGAACCAGGTGCTAGAAGTGTTCAAACCTATAAGAACGTTAAACGCTTGGCGCAAGACTTAGGAGTTAAACAAGTTCGTGTTGTTGCTAATAAAGTTCGTGATGATGAAGATGAGAAATTCATTTATGACAATATTCCATCGGATGATTTATTAGGAATAATCCATTACAATACAGAAGTAATTGACGCAGATCGCAAAGGCAAATCGCCTTATGATTTTAGCGAATCTGCAACCAATGAAATTAGAAAAATCAAAGAAACGATTGATTCGACAATTGTTTAAAGGAGGAAAAAACATTGACATTATTTGATCGAGTATTTAGCGGAAATGATGCCGTATATGGCTTGACAGAAGGTGCAATTGATGCAGCTATCAAAGCACATGGCGAAGACAAAGCAATCAGTTTTCCAAATACAGCATATAACTTACCATGTTACTATGGTGTAATCGGTAATAAAGTAGAGAATCTAAAGGACTTAAAAGAAGCATTAGGAGTTGTAAAGACATTAATGACTAGAGAGACACGTCTACATGACGCGTTTATGTCAGGTGTGGCAACAGCACTTTGTGCAGAATTTATTGAGGTTTTAAAATACATCGATGGTGCAGAACCATATGCAGAGCCTTGTTATGGCCATCTTGGCGATGCAACAATCCGTGAACTTGGTGTACCTCTTGTAACGGGAGATATCCCAGGCGTTGCTGTTATTATTGGTGCAGCACCAACAGCACAAGAAGGTGTTGATTTGATTAAGAGCTACCAAGGACAAGGTATCTTGGTAACATTAGTTGGTGGTATTATTGACCAATGTGAAGAACTTGGTTACAGTACTGGTGCGAATGTACGTGTTATTCCACTAGGCAAAGACATTACATCAGTAATCCACGTAGTATCAGTAGCAGTTAGAGCAGCACTTATCTTTGGTGGTATTGAGCCAGGTAATGCTGGTGAAGTAATGAAATATACATTTGAACGTGTGCCAGCATTTGTTAATGCCTTTGGACCACTTGATGATGTAACAGTAGCTTGTGGAGCTGGGGCGATTGCACTTGGATTCCCAGTTGTTACTAACGAAACAGAAAATATCTTCCGTGTACCAAAGAGCTTAATTGTTCAAGAAGATGTAAGCAAATTCAATGCCACATCGTTAGATGCACGTAACATCAAAATCAAAATCACTAAAATCGATATTCCAGTGGCATTTGCAACGGCATTCGAAGGTGAAATCATCCGTAGAGGTGATATGCAAGTTGAATTTGATGGTTCTAGAGTTGATTGCTGTGAGCTTGTTCAGTCAAAAGAAATGTCTGAAATCGAAGATCACAAAATCGAAGTTATTGGACCAGACTTTGATAGCTTTGAAGTTGGTAGCAAACAAAGCATTGCTTATGTTGTTGAAGTTGCTGGTAAGAACATGCAATCAGACTTCGAGCCAGTATTCGAACGTCAAATCCATAGCTACATCAATTGCATTGAAGGTTTAATGCATACAGGACAACGTGATATGATTCGCGTGCGTATCAGTAAAGATGCATTCGCAGCAGGCTTTAGCGCCAAAGACCTTGGTGAAGTTCTATATGCGAAAATCAAGAGCGATTATGACGCAGTTGTTGATAAATGTGCGGTTAAGATTTATACAGATGCCGCAGAATGTACAAGAATTCGTCACGAAGTGGCAATTCCAGCATTTGACAAGCGTGATGAGCGATTAGTTTCTCTTACTGATGAATCGGTACCAGTATATTATAGCTGTATCCTTTGTCAGTCGTTCTCACCATCACATGTATGTGTGGTAACACCTGAGAGATTGGGACTTTGTGGAGCAGTTTCATGGTTAGATGCGAAAGCAACTAATGAACTTGACCCAGCAGGACCTTGTCAAGTTATCACTAAAGAGAAATTGATTGATGAAAGAATTGGTGAATTTGCTGACGTTGATGAAGCTGTACGTCAATTCTCACAAGGTGCGATTGAAGAAGTATCGTTGTACTCAATCATGGAGAAACCAATGACATCTTGTGGATGTTTCGAGTGTATCTGTGGTATTGAACCATTCTCAAATGGTGTATGTATCGCTAACCGTGAGTATGCAGGCATGACTCCGCTAGGTATGACTTTCCCTGAGCTAGCGTCAATGACTGGTGGTGGAGTTCAAACTCCAGGATTCATGGGACATGGTAAGCACTTTATTGCGTCTAAGAAGTTTATGAAGGCAGAAGGCGGAATCCAAAGAATTGTATGGATGCCAAAAGACCTTAAAGACCAAGTAGGCGAAAGATTAAATGCAACGGCGAAAGAATTATATGGTATCGATGATTTCGTAGGAATGATTGGTGATGAAACAATCGCTGACGATCCAGAAACATTAGTAGCATTCTTGACCGAAAAAGGACATCCAGCATTAAGCATGGAGCCAATGATGTAAACAACTAGCAGGAAACCAAGCGCCCTCTTTGAGGGCATTTGGTTTCAACTACTTGTTTAACGATAAGACTCTAAGGGTCTAGAGTTTATACACTATTCTAGCCAGATATCAAGGTCTCTTATATCTAAATTTAACACTAGACCATGGTCATAGATTTATGTTAAAATAAGATTGCAATATGAGGAGCATTTATGCTTCTCATAATGCATGTAAAAGAACAAGTAATTATCAATATAAAAGGAGGCAAAAGAGGAATGCCATTTAATTCAAAACCACAAAAATTTAATGCATCAATCAATACCGTAGAAATCGGATGTGGCGACAAAGCAATTACCTTAGGAGGCGAAAGTGTTTTTCCGTTTTACACATTTGATGGACCAATTGATAACGCACCTAAAATAGGTGTTGAAATTAGCGATTTAGGACTTGTGAACGCAACACCATCAGAGTTAGCATATTATGGTGAAGGTGCAAGTGTAGCAGATATGGCGGCGAAAGCTGGAGCAATGGAAGGTGCTGATTTCATTTTCTTAAGCTTAGAAGGTGGAGACCCAAACGGAGAAGACAAATCAATTGCAGAGCTAATTGAAGTAGTTAAAGCTGTTGGTGATGCAACAGATGTACCACTTGTTATCTCAGGATGTAAAAGCGAAACAAAGGATGCTGAACTATTGCCAAAGGTAGCAGAAGCATTACAAGGCAAGAATGTTGTAATTATGCCTGCTACAGAAGAGAACTATAAGGCAGTAGGAGCAGCGGCAGGACTTGCTTACAATCAGAAGTTAGGTGCTGAATCAGCAGTTGATATCAACCTTGCAAAACAATTGAATGTAGTTACTACTCAGCTTGGTGTGAAAGCTGATAGTATTATCATGGATATCGGTACAGCAACTGTAGGATATGGTTATGAGTATGTTGTTTCGACTATGGATAGAATTAAAGCAGCAGCATTAGCACAAAATGATGCGATGCTTCAGATGCCTATTATTACACCAGTCGCTTCCGAAGCATGGAATGTAAAAGAGTCTATGGCTTCAGAAGAAGATATGCCAGAATGGGGTAACCGTGAAGAAAGAGGAATCTCAATGGAGATTATGACCGCTGCGGCTAATTTGGTTTCAGGATCAAATGCAGTAATCTTAAGACATCCTCAATCAGTAGCAACTATCGCAAAAATGGTTAAGGAATTAGTGTAAACATAAAATAATAGGAGGATAAAGACTATGGCATTAACAGGTATTCAAATATTTAAAATGACACCAAAAACTAACTGTAAAGACTGTGGAAGTCCAACTTGTATGGCTTTTGCTATGAAAGTAGCACAAGGAGCGGCTGATATTTCAGCTTGTCCTCATATGTCAGCAGATGCGTTGGCAGAGCTTTCAGAAGCTACAGCACCACCAATGAAGACAATCAAAGTTGGTACTGGTGAAGGTGAATATACATTAGGTGGCGAGACAGTTCTATATAGACATGAGAAGACATATGTAAGTAAGCCTAGATATGCAGCAGCGCTTTGTACAGACATGGATGATGCAGCTATTGATGCAGCGATTGCAGCAGTACCAGTAGTAGATTACGAACGTATTAGTGAAAGAATGCAATTAGAAATGATTTACGTTAACTGTGGCGAAGGCGGAGCGGACAAATATGTTGCGCTTGTTGAAAAAGCAGCGGCAACAGGTAAGACTCTTGTTCTAGGCTGTAGTGATGTTGAGACAGCTAAGGCAGCCCTTGCTGTATGTAAAGATGCGAAACCTATCTTAAATGGTGCTAATGCATCTAACTATGAAGCTATGAGCACTGTAGCTAAAGAAGCAGGTGTAGTATTAGGAGTATCAGGAGCAGACTTAAATGAACTTTATGACACTGTTGCGGCTCTAGAGAAATTAGATAACAAAGAATTAGTATTAGATGTAACTGGAAATTCTATCAAAGAAGCATATGCTAATGCAGTTCAAGTTAGACGTGCAGCACTTAAAGACCAAGATAGAGTATTTGGTTATCCATCAATCGTTAATACAGTGAAGTTAGCTAAAGGCGATAGATACATGCAAGAAGCACTTGCTTCAGTATTTACGATGAAATATGGTTCAATCGTAGTTATGGAAGAGATGACATATGCACAAGCGTTACCATTATTTGGTCTTCGTCAGAACGTCTTCACTGATCCACAGAAACCAATGACAGTAGAACCAGGTGTTTACCCACTTAACGGAGCCGATGAGAATGCTATCTGCCTAACGACAGTTGACTTTGCGCTTACATACTTCATTGTATCTGGTGAACTTGAGAGATCTGGTGTTCCAGTTAATCTATGTATCAGCGATGCAGGCGGATTATCAGTACTAACAGCATGGGCTGCTGGTAAACTTTCATCAGCGTCAGTTGCGAAATTCATTGAAGAAAGTGTTAAAGATAAAGTTAAATCAAGAAAATTAATTATCCCTGGAAAAGTTGCTGTACTTAAAGGTGACATTGAAGCGAAGCTACCTGATTGGGAAGTTATCGTTGGACCTAACGAAGCAGTTCAATTGGTTAAATTCATGAAAGAAATCTAGAGCACTTAGTGAATTCAAGGCGTAGCCGTAGAATGAATTTAGTGCGAAGATTGTTCGAAGGAACTTGATGAAACCGAGTCATAGACGAAGGTTGAATCTAGTGAATCGAACATCTTGTCTCAACAAGACGGCTTGCAACCTAGAGTATTTAATGAATTTAACAAGAAGAGGGAAAAGAAAAGGAGAAATAACATGGCAAAATTCGTAACAATTGGTGAAAGAATCCACTGTATTTCACCAGCAATCAAAGAAGCTATGGCAACACGTAACCCTGAAGCGATTCTAAAAAGAGCTGACGAGCAATTAAAAGCAGGAGCTACTTACTTAGATGTTAATATTGGACCAGCTGAAAGTGATGGACCAGAATTAATGAAGTGGGCAGTACAAGTTATTCAAGAAAATTTTGATAACGTTCCCCTAGCACTTGATACAGCTAATAAAGCGGCTATCGAAGCAGGTATTTCTGTATACAATAGAGCAAAAGGGAAACCAATCGTTAATTCAGCAGATGCTGGTGAGAGAATTAGCTACATTGATTTAGCTGCAGCTAATGACGCAATTGTTATTGCTCTTTGTTCTGATGGACCAATTGCTTCTGACAATGATGAACGTATGGTTCACTGCCAGACAATGCTAGAACATGGAATGATGCTTGGAATGGAACCAACCGACCTTTGGTTTGACCCATTATTCTTAGTTGTTAAAGGTATGCAAGATAAACAAATGGAAGTTTTAGAAGCAATTAAGATGTTCTCAGATATGGGTCTTAACTCAACTGGTGGATTATCTAACAATTCTAATGGTATGCCAAAACATATCAGACCAATCATGGACAGCGCACTTATCGCAATGTGTATGATGCAAGGTTTTACATCAGCTATTGTTAATCCATGTGATGTACGTCTAATGGAAACAATCAAATCTTGTGATGTATTTAGAAATGAAACACTATACGCAGATTCTTACTTAGAACTGTAAAATAAATATAAGAGGCTTAGTCGATGTTTAAAGTGACTTTTAAGTTTGAAAGTGGTGAAGGTATTGAGACCTTTGCCACTTTAGGTGAAAACCTTCTGGAGATAGCCAGAAAAACAAATGTAGCTATCGATGCTCCTTGTTCAGGTAATGCTTCTTGTGGGAAGTGTAAAGTACGCCTAACAAGTGGAGAATTAGATTCTGAAATAACACGTCACATTACAGAAGCGGAATATGCAGATGGTGTTCGTCTTGCTTGTATTAGCAAGATTTCAGCCGATGTAGAAGTCTTAATTCCAGATATTGCATCTGCTTATAGGAGCAGAATGAAAGTTGCGGATTTAAGTTCCGAAGGCGAAGTCGCTATTTTTGAAAAAGCAAAGAGTGAAATGGTGGAGACTGGAATTGCATTGCATAACAGTCTCCAGACCATATCCGTAGATATGGAGACACCAACGCTGGATGATACAATGCCAGATAATGAACGTTTAACTAGAGCTATTCAAAAGGTGACTGATAAGACCAGGGTTCAAATCCCTTACGCTGTGATGAAGAAGATGCCGGACGTTTTAAGAGCCAGCAATTTTTGTGTGCAATGCGTTATTCGAGTGGTTAAAGATGATGTATTTGTATACGATATTTACGAAAAAGAGGCAGAAGTGGTAATCGGTGGCTTAGCTATTGATATTGGAACCACAACCGTATCTGCGTTAATTATAAACATGGAAAATGGCGAAATTATTGCCAAAAGTTCCAGTGGTAACGGTCAGATTCGCTATGGTGCGGATGTTATTAATCGGATTATCGAATCAACCAAACCAGACGGAATTGCACGTCTTCAAAGTGCAATAATTAATGAAACAATTAATCCAATGATAGAGCAGATGTGTCGAGCAACATCATTTGATTCACAGCATATCTATCGAATGTGTGTAGCGGGTAATACAACAATGATGCATTTATTTGCTGGTATTAACGCTGACCCGTTAAGGATGGAACCATATATACCAGCATTTTTTAAGACGAATTCATTTTTTGCTTCGGATTTAGGCGTATCAATTAATCGTGATGCTCATATCATTATGGCACCTAATATTGGTAGCTATGTCGGTGGCGATATTACTGCTGGAACTTTAACTAGTCAGATATGGAATAAAGAAAGCTTTTCGTTATTCATAGATTTGGGAACTAATGGCGAATTGGTATTCGGTAATTCTGATTTCTTAATGAGTTGTGCTTGTTCAGCAGGACCAGCTTTTGAAGGAGGCGATATTAGTTGTGGAATGAGAGCAACTGATGGTGCAATCGAAGCCTGTGTAATTGACAAAGACACGATGGTGCCGACTTTTAAAATAGTAGGTGACGAGGGAACTAAACCAATTGGACTTTGTGGTTCGGGTATTATTGATGTTATTAGTGAATTGTATCGTTGTCAAATGATTACCCCAAAGGGCAAGCTTTGTCGTGAAGGTGAAAGAATTCGTCGTGATGAATATGGTACTGGTAGCTATGTGCTAGCCTTTAAAGAAGAAGCTGGCTCAGTTAAGGATATCGAAATCAATGAAGTTGACATTGATAACTTTATTCGTGCTAAGGGGGCGATTTTCTCGGCGATAAGAACGATGCTAATTTCTCTCGACTTTGATATTTCCATGGTTGAGGAGGTATATGTAGCTGGTGGTATTGGCAGTGGTATCAGTATGGAGAATGCGGTTAACATTGGGATGTTACCAGATATTCCACTGGATAAGTACCATTATATCGGTAATTCATCGCTATCAGGAGCATATATGATGTTGTTTTCAACAGCAGCAGAGAAGAAGACTTACGAAATAGCTAGTAATATGACTTATATGGAATTGAGTATCGTTCCATCATATATGGATGAATTTGTAGCATCATGCTTTATCCCCCATACTGACGCAACAATGTTTCCATCAGTAAAATTCAAATAAGGCGGAGTGGATATGAACTTTGAATATGATAAAGATAATAAAGAACGAATTCCTTTTGAGCATTATTTAGAAGCTTACCAAAAGGCTAATCCAGTCGAGATTAGTAACCGAGTAGGTGTGCCCTATGATGAAAATAAAAAAGTCTTCGATGTATGGCTGTTAGGCAGTCGTTACCAGATAACACATCCAGAATATGAGATAACACACATTGATGATGAGATGGGATATTATCCGTTAGAAGCGATTAATGCGAAGATTCTAATTTTGCGATATTTTTTAGAGGGGAAATTAATACCAGCAGGTGATGAATTTTATACTTACAAGGAGATGCCATGGGGAGATGTTTATTTTAAGCAATTCCAAGGTCGTTGTATGATGCGGTTAGCTTATGGCTATGGTAATAAATTGTCGGTATTTTCACAAGTTATGAAGCGAATGGGTGCAACTCAATTAACCTATGGGGATTGTGCTTATGAGATTGAGTTCCTAAAAGGATTACGATTACGTTATATTTTGTGGTCAGGTGATGAGGAATTTCCGCCATCAGCGCAGATTCAATTTTCAGATAATTTTCCAGAGGCATTTCAAATCGAGGATATGGCCTTTGTCTGTGATATAATAACCGGTATGATAAAAGCACTAGAAAAAGCGATTTAGAAAAGCGAGGAATAAAAGAGCTATTTAATTTAATGGCTCTTTTGTGTATATAAGAAACAAAAAAGAGGGAAAAGGAGAAACAAGATGAAACTTTCAGAAGCAACTTGTAATGAATTTGTTGATGTTTTAGCATCAAAGGCGCCAGTACCTGGCGGCGGTGGGGCCTCAGCACTTGTCGGAGCACTTGGGACGGCACTTGGTAATATGGTTGGCAGTTTAACTGTCGGCAAGAAGAAGTACATAGACGTTGAGGAACGGATGCAAGAACTGAAAACGCAATCAGATGATTTACAGAATCGCTTATTAGCTTTAATTGAAGGTGATGCAAAATGTTTTGAACCATTGGCACAAGCTTATGGCTTACCAGCCGCAACTGATGAAGAAAAGGCGACAAAAGCTAAAGTTATGGAAGAAGCGCTAAAAGTGGCTTGTACTGTACCAGTGGAAATTATGGAGACTTGTTGCGAAGCAATTGATATAATGGTAGAGTTTGCCCAAAAGGGTTCCATCTTAGCGATTAGTGATGCTGGTGTTGGGGCGGCTTTTTGCAAGGCGGCATTAAAAGGTGCTAGTCTTAATGTCTATATTAATACCAAGGCAATGAAGGACCGCGAATATGCTAAGTCACTAAATATAAAATGTGATAAGATGTTAGCTATTTATCCAGCTAAGGCGGATGCTATCTTTGATGGTGTTTTAGCTAGGCTTAAGTAAATATTATTACTGATTTATCTTTTTAATGGCGCTTGGATTGAAGCAAGAACAACGGTTACTACGAAAGGAGCTATAATGGCACAACAATTCTTAGGAAAAGAAGTAAACACTGCTTTAAATGAAAGAATTATGGCAGATGTAGATATGCTTAAAACTAAAGGGATTACCGCTACTTTAGGAATTATTAGAGTAGGGGAACGGGAAGATGATCTTTCATATGAACGAGGAGCAATGAAGCGTTGTGAAACATTAGGGGTCAAATGTGAGAAGTTCGTATTGCCAGAAGATGTATCACAAGCTGAATTGATGGCAATAATCGATAACGTTAATAATGATGATTCAATTCATGGTGTCTTGATGTTTAGACCATTACCAAAACATTTAGATGAAGATGCGGTAGTTAAAATATTAGCACCCAAAAAAGATGTAGATGGCATCACTGATGGTTCAATGGTTGGTGTCTTTACTGGGACAGAGCAAGGTTTCCCACCATGTACAGCACAAGCTTGTATGGAAATATTAGACTATTATAAGGTTGATTGTACAGGCAAGAAGGCGGTTGTAATCGGTAGAAGCTTGGTTATTGGTAAACCGGCAGCGATGATGTTAATTAAGAGGAATGCAACTGTTACGATTTGTCATACGAGAACTGTTGATATGCCAGCGGTAGTCAAAGAAGCTGATATCGTGATTGTTGCAGCGGGTCGCGCAGGAGTTATTGATGATAGCTATTTAAGCGCTGGTCAGGTGGTTATTGATGTTGGAATTAATTTTACTAAGGAAGGTAAGCTTTGTGGTGATGTGGATTTTGCTAAGGCAGAGCCAATTGTTCAAGCTATTACGCCAGTTCCTGGTGGTGTTGGAGGAGTTACGACTTCGGTGTTAGTAGGACATGTTGTTAAGGCAGCGAAGCGGTCGATTAATTAGCAAAATTTTCTTTGAAGCTATATGGATTAAGCTTACAATGGCTTTTCGTTATGAGTTAATTGTATTAAAATACCCCAAATATAAAGATGGAATAAATATCTATAGTGCAGTCATTTGTGAAGTGTTCGGCACGGAGATATATTATTCCATCTTTTATCGATTTGCATAAATGTTATCTAGTTACTTTACTAAAAGTAATCTTTCTTGTAGAACCAGATGCCAGCGACAACAGAGGCAATGATAGAAATTATCGTCGGGAACCATATCGCAGTAGCATATGGTAAGGCCCCTGATTCGGAACCAATATTCATCCCATAAAAGCTAAAAATCATGGTTGGAATTGCCATGATGATGGTGATGGATGTCAACTGCTTCATAACAATGTTGAGGTTGTTGGAGATGATTGAGGCAAAAGCATCCATCGTCCCTGAGAGGATTGAAGAATAAATATTACACATCTCAAGCGCCTGCTTAATTTCAATCATAACATCTTCTAGAAGGTCATGGTCATCATCATAAAGCTTAACAGCGCGACCACGACGAATCTTCTCAAGGGTAGCTTCGTTGGATTTTAGCGAAGTCTGGAAGTATACCAAGGATTTCTGCAAATCCATCAACTGGGTTAATTCTTTGTTACGCATTGATTTGCGAAGCAATTTTTCTAGAAAGCTAGTTCGTTTGTCGATTTGACGAAGATATTGTAGGAAACGAACCACCATTCGTAATAGCATATATAGTAGAAATTGCGTTTTGTGTTTGGTGTTTAGTGCTTTAATCATGCCCGAAGAGATATCTTTGATGATAATGTTATCTCTTAGACAGATAGTGATGATAAAATCTTGCTTGACGATAATTCCCATTGGGAAGGTTGAGTAAATATGATTCTCAGTTGAGTTATCCCAATAAGGTATATCGGTAATGATTAAGGTTTGACCATCGTCACTATTCTCAATACGAGAAGCCTCTTCCTCATCTAAAGCCGCATTGATAAAGTCAGGTTCAACTGCAAAGTCATTTTTCAGGATTTGAATTTCTTCAGCTGTTGGAGCGACAACGTTAATCCAGCAGTCGATTTCGAAAACGTCAATCGATGTTAAATGATTGTCGCATGTTTTGTAAAATGAAATCATTTTATGCACTCCTTTACCTATAAAGTATAATGTTAAATATCTTCAATAATGTTAGCACAAGTGGGGTCTTTTAGCAAACTAAATTTTGCCAAATAGCTAAGGTGATTACTGATATTTACGGTGCTTGGTAAGTTGACTTTTCTTAGGGTAATCGATATAATTACAAGATGGGTAAACACTAGAAAACAACGCGGAAGGTGTGAAGATATGACACTACAAGAACAAGTTGCTAAGATACAACCATTAGATAGAGAGACTTGCGAAAAGGCAATGAAACGTTGGTCTAGTTTGGCAATACCAATACATAGTCTGGGCAAGTTACAAGACGTCGTAATCCAAATAGCTGGTATTACGAGAAGTAGTGAGATTGCTTTGGATAAGAAGGCGCTAGTGGTGATGTGTGCCGATAATGGTGTTGTGAAGGAAGGGATTTCTCAAAGCGGACAAGAAATAACATTGGTGATTTCGGAAAATTTTTTGTCGCACAAGGCGACGGCTAGTATTATGTGTCAAGCGGTTGGTGCTGATATTATGCCAATTGATATTGGAATTGCGGTGGATTCTAAGCTGGATAATCGCAAGGTTAGATATGGGACTAGAAATATGGCAAAAGAACCAGCGATGACTAAGGAAGAAGTATTAGAAGCGATTACAGTGGGAATTGATATAGTTGGTGAGCTAAAGGAACAAGGATATAAAATTATTGCGACTGGTGAGATGGGTATAGGTAATACCACTACGAGTAGTGCGATTACGGCTGTTTTGCTAGAAGAGGCAGTTGAAGTAGTGACTGGACGAGGTGCGGGATTATCAGATGAAGGGCATGAGCGCAAGATAGCGACAATTAAAAAGGCAATTGCATTGCATCAACCGGATAAGGATGATGTTATCGATGTTTTGGCAAAGGTCGGTGGACTTGATATTGCTGGAATGATGGGGCTTTTTCTCGGTGGGGCAATTCACCAGCTTCCAGTTGTAATCGATGGTTTTATTTCTGGTGTTGCGGCCTTGTGTGCTGTTTCTTATCATCCAACCGTAAAAGATTATATGATTGCTTCGCATCTATCTAAAGAGCCAGCTTCACAGATGATACTAAATGCGTTGGATTTACCAGGCTTTTTAACTTGTGATATGCGTTTGGGTGAAGGAACAGGAGCAGTTACACTTTATCCGATTATTGATATAGCTATTGCGGTTTATAATAGTATGAGTACTTTTGCAGAGAATAGCATGGATGAATATATTCCGTATAGTTTAGAAGGAGGATAAGATGCTGCATATTATAACTGGGGGCAGTGGTAGTGGCAAATCAGCATATGCTGAGGATTACTTGGTCAGCTTAGACGGTTTAAATCGCGTATACATTGCAACAATGTATCCTTTTGATGAAGAAAGTAAGAAGCGAATTATTAGACATAAAGAAATGCGGGCGGATAAATCTTTTGAAACGATAGAATGTTATACTAATGTGGATAAAGTACAGTTGCCAGACAATGCTGATGTGTTGTTAGAATGTTTGTCTAATCTGGTTGCTAATGTAATGTACCAAGAAGTCGAAGAGATAGCAATTGTCGACAGAATATTAGTGGCTATTAAGGGGCTGATAGCAAAGGCAGCTAATGTCGTGATAGTTACGAATGAGATATTTTCGGATATTAGTGATTATAGTGAAGAGACGAAGCGGTATCAACGATACCTAGGAGCGATTAATCAAGAATTATCCAGAAATGCCGATTTTGTTACTGAAGTGGTATACGGTATTCCAGTGAAAGTGAAAGGATAACGAAAATGAAAAGACTAAAAGAAAGCTTAATAGTAGCATTTTCGATGTACTCAAAGATACCAATGCCAAGATGTGATTGGAATGAAGGTAGTATGTCATATGCGATGTGTTTTTGGCCACTTGTGGGTGCGGTGATTGGTGGCTTAGTATATGGTTGGGGAATGCTTAGTGAACGTTTAGGTGTAGGTGCTATCTTTTTTGCAGTCATAGCGATTCTTATTTCGGTGCTTGTTACTGGCGGTATACATTTAGACGGATTGTTGGATACATCAGATGCTTTAAGTTCGTGGCAGACACAGGAGCGTCGCTTGGAGATATTAAAGGATTCGCATACGGGGGCATTTGCAATTATTACATGTGTCTTTTACGCGTTAACCTTATTGGGGATATACACACAGGTTGATATAACGGCATTAGCAACGATAGTCTTTGGTTTCGTCTTATCACGGAGCTTAAGTGGATTGGCGATTATTAATTTTAAAAAGGCGAAGCAGGATGGGACAGTAGCGAAGTTTTCTCAAAATGCGCAGACCAAACGGGTACGTGTTGTTATGATTATTTATATTACGGTTATTTCAGCTATAGTTATGGTGATTAACCCACTACAAGGTGGCGTAATGCTATTAGCAGCAGTAGTAACATATCTATATTATTATCATATGGCGATGAAATATTTTGGGGGAACAACAGGTGATTTGGCTGGCTGGTTCTTGTCGCTGTGTGAATTAGTGATGCCACTATCAGTAGTATTAACCGGATTGATTACAAGGAGTATTGGATGAAGTTAATTATTGGCGGAGCATTTCAAGGCAAAATAGCATATGCACAGAAATACTTAGGACTTAACGAAGGGGTAATAGATGGTGATACTTGTAAATATGAAGAACTATTTACCTGTCGTGGTATTAATCATTTCCACCAGTATATTAGGCGGATGTTAATTGATGGTGAAGATGTTAATAATCTAGCCCGATTGTTAATCGAAAAGAATCCGAATTGTATTGTTATAACTAATGAGCTAGGATATGGAGTTGTTCCAGCCGATGCTTTTGAACGACTATTTAGAGAGCAGAGCGGAAGGATTTGTACCGAATTAGCCAGACATGCTACTAGCGTATGCCGTGTAGTATGTGGGATTGGTCAGGTGATAAAGGATGCTTAAAGTATACTTTATTCGTCATGGCGAGACATATGGCAATACCTTAAAGCGATATATCGGAGTTACCGATGAAAGTATCAGGGCTGAAAGTGTCAAAGTAATACAAAATAAAAGATATCCTCGTGTTGATTTTATTTATATAAGTCCACTAAAAAGATGCTGTGAGACAGTGGCAATTATTTATCCAGAACAGCCCTTATCTAAGCTTGATGATTTAAAAGAGTGCGATTTTGGTGATTTTGAAAATAAGAACTATCAAGAATTAGCGGATAATGATGATTACCAGAAATGGATTGATAGCAATGCGACATTACCATTTCCAAATGGTGAAGATATGAAAATTTTTCGTAAACGATGCGAAGATATTTTCATAGAAATTATTAATCAGAGCTTGGCGAAGGATTTCAAGCAGATTGCGATAGTAACCCATGGTGGGGTGATTATGGCAATAATGGAACGATTTAACCAAATTAAGCAAGAATTCTATGAATGGTTGCCTAATAATGGTGAAGGATATGAAGTGCAAATAGATAAAAATAATTGGCTTAAAGAGTTAAAAGTAAGTGGCACATCAAAGCTTAAATATGAATAAATAGTATAGGAATAAAGAGGTTGGAATGATAGGCGAATGTCATGCACATATTTTTATGAATGGAGAGGATTATCAAAAGGCTGTTTCGACACATAAGATGCAGGTGTCAGATACCGTTATTTGTGAATATCTGCGTGAATATCAAAAGCGAGGGATTAGTTATATCAGGGATGGTGGTGATGATTTCGGAGTATCACTAAGAACGAGTCAATTAGCCGGTGAATTTAATATTAATTACCGCACCCCTGTTTTTGCTATCCATAAAAAGGGCAGGTATGGAGCGATTCTTGGTCGAGATTATGAAAGTCTTGAGGATTATCGCAGATTAGTTAAAACGGTTCGACAGCTGGGCGGACATTTTATTAAAGTGGTATTAAGTGGAATTGTTGATTTTGAAAAAAGTGAGGTAGTAACTAGTAGCGATGTTGATTATGATGAGGTTCGTGAATTGGTAGCAATTGCTCATGCGGAAGGCTTCGCGGTAATGGCACATGTCAATGGTGCCAAAGCAATAGCAAATGCAGCGAATTGTGGAGTGGATTCAATCGAGCATGGATATTTTATTGATGAGCTAGCGATGGAGACGCTGCTAGTAAATAAGGTGGTTTGGGTGCCGACTTTAGTGACCGCGGCTAATCTACTTAAGGCTAATAGATGCTCACTTAAAAGTGTTGAACGAAGCTTTTTACAACATCAAGATAATATTAGGAAAGCATCAAAGAAGGGTGTCTTAATTGCACCAGGGAGTGATGCAGGGGCATATGCCGTTAAGCATGGACAAGGCATTGTTGAAGAATATCAACTATTAACCAAGTTGTTAAAAAGAGAACAACAAGATGAAGATTATTTACAAAAAGGCTTAGAGGTAATCATGAATAAGTTTTAGAGCTGAAGTCAAAATACGAAAGGATAATTATGATAGCGATAGTATTTGATATAGATGATACCTTATATGATCAGATGCTTCCCTTTAGTGCGGCTTTTAACATTTGTTTTAAGGGACGATATGAGGTGAATATTAATCGGTTATATTCGCTTTATCGAAAATATAGTGACGAAATTTTTGCTGATAGTCAAAATGGTGTAGTCGCGATGTCTGAGATGTATATATACCGTTTAAGTAAGGCGATGGAAGAACTGGGGATTAAGGTAACGGAACAAGAAGCACTTGATTTTCAAGAACACTATGCCAAATATCAAAAAGAAATATATCTATCTGAAGAGATGATGGCAATTCTTGATATTTGTAAAGCGGCTAAGGTGAAGATGGGGATTTTATCAAACGGACCAACGAATCATCAGGCAGGTAAGGTGGCTCAATTAGAAGCTGATAAATGGTTTGCCGAAGAATTTACTTTTATTTCAGGAGCATTAGGGGTAATGAAGCCCGAGGTAGGAATATTTGAGCATGTTGAAGCAGTGATGGGCGTGTCAAAATCGAATTTTTACATGGTTGGTGATTCTTACCGAAATGATATTATTGGAGCTTCTAATGCGGGCTGGAATACGATTTGGCTTAATCGGCGGGACGAAGTCGTTGGTAGTCAGGCAATCATTGATTATAGTGTAAAGAATGAGCGTGAACTTAGAACGCTTATCGAGCAAATACTTGGCTAGGGTAGGGTTGCATAAGATTATTTCACTTTTGCATTTTAACCTAATGTGGTATTATAGTAGTAATGCATATTTTAGAAGGGATTGACTATGAAAGTAAAGATTTATACAGATGGTTCAGCAAGAGGAAATCCTAATGGTCCAGGTGGATATGGCTGTGTGATTCATTATATTGATAACAATGGCGAACTTCATAAGCGTGAATATAGTCAAGGGTATGTTAAGACGACTAATAATCGCATGGAATTAATGGCAGCAATAATCGGACTAGAAGCATTAACACATCCTTGCGAGGTTGAGCTTTACTCAGATTCCAAATATGTCGTAGATGCATTTAACCAGAAGTGGATTGATAGTTGGATAGCCAAAGGTTGGAAACGGGGCAAGAACAAGCCGGTCAAGAATATTGACTTATGGCAACGTTTCTTAAAGGCAAAAGAAAAGCATCAGGTCGATTTTATTTGGGTTAAGGGGCATGATGGGCATATTGAGAATGAACGTTGTGATTACCTAGCAACAAGTGCAGCTGATGGCGATGATTTAGTGATTGATGAAGGTTGTCGTGAAGATTCAGATGAAGACCAAATCAAAATGGAACTTAAAGGAATATAGATAAGTAAAGTTACAGATATATGAGGTGAGATAATGAAAATTTATGAAGAATTAGTAGCCAGAGGATTAATTGCTCAGGTGACAGATGAAAAAGAAATAAGAGAACTAATCAATGAAGGTAAAGCAACCTTTTATATTGGCTTTGATCCAACGGCAGATAGTCTTCATGTGGGTCACTTTATGGCACTTTGCCTAATGAAGAGATTGCAGATGGCAGGTAATAAGCCGATTGCGCTTCTAGGTGGCGGAACTGGAATGATTGGCGACCCATCAGGTAGAAGTGATATGCGCCAGATGATGACCCCTGAGATAATCCAACACAATTGCGATGCCTTTAAAGTTCAGATGAGTAAATTTATTGATTTTTCCGATGATAAAGCATTGATGGTTAATAATGCTGATTGGCTAATGGACTTGAATTATGTTGAATTACTACGAGAAGTAGGACCACATTTCTCAGTTAATCGAATGTTAACGGCTGAATGTTACAAACAAAGAATGGAAAAGGGTTTAAGCTTCCTTGAATTTAATTATATGATTATGCAAAGTTATGATTTCTATGCTTTATACCAAAAGTATGGATGTAACATGCAGTTTGGTGGTGATGACCAATGGAGTAACATGTTAGGCGGAACTGAACTTATTAGACGTAAGCTTAGCAAAGATGCCTATGCGATGACCATTACCTTATTACTTAATTCAGAAGGTAATAAGATGGGCAAGACTCAATCAGGCGCGGTATGGTTAGACCCGAACAAGACAAGTCCTTTTGACTTCTATCAATACTGGCGTAATGTTGCTGATGCTGATGTTCTCAAATGTCTACGGATGTTAACCTTCTTGCCAATTGAAGAGATTGAAGAGATGAGTAGTTGGGAAGGTGCCCAATTAAATAAAGCCAAAGAGATTTTGGCATATGAATTAACCTCGTTAGTACATAGTGCTAAGGAGGCCAAGAAAGCAGAAGAAGGTGCTAAGTCATTATTTGGCAGTGGTAACGCCGCCAATATGCCAACAACCTATCTAGTTGAGACGGATTTAGTTGACAATAGTATTGATTTGATTTCACTACTATGTAAGGCTGAGTTGGTACCATCAAGGTCAGAAGGACGTCGAGCCATTGAGCAAGGTGGAGTATCAATTAATGGTGATAAGATTGGCGATATTAAGCATCAAGTAGCAAAAGATAGCTTAAGCGGTGAAGGTATAGTATTAAAAAGAGGAAAGAAAAAATTTAATAAGATTTGTATGAAATAGGAGGATATAAAACGTGAAGAATTATGGAGTAAATGAACTTCGTCAGATGTTTCTTGATTTTTTTGAAAGTAAGGGACATTTGGTGATGAAAAGTTTTTCGTTGGTACCACACAACGACAAAAGTTTATTGTTAATCAATGCAGGAATGGCACCGCTTAAGCCATATTTTACAGGAGCTGAGATTCCACCTCGTAACCGAGTAACAACTTGTCAGAAATGTATTCGGACTGGTGATATTGAAAATGTTGGTAAAACGGCACGTCATGGAACTTTTTTTGAGATGTTAGGCAACTTCTCATTTGGTGATTATTTCAAGAACGAAGCAATTGCTTGGACTTGGGAATTCTTAACCGAAACAGTTGGTTTAGAAGCTGATAGACTATATCCATCAGTATATCTTGAAGATGATGAAGCCTTTGATATTTGGCATCAGAAAATAGGAATTGCCAAAGAGCGGATTTTCAAATTTGGTAAGGAAGATAATTTCTGGGAGCATGGTGCTGGTCCTTGTGGTCCTTGTTCAGAAGTTTACTATGACCGTGGTGAGAAGTATGGTTGTGGTAAGCCAGATTGTACTGTTGGTTGCGAGTGTGACCGTTATATGGAGATTTGGAATAATGTCTTTACGCAATTTGATAATGATGGCGATGGCAATTATACAACCCTAGCAACAAAGAATATTGATACGGGAATGGGTCTTGAACGATTAGCAGTGATAGTCCAAGATGTACCATCTATTTTTGATGTCGATACCATTCATGCCTTGCGTCAAAAGGTCTGTGATGTTGCAGGTAAAGTTTATGAAGCGAATCATGAAGATGATATATCTATTCGTCTAATTACTGACCATATCCGTTCAGCAACATTTCTGATCTCCGATGGTGTTATGCCAACTAATGAAGGTCGTGGTTATGTATTACGTCGTTTGATTCGCCGAGCAGCACGCCATGGTAGATTATTAGGTATTCAAGGACAGTTCCTTGCTAAACTTAGTATGACAGTTATTGAAGGTTCCAAAGAGGGTTATCCAGAATTAGCGGAGAAACGGGATTATATCCTTAAGGTACTAACTAATGAAGAGAGCCAATTCAATAAAACAATTGACCAAGGGCTTAAGATATTAGCGGACCTAGAAGACAAACTAAAAAGTGAAAACAGCAAGATTTTATCAGGGGCTGATGCTTTTAAATTATATGATACCTATGGTTTCCCGATTGACTTGACCAAAGAAATTCTTGAGGAAAAAGGTTACCAAATTGATGAAGCTGGATTTACGAAAGAGATGGAAGCACAACGGGTTCGTGCTCGTGAGAGTCGTGCTGTAACCAATTATATGGGTGCTGATGCAACTGTTTACGATGAAATCGACCCAGCTATTACCTCGGAATTTGTCGGGTATGACACTCTGATTGGTAAGGCTAAGATTGAAGTGTTGACAACTGAGACCGAGATAGTAGATTCACTAAGTGAAGGTCAAAAGGGAACTATCATCGTGGATAAGACACCATTTTACGCAACCCTTGGTGGACAACAAGGTGATATAGGGCTGATTAAGACGGATAATGGCGTCTTTAAAGTAGAAGAGACGATTCCACTTCGGGGTGGTCGTGAAGGTCATGTTGGTGAGATGAGTAGTGGAATGATAAGCAGTAACGAAACCGCATCAATGGAAGTAGATGTGAAGAATCGCCAAGATACTCAGAAAAACCACAGTGCAACTCATTTACTACAAAAAGCGCTTAAAATGGTATTAGGAAATCATGTCGAACAAAAGGGTTCATTGGTTACGAACAATAGATTACGTTTTGACTTTGTTCATTTTCAGGCGATGACGACTGCGGAGATTGCTAAGGTTGAGCGAATTGTCAATGAAGAGATTGTGGCGAATCTGCCAGTTCAGACAGCTGTAATGAGCATTGATGAAGCTAAAGCAGCAGGAGCGATGGCATTGTTCGGTGAGAAGTATGGTGATGAAGTACGCGTAGTTTCAATGGGTGATTTCTCGAAGGAACTTTGTGGTGGTACTCATGTTAATAATACTGGTTCGATTGTGGTTTTTAAGATTGTATCAGAAGCTGGAATCGCAGCGGGTGTCCGAAGAATTGAAGCATTAACAGGCGATGGTGTCTTTAATTACTATAAAGGACTTGAAACACAAATAAAAGACGTAGCCCAAGCACTCAAAACTAGCCCAGCTGACATTGAAGAGAAGATTGCTAGTATGCAAAGAGATATCAAAGCATTACAAAGTGAGAATGAATCACTAAAAAGTAAAGCAGCGCAAGATTCACTTGGCGATGTAATGGCGGAAGTGATAGAAGTAAATGGTATTAAATTACTGGCTAAGGATGTTGAAAATGTAGATATGAATGGACTTCGCGAGCTGGGTGATTCGCTTAAGGTTAAGCTAGGTGAAGGGATTGTTGTCTTAGCTTCGGCTAATGATGGTAAAGTCAACCTAATTGCCATGGCAACAGAAGAAGCGATGAAGCAGGGGGCGCATGCGGGCAACTTAATTAAAGCAATTGCAGCAGTTGTTGGCGGCGGCGGCGGTGGTCGTCCTAATATGGCTCAAGCTGGTGGTAAAGATACAACTAAGATTTCAGAAGCAATCACGAAAGCTATTGAAGTAGCAAAAGAGCAATTGAATGGATAAAACCGCTTGACGAATCACGAAAATATGCTATAATTATTTGTAGTGCAATAAAAAAACCCAAACAGTGGGGAGGTTAGGTCGAGAATATGTCAAATGTTATCGTAAAAGAAAACGAAACTCTGGACAGTGCTTTACGCAGATTCAAACGTAGTTGTGCGAAAGCAGGTATTCAGCAGGAAATCCGTAAGAGAGAGCATTACGAGAAACCAAGCGTTCGTCGTAAAAAGAAATCGGAAGCTGCCAGAAAACGTAAATTTAATTAATAAAATTATTACGTGCAAAATCCTTGACTATTGGTCAAGGATTTTGTATTATTTATTAGGAAATTGTCATTAATAAAAGGCTCTAAAAGTAGGTTCTTTAGCAGACTAGATAAGTCTAATTGCAACTACTTATGAATGATTGAAAATGATTTGAGTAATATAATGAGGATTATAGAATGTGGAAAAAAGAATTACTAGGGACTAGTATATATTATATTGTCCATTGGTTTATCATATATAGTTTCTTAGGATGGCTTTCGGAATCCATTTATATGTCAATATGTAATCGTAAATTGACTAATCGTGGTTTTATGTTTCTTCCGTTTTGCCCAATCTATGGTGTTGGAGCATTGTGTGTTTACTTTGTCTTACGACCACACACCAATAATGTGGTCATACTTTATATAGTAGGAGCATTATTGGCAACAACATTTGAGTATATAGTAGCTAGATTGATGCAGGTGATTTTCGGTGATTTCTGGTGGGATTATCGTGACAAGGCTTTTAACTATAAGGGGATGATTTGCTTAGAAAGCAGCTTGGCATGGGGCATATACACAGTCTTAATGTATAAAGTTTTGCATCGCTTAGTTAATCGACTGATTGGGCGTTACACATATCAACAAGGTGCCGTGATAGCAACTGTTATTATAATCATCATAGCGATTGATATGAGTTGGCATATTGCTAGAGAGAAGAAAGACTTTATTAATGAAAGAATTGATACAATAAAAGGAAAATTAAAAGATATCCGCTCATAGAGTGGATATCTTTTAATTTATTAGGAAATTCTTTTATGGTTTATATATCGGTTTATATTTACGAAAAATGAGCAGTCTCTTTAATTCGAAGTAACTGTTCAAGTTCTTGACGATAGCGTTTGTTAAGCCGCGAGATATTGGAACGACTGATGGCTAACTCAATATCGTCAAGAAATACCGTATCATTATTTAACGATGTTACCTTAGACCAATTAATCACTTGACCTTGATTAATTTTGACGAATAATGAAGAGTCTAATTTCGCAAGGATATCTTTAATGTTCATGTAGACGCGATGTTCACCAGTAGTAGTATAGAATGTTAAAGTATTACGAGCCTTAGAAAGGTATCGGATATCATCATAAGCTAATTGGATAATGTCACCATCTGATTCTAAAGCAATATATGATTTATGGATAGTTTGTAGGGTTGCCTGAAGGTTAAGCGTATGGAAAATACGATCTAAGGCAACAGCGAGGGACTTGGCAACGATAGGCTTAACTAGATAAGAGTCAGCTCCGACTTGAAATGCTTGCAGAGCATAACCTTCATAAGCAGTAGTGTATATAATGGCAATATCATCACCTGCTTGCCGAAGCCTTTCGGCTACATCAATACCACTTAATTCATTCATCTCCATATCTAGAAACAACAAATTAAAATGCTGATTATCATAGTTATCTAATAGTTCTTCGCCAGAAGCGAAGGGGAAAATTTGAAAATCCAGTGAATGTAATTGTTCGTATTCTCGTAATAACACTTCTAGAGTATCAAGAAAACACTTATCGTCATCACATATTCCAATTTTATAAAACATAAAGTCTCCTAACTGCTATAAACTATTATAAGCATATAATTAAGATAGTGTAACAAATAAAATATAACTTTAAAACATATTAATTCGTTGCAAAAACAAAGTAATTTTTTGCTTTTGCAACGAACATTTATCTCCGAAGGTAAGACCATTAGGTGAAAGATTTGTGGCGAAACATAAATGTTACTCCAGAAAAGGATAGTGAAGGATACGAACTTTCTATAAGGGCTGATAAAGTCATACGTAGGATTCGTAAAGACAGCTAATGGTCTTACCTAGGATTCAATATAATAAAAAAATTTTCTAATAAGTAAAAAGGTATATGAATACAGCTACTCTGTGATGTAATTGAAAGCGAGTAAATACTGTACGTGATAATTGGTATTACAACGGGGCAGATGAGAATATCTTGCCCCGCTTTGCAAAATCATCTGAAGTAGTAGATCAAACGACCAACTAAGTTATAGATACTAACATTTTTACCAGTGATTTTTTTGCAATTATCTTCTGTTAAGATTTTGTACATAACACATTGTCCTCCTTTTCTCTTGTTGATTACTTTAAGATATCGTAAAGGAGGGGTACAGTGCAATAGCTTTGGGATATGGTGTTGATAATGGAGGATATTCTGTAGTAAAATTAAGAATATTCATACAAATGGAGAAAAAGTTTGACTAAAATATTAAGTGGGTTATTAATGGAAGTATATTTAGCTATGTTTTCATGTATAATTGTGATTGAGTGGTATGATGTATTTTGCGTAAGAAAGAATGAGAAAAATAATTTTAGCTCATCGATTATTAGGTATGTAAGCATTTATCTGATTTTGGAGTGTTTTTCAGACATCTTTTTAGCAAAAGTATCATTAGAAAAAGAAATAATTTTCATATTTTTTGAAATAGTAAGGCTGATTAGTGAGTGTATAATGGAATGGCTACTATTCATAAGGAAATATAAAGGTACTACTGTAAAGAAAATATTGGTCTATATATTGTGTATTATAATAATGCCTGTGCTTAAGATGCTTATTTTAGCGTTAATGGATACATCCGTGATAGAGGTTAGAGTCCATCAAAACTATATTGAAACTATTAATAACTTCACTATAATGGTAGTCTCGTACTTATTAATTGTTATTGTCGGCGAGTTATGTCGAAGTTGGAAAAGTAAGAAGAGTAACATTTACATCTTGCCATTTATAATGATTCTGATAGTGCAGATAGGAATACACAATTATTTTGAAAAAGTGGTTATAGAGCATATCACAACGGTAAATGCCAGTGTTTATTTATTAGCATATGCTTTTTTAGCAACAGCCGTTTTCTGTATTTGCTTGATTTATAAAAAGCATTTAAGTGACCAAGCATATATGAATAAAGAAAAAGAGCGACATAGCTTTTATGAACGAAAAATTAGTTACTATCAAGAAACACATAATCGGTTAAATGAACTAAAGAAAGTAGAACATGACTTTAAGAAACATTTGCTGATACTTAAGGAATTATCACGAATTGATAAATATGATGAGCTAAATGGTTATATCGATAGTTTGGCTAATCATATTTTGCCAACAACTGAAGTTATCGATGGTCAAAACATAGTGATTTCAGCACAATTAACTTATGCTAAAGCTCGCTGTGATGAAAATGAAATTGAATTCAAATACGTGTTAGAATACCAAGATATTCAGATGGATGATTTTATTTTAAATACAATCCTAGGCAATATTATAGATAATGCCGTGGAAGCAAGTATTAAAATCAAGGATGTCTCGAAAAGAAGAATACAGTTATCGATTCAAAAAGAAAAGGATATGCTAATGATAGGCTGTAGAAATCGTTATACAGGAATTATTAAACGAGCAGGAGAGACTTTTGTCAGTAGTAAACAAGATGAGCAAAACCATGGTCTAGGTATTATCAATATTAAGGAGGCTGTGGAGAAGCTTGATGGAAAAGTAGAAATTAAAACAACTAAGCGAACTTTTGATATTCATGTGATACTACAGAATATCCCCTAAAATCAACCGTTTATCACAAAAGTATTGAACTAAAAGTACATTTGACTTACAACATAGTTGGAGGTGCTTTTAATTATGAAAAAATATGAACGTCATTATACGACTAAACAAAGGAGGAGTTATGATTGTGGAATCACTTGCGCCATTAATATATTACGTTATTGGGGACATAATGTTTCAAGGATTGATTTCGAAGAAATACTTGCTGACAAGGTGATTAAAAGAAATGGTGCGAGTATGTACGATTTAATTCACGTTTTAAGAAAATATAATTTGCCAGCACAAGGTGTTAGTTGTGAGTTAACAATGTTTCAAGATATTCAATACTGTCCCGCCATCCTAGTTGTTGAAACAATGCCAAAGAAATTCCATTACATTGTTTTACATGAAATTAAAGACGGAATGATAACAGTAGCCGACCCAAGTATATGGGCAGCACGAATATCAGTATTATCCTTTCAAGAATTTGCTAAAAAATATCATTGGTATGGTGAGACGATTTTACTTAAGCAAACATAGAATAGAAAATATCTTGAAACGTTATAAACCACTAAAAAGTATTTGTCAATAAATTATCGATGTGATGATTTATGAATATATTCTAATTTATTTCTTTAGACCAATTCGGTCGTGAATTTCCAAAAAGGAACGAAATAATTCTAAGGAGGGGTGCCTATGGGTGTGCCAGTGTTTTGGGTATACAAAACTAGATGACATTATCAAAGAAGACAAGAGGTATAATAATGAAAACAAAAGGATTATTAAAAAGAATTATTGCAACCTTAATGGTGGCAGTGATTGTTACTAGTAGTGGTAACGCGATAGGCGCTACCGCTTTAGAGCAAGAAATAACCGTGGAAGGATACCACGAAGCTGAATTAGTGGAGGACATAAGTGTAGAGTTAGAAGAAGTCCCAGGACTAGATTCGAAAGGCAATCAAGAACTAGATGAGATTGAGGAACAAGAACTAGAGCAGGTGAAAGAGCAAGTAACAAAAGAGCAATCAGCAAAAGAAGATGAGGAAAGCCAGGCGAGATTAGATTTATCTGAATCAGTAGAGCTAGCAGCACCGACTAAGCCTACTAAAGAGCAACCAAAAGAAGAGGTCGCAGATGATAGTGAAAGCAATCAAGTAGATGTTATCTTAGAAGTACCAGAAAGTAGTGATGGTGACAGCAAAGTTTATCTTGATACGCTATCAGATTTATCAAAGTCAAAAGGCAATGGGATGTTATACGCTGTTGATACTAGCAGTCTAGCGGTAACCTTTGCAGAAACAATTAACGCCACTTCAAACCGTACATTTGCCTGTGCGATTAAGTGGGTAGATAGTGATGGCGATAACGCTGATATGCAGGACAAATGGAGGGTGGTATATTGTCTTGAATATCACAAAGCTTCGCCACATGGCACAATTACACATGACGGCGGTGGTCACTTTTCAGCACAATATACCTATATCCTATTCTATGGTGCTAGGTACTGGGGTGAACCTAGTGTCTGGTCAGAATATCGGACAGGTGAGTGGAAGATGGATTATTGGGTAACCCAAACGGCATTACACGTTATTAACAATGAATACACCTTAGCAGAAGCCCTATCAGCATTAAATAATCCAACTATTGCAGGGGCCTTAACTAGGTTAGTAAATGATGCGAGAGACCCTTCTAAGTATGCGGGGTTTGATGGTGATAATACCTACACTAATCTACACTTTGACATTGATAGAACCATGGCTGATTGGGCTCCCTATGTTCATAATGGTGTTAGTGGTTATGCGACCCAATGGGTAACACCAAGACTAGAAGACGGTTATCAGATAGTCAATGAATACTTAATGTCACTAGATGTTACAACTAATGTTACTGGCGTTAGCGTTATTAAAGAAACATCAATGACACAAAGTAAGCTAGCTTTATTTATTCCGACTGACCGATATGAAGAATTAGCCAAATCGGGAACAACCGTTGAAGCGACAGTAACGGGGACATATCCTAAAGGTTTTGCATCTTGGCGTTATAAAGCACCAGTAAGTCACCAACAAAGCTTGACCTTGTTAGAGATGTTTGCTTCTGGGGAAGAGAGGGCGGCACGGAAGTTTAGTGTGCCAGTTCAAAGAGACCCATCAACAGAACGTATTACAATAAGAAAAACCGATAGTGAAACAGGTGGTATTATACCTAATGCTGAATTTACCATCTATGAGTATAGCGTAGCGGACAAAATGTATAAAGCCCATAGTAAGATGACTTGGTATGATGTGTATGATAATTACCGAAGTGAAGAATTACATGAAACAACCGCTAACGACGGATGGTTTAGAGTAAGAGAAACAGGCGTACCAGCAGGCTACATTGATGAAGGATGGTTTCATGATTTTAATGTTCGTGCTTCAACAAACTTTAACTTCAACATGACTAATACCAAAACACCATCTCGTCCTCCCGCATCAAGCCCAATCACGTTAAAGAAAACCGATAGCGTCACGGGTGCTATTATGTCTAATGCTGAATTTACCATCTTTGAGTACAGTGTAGCGGAACAAGCTCATAAAGTCCATAGCAAGATGAATTACAACGAAGCAAGGCAATTATATCTAAGTGGTGATTTAGTTGAGACACCAGATAATGCTGGTTGGTTTAGAGTAAGAGAAACAGGTGTACCAGCAGGCTACTTTGATGAGAACTGGTTTCATGATTTTAATGTTTACGATTCAACAAACTTTGATTTCACCGTAACTAATACACCAATAAATGGTAGCGTAAGAATCGCCAAAAAGGCAAATAAGACCACTAACGCCACCCTTGTTAACGGCAAGTATGAAGGTAGTAAAGACGCGGGGATATATTACCCTGACCAAGTAATAGATTATCGCCTTGATATTACCAATACAGGAAATATAATGTTACATAACATTAAAGTTGAAGACATCATTGATGCTAAGCTTCGCCCTTATGTAAAATCAAGTAACTTTAATCTTCATGTTGGTCAATGGTTAACGACAACTAAAGGCTTAACATCGATTGTAACATTGATGTCTGGTGATAGTGTAGTACTAAATAACCTAGATGTTGGCGATAGTGTAACTATTCACTACAAAGCAACGTTAGAAAGCATTGATAAGTTTAACATTGAAGATAGTTTAAATAACGTAGCAAAAGTTAACGCTGAATACTGGGATGGCTACACGGCAAAACCAGTACCACAAGATAGAGACGAAGATGATATTAAGTTAGGTTTACCAAGGTTTCTAGTAGCAAAGCTAGCTAATAAAACTACTGATGCCGTTCTTAGTGGTGGTAAATACCTTGGTGGTAAGATAGCAGGAGTGTATTATCCCGACCAAGTGGTTGATTATACCCTAACAGCAACTAATACAGGAAATGTTACAATTAAAAACGTTATCCTAACGGATACAATAGACGCTAGATTAGCTAGATATGTTAAAGAAGAATCATTTAATGTTAAAGTCGGTGACATTATCAAATCAACTAAAGGGGCTGATATTAGAGTAGTAGCAATAAATGGTAATGCCATTACCTTAAATACTCTAGCAGTCGGTGATAGCGTTAACGTACATTACAAAGCAACCCTAGTCGGTATTTCGGGCTTTGCGATTGAAAATGCCTTAAATAACGTTGTAACCGCTAATGCGACTTATGAAACCGATGAGGGCGATAGACCAGTACCAAAAGATACCGATGACGATGATATCAAGATTGGCTTCCCTAAAATAGTAGTAGCAAAGAAAGCCGATAAGACAACCAACGCTGTTTTAGAGAATGGTAAATACGAGGGAAACAAAGATGCAGGGATATATTACCCCGACCAAGTAATAGATTTTACTCTAACGGCAACTAATGCAGGGAATGTTACACTTAAGAACGTTATCCTAACCGATACGATGGATGAACGACTAGCCACTTATGTTAAAGAAGCATTATTTAGTGTCAAAGTTGGTGACATTATCAAATCAACTAAAGGGGCAGATGTAACCGTAGTAGCAATCAAAGGTAACACCATTACCCTAGATACCTTAGATGTAGGCGATAGTGTCAACGTTCATTATCTAGCAACCTTAGTAGATATCGCAAAGTTTGCGATTGAGGATTCATTAAATAACGTTGTAACTGCTAATGCTAGTTACGAAACTGATGAGGGCGATAGACCAGTACCAAAAGACAGCGATGAAGATGATATTATGCTTGGTGCACCTAAGCTATTAATAGCAAAGATTGCCGATAAGACAACTAACGCTATTCTTAGTGATGGCAAATATGAAGGAACTAAAGACGCAGGGATATATTATCCTGACCAAGTAGTAGACTATACCCTAACGGCAACTAATGCTGGAAATGTGACCCTTAATAACGTTGTCCTAACCGATACAATGGACGAACAACTAGCCACTTACGTTAAAGGAGCATACTATAATGTCGCAGTCGGTGAAGTTCTTAAATCCACCAAAGGGGCAGATATAACCGTATTAGAAGTAAAGGAAAACACCATCACTTTAGATACCCTAGCCGCAGGTGATAGCATTAGTGTTAATTATCAAGCTATCTTAGTAGATATTACAAAGTTTGCGATTGAAGATTCCTTAAACAACATCGTAACCGCTAATGCGACCTACACAGATGATGAAGGTGATAAACCAGTTATTGAAGACAAAGATGATGATGACATTATGCTTGGAGCACCTAAGCTATTAATAGCAAAGATTGCCGATAAAACAACCAACGCTATTCTTAGTGATGGCAAGTACGAAGGAACTAAGGATGCAGGAATGTATTATCCCGACCAAGTAGTAGACTATACCCTAACAGCAACTAATGCTGGAAATGTGACCCTTAATAACATTATCCTAACCGATACAATGGACGAACAACTAGCCATTTACGTTAAAGGAGCATACTATAACGTCGCAGTTGGTGAAGTTCTTAAATCCACCAAAGGGGCAGATGTAACCGTAGTAGCAATCAAAGGGAACACCATCACCCTAGATACCCTAGCCGCCGGTGATAGTATTAGCGTTAATTATCAAGCTATCCTAGTAGATATAGCAAAGTTTGCGATTGAAGAGGCATTAAACAACATCGTAACCGCTAATGCCACCTACACAGATGATGAGGGTGATAAACCCGTTATCGAAGATAAAGACGAGGATGATATCCTTATTGGTCTACCAGAAGCGAAAATAGCCAAGCTAGCTAATAAGACAACCAACGCCGTCTTAGAGGAAGGAAAATACGTTGGAGCTAAAGACGCTGGGGTGTATTACCCTGACCAAGTAATAGACTATACCCTAACAGCAACAAACACAGGCAATGTAGTTTTAAAAGACCTTATTATTGTTGATGAAATTGAAGAAAAGTTATTACCATTTATTCTATCAGCAGGATATGACCGTGAAGTAGGTTATGAAATCGAAACCACGAATGGTAATATCGTAACCATCCTAGCGATTGAAGAAAACACCATTACCCTAGATACCCTAGCAATCGGTGATAGCGTCAATCTTTCTTACAAAGCAACCTTAGTTGATATTTCATTGTTTGAAATCATCGATGAGTTAAACAACGTTGTAACCATTAATGGTAGTTATGAAACTGAAGATGGTGATAAGCCGATTCTTGAAGATGAGGATGAAGATGATATCTTAATTGGTTTACCAGAGATTAAGGTAGCCAAGATAGCTAATAAAACCACTGATGCCAAGTTAGAAGATGGGAAATACAAAGGAAGTAAGCTAGCTGGAGAATACCAGCCAGAGGAGAAGGTAACCTTTACCCTAACAACTACCAATAGTGGTAATGTCGACCTTAAGAATGTCATTTTAAAAGATACAATGGATGATAGGTTAACGTCTTATGTAACGAAGTCAGTTTATGACTTAGAAGTAGGACAGGAACTTAAGACCAGCAAAGGAGAGACAGCAATAGTTCTTAAGATTGAAAACAATGTAGTCGTATTAGATGCCTTAGATAGCGGTGATAGTGTCGATATTGATTATGTTGCAACATTAAAGGATTCAAGCCGCTTTGAAAGAGCAGAAGAGCTAAACAATGTTGTAACCGTCAATGCTGATTATGAGACCGAAGAGGGCGATAAGCCAGTACCAGAAGA